>JAESFG010000069.1_pt1 | contig 435672 bp, 352 predicted proteins | sample 9269371 | NCBI WGS metagenome assembly JAESFG01 (sample SAMN14506227, study PRJNA617093) | algae metagenome | isolation source: Aetokthonos hydrillicola CCALA 1050 (B3-Florida) and co-occurring... | place: USA: South Carolina | collected 2013-01-01 | reverse complement strand
CGCAATCTAAAAGCTGTAAAAGTCAATTGGTCGTTTACCACTGAGAAAGCTCGGCTAAAACTCAAAAATCGGTATAATGAAATTAGTAAAATTAATACACAAAACTAAATTGCTAAAACACTAGTGTTTATCTGCTGTTGTCTACCACTTATTTTATCAGCAGCTAAAAGTATTGAGGCTTTTTGTGTTTTAAATGTTGGTATCTGCGTTGCTTTATCCACTCGGTAAGCGTTTCTGGTTTCTTTTCCAATAATTATAACCTGAATTTGGTCGTAGATTTTTTAATTATCTAAATTTTACCTCTTTCTAATTTGAGCTTATGATTTTTTGTGCCAATACGAGAATGTCAAAAAATATGTACATCATAACTGACAGAAGCAGAATCTGTATTTTTCTGAATAGAGAAGTAGCACACTAATGTTTAAAGTAGAGAAATGCTGAATAAGGTTGCTTAAAATAAGTTTTAGTTATTCACACTTTTGAACCAAATAAACAAATGAATTGAGCTACATAGTGTAATTATTTGAACTAAAAAGAAAAGTTGCTTTTGGAAAATACCTTGAACTTTGCACAACAAAAAACAAAAAATGGAATAAAATTATGGCTAATTCAAAAGTATGGCTAGTCACTGGAGCATCCAGAGGTATTGGCTTGGAGATTGTAAAAGCTGCACTTGAAAATGGTGATAAGGTTGTGGCAACAGTAAGAAAAGAAGTTGAGGCATTTGAAAAAAGTTTTAATAACCCCAATCTAAAAGCAATCATTTTAGATGTTACCAACGAACAGCAAGCCCAATCGGTAGCTAAGGAAACCATTGAGATATTTGGGAAAATTGATGTTTTGGTTAATAATGCAGGTTATGGATTGTTAAGTGCTGTAGAGGAGGCTTCGGACGAAGAAATTAAACAAAACTATGAAGTCAACATATTTGGCTTGCTGAAAGTAACTCGTGCTGTATTGCCTTACATGCGTGCAGTAAAATCAGGACACATTATCAATATCTCATCGGTAGGTGGTCTTACCGGAATTGTTGGTTGGGGATTATACGGCTCGACCAAATTTGCAATAGAAGGTATTACTGAGGCAATGGCTAAAGAATTGGCACCGCTGGGAATTTATGCTACTACGGTTGCCCCAGGCTTTTTCCGTACCGAATTCCTTGACCAGAGTTCACTCACTCGTACGAAGAATGTAATTGAAGACTATTACGAAACTGTTGGTAGTATGCGTGATTTTGCTACTCAAGTAAACAAAAAGCAACCCGGTGATCCTAAAAAGTTGGCTAAAGCATTCATTAAACTGGTCTATACCACAAACCCTCCGGTTCATTTGCCTTTGGGAACTGACACATTGCAAATGTTTGGTGAAAAAATGAATCAGATGAACAAAGAAATAGAAGAATGGAAAGAGGTTATCACAGGTACAGACCATGATGATGTTGTCAAGTAAAGCAGATATTTGTTAATTTTAGACCAGCAAGTAGATAGCCTCTACTTGCTGGCTTTTGTTTTATTATACAATATGAGATACGTTAAAACGCCTGATCAACTCACCGATGCTCCTTTTTTTCACGTACCACTGAAATTCAAAAATTTTACGGTAATGGAATCTTGCGTACATATTCGTAACAGCAAAGGAGCCATGTTTCTTGACGAACATATGATTTATTATGTCCATAAGGGCAAAAATATATTCGGACACGGTAAAATGACGTACGAACTCAATGCTGGCGAAATGGTGGTGTTGCCCAAATCTATCATGGTGACGTACGATAAATACGGCTCCAAAGATGAAGACAATCTTTATCAGGGCTTAATGATTTTTTTGAAGGATGAATTTATTGCAGAGTTTATCAAAATCGCTAGCATTAAATCGGTGTACACCAATGAGCAAGTCAAGATAACTGTAAAACCTGTCAAAGAGCGTTTATTAAAGTTTTTTGAGTCGCTCTTTCCATATTTCAATGAACCCGAAAATATTGAAGAAGGACTTATTCGCCTCAAAATGCTCGAATTGCTTTATGACCTTACTAACATAGATAAAAGCTTCTTACTGCAACTCCTCCAGCTTCGTAAACAACCTGTTCATGACCTCAGTTACGTTTTGGAGAATAATTATATGAATCCCGTTTCGCTCGAAGATTTAGCATATCTGTCAGGTCGTAGTTTGTCGAGCTTTAAACGTGAGTTTCAGTTGATTTATAACACTACACCTGCTCAATGGATTAGAGAAAAACGACTCAATAAAGCAAAAGAGCTACTTTCAAACACTGCCATGTCAGTTACAGACGCCTGTTATGCTACCGGGTTTGAGAATCTCACGCATTTTTCTCGTTTGTTCAAAGAGTATTTTGGCATACCACCTTCTCATCTCAAATTAATATAATTAGAAAAAATAAATTGGACTGAATAGCAAATATTTTTGGATGTAATAGAAAAATATTTGTTGGATGGGATAACTAATTTTGTACAAAAAATAGTTATCGTATGAATATTTTATTTCGATTGCTCACTCTCTTCGCATTGATAATTCTTATATGTTGTACGAATTCCCGGGAAGATGACTCAATAAATGTTTCTGTTGTTGAGCCTAAGGATGGAGACTACGACAGCAGTGATAGCTCAAGTACCAAAAATCTTGGTGAAGATGATATAAGAGTTATTACAAAATACAATCGAAAAATTATTCAGTACGCCCAAGTAGATAAAACTGGTGATTACTTCCGACGTATGTTTATTGATAGTGCTTCGGCACAAGCTTTTCTCCAGACTGGCATAGTGCCACAATCAGCTATTTTTTACCTCGAAACTTGGTTCGGGAATAGTCAATCAACGGTGTATATCCGTCAAAAAAATAATAGTGAATGGGAGAGTAATAGTTTTAGTCCATCATTGCCCAATTACCAAGTCACTTTTGACCAAAGTTGTCAAGGATGCCATTTTACTGCTCGAAGCACCGAGTCGGTATTTACGCTTCCATTGCTTACCAAAGCACTCAATCGAGGAAAAATTCAGGTTATTGAATGTAATCAAACATCATTCAATCCCTGCGATTTAAAAACATATCAGGGAAATTAAATCATGAACAGATATGAAAAATTATTATAAAGTGACACAATCATTTATAAGAATCATTGCTCAATGTATCAGTGTATTGATATTTTTTTCGAGTTGTGGGCAATCAACTGAAAAACTGCCGATAACTGGCTCAAATAATACAACAGGTAGTACAGCCTCAACAAGCATTACAGGTTTGCCACCTGTTGAAACCCAAGCTGCCATATCATCGGGGCAAAAACCTGCTTTTGAGGGACAGTACCGTGTGCAGGGAATAAAAACCACTTCCAATGTCAAGATTACCTCCTTTGCAAGTGGCCTGCGTCAGCCTTGGGGGCTTGATTTTCTACCCGATGGACGAATGATTGTCAGCGAAAAATTTGGAAATATTCGCCTGGTTTCTAAGACAGGAACTCTGAGCAACCCGATTCAAAATGTGCCCGCCGTAAGATTAATGGGTGATGGGGGTATGTATGATGTCAAACTCGACCCTGACTTTGCTACTTCTCGGTTGGTGTTCTGGTGTTTTGTGGAAGCTGTCACAGGTGGTGGCGTAACCTCGGTGGCACGTGCCAAACTTTCGGCGGATGAAACTCGTTTTGATGACCTTAAAATTATTTATCGGGCTTCTCCTGTATACAGTGGACCCAATCACAATGGTTCAAGAATGCTTTTTGACAAACAAGGCAATTTATTTGTCAGCTTTGGGGAGCGTTTTGATGATGAAATTCGCAAAAAAGCCCAAGATCTTTCTTCTTCACTCGGAAAGATAATTCGGATTGATAAAGATGGCAAAGCTGTTGCGGGAAATCCATTTGAAAAAACGGAAGGTGCATTACCCGAAATTTACAGCTTGGGACACCGAAATCCACAAGGATTAGCGTTTCACCCGACCACAGGCGATTTATGGTCGAGTGACCACGGACCTAATGCTGGTGATGAAGTCAATATTATTAAACCAGGTCTTAATTACGGCTGGCCAACGATTTCATATGGCATTGAATATAGCGGTCGTCCCGTAAACGGTGGACTGACACAACAAACAGGGATGGAACAACCCATTTATTATTATGACCCAGCTGTTGCTCCGAGTGGAATCAATTTTTACACAGGAAACTTGATTTCTGAATGGAAAGGTAACCTTTTTATGGCAACACTTAGAGGAATGCATATCGTACGATTGGTTATAAAGGATAACAAAATTATTGGTGAAGAACGGCTTTTTTCTAATCTGGGAGAACGTTTTCGATATATTATTCAAGGACCTGACGAAGCTCTTTATACTATTACAGATAGTCCTTCAGGAAGAATTTATCGAATCAGTCTTTGAGTTTACTTACTCTTATTTTTAAAAATTTTAATCTGTCATATCATAATGAAATCAAGAAGAATTTTTATCAAAAAGTCTGTACTGGGTGCAACAAGCTTACTATTTGTAAAGCCTGTGAATATTATGAATCTTAACTTAGAAATCAAGAACCTAAATATCAAATCTAAGGGATATGCTGCTAAAGACTCAACAGGCAAGCTAAGTCTCTGGGAGTTTGAACGCCGACCGTTAGGAGATAATGATGTATTAATCGAAATCAAATATTCAGGGGTTTGTCATAGTGATATACATACAGTACGTGGAGATTGGGGTTCGCAGAAATACCCTCAAGTTCCGGGACATGAAATAGCGGGAGTTGTAACAGCTGTCGGAAAAAATGTAAAGAAATTTAAAGTAGGCGACCATGCTGGTGTGGGTTGTATGGTAGATAGTTGTGGTGATTGTCATAGCTGTGAAGAAGGACATGAGCAATACTGTGAAAAGCGTGCTACACTATATACTTATGGAACACCCGATAAAACCTCTCCGACTGGCATTACTCAGGGAGGATATGCCAATAACATTGTTGTTAAAGAGAAATTTGTAATAAAAATTCCGAAATCCATAGAACTGAAGCATGCTGCTCCTCTTTTATGTGCAGGTGTAACTACTTATGCTCCCTTGATGCGAGCTAAAATCTCTAAAGGAATGAAAGTAGGTATTGCAGGAATCGGGGGACTTGGACACATAGCCATAAAACTAGCTGCTGAAAAGGGGGCTGACGTGTATGCCTTTACTACTTCACCGGATAAAGTGAATGATATTAAATCTTTTGGGGCAAAAGAAGTAATTGTGGTAGATGATATTCAAAAGCTCAGACCTTACTTCGGAAAACTTGATTATCTTATCAGTACGATTCCACATGATTTCGATTTAGGTGCTTATGCTTCTTTGGTGAAACCCTATGGTTATTTTACACAGATAGGACTTCCCGCAGGTAAAATCTCTTTTAATAACTTTTCTTTTATTATAAACAGAGTGAACTACAATGGGTCATTGATTGGAGGAATACCTGAAACTCAAGAAGTGATGGACTACTGTGCTGAGAACAAAATATATCCCAACATTGAAATAATTGATGCCAAAGACCTCAATGAAGTATATGATAAAGTAATTGAAAAAAAAGCAAGGTATCGTTATGTTATTGATGCCAAAACAATTTGATTGAGAATGCCTGCTTTTCAAATTTTCTAACAAGTTTTTTTATGATATTCAAAAAATCGGCAATACCAACCTTAAAGTTTTTGCAATAGGGTTAGTGAGTATGAATCATGGCTATGGACTTCCTGATAAAAAAGAAGCAGGTCACGATTGAAAAACTCCTCAGGATATGGCAGATATGTATGTTTAATAGTGAGCATGAAAAGGTAGTTGCCTATACAAGAAAAGAATCTTCAAAAGATTCTTTTCTTGTATATTTGTCTTATAGCACTTTTTTTATGTTGTTTATGCCATTTCCCGGCTTTTATGATAGAAACTGCCCGTTTGCAACTGATACCCTGCCAGATAGTTCATTTTACAGCTATTCTCAAAAAGGATACGCCACAACTTGAAGAACTGTTGCAAGCCCATGTGCCTGAAGACTGGACAGAATTTCATGAAGCATTTGCTGCTGCATCCCGAACATTGAGCAGAGATGCTGATTTGTCAAACTGGTGGATTTATTTGATTATATTCAAACCAGAACAGGTGCTGGCAGGAAGCTGTGGTTTTAAAGGTAAACCCGACCAAAAAGGAGTCGTAGAAATAGGTTATGAAGTTAGTGTTGCTTATCGTAATCGTGGCATAGCCTCCGAACTTGCCAAGGGACTTACAGATTTTGCCTTTTCTCATGAAAAAGTAAAAAAAATTATTGCCCATACACTTTCAGAAAACAATACATCTGCCCGTATTCTTAAAAGAACAGGTTTCATGTACGATAATTCTTTTTATGATGCAGATGAGGGCTGGCTATGGCAATGGAAGATAGAAAAAGAGCAATATTTTAATCAGCAGTTATAATCCTACGTCCTCAATCTTCTTTATCTGATTTTGCTTTTTAAAATGACTGTATAAAGTACTTTTTTCGTTTTATCTCTCCTCTTTTTGGAACTATTGAGCCTGATTCTTCCTTTAAGTCTACATCATTGTATTACAAGTTTTTTGTACACTTTAATAGCCATAGTGGGAATAAGTAAGATATGTTAATAAAAACTATAGAAAAGCCAAAAATAGAAATAAGACTGGCATTTTTTATTAATATCAGGCAGTTATATTTGCAAAATTTTTTTAATATATCTATCAACATAATAGAGATAAAATGAAAGTTGAATTAACACGTAAAAATCAGGCTTTTCATCTTCAGGCAGAAAATGATACTGGTAACATAATAGAGATGGATGGTTCTCCGGCTATTGGGGGTGAAAATAAAGGTTTTCGTCCAATGCAGTTGTTATTGGCAGCTTTAGGAGGATGTAGTACTATTGATATTGTAAATATTCTCAAAAAACAACGTCAGGATTTACAGGATATTAAAATTTCTGTAGAAGGTGAAAGAGAAGCTGGCGTAGAACCATCTTTGTGGCATGATATTCACGTACACTACACTCTCAAAGGCATATTAGATGAAGAAAAAGTAAGGAAAGCTATAGATTTATCAATGCTGAAACTTTGTTCAGTAGCCAAAACACTTGAGAAAACTGCTAAAATTACTCATAGTTTTACAATAATTCCCTGATATTAAGATACATAAAACTTTTAGCTGATTTACTTCCACACTTTTATGAAAAAAAAGATTAAAACTGAAAATTTTGAAACTCAGGCTATTCGTACCCGAACGGAACAGTCACAGTTTAGGGAACATACTACGCCTCTCTATCTTACCTCAAGTTTTACTTTTGAGGATGCAGAACAGGCTCGGGCTTTGTTCTCAGACGAAATAGAAGGTAATATTTATACCCGCTTTTCTAATCCGAACAATACCGAACTAATTGACAAACTTTGTTTGCTGGAAGGTGCAGAAGATGGTTTGGCTATGGCATCAGGAATGGCAGCTATGTTTGTGAGTATGGCTGGACTTTTACAGTCAGGCGACCATGTGCTGGCTTCCCGTTCTCTGTTTGGTTCTACACATCAGATTTTAACGCAGCTATTTCCGAAATGGGGTATTTCGCATACATATGGTGATTTAGACAGGCCTGAAGAATGGGAAAGCCTTATTCAGCCAAATACCAAAATGATTTTTATAGAAACACCTTCCAATCCGGCTTTGGGGCTGATAGATTTGGAATGGCTTGGTAAACTGGCAAAATCCAGAAATATTATTTTGAATGTGGATAACTGCTTTGCAACACCATATCTGCAAAAACCCATAGATTTTGGAGCTGACCTGGTGACACATTCAGTTACTAAGTGGATGGACGGACAAGGCAGAGTAATCGGTGGGGCTATTGTAGGCAGAAAAGATTTGATAAAAGAATTACGGTTTTTTGCCCGTCATACCGGACCTTCACTTTCGCCATTCAATGCCTGGGTTTTATCAAAAAGCCTTGAGACGCTGGCTGTTCGGATGGAACGTCATTGCGAAAATGCACTCAAACTGGCTCAGTTTCTTGAAAATCAACCTCAGGTTGAAAAAGTTATTTATCCGTTTTTATCTTCCCACCCCCAATATGAGTTGGCAAAGAAACAAATGCGTCATGGTGGAGGTATGGTAAGTTTTATAATAAAAGGTGGTGCTGAACAAGCCAGAAGTTTTATGGATAGATTACAAATGCTTTCTCTGACAAGTAATTTAGGAGATTCGCGAAGCATTGCTACACATCCGGCAAGTACTACCCACTCTAAGTTAAAACCTGAAGAAAAAAAAGCAGTAGGGATTGAAGATGGATTAATACGGATTTCTGTGGGACTGGAGCATATCTCAGATATTCTGGCAGATGTAGAACAGGCATTGAAGTAGTTTAAAATGGATTGCCATGAGTAAGAGCAACTAGTTTCCCTACAATTGGTTTGCTGTGTTTTAAAGTACCGATTGCTATTTCTGAAAGCCAGATATTGCCAAATAAATTTTGCAGATTTCGCCCGACCCATAAACGTCGGGCGAAATTTTTTTGCCAATTTTCAGCATAAGATTTTTCTAAAAAATCACGACTATGGTTGTTTCTGTAGAAATCTATAATATTTTCTGAAAGAATCTTGGCTCCATGCAATGCCAGAGCCATGCCATTGCCACAGAGAGGTGTGATAAGTCCGGCGGTATCGCCACACATCAGCACATGATTTTCAACAGCTTTTTTGGGAGCAAAAGAAATTTCGTTGATGACTTCCGGTTTTTCAAAAAGCCACTCTGAATTATTTTTAATGTATCGTAGAAACGGATTTTTAAATAAAACCTCTTCCTCCATTACTTCAACTGTTCCATATTTTTTTAAGTTGTTGCGGGTAGTAAGATAGCAAAAATTATATCTGTCATCTTCTACTGCCGAAATACCACAATACCCATCTTCAAAGTTGTGTAAGGCTATTAAATCTTTTGGGAAATCGGTTTTAAGATGGTATTTCACACCAATATAGGGTGATCGTTGCGAAATAAAACGTCGATAAAGTTGTTTATCCAGATTAGAACGTTTACCGAAAGCTCCGATTACGAGCTTAGAAGTAAAAAACTGCTCATCAGCTAATCTTACCACAAAGCTATCTTCTTGAAATTCAATATGCTGAACCTGAACACCTTGCAAAACTGTAACCCCACTTGTCAAAGCTTTTTTATATAAAAGTTCATCGAGTACATATCGGCTTATGCCAAATCCTCCCAAATCCAGTGGTATTTCAATTTTTTGTCTGCCAGATGGTGATGAGAGAAAAAACTTTGAAATATGGCTTGCTCCTATATCAAACGGGTTTACTCCAATTGTTTTCAGAAAAGGAAGTACTTCTCTGGAAATATATTCTCCACAAACCCGATGAAACGGGTATTTTTTCTTTTCTACCAGTAAAACATGTAATCCGGCTTCTGAAAGTAAAATAGCACTGGTAAGTCCGGCAAGTCCACCACCAGCTATGATTATATCAAAGTCATTTTTCATGGCATGCTCATTGAACTATCTTTTAAAAGCTGAAGAGTATCACTGTGATATTCCAGCAAAGGGTTTTAGAGGTATTTGTCTGATGCAATATACCGCTGTATTTGCACTTGTTGCCGACAAATTTACAAACACATGTGTCACGATTTCTGAAAAAAATCTGTGTAATAGGTTCTAAAGTTATTCCTTTACTTTAATGACATGTTCAATATTGTCAGATTAGATTTGTTATTCTGACAGTGATACCTGAAAATTTGGCAGGAGAGGGGTTGATTTTAGGGGGAGTGGTACGGAAAATGCAGAGGGTGTATATGAAAATTTACACTTACACTTATATTTTTCGGTTAAACCCTTAAACAGTAAATTTTTTTAAACACCCTACATTATGGCAAATCTTAATATTAAGCCCTTGGCTGACAGAGTTCTAGTAGAACCTGCACCTGCTGAAGAAAAAACAGCGTTTGGTATCATCATCCCTGACACAGCCAAAGAAAAACCCCAACGCGGGCAAGTGGTAGCTGTAGGAAGCGGCAAAAAAGACGAGCCCCTTACCGTAAAAGTTGGTGATACGGTTCTTTATGGCAAATATTCAGGTACAGAAATCAGTGTGGAAGGTAAAGATTATCTTATCATGCGTGAGTCTGACATTTTTGCTATTCTGTAATCAATGGCAGATAAGCTCTGACAGAAGGCAGAAATCATTCTGTTTTTATAGTAAGTTTTCATTTAAAAAACCTTAATTATTAAAAAAATGGCAAAGAAAATATTTTTTGACACTGATGCCCGTGATAAACTGAAAAAAGGGGTAGATACACTGGCTGATGCCGTGAAAGTTACACTCGGACCAAAAGGTCGTAACGTTATTCTTGATAAAAAATTCGGTTCTCCTACTATTACCAAAGATGGTGTAACAGTAGCCAAAGACATCGAATTGAAAGACAATATCGAAAACATGGGAGCACAGCTTGTAAAAGAAGTTGCTTCTAAAACTGCAGATGCTGCCGGTGATGGTACTACTACTGCTACAGTGCTGGCTCAGGCTATTTTTGGTGCTGGTATTAAAAACGTAGCTGCTGGTGCTAATCCTATGGATTTGAAGCGTGGTATCGACAAAGCTGTAAAAGCAATTGTAGAACACCTGAAAAAACAATCTAAAACCATTGACGATAATTCTGAAATCAAGCAGGTAGCTACTATCTCTGCCAATAATGATGAAGAAATCGGTGGAATGATTGCTGAAGCCATGCAGAAAGTTGGTAAAGAAGGTGTAATTACTATTGAAGAAGCCCGTGGTCGTGAAGACGAAATCAAAACTGTAGAAGGTATGCAGTTTGACCGTGGTTATCTTTCTCCTTACTTCGTAACCAATGCTGAAAAAATGGAAGTGGAAATGGAGAAACCTTTTATTCTTATTACTGAGAAAAAAGTTTCTTCTATGAAAGAATTGATACCCGTTTTAGAGCAGGTTGCACAAACTGGACATCCTTTGTTGATTATTGCTGAAGATGTGGATGGTGAAGCTCTGGCTACTTTGGTGGTGAATAAAGTGAGAGGTATTTTGAAAGTTGCTGTTGTTAAAGCTCCTGGCTTCGGCGACAGAAGAAAAGCAATGCTTGAGGATATTGCTATTCTGACAGGTGGAACTGTGATTTCAGAAGAAAGAGGCTATAAATTAGAAAACGCTACTCTGGAATACCTTGGACAGGCTGATAAAATCATCATTGACAAAGACAATACAACTATTGTAGATGGCAAAGGTGATGAAAACAATGTAGAAGCTCGTGTTGGTCAAATTAAAGCCCAAATCGAAACTACTACTTCTGAGTACGATAAAGAAAAGTTACAAGAGCGTCTTGCCAAATTGTCAGGTGGGGTAGCTATTCTTTATATCGGTGCTGCTACTGAAGTAGAGATGAAAGAGAAAAAAGACCGTGTAGATGATGCCCTTCATGCAACCCGTGCTGCTGTAGAAGAAGGTATTGTAGCGGGTGGTGGTGTAGCTCTTATTCGTGCTATTAAAGCTCTGGATACGCTGAAAGGTAGAAATGAAGACGAAAATACAGGTATCGCTATCATCCGTCAGGCTCTTGAAGCTCCATTGCGTACTATCGTTGCTAATGCTGGTGGTGAAGGCTCTGTAGTAGTACAACGTGTAAAAAATGGTAAAGATGGTTATGGCTACAACGCTCGTGAAGACCGTTATGAGGATTTACTGAAAGCAGGTATTATTGATCCTACTAAAGTAACTCGTCTTGCTCTTGAGAATGCTTCATCTATCTCTGCTCTGTTATTGACTACTGAATGTGTAGTTGCTGACGAACCTGAAGAAAATGCAGGTGGTGCTCCTCACATGCACGGCGGTGGCGGAATGGGTGGCATGATGTAATAATCATTAAATCTCATTTTAAACAAAAATCCCTGTAAATTAAGTTTTACAGGGATTTTTAATTTTTACAGTGTGGAATAAAAGAATGTTATATCAATTAAAAATTTATCATTTTGAGGTGATAGTCAAGGATTATACTTCTCTGGTGCTTTTAAACTGTATTGATTAGTAATTAGTCTGGTCTTTTAACCCTCACTCATAAATAAAAGTAAATGAAAACCCTCCTGCTATTTGGCAGGAGGGTTGATGGGTATTACCAAAGATAAGAATCAGTTAAAGTATTCACCTGATTAGCTTGTCTGTTGCCATATATTACAGTGAACTCCATTATACCTTTTCCCAATTTATGAAATCATAAGGGTATTTATTTTTTTCATCAGGTTCGAAGTGCTGTAATTCTGTAATCTTCCATTGAGTTTTATCAAATTCCGGAAACCAGGCATCCCCTTCAAAGCCTTCCTGAATTTCTGTCAGATACATAAAATTGGCAAGTTTTTGCTCTAATGCCAGTTTGAATATTTCCTCACCGCCAATCACAAATACTTCCTGTTCCCCTTCTTTTTCAGCCAGTTTTATACCTTCTTCTACAGAATTTACCACATGCACCCCTTCTGGTACTTTATAGTTTAACTGTCGGGTGACTACAATAGAAGTTCTACCAGGCAGAGGAGCTTCTACCGATTCAAACGTCTTTCTGCCCATAATCATAAAATGTCCCATCGTCAAGGTTTTAAAACGTTTCATGTCGGCAGGCAATCTCCAGGGCAGGCGATTCTCTTTCCCAATAAGTCTGTTTTTATCAAATGCTACTATAATCGAAACTTTCATAGGCTTTTAAGGATGGCTAAATGGATAGATTATTTTATTGTTAGACCACTTTGCCTGACACGGCAATTTATCAATTCAACAATTTAACTATTCAACAACCAAGTTATTTCTGACGGAAGAAAATGGTAATAGGCACTCCTTCAAAATCAAAATGTTCTCTGATTTTATTTTCCAGAAAACGCTCATAAGGTTCTTTGATATATTGAGGTAAATTGCAGAAAAATGCAAAAGTTGGCGTTTTTACTGGCAATTGTGTAATATATTTGATTTTTACATATTTCGCTTTTATGGCAGGAGGTGGATATTTTTCTATTTCAGGTAAAAGTTTGTCGTTAAGCTGCGAAGTAGGAATTTTCTGACTGCGATTTTCAAAAACTTTTACAGCTTTTTCTATAGTTTGATATACCCTTTGTTTTTCGGTAACCGATGTAAACAAAATAGGAGCATAATCAATAGGAGCTATTTTTTCTTTGATGGTTTTGATAAAATTCTGGGCTGTTTTGGTATCTTTTTCTATCAAGTCCCATTTATTAATCATTACCACAATGCCTTTTTTGTTGCGTTCTGCCAGCGAAATCAGGTTTACATCCTGACTTTCTACGCCACGGGTAGCATCTATCATCAATACACAAACGTCAGAATCTTCGAGTGTACGAATGGAGCGTAATACAGAATAAAATTCTATATCATCTTTTACTTTAGCCTTACGACGAATGCCGGCAGTGTCTGTAATAATAAAATCTTTGCCAAAAAGTGTATAACGAGCATTAATGGCATCACGGGTTGTTCCGGCAATGTCTGTAACAATACTCCTTTCTTTACCTAATAATACATTCAGAAAAGAAGATTTACCAGCATTAGGTCTTCCAAGAATAGCGATTCTGGGCAAACCAGCTTCAGGGTCTTCTGGCTGAGAATCATCGAAGTGCTTTACCACTTCATCCAGTAAATCGCCAGTGCCAGAACCTGTTTGCGATGAGACTGTATAAATTTCGCCCAAGCCTAAAGCATAAAATTCACCATACATCTGGGCTTTATTAGAGTCATCAGCTTTATTGGCTACAATATATACAGGTTTGTCTGTTTTAGACCGACGCAATACATTGGCAAAATCCTTATCCAAATCGGTAAGTCCTGCCACTACATCAACCATAAAAAGAATCACTGAAGCCTCGTCGAGTGCCAGTTCTACCTGACTACGTATAGCTTCTTCAAAAATATCATCCGAACCGGTAACATACCCGCCAGTGTCTATGACAGTAAAGTTTTTGCCATTCCAGTCGGCATATCCATAGTGGCGGTCACGTGTTACACCACTAATGTTGTCCATAATTGCCTTCCGTGATTCGGTGAGGCGGTTAAAAAACGTAGATTTTCCTACATTGGGTCGTCCTACAATTGCTACGATATTTGCCATTTTAAAATGGGTTAATAAAAAAAGCAGCTATCCGGTTTGAAACATATCAAACAAAATAGCTTGAAATAAGCACTTAACAATCACCATTTATAAAGAATAGTTCCCGGAAAGACCATTTTTTACGACTTGCACATACTGCTGGGCTTGCGGAAAGTATTGTTCAAACTCTTCTTTATAAAAACTATAATCTTTTTCAAGGTCACGAATGGCATATTCCATTTTAGACTTAAAAGTTGTCCGGCGAGCCATTCCCTGTAAAGCTCTTTCAATACCTTCCGGTTTGGCATAAGCCTGAAGCCAGTTTTGCGATTGCATATAAAAAACTGTTCGCTGCATTTTGGGGGGCAGGTTTTCATAGTTTTTATGCAAAAGCTTATAAACTTTTTCCACAAATTCAGGCAAACTTTCTTTTGAATAGTGTTGAAAATCAACTGCCAGAAAGTGGTCATAAAATATGTCTACAATCACACCGGCATAATGACGATAGGTAGGAAAGAGACGATTCTTGCTTTGTTTTACTACCGGATGGGTGTCAGTAAAGGTATCTATCTTACGATGCAATGCAATACCATCCTGAATTTGCTCACTCCAGCCATCATCCGTAAAATCACCCTTCACAAAATCGCCCATCAGATTGCCCAGCATTAGCTCAGAAACTTCACCGGAAAGAAAAGCATGGGCAAGAAAATTCATGATTTTAAGGGGTAGGGTTATCGGATAACTGAAATATTGACAATTACTTTTTATTAAAACTCAGGCAACCAGTTTGGGGCTTACAGAGTTTGCTTGAGGAAGCGTATATTTACGAAACCAGCTTGTAACTTTCATCTGAATAACTCCCAGAAAAGCCTCCCTAAAAATCCGGGATGACATCTTAGATTGTCCTTTGGTACGGTCTGTAAAAATAATCGGCACTTCCTGTATTTTAAAGCCAAATTTCCAGGCTGTAAATTTCATTTCTATCTGAAATGCATAGCCTACAAACCGGATTTTATCTAAATTAATAGTATCCAGCACTCGTTTGCGATAACACTTAAAACCTGCCGTAGCGTCATGCACAGGCATTCCTGTAATGAATTGTACATATTTGCTGGCAAAATAAGAGATAAGCACCCGGCTCATGGGCCAGTTTACCACATTTACACCACTCACATACCTGCTGCCAATGGCTACATCTGCTCCTTCTTTGGCACAGGCATCATAGAGTTTTATTAAATCTTCCGGATTATGAGAAAAATCGGCATCCATTTCAAAAATATACTCATAATTATGTCTCAGGGCATATTTAAAACCATGAATATACGCCGTTCCCAGCCCCAATTTTCCTTTTCGCTCCTCAATATGAAGTTTACCCCGATATTCCTGTTGTAGTTCTTTTACTTTATCAGCCGTACCATCCGGTGAGCCATCATCTACAATGAGTATTTCAAACCCGGCTGGCAGGCTAAAAACTTTGCGTATGATAGCTTCAATATTTTCTATTTCGTTATAAGTTGGAATAATGACCAGACAATTTTTCACTGTTTTAGCACCGTTTTAAGAATACTTATACGGCTGTTTCAAAAGATTATATCTGAATAGCCGGTAGGTATGATAGTAAAATATCTTGCAAAAGTGCGATTTTTTCAGGGGTTTTTCAAATTTCAGAATGATTGAGCCAGTTTTTCACTTTTTTTAACACAATCTGATAGTGAAACTCCATCTTTCCAGTTGGCTGAAAAATAAATATTGTCCTTTTGCAATAAATCTGCTTCCTTTTGGGCTGCCTGTGCCAGTAAATTATATTGTGGCAGAGCCTGCTCCCATCTGAAAATATTTTGTAATACAGGGGTGGTATTTTGGAGAAGAAAATTCCCGGAAAGCTCCTGATGGACTTTTTGTTTAATTACTTCATCTGATAGTTTTGTTTTTTCAGGGGCTTTTATACCTCCTACAAAAGTAGTAAACAACACCTCATCGTCAGGGCAACGGTATTGAAAAACAGCACTGCTCCAGATACTTCCCAATGTAAAAAGTCCTTCAATTGCCGGATTTAATCCCCCAAAGCCATTCAGATTATGTTTGAGATTTGATTTTTTATAGACCGAGTGAACTGCTACCATTGAGGCATACTGAATCTGTTGTAGCTTTTCAGCAAAACTTGGGTATAATTTTGACAAAAGCCGGGCAGTGGCGGGAGCTTCGCAGGTAATGATAAGTTTTTTTACAGTAAAATTTTCTGTGGGAGTAAAAAGCTGATAACCCGAGTCGGTTTTTTGTATATCAGTAATTTCTGTTCCCAAGAGCAAATTAGTGATTTTTCGTGATAGGAAAGCAGGAAAAGTGTGCAATCCGTCTTTAAAACTTACTGATTTACGACGTTTTGCAGCTCCCTGTTTGATAAATCCTTTGAGTACGGAGCCATGTTTTTGCTCAAATTCTAACAGATTGGGAAAAGTTTGCCCTACTAATAAATCATACGGATTTCCGGCATAAATGCCAGCAATGAATGGGTCTAAAGCATATTCTACAATCTCTTTAGAAAAACGGCGTTCAAAAAAATCTCCCAAAGTCTCATTTTCAGGGGAATGGGTTTTGTTATTTCGTTCCCGAAAGACAGCTAATTTGGTTTTCCACGAAAAAAAATCACCAAACAACAACGACAATGGTCCTGAGGGAAGGGCTTTGTAGCCTCCATTTTTATAAATATATCTGTTTTTGCTTACTTCGTTGGCAGGCAAAATTTCAGTATCCAGTCCGATTTCTGACAGAAATGAAAGTAAGTGCTCATCTGCCAGTAACGAATTAGGACCTTTTTCGAAAAGATAATTTCCTTGCCGGAAGGATTGTATATAGCCACCCGGCAATTGATTTTTATCTGTCAGAATATAAGAAATACCTCTCTTTTGTAAATGATAGGCTACTGTCAAGCCTGAAATTCCTGCTCCTATAATGCCTGCTTCAACTATTTTATCACTTTCCATATTTTTCCGGGAAAAAATTACAATTCAGCTAATACTCCTTTTTCAACTAGTAAAATCAGTGTATGAATAATTTTGATATGAACCTCCTGAATCCGGTCGGCGTAACCTGTGTGGGGTACACGAATTTCTATATCTGCCAAATCTTTGAGCTTGCCACCATCTTTGCCACTTAATATTACCACTTTCATCCCTTTTTCGTGAGCTGTTTTGGCTGCTTCGATTATATTCTTAGAGTTGCCACTTGTGCTGATACCCAGCAAAATATCGCCTTCGTTACCCAGCCCTTCTACATATCTTGAAAAAATGTAATCAAAGCCATAATCGTTGCCAGTGCAGGTAATATGACTTACATCAGAGATAGCGATAGCCGGCATGGCTCTACGATTATCACGGTAACGACCTGATAGTTCTTCGGCAAAGTGCATGGCATCGCAATGAGAACCTCCATTGCCACAGGAAATAATTTTTTTGTTTTGCCGGATGGCATGTATCATCACTTGGGCAGCTTTCTCTATCTGGATAAAATTTTGCTCGTCATTTATAAAGTTCGTCAAAACTTCGGCAGCCTGCCTGAATTCATTTTTTAAAATATCAATCATAAAATCTCAATAGTCAATTATAAAATTAAAGCAAAGTTGTTCTTTCTTTTGTTGACATCTTTGGTATTAGGGATTTAATACTTTGAAGATGCTTCAATGTACGTCTGCAAATATACACATTCCTGTGGGTGTTGACAGATGAAACATTTTGATTAGATTTGCGTAAAGGTCTTTAAAACCGACCTATAACCAAACTCTTGTAAATTTTGGATTTTCATTTCACACCTTTTTAGGTTGTGCAGATTTAAAAAATGAAAAAATTACAGTTAGAAAAAATCTCCGCTGTTTTAGCACTTGCTACTGTTTTGTCCTTTTGTTTAGCTGTTTCTCATGGTAAAAATTCTCCCCGCAATGCTGTAAAAAAAATAGCCATAGATACTGCTGCCATCTGCAAAGACCCACTTAATACCAGAAATGAGCTTATCTCTTATGCCCAAAAATTTTTAGGAACGCCTTACAGATTTGCCGGACAAGACCCTCGTGGGTTTGATTGCTCAGGTTATGTATCGTATGTATTTAAGCATTTTAAGATGGACTTATATACTTCGGCAGTGTGGATGGGCAAACAGGGCAGAACCATAGAGCTAAAAGATGCCAAAGAAGGAGATGTGATTTTTTTTACAGGAACCAATGCTGCCAACAGGGCAGTAGGACATGTGGGAATAATTATATCTAAACAGGGAGAACCTACCCGTTTTATTCACTGCTCTTCAGGAAGAGCTTATTGTGTAAAATATGATACTCTCGAAGGTAGTGCAGCCTACTACACTACCCGCTTTCTTTTTGTGAAACGCATGATAGAAGATTAAAACCAAACCTCCTATAAGTAAGTCTAAACGAATCCGGTTGATAATTGTCAGCCGGATTTTTTATTTCAGGAAAGAGCAACATCAACAGGCAATTTCATTTCATCAGGCAGATTGGCATATCTGAGAAACTGGATATCATTATAGGTAAGAGGTTTATTATAAATAATACCTGTGCGAAGGTCAGTCAACATAAACTGATTTGTTACGGCATCGGGCAATGAATACAACCTGATGATGTGCTTTACTACTTTTTCCTGAGAAAGTTCTTCTTCTCTGAAATCATTATCCTTGTCAAGGAGGTTGTCTATGTATTGCTGCACATCTGTATCGTCATCAAGTTCATACATTTTTACTTCTACAGGCAGTGAAGCTTCATGCGAATGAAAAAACAAATGGTAGCCAACTTCCTGATTAAATCTGTGCCAGAGACCTATCCACTGCATGTGTAAAAAAACGTGATTTTTACTAATAACATACTCTTTTTTGAATCCATATAGTTTTTTCAGATAGGCTACTTCTTCTTCTCCGTCATTTTCTACTACAGAAGCAATACTTACCAGAATATTATCAACGCCATAATCAATGTAGTTAATTACATGAAAATATGTCCAGGCAGTTTTCTGGAATAATTCGAAAAACAAGCTTTGTGCTTCACTGGTTATCCGCCGGGCGGCATCATATACATCTGAAAAATATTCGCTGATTTTCAACTGACTGTATAAATCTCTGAAAAAAATCTTATCAGGCTTGGAATAGGCATTTTCATTCCTTGTAAATTTTACGTGAGTAACATGTTTAACCTGTGGCTGACGAATAGGCTTGCCAGTTTCATATTCCCATAAAATGCTGCGAATTTCATTTTCCGTCTTATTCAAATCGTCCCGGATATGCAAAAGATAGTCAGAATTGGCTGTATTCTCAGTAGAATAAACAACACCTCCTTCCGGATTGTCAAATTCATAAAGTTCTTCTTTTATAATTTCAATTTCTTTAAGAAGGCTTTGGAAATGTTCAGCTTTAATCTCTATTTGACTTATATCCGGAAAAGCCTCATGCTCATTGGCAGGTACATGCTCCAGTGAAACCAGTTGAGGTATAAGTTTGCCATCTTTCAGATAAAGGTTAAAAATCACCGGATTATCAGGGGCAATTTCTACAAGCTGGTCAGCAATCAACATTGTCAGTTCTTTTTCAATCTGGCGTTTGAGAGCCCTTCCACCCATTTCAGGGTCAAAACCTTTTTCAGCAATGGATTCCAAAACGTTTTTAGAAACATTGAGAATGGTATGACGACGCAAAAATCCATGCCTTTTAAGAAGGTTTTTGATTTGCAATCCGGCAATCTGTCCGATATGGCTGGCAGTCAGTTTGGTAAATACTACAGTTTTATCAATTCGATTGATAAATTCCGGACGGAAAAAATCTTTTACGGCTTTTTCATAAGTTCCTTCTGCCATATCTTGCTGACTGTGCAATACAATCTGCTTTCCGATACGTTCTGCTCCCAGATTAGAAGTCATGATAATCACTGTATTACAAAAACTAACCGTTCTGCCCAGAGCATCAGTTAATCTGCCTTCTCCAAGCACCTGTAATAATAAATTATGAATATCAGGATGGGCTTTTTCTATTTCATCAAACAGCAATACACAAAATGGATTATAACGAATTTTGGTAGTCAGTTGTCCTTCCGGATTAGAAAAATCACCCACCAGTCGGCTTACTGCATCATTGTCTATATACTCATTCATATCAAACCGTACCAGACTATCTTCGTGGGTAAAAAGATAATCTGCCAGAATTTTGGCAGCCTGCGTTTTGCCCACACCAGTAGGTCCAATAAAAAGAAAAGAGCCAAAAGGACGTTCGGGGTTATTAATCTGGGCTTTGATGGTATTGAGTACTTCTGCCAGACAATCTACGGCTGCCTGCTGCCCTATCAGTTTTGTAGAAATATGGCTTTCAAACTCTTTTTTTGTAATCTTAATATCGTGATTGGCAATACGTTCGTTGAGGTGTGTTCGATTGCTGAATTCTTCTATGATGTTAAGAATATTAATAGTTCTGCCTGCAAATTTGCTTGCTAACTGATGTAAATTTTCAGAAATGCTGCCAATCAATACTTCATTTTTATGAAATCTCTTCTGTAATTCTATCAGCCTTACCAAAGCCAAGTTATCAATCTGAAAGTGATGTTTGTATTCCAGTTGGCTTCTGAGGCGGGAAATAATTCGGAGCGTGGTTTCAGTATCAGGTTCCTGTAATCTTACTACTTTAAACAAATCTGTAAAACCACGGTCTAACTCACTTACCACATCCCATTCTTCAGGGGTGGCTTCCAGTATTACCTGTAAACTATGTTCCTGCATATACGGCTTTAACACATCACTGAGCGTCATGTCATTTTGTGATGACTTTCCTATTCTGAACAAAGCCACTATATTATTGAAATAGAGTTTGTCTTGTCGGTTTTTTTTATCAACCGGGTGTCTTGCAAATTCAATAATAGACTCAAAACGACGTTGCCACATGCCAATAATGCTCATGCCTGCAATCAGGCGGGAAGGGTCTATTGTCCAGATATTATCCAAATCAGGCAAATTTTTATCAGCATTGGCTGACAGATACCTGAAAATAACTTCATGTAGCAAGGTGGTCTTGCCAGATTTACGCTTGCCCAGTATTACCAAAGGAATGTTATCACGATTATAAATGAGCCGACTTAGCATTTCTACAGATTCTTCCATAAAATAAGCCCGGTTCAGTTCTAACGGATACATATCGTTGAGGTCATAACCTACTTTTTGTACCTCAAAACGTCCTTCAAAGGAAATATTTGTCCGAAAAAACTGCCTCATGAAATCATCATCTGCAAAACCCCTTATCGTAATTTTCTCTTCACTGACAAACATATTAAAATCAACAGTGGTTGAAAATTCACCTTTTCCCGAAACATATTTATCCAGAATCAACTCTTCATCATAGTCTTTTTTATAATTGCGGACATATACCTGAATTTGTCTGATAATATCTTCAATAATATCACTGCGTTTCGGGCGAAGTTTTTCGGTAATAAAATAATAATTGTTGAATGCCGGCAGGCATACTATTGTCAGGTCTTTGTATTCAAACCATGCCACTGAAATTTTGCCTGAAAAATAGCGTTGCCCGTAGGTAAAGTCCAGTTCCAGACACTCAAAATGATGTTGTGGATTAAATAAAAACCATAAAATATGGTTGATATTATTACGATTGGCTTTGTAACCCTGAAACTCCCGCCGGATGGCTTTGATAAAATTTGTATAAGCATCCTCATACCGCTCATTAGATATGACCGGGCTAGCCATCAATAACGGACGCATTATGTAGCTGTTATTTTTGTATTGTACCCAGACAGGAAATTCCAGATGCAGATTTGCCATAATTGTTGATTAATCAGTATTTTTTCTTTGGATAAGAGAAGTGAGAAGTAAAGAAAATGAGTGGAGAGATAAGTAGGACTTTCGCTCGCTCGTAAATCCCCGCAAGCGTTGAAGTATCACACCACCAGGTTTTTATTCTTTTAACGCTTGCGGGGTTGGTTTTTTAGGATATTCTTCTGTTAAAATATGCCAAGCGAAAGTCCTAATAAGGTAAAATTTATGAATCTAATGGTTATTTTTTCATTGTCTTCTCAAATATATCAAGAGTGATTCTGTCTTGCTGTTTCTTGTATTGTCCGTATGCAATTTTTGTTTTCATGTCAAGTCTCAGATAATCTGTAAAACAAGAGAAAAACTCGTAGTCAGTTTTACTTTCATTAGTTGAGAATGGTTTTTCTATTAAGTCAGGTGCAATTAAGAAATAGTCTCCAATCGGGAAATTTGCAATATAAGGTCTGCAAAGAGCCCCATTGTCTCCCCATATTTTAATTCTCTTTCTGGTTTCTGTACCTCTATATAGTTTTATAATTTCTACTGTCATTGATTGGGGCATTTTCCCATTATATCCCATAATGTCGGCAGACAGATAATTGTCGTGGGAAATTACTTTAACCAATGCAACAAGTTTTGAGTTTTTAACAACTTTATGAAAAGAGCAGTCATCAATACAATCACAATCGCAAGAGTATGAAGGGATATTCGTCAAAAGAAATGCAATTAACAGTGTAATATACTTTATTTGTCTATCCATAATTTGTGGTAGTTTATTGAATAAGAATGTTTTATAACATTTGTTGGGTCTATTTACACGTTTTTGCAAGACAAATATAAAATTAGAGAAGTTTTGGGTCTATCACCCATATAATCAATCTGAAATGTCTAAACTATAAACAAAATAATCCATAGTTTAGACATCAATCCTTTGATTACTCTCCCTGTCCTAACGAATAGCCTCTTACGCCGTCGAATTTATACAAATGCTCTGTTTTGATAAAATCAAGCCCTTTGGATTCTACTTTAGCTAATAAATCCAAAATTTGTTTATGAGTAACAACAGGAAGCGTTTCAGCATCTACCACAAACCGGCAACGCCAGTGGTCAGAGCAAAAAGTTTCAGGCAAACCATCCGGATATACTTTTACCCCTCTGTTGGAAATCATATTGAGTTTCAGCCCCTCACTGCTGATGGTTTCTATCATTTTGCCAAAATCGTCAGCCGAGCCTTCATTCCAGTCAAAAAATACATCAATACCTATCAGTTCTTTTACTTTTTCTTTTTGCAAACTCAAAGCCGTAGGATGTATCTCCTTAGGAGCAGCCTGATAACTCACCGGTTTAAAATGGTGAGGTACTTTGCCAAGGCGTTCTATGACAGCATCTGCAAACTCTTCGGTACCTACCCGTTTTTTAGAAATATCTTCTTTGTAAATATCGCCTGTATGAATGCCAGATTCAAGTGTACAAAGCCATGCATTATGTATTTTAGTAGCTATATCTGCCTGTCCGATATGTACCAGCATCATGATTGCCCCATTAAGCAAGCCTGACGGATTGGCTATGCCCCTGCCGGCAATATCGGGAGCAGACCCATGAATGGCTTCAAACATGGCACAAAGGTCACCGATATTGGAAGAACCACCCATGCCAACCGAGCCTGCAATCTGGGCAGCTATGTCCGAAATAATATCACCATACAAGTTAAGCGTTACGATCACCCCGAAACGCTCTGGTTTATCAGCCAGCAAAGCCGAGCCGATGTCAATAATCCAGTGTTCGTTTTCAATATCCGGGTATTCTTTGCTCACTTCATCAAAAACCTTCCGAAAAAGTCCGTCAGTCATTTTCATGATATTGTCTTTGGTAAAGCAGGTAACTTTTTTGCGTCCATAGGTACGGGCATATTCAAAAGCGTACCTGATAATCTTTTCACAACCGGGGCGACTGATTATTTTAAGACACTGCACTACCTGGTCGGTCTGCTGGTGTTCGATGCCGGCATATAAATCTTCTTCGTTTTCACGAACAATCACCAAATCCATATTAGGATGTTTGGTTTGCACAAACGGATGATAAGCCTGCACCGGACGAACGTTGGCATATAGCCCTAATGTTTTACGGGTAGTTACATTCAGACTTTTATAGCCACCTCCCTGAGGTGTAGAAATCGGAGCTTTCAAAAAAACTTTTGTGCTACGAAGAGAATCCCAGGAAGCATCTTCAATACCTGTAGAAATGCCTTTCAGGTAGACTTTTTCGCCAATTTCTATGACATCATATTCCAGAGCAGCTCCGGCTGATTCGAGAATACGTAAAACCGCTTTCATTATTTCGGGTCCAATGCCATCGCCATAGGCTACCGTAATTTTTCGTTTTTGCATAAATTCAAGGATTTGTTAAGAATTTCTGACATTCAGCACTATGATAATTTGTTGGCTAAAGGTAATTGTGCTTTTTACAAAAGTAATGGGGTAGTGGTGGATTTTTGTCAAAAAATATAGTATTTGTGAGCCTGCCAACAAAACTTTTGAAACAAATCAAATAAAAAAGTTCTTTGAAAAGCGAAAAAAGTTTATCTTATTTTGTGTAATGATTTAATCCGGCACTTTACTTTTATTTTTTATGGGCTCTGTTCACTTTATTAATTATCAAAATCTGTCTATTCTGCACCAAGATTTTTCGGGTTGTAAACCGGAAGAAGTAATCGACTTGTTGCAAAAATCACATGAAATCATGAAAAGTCAGCCGCCTCATTCGGTTTTTACACTTATTAATGTAAAGGGAATGCGTTTTAATGGAAATCTGATACAACAAATAAAGGAGGCAGCCAAGCTCAATAAACCTTATGTAAAAGCTACTGTAGTTTGTGGTTTGGAGGGACTTGCCAGTGTTTTAATTAATAGTGTAATAGCATTTTCAGGGAGGGAAATGAAGGTGTTATCAGATCCTGAAGAGGCAAAAGCATGGCTCTGGAAACAGAGTAATGCCTGAACCCAAACTGTTGCTCTACTATTTTTTACGTTCTCGAACTTCTTGACTACCGTGTGAGAAAGCAAAATAATGCTGATTCGAAGAATATAATGTGTAAAAAAGACTTGCCAGGTCTTGTAAATAAATCTCAATTCGTAGATTTTATCTTGGAACTACATAGGTCTAAAACACATAGTGTAGCTTTTAAATAGGTATAAAATTTATTTTCATAGGCTTAAAAACAAAAAACAGAAAAGACACTGGTTCTTTTCTGTTTTTTTATTCCCTGATTATTTAAATCAGGTTTTAGATTATATCATAGAAATTAACTTCTTCATTTATCAGATTTCTCTACAAGGTTTTTATCTATGAATGGAATGCCTGCATTAAACAGACATTCCATTATTTACTTTATAATCCTGAACTATTATCTTCTGGATGCAGAAGGTTTACCTTTCTGTACAGTTGATGTAGCTACAGGCTCAGTTTTAGTTATCAAGTCTTGTTTAACTACATCAACTAGGAATGGTACAGCAATAAACAGGGTTGAGTAAGAGCCTGATATTACACCTATCAGCAACGCCAGTGACATACCTCTCAATACCTGACCACCAAATATAAATATCAATAATACAACCAGGAATACTGTAAAGGCTGTTACAAGAGAACGAGAGAATGTGTCGGTAAGGGCTTTATTTACTACTTTTTCTACATTTTCAGTACCATCTCCCTTCTGAATATTTTCACGGATACGGTCAAAAATTACTACCGTGTCATTCACCGAATACCCCACAATTGTCAATATCGCTGCAATAAAATTCTGATCTATTTCGAGAGCAAAAGGTAAAATACCTTTAAACAATGTAAATACGGCTACTACCACCAAAGCATCGTGGAAAAGAGCAATAGTGGCACCGGCAGCGTATTCCCAGCGACGGAAACGGATGAATATGTAAGCAAACATGAGTACCAATGATAAAGCCACAGAACCAATAGCTTTACCCCGAATATCATCGGCAATAGTAGGACCTACTTTAGAAACGCCTATTACTTCATACTTTGTATTTAATGTATTGAGTCCTTCTGCAAGTTTTTCCTGCACCTGAGTAGCTACACCTTCACCATCTTTGTCAATCAGGTAAGTGGTAGTGATTTTCATTTTATCCTCTGAGCCAAAGCTTTTTACTTCAGGCTCTTCAGTCAGCGGAGTAGCAAGGGCTTTTCTGATATCAGGAGAGGTTACAGGTTTTTCAAATTTTACGATATAAGACCATCCCCCTTTAAAATCAACACCATAATCAAAACCTCTTACAAACATCGAAATCAAACCTATACCAATAAATACAGAAGATGCTATGTAAGCAATCTTGCGTTTGGCAATGAAGTTATAATAAAAATCTACAAACAGATTTTTGTTCCAGTTCCAAGTAAACTTAAGATTGAGTTTACGATCAATGGCAAATTCAGAAATCAAACGTGTTACCAGAATGGAAGAGAAAAGAGATGTACCGATACCTAAAAGCAAAGTAGTTGCAAAACCTTGAACCGGACCACTTCCGAAGAATAACAATACAAAACCTGCCATAGCTACTGTAATGTTAGCATCAAGAATGGTTACCTGAGCAGCTGAGAAGCCGTTTCTTATTGCCAGGTCGAGAGGTCTTCCTGCTCTTAGTTCTTCCTTGATACGTTCGTTAATCAATACGTTGGCATCTACCGCCATACCTACTGTTAAAACGATACCGGCAATACCAGGTAAGGTAAGCACAGCTCCCCAGTCTGCCAAAATGGCTACCATCAGGAACAAGTTGAAAAGAACAGCAATGTCAGCGATTAGTCCACCAGTGTTGTAATACAATACCATGAAGATAATAATAGCTATAAAACCAGCCAGAATGGTAATTAAACCCTGATTAATTGCTTCCTGACCCAGTGAAGGACCTACAACGGTTTCTTCTACAATCTGCATAGGAGCAGGCAGTTTACCAGCTTTCAGTACGTTAGCAAGGTCTTTTGCTTCTTCAATAGTAAAACTTCCTGAGATAGAAGAAATACCATTCGGAATCTCATTTTGTACAGTTGGAGCAGAATATACGTGGTTATCTAAAACAATAGCAATCTGATAAAATATTTTGTATTGTGGATTTCCTTTAGCGGCAACGGCTGCGGTCAGCTTTTTCCATTTGGCTGCCCCGGCTGGTGTCATAGTCATTACTACTTCTACATCTTTCTTAATGTCACCAATATCCTGACGGGCATCTTTAATAACATCACCCTCAAGAGGAGCCTTGCCATCTATGCTGTTTTTAATTACATACAAGGTGATATTTTGCTCACGACTGTTGGTATTTTCATCTGTTTTACGGAAAGGTTTTTCCCACATAAATTTCATGCTCGAAGGAAACATTACTTTTACTGCTGGGTCTTCGAGCAAAGCATTGATTCTGGCTGTATCTTTTACTTTAGCTACCAACATACCGGCACTTAAGTATTGAGCCTGAAAATACTTGGTCAAACCTGAACCTTCTTGTGATTTTTTAATAGAATCAGCTTTTGCTTTTACTGCCGAATCGGTTTTAGATTTTACCCCTTTTGCTGTATCGTTACTTGTTGAAGCTGTGTCAGCTGAAAGTCCTGTTAAACCTGTTTCGTCTTCTTTTTTTGTACCTGCTGAGTCAGTTTGAGCATTGAGATTTAAATCTGTTTTTTTCTCACTTTTCTCTTTAGCAGTAATGTATTTATCCAATTGTCCTAAGTATGAAAAATAATCCTGAGGCAGATATACTTCCCAGAATTCCAGTTTGGCAACACCTGCTAACAACTTACGAACACGTTCCGGGTTATCTACACCTGGCAATTCCACCTGAATACGTCCGGTATTTCCTAATCGTTGTACGTTTGGCTGTACTACACCAAACTGGTCAATACGGGTTCTTACAATCTCCAAAGAACGCTCAATAGCTCCTTCTACCTCTTTGTTAATCATGCTTAGTACTTCTGCATCAGTAGAAGTAAAGCTTATTTTGTCTTTATTTCCGGAATTGGCAAAAATGCTGCTCAGTTTTACACCAGGAGCTGTTTTTTGAAATGACTTGTAAAACAAGTCCAAAAAATTCTTCTGACTGTTTTTCTGAGCTTCTTTTGCTTCTTTAATCGCCTGAAGAAACTTAGGATCCTGATTGTTGTTAGAAAGAGCTTTCAGAATCTCAACAGGAGATACCTCCATTACTACGTGCATACCTCCCTGTAAGTCAAGACCAAGATTGATTTCTTTTTCTTTAACTCCCTGATAAGTTTCGCCAAGGTAAACAGGCTTGTTCCATAAAGAGTCTTCATAAGCTTGTTTCTTACGAAGATCTATTTTTCCATCTTTGCCCATTGCAAAGGTATTGGCTTCTTTATCCAATCCCTGTGATACAAAGGTAAATGACAACTTGTAGATACTGTATAAAACCAGTATTACTATCAGTATAAGTATTCCTATACGGTTACGCATGTGATTTTGAGCTCTGACTCCGAAAAGAGTTAACGCAGAGTACGTTTTTAATTAAAATATGATTATTGAATAAAAAAGGCTTTGTAAAAAGCACACAACTGCTCTGATAGCAGAATTAGGGAGCATTGATAGCTATATGATGGCAAAATGTATTCTCAAAATAAGAGAGAATAAAAAGAAGCTTAGGTACCTCCATTCCAATTTCTGCCAGAACTTTAGGGTATTCAGGGCAAAAATTGTAGTAAATGAATGCTGTAAAGTGGATTCCTGAAAATGAGACAATATTTTCAGGAGATGCAGCCTTTACAATAGTGTTGTCTGAATGTTGTTTTTCTGAAGAGGTTTTGTGCTGGGAAGCCTTCTGTGAAGATGTTATTTTTTCTTTCTTGTCTATGACTGTTTTATGGTGATAGTTAGCAATGGAGTGGCTTTTTGAAGGCAAAGTCACCACAAATGCTGTAACTAACAGCAAACACGTCCATAGATGTAATATATTCTTCCGGATAGGCATACTTCTGAAAATGGGACTGCAAAAGTAAAATTTTTCCCGGAAAAACAAAATCCGGGAACTGATACTTTATTTTGTCAGTGCACTGGTTACCAAAAATATATTTACAATAATATAGGTAACACTCATTGTCCAGGCTACTATTTTGTCAGTAGCTTTAGATTGCCTTACAAGTCCGGTTTCTTCCTGACGAAGCGAAAGTGCAGAAAAAGCAATAATGGCAAAAATGAAGAAAAATGTAAGTCCATGCAGGATATCTACAATGGTAAGTGTAGAAGAATCCGGCAGATAACTATCGATGATATATTTATTACCAACTCCTGCAAAAAGTCCTCCTACAGGCAATCCAAAACGTGGGTCAACGTGCTGTGGGTCTATAAAAAAACTAACAAATGCTATGGCGAATGCCACATACATTCCAAGGAATAATTTAAAAAACAAGCCCCAGGCATCTCGTTCCAAATCTATTTCTATGACAAATTTGGAGTAGTCAGAGGTGGGTTTTTCGGAAGAGTGGTCTCCAAAAGCAGTCTCATAATGACTTGTGCCTGTACTCACTTTAAAGTTTTTGATATTCCAGCCTTCTACGGTAAGTTGTGGGTCATAAAACTTACCTATGGTATCGGCTACAAATATCATATTGCGTATATCAAACTTTGAGTTTTCTACAAGAATGCTAAGATGCTGGCGATCAAATGGAAAGTTATTGATATTCCAGGATTCTTTCATTTTGCAGTTGAGTTTCATCTGAATCCATTTTAAACTATCCAGATTATCTTCAATATATTCATCCTGATTAATTTCTTTGGCGTTGGGTATCTCAAGGGCATCTTTTAAGTTGTGCTCATGGTCTTTGATAAGCATCCAGAGCCAGAAACGGGCTGTATATTCTTCTTCCCGAAAATTAAAATCATGCAAACTGATAACATAACACCCAACTTTCACAGTATCAGGTGTTGAATGTTCGTGTTGACCAAAAGCGGAAGTAACCACTAAAGAAAAAATCAGTAAATAAATAGTTTGAGCGAACTTCTTCACGGCAGGAAAGGCATTAGAAACATTTGCAATTTTACTTAATTTTCATTAAAAATCGCAAATAAAATCACAACAGTATTGACAATTATATATAGTACACCCATAGTCCAGCCTACTATTCTGTCTGTTTTTTTTGATTTTTTGTTCAACCCGGTTTCATCAAACCGTAGCGAAAGAGCTGAAAAAGCAATGATAATAAAAATAAAAAAGAAAGTAAGCCCGTGCAGGATGTCTACAATAGTAAGTGTAGAGGTATCCGGCAGATAGCCGTCTACAATATATTTATTACCAACACTGGCAAAAAGCCCTCCTACAGGCAATCCAAAACGTGGGTCAACGTGCTGTGGGTCTATAAAAAAACTAACAAATGATATGGCAAACGCCACGTACATTCCCAGAAAAAATTTAAAAAACAGCCCACCAGCGTCACGGGTTATGTCTAAATCTATTCTAAAATGTGAATAAATGGTTTCCGGTTTAGAAAGGCGGGTATCACCAAATCCGGTTTCATAATGACTGATACCAGTGGTTACTTTAAAATTTTTAATCTGCCATCCTCCCACTGTCAGGTTAGGTTCAAATGCCTTACCAACAGTATCAGCTGCAAAAACTACGCTGTTGGCATCAAATTTGGAATTTTCTACAAATATGGTAAGGTGTTGTTTATCAAAAGGATAGTCGTTAATCTTATAAGATTGTTTCATTTTGCATTTCAGCCTCATCTGAATCCATTTCAAGCTATCCAGATTATCTTCAATATATTCATCTGTGATTATTTCTTTAGCATTGGGTACCTCCACATCATCTTTAAAGTTAAGATTATGATTTTTAAAGACCATCCAGAGCCAGAAACGGGCTGTATATTCTTCAGCTTTAAAGTCAAAGTCATGTAAACTAATAACATAACAACCTATTTTTACTGTATCAGGAGTTGCCTGAGCATATAAGTTGCTATGACCCAGTCCGACCAGCAAGAAGAGTAAAATAAATATTTTTTTCATTCTCAGATAAATGTTTATATCACGTAAAGTTCAATATTTTTGGTAGTATTCAAACGATAGATTTTTATAAAACAGGTATTATTTTGCCGAGATTTTTCTGACATTATTTTTCTGTTAAAGTTTAATAGCCATGCTCAAAACAATATTTTCGATTTGCTTGATGGTTTTTCTAGTCGAAAAATTAATCCGTTTTATGCTGGTAATGTTCTTTTTTAAAAAACCTTTTCCACCTGTAAAACAACAGCAAAGTATTTCTATACTTCAACCTATTTTGAGTGGAGACCCTACCCTCTGGAAATGCCTGGCAGCTAACCTGACCATGCAAACTAATCACTTTACAGAGTTTATCTGGCTTGTAGATGACAATGATGACGAGGGTATAGAAGGCTGCAAAAGTCTAATTACAAAATTTTCAGATAAAAATATTAAACTAATTATTTTGCCCCCACCTCCACAACATGTTAATCCCAAAACCTTTAAACTTCTTAAAGGACTTAATTTGGCAGCTAATGACCTGATTGCCGTTTTGGATGATGATACCATACTTCCGGATGGAGGATTGGATAAAACGGCACGTTTTTTAGAAAAACAGGATGCTGGTATAGCTTTCGGATTACCGTATTATGTCAATTTTTCAAATCTGTGGTCAGGGCTTACGTCTTGTTTTGTAAACAGCAATAGTTTGTTTACGTATATACCATACACTTTTTTTTCCGAACCTATTACCATCAATGGCATGTATTATATGTTAAAAAAGAGTGTTTTTCAGGAAGTTGTTGCAAGTTTTGAGATAGAAAAAGAGCTGACCGATGACTATGCTATTGCTCAGGCTGTAAAAAAGAAAGGATATACACTGATACAAACTCCTGTTTGTCATGGTATCAGCACACAAGTTAGCAGTTTTAGTCACTATTTGCGGTTGCTACAAAGATGGTTTATTTTCCCTCAGGTATCTTTAATGCAAAGTAAAAATAAAGGAGAGCTGGCAGTATTTTTTATTGGTGCATTTCTTCCTACTTTATTTCCATTGACATTGATAATATTGTTGCTTTTTGTTTTTAATGTCCGAACTCTTGGGCTAACGGTTGGCTACTTTTTTGTAAATCTTAATTTTTTGATAGCGTTTAACAGATATTTTTTCAGGAGTGCCACGCCTGCTTCTTATTGGTGGGGTTTGTTGATACAGCCAGTTTTACTGCCTTTTTATATTATGTGGTCTTTTATCTCGCCCAAACAAATCAACTGGCGAGGGCATATAATGGAAGTAAAAAAAGATGGGAAATTTACGTTTGTCAACAGACGTAAAGCATAGCAAGGGAATGACAGCATTTCCTTGCTATCAAAAATTTTTAGCGGGAAAACCAGCGTACTATAATCACAATCAGACAGATGAGAAACATAAGCATAGAAATTTTATTGATTCCATGCATCATTCTCAAATTAAAACTCGTCGGACGATTAGGGTCGTGCTTCCGAAACCAGTAGCCAAATACCGGACCTAAATTCAGATACTCTTTCCAGTTGTGTCGTTTTACTTTATTTTCTTCCTGAACAGACATATTTATAAAATTTTTGGGATGTAATTTTCATAATTTTAATGAACAATTTCTGGTTCAAACCAGCGTCCGTCTTCACGAATCAGTTCTATGAGTTCATCTACTGCTTTTTCAGAGTTTACAGCTTTTTTTACAACTTCTTTGCCTCTGTAGAGTGTAATTTTATCTTTCCCTGAGCCTACATAGCCATAATCGGCATCAGCCATTTCACCAGGTCCGTTTACAATACAACCCATAATGCCGATTTTCACTCCTTTGAGGTGGTCAGTTCTTTTACGAATCATGGTGGTGGTTTCCTGCAAGTCAAATAGAGTTCTACCACAAGACGGGCAGGAAATATACTCTGTTTTACTCATTCTCGTTCTGGCTGCCTGCAAAATACCAAATGCCGTTTCGTTGTAGAATTTTATTTTTTTCAACAAATCTTCTTTCTCTTTTTGAGGCAATAATTTGGTACTCAGTATTATACCATCACCCAAGCCATCTACCAACAAACCACCAACATCGGTAGAAGCATATAATAGCAAGTCCTCATCCGAAATATTTGCAAATTGTCTTATAATAACTGCCGGATGGGTAATTTGGTTTTTAATCAGATAAAAGAAAATTTGTCGTAACTCTGCCATCGCATGTTCATTATCTGTATCGAGCCACAAAACCAGCGTTTTGTCTTCGGCAAATATGTCTTTTATACGGGTGAGAAAGTTATTTTCTGCGGCAAAATCGTCAATTGTAAGTTTGAGAAAGTTAAGTTGCTGATGCAATACAAAACCGGATAATTTTTCATTTGCATATTGTGAAGCTGTTAGCAAAGGAAATGTATTGATTTTGTCTTCAGTTTTAAGCCAGCTTTCAAAATCCTGAATGGCTTTTAAGCCATTTGGAAACATAAACGGAACTGCACTTTTGCCAAGATATGCAAAATCTGCTCCCAGGTCATTCATTCGCCATTTGTCTGTCAATGGCATATAAAAATGTCCGATAGACTTAAAGTCATCCATTTCTATATGTTGCAACCCTGAAAGGTCAGCAATTACCCTCGGCACATTAATCGCTCCAAAATTAAAAGTCTCTCGTGTGTGACGGCGGGTATATTCAAATGGATTTATAACGGTTTCTTTCTTACCATCAGTGTGGTTATCTGCCAGCAGGTTAGGTATATATTTTGATTTTTCTTTACGATTGGTATAACGGTTAATCAGAGCTTGTGCCACAGGAGCTTCAAATTCCGGGTCTTCTGTCAGAGAAACCCTTACAGTATCCCCTAGTCCGTCTTCCAGTAAAGTACCGATACCCACCGCCGATTTGATTCTGCCATCCTCAGCTTCCCCTGCTTCTGTTACACCTAAATGGAGAGGGTAGGGTTTTAGTCTTTCTTCGTCCAGTTTTTGTACCAGTAAGCGATATGCCTGCACCATTACCTGCGTATTGCTTGCTTTCATAGAAATTACTATGTCATAATAGTTCATTTCTTCACATATCCTCAAAAATTCAAGAGCAGATTCTACCATACCCAGAGGAGTATCCCCGTAACGACTCATAATACGGTCTGAGAGAGAACCATGATTGGTGCCAATTCTCATGGCAGTGCCATATTCTTTACAGATTTTTACCAGCGGGATAAATTTTTCCCTTATGCGTTCAATCTCAGCTTCATAGTCATAATCTGAATATTCAACCAGCTCAAATCGTTTTTTATCGGCATAGTTTCCGGGATTAATTCTGACTTTTTCTACGATTCGGGCAGCCAGTTCGGCAGCATTTGGTGTAAAATGTATATCAGCAATCAAAGGAGTCTGATAACCTTTCAGCCGAAGTTGTTTTTTTATATTTTCAAGATTCTGGGCTTCTTTGATACTGGGGGCAGTAATTCGTATGTATTCACATCCGGATTCTATCATTCGGATGCATTGTTCTACAGAACCCATGGTATCCATAGTATCCACAGTTGTCATAGATTGTACCCTAATAGGATAATCACTGCCCAGAGGTATGTCGCCTATATTAACAGTTATGGTCTTTCGGCGGGAATATTCGGTAAGAGAATTGCAATATTTATGTTCGGGCAACAGATTATCAGTAAGAATCATAATATGATGAGTAAATATGTTGTGGTAGTAGAGGGGAAAACAATTTTTAAGTTACTGTCAGGTTAAATTACGGCGTTGTCTGAAACCGACAAAAAATACAAGAGCAATGATTAACCCAAGCAGAGGTTGTTTTGAAGTAAGCGTAAAAACCAGCCCGATAGTAAAACCAAAAATGAGGGCAATGATAGTTTTTTTGCGAAAGAAATTGTTCATGATGGTCAAAAAATTATAGTGTATACTTATTTTTATAATCCGTTTTTTTCACAAATCAACAATAGATAATCTCTAAACCTGTACATTAAACAACTTTTTCAGGCAATAGGTTGCAAAGATTTTTTAGAACGTAGCTGATATTAAAAATAAAAAGTGTCAGGGTTTCGATCTAAAAAAACGGCTCACCTGAAATATCAACCATACAGCTATAACGGCAACCAACAGAAACCACACAACTTTAAAAATCCATGTCAGCAGTAGCCCTATTATCAAGCCAATTATCAAAGGAAATATTAGATTTTTCATGACCCATGATTATAATTTATCGTAAGTAATGGTTTTTTCTGTAAAAATAAAGATGGTTTCTTAATTAAAATGAAAAACTATGTAAACTTTAATTAAGAAGATTTGTATGCCAGTAATCGCTGATTTTTCCTGCCTTTTTGTCTGATTGGCAGAAAAATGTTGTAAATTTGCATCCCTGCTGTAAAACTGTTTTTAGCAGTGGGTTTATTTAATTAGCTTTTAACCAATAACAACCCGTTTCTAAAACGTTATTACAGATAGTTACAACGAATTAACGAATCAGATTCTCATGCTCAATGGTATTTTTAAAGGGATTGCCAAGCTTTTTGGTGGAACCAAATCAGAAAAAGATATTCTTGCTATCCAGCCTTATGTTGATAAAATCAACGAAATATATCCTACTCTGAAAAACATTTCTGATGATGAACTTCGTGGAAAATCAGATGAACTCCGTCATACTATTCATACCAGACTCAAAACAATAGATGATCAGATTCTGACTCTCCGGAGTACTGTAGAAGAACAGTCAGATATGGATGTGCTGGAAAAAGAAAAGATATTTAATAAAATAGATGCTCTTGAAAAAGAAAGAAATAAGGAACTTGAGGTTGTTTTACTTGATATCTTACCCCTTGCCTTTGCTGTAGTGAGAGAAACTGCCCGTCGTTTTGCTGAAAATGGGAAATTGGTTGTTACTGCAACAACACATGACAAGCAACTGGCAACCAAAAAAGCGAACATAAAAATTGATGGTGAAACCGCAACCTGGGAAAATCGCTGGATAGTAGCCGGAAATGAGATTGTTTGGAATATGGTACATTATGATGTGCAGTTGATAGGTGGTATAGTATTACATCAGGGAAAAATTTCTGAAATGGCTACTGGTGAAGGTAAAACATTGGTTGCAACTTTACCAGCTTTTCTCAACGCCCTTGCCGGACGAGGTGTACATGTGGTTACGGTCAATGACTATCTTGCCAAGCGTGACTCTGAATGGAATGCTCCTTTGTTTGAATTTCATGGTTTGACTGTAGATTGTATAGATAAACATCAACCTAACTCTGAAGCCCGAAAAAATGCTTATCTGGCAGATATCACGTATGGTACTAATAATGAGTTTGGTTTTGATTACCTGCGTGACAATATGGCAAGAAGTATAGATGAACTGGTACAACGCAAGCATCACTATGCTATGGTTGATGAGGTTGACTCTGTGTTGATTGACGAAGCTCGTACCCCTTTGATTATTGCTGGTCCGGTAGAACGTAGTAATGAACAAGAGTTTTATGATTTGAAACCTCGTGTGGTTAGACTGGTAGAGGCTCAGAAAAAAGTGACTGGTGATTTTTTGATAGAAGCTAAACGCAAAATAGCTGCCGGTGATGAAAAAGAGGGTGGACTTTCATTATTCAGAGCTCACAGGGGTTTACCTAAATACAAGCCCCTGATTAAATACCTGGGTGAAACCGGAATTAGGGCTATAATGCAGAAAACTGAGAATTTCTATCTTCAGGATAATGCCAAACAAATGCCTGAAGCCGACCAGCCTCTTTATTTTACAATCGACGAAAAAAACAATCAGGTTGAACTTACCGAAAGAGGTATTGAGTATATTACCCGTTCAGGCGAAGATGCTAATTTCTTTGTATTACCTGATATTGGAACTGAACTTGCAGCTATTGAAAATAATAAAGCTCTTTCTTCTGAAGACAGGTTGCATATTAAAGAACAACTTATTCAGGAATATGGTGAAAAATCAAACCGGATTCATACTGTAAATCAGCTGTTAAAAGCCTATACCTTATTTGAAAAAGATACTGAATATATTATAGATGAAGGTAAAGTAAAAATTGTAGATGAGCAGACAGGTCGGGTGATGGAAGGAAGACGTTATTCGGATGGTTTACATCAGGCCATTGAGGCAAAAGAAGATGTAAAAGTAGAAGAAGCTACCCAAACTTATGCCACGGTTACACTTCAAAATTACTTCCGGATGTATCATAAACTGGCTGGTATGACAGGTACTGCCGAAACCGAAGCTGCTGAGTTTTGGGATATTTATAAACTGGATGTAGTTTCTATCCCGACCAATGTACCTCCAGTCCGGAAAGACGAAGAAGATAAAGTATATAAAACCGTAAGAGAAAAATACAACGCTATTGTTCAGGAAATAGCTGAACTGACAGCTAAAGGTCGTCCGGTACTTGTGGGTACTACTTCTGTAGAAAATTCGGAAATCTTGAGCCGGATGCTCACACTGCGTAAAGTACCACATCAGGTATTAAATGCCAAACTGCATCAGAAAGAGGCAGAGATTGTAGCATTTGCCGGAAAGCCCGGCACAGTTACCATTGCTACCAACATGGCTGGTCGTGGTACTGATATTAAACTTACACCAGAATCAAAGGCAGCCGGAGGATTGGCAATTATTGGTACAGAACGACATGAGTCCCGTCGGGTAGACAGACAGTTGCGGGGTCGTGCGGGTCGTCAGGGTGATCCGGGTACTTCGCAGTTTTTTGTAAGTCTGGAAGATAACCTGATGCGGTTATTTGGTTCCGAAAGACTTTCTAATGTAATGGACAGGCTTGGTCTTGAAGAAGGTGAAGTAATTCAACATTCAATGATTACCAGTTCTATTGAAAGAGCTCAGAAAAAAGTAGAGGAAAATAACTTTGGTATCAGAAAGCGTTTGCTTGAATATGACAACGTAATGAACTACCAGCGTACAGCAATTTACAAACGCCGTATGAATGCTTTGTATGGAGACAGGCTTGAACTGGATATTCTCAATATTTTGTATGATACCTGCGAAGAAATTCTGAAAACTACTGCCGGAGATTATGAAGGATTTAAACTTGAAATCATAGGCGAATTAGGTTTTGACACTACCATCACTGAAAACGAGTTCCTTTCAACTAAAAGAGAAACTCAGGAAAAAGTACTCTTAAAACTTTACAGAGAGGCAGAAGAGCATTATAATTACAAATCAACACAACTGGCAGAACAAGCTGTCAGAATGTTGGCTGATTTTTATGAAAGACATAAAGGTTTGGATGGAGAGATTGGTATGCCTTTTACGGATGGCAAAAAACAGATAATGGTAGCTGCTAATTTGCCTAAAGTAATGGAAACCCAAGGCAGAGAGCTTATCCGGCAGGCTGAAAAAATCATTTCACTTTCATTGATTGACCAGGAATGGAAAGAGCACCTGCGTGAAATGGACGATTTGAGGCAATCTGTACAAAATGCTGCTTTTGAGCAAAAAGACCCTCTTTTAGTGTATAAATTTGAAGCTACCGAAGTTTTTAGCCGGTTTATTTCTAAAATCAATGCAGAAATTATTTCTTTCCTGATGAAATCTCAGATTCCGGTAAGTGAAGATGAGATTAAAGAAGCTCGTCAGGTGAAAGAGCCAAAAACACCCAAAGGGAAAGTTATAAAGTCAGAAGCAGGTTCCTTATTAAGTAATGGAAATCAGCCTGAGTTGCCTATGCCGGAGCCTGAAAAAATATTACCAGCCCGTAGCCTTAAAATAGCCAACAGAAATGACCGCGTTACCGTACAATATCTGGATGGCACTATTAAAAAAGATGTCAAGTACAAAAACATCGAAAATGATTTGAAAAATAACAAATGTGTATTGGTGGAAGATTAAAACCATTTTGGCTGAGCATAAATATTTTTGCAGGACTGTCAATTTTTTCTGCCCTGGTAGGATGTTCGGACAGTAAAAGCAGAAATACTGATACCTACAGTCGGCAATTTTCTACGATTGCAGAAAAAATAGCATTTTTAGAAAAATATCTTGTTATAAAAGACCGGAAAGTATTGGATACGGAGTACCATATCCAATACCATGATAATTCGCAAGGACTGGCTGCTCCCTCAGATTGGCAAATGCTTATTATACTGAAGGTTCCTGAAAATGAATTAGAAAAGTGGATTATTGATTGTCCTGTAACACAAGAAGCTGTAAATCCTGATAAATGGTATAAAGGCTTGCAACTGGATACACTAAAATGGATAAGAGAAAAATCTCAATTCTACACAGGTACTGTTTGTAATACAATGCAGACACATAAAATAATTTGCAGAAAGAATAGCTATGTATTGTTAAGCTATAGTTCTTTTACAGAGTAAATAAATTTCTCTTTATGAAATCTTTTTATCAAATCTGCTTATATACCTTGTTTTCAGGCTTTTTTTTACTGACAGGTTGTACAAGGAAAACCATAACTACCCAAACAGATACTAAAAACAATAAGTATCAGGAAGATTTAAGTTCTGTTCGTCCTAAGTATCGTATAGAATCTCAGAATACAGTTCCCCCTGTTAATAAAAATACTTCAAAAGCGAGTACTAATACCATTATAGCTTCTGATAAAAAATTTCCGATGGAAATAACCAGCAGGCTCAACGCTGTGCTTGATACTATAGCTGTTCGTAATAGAGTCATTAAATCTGCTCCGGGTTATCGGGTGCAAATTTATGTGGGCGATAGTCGTGAAGAAGCACTTGAGGCTCGTGCAAAGTCTTATAACCTGCTTAAAGACGAAACACCTTACCTCATCCCTATGTTGCCCAGTTACAGGGTTCGTGTAGGAGATTTTTTAGACAAACTTGAAGCACAAAAAGCTTATACCATTCTACTCAGAGAATTTCCAAATGCTCTGGTTGTACCTGATAAAATAGAAATTAAACGATTTAGCTCTGACGATAAATAATAAATGCTGACTAACCCCAGATAAATATGTAATTCTCAGGTTAGTTTTACACTCCCAATCCAATGAAAAAAGTTGCTCTTATTACAGGCGTTACCGGACAAGACGGAGCCTATCTTGCAGAATTTTTGCTTGCCAAAGGTTATGACGTACATGGTATCAAACGCAGAAGTTCTCTTTTTAATACAGACCGTGTTGATCATCTCTACCGTGATTTACATGAAAGAGATGTACATTTTAAAATGCACTATGGTGATTTGAGTGACTCAACTAATATTATCCGAATTATTCAGGAAGTGCAGCCCGATGAAATTTATAATCTTGGAGCAATGAGTCATGTGAAAGTTAGTTTTGAGGAGCCAGAGTATACTGCTAATGTAGATGGTATCGGTACACTTCGTATTTTGGAGGCTGTAAGGCTGTTAGGTATGATTCATAAGACAAAAATTTATCAGGCATCTACTTCCGAGTTGTATGGTTTAGTACAAGAAGTTCCACAGTCCGAAAAAACGCCTTTTTATCCACGCTCTCCTTATGCAGTAGCCAAAATGTATGCTTACTGGATAACTGTAAATTACAGAGAAGCATACCAGATGTTTGCTGTAAATGGTATTTTATTTAATCATGAAAGCCCTTTGCGTGGAGAAACCTTTGTTACCCGTAAAATTACAAGAGGTGTTGCCAGAATAGGTTTAGGCTTACAGGATAAATTATATCTTGGAAATCTGGATGCCCAGCGTGACTGGGGTCATGCTAAAGATTATATCGAGGCTATGTGGCTTATTCTGCAACAGGCTGTACCTGAAGATTATGTAATTGCTACCGGTATTACTACCCGTGTAAGAGATTTTGTGAAAATGGCTTTTGAAGAAATAGGAATAGAACTGGCATTTAAAGGAGAAGGAGAGAATGAAACTGCTGTTGTTGTATCATGCTCAAATCCTGATTTTCAACTGCCTTTAGGTAAAGAAGTGGTAGCAGTAGATAAAAATTATTTCCGCCCTACAGAAGTTGATTTATTGATTGGCGACCCAACAAAGGCTAAGACAAAACTTAACTGGCAACCTAAATATACACTGCCAATGCTTGTAAAAGAGATGGTAGAAGCTGATTTGGAATTATTCCGCAAAGACCAGCTTCTGGAACAGAGTGGTCATAAAGTAATTCGTTATCATGAATGATTAATAACATCTTAACACATTGTAAACTAAGTTGCTATAGTATCTTATTTATAAGATGAAGTAGAAACACAGTTAGACTAAATAGGGATACCTCCACAAGAGTTAGGGTATTAGCGTTATGCGATTAACTCTTGTGGGGGTTCGTTTCTTTTATAGCAATTAATTTTCTCTCACTACTTATATGTTGCTTTCGATAATTAAAAAGTTTTCATAGTTCAGTTTTAATATAATTCCTGATTATGAAAGTTTTCAGTACGTCACAAATCCGTCAACTCGACCAATATACTATTGAGCATGAACCAGTGCAATCTATCTGGCTCATGGAAAGGGCTTGTAAGGCATTTACTGATTGGTTTATTAATAGATTTGAGGACAAAAGTGTTAAGATTAAAATATTTTGTGGCGTTGGTAATAATGGTGGTGATGGATTGGGTATAGCACGACTTTTAGCAGAAAGAGGTTATACCGTAAAGATTTATATTATACAGACTTCGGCAACAGCTACTCCTGATTTTGAAGAAAATAAGAGCCGGGTGCTTTTGACTAAGGTAATCAAAAGCACTACTGATATGCCTAAGATTACTGAGAATGATATTGTAATAGATGCCATTTTTGGTTCAGGACTTAATAAGGCTATTTCTGATACGGTAGTTGCCCATGTGATTGAAGAAATTAATAAGTCTATGGCAATACGTATAGCCATAGATATCGCTTCAGGTCTTTTTGCCGATCAGCATACTGCATCATTCTATATTATTCAGCCAGATTATACTGTTTCTTTTCAGTTCCCCAAACTGGCATTTTTACTGCCTGAAAATGAAAAATATACAGGAGAGTGGCATCTGGTGAATATTGGTTTACATCCCGAATTTATCCAGAATACACCAACTTCATTTTATTTTACACAAGAGACAGATATCAAAACCATTTTTAGGAAAAGAAATAAGTTTTCTCACAAAGGTACATTTGGTCATGCTTTGTTAATCACAGGAAGCTATGGAAAAATAGGAGCATCGGTATTAGCATCACAAGCATGTTTGCGAGCAGGTGTGGGTTTACTGACTGTTCAGATACCTTCAACAGGTTATCTGGTATTGCAAACTTCTGTTCCTGAGGCTATGACTATTACAGACTCTGAGAAAGATATTATTTCGCAACTGATTGATATAGATAAGTTTTCAACCATCGGAATTGGTCCTGGTTTAGGTACAAGTATCCAAACAGTAGAAATGTTTGAAAGTTTGCTCCGTAATGTAAAAAAGCCTTTGGTAATAGATGCTGACGCTCTCAATATTATTTCTCAGCGAAAAAGTTTACTTCATCTAATTCCTCCCGGATGTATTTTTACCCCACATCCCAAAGAATTTGAACGCCTTACCGGAGCAACTGGTCTTAATGATTTTGACAGACTAAAGGTATTACAGGATTTTTCCCGCCAATATCAAATTGTAGTTGTATTAAAAGGACATTATTCTGCTATAGCCATGCCTAATGGTGAGGTTCACTTCAATTCTACGGGAAATGCTGGTATGGCAACAGGTGGTACCGGAGATGTATTGACAGGTATTCTTACATCTCTACTGGCACAGGGTTACTCCTCAGAAGAAGCAGCAATTTTGGGTGTCTATTTGCATGGCAAAGCTGGAGATTTAGCTGCTCAGGAGAAAGGATTTGCCGGAATGATTGCTTCAGATATTATCCATTATTTGCCACAAGCAATTAAATATTTTGAGTAAAAAAACCGTAACACTTTTAAGATGCTACGGTTTTGATTATCAGGTTTGGTATTTAAGCTTTATCAACCTTTTGCCAATGCTTCTGCTCCACCTACAATCTCCAAAATTTCTTTCGTGATAGCAGCCTGACGGGTCTGGTTATAAGTCAATCTCAACTGTTTCAATAATTCTCCAGCATTATCAGTAGCTTTATCCATTGCAGTCATTCGGGCACCATGCTCAGAAGCATTAGATTCTAATATATACTCGTAAAATTGTACTTTTAGTGATTTAGGTACTAGTTCCTTGAATATTTCTTCTTTGGATGGTTCAAAAATATAATCAGTTTTTTGAGATTTTTTTTCATCAGCTGCTTTAGGTACTACCGGAAGGAATTGTTTTTGTCGGACAATTTGAGTCGCTACATTCTTGAATTCATTGTAAATTACTTCTACAGCATCAAATTTACCATTTACAAACCCATCCATTGCAAATTCTGCCGCCTGACGGGCTTTCTCAAAACTTAATGAGCCAAATAATTCGCTGTAAGTATCAACTACTTTATAACCTCTTCTTGTAAAGAAATCTTTTGATTTTTTGCCAATAGGTAATATTGTAAGATTTCCAGACTTTGCCTGAAGAGCATACTTTTCGTTAATAAGCTGAATAGTTGTCTTAAAAACATTGCTGTTAAATGCTCCTGCCAGTCCTCTGTCTGAAGTAATAGGCACTATCAATACATTAGCTGGCTCTCTCTTTTGTGCATACGGATTTTCAATAGTATCGCTCAAAGCAAGAGAAAGGTCATTAAGAATGGCTGACAATCGTTGTGCATACGGACGCATACGTATAATAGTATCCTGTGCACGACGTAATTTAGCAGCAGCCACCATCTTCATAGCTTTTGTAATCTGCTGTGTAGAACGAACCGAGTTAATTCGGTTTCTTACTTCTTTTAAACTTGCCATAAGGTAGTATAATGGATGAGAATGGGCTAAGATGTTAGGCATCTTAGCCACTATTATTCATTCTGAATTATTTTTCGTATTTCTGAGCTACTTCCTGAGCTACTTTTTTGAGTTTTGCCAATACTTCATCTTCCCATTTTCCTGCCCGTAGCGAACTCAATACATCCTGATAGTCAGCTTTCAACACTGTGGCAAAATCTTCTTCAAATGCTTTTACCTTATTTACCAGTACTTTATCTAACAAGCCGGTTGTAGATGCATAAATAGTAGCAATCTGTAATTCTACCGGAACAGGAGAGAACTGAGCCTGTTTCAAAATTTCCTGATTACGACGACCTCTTTCGATAGTGCGTTTCGTTGCAGCATCCAAATCAGAACCAAATTTTGCAAAAGCTTCAAGTTCACGGAACTGAGCCTGATCAAGTTTCAGTGTTCCGGCAACTTTCTTCATTGATTTGATTTGAGCATTTCCACCTACCCGACTCACTGAAATACCAACGTTAATAGCAGGACGAATACCAGCATTAAACAGGTTTGACTCAAGGAATATCTGACCGTCTGTAATAGAAATTACATTGGTAGGAATATAGGCAGAAACGTCTCCTGCTTGTGTTTCGATAATGGGAAGTGCTGTCAGAGAACCACCACCTTTTACTTTTCCTTTTAAAGAAGGAGGTAAATCATTCATTGCCTTGGCTATTTCATCTGAGGCAGTGATTTTAGCAGCTCTTTCAAGCAAACGACTATGCAAGAAGAATACATCACCAGGATATGCTTCACGTCCCGGAGGTCTTCTCAATAACAAAGAAACTTCACGATATGCAACAGCCTGTTTTGACAAATCATCATAAATAACCAGTGCCGGACGACCTGTATCACGGAAATATTCTCCAATAGCAGCACCTGTAAATGGAGCAAAAAATTGCATTGGAGCAGGATCTGAAGCAGTAGCTGAAACAATTACGGTATAAGCCATAGCACCTGCTTTTTGCAAAGCATTGTAAACCTGAGCTACCGTGGTACCTTTCTGACCTACTGCCACATAAATACAAAATACAGGCTCTCCTCTGTCGTAAAATTCTTTCTGATTGATAATTGTATCTATAGCTACCGCTGTTTTACCAGTTTGGCGATCACCAATAATCAACTCACGTTGTCCTCTTCCGATAGGAATCATGGCATCAATTGCCTTAATACCTGTTTGCAGAGGCTCTGTTACTGGCTGACGGTAAATTACACCTGGGGCTTTTCTTTCAAGAGGCATTTCAAATAACTCTCCATCCAGTGCCGGACCTCCGTCAATAGGAGTTCCCAATGTATTTACAATACGTCCTACAATACTCTCACCTACGTTTACATAAGCAATCTGATTGGTACGACGAACAGTGTCTCCTTCACGGATTTCATTGTAATTTCCAAGTAATACAGCACCTACATTATCTTCTTCAAGATTAAGTACCATCCCTTTTAAGCCATTTTGAAACTCAATAAGCTCCCCGGCTTGTGCTTTGGTGAGACCATAAATGCGGGCTACCCCGTCACCAACCTGCAAAACTGTACCGACTTCTTCGAGTTCGGCTTCGGTTTTGGCTCCCGCAAGTTGTTGTCTTAATATGGCTGAAACTTCGTCAGGTCTAACAGATACCATTTTTTATAACGATTGAAAAGACTGGATTAAATGAAATATTGATACTTATGAGTTACTTAACTCAATTTTCAGTTTACGTAATTTATTTTTAACAGATTCATCTGCCTGTTTATCACCTATTTGCAATAAATAACCTCCAATGAGAGTAGGGTCTATTTTTTCGTGAAGCTCCACCTGCTTTCCTGTAACTTCCTGCACTATTTTTTGGAAGTGGTTTCTAAGTGTATCATCCAGAGGAAAAGTAGTAGTTACCTGAGCAACCTGAATATTTTTATAGTCATTATATTGCTGATGAAAAGCTGCGGCTATTTCAGGTAATAATTCTTCTCTGTTTTTACGGGTAATAATGTCAAAAATGGCAAAACTAACTGTATGAACTTTGCCTTTGAGGATGGCTTCCAGCACATTATATTTTCTATAATGTGGTATAACAGGACTTTTTAGCATTAGTTCAAAATCCCGGTTTTGCTTACAAATTTCTGCAAATGCCTGCATATCTGAGTGAACTTCATCTAACACTCCTTTTTCAAGTGCAAGTTCCAGAAGAGCTTTGGCGTAACGATGTGATGCTCTGTTTTCCATATTCTTAAGCTCGTTCTATCAGTTCAGGTTAGTTTGCTTTAATAGTTCATTAACATATTCTTTCTGAGAAGCATTATCCTGCAATTTGGTTTTAAGGATTTTTTCTGCAATTTCTACAGAAAGCTCAGCTACCTGCTTTTTAATGTTTTCGATGGCAGCTTGTTGTTCCTGACGAATTGCTTGACGAGCATCTTCTATCATGCGTTTACCTTCTTCCCCGGCTTTTGATTTGGCATCTTCTACCAATTTTTCAGCAGATTCTTTGGCTTTTTTCAAGATAGCATCTCTTTCTGAACGAGCTTCGTCTAAAAGTTTTTGGTTGTTGGCTGTCAATGCCTCCATTTCTATTTTAGCTTTTGCAGCAGCTTTTAAAGCATTATCTATAGAGGTTTCACGTTCTTTGAGAGCTTGGGCAATAGGTCCGAAGGCATATTTACGCAAAATAAAGAACACACCAATAAAAGCAACAAATGTCCAGAAGAGGAGACCAAGACCGGGGGTAACTAATTGCATGAGATTATTTTTTGTTTATTTTTATTAAAAGATAAATTACTCCTAAAAGCAGCAGGAAGCACAATAAAATGAATCCGGCATTGAATTGAGGTGTAACCAATTGCATTTTGTTTCACCAATTAAATAAGAACCTGCACAGCAGCCTATTGCCCTGTACAGGTTCCCGGTTTTCTTAAACTACTTTTGTGAAAGTTACAAGGAAGCAACCCAATACACCAATCAGTGCAATCGCTTCAATCAGAGCAGCTACGATAATCATAGAAGTCTGGATTTTGCTTTGTGCTTCAGGCTGACGGGCAATACCTTCCATAGCACTGCCACCGATGCGTCCGATACCAAGACCAGCACCTAATGCAACTAGTCCGGCTCCGATACAAGCACCCATTACTGCTAAACCTGTTCCGCTTTGAACGGCTTGCAGGAAAATAGTTAATAAATTCAACATAAAAGAAATATAAATAAAAGTGAAACAAAAAGATTTTTAAATCAATCAATGACCGAAGTCGCTCTCGCCATGCTCTTCTACAGCACTACCGATATACATACTTGAAAGTAATGTGAAAATGTATGCCTGCAGAAATGCAACCAGCAATTCAAGGAAGTTCATAGCGATTACCAATGGAATAGCTGCTCCGGCTACAAATGCATTTTTGAATAGGAAAATCAAGCCTACAAAGCTCAGAATTACAATGTGACCACCAGTAATATTGGCAAACAAACGAACTGTTAGTGCCATAGGTTTAGTAAATACCCCTAATATCTCAACCGGAATCATGATAGGATAAAGCCATGCCGGAACGTGTGGTGTAAAAATATGTTTCCAGTAGTCGCCTTTGGCATTAAACAAGGTAAGAAATAATGTAAGGCAGGCTAGTACGAGAGTTACAGCAATATTTCCGGTCAGGTTAGCTCCACCTGGCAATAATCCCAAAAGATTATTAAACCAGATAAAGAAAAACAAGGTAAGCATGTAAGGCAGAAACTTCTGATAATGGTGCTCTCCAATATTTGGTTTTACTACTTCGTCTCTTATAAAAATAATAAGTGGCTCAAACAGTGACTGTATGCCTTTAGGGGCTTCACCCGGATTTTTCTTGTAGCTGTTGGCAATTCCTATAAAAACTACACAGAGTAAAATGAGACTTAAAAACATAGAAGCCACATTTTTAGTGATAGAAAAGTCATAAATTACTCTGTTTTTATCAACAGGCATAATTTTATGTGTTTCTTCATCTATATAATAGCCATTGTAAACATGTTCTTCTTTTTCTCCTTCTGCATGCTCACCTTCACTATGAAAAGCGTGAGAAGAAAATACTTCAATGCCTCTGTCTTTGGAATATAGAATTACAGGAAGGGGCAGCGTAATATGGGTATGACCAATAGTTGCAAAATGCCATTCGTGAGAATCAGAAATGTGGTGAAGAATCATTTCAGAAAAATTAAATTCTTCTTCTTTTTCACCATGTTCTATTTCTTTGGTTTGATTTTGATGCTCTGAAGTATCGGTATGATGTTCGTGTTGAGCAAAAGAAAAAATAGAAGTAAAAGTTAGCAAAAATGCTAAAATGTTGATTTTGAGATAATTATATCGAGAACAATCCATTGTCTGGGTCATGTCTGAGATTAGCTTTGCGAATTGCGTCGCAAGTTAGCAACCAAAACATAAATTTCAAACCCAAGGAAAAAGAAATATAAGAGCAAAAAGTTCCCGACAAACAAAAATAAATATGGTATTTTTTTAAAAGTAAACAATGCAATGAAGCCGGCACTTACCAAAAGCCGAACAACCATAGTACCAAGAAAGGCTAATGCAAAATATTCTTTGGTTATTTTTGATAACCTTTCGATGAGTAAATGCCCGACAAGGGTAAGTGCTGTAAGAAAGATAAAGATTTGCCAGATGGCAGAATGAATAAGAAAGGGGAAAAAATATTGAACAGTAAAAATAAATATTGCAACGAGTAAGGCAAACAGTAAAATTTTAAACATTATTTATCATCATTTTCTTTTATCAAACCACGAATTAAGCTTATCAGCGAGCCTATCACTGCCATTAAAACAAATAAAATAGTAAAAGCTGGAAATCTTTTCATTTCCAGCCATCCATCTAGTTTTATACCTAGCCAGGTAGCCAGACCGATAGTAGCCAGCATCTGAAAGCCTAAACCTGAGTATTGCAGGATTTTATTGCTGGGGGACTGGGATTTCGTTTTTGGGTCGGTCGGCTGTTTTGGTAGTTGCATTTTCACCTATTTTAATGTCCTTGGGTGTATTTCCCATTTTACAGGTTCCGTTAAAAACGGCTCCCGATTCTACTACCAGCTTATTAGTAATGATATCACCATGAATAACTGCAGTAGATTTCAGTGTAAGTAACTCTGCAATCTCTACAGTACCTTTGATCTCACCATAAATTTCTGCATTCTGAGAAAGCAGGTTGCCATCAATAAGAGCAGACGGGTCTCCGAGTACAACTTTAGATTTACAAATTACATTACCTGTAATTTTTCCTTCGATACGCATGTTTCCAGCAGTTTCAAGATTTCCGACCAGTGAAGTTCCCTTGGCAATATGGGTATTGGAATTGCTGATTTCAGCAATGTCTTTTTTTGTGTCTTTGGGATTGTTATTGAACATAGGTGTAGAGCCCCCAACCCCGAAGGGGAGTTTTATGGTTTGTTATGAAAAGTTACTTATAAACTTTTCATTCGGCTATTCCCCCTTCGGGGTCAGGGGGCTGTCTTTATAACGAAATATATAATTCCGGGTTTATCGGATTACCATTATGCCAGAGCTCAAAATGCAAATGAGGACCAGTAGTGAGTTCTCCGGTATTACCAATTATGGCAATAATATCACCTGCTTTTACCACATTGCCTGCTTTTTTTAATAACACAGAATTATGTTTATAAACAGAAATGAGATTAGCAGAATGCTGTACTGCAATTACATAACCTGTATCACTTGTCCACGACGACATAATGACTGTCCCATCTGCTACACACTTGATAGGTTCGTCTTTTTTTGAAACCAGATCAATGCCAAAATGCCCGATTTTGGCATCATATTTTCCTGAAATAATACTTCCTGGCAAGGGTGAAAGCAAAACAATATCTTTTAGCCCGTTTTTTTGTTTGTCCAACGAAACCAGCCTGCCAGAGTGATTGCTTTCAAACTCACGGCGTAGTTGTACATCTGCCGGATTAAGCTCATCCAAATCAACTTTTTGTGGTTTTTTATTTGGGTTTTTTGTAATAATTGTATCAGCAAGAGGTTTATTGCCAGCCATAATACGATTCATATTTGCCAGCATTCCATCTCTGGTTTGGATAGCCACTGCCAGTGAGTCAACTACATTTGACAGTTGTATAAGCCTGCGTTGGTTTTCTACTTCTTTACTCACCGGATTAAACCAGTTGGATAATATGGTATTGGAAAGAATAAGACTCAGGGAAAATAAAAGAATAATAGCCGCCGTTACAACAGTAAAAAAACGCAGGTACGTAAAATTAAGAGAAAGTTTTTCGGCAAAACTGTCTTCATCACGCAAAATCAGCAAATGCCTTTGTGTGAGCCAGTTCCAGATAATTTCTTTATTAATCTGTGGTTTTTTCATCTAAAAAATCTGCAACTTTCGGATATCAGGATTATTTCTTCCAGAGCAGTGAATTGTAAAGATAGGGAGATTTTCCGGAATTTCGGCAAAATCAATAACTTTGTAAACTGTTAGCAGTAGATATGTTTCTGTAAATCAATGTAGTGTATATTATTTTATGGGTATTAAGCTTTATATGAAGAAGAAAAATAGTCAGCAAAAGTTTGTTTGGAAATTTTATTATCCAACTCATGGATTGTTTGTTATTTGTCTTCTGCTTGTCATGTTTTGTGTAGCTACCAGTTGTGCCCCCGAAAATAACGGTTTTGTGGGAAGCATCTGGCATAATACCAATGCTCACTATAATTCTTACTTTCTGGCAAAGGAGAAAATAAAAGAAGTTGAGAAAGAGATGTTTAAAAACCGACAGGATGATTACTCACAATTGCTTGATATTATTTTGCCACTGGATTCTGTAAAAGGCAATGCATATAAAACCTCGACTGAATTTGCAATTCAAAAAGCCTCTATATCTATAACCAAACACAAATACAGCCGTTGGACAGATGATAATTATCTGCTTGTAGGCAAAGCCCGGCTTTATCAGGCAGACTATCGGAATGCTCTGGAAACTTTTAAATATGTAAATACACAAAGTACCGACGAACGCACCCGACATAAAGCCATGATTGGACTGTTGCATACTTTTATTCAGATGAAAGAATATGATAAAGCCCGAACAACTATTGGATATATACGGAAAGAAAAATTAGATCGGGAAAATACAACAGATTTCTATCTGACCCGGGCTCAATTATATAAAGAACTGGAAGACTACTCAAAAACAGCTGCAGCTATTAAACTGGCTCTTCCTTTGATGAAACGGGGTGAAGAAAAAGCAAGAATCCACTTTATAGCCGGGCAGCTATATGAACTGACAGGCAGAGCTAAAGATTCGTACAGGAATTATAAGGCAGTTTTGAGGAATAATCCTTCGTTTGAGCTTGATTTTAATACCCGGCTTAACTTGATTGAAAACTATGAGGTAAAAAATGAGAAAGATGCCCGGAAGCTGAAAGCTATGTTTACCAGAATGTTGAAAGATGAAAAAAATAAAGATAATAAAGACCAAATTTACTACCAGATGGGTTTGTATGAATACCGAAATAAGAACTATACAAAAGCCATAGATTACCTGAAACTGGCAACACAGAACGGGAAAAATAATCAGGTACGTAAATCTTATGTATTTCTAAAACTTGGGGAAATATATTACGAAAATTTGCAACAATATGAACAGTCAGCCAAATACTATGACAGCACCATGCTGAGTTTGCCTCGTGAATATAAAAACTACAAACAGGCTAATAAACGTCAGCAGGTACTGAAAAATTTTGCAGATCAGGTTACCATCATCCGAACAGAAGATAGCTTACAAACTCTGGCAAAAATGGATGAGAAATCTTTAAATCAATTGCTTGATAGCGTAATTGAGAAAGAAGAAGAAAAAAAACGTAAAGAAAAAGAAGCCCAGGAAAAGCAGGAAGAATTGCTTAATGACACCAGCCCTTTTGCTCCTCGTATTGCCGAACGTAAAACCAATAATGCTACCGACGATAAGTTTTATTTTTATAATCAGACTGCCATAGCAAGAGGACAAACTGAGTTTAAAAGTAAATGGGGTAACCGACCTTTGGAAGATAACTGGAGACGTTCGAGCAAAGGAGCTTCTGCTTCAAATAATACTCCTGACGAAGAAAAGCCTGATCCGACTTCTATAGCCCAGCAAACAAAAGCCCAACGGGAGCAAGCTAAAATTGATGCTCGCAAAAAAGCCCGGAAACAACAAATGTTGGCAACTATTCCTTTTTCGGAAGATGCCAGGGGGGCTTCGGACAAAAAAATAGAAGCAGCTTTATATAAACTGGGAAAAATTTATAATCTGGATTTGCAGGAACCTGAGAATGCAATTAAAACTTTTGATGAACTGATGAAGCGTTTTCCGGCAACAGAATATGGAGCTGAGGTTTTATATGGATTATTTGTTTTATACAAAAATGCAGGAAAGACAGCCGAAATGGAAGTGGTAAAAGAGCGTCTTGTATTGAAGTACCCGGAAAGTGAATATGCCCGGCTTGCACAAAATCCAAATTATACTCAGGATGGAAATATACAAGACCAGCAACTTGAGGGTATGTATGCGGATGCATATAGTTTATATGAAGCAGCACAATACGACCAGGCTACCCAAATTATAGAAAGTGCTATTAAAGACTATCCTCTTTCCCGTTTGACTGAAAAGTTCAGATTGCTCCAGATTTATCTGATAGGAAAAACCCAGGAAATGCCTAATTACAGACTGGCTTTGCAAAATTTTATCAATGATTTTCCAAAAAGCAAGAATATTAGTCAGGTAAGAAATTTACTGGAAGCCAGCCGTAAATATGAAGAAAAGCCTACTGACCAGCCAGTTAACAAATCTTCAGACAAAAAACTGAAAGGAAGGTAAAGGCTATCTCATGTTTATTTTCACCCATTCTTCCGGCGAGTTGGTTTTGATTTCGGCAGTTACTTTTGTGTCTATTTTTTTCTGAGCATTTTCAATCGAACGATTTATCATAGGAGACGAAATGCTTTCTTCGTCAGTCATTCCGAGTTTATACATCGTTTCTTTTAGGTTTTCACTGCCAAATATATTGAAAAAGGGGTCTTCCAGCGAAGCATAAAATCGTATTTCAGTTTTTTGTGTTCTTTCATTAAGCCAGTTAAAAATCTTCTCCTCTTCTGAGAACTTGGGGTAGTGTTCTGCAAAAAAGAAATATATACCTGTAAAAAAAATCTTGTCTGCCATTTCTGAAAACTGACGATTTTCAAAAATGCGGGCATCTGCCAGGTAAATTTTTCTTGGCTTCACAAGCATCCACTCAAAACCTGTAGTTTCGTCAAGTACTTCATAATCAGTCTGCTTATAATCAAAAATAACCTGTAATTCCTTTTGTGTTTGTTTAAAGAAAGTAATAACAAAATAAAAAGGCTCTGGAATCGGCAACGTTTTGGGCAAATCATCGCAGATACCTTTGTATTTGGCAGCTTTTTTTACCCAGAGTTTGTCGTCTTTACGAGTCCACAAAGATTTTTTCTTGAAAAAGGAAAACATACGATTTATCGGAAAGAATTTAAATACAAAAACAGAGATAGAAGTCATTTAAACAAATGCAAACCATTCACTTTATTATTCAAAATACATAAAAAATTGTGATATCTTAAATTTATTGCAATTTTTATTCTTGTTTATTATTTAATTAAAACTAATTTTTATTATGGGCTTAGCTGAACGCCGCCGCATTTCTGCAATCAAAGAAACTATTCCAACATTTCAACAAGAATTTCAATCTGTTACCGGACTTCAAGTACCTATTGATTTTGATGTTACTTCAATACCTGAAGATTCAGGTGTTTTAGATGGCTATGACTACTACAAAGATTCCTTATTTCCGCTGGTTACACGTGTGTTCCAAAGCATAGCTGGTGATGATTTGGGCAAAGAAGCGGTAAATGAGAAAATTAAATCCATCAAAATGGTTAATGTTTCGACTGATGGCAATACACCCGGAACCAAAGACCTGCTACTGAACTCAGATGGTGAGTTGTTGATTAAGTATGGTATTACTTACTATAGTGGGGATGTTTGGTCTGAAGACACATTGAAAGAAAAAATTGAGAATATGTTATGAGTAATAGCTGTGACATTCTCCTTAAAAATACCACAGATTGAATACTGTACGATATTTTTAAGGAGAATGTCACAATTTCTTAATAAAGTACCTTTAACATTTGTTCATCTACATAATGAGTTGCGAGTGAGTATCACCCCAAGAAATACTAACCAAGCATATAAAAAAGTCAGTACTGACAATGTATGTTCAACTGATTGAACGTAGCTAACACAATACTACAATTCATCTTCCCTTAAGTTTTTATCTTTCTTTCCTTAGCATTAACGTGAACTATGGATTGTAGTGTATCTATAAAATATTATTTATCAAATACTTAGCAAATTTACATTTAGATAATTCCCAACTTTTGTTCATTCAAAGACCTTCTTACTTTTTTGTATGCCCAAAAAAGTAAGCAAAAAAGGGCAGCCACAGCAAAAACTAACCCTGGTTTTCTAGGTCTCTTATCATTTTCGTAAGGATTTCGGGTTAGTTCACGCTGCTGTTGCATCCCCTCCCACCTTTTTTATCCCGAACTCACGTTAGCATTAATGAGTTAGAATAAAGTTAAACATTTTATTCTGTTAAACATATTCCATAGAATATCTAAAAATACAAAAGCAATATTCTTCTTTTTTTTCGGGGAGTTGCCGGGTATTCTGTATCTTTGCAGGCATCTTTTGGTATTTTCTCTGAAACTAACTCAACAGGCAACACCTGTTCTTATCTTTTTTATCATGCTAAGCACCGAAACCATATCGCAGGATACCCAGATTTTTGACCTGATAGCCAAAGAACAACATCGTCAGGAATCAGGTATTGAACTAATTGCCTCCGAAAATTTTACTTCCCCTCAGGTAATAAAAGCAATGGGAAGTATATTGACCAACAAATATGCTGAAGGACTTCCCGGCAAACGCTATTATGGCGGTTGTGAGGTAGTAGATGAAATCGAACAACTTGCCATTGACCGTGCTAAAGAATTGTTTAAAGCCAGTTGGGTAAATGTGCAGCCACACTCCGGAGCTCAGGCAAACGCAGCTGTTTTTCTGGCTTGTCTGAAACCCGGGGATAAAATATTAGGTTTTGATCTTTCACACGGTGGACACCTTACACATGGGTCACCTGTAAACTTTTCCGGTAAAATTTATTCACCCTCTTTTTATGGTGTCGAGCAGGAAAGTGGGTATATTAACTACGATAAAGTAGAAGAAACTGCGGTAAGAGAAAAGCCCAAAATGTTGATTTGTGGGGCTTCTGCCTATTCGAGAGACTGGGACTATAAGCGTTTGAGAGCCATTGCTAATCAGGTAGGTGCTTTGTTGTTGGCTGATGTTTCGCATCCGGCTGGCTTGATTGCCAAAGGTTTACTTAACGACCCGCTTGAATATTGCCATATTGTAACTACTACCACACACAAAACTCTGCGTGGACCTCGTGGTGGTATGATTATGCTTCGTAATGATTTTGAAAATCCGTTTGGCATTAAAAATCCTAAAGGTAATCTGCGTCTTTTGTCAGAGCTACTTGATTCAGGTGTATTTCCGGGTACACAAGGTGGTCCGTTAGAGCATGTAATTGCTGGCAAAGCAGTGGCTTATGGTGAGTGTTTGTCTGAAGAATTTGGAGATTATGCCCGTCAGGTTCAAAAAAATGCTCAGGCAATGGCAAAAGCGTTTGTAAGCAAAGGTTATCAGATTATTTCAGGCGGTACAGACAATCACTTGATGCTGATTGATTTACGCAATAAAAACCTAACCGGAAAACTTGCTGAACAAACTTTAATCAAAGCAGATATTACTATCAATAAGAATGCCGTTCCGTTTGATGATAAATCTCCAATGGTAACTTCAGGCATGCGTGTAGGCACTCCGGCTATGACTACAAGAGGTTTGGTAGAAGATGATATGGTTCGTATTGTAGATATGATTGACAAGGTTTTGATGAACCATGATAGTGATTCGGTGATTGAAAGCGTTAAACACGAAGTAAATGCATGGATGAGTAATTATTCTCTTTACAAAATGTAATGTTTTTAAGATAAGAATATTTCTGTAAAAAGGTTTTTAGCTAACTTTCAGCTGAAAACCTTTTTTATTTTAGATTTTCAGAGACTAGCTTCCAAAATATCAGGTGAACGAATTTCAAAAGTTACTTTATCGGCTATTTTTAAATAAAAACATCCTGTATGTTTTATATTTGTAAAGACAGTTTTTACGTAATAAATTATATCTCGTATAAGCCATGAAAAAAATTGTTTCTTTCTTACTGCTACTTTGTTTTTATGAGGTTGTTTTAGCTCAAGACCCGGAAGCAAAAGCCTTTTTTAATAAAGGAGAAGCTAAATTTGCTGACAAAGACTATAAAGGAGCTATTGAAGAATATACCAAAGCCATTGCAAGAGACCCTGACTATGTACTTGCCTACAATAACCGTGGAGCTGCTAAGTCTTGGTTAAATCAAAAAGAGGAAGCTATTGCAGACTACACCAAAGCTATTAAGCTAGACCCTGATTTTTCAAGAGCTTATCAAAACAGGGCAGACGACCTTACTCATCTCAAGCGTTATAAAGAGGCTTATGATGATTACTCTAAATGTATTGAATACTACCCGGAAGATGCTTCATTATATAATTATCGGGGAAATTGTATGTTTAATCAGGGAGTATATAAAGAAAGTATTGCCGACTATACCAAAGCCATCAAGCTCAACCCCAAACATTTTTGGGCATATTATAATCGTGGAAAAGCCCGCTACAACCTGATGCAATACCTTGAGGCTGTAAGTGATTTTACAAATGCCATCAGCATAGACCCTACCTATGTGGAAACGTATAATGAACGAGGCAATACTAAATTTGGCTTGAGAGATTATCAGGGAGCTATACCTGATTATGATAAATATATTTCTATGAATCCCAAGGCTTCGCAAGTATATGCCAACCGGGGTTTTGCCAAAAACTACCTTAAGCAATATAAACAAGCTTTGCCTGATTTAAAACAAGCAGTAGAGATTGATCCCGAAAATGCTACTGCCTGGTGCTGGCTGGCAGAAATAGAAATTGGGCTGAAAGATTTTAGTGCTGCTTTGAAAGATGTTGAAAAAGCGATTTCATTATCTGCTGAATATCCGAGAGCATATTTAAACAGAGCCAGAATTAAACAGGAAACTGCCGATAAATATGATGCTCTTAATGATTATAATAAAGCCATAGAGCTGAGTCAGTTTGCCGAAGCATATTACTACAGGGGTATGTTTCTTGAAAAAATATTTAAAGAATATCAGAATGCTTGCTCGGATTATCAGGATGCTTTAAAATTATATCCACAATACACTGAAGTATTACAGGTAGTTGCAGAATTTAGAAAAAATCATAGAGACATAGCATGTGGTGAAACAGTGGTGCGTAACAGTAATACTACCCAGATGACTGTTACCAATGATGTTGAAATGACTGTCTCTAAACTTAAATTGCCTAAAATATGGGCAGTTGTGGTAGGCATTTCAGATTATAAGCAACCTACTATCAACGACTTGAAATATGCCAGACAAGATGCTGAAATCTTTTATAAATTTCTGAAAAGCTCTCAGGGAGGTAGTGTCCCAGATGACCACATTCGATTGCTCACTGACAAAAATGCTACTCGTGTAAATATTATCAAGGCTCTGGATGAAATTTTTAATCAGGCAGAAGCTGAAGATATGGTAATATTTTATACGGCTTGTCATGGGCAGGCAGACCCACGTACTAATAAAATTTATTTCATTTGCCATGATACTGAAGCAGATGCTTTAAATGCTACGGCTGTCTCACAAAGAGATATTGAAGAAATTTTTACGACTACCCGTGCCGGTAAAAAACTTTGGCTTGCCGATGCCTGTCACTCTGGCGGGGCGGGTTTGCAGATACGGGCAACTGAGAATACTTTTACACAAAAGCTATTGACTGAAATTGCCAATACCGGCGATGGAATGGCAATATTTAGTTCTTCTTCCGGGACTGAATTTTCGTTTGAAGATGCCAGGTGGGGTGGCGGACATGGTATTTTTACTCACTATCTTGTGGAAGGAATGAAAGGAAAAGCTGATGTAAACGGCGATGGAAAGGTTGATATCAGAGAAATAGAGGATTATGTGGAAACCAACGTTAAACGTGATACCAAAGGTCAGCAACATCCAGAACTAAAAGGGCGTTTTGACAATAAAATGCCTGTCAGCATTACCAAATAGTAAAATTGGATACGACTTAAATAAATGCTTTAAAATGTTTTTGCCATTCTGAAAATAAACACTGCTTAGAGTAGTTATTTTTGGAATGGCAAAACTTTATCTGCTCAAAAAGATGCTATTGTCTTATACTATTACAACATTTAAGCTCTAACCCTAAAACAATATAAATGAAAAAAATCATCTTCTTATATATTCTTTTTTCTGCTATTCAGGCATATTCCCAGGGTAAATTAAAAATAGAAGGAAAATACAATCTCCCTCTGTATGGACAAAATGAAACGCAAAAATTTACCTTTTCGGTTTTTTCAAACTTGGCAGAAAACAGGGAGTTGGTAAGTGACTCGGTAGATTTTGATGGAAACTTTAATGTTACAATAGATATAGAAAAACCTCAGCCGCTTTTCTGGATAATGCCGACAGCAGACCGACGTAGTGAACTTCCTCTGAGAACACTGTGGGCTGGAAAAGGTAATTTTAAAATAAACTTATATTCTATATATGATGTGCAACAGAGCTGGAATGCTTATAATAATGCTGCATATCATATTTATTTTGAAGGAGATTATGAAACAGAAAATAAATTTTTGGAAAAACTATATCGTGCTGATTCACGGTTTATTAATATCTACAGCAATGATATTACTGGCAAAATACGGACAAATCCCGAAAAATACTTTTATTCAGTAGATAGTGCTTATATAGCCATCAAGCAGGAGTATGATAAAATAAAAAATCTCAAACTCTCGTCAGGCTTTCATGAATTTGCACAAGCAGAGCTTGAAAACTTTGTATATTCTCATAAAATCAGCTTTTTGCTTATAAAAAGCTCGTATGACCTCTACAATAAAAATCAGGATGTTCAGGATAATACTGCGAAGTTGAGTCAGGAAGATGCTGATAAATATATCAGTCTGCAAGTTGAGAAACTATCAGCCCAGCCAATTTCTGTACTATCGCTTTCTCCTTATTGTCGTTCGGCATGGTTGTCTTATTTGTATTATGAATGGATAAAGAAAATCACAGATAACGGACAAATCGCTATCGGCGATTTTAGCAGCAATGACGTGAAGGCTTTTGATAATCTGATAAAACAAAAATTTGCTCAAAAACCTGTTTATCATGAAAATCTGACAGCTCTTGTAATTTCAGAAGGGATGATGACAATCTTGAGAACAGAAAAAAATATTAAAGTTTTCAGAGAGTGGGTTACTGATTTTCATACTGCTTTTCCTAAATCTGTTTATTATCTGTCTTTGCAAAACAAACTTGAGAAACGTAGTGAGCAGATATTGCAGGAACCTACGTATCAGGCTGACACCACTGCGGTGATAGCTGATACAGCCATGATTGATCCAACCTCTTCTCTGGAACAAGATATCGCCTCTACTTTGTATGAAACGGAGAAAAAAGCTCCTGCGTATGGTTTGGCAGATTTAAAAGGGAAGAACATAAATCTGGCAGATTTGAAAGGAAACGTTGTGTGTGTGTTTCTCTGGAATCAATATGCCGAGCCACTGATCCGGCAACTGGCTTATTCTAAGTGGCTTACTGAAAGTTTTAAAGGACAGCCTGTCAAACTAATGATACTTGATACAAGTGCTCAGCCTGATTTGGCAAATGTGATGAAAACTCTGAAACTAAAATTACCTGTTATGAATATAAAAGATAATAAAGAGGGTCAGAAATTTAAAGATGATTATGCTGATCTTTATACCTATGGCTACTATTTTCTGATAGATAAGACAGGTACAATATGGCAATACAATTATGGAGAAAATATAAAGAATGCTATCGATTATTTGCTCGAAAAATAATACCTGGTCTCTTTTTGAGTAATTAGTAATTATAATTATTCAAAATCGGGTTATTTTTGTAGCCTGAATAAAATAAGTGGTTTCACTAACAAATACTTATATGTCTTTTAAAAATTTTAAATCTGTAGAAAAATGTGTGTTTGGCAGAGGTAGTTTTAATCAACTGCGTGAAATATTAGATGCTAAAAAGAAAAAAAATAACGACTTTTTTGTATTTCTGGTAGATGATGTATTTAAAAATAAACCTCTTGCCGAGCGTTTGCCTGTTCACGAAGAATATGACAAAATCATTTTTGTGAATGTAGATAAAGAACCTACTACCCAACAGGTAGATGAAATTACTGCCTATATCAAAACATTGGCTGCTGAACTTCCTGCCGGACTTATTGGCATTGGTGGGGGTAGTGTAATGGATATTGCCAAAGCTGTTTCGATGCTTTTGACTAACGATGGTCCTGCTACACAATATCAGGGGTTGAATCTGATAAAAAATCCGGGTATTTATAAAGTAGGTATTCCTACACTTGCCGGAACTGGTGCAGAGGTTTCAATGACAGCTGTATTGACAGGTCCGGTTAAAAAACTGGGTATCAAATGTGATTATACCATGTTTGACCAGATAATTCTTGACCCGGAACTGGTAGCCGATGCCCCTACTGAACAACGTTTTTATACAGGTATGGATTCATACATTCATTGTGTGGAATCACTGACTGGCACCAAAAACAATGCTTTTAGCACAGCTTTTGGTGAAAAAGCTCTGGAATTATGTCAGGAAGTATTTTTAGACCCTTTTGTTTCCAGAGAAGAAGCCGATGATGAATTGATGATAGCCTCATATATGGGTGGGTTGAGTCTTACTTATTCTGAGGTAGGAGCTTGTCATGCTTTGTCATATGGACTTTCTTTCGTATTTGGTTATCGTCACGGTATTGCCAATTGCCTTGCATTTGATGTGCTGGATGAGGTATATGGTGACTATGTAAAAGAGTTTCGTCAAATGCTGGATTTGCATCAGGTAAAATTGCCAAAAAATCTGGCTCAAACCTGGACAGAAGATGAAATAAGCCGGATGGCTGATGTAGCAATTGCTCTCGAACACATGTGGATTCATGCTTACGGAGCAAACTGGCGTGACGTGCTAACCAAAGAAAAAATCATGAATTGGTATAAAATGATGTAATCATAAACTAAAACCCCGCTTACAAGCGGGGTTTTTAGTTTAATAAGTCTGGTAGTGAAATTAAAATTTATTGGGCAACATTATTTAATCTTTGCCTAACTTTTTTAAAGACTAAAATTATAAATGATGAAATAAAACCAGCTACTATTATATCAATAGTCATTTTAATAATTGAAAACTCATTCGGTGGATAATAATCCCGTTTTCCACCATAGATTTTATAAAACTCAAATGGGAAACCATAACTGTCGTTTCCGTCAGAAGGTATTTGAATTTTTGCTGTTAAAATTGTAAGTACTGTAAAAATAATTATGGTCAGTATACAAAGAGTTAAATACTTTTTGAGAATATTATGCAGGCTCATATATCGTTTTCTGTATTTCCTAATGTGGGTATTTATCACTATACTTCAATCTAACCAGTTCTGCCCCATCTGTGTAATACTTTCTTATAGTCAGCTATTTTCTTTTTCAATATACAGTCATATCAAGTTCATCAAAGTCTTTAATTTCGGATAGTTTAATAAGCCTACTTACAGATAAATTTTCCCATGTTTCTTTAAACGTTTCTTTGCCATCAGTAGCTACTTTAATGATTTCTTTTATCATTTTCTTTTTACTTAGAAAATTAATACTTTCTTCGTCAAAAGTAATCCAGTCAGAAATGGAGTTACTTTTATAACCTGCGTCATAACCAATTAAATAAAACCGGAATTTTGAAATCTGAACGTGTATTTCCAATATCCATATCTGCCATGTTCATAATAAACATACAAATTGCCATTTTGAATTTTAAGGGATAGTTCTGGTGCAAAATAAACACCACCCTCTTCGTTTTCAGATGAAAAGCAGTCTTTATTTTCTACAACTAATTCATAATAGCCGTTTTTGTTGAGCAAAACAATAATTCCTCTTCGGTTGTGGTCTAATTGTCCACGATATTCGTCAGTAATTATTTGATTTTTATCTGTCCCTTTTATGATAAAAACACAATCTTCAATTCCGTCTTTATTCAAGTCACCATTTATTTTTTCAAAAATCACAAACCCTTTTGGTAAAAAGTCAGTTGGATTTTGACCAACTTGACCAAAAACTGTTGTTGTCAAAATGGTTAGTAGAAATGCCAGTAGCTTTTTCATTGTGTGTCATGCTCTATAATAGCTAATAAATCATTAGCTATTAATTTGCTTGACCTGTTCGGCTAAGGGAGTATATGTAACATCACAAGGAAACCCAAAGAGGCATTTGTCTTTAATCATACGAGCTACTTCTTCTGGCACATTTTTTTCCCATCCTTCTTTTCCAGCTTTTATTAGCGATAGTGTGTCATCAGATGTAACTTTTAGCAACTTTTCATCAGAGGTTTCAATATCCTGAATTTTATTGTTGGCAATCAGGTATTCATACAAATCAATTTGCTCAGGTGGTAAAAGCCAGTGAAATTTTTCACAGGTAAAGATTTCCTGCGTTCCGGATTTATAACCGGGATAAACAAAAAGTTTTACATTCCGGCTAAAAAGTGTGGCAAAGGCTTCTAGTATGCCACCCGGCAGATTTTGATAATATTCTTCCTCAAAAATCCATTGCAGATTTATCATACCCAGTATAATACCCATCTTGAGTTTAGAAAACTTAGATAAATAAGCTACCAGTTTATAATACTCCTGATAATTAGAAATCAATACAGTCTGCCCCAGCGAACACAAAATATCTACCCTGTCCAGAAAATCTTTTTCATCTATTTCGTCACCCGCTTTCAGGTTATGCAAAGTCAGTTCTGAAAGAATAATCACTTTTTTAGGGTCTATGCCCGGCTCATCCAGAAAAGCTTCAGCTCCCTGATTCAGCATGTCTTTATTTACATTGGTAAATGGGCGAAAACGACCTCTGAAAACCAGAATATGTTTTTTGTAGAGAGCCTCTGATGGTTGCAATACCTCACCATCCGGACCAAACATAGCAGCATTGGTAAAACCCTGTCTTACAAGTTGCAGACTCACAAGGCGATTGTCGATATGAGCAAAGTCAGGACCAGTAAAACGCAGCATATCTATTTCTATTCTGCCCTGCAATTCGTCCATGAGTGATGTAAGCAGCGTTTCTGGTGATTTATAATAATAATAGGCTCCATATATCAGATTGACACCAATGATGCCAATTGCCTGTTGTTGCAATACATTATCATTGTCGAGCATCTTCACATGTAATACAATATCATTATAATCAGCTCCAGGTTCCAGTTGGTAGCGTATGCCAATCCATCCATGTCCTTCATTGGTCTTTTGAAAATTCAGGGCTGCTACAGTATTGGCAAAAGCAAAGAAGGTAGTATCTGAGCCTCGTTTTTCATCAAGTCTTACATGCAGAAGGTTGTATTCACGATTCAGCATTTTTATCAGACGGGGTTCACAAACATATCTGCCACTTTCTTCAACTCCATAAATAGCATCCGAAAAAGTCATGTCATAGGCAGAAATTGTTTTAGCAATAGTTCCGGAAGCTCCACCAGCTTTAAAAAACATAGCTGCAACTTCCTGACCTGCTCCTATTTCTGCAAAAGAGCCGTAAATACGGCGGTCGAGGTTTATTTTAAGAGCTTTCTGACGGGTACCAATGGCATCGGGTTTCATAGTGCAATGATTGAGTACGTAAAATGATTTATATTTTGCCTGAGAAGGTATTTATTGATAATATAGTCGGGCGATGAGATTTCAGTATGCAAAATACTTTATATTTCACACAAAGATTCATTATTTTTTCAAATTATTGTCTTTACTGTCTTCATCTTTTTGTTAAATTTTTGGTCAATGATTACTTGTGTAATTGGTTTGTCTTTATATTTTCTGACAGGTTTTTGATTTTTGCCAGTGTATTCAGCCCTTTTCTTAGGTCTTCTTCTGTAAGATTGCCAGCTTTACATTTGAATAAGTAAGTACTAAATGGATAACTGTTTGCAACAGCATTAAAGTTCTCCTGGTCTGTTGTCAAAAGCTCATTTGTAAATTTGTAAAGATTTTCCTGCAATACTGGTATCTTCAGCTGAGCTTCTTCAATACTGGTTTTGATAGTTTTAAGATATGCTGTCACCTTGTCTTCCTCAATATATGCCAATTTCTGAAGTTGTTTTTCAACCTGACTAAATTCCATATTTTCCCAGTCTTTAGCTTTAAGAACGGGAAGTTGCCAGATTTTTTGTTCTTCTTTCCAATAATCTTTTGCTGCCTTTACCTGATGAATAATAAAGCCGGGTAGTTCAATTGCTGTCAGTAAGCCTCCGTGACAGCAACCTGTATCTATTCCATAAGTGTTATTCATAATTTTTGGATAATCACCCACTACATGATGCCCATAGATCACTGGCTTTTTACCTTGATAATAATCTTGCCAATGGCTTTCTGCCCCATATTTTTTTTCCAGATAGCGTTCTCCTGATGTTGTGCCACTCAGCACTTCCGGTATTTGTTCACTTACAGACATATCATGCTCAAAAGCTGCATGTACGATTATCACATCTTCTGTTTCAATATAGTAATCAAGTGTATCAATCCATTTCAGGAAATCTTCGTAAATCTCTCCAAATTGAAGTTTTACAATTTCCTGAGCATAATTTAAAATTCCATTTTGATGCTTTCGTTCATGATTCCCAACTAAAACCTTTGTATGAGGTCTGTTCAAAAAAAACTCATATACTTCTTTTGATTGATTGCCCCTGTCCACAATATCTCCTACTGAAATGAGCAAATCATCGTCAGTAAAACCAATTTTTTCTATCAGTTTTATCAATTCATCATAGCAGCCATGTATATCTCCTATCACAAATGTTCGCATAATCAGGTGTTTTGAAGATAATTTGTAAACGTTTGGCAAATCAATGTAATATATTTTTTAATTCTACAATTGCATTCATAACTCTTGGGCTGGGGCGGGAATTGAGGTCGTCTGTCAACTTAAATACTTTTTTTGTTTTATATGCTTTTAGTTGCTTTAAAACTGGATAACGTTTAAAAAAAGTACTGTCCATTTTTCCGAAGCTACCTCCCAATATCACATCCGGGTTTAGTTTTAAGATATATTCAGGAGATATTGACGGAAAAGGAACAGCAAATACCGAATCCATTGCGTTTTCAGCCCCGGCTATCCGAAGTTTATCAGTAAGTATCGTATTTTTCCCATACACATAAATAGGGTCGTCGTAAGTAATAGCCAACACACGGGGTTTAGAAAGAGATTGAGTTTCTGTTAAAATCTGGTTTTGTACTTTTTCAAGAGAATCCGCCAGTCTGTTAGCTTTTTCTGCATTTCCGGTAATTTTGCCCATTTCCCTGATACATCGTAATACATCACTTACTTTTTCACACTTCTGGTAATAAACCGGACTTCCAAGTTCCGCCAATCGCTGGGCATCTTTGGCAGGTGTCATTCCTTCCAGAGAGAAAATTAAATCAGGCTTTACCTGCAAAACTGTTTCAAAATCAATTGAAGGATAATTATTTACAATTTTTTTTGTTTTTACTCCTTCCGGAAAGTTGTCATTCTGGGTAACTGCCACAATTTGTGAAGTATCACAAATAAAGAAAAGCATTTCAGTAGCGGAAGGAGCCAGTGACATAAACTTTTTCGGAGACTTGGTAAGTATAATTTCTCTTCCCAGGTCATCTTTAAGTATGATAGGGGACTTCTCTTTCTTTTCTGTTTTATGCTGGCATGCAAATAAACTAAAGCAACAGGTGATCAAGAGCAACAAATTTTTTGACATATAAAAAATGTTTGATTTGGAAACGTCGGGGCTTTCCCTGAATTTTGAAACAAATTTAATAACTCTCCGAGAGTTTATACAGCGTATAAAAATAGGTTTTAACCACCAATTTCATTCGTATTTCTAAATAATAATTATGATAGTAGTTACCGGAGCAGCAGGATTTATTGGCTCCTGCCTTATTACCCGACTGAATCAGGATAGATTTAACCATATTATTGCCGTAGATGATTTTTCAAAAACAGAGAAATCACCCAATCTGGAAGGGAAAAAAATCAAAGAGTTTGTAGAACGGGAAGATTTTTTTAAATGGCTGGATAAATATGGCGAAAAGGTAGAATTTATTTTTCATGTCGGAGCCAGAACTGATACAACCGAGTTTGACAAAACTATTTTTGATGAGTTAAATGTAAATTACTCTAAAACTGTCTGGCAAAAGTGTATTGAATATCAGATACCTCTGGTATATGCTTCATCGGCAGCTACCTATGGCTTGGGCGAACTGGGTTATGATGATAATGAAGCTTTAATTCCACAATTAAAGCCTTTAAACCCATACGGAGATTCTAAAAACGATTTTGATATCTGGGCGTTACAACAAGAAAAAAAGCCATTCTTTTGGGCTGGATTGAAGTTTTTTAATGTGTATGGTCCCAATGAATACCACAAAGGCAGGATGGCATCAGTTATTTTCCATGCGTTTAATCAAATAAAAGCCACCAGCAAAATGAAATTATTCAGGTCCCATAACCCTGATTATAAAGATGGCGAACAAATGCGTGATTTTGTGTATGTAAAAGACCTGGCAGAGGTATGTATGTTTTTAATGCACCATCGCAAAAATTCCGGGATTTACAATCTGGGGTCTGGTAAGGCAAGAACTTTTAAGGATTTGGTAAAAAATACTTTTGCAGCCATGCAGATTCCTGAAAATATAGAATTTATCGATACTCCTGCCGACATTCGCGATAAATACCAGTATTTTACTGAAGCCAATATGCAGAAATTACAATCTATTGGCTATACCAAGCCCTTTCATACTTTAGAAGAAGGAGTAAAAGATTATGTAGAGAATTATCTGACTGGGCATAAATATATGTAACAGTTCTGCCTGTTAGCTATAAACGATGAGCTATAAACTATGAATTTTTAGTACTCATAATTTATAGCTCATCATTCATAGTTACCTCAATGTCCCTGACCTTCGAGCATCAGGCGGGCATGGAAAACAGTTGGTAAAATAGCTTCGAGAGATTCTTGTACTCCCTTGGGACTGCCCGGCAGGGTAATTATCAGCGTTTGTTTTACTGAACCTACAATAGCTCTTGACATCATGGCAGTCATTGTTCGCATTTGTCCATAAGATCTGATGGCTTCTGCAATGCCAATGGCTTCTTTTTCTATAATTTCCGAAACCGCTTCTACAGTTACATCTCTGGGTCCTAATCCTGTACCACCTGTCGTAAAAATAAAAGGAATATCTTCTGCTACCCAGTCTAATATTTGTTGTTTGAGTTTCTCTTTGTCATCCGGTAAAATCTGGTAGTCTTTTACAAAAGCTCCTTCTTTTTCGAGTAATTCTTTCATCAATTTCCCGGAAACATCTTCTCTGCCACCATTGGCAGCTGAATCAGAACTTACCAAAACTGCACAAATGATATTGTCAGGCATTTTTTTATCGCTTTTTCCGCCTTTTTTCTCCAAAAGCCTGATACCTGAAATTTCCAGATTTTTATCAATTGGTTTGAGCATGTCATAAATTTCCAGAGCAGCCACCGAAACAGCCGTTAATACTTCCATTTCAATGCCAGTTCTGCCAATAGATTTGCCTTCTCCGGTAATTACAATGCCGGTTCTGCTCAATACACTTTCATCAAACAAATCCTGATGTTTTTCTTTATTTATAAACTCAAATGAAATATCAAGTCCATCAATAGTTACCGGATGGCAGTGTGGCAGCAGATTAGCTGTATTTTTTGCCCCCAGAAAAGCAGCAGCTCTGGCAAATTCAAATACATTACCTTTTTCTATCTGCTGACTTTCAATGTTTTGTAGGGTTTCGGCTTTGCAAAATACAATACCAATGGCTTTGGCTTTGCGGAGGGTAATTTGCTTGTGGGTAATATCTCGCATGGATTAAAATAGGGTGTTAGATTTTAATTAATATGTTTCCATTTCGGGGTCTATGGTTATAGCCCATTCATGGATGCCACCTTGCAGACTGCTTGTTTTTTTATAACCTTTTTGTCTTAAAAATTGTACTGCATTCAGGCTTCTGATACCATGATGACAATAGACAATCAACTCACTATTAATAGGTAGTTCATTAAATCTGTCAGCAATTTCTCCTAAAGGAATGTGTATTCCCCCTATATTTACTGTTTCTCTTTCCCAGTCTTCTCTTACATCTAAAAGTAACGTTTCAGGTTGATTTTTTAGTTTTTCGGCAAGTTCTTCTACTGAGATTTGCAAAGGTAGTTCCTGATTTTGAAAACGATTCATACTTTTTTGGTGATTATCCGGCAAAGATTTATAACCAATGGTTTGTATGGTACTTCGCAAAGCATCATAAACCAGTAATTTTTCGGCTAAAATGCCTGATTTTTTCAAGATTATTTTGGCAACTTCATTGCCCATCATCATACCAATAATGCCTGTAAGCATGTTATAAGCTCCAGTTTCAGTACAATTCGGAATTTGGTTACTGAGACTTTCTTCCGGAAACAAATCTCGCAGGGAGGCAGAATTTTGGTAGTTAAAAACCGTAACATTGCCTTCCGTTTTATATACAGAGCCATATACCAAAGGCTTTCCGGCATACACACAGGCATCATTAAGGATATACCGAACCAGAAAATTATCAGTGCCATCTACTATAATATCATAATCCTGTATCAGATTCAATACAGAATGCTCTTGCACCATTTGCTGATGTTGAGTAATTTGTATGAATGGATTCAGATTTTTTAAACGTATGGCAGCTACTTCAGTTTTAGGTTTGCCAATATCCTGAATAGTATAAAGAATCTGGCGGTGTAAATTAGAAAGACTCACTTTGTCAAAATCAGCAATTCCCAGTGTTCCTACCCCCAGCGTTGCAAGATAGGTAAGACAGGGGCATCCCAAACCACCTGCTCCCACCACCAGTACTCTGGCATTTCTGAGTAGCATTTGTCCAGCTTTGCCTATTTCATCAAGTATGAGCTGCCGATGATAAAACTGTTCTTCTGAAATTTTATCTAGTAACTGAGTTGTTGCCATTTTTCTATATCCTCTTGTGTATCAATGTCAATATTTCCTTTAGGAAAAGGAATGCCGGGTATCTGATTTTCGTATTTTTTAATAATACTTTTGGCTCCTTTATCTCCTTGTAGTTGCATTATTTCGTCAAATAATGTCTTGCTGAAAATTGCTGGAACACCTTTTTGATAATCATATTCCGAACAAACAGCTAACGGTTTTTGCGTTTCAAAAGTTTGAATCAATGCATCCAGCAAAGATTTATCTGTGAAAATCTGGTCACATAGCATTACCAGGATACCGTCTGTAGATGCTAAATCAACGCTTTGTAAACCAGCTCGCAGAGAGCTTGCCATGCCTTCCTTCCAGTTGGGATTCTTGATTATTTGTACTGATAAATTACTTATTTCAGGTTCTATTTTTTCTGTATTTGCTCCAAGCACTATACTAACCTGTTTGCCAGTAGAAAGAGCTACCTCGGTGATGTGCAGGATTAAGGTTTTTTCACCAACTTTTAGCAGTTGTTTAGGAAAGCCGAGTCTGCTGGAACTGCCAGCCGCCAGAATAATGATTGAAACAGACATACAACAAAATAAATGATAGCAAGGAAGATAACATGAAGCAAGTTTGTAAAGTTGCCTGATTTTTTTGAATAGATGGACAAGAGTAAAAATTATTAAATCAGTAAACTCTTAATATCTGCTGAAATTTTGCTCTGATTTAAAAACTCATGGTTTTTTGCAAAAAACTGAGAGCTATTACCAACAATCTGAAAAAATAACACTGATTTAAGAGTTGTGTATTTTAGACTTGGTAAGTCTTGGAATAAATTGTATGAATTGAGATAGTTTCCCGAGACTTACCAAGTCTTTACTACGCCATTTTTTAAATCGATACAATCTTCTTCAAATCTCAATATTTTTATGCTATTATGGCTTTTTCAAAAATAATTTTATGTCAGGCAACTCTGCCTCTAAATTCTGCATTTCTGACAATGAAACCTTTAACTGATGAACGAAACCATTATAGAACAATGCAAAGCAGGCAATCCATTTGCTCAAAAACTGATCTATGAACAGTTTGTCAACCAAATGTACAGGCTTTGTAAACGCTATATACGTTATACCCCCGATGCAGAAGAAATGCTGATGAATGGGTTTCTGAAAGTTTTTAAAAATATTGAAAAATTTGAGTTTAGAGGTGAAATCAGTCTGGAAGTATGGATGAAAAAGATAATGGTAAATGAATGTCTGATGCACCTAAGAAAAGCTGATAACTTCCAGTTTGTGGCAGAAACGGAAATAGACTTTCAGGAACAGGATTACATGAACATCAATTATTCAACCGAAGAGCTTTATGCAATGATTCTGAAATTACCTGTAGGTTATCGAACCGTATTTAATTTATATGCAATCGAGGGTTATAGTCATAAAGAGATAGCAGAGCAATTAGGGATTTCTGAAAATACCTCTAAATCACAATTGCATAAAGCCCGATTTTTTTTGCAACAACTGATTGGGGCAAAAAACAAGGTAATATTATAGAAGTTGGGACAAAATTATTTGGGAATAAGCCTGAGAAAGTAAGTTGACAATGTCTGCCTTTTTAATGTTTTATAAATAAAGTTTACCCTCTAAATTGTTTTATATAGAGTTTGTTAAATGTTTATAATAAAGAGAGTTTTCTTGCTAACATTTATCGCGAATAGTAATAATTTAATTGTATTTTCTTTGTTGTAATTTAGATAATTAAAAGAAGTGTTATAGTAGTATTTTATATTAATTACTTATAAATGAAAGAGCTATTTTTATGTGCTACATTTGTCTAAAAACGATAGTTTGGTAAATATTAGGTTTTTATGAAATTAGATAGAAAAGGAAAAATATAATAAGGTGCTATAATGTTATTGTCGATTTTTTAATTAAAAACAATAAGTATTATCTGAATTTTGCAATTTTTAATCTATTTTAAAAAGGTTAATTACCATTAAAACAATGAATTGCTTTGTGGTAAAAATGTAAATTACTTTAATATGAAATAAGAAATAATTAGATTAATTTTGGTTTTTTTGCTGGCAAATAATTTTATATTTGGGCAAAGTGTAAAAGAAAAATTGACTATTGTTAATTCGGTAAAGCTTGCTTCAAGAAATTTTAACTATCAAATTAATTTTAAAAATAAATTAGATTATTTTATAATTCCGGTTAAAATTGATACCATATTATACGAGTATATTTTTGATACAGGAGGCTATAATACGGTAACCTCTGATATTATGAAAAAACATAATCTGCCTACACTTTTAGAAACTGAAGTTGGTAGTTCAAATAAAATAAAGTCAAAAATTAAGATTTCAAAAATACCATTATTACAAATTGGAGGAGTGAAATTTCAAGACGTTGGCGTATTCAATTTCGATTTTAATGAATCTCCAGTTATTAATTGCTTTACAAATGGTGGGTTAATTGGTAAAAGCTTAATACATCAAGCTGTATGGAATATTGACTACAAAAACTCTATAATTAAAGTTTCAGATAATATTTTGGATTTTCCATTGCTTAACGATAGTAAAAAAATAAAAATCGAACTTGATAAAACACTTAATCCTTTTTTTTATGTTTTAATTAATGGGAAACAGGAAAAGTTTTTATTAGACTTTGGTTTTGGAGGCTTAATTTCTCTAACAGAGAGAACAGCATCTGCATTGAATTTGAAAAATGTTTTAGAGATAGAAGGTGAAGGAAATATAAGTGCCAATGGTGTTGTTAAAGAAAAAAGCTTTATAGCTGCTATTGATAAAATAAGCTTTGGGGGAATCAATCTGAAAAATCAAATAGCTTACTATTCTAAGTCTAATAATCTAAATCTAATTGGTTCTGAATTGACAAAGTATTTTATTGTAACACTCAATTTTAAGGACAAGGAATTAGTTTTGACACCATATAATGACAATGAAAATAACTTTGAGACATTTGGTTTTAGTGTAAATATTAGTGATTCCAAACTTTATATTAATACAATATTTAATGGGCTAAATGCACAAAAGAATGGACTGTTGATTAATGATGAATTAATTAGTATTAATGGTATATTATTAAGTAATATTTCTGTTTGTGATAGTTATTTTTTAGTCAATGAAATATTGCATAATGCAAGAGAAATTTTGTTAGAAATTAAAAGAGGTGAGGAGCGTAAGGAATTGAGAATACTTAAAGAGAAACCTTTTAATAAATAGTACAATATAGTTGCTAAAAGCAAAGCCTCAACAATAATATTGAAAAATAAATGGAGCAGGAAGAAATAGATATTTTTTTTAAGAAAGTAGTCAAATCGCTGGATGAAGTTTCACCGGATGACGATTTTGATAAAGAGATTTTCTGGGAAAAACTTCAGGAAAATCTTAAACCAAAGCAGCAAAAACCTAACTGGTTTATCTGGCAGGCAGCGGCTGTATTGCTCACAGTATTTACGGCAGTAGGTTTTTGGGGTTCTGATAAAAAAACAAAACCAACAACAATTGTTACAAATAAACCACTACAAAAAAAAATAACGCAATTGCCTTCTGCAAAACCTGAAATTACAGAGACTATACCTGCTAAAGAAATGCCTCAACCCGTTTTAAGTAAAACTGAAACAATGTCCAGGATGGTATTTAAACCAGATTCTAACTCTATTGAAAAAAATATAGATAGTGAAAAAATACAATTAGCAGAGTTCTATAAAAATCCAGATTCTTTTCCACAGAAACAAAAACCTGTAATACAAAAATTAGTATCGTCAGCTAAAATCAAAAAATCCAAGCCCCGTTTTCCATTAGTATCTGCTAACCAGCTTAGCAGTCAACCCAGAGATATATCTCAGCCAACCGAATCATTGGTGAAAATTAATCTGAGTATTTTTCAAAATTCAGAGAATAATTCATCAGATTTTGAAGAGTATGAAAAAATGCCAAAGCCCCATATTAAACCCAAAAACTAACTGATTATGAAAAAAACGATTATTGTTTTAATGCTCGCTATGGGCATTAGCCACTACTCCTTTGCCCAGGATTTAATTCATGAACAAAATGGAATTAATAAAAGTGTTTTTGATGAGGAGATAATAAGAAAGAGAAATTACATAGAAATTCAGTTTGAGAAAAAGAATAAATTAAGATTTTGGTTAAAGAATCTCAATGATTTAAAAACAATCAGAGATATAGATTCTCTGGTCAATTTATTCTTGGAAGACATACAACCTTTTGCCGATTCGTTGAGCAGACCCACAGCCGATGCCCGAAAAATACAGTATTATCTAACACAGGAAAACCGCAATTTTCAGTTTAAATCCTATCCAGCTCAGGAAGAAGTTTATACTATTAGTAAGGATAAACAGATTAAAGCTGTCAAGATTCGTCAGGATACTGTAGAAATTATGTTTGGGAAGTATAATTTGCAGAGAAATGCTTTTGAAAATAAGTACCAGCTTTTTTTTATACTTAATGACTGGACAGATTTGAGAGATATTGCCAAAAATGGTATAACTCAACACATGGATAGTATTATTATGAGTATGGAAAGAAAAAGCAGTAAGATTTTTCAATGGAAAAGAGGTGTAAATGCTTATTATTCTCCTTCTTCCAGTAATTCTGTTAAGATCAGATATTCAGATATTCCACCTTTTAGTTTGGGTTTTGGAGTTAGTGCCAGATTCTTAAAAAATCAAATAATTACAGGTTTTAATGTTGATTTACAAATTGCCCCACATCAGAATAGTCTGATCAACTGGTTGATTGGTTATGAAGGTTATTTTTTCTCTCAGAGTTATGGATTTTTAAATTTAGGTGTGGTTTTTAATAAACCCAGGTCAGATAATAATGTCAATTCAAAAGTTGATGTTGGTGGTAAAATCGTTTATGGTTATCTTCTGAATGGGAAAGGCGATTTTTTTCCTCAATACACCCAACACTTTTCAATCGTAGGACTTACCTATAAAAAGCGAAGCAGTATTGAGCCTGAAATTTATTTTCAGGGGCTATTTAAAAATATATATCCCGGCTTAAAAATCAGTGTTGGTTTTTAAAGAAATAAAAAAGTCCTGTTGAATAAACAGGACTTTTTTAATAGAAAAAAGAATATTAATAGCGATAGCTTTCTTTTTTGAAAGGACCTTTTACCTCTACACCGATGTATTCAGCTTGGTCGTTAGTCAGTTCTTCCAGTTCCACACCGATTTTTTCGAGGTGAAGCATGGCAACTTTCTCGTCTAAGTGTTTAGGTAATACATATACTTTGTTTTCGTATTTGCTGCGGTTTTGCCACAATTCCAACTGAGCCAGTGTTTGGTTGGTAAATGACATAGACATTACAAAAGATGGGTGACCCATTGCTACACCAAGGTTTACCAGTCTTCCTTCTGCCAATACAATAATTTCTTTACCATCAACGGTATATTTATCAACCTGTGGTTTGATAGTTTCTTTGGTATTGCCGTAGTTTTGGTTTAACCAAGCCATGTCTATTTCAGTATCAAAGTGACCGATGTTACAAACTACAGCTTTGTCTTTCATCATTTTAAAATGACGACCTACAATGATAGAGTGATTACCTGTAGAAGTAACAAAAATGTCAGCAATTTTAGCAGCGTTATCCATTTTCATTACCTGAAAACCATCCATAGCAGCCTGCAAAGCACAAATTGGGTCAATTTCAGTAACAATTACACGACAACCAGCTCCGGCAAGTGATTTAGCTGAACCTTTGCCTACATCACCATATCCAGCAACTACTGCTACTTTTCCGGCAAGCATAAGGTCAGTACCACGACGGATAGCATCTACGCAAGATTCTTTACAACCATACAAATTATCAAATTTAGACTTGGTAACAGAGTCGTTTACATTAATAGATGGCAATGGCAGAGTACCTTTTTTCATGCGTTCATACAAACGGAGCACTCCTGTAGTAGTTTCTTCAGAAATACCACCAATACCAGCAACCAGTTCAGGATATTTGTCAAGAACCATATTGGTCAAATCGCCACCATCATCCAGAATCATGTTCAACGGTTTGCGGTCTTCACCAAAAAACAAAGTTTGTTCGATACACCAGTCAAACTCCTCAGCATTCATACCTTTCCAGGCATATACAGAAACCCCGGCAGCAGCAATTGCAGCAGCAGCATGGTCTTGTGTAGAGAAAATATTACAAGATGACCAGGTTACTTCAGCACCAAGTTCTACAAGCGTTTCAATCAGAACAGCCGTTTGGATAGTCATGTGCAGACAACCTGCAATTCTTGCTCCTTTAAGGGGCTTGGAAGGACCAAACTCTTTACGAAGAGCCATTAAGCCAGGCATTTCGGCTTCGGCAAGTAAAATTTCTTTTCTGCCCCAGTCTGCCTGTGCAATATCTTTAACTTTGTACTTGATGTACGTTTGTTCCTGTACCATAATGTCGGAATTTTTGAAATGTAAATGGTTTTAGAAGAAAAATCTGACGGTATTTTTTTAAATTGAACCGCAAAAATAGCGTTTTGTTCCTGAAAAATAAAATAAATGACCTATGATGAAAATAATGTTGTTCATTTTGTGCTGCATTCCTTGTGTATGTTTTTCGCAAAATAATCTATCCGATACCCAGATTAGGAGAGAGGTAGATTATACAGAAGTGATACATCTTTTTGCTACTGAAGCAGAAAATTATCTGCAAAAACAGGCTAATAATCAACCTGACCCACATCAGGCTATGAATCGTCTGCTTGAAAAAAGAAATCGGTTGACAGAAAAACTTATATTGACACTTGGTGAAACCGAGCAAGAAAAACGTATTAATTTTTATTATGTAGTAGGCTTGATAAATGGAGCTTATCAAAAAACTTTCCCGGATTTCCCGGAAGAATTTTATGATAAAGTACAGAAGAAAATCCGTAAGTTCTAGAAATAAAGTCGCTTATTGAGAAAGACCATATAAAGCAACCAGATTTTCAGCACAACGTTCTCCATCCATCGCTGCCGAAACAATACCTCCGGCATAGCCTGGACCTTCTCCACATGGGAAAAGACGTTTTATTTGTACATGCTCAAAATTATCTTTGTTACGTGGTATTCTTACTGGGGATGATGTACGACTTTCTACTCCTACAATCTGGGCATTATTAGTCAGATAGCCTTTCATTTTTTGATTTATTTTTCTGAAAGCTTCCCGAAGTCTGTAAGTCATGCTTTCGCCAAGGACTTCACTCATTTGAATGGATGCCAAACCTGGTTTATAAGAAGTAGGAAGCAGACTGCCGGAAAGTTTATTTTCTACAAAATCATGCATCAGTTGTGCAGGGGCTGTTTGGGTTCCTCCAGCAAGAAGGCAAGCCCGCCTTTCCAAATCTTTTTGCATTTCAAGACCAGCCATCACCCCAAATTTTTTCAGGTAAGGTTTCCATGATTCTTCCTCGATAGATATTACAATACCTGAATTGGCATAATGTGAATCTCTTCTGGAAGGTGACATGCCATTTACTACCACCTCACCCGGAGCAGTGGCTGCGGGTACAATATATCCTCCCGGACACATACAGAATGAAAAAACTCCTCTGCTTATCCCTCCAAATTCTACCTGTTCAACCCAGCTGTATGAGGCTGCCGGCAAAAAAAATCCACGAGGAGAGGTTTTGTATTGCAGTAAATCAATAAAAGACTGCTGATGCTCTATCCTGACACCCATGGCAAATGGTTTGGCTTCGAGATATACATTACGGCTATAACACAGTTTAAAAATATCTCTTGCTGAATGTCCTGTTGCCAGTATCACCCCAATCCCTTCTATTTTATCTCCATTTGCTGTAACAACACCCCTGATTTCATCATTTTTCAATATAAAATCTGTCACTTTGGTTTCAAACAACACTTCTCCACCCTGACGAAGAATGGTTTCTCGCAGGTTTGTTACAATTTTAGGAAGTTTGTTGGTGCCAATATGAGGGTGGGCTTCTACTAAAATATCGGGAGTGGCTTCGTGAGCAACCAAAATTTCAAGAATCCGTCGTACATCGCCTCTTTTTTTGGAACGTGTGTAAAGTTTTCCGTCAGAATAAGTACCAGCCCCTCCCTCTCCAAAACAATAGTTAGATTCAGGATTAACAATATGGTCGGTGAGAGCTGCCAAATCTCTGCGTCTGGTTCTTACATCCTTTCCCCGTTCTATTAAAATAGGTTTTATGCCCAGCTCAATGAGGCGTAATGCTGCAAACATACCTCCCGGACCAGCACCTACTACAATAGCCTGTGGTGAGTGAGTTACATCGGGTAAGTTATTTTGATTGTATTCGAGCAAGGGTGGGGGCAACTCACCAATATATACTTCGGCAGTTACCAGCACTTTAATTTGCCGACTGCGGGCATCTATAGAACGGCGGATGGGTCTGACGATGATTTTGTCGTGATGGGTATGAAACAATTTGCGTACATGATCTTCAAAAATTGTCTCATCAAATGCTACTTCAGGAGGTAGGGTAAGCTCTATTTGTTTTTTCATGGCAGTGCAGGGTTTTTATCCCCGAAATATTTTCTGCAAAGGTACAATAATGTTGTATTTCCAAAAACAGGAGCTTTTGAAAAGCCGTTTACAGATATTCCTGTGAATGCTTTGTGGCGTAAGCCTGAAAAAAAAATCTCTCTTTTTTTGCCATCCCAAACAAAATCGTACATTTAGCAGGAAAATCATTTATACGTGTAACCTGATAATCTGAAATAATCTCATGAATCAATTAGATGCATCTTTAGAAAAACTTACAGAAAAACAATTATTAATACTGCTTTTGAAATCTGTTTCCATGTTACATACCCGTGTAAACCGGATTGAAAGAGAATTGCTGAAAGTAGAAGCATATCCCCGTCATATTCTTAATTCTGACAAGGCTTTTGTAGAGATGCTCGACGATTTGGCTTCTATGAACTGGCTGCTTTCTACTTCTCAGTTTGAAATGCAAATCGAAGATATCATGTCCCGCCTTAAAAAATCATAATCCGGAGCAAGTTAGCTTTTATGATGAAAGACCTTTTTTCAGGACACGCCCGGCAGTATGCTGCTTTTCGTCCGGTGTATCCGGCAGCGTTATATGAGTTTATATTTTCGCTGGTAAAAGAGAAGAATACTGCCTGGGATTGTGCTACTGGTAATGGTCAGGTTGCAAAAGTGCTGGCAGGGCATTTTAAAGAAGTTTGTGCTACTGATATCAGTCAACAGCAATTGAATAATGCTTTTCAGGCAACTAATATAGATTATAGTCTGGCTTCTGCCGAAAAAACTACATTTCCTGACAATTTCTTTGACCTCATCACAGTAGGTCAGGCTTTGCACTGGTTTGACTTTGATAAATTCTTTGCAGAAGTCAAAAGAGTAGGAAAAGTGGGTGGCGTGCTTGCCATCTGGGGCTATAACCTGCTACAAATTGAACCGGAATTAGATACTATCATCCATGATTTTTATAAAAATATCGTCGGGAGTTACTGGGAATCTGAACGTAAACACGTTGATGATAAATACCAAAGTATTTCCTTTCCTTTTGATGAAATACAACTCCCCGATTTTCAGATTAGTATAAGCTGGACTCTTGACGATTTAGCAAACTACCTCACTACCTGGTCGAGTGTGCAAAAATTTATTCGTCAGCAGGGTGCCAATCCTGTAGATGTGCTCAAAACAAAACTTGCTGAAATATGGCATGAAAATGAAAAAAAGCAGTTTTCCTTTCCTTTGTTTGGCAGAATTGGAATGATTTCATAGAAATGTGGTTAGTAGTTTTTGGTGACGGGTTAATGTGTAAACTTGGTGCTTTGTGCTTCTATCCAAGTTCACTACTTATTGACAGTTTTGTATCCCGAAACTCTCCCTAACGCAAAAGCCGAGAACGTTGACTCTAATCGTATGAAGAAATTGTATATAATTATAGTGCTAATTTTATTTTCGTTTCAAACTTCTTTTTCCCAAACGAAAGAAATAAAAGGAGATACTGCTTTTTGGTATAAAAAGGATTTTGAACTTCAAAAGACTTTAGGTTTAAAGGATTTTTCTAAATCTAATGATGAGTTTAATTTTAGGTTTAGAAACCAGGGACAAATAATTGAAATTTCAAAAGATAGTTCTAAATATTCGGGGTCTATAACAAATTATATTTATCATGCCCCAATAGCAAACAGGAATAAAATAGAAATATTATCAAATAAAATAACCTTATCCCCTAAGCAATCCGAAGACATTTATAACATTGTTCAAAAATCAAGAATTTTAGACTTGCTATCTTCTAAAGACATAAAAGATTGGAAACGTGGAGCAGATGGAATAACGTATATCATTGAACATTCTGACAAAAAGAAATACTGGTTAAAAAACTATTGGACACCTTCTGCTCAAGGTTCTATACCCGAAGCAATTATTGTTTCTGATTTAGTAAAGGATTTATCTGATACATTGAATTTGCCAGAAACATACTCATCATTTGAAAAAACATTACCTAAAAAAGGTTGTTACAATTCGGGTGGGATATCAACTATGTGTTATGTGTCTAACTCTTTAACATTAGGCTATAGTGGAGCTACGAAATTACCATTCGGATTTTATTCATCTTATTCTTCAACTTACCTTGGCAAGCTCAAAATAAATAGTAGTGTAGCTTTACAATATAACTTTGACAATGACGGATTTCATCATTTGAATATCGGAGTAGCCAAATGGGAAATATTTCATAAAAAATCAACTCTTTCAGATTTCTTGATTTACAACTATCAAAATAGAATAGTCAAAGTTGATGATGTAAGAAATAAATTTGAAAATCACCAAATTAAGTATGGTTTAAATCTCAAAAAAAATATAGGTTTTGGAGTGGGATTAGATTATTTAGCTGGAATATATGCCAGAATTGGGGCACATTTATATGGATATAAAGGGTTTTCAAAACCTAATCTCAGCACGACATTGACAACTTCAATATTTGACAATCGAGTAAATTACAAAGCAGAAGTTTTCAAATCATTTAATTTCAATAATAAGTTTCTAATACAAGGAATTGTTTTTGGATTAGCATATGAAGATTTTATGAGTTACAAAGATTTATACTTTATTGTTAGAGTATGGCTGTAAAAAACACCTGTACCTGTAGCATATTTGTAAGAGTGTGGGATGATGTGAAATCAGCTACGTGCAACCTGAGTAACTGTTTAGGTTTTATATTTAATTACAGCTTTAGCTAATAACTTCAACAATATTTTTTTATGGGCATTCGTAACAGGGTATTTGGGTTGTACAATCAATGGATTCCCTGCCTTCTCCAAGCTTTAACCCTTTAATAGTAATGGACTATAAATGACTGACAATAATAAATATTAAGACTATGGGTGTTGGATATATATTGGTGAATATTGACAAGAAACAGCAAATAGGTTTTTACAATATTGACACAGGAACAAAACTTCGTGAATTGAGTGGGACAGTTATCGCCTCGACAATTGTGACTTATTATTTATCAACAAATACAGGTGACAGAATAGGTTTTATTAATGATACAGATGATGGTGTAGTTGTTTGTGGGCAAAGCTATAAGTGGGAATTTTTCAAAGACTTTGTTGATGTTACAGACCAGATTGTGGAGGAATTGATTGAAAAGGAAATTATCAGGGACAACGGAATTATTTGGATTGACAAAGAGGACAATTTATTTTATCGTGACTTGATAAACATTTGGGATCCAAGAATAACTAAGTAACAAACTAAACTACTAACATGTGTTTTGCTTCAAGTCAAGAATTATTGTCTTAATCATTTTTACTCCTTCGTTTCAGAAATAAAAACCAGAAACGAAGGAGTTTTAGTTTATAATATTATTTCCGTTCTATCTCTTTCAGGTTTTCCATCTTTTTGTTTCGCAAAAAGCCATTAATATCTTCAAAGTGTTCTCTTACCCGTTTATTTCCAAACTCAAACACCTTGGTAGCTAGCCCATCCAGAAAATCACGGTCGTGCGAAATAAGAATAACCGTTCCTTCAAAAGCTTTCAGGGCATCTTTGAGTATGTCTTTAGTTTTGATATCCAGGTGGTTGGTTGGTTCATCAAGAATAAGCAGATTGACAGGCTCCAATAAAAGTTTAATCATTGCCAGACGGGTTTTTTCTCCTCCTGATAATACATTCACTTTTTTGTTGATACTATCACCACTAAACATAAATGCCCCCAGAATATCCTTGATTTTAGTACGAATTTCACCAACAGCAATATTATCTATCGTCTGAAAAACCGTCAGTTCGCCATCGAGCAACGAAGCCTGGTTTTGTGCAAAATAGCCTATCATGGAGTTATGACCCAGTTTCAGTTCTCCCTGATAGTCAATTTCACCCATAATCGCCTTTACCATCGTTGATTTACCTTCGCCATTTTTTCCTACAAAAGCAATTTTTTCGCCACGTTCTACAGTAAACGATACATCTTTAAATACCAAATGGTCGCCATAGCTTTTGCTCATGCCTTCTACAATCACAGGATAATTACCTGAGCGTGGAGCCGGTGGGAATTTGAGATTCAGAGCAGAAGTATCTACTTCATCTACTTCTACGATTTCAATTTTCTCAAGCATTTTAACTCTTGATTGCACCTGCAAAGTTTTAGAATAAGTACCTTTAAATCTATCAATAAATTCCTGTGTGTCGGCAATCATTTTCTGCTGTTCTGCCTGATGTTTCAGTTGTTGTTCGAGGCGTTCTTTTCGCAGGGTGAGATAGTGAGAATAATTTACTTTATAATCATAGATTTTTCCCATTGTAATCTCAATCGTACGATTGGTAATATTATCTACAAATGCTTTGTCGTGAGAGATTACTATCACAGCCTTGGCAGCATTGACAATAAAATCTTCAAGCCATTGAATCGACTCAATATCGAGGTGATTGGTAGGCTCATCAAGCAAAATCAAATCAGGATTTTGTAAAAGGATTTTTGCCAGCTCGATACGCATCCGCCATCCACCACTAAACTCTGAAGTAGGACGATTGAAATCAGAACGCAGAAAACCCAGTCCCAGCAATGTTTTTTCTACTTCTGCATCAAAATTTATTTCTTCTATCAGGTAGTATTTTTCACTCAGTTCCGATACCTCTTCAATAATTTTCATGTACTCGTCTGATTCATAATCTGTACGGGTTTCGAGTTGCGAATTGAGTTCATCCATTCGGGTTTTCATATCAAGTATCTTAGAAAAAGCCCTTGTAGTTTCCTCAAATACTGTCAGTGTATCATTTACCAAAAGGTGTTGTGGCAAATAGGCAATAATAGCATCAGCCGGGGCTGAGATTTTGCCACGGGTAGGGTTGTCCTTGCCTGCAATAATCTTAAGGAGGGTAGATTTACCTGCTCCATTTTTGCCCATCAGGGCTATTCTGTCTTTTTCATTGATGTTAAAAGTAACATCACTAAACAAAGCTCGTCCACCGAACTCTACTGCTACATTATCTACTGAAATCATATTTGTCGTTTGTGAGCCACAAAGATAAAAAAGGTTAAGGGAGATAGGAAGTTTTGGAGGGCTGAAAACAAATTTATAGTCAATCAGTTTTAAAAAATGATGGTGATATACTGGTTTCAGAGGAATTTATCATATAAATTGCTTGTATCTCATTTATTATCTGTATACTTTTAAAAGTTTTGCATACAAACTGTTATTGCTTATTCTCTGATGAGATTACATCGAGTTTTAAGCTCTAACAAGTTTGATTATCGGTCGGGTGGTTGCTATCAGTAAAAATCGTAACTTATCAGAGTTATGTTTCTAAGTAAAATATTTTAAAATCAGTTTTGTTTACTTTGTTATTTAACCTCAAACCTTTAGTCAAAGAATGAAATTAAACAATATGTCACCCCGCCGACAGGTGATATGGATATTAGTGTGTTTTTTTGTAATTACCTCTGCTCCTCTTTTTTTCTTTTTACCACTATTCGTTGCCCTGATTTTTGTTGTTATTTATTCACTCCTTTTTATAGGATTTTACCAATATTTTCAGCGAACAACTTTTGTCCCGTTGAAGCAAATATCTCAAAATCTTCAGCTACTTCTTCACCAGTATATCTCAGGAAAAGATGAAATTGTCTCTGCTGATGAAATCATTCAAATCAGTCATGATGTAGAAAAATTAGAGCATAATCTTCATAAAACTACCACTTTTATAGCAGAAATCGGAAATGGTAATTTACAGGATAATGCCCGGATAATGGCTGAGCAAGACGCTGGCGAAATGAATAAGGCTCTCATGCAAATGAGAAAGCAATTGATAGAGCTGGCTGAAGAAGAACGCAAGCGTAATTGGATCACATCAGGACTTGCTCAGGCAGGGGAAATTTTGAGAAATGACAGCCATAGTGCTGAACAAGTATATCAGCATATTCTTACGTTTATTATTAAATATCTGAATGCCAATCAGGGTGGATTGTTTGTAGTGAATGATAAAGATGAGAAAAATATAATGCTGGAACTGGTCATGTGTTATGCTTATGAAAGGCGTAAATATCAGACCAAACAAATTCATCCGGGTGAAGGATTGGTAGGACAATGCTATCTTGAAAGAAATAGTATTTATTTAACAGATATTCCTGATAAATATATCAAGATTACGTCTGGGCTGGGGTTGTCAACTCCTAAGTCTTTGCTCTTAGTACCACTGATTTCCAATGAGGAAATATTGGGTGTGATGGAGCTGGCTTCTTTTCAGGAATTTCAGGAATATCAGATTGATTTTTTAAAAAAAGCAGGTGAAAGTATTGCTACTACGATAGCTTCTGTTAAAAGAGCTGTAAAAACACAGCAACTACTTGAAAATTCGCAGCTTATTACTGAAGAGCTCAAAAATCAGGAAGAAGAACTCAAGCAGAATGCGGAAGAATTACAGGCAACTCAGGAAGAAATCAGCCGAAAATATGAGTTGTTGTTTAAAGAATTTAATCATTTTAATATCAAATCCCGTTTTGACCAGCTCACATCTATCCGTTCTACCAAAAAACGCAATATTGAAGAATACTTTAATATCATCAGAAATCAGATAGCTACCTATGCTGAAGACAAAATGATAGTACAGGCGATGAAAGATTTTAAAAGAAATTTTCATGGCTTGGGTGACAATATTCCTCGGGAAGAAATGGCAAGAATGGCAGATGTTAACAAATCCTATTACAGGCAGGAATTTTTGGCACGTCTTAATCCAAACCTTGATACTCCCAGAGAGGTAGCTGATTACTGGACAGAAAATGCAACTACCATTGCCCTGCAATACCATTATATTTCCGGGAATCCTTTCCCCACAGGTAAAAAGCACCAGCTCAATGGGGCAGACGATAACTCAAAGTATAGTTTTGTGCATCAATACTATCATCCGGTTATTAAAAATTTTCTGGAAAAATTTGGGTATTACGATATTTTTCTGATAGATAATGAAACTGGTCATTTGGTTTATAGCGTATTCAAAGAAGTAGATTTTGCTACAAGTCTCAAAACAGGTGTTTACAGCAATACTAATTTTGGAAAAGTATTTAATGAAGTAGCTGCTTCTCATGAGAAAGGATTTGTAAAGCTGGTAGATTTTGAACCTTATGACCCTTCTTATACGGCACCAGCTTCTTTTATTGCTACTTCTGTTTATGATGGAGATGACAAAATAGGAGTCCTTGTTTTTCAGATGCCAATAGACAAAATTAATTCTATCATGACAGGAGATGCCAACTGGAAAGATGACGGACTAGGTAAAAGTGGTGAGACCTATCTGGTAGGAGATGATTTTAAAATGAGAAGCCAGTCAAGATTTTTAATTGAAGATAAAGAAGGCTATCTCAGGGCTTTGCAGGCTATGGAATATAATCCGTCTATCATCAACAAAATAAATCGTCTCAATACCAGTATTTTATTACAGGATGCAAAGACAGAGGCTGTAAAAAATGCCTTGCTGGGCAAGACAGAGTGTAAAATAGTGAAAGATTATCGTAATATAGCCGTACTTAGTTCTTACACCAGTCTTCATATTCAGGATGTAAACTGGGTAATATTATCAGATATAGATGAAGAAGAAGTACTGGAAGTAATAGACGACTTACGAAACTTTGTTTCCTGAAGTATTTTCAATCAATAAAGTCAGCTCATTATACCAGTCTGCTCCATACTTGCGAATCAATGGATTTTTCAGAAATTTATATACTGGAACTCCCAATTGTTCGCCAAGTGTGCAGGCTGGACTGCAAATATGCCACTGGTGATAGTTGAGTGCTTCAAACTGCTCATATTTTGTAATACGGATAGGATAAAGATGACAGGAAATAGGTTTGTGAAAATGTGTTTTACCAGCAAGAAAAGCCTGTTCGATGCCACATTTTAATATCCCCTTTTCATCATAAATCGCATAAACACATTCCCGTTTGCTAATAGTGGGCGTTACCCATTCGCCATCTTCATCAGTAGTCCAGGTTCCCTCTTTTTCTATCACTCTGCGTCCGGCATCACTTAAAAAAGGAGCTACATCTTCATATATTTCGTCTAATGTTTTGGTTTCTTCTTCAGAAAGCGGAGCTCCTATATCGCCTTCTACACAACATGCACCTTTGCACTTTTCTAAGTTACAGACAAATAATTTTTCCTTTACGTCGTCACTGATATAGGTATTTCCAAGAACTATCATCGTATTAAAATAAATTTTTTCTTTCAGGTACGAATAACGTATCATATAACCAAGTACCTTTGCACAAAGGTAATCGAAAAAAAGTTCCTGTTTATCAGCAAATAACCAATTAACCCTGCTGAAAAAGCGATACTTTAAATTTTTGTGAAAATGGATCATAAACACCACGAACTGCAAAAGGTTACACCAGCCGGGCTGCTCATTGCTTTAGGAATTATTTATGGTGATATTGGTACATCACCTCTTTATGTGATGAAGGCGGTAATAGGCAGCAATGCCATAGATGAAAGACTGGTCTATGGCGGGCTTTCATTAGTATTCTGGACACTCACGCTCCAAACCACTTTCAAATACGTCGTATTGACTCTTAGGGCTGATAATAAGGGGGAAGGTGGTATTTTTTCGCTTTATACTTTAGTCCGCCGCCATGCCAAATGGCTTACTGTTCCGGCAATTATCGGGGGCAGTGCTTTGCTGGCAGATGGCTTAATCACTCCTCCCATTTCTGTTGCTTCTGCTATAGAAGGGTTAGAAATATTGTATCCTGAGATTAAAACAGTTCCAATCGTCATAGGTATTCTTACCGCATTGTTTTTAATACAAAGTTTTGGTACAAAGATAGTAGGGAAAGCCTTTGGTCCATTGATGCTTTTATGGTTTGGAATGCTGGCTACTTTAGGAGTATTGAGTATCACTAAGTTTCCGATTATTCTCAAAGCTGTAAATCCTTTCTATGCTTTTGATTTGCTTACTCAATATCATGAAGGTTTTTGGTTGTTGGGAGCTGTATTTTTATGTACAACCGGAGCAGAAGCACTGTACTCAGATTTAGGACATTGTGGCAGAGGCAATATCAGAATTAGTTGGATTTTTGTAAAAATAGCTCTGTTGCTCAACTATTTTGGTCAGGGAGCCTGGCTTTTACTTCATAAAGGAGAAAAACTGGTTTCAATAGCAGATGGCAAAACAGAAACAGTAAATCCGTTTTATGCTATCATGCCGGACTGGTTTCTGATTTATGGAATTGCTATTGCAACTGTGGCTGCTATCATTGCCAGCCAGGCACTTATCACCGGCTCGTTTACCCTTATTAGTGAGGCTATACGTCTTAATTTCTGGCCTAAAGTAAGATTGGTTTATCCATCAGACGTAAAAGGTCAGTTGTATGTACCCAGCATTAATGGCTTGCTATGGCTGGGCTGTATAGCAGTAGTTCTTCATTTCAGAGAGTCGTCGGCTATGGAGGCTGCCTATGGTCTGGCAATTACAGTTACCATGCTGATGACCACCATACTGTTAAGCTATTATCTCTTTACGCATCGGGTAAACATCGGGCTGGTAGGTATTTTTTTACTTATCTATTTGTGTATAGAAGGCTCTTTTCTAATTGCTAATCTTCGTAAATTTCCCGAAGGAGGATGGTTTAGTTTGGCTGTAGGATTATTGCTTATCATAATCATGTACATCTGGCTTCATGCCAATGATATTAAGACCCGCCTAACGGAGTTTGTAAAAATGAATGACTACATCCCTCAGCTTAAAGAACTAAGTGCTGACCTGAGCATTCCTAAATACTCTACTCATCTTGTTTTTATGACTGCTGCCGGAAGGCAATCTGAGATAGAATCCAAAATTATTTATTCCATTTTTCAAAAAAGACCTAAACGGGCTGATATCTACTGGTTTATCCATGTCGATACCACTGACGATCCCTATACAATGGAGTATTTTGTAGATATTATGGCTCCTGACGATGTTATTAAAATTACTTTCAGACTTGGATTCCGAATAGAGCAAAGAATTAACCTGTTTTTCAGGAAAGTAATTGAAGACCTTGTAAAAAATAAGGAAGTAGATATTACCAGTCGTTATGAGTCATTAAACCGACAAAACGTAATAGGAGATTTCAGATTTGTAGTGTTAGAAAGATTTTTGTCTTATGAAAATGAACTCCCACTTTTTGAAAGACTGACTATGGAAGCTTATTTCTTTATCAAAAACCACACTTTATCAGAAGACAGATGGTTTGGCTTGGATACCAGTTCGGTAAAAATAGAGAAAGTGCCACTTATTATTCGTTCAGCTAAAAATATCAACCTGAAACGTATTCAAAAGCACAAAACACCAACCAACTCACAAGACCCTATGCCTCAAAGAGTGGAAAAGTAAACTTCTGTAAAACACTAAAGCCCGAAACAAGTCGGGCTTTAGTGTTTTATAAAAAGAAGAAAACCAGAGTGAGTATAGATAATCTCTAATGCTGTAGTATTTTTACTAAATGCTTTATAAAAGTGGATGTTATAACAATCGCTTATATTTATAGTTGGTAGTAATTTTATAAATACGCAATACAACAATATTAAATTGAAAAAATTATATTATGAAAAATTCATTATTGATTCTCAGCTTGATTCTTTTTAGTTTAGGATGTTTTGCTCAAAATGAGACAACGGTCTTAGGTGAATTCTGTTATTATGAGCAGATTGATGGTCAAAAAAGTGAAGGAATTGCAATGCCGTACAATTATCATAACCGAATAGAATTAAAATTTAAAAGTGGTTATCAGATAACAGTAAAGGTTGAGGAAAAACAAGAGTTGATTAATTTGATTCAGAAATATAAATCTAAAAATACTACCTCAAAAATTTTACTAGGTGAATATAAACCTGAAAGTATTTCTAGAGTTCCGAGTGTAAAAGGCAAATATTTGTCAGTAATAGATATTAAACAATCAATAAGTTTATTCTACGATGGAAAGAAGATAATTATTGAAATTCCGGAGCTTACAGATATGTTTGGAAGTGGAACTTCTCCAAATCATACAATTTTTATTTCTTGTATCAAGGAGGTTTTGGAATGTTTAAAAAAATAAAAACTACATCCAAAACAGGGTATACATTATGCCAGTTTTGGGGCGGAAGTCAACATTTGGTTTCGCTGGCAAATTCTTAACTAGTGATAGGAAAGTGATTCCGAAATCCCGCATGCTGCATACCCTCGTCATTATATTTTCTCAGATAATTGTCAAACCCGCCTATGACCAAACTGGTTTATCTCACTATCGACGATAGCCCTTCTGAGGATATGCAGAAAAAAGTAGATTTTCTGTATGAAAAACAAATTCCGGCAGTCTGGTTTTGTATTGGCAATCTGATTCGTAAACGCCCCCAACCAGTTATTGATGCCATTCGAAAAGGATTTATCATTGGAAATCATTCTTTTTCTCACCCTCATTTTTCAGATTTAACTATGGAACAGGCTTTTGAAGAAATAAGAATGACTGACTGGTGGGTAGATAAGATGTATGAAGAAGCAGGTGTAAGCCGAAACTATAAATTTTTCAGATTCCCCTACGGAGATAAAGGGGATTTGAGAAGAGGAAAGGTATTTGAATCTTTAACTGAGAAAGGAAGAATAAGAAAACAAATCATTCAGGCAGTTTTATACTATTATGGATATAGTCAGCCTGCTTTCAATGAGGTTAGCTATCAATACATGAAGAATAATAGCCTGCTATCTGATATAGACTGGCACTGGACTTATGACATCATGGAATGGGCTACCTTTGAGAAAAAACCCACCTTTGGAGTTAAAAATTTAGAAGCTGTTTTGAACCGACTGAATGAGAAAAAACCAGCCGATTGTCGTGGGAAAATTTATCCGGAAGAACCAAGGAGTATAAATGAAGGAACTTCATCTGAAATTATTTTATTACATGATCATGAGCAAACTACCCCTATTTTTCAGAATATTATCAGTCGGCTAGAAGAAAAAAAAGTAGTTTTTCAGAGAATATGATTAAGGTTTAAGTGTATGCATAAACTCATATTCAATGTTGTTGTTCGTTTTTCCTTTTTCAGCTGCCAGTTTTTTGAGCAAGCCTGTCCAGCTTGAAATATTAGGCAGACAATGGTTAATATAATACCACAGTTCTTCAGAAATATTATCGGGGTTTATGTACCAGTCATAATGTTTGAGGGTATAGGGGCGATCCAGACGAAGTGCCGGACCATATTCTAGTATTCGGCTGGCATTACGATACATGGCAAAAGTTGTATCAATATTAGCGATATAAGCCTCATCGTCAATTTTTTGTGCCTGAGGCAGCCAGTGTTGTGATTCCCATTTTTTTACCTGATTGTATAAAATAAAATATTCGGGAATGTCTTCTATCTCCAATGAAGCTCCCACATGATTGATATGAGGATATTGATCTAATTTTTGCCTCATTTTGGCAATAAAATCTTTGGGTGTATTGGGGTAAGGCAATAAATCAACATCTGAAACAATAAAATATTGGATATTTTTTAGAGCATAGGCAATATCAGCAATGCCTTTGATACCCGAATTATAGCCAAGTCTGAGCACTTGCACACAAGATAGTTTCTCTAATTGCTGATAATAGTTAAGTAATGGCTTATATGTAGAATTATTGTCGAGAATGAGATAAGATTTTTTGCCTTCAAGGGTTTCCAGCCATGCAAAAAACTCTGTAAAAACCTGATATCTGTTAAAATTGTTGAGAATAATTAATGTGCTGTCCTTATCAATTTTATCCCAGTTTATTTTCCGGATATATTGCTTTTTATCAAAGTGTTTGTACCATTCCTTAAATTCTCGGTAAGACCTGAATCTGAAGAAGTTGTGAGATCTTATCCGTCGGGAACGATTAAAAAAAGTAGTTTTAGGGTCAATCAATTCCCTAAGTTTTTCATAAAAAGTTTTCATAGCTTCTGATACTTAAAAAAATACCATAAAATCGTAAAATTATTCAAAGCATATTACGATTTTTCTCCCAAAAAGATTCATTTTCAGAAACTTATGTTTTCAGATAATTAGAAGTAATAGAAGCGAGATTTAATATTATTTATTGCCAGACAGGAATCTCAGAAAGCCAGACAGAAGATTGGTTTTCAGTTTTGCAGCAATGCCACTCTAAACCATTGGTAATCAATAAATAAGGGGCTTTTATGATGTAGTTATAAGATGCAGCTTGTTCCAGTACGTCCTGAGTAATTTCAATATTTGCTCCTTTGCATTCTATGAGCAGAAAAGGCTTGCCTTCACTATCAAAAACTAAAGCATCTGCTCGTTTTTTGAGCTGGTTATAATGCAAGCTGCTTTCTAGTTTGATAAAAGCATTAGGATAATGATGACTATGGATAAGAAAATGAACCAGATGCTGGCGTACCCATTCTTCAGGAGTCAAAAAGATGTATTTTTTACGGAGAATATCGAAAATATAAAGTTTGCCATCGGTCTGTTTTACTTTATATTCAAATGATGGCAAATTAAGAGAAATCATGGTATAAAATTGCTGACTGAAAGCTGTAATATTTTAGGCAAAATTGAATGCTGGAAGGGGCATTGTTACTTGCAAAAATGCACTTTTTTCCCCAGTTTTGAAAAATTTTTTACTATGAGAAAGCCTATTAAAGTAGCAGTGTTGGATATGTATAATGGCATTCAGAATCAGGGAATGCGTTGTATAAAGTCTATACTTGGAGATTATAAAACACCTGAAGGAAATCATCTGATGTGGCATGTGTTTGATGTAAGAAATCGTAACGAAGTGCCTCATCATGAGGACTATGATATATTTATTTCTTCTGGCGGGCCCGGCAATCCTATTAAAGGTGAAGGTGTAGCAGGTTGGGAAGATAATTATTATGGATTGATGGATAGCATTATGACTTATAATGCCAATGAAACAGACCGTAAAAAATATGTCTTTCTGATATGTCATTCTTTTCAGATGATGGTGCATCACCTGGGGCTAGCAGAGGTCACTCGTCGTAAATCTACGTCTTTTGGTGTTTTTCCGATGCACCAGACAGATGCAGGATTGCAGGAACCGGTATTTGAAGGCTTGCCTGAGCCTTTTTATGCAGTAGATTCACGGGATTGGCAGGTAATTCAGCCTGATATGGAGCGAATAGAGAATCTGGGGGTGAGCATTCTTGCTATTGAAAAAGAACGTCCTCATGTAGAACTCGAAAGAGCTGTAATGGCAATGCGTTTTTCACCTGAATTTTTTGGAACACAATTTCACCCGGAAGCTGATGCCATGTGGATGACTTTGTCACTCAATGACCCCAAACGCAAAGAACAGGTAATTGCTGAACATGGAGAAGCCAAGTATTACGACATGATAGACCGCCTCAACGACCCGGATAAAATAATTCTTACCCAAAAAATGATGATACCGTCTTTCTTAAGTCTGTCTGTTCAGGCTTTACAGGAAGCCTGAAACAAGCTGAAAGAAAACTTTTCTTTCAGCTTACTTATTCCGTTCAATTGTAAAGTTCACCAAATCTCTCAATGAGTTTCTGTAGGCAGATTCAGGGAAGGTTTCCAGAATTTCTAGAGCTTCTTTTTGTATGCTTTTCATAATGGTGGTCGTATATTCCAGACCTCCTTTTTGCTTGACAAAATTAATAACTTCGGCTACTTTTTTGGGTTTATGACTTTCGTTTTTGATGGTATTAATGATATGTCTTTTTTCTGAGAACGAAGACTGATTAAGTGCATAAATGAGGGGCAAAGTCATCTTTTTTTCCTTTATGTCAATGCCTAATGGTTTCCCCACTTCCTGGTCACCATAGTCAAATAAGTCGTCTTTTATCTGAAAGGCAATTCCTACTTTTTCACCAAAAAGATGGGCTTTTTTTACAATCTCAGGTGACTGATTGACAGAAGCTGCCCCTACACCGCAGCATGATGCAATGAGTGAAGCCGTTTTCTGACGGATAATTTCAAAATATACTGATTCTGTAATATCAAGCTGCCGGGCTTTTTCCATTTGTAACAACTCACCTTCACTCAATTCTTTTACTGCCGTAGAAACCAGTTTTAAGAGCTGAAAGTCTTCATTTTCTACAGAGAGCAGCATCCCTCTCGAAAACAAATAATCGCCCACCAATACAGCTATTTTGTTTTTCCAGAGAGCGTTTATCGAAAAAAAACCTCTCCTGTGACTGGCATCATCTACCACATCATCGTGTACAAGAGTAGCAGTATGAAGTAATTCAATGAGGGCAGCTCCCCGGTAGGTAGCTTCTGTGACAATACCATTGTTTAGGGTTTTGGAAGTCAAAAAAACAAACATCGGACGAACCTGTTTGCCTTTTCTTTTTACAATGTAGGTCATAATTCGGTCAAGAAGAGCTACATTGGTTTTCATAAAATCCCGAAATTTTATTTCAAACACCTCCATTTCCTTTTCAATCGGGGCTTGTATATCCTGAATATTCATTTTCAACAGGTAGGCAATACTTAGAAAGCCATTTTTAGCTTAAAAATTCATTACTTTGCAAAGAAACATAAAAAATAGTTCACAGTATGCAGCTTATATCAAACAGTTAAGAAATGCTATTTGTTGCAGAAAAATAATAATATGAGATTAGCCTTTATTGGTTCGGGTAATGTAGCCTGGCATTTATCGCAAGCTCTCGAAAATGGAGGCTTTCCGGTAATCGCCATTTATAATCGTACTTTAAAGAATGCCCAGAAACTGGCATTGCAAATGTATGATGCTATAGCCACCAATAACCCGGATTTATCGGAAGTTCGGGCAGATATTTTTATTATTTGTGTAAAAGATGATGCTATTTCAGATGTATGTCATCAGCTTATTTTTCCTGATAATGCTATAGTAGTACATACATCCGGCAGTCAGCCCATCAGTATTTTGCAAACAGAACAACTTATCAAACGTGGTGTGCTTTATCCTTTACAAACATTTAGCCGAAATCGTGAAATTGATTTGAAATATACTCCATTCTGTATTGAGGCGGAAGATGCCGAAACGGAGGCTATCCTTGTAAGACTGGCTCAGGGAGTAAGTGAGATAGTATATGCTGTAAATTCAGAAGAAAGACGAATTTTGCATATCGCTGCCGTTTTTGCTTGTAATTTTGTAAACCATTTATGGACTTTGGCGAAGCAGATTTTAGATAAAGAACAACTGGAGTTTGATTTGCTTAAGCCTTTAATCAGAGAAACACTAGAAAAAGCCATGGAAGCCGATGACCCGGCAGCAGTGCAAACCGGTCCGGCTGTAAGACAAGATAACAGGCTCATGCAGGTACATTTGGGTTATTTGCATAGTCAGCCTGATTTACAAAAAATATATCAGATTTTATCAGAGAGTATCATTCGGCATAAAATAAGCAATAGTTAGTCTATGTTTCAGAAATTTTATTTTATAGGTATCATTCTTGTTCTCGGTTTAATCTTGTTTTTTACCTTCGGCTCAGAGGAAAAAAAGGAACAATATGCCGAAAAAATAAAGGCAGAAAGAGAAGAAAAAAATACCTTTTTCAGAAGTTCTCCTCAATCACCTATCAAAAAGAAAGATACTTTTCTGGGGCTAAACTATTTTCCTGCGGATGAGAAATTTCGGATAGAAGCTAATCTTGAAACTTCGAAAGACACTGCTACTTTTCTGGTTTCCCGTACAGATGGCACTTCTGAAAGACTACCTGTTTTTGGTTTTGCAACATTTACGCTGGAAGGCAAACGTCATAGGCTATTATTACTTAAACATGCCCAGGAAAATTCACTGTTTTTGGCTTTTACAGATAAAACTTCTGGCGAAACAACCTATGGGGGGGGACGCTATCTGGATTTGCCTTATAAAAAAGGACAGAAAAAAATGATTATTGATTTTAATATGGCATATAACCCTTATTGTGCCTATGATGCTACTTATTCGTGTCCCTTGCCTCCAAAAGAAAACAGACTTTCTATTGATATCAAAGCTGGTGAGATGAACTTTGAGAAGTAGTACGAAAGGTTTTTTTATTAAATCTGAATGTAGTAAGATAACATGAATTCGGGATAAAAAGAGCATAGAGATGCAACGGCAGCGTGAACTAACCCGAAAGCATAGAAAGAATGATAAGAGAATTAGGAGTCTCAGGGTTAGTTTTTGCTCGTCCTATCACAAGGCTAGCTCAAAAGCTATTGCTTTTGCCCTGCTGCCTTTTTTTGCTCACTTTTTTGGGCAATCAAAAAAGTAAGAAGGTCTTTGAATGAAATACAGTTGGGAATTAGCTAAATGAAAGTCCATTAAGTTTTTGATAAATAACAATTTAAGAATAAATCTAATCCCGAGTTCACATTAAGATACTATTTTTACCTTTGTTTAATGATATCTGATAAAGAATTAACCTTTGTCTTTTAAACCATAATTCCAGTTTTTTGTCTAATACACGACTTTCGTTTTTAGAATAACTACTACACTTTTACCGCATATTCTTTTTTAAGTTTTTAGTCAACCAGATTTTTAGTAAATCCTGAATTACTTAACTACAAAACTGACAATATGCCTGTCTGGAATAAAACCAATGCCCAGCATTTACTGGCTCGTACTTTATTTGGTTATACACGGGCTGATGTAACGTATGCTCTTTCAAAATCGCTCAATGATTTTGTGGATAACGATTTGCTGGCTTCTGTTACTGCCCCTAACCCGCCTGATGTATGGGTAAATGAAAAACCAATTGCAGATAACAATGCCATAGACAACCAACGCAAAACTGCCTTGCGAAACTGGTGGTTGATGTTGATGCTAAATCAGAAAAGGAGTATTAGCGAAAAAATGACCTTGTTCTGGCACAACCATTTCGTTTCAGAAATCAGCAAAGTCAATTACCCACAGCGAATGTATTGGCAGAATAAGCTGGAAAGGGATTATGCTATTGGTAATTTTAAAGACTTTACAAAAAAAATGACCACAGACCCTGCCATGCTGGTGTATCTGGATGGAGTACAAAATCAAAAGTCGGCTCCTAACGAAAATTATGGCAGGGAATTGTTGGAATTATTTACGATAGGCATTGGCAATTATACCGAAACAGATATTAAGCAGGCAGCCCGTGCTCTTACTGGCTGGCAAATTGACAGCAATACTGGTATTACCTCTGTTTTTAACAAAGCCCGTTTTGATGATGGAGATAAGACTTTTTTAGGCAAAACCGGAAAGTTTGGTTATGAGGATATCATCAATATTATTTTTGAAAAGGAAGAAACTGCGAAGTTTATCTGCCGGAAGCTATACAAAGAATTTGTTTATTATAAGCCTGATGAAACTATTGTTACGGAAATGGCTTCTGTTTTCAGAAATAATAACTATGAAGTCAAACCTGTATTAGCCTATCTTTTTAAATCTGAACATTTTTATAAACCGGAGTTTTTGGGAGCCAAAATAAAATCGCCTGCCGAAATCATTATAGGGACTTTGAAAAATCTGGAACTTTCTAATCCGGACACTGCTTTTCAGTCCTATTTATTTGATATGGGTAAAAGTCTTCAACAGGAGCTTTTTGAACCACCTGATGTGAGAGGATGGGAAGGGCAACGCAAATGGATTAGTTCTACAACATTTCCTCAACGCAACAGTTATACTGATTCGCTGATTAACGGCAAAAAGCTGAATGGACAAAAACTGACACTTGTTTTAAAACCGATTGATTTTGCCCGTTCATTCTCATCTTCTGAAAATGCTACTCAGTTTGTCGAAGATGTAACAGGTTATTTTTTCCTCTTTCCATTGACAACTGCCCGTAAACAATTTTTGCTGGAAACGCTATTAGATGGAACCATTGCTGCTAATTATTCTACCTATACACCTATGGCAGATGTACGAATACAGAAGTTTTTTAAGGCTTTGATGCGTTTACCTGAATATCAGCTGGGCTGATAAGTTAATCATTGTTCTCAACCTACAAATATTGAATATTTATGAATCGCAGGCATTTTTTACAGAATTTGGGATTATTATCCGGGTCAGTAGCTTTTGGTTTAGAAGGCATAGGTGTACAGGCATATTCTCACCCGATGATGTTTGACATGCAGGGTACAAATGGTAAAATACTGGTGCTGGTGCAGTTAAGTGGGGGTAATGATGGTTTAAATACCATAATTCCGTTTGAAGACAGCATTTATTATACAAAACGACCTAAAATAAGTATTCCTAAAGAGCAAGTATTAAAACTGGACGAAACACGAGGTCTTAATCCGGCACTGAAAGCTTTTGAAACTCTTTATAAAGATGGAAAAATGAATATCGTGCAGAATGTAGGGTATGAAAATCCCAACCGTTCTCATTTTCGCAGCACAGACATCTGGCTTTCTGGTTCAGCTTCTAATGAGTACATTTATGATGGTTGGGTAGGCAGATATTTGTCACAATCCTATCCTAATTTTCCGGCACAAATTCCGGCTCACCCGATGGCAGTTCAGTTGGGTTCGGTAGAATCTATGTTGCTGCAAAGTTCTGTTGGATCTATGGGAACTGTTTTTGAAAGTCCTGACTCTTTTTACCAGCTCATCAATGGTTCAAAAGCAGATACTGACCCACCTCCGGCTACCCTTGCCGGAGATGAGCTAAAATTTCTTAAAGAGATAGCTGCTCAGTCGGTGCAGTATGCAACAGTAATCAAGCAAACTGCTGATAAAGCCAAAAATAATGTAACTTATCCATCTACTAATTTTGCCAAGCAACTGGCAATTGTAGCAGAGCTGATTATGGGTGGATTGGAAACTCCGGTTTATATGACAGTAATCGGGAGTTTTGATACCCATGCCGGGCAATTAGACCAGCAGGCAAAACTTTTTACCTATGTGGCAGAAGGCATCTCAGCATTTCAGGCTGACCTTGAAAAAGCAGGCGTAGCAGACAAAGTAGCCATTATGACTTTTTCGGAATTTGGCAGACGAGTCAACGAAAACGGAAGTCTTGGTACTGACCACGGCACGGCTGCTCCTTTGTTTGTGATTGGTAAAAGTGTAAAACCGGGCTTTACCGGAAATAATCCCTCTCTGTCAGATTTAGACAGCAATGGAGATATAAAATATCAATATGACTTTAAGCAGATTTATGCTTCTGTTTTGCAAGACCATCTTGGATTAAATGCTGTACAGAGCCAGCAGATTCTAAATAAGAGCTTTACAACGTTACCTATTTTCAAGCCTTCGGCTCCTACTGCCATTGAACCATTTACTGACATCCCTTTCCTGCTTGAACAAAATTTTCCTAACCCGGTCAGTAGTCTTACTACTATCAGATATACCCTTAACCGTACTATAAATATTCGTATGAGTTTGATAGATATGCATGGCAAGTATATAAGTACTTTGCAGGAAGGTAAAATTATACAGGGTGAACATGAATTGCAGTTTGAGGCAGGCACACTCACATCGGGAAGCTATTTGTATATGCTGGAAGGAGAGGGGAAAAAACAAATCAAACGCATGAGTGTACAACACTAACTCAGAATGTATTCTAAAAAGTTAAATTAATTTATTTAGTAAAAAACGGCTTACAGAAAACTGTAAGCCGTTTTTTACTATGAAACCATCTGATTACACTTCTACTTTTTCTACATTATAAAACCTGATTTCCTGACTTTCATCTTCCAAAAACATACCTACTACGGCATCTTTCTGTATTTTTCCTGAGAGAATTTCTTTAGAAAGTTCATTCAAAATCTTTTTCTGCATTACCCGTTTCAAAGGTCTTGCTCCAAATTGTGGGTCAAAACCAAGCTCTCCCAGCATATTTAGTACTTCTTCAGACGGTTGAAGTTCTATGCCAGCTTCTTTGAGACGTTGCTGTATCTGATAAAATTGAATGTCCACAATCTTACGAATTTCTTTACGGGTAAGAGGTTGGAACATCACTATTTCATCAATTCTGTTTAGAAACTCAGGACGAATAGTACGTTTTAGCAATTCCAGAACCTGGTCTTTGGTTTCATCAATGATACTTTCCCGATTCCAGTCTTCTATTTTCTCAAAATTCTCCTGAATCACAGAACTTCCCATGTTAGAAGTCATGATAATAATGGTATTCTTGAAATTAGCAATTCTGCCTTTATTGTCTGTCAAACGTCCGTCATCTAATACCTGTAACAGAATATTGAAAGTATCAGGGTGAGCTTTTTCAATTTCATCTAGTAATACCACAGAGTAAGGCTTCCGGCGAATGGCTTCAGTCAATTGTCCGCCTTCTTCATAGCCTACATAACCCGGTGGAGGACCTATCAGACGGCTTACCGAATGGCGTTCCTGATATTCACTCATATCTATTCTTACCATCGCATTTTCGTCATTAAACAAAAACTCAGCCAAAGCCTTTGCCACTTCTGTTTTACCTACCCCGGTTGTACCCAAAAAGATAAACGAACCTATGGGGCGTTTAGGATCTTGCAAGCCTGCCCGACTCCGACGAACAGCATCTGCCACTACCTGAATCGCTTCTGTTTGCCCGGCAACCCGTTTCCCAAGTTCTGTTTCCAGATGTAACAACTTTTCACGCTCAGATTGCAGCATTTTCTGAACCGGAATACCCGTCCACTTGGCTACTACTTCAGCAATATCTTCAGAAGTTACTTCTTCTTTCAAAATTGGATTATCAACCGTTTTAATGGCTTTTTGCAGGTCTTCCAGCTTTTTCTGACTTTCCAGAATTTTACCATATCTGAGTTCTGCCACTTTTCCAAAATCGCCAGCCCGTTCTGCCTGTTCTGCTTCAGTTTTATAGCGTTCTATATTTTCTTTCTCTTTCTGAATATTTTCTACAACCGATTTTTCATTTTCCCACTTAGCTTTCAGAGAATCACGTTCTTCGGTGAGTTCAGCAATGTCTTTAGAAAGTAAGGCTTCTTTATCACGGTCATTTTCACGACGGATGGCTTCTCTCTCTATTTCCAATTGCATAATCCGGCGATTTACCTCATCAAGCTCTTCCGGCAGCGAATCTATTTCTATACGAAGTTTAGCAGCCGCCTCATCCATCAGGTCAATGGCTTTGTCTGGTAAAAAACGATCTGATATATAACGACTTGACAATTCTACAGCAGCAATTACAGCATCGTCTTTAATCCGGACCCCATGATGTATTTCATATTTCTCCTTAATACCTCTCAGAATAGAAATAGCATCTGCCATTTCAGGTTCATCTACTGTTACTGCCTGAAACCGGCGTTCAAGGGCTTTATCTTTCTCAATGTATTTTTGATATTCTTTTAAAGTGGTGGCACCAATTGCATGTAATTCTCCACGGGCAAGTGCCGGCTTTAATAAATTGGCAGCATCCATAGCTCCTTCTCCACCACCGCCTGCACCTATGAGTGTATGAATTTCATCAATAAAAAGAATTATCTCACCTTCCGCATCCGTTACTTCTTTAATTACAGCTTTCAAACGTTCTTCAAATTCCCCTTTGTATTTTGCACCTGCAACCAGCAAACCCATGTCCAGAGAAACCAATTGCTTTGACTTAAGATTTTCGGGTACGTCCCCATTTACTATTCGTTGAGCCAATCCTTCTGCAATCGCAGTCTTTCCTACACCAGGCTCTCCCAGTAAAATAGGATTGTTTTTAGTACGGCGGGAGAGTATTTGTAAAACCCGTCTGATTTCTTCATCTCGTCCTATCACAGGGTCAATTTTGCCTGCTTTTGCCCTTTCAGTAAGATTGATAGAATATTTTTCGAGAGAACGATATTTAGCTTCTGCATTCTGATCGGTAACCCTGCTATTGCCACGTAACTCTTTGATAGCCAGTTTCATTTCTTTTTCAGAAAAACCGGTATCTTTCATTAGCTGGGCAGTTTTGTCTTTACCTGCCATAATACCAAGCAAAATATGTTCAATCGCTACATATTCATCTCCAAACTCTTTCAGATAAGCTTCTGCTTTTTGAAGGGCAAAAGCTGATTCATTGGAAAGATAAGGATTGCCACCACTTACTTTGGGGTATGTATTGACAATGTCATCCAGTTTTGACACCAAAATATTACGATTGATATTCAGTTTTTTTATCAAAAAAGCCAATAGATTTTCGTCAGTTGCAATCACTGCTTTCAGTAAATGTCCCGTGTCTACTGCCTGTTGTTCATTGGCAAGAGCGAGTTCAGATGCTTTCTGAATCACTTCCTGAGATTTAATAGTGAATTTGTTGAAGTTCATAGTATAAATAGTATAAAATGTAGTCTGTTTTCGATTCAATTTTACTTTGGTACCATAAAAGTTTTTGCAATTATCAGAAAACTTTATCCAAAATCAGGCTTGTCGATATTAGCTGATGGTAATTTCTTTTTTCTTATCTGATACAAACGGTTATCCACTATACAAAATCAAGTCAATCTGACGTATTTTGTTTATTTTGTAATTGTAAAAACTGTCATTTTGTCTTGTTGGTGTTTGCCTGATGTTTCTTACAACCCATAGATAATAGGCTTTAAAAAAAAATATTTAATTTCTAAAACCTTGCTTCATACTTATTTCGTAAGTATACTTGCGAAATAATTTTGTTTAATGTTTTTGTATAAAAGTTAAACAAAATTGTCCCCCTTTTATAGTTCTAAATATTTTAATAATTATAGAGTAAGATTGAATTTAATTATAAGATGTTTTGTTGTGTTTAATGTTATTCCATATTTAGTTAAACAATATTGCATCTAACTATTACAATTTATTCTGAACGTTTTAATCTATTTCTATCATGACAGTTACAGAATTTACTTACAATATCGGAAAAGTTTCTAAATCGCTTCGCCCTTTTGCATTGCGTCTTACCAGAGATAGTGAAGATGCTAATGACCTTTTACAGGAAACACTGATGAAGGCTTTTAACAATCGTGATAAATTTACGTCGGGTACTAATTTGAAAGCCTGGCTTTATACCATCATGAAAAATACTTTTATTACCAACTATCAACGTTTGGTAAGAAGGAATACTTTTATAGATACTACCGAAAACGCTCATTATATCAATTCAATGGAGCATGCTACACAAAATCTTGCAGAAACTTCTTTTACGATGTATGATATTCAACAGGCGTTGGCTCAAATTGATGAGACATATCGTACTCCCTTTGTGATGTATTTCAAAGGTTATAAGTACCACGAAATATCACAGAATCTTGATATTCCGATAGGAACTGTAAAAAATCGTATTCATATTGCCCGTAAAGAGTTGAAAACCTTACTGAAAAACTATGCTTTCAGCAATTAATTTTTCAGGCATTATTTAATTATTTACAAAACCAGGCAGGCTTTTTAAGAAATTTTATTTTTTTTTCTTAAAAAGCCATTGTTTTTTTGGAATTTTTGAAACAAAAACGAAATTTGCGGTAGTATGTTAGCATACTACTTTTAAGAAGAAATAAGTTTTTACTTTTTTTCTGATTAATACCAGTTTCAATCACTTATCTGACAGAAACAAAGAAACTTAAGATAAATATTTTTAGTGTGGATTCTCGAACTTCCCTTACTGCTTTGCGGTAGGGAAGTTTTTTTTGTAGGTATATAAGCTGCTTTGAGCATATTTGCCAAAACAAAATATGACACAAATAGTTAGATTTAAAATATCTGTGCTCTGTCGATAGTGAAAAGCATCAGCAATACAACAATATTTTCATGAAAAAAGTTATCGTAATAGGAGCTGGTTTTGCCGGGCTCTCAGCTGCTACTCATTTGGTACATAAGGGTTTTGAGGTAACGGTTCTGGAAAAAAATGAATCTGGTGGCGGTCGTGGCAGGTTGTTTTCTACTGAAGGTTTTCATTTTGATATGGGTCCAAGCTGGTATTGGATGCCTGATATTTTTGAGCGGTATTTTAAATTTTTTAATAAAAATGTATCAGATTATTATAATCTGACAAGATTGGCTCCATCCTACACAGTTGTTTTTGGTAAAGATGATTTTGTAGACATTCCGGCAGATATGGAAGAACTGGAGAACTTATTTGAAAAATATGAACCGGGGAGTAGTCTTAAACTAAGAGAATTTTTGTCGCAGGCTGCTTATAAGTACAAGGTAGGCATTAGTGATTTTGTGTATAAACCCAGTCTCTCTTTTACTGAATTTCTACAACCCCGATACTTGGCAGATGCTGTCAGATTGCAAATTTTTGAATCTTTTGCTCAACATGCCCGTCGGTTTTTTACCAACAAAAAGCTGTTGCAACTGGTAGAATTTCCTATTCTTTTTCTGGGAGCTACTCCACAAAATACGCCGGCATTGTATAGCCTGATGAACTATGCTGATATGAGTCTTGGAACATGGTACCCGATGGGGGGAATGTATAAAATAGGAGAAGCTATGACCAAACTCGCAATGGAAAAAGGTGTAAAATTCAGATTTAATGAAGAAGTGAAGGAGATAGTTACAGAAAATAAAAATGTTTCAAAAGTTATAACTGATTCAGGTGAATATTATGCTGATGTAGTGGTTGCCGGAGCAGATTATCATCATGTAGAAACCTGCTTACTGTCACCTCAAAACCAAAGCTATACCGAAAAATATTGGCAAAGCCGGGTTATGGCTCCTTCCTCTCTGATTTTTTATCTTGGTATCAACAAAAAACTACAACGTCTGAATCATCATAACCTTTTTTTTGATGCTGATTTTAACCTACATGCCAAAGAAATCTATGAAGAGCCTGCTTATCCCTCCAAACCACTTTTTTATGTGTCTGTAACCTCAAAGACTGATGCTTCTGTGGCTCCGGAAGGTTGTGAAAATGTATTTATATTAATGCCTCTGGCGACTGATTTGGAGGATACAGAAGAATTTAGAGAAAAATATTATAATATCATCATAGAAAGGCTTGAAGTTCTTACCGGACAAAGCATAAGGGATTCTGTCATTTATAAGCGAAGTTTTGCTCATCGTGATTTTAAATCAGAATACCATTCCTTTAAAGGAAATGCCTACGGACTTGCCAATACCTTGAATCAAACAGCCATTCTAAAGCCGTCTTTGAAAAGTAAAAAAGTCAAAAACTTATATTACACAGGTCAGCTTACTGTACCGGGTCCGGGCGTGCCACCTTCCTTAATTTCAGGAGAGGTAGTAGCCAATCAGATTGCCAAAGACTATAAAATGCTGTAAAACTATTAACAGACAGCTATTTACTTTTTCTCCCAAAGTAATGTCTCTTCTTTACGGTTTTGCTCAAATTTTTCCCATTCTGATGTCGTAGTAGGAGAAATATTGTTCCCAAGACAATCATATAGCACGAAAATGCAGGTAACTGTCCGGGAAAAACTGGGATTTTGAAGAAAAAAAACTCTTTTACCCTCATAAGAGTAAGAATAAATTTTGGCACCTTTGAAAAGGGTACAATTTCCGTTGTCACTGACTATTTTGTTCAGCCAGGGTAAGTCTGTTAAGGGAGTAGCGGTATCACACATCTCAACAGAGAAATTTTCTTCTGCAACCTTTTTTTGACAAGAAGTGAATAAGCAAAGGGAGACAAAAAGTAAAACTATAAGGTTTTTCATATTGCAGAGGCTAAATATTTGTCTGCTTATGACCCATGTCGCTTTACAAAGGTTGCAAGAATAATGGTATTAATACAACGTGAGTTCGGGAATGAAAAATTAGGAAGGGATGCAACGGCAGCGTGGACAAGCCCAAAAGAATTGAAAATAAGCCAAGAGACTTAGGAGTTTAGGGCTTGTCTTTGCTCGTCCTATCACAAGGCTGGCTCAAAAGCTATTGCTTTTGCCCTGCTGCCTTTTTTGCTTACTTTTTTGGGCATACAAAAAAGTAAGAAGGTCTCTAAATGAAATAAAGTTGAGAATTAGTTAAATATATATTTTTTAAATTCTTGATAAACAACAACTTAAGTGTAAATCTAATCCCGAATTCACGTTTGTTTATATATTTTATTGTAGCTCATTCCCAGTTTTTTTCATTCAAAGCCTTTCTTGTGCCGATTTAAAAAATAGAATGATAAAAAGACTTGGTAAGTCTTGCGAGATAATCTCAATTCATACTATTTCTCTCAAGACTTGCCAAGTCAAGTCTGAATATGCAACACAACTTGTAAATGGGTATTACTTTTTGTGTGCCTAAAAAAGTAAGCAAAAAAAACAGTTTGCATGATGAACTATAAGACGATTTTTTCTTATGCAATTCATAGTTCATCTTTCATATCTTATAATCATTGTCGGGTTAGTTTAAGCTGCCGTTGCATATCTTTCCTCTTTTCTTAAATCCCAAACAGCTGTGAACTAAAGAAGTTTTTTCTGCTTTTTACGGACTGACATAGGGTTGTCACTAAAGCAATATATTTTTGAAAAAAAATAAAACTATATGACAATCCAAACCCTTCTTTCATTTAATATCATTGGCGTTTCTGTAAGAACTACCAATGAAAACAATCAGGCTGTTCAGGATATCCCTGTCCTCTGGAATGAGTTTTTTGCTAAAAATATTTCTGAAAAAATACCTGATAAACTTGACGATACTATTTATTGCATTTATACTGATTACGAGAAAGACCACACCCAACCTTATACTGCCCTCATTGGTTGTAAGGTCAGGAGTTTAGAAAATATTCCTGAAGGGTTGACGGGAAAAGCTTTTAATGAATCTCACTATTACAATTATAAAGTCAAAGGTAATTTGGTGGAGGGTGCAGTTTTTGAAGCCTGGAAAACCATCTGGAATTCCCCAATACCTCGAGCTTTTACTGTAGATTTTGAGGTATATAGCGAAAAGGCTCAAAATCCTGAGAATGCTGAGGTTGACATATTTATTGCGGTAAAACAATAGAAAAAGTTTTATAGAAAGTTGAGTGAAGACCGAAAATAGGTGCCTAACAATAGGGCTATTTTTTTGCCATCAGGTACACGTACACGTTCCTGTAAAATACGGCTGGCTGGTAATTTCTTAATCTTTTTAAAAAGAGTAGTATAGTATATATAAGCCAGATAAACACCTTTTCGGGCACCAGCGGGCAATTTTAAGATTCCTTCGAGAGCAGCATCAAAATCAGCCTGAATGTCTTCTTCTATCAGTTGTTTGGCATCCTTGCTGAAATCTGTAAAATCTACTCCCGGAAAATAAGTACGTCCCCGCTCGTCATAATCACTTTTCATATCCCGAAGAAAATTTACCTTTTGGAAAGCAGCCCCCAATCTTCGGGCGGGTTCACGCAAACGCAAATACTTTTCGTTGTCTCCTTCACAAAAAATCCGCAAGCACATCAGTCCTACAACTTCTGCCGAACCATAAATATATTCATTATAACCATCTTCTTGATAATCCGAAAAATACAAATCCATTTCCATGCTTTTCAGGAAAGCATCAATCAATTCTCTTTCAATGCCATACTCGTTCACTACTGACTGAAAAGAATGTAGTACCGGATTAAGGCTTATTTTTTCAGCAATTGCCCGGTAAGTGTCTGATTTAAATTGAGAAAGAAGAGATTTTTTGTCAAAATCATGAAAGGTATCTACTATCTCGTCAGCATATCTCACAAAACCATACACAGCATATACCGGCAAATGATACTTCTTGTCTAAAGTCTTGATACCAAGTGTAAAAGATGTACTATACTGCTCTGTAATCAGTTTACTGCATCCGAAAGTGGTTTGGTTAAAAAGCTGCATCATAAAGCAAGATAATAAAAATAAAGAGAATATAAAAATATAAGTATCTTAAAATTAGTTGACGCCTTTATTAACTTGCTCAGACCTGTATTTGTTTACAAAACTTTTGACAGGTAAAATATTGTTACCTAACTCAATGATTTTCTTAGTCTTTTGCTATCACAATGATTTTATCATGTTCCGAAAAGGTTGTTAAATGTGATTTAACAGGATTTAGTACTACCCCGTAGTCTTTGGCAGCATCATTATAAAAAGTGTGTATCCGGTAGCCAATGGCTATTTCATTATGCCCGATGGCAGATTGGGTAACTGTATAAAAGTTGACAGGTGTATTAGCTTTTACATAGTTAATAGCAGGACGCAGGTAGATTTCTGAGCCAGCCACATCAAATAAATCGTCAAATACATACTTAAGTGTTTTGTTTTCTGCCAGTTGGGCTATCATTAAACTGACTAAACGATTGCTGACAATAAAATCATCAGCCTGCGTATTCACCATTAGCTGCCGGTTTTTGGCGTCTATCATCTCACTTACAATCCCGAAAGAGTAATTGCATTTTTCAGCAATTTGCCGAAGATATAGTAGTGTTATCAGAGTATTAGCGTCTGCTTCCTGAATGCTGAGTTTGTCAGAATAAGATAACAGTATTACATGATTAAAAGAAGGTATATTAAGATTAGTAAGCAGGCGTTTATCTGTTGTGTCTGCCGTGATAAAATTTATTTTCTGATTCAAAGATATTTCACTTATTTTTTCATAGTCTTTTTCTGCCTGATTAAACTGGCTTACTACTGTAATTTCTGAACCTGGTCTTACAAATTTGTCAATTTGCTGAATAATAGAATTCCCTTTTTTATTCCATCCCAGAACGAGTGTTCGTTCCAGTTCTTGAGGAGGTTTCGGAGAAAATACAATAACATCTTTGTTGATATTATGATTTACACCTGATAAACAATGAATGCTATAATCATCTTCAGCAATTACAATCAACCTGTCTGCCGCCGTAATAATTGTTTCTAAATCAGGATTTAATTCTATGCCTTCTGCACCATGACACAAGCCAATGACTATTGAATCGTCATAAGCAAACATGGCATCTCTGAATGTTTTGCCCACAAGCTCTTTTTCATGAAAAAAATATATCTCAACTCCATGAAAACTCAGCAGGTTTTGGTAAATAACACTCAGTCCCGAGTGACGACAAGATTGCAGGATTATTTTTGCGATTAAATCACTTGGATAAACATATACAGCTTCTTCTTTGCCTACCATTTTGGCAATTTCCAGCTTGTCTTCTTCTGCAATTTCAGCCACAATATGATAGGGTTCTTTTTTTCTTTCAGGGTTTCCTACCAAAGCCAGCATGGTTTTAATAACAAACATATCTGCCATTTCATTTTCAGGGGATAGTATGATAATAGAACGGGCAGTATCTACACTTGCAATTTTCAGGTCACCAGGGTCAATGGTATTGCCTGTACGACAAATGATACGGGCTTTGTGTGAAAAATTAATTTTAGACCGGATTTCATCTTCCATCTCTACTTTATCCTTTTCTGCCATCACCACAATACATGCATTCTGTAAAGTTTCATCGGCTATAATCAGTTCAGAAAGAATGGGCATTATCTTAGAAGACCATCCCAATATTACAATATGATTTTCTTCTAATACTGTAGAACGACCTTTTCGCAGTTCAAAGATTTTATCCTGAATGGCAGACGTCAGAATACCAACCAGCACGCTGAATACAAAAATCCCTGCCATAGTTACCACCAGCATCACTATCCTGAAAATCCATCCTGTGTCGCCGGCAACATTACCTGCATCTATCACACGCATCATACTCATCCAGAAAGTCTCTCCGAACGAAGGTTGTGTGTTATCTGCCTGTGAAATATGAAAGACTACAATAATCAGGGTAGCAGCCATAATAATCAGCAAAGAAGCTATACCCAGCCAGCCAATCAGAGAAGTAATGCCTGAAGAAAGTGTATTGTCGAAAAAATACCAGAAACGCTTGTTAAAAGAATGTTTTTGTTTCATGAAGATTAGAAAAGCAGGAGTGAGAAATATTTTTCAGAAATAGGAAACCAATAGAGATGTTTTTCAGTATTTATATTCACATCTTTTTTAAGATTTGTAATTTTTCAAAAAAAATATTGCAATAAACAAATTTTTGCATAAAATTTGCAGCGTTTTATACAGAATGAAAAGAACACTCCTCTATATCACTCCTACACAAAGTCTGACAGTTTTCTGTCCGTCTCCCTGTATGCGACCGCGGTGCTGCCGCATCTGAATTCTTGATTTACCTATGTGGTAATTTTGTCTTATCATTAGTTTTTGCGGGTTTAGGTTTTTCCTGAAAAATGGTACAATTTTTGAATAATAATTACCTGTTTTTTCAGCGAACTGTGAAGGAAAATTTTTTCCGGTGTTTACTTTTGTTTACAAAAGTGAATTAACATCAACCAACTGATTTTACAATTTTTTAATAAAGAAATGAATAACGAGACTTCATCTTTTCAAGAATATATTATACAAACAGCAAAGTACGAACATCTGGCAATGGCAGAAGAAATATGCTATCAGATGGAAGAAAGTGCCAAAGCCCGCGGAACAGGTATTGCCAAACGTAATCCGGATTATATCCGTAAAAAAATGATTGAAGGCAAAGCTGTAATTGCCACTGATAAAGTTGGCAATTTTGTAGGATTTTGTTACATTGAAACCTGGGGGCATGACAAATATGTTGCCAACTCAGGACTAATTGTTCATCCTGATCATCGCAAAAGTGGTATTGCCAGTAAGATTAAGGAGGTTGTGTTTAAGCTTTCCCGTCAGAAATATCCTGATGCCAAAATATTTGGTATTACTACCAGCCTTGCCGTAATGAAAATAAATTCAGATTTAGGATATAAGCCTGTAACTTTCTCTGAACTAACTGACGATGATGAATTCTGGAAAGGATGCTCGTCTTGTGTGAATTATGACGTACTGACTCGTACAAACCGTAAGATGTGCCTTTGTACAGGTATGCTTTTCGACCCATCCTGGGAGAAAGAAGAGAAGAAAAATATGTGGGATTTTGCCAAAAAGTCAAAGGTATATGAGCGATGGTTGCGTTTAAAAGAAAGAATACTCTATAAAAATCAGTTTAAAAAACAACAAACAGTCACTGCCCGCTTTTTAGTAGAAGCATAACAATATTTAGCTGCTAATACAGTTATTATATCAGAGATGATTCATTCCCCTTCCTTTTGTCTGGATTTCCAGATTTTGGGAAGGGGAAAAATTTTGTGTAGCATGAGGTAAAAAATATTACAATGCTAACTTTGTAGCGATTATGGAAGAGCCAGAAACTAAAAAATCATCTCTGAAACTAAATGCAGATAAACTTATAGGCATCATGGCAACCATTGTAAGTTTGTGTGCCTTGTCTGTTTCATTTTATCAGGTTTCTATAGAAAGAAAACACCAGCTTGCTTCTATGTGGCCCAGTGTATCTATTTCTACGATAACTAACATAGCTTCTGATTCTCTTCAAAATACTTTTGCTATCCGTATTGATAATAAAGGCATTGGTCCGGCTATTATAAAAGATGTAAAAATATGGTATAAAGGGCAACTGTGTAAAAATGAATCAGATTTGTTGAAAAATATTCTGGGAAATGCTAATCCTGATAATGGTGAAACCAATCAAATGTGGGTAGATAAAGTAATTTCGGCAGGAGAATCTTTTAACTGGATTAAGGTAGGTGGATACTCAGATACTGAACAAATGATAAATGCTTTAAGAAATCATGAAGTAAAAATTAAAATAAGATTTGCCTCGGTATATGAAGAAGAATGGGATGTGAATTACCATACCGGCGAACCTCTTATAGTCAAAATCAAATAAAACAAATATATTTTTTATCAATCCATAACTAATTTCAAATGAAAAAAGTCGTGTTAGCATTCAGTGGAGGGCTTGATACCTCTTTTTGTGTCAAATATTTGTCAGAAGACAGAGGCATGGAAGTGCATTCAGTGCTGGTAGATACAGGTGGGTTTTCGGCTGAAGAGCTTAAAAATATAGAGACAAGGGCTGTAAATTTAGGTGTGAAAAGTCATAAAACGGTAAATGTTGTAGATGACTATTACCAGAAATGTCTGAAATATCTGGTTTTTGGCAATGTTTTAAAAAATAATACATATCCGTTGTCTGTAAGTGCCGAAAGAATGTTCCAGGCACTGGCAGTTGCTGAATACGCTAAGAGTATTGGTGCTGAAGCTGTAGCCCACGGCAGCACCGGAGCCGGCAATGACCAGGTTCGCTTCGATGTGGTTTTCAGAATACTGATACCTAATGTGGAAGTTATCACACCTATTCGGGACTTACGTTTGTCGAGAGAGGCTGAAATAGAATATTTAAAGTCAAAAGGAGTGGAGCAAGACTGGACTAAAGCTGCTTACTCTATTAATAAAGGTATTTGGGGAACATCAGTTGGTGGAAAAGAAACCCTGACTTCTGATAAATACTTACCCGAAACTGCTTTTCCGACACAACTTACTAAAACTGATTCAGAATCAGTTGACTTGTATTTTGAAAAAGGAGAACTGAAAGGTATCAATGGCGAAATATTTGGGAATCCGGTTGATGCCGTCAAAAAACTAACTGAAATAGCTGCTCCATTTGCTATAGGCAGAGACATTCATGTGGGGGATACTATTATTGGTATAAAAGGCAGGGTCGGTTTTGAAGCAGCAGCACCACTGATTATTATTAAAGCTCATCATACCCTTGAAAAACATACTCTTACCAAATGGCAACTTTACTGGAAAGAACAACTTGGTAACTGGTATGGCACGATGGTACATGAAGGGCAATTTCTTGACCCGGTTGCCCGGAATATTGAAACTTTTCTGGAAGATACACAAAAGACTGTTACAGGTAATGTATATGTTCAGCTTTCACCTTACCGTTTTTATGTAGCAGGTATTCAGTCAGTACATGATTTGATGTCGTCTAAATTTGGGTCTTATGGTGAAATGAACAATGCATGGTCAGGTGAAGATGTAAAAGGATTTTCTAAAATTCTTTCCAACCAGACCATGATTTTCACTAAAGTAAACGAAACAGAGTAAAAAATAATGGAGAATTGAGAAAGGCGCCTAAGGTTGGGTTTTCAATTCTCCATTTTGATTTAAGTATGTCACTCAACAAGTTAGCCCTTATCCGATACAAAACGATTGATACTTGTCTGGCAAACAGAGGCAGGAAGTGGACACTTGATGACTTGATAGAAAAAGTATCAGAAGCCTTGTATGAATTTGAAGGAATTATGGATGGTGTAAGTAAACGTACCATTCAACTTGACATTCAAATGATGCGAAGTGACAAACTCGGCTACAATGCTCCTATTGTAGTAGTTGATAAAAAATATTATACCTACGCTGAGAAAGATTACAGCATTACCAAAAGAAACATAGGACTGCAAGACCTCGAAAAGCTAAATGAGGTAGTAAAAGTACTTAATCAGTTTAAGGGTTTTACGTATTTTGAAGATTTGGGCGAAATGGTGGGCAGGCTTGAAGACAAAATTACACGTCAAAAGCAGCAGAATCAGGTTTTTATTGACTTTGAAAAAAATGAACTCCTGAAAGGTTTGGAATGGATTGCCCCTTTGCTAAAAGCCATCAAAAACAAATATATTACCCAAATTACCTATCAGTCTTTTAAGGCTGCCCAGCCAGCATCTTTCAAGGTAATGCCTTATTTACTGAAAGAATACCGCAATCGTTGGTTTTTACTTTGCCGAAAAGATAAAACAGTCAATCTGTATGCACTTGACCGGATGTTTGAAGTGACGCTTTCAGATAATACTTTTTTACCTGATGGATTTGATGCCAGCCATTTTTTTGATGATGTAATTGGGGTTACAAAATCACTGGGTCAGAAAACTGTCGTTGCTACACTCAAAGCAGACAAAACAGCTGAGCCATACATTCTTACAAAGCCACTCCATGCTTCCCAAAAAATTATTAAACAAGATGAAACCGGTATGATTTTTACCATAGAAGTCATTCACAATTATGAGTTGGAGAGAGAAATTATGGGCTTTGGTGAAAGTATAGAGGTTCTTGGTCCAAGATACCTGCGGGCTCATATCAAGAAACGCATAGAGAAAATGCAATCTCTCTACACATGGCAGGAAAATCCAAAGAGATGGTTTTGAAAATTGGTATTGCAAAACAAGTAATGTTCTATGTCATTTTGGATTGCACTTGATATAAGTACTAAGTCAAAATTAGTAATCATTAAATCCTCGCAAGGGTTTGTTGTTTAAATATTGATTGTCAGTATATTAACCCTTGCGGGGTCGTTTCTTGTATAGCAACTAATTTTCTCTCGTTACTTATCTGCGAAGAAGTATATAAAAGCAATTAGAAAAAATGATAGATTGGCACGAATCATCATGAATTGACGTGCTAACACAATCTATCATATTTTCGGGGGCGGTTTTGGGAATTTTTTCGATTTTTTTGTTGCAATCCAAAATCGAAAAATCCAAATCAGATAATTGGTTAATGCTGTCGTTGGGACTTAGTGCTTGCTTGATGTTGTTTTATTTTGACAACCTCAGTCTTGATCCCAAAATTCCAAAACCTTTCCAATTCCTTTGTTTTTCGTTGCCTTTGTTGAGTTCGCCCATTCAATATTTTTATATTAAAGCATTGGCTTTGGGTTGGACTTTTAATTGGAAACGAGCTGTTTTTCACGTGTTCCCCTTCCTGATTGTTTTCTTACTTTTTATCTCATATTTCAATTCCATTTATATCTCAAAAGGTTATCCCCATTATCAACCTCAAACGCCCACGTGGGTAATTTTTGCTACTACTTTTCCACTTGCTATCGTAACTGGGGCGTATAGTGTACTGAGTTTGAGGGTTTTGCTTCAATACCAAAAATCGTTGCCCGATAATTATTCTTTTACTGAAAAAATCACGCTAAATTGGCTCAAATGGATAGTTTTGTCTAATATTTTATTATTTTTTGTACTGTTTTTTATCATCAAATTTGGGGTGCAGGTTGGCTTATTGACCTATAAAAATTTGTTTGAGGTGGTTGCTGTTATTCTTTCGATGTATGTGTTTTTTACTGCGTATTTTGGTGTAAAACAGACGACTATTTTTACAAATTTCAACTACAACTCGGGCATTGATGAAGTCGAAAATCCCAAAGCGAGCTATCGAAATTCGGGATTGAATGAAAAGGATGTTGACGAAATTTTTGAGAAATTAGAGGCTCATGTACAACAAAATAAACCATATTTAGACGAAAATCTTAACCTTTTTACGCTTGCCCAACAACTGCAAATTACGTCCAATCAACTTTCGCAGGTAATCAACCAAAAGACTTCTTCCAATTTCTTCAATTACATCAATCGCTATCGGGTGGAGGCAGTGAAAGAGAAATTACAAGACCCCAAATTTGCCCATTATTCTATTTTGGCGGTTGGGTTTGATTGTGGTTTTCGGTCAAAATCTTCCTTTAACAAAATCTTCAAAGACTTCGAGGGTATCACACCCTCTGATTTTCAAAAAAAACGATAAAGAATCACTTACTATATTCCACTTTGTAACAGATTGAAAATCAAGTCTTTTACAAAAAAATAGCAACTTAAAATTTAAGAACTGCTCTGATATATAGGTCTATCCCTACATTTTTGGACGATTGCACTTCTGAATGAGCCTTCCTTTGCATAAAAATTTAAAAAATTATTGCAAATGGAAAATGTAGAATTACTTCACAAAGCCAACATTGTACTACACATATTGGCTGGCACCAGTGCCTTACTCATAGGCATAGCCATTTTATGGGCGAAAAAAGGCAATAGATGGCACGTCAAAACAGGTAAAATCTTCCTGTATTTGCTCGCCATTGTCATTTTTACTGCTTTGTTTGGCGTATTTACTTTTGGGCGAAACACTTTTTTATTGGTCATCACCATTTTGAGTGGCTATCAAGGCTTTTCAGGTTATCGAATCCTCAAAACTAAATCAAATGCTGTTCATTGGATAGATATTTTGGCTGGAATTGTCTCGCTGGCGGTGGTGAGTTATTTTTTGTATTACTTTCAAAAGATAGGCTTCTATTGGGCACCCGTTATCATTTACAGCACCGTTGGCACGTTGATTTTATTCATTATGTACGACTTTTTGAAGTATTTTATTCCAAAATCAACGTACAAAAACCTTTGGCTTTACGAGCATATAATTAAGATGATTGGGGCTTTTTCGGCATTGTTAGCAGCGTTTTCAGGGACAGTTTTTTCTGACTATAAGCCCTGGAGTCAGATATTACCCTCGGTTTTGGGAGTAGCTTTGCAGATTGGGTTTGTATGGTATTATGCAAAAAACACTAAATTTTAAACAATATGAAAAATCTATTATTCTTGATTCTATTGAACCTCTCAGCCGATACCTTTACTCTTAAAGTAAACATAAAAGGTTTTGCCAATAACAACGGAAAAGCCCTTGTGGGTCTTTATGACGCAAAGGGAAAAATGATAAAAGGATTAGAAGAAAAGATTACCAATCAACAAGTAATGGCAAATTTTTCTGACCTGCCAAGTGGCAAATATGCCGTGAGGGTCTTTCATGACGAAAACAACAACAATAACTTGGATACAGGAACGTTCGGAATTCCTAAAGAAAAATGGGGCGTTTCAAACAACATAAAGCATCTATTCTCGGGTCCTACACTACAAGAGATTTTGTTTGAAATCAATGAAGACAAAGTGATAACTATTCAGTTAAACTGAGATTGGCTTGAAATGGCTGTATATTGTCCCGATTAGATGGTTGTTTTAGGGCAACTTTATCTTTTCAATTTGAGCTTATTTCTAATGTTGGCTTCAAAACTTGGGTTTTTATAGAAGCAATAAAATTCACTAATTGCTTTAATATCAATGAGAATCTTAAAATATCAAATGGGGAAGTGCTTGTTTTTTGGGCTACTGAGGCTTATTTGCCAGCTGTCTTTTGAAAACTTTTACCATTTCATCCTCAAAAATCAAACTAAAGTGAGAAGTATTTGTCTGAGGACTGCTTTTCTCTAACACCAGATAATTAAATTGTTCTTTCTGTTCTTCCCGAACAGAAATTCGTACCCTCCTTTCTGAAGTTTCATATAAAAACCGTGTACAAAGGCTATAATCATACGAATTAAAGTAGAGATTATCAGCATTTTGAGAAAAAAGCAACTGAGCAACATTATCAGCACTTGTGTAAAAATTGGTTTTTTCAGGATGAGCAATTTGATACATCTGATAAAAAGTATGCCCCACAAAAAGTAGAGTAAATAAAAGCATTACTCTTTGATGGATAAAAAATGATAGAAAAATGCCTAAAGTTATCCCCTGAAAAACCCATAGATATACAAATACTCTTTGATGAATAAGTGGTCTTTGGAAGAGCAAAACAGGCAACAATACAAGCCACATTACCATTGATAAAGCCAGCCATAACTTCACATTGTTAGTAATGGCAGCATTAAAGCAATACCAGACAGAAAAAGCCAAATATAAAATCGTGAGCCAGATGCTGAAGGGCAAATCAAACCATACAACTTGTGCTATTGCTTCAATACTTTCCGGGAAAAGTTGGAGGTATGATATAAATGGCTGACTTTTTACCCAGTTATTTCCTGTAATGGCATCCCAGCCACTAAATAGCAATGCAGGTAAATACAGTAAAAAACTTAAAAGCAAAATAGTTCCTACAACAACTCCAAAACGAATTAAAGTCAGCCCGGATTTTCTCCATAACATGATACCACCATACACAACCATTCCTGCAAAAGGATATAAAAAGATAGGTATTGCATAAAATCCTGACAGGCAACTAATTGTAAATAAAAAATATAGCCAGAAATTTTCTTTTTGTATCAGTTGAATCAGACTGCCAGCAGCTGTTATCACACACAAAACAAGCAAAATATAGCCCCTTCCCTGTAAAGAATAATAGTAAATTTGTGTATTAAAACAAGCGAATGCCATTGCCGGAAAAGCTATTTTGAAATCAAAAAATTGCCGGATTGTCAGAAAAAAGATATAAGGGAAAATAGTACCTATCAGAAATGCTGGTATTTTCATTACCCAGACGGGGTTTTGCAGCAGAAGGTGAGTTACATTGCAGAGCAGAGTGTATAGAATATGATTATTTGGCTGGTAATAGGCAACTGATACCAGCCAGCCCGGTTTTATAAAATACAAATAAGTAAAGCGTTCATCAATGTGGAAAGGCAGTTGTACTATGAAATAAATCCGGCTTGCCATCCAAATAGCAGTAAAAATGAGGAGCAAAATCTTCTGAGAAGCAGTGAGTTGAAGCAAGGGCTGAAAAAATGTAAAAGACAATTCCTTTAGTTCAGCCAGTTTTTCTTTGCAAAAAGCAATAATTTGGCTTCGTTTCCTGAAAATAAAAACGACTAGTAACAAATGAACTATAAGACAGGCGATAGTCAGACAACGAAGAACAAAAAAACGATCAGGATTGAAAAGATTATGAAGTTTATGTGTTTTTTCGGGTTGGTGGATCAGGTATAACAATTTTGATATAAAATCTTCATAAGTGGTGCTCCAGACAAAAAAGATGGCAATTATAAAAATCAGGAAAATAGGAATATTCACAATAGCTACTAAAACTGTAAATTTTCGCATGAAGAATCTGATTATGATGATGATGATTGTGTTACTGCTACTGCCATTTATGCTGATAAATGACCTCTATCCTTTTTTGCGTTTTGGTATGTTTGCTGAACCAGTCAAAGCTATTAAAAAGCATGAAAGTTTTATCATTACATTTTCAGATAAATCCGGGAAACATATATGGGACTTTAAAAAAGCCGGACTACCCACACAACCTGAATATCTGTTAAGAAATTACTATTATCGCCACGAATCCCAGCTTTTACTTCAAAAAATAGCTCAAATCGACCAAAAAACTGGTGTTGAGGCATGGGAATTGCAGAAAATAGAAAATAATGATACTACAAGTGTGGCTGTATACCGTCCGGCATTATGAGAGCAAAAGTATTATATGGAATCGTCTTGTTGGGTATTATCGTAGCAGCAATCTGCTATTTTGCTATTATACCCGATTTAGTAAAACTGATTTTTCAGGACAGAGCTCCGGCATGGTTTTCAACTTTAGTCAATAGTTTTTATCCAAGGTTTGAAGTAGAAAAGCATCGCTTTGATGCAGCGTTTTTTATAAATAAATCTATTCAGATTGGATTCCGATTTCTGATAATCAGTGTAATGGCTTTGGTTTTTCATTATCTGTTTTATCATCATACACTCTTTCGCAAGATAGTCAATGGATTCTGGCAAAGTGAGACTTCTGTAAGAAATATCAGGATACTGGTTGTATTGTTTTATACAGGTATGATTTTATTTACAGCAGATTTTTGGTTGTTGCTTAACGAAACTTATTTATTAAAACCTTTTTATAAGCCTGTTTCTTTTCTCAGGCTATTTCCATTCCCTTCCCGTTTTTTTCTTGTTTTTTGGCTGGCATTGTTTCACTTATCATGCTTGGCTGTGCTTTTTCGTTTTAAAAGTATATTTTTTTCGGTGGTAGCTGCCATTACATTCATTTATCTTCAGGGTCTTTTATATGGTTTTGAAAAAACAGACCATACTTTTGCTACCTTTACTTATGCAGCCATATTGATGCCTTTTTTGATTAATTCCCTACCAAAAAAGAAGGATAAGGCGTTTGCAGAAGGATGGGTTTTAAAATTGATTCAGCTTACCATATCGGCAGGTTATCTGCTTGCTGCCATTGAAAAACTGCTTATTTCGGGCAATAGCTGGTTTGCTGCCGAAACCTTGCGTTATTATCTTCATATTCATCCTACAATTGCAGGTCTTTGGGTAGCTAAATCTGATGTCCTGTGTGTTTCACTACAAACCGGGGTTATTGTTTTTCAACTGGGTTTTATTTTGATTGTCTTTTTTCCCAGACTCAGAGGATTTTTTATGCTGATAGGGGTGATATTTCATTTCGGAACGGTAATACTGATGAATGTAGGAGGATTTTTTACCCCGTGGCTGTTTGTTTATATTTTCTTTATTGACTGGAGTTATGTGTTTCCGGTTAAATCTCACTTTTCTGATATAAAAATGCCTTTCTAATTAGATTAGAAAGGCATAGTTTAAATTCAACCAAATCGTTGGTTATCTTTTTTTTCGGATAAAGACAAAATCTCCACCTTCATTTCCGGCACCGGATATTTCACCATATTGGGGAACCTGACTGATAGAGCTATTGCCCATTACTGCATATTTAAGACTGCTGAACAGGTTTTCTGCCAGTAAGAATGGAGAATTGTTTTGCTCCAGACGCTTTACCAGATACTCCATAAACACACTTTTGTCGGGTACTTCATTGAGAGCTCCACTGGTAATAGCCCGACGGCTGGGCAATTCATACGCCTGTTGTATGGCTTTAGAAGCATTTGCCAAAGCACGTGTCTTAAAAATGCCTCCACTAAAACAAGCATCTGCTATTAATAAGGTATGTTTAGTCTGGATGCCACGTATATAATCTCTGAGAATAGTATTAGGAAACCAGGAAGAACGGTCTTTCCGGACAGCATCTGCCGGAAGCCAGTAACCCAGTTCTGTTTTCTCATCGAAATATCCATGACCTGCATAAAAAATCAATAAGTTATCTTTGGGAGTAATGACGGCAGCCATTTTCTCAAAAGCAATAATCAGGTCAGTACGCTTAGGATTTTTGAGAAAAGTAGTATATTCCGGGTCAAAGGTATAGTAAGTATTTAGTGTTTTTTGCAGTTTAGAAGCATCTGAAATCGGATTGTCCAATTTGGTAATAGCTTTGTCAGTATAATCCTGAACGGCTATAATCAAAGCATAGTTTTTACCTTCGGTTTTGGCTATGTCTTCAAAGTTAATGGCATTGAGGTCAACCGTTAAATCAAAATTGAGAATGGGGCTCAGGCTTTCATAAACTACTTCTTTTTCACGATTTTCGGCAGGTTGTACCTGCTGGGCTTTTGCCAGACCTGCAACCAGAACAAAACAGAGGAGGAAATATTTTTTCATATTATTGTTTATGGATTTTCTTTGTTACAAAACCATTGGTGGTAGTAATTTTCAGGAAATATACACCGTTTGCCAGATTTTTCAAATCGACAATCTTTTTATTATCAACAGTTTGCCCAAATTCTGTAAAGACAGGTTTCCCTAAAACATCTGTTACTACAATTTGTATTTTCCCATTAAAAGTATTCTCAAAACTGATTTCAAAAACTCCATCTGAAGGATTTGGGGAAACCGTAATGGTTTTTTCTGAAAAAGTAGAAACTGATGTGATGACAGCAGCCGGAATGGTAATCCCGACAGAACTCGTATAAGGAGAAACACAGTCGCCATTGAGAGCTGCTATTCTGTAAAAATAAGTAGTATTAGGCTGAAAATCCAGTACATCATCATAGAAAGTGACGTTTGATGCAACCGTCTGCAAGGCAACAAAACTGGTATCACTGCCTTTTGAGCGTTCTATGAGGTAGTTGGTTTCATTAGGACTATCTGCCCAGGTAAGCCGAATCTGGTTGCTGTTGAGAATACTTGCTTTCAGGTCTGTAGGTGTATTGGCTATGGTAGCAATGGAATAGACAAATGCTGGTGAAAAATCTCCTTTATAAATGCCTGATATGCCTCTCACACTGATTTGCCCGGTTTGAGGAGCATTGGCACTAAAATCCAGAAAAACATTGTTGGCAGTTTGTGAAGCAATAGTAATGCCTGAAGGCACTACCCATTCGTAGCCAGTTGCCCCACTGATAACCGGAACTGTATATCTCGTTCCTTTCTGATTAGGACAAACCTGTATCTCTCCCTGAATAGCTCCGGCAGCCTCAATAGCAGGCAGTTTGTTTAATATAGTAACAATACTGCCGGGTTTGATGGCATTCGTGATAATTTCGGGCTTACTATCATTATTCAAATCTGCCAGCATCAAATTGGTAGGTCTTGTACCTGTAGAAATTTGTATTTCTTCTGGAAAATTGATAACCCCCGGTGTGCTTTTATTTGGCAATATAGAAACGGTGTTACTTGATGAATTTGCTACTATTAAATCAGGTTTTTCGTCGCCATCTACATTGCCTATCTGAATATCAGTAGGATTAGAACCTACATTATAGGTGGCAGTAGTACTGAATAATTGAGTTATATCCCCTGTATTTAAAAGAATCCGGATGGATTTTAGACCACTACTACCACTACCAGTTCCATCAAGACCCTGAGCAACTACTAAATCTACTTTTCCGTCTCTATCTATGTCTGCAGCATTCACAGAGGAGAGAGCTATACCATAAGACCAGGTGTAAATGTATTTGACAAACTTTGGATTGGCTTTCGTACTCACATTCCGAAAATAGGCAAGCTCATTTGACTTAGGTAAGATTCTTATGATATCTGTTTTCCCATCATTATCAAAATCAGCAACCGTAAAGTTTACTCCTGAAGAGGAATTATTATATACTTCTGACAATATCTTACTGGCTGTAAAATCAGTTGCCTTGATACTCCCTGGTAGTGTATTGTTGAGATAAACATAAAAATTATTCAAATCCATAATATCAGGCTTGCCATCATTGTCAAAATCCTGAATAGAAATACTGGAAAGAGTGCCTCCTCCTGTTCCAGGTAATTTTACAGCTTCAAAGGCAGTATTATCTAGTGCACCACTTACATATTTGTTTCTTAAGATAACCAGAGGCATTGCTCCTCCAATAATATCCTGTTTGCCATCCCCATCCAAATCACCCGTAGCAATTACATCATAGTTCCCGTTAAAAGTGGCAGTGGTTTGTACCCATTTGATAACTGTATCACCTGTGGCAGTACTATTTCTCAAAATAACGGCTCCATTCCCATTTACATTTTTAAGTACCACATCTATTTTTCCGTCATTATCTATATCAGCTATCGGGAAACCAGGATAATTGTAGTTGTTAGTAATCAGTTCAATATCTACCGCAACTGCAGGCTGGGTTTTAAACCCTGTAGCAGTAACTCCTGTATTGAAAGGGAAACGAATTAAAAAAGGAACGGATGATATTCCAGTTTTGCCCTTGCTGGTTACACTTACCGGCTGATAGGTGGCGTTAGCAGGAACACTCACCAATAATTCAGATGTAGTAGCTTTAACGACTTGCGTTTTTCCTGCTCCAAAATTCACCAGATTGTCTGACGCTATTGCTGAAAAGTTATAACCCGTCAGAGAAATAGTACTGCCTGCCCTGCTATTGTTTGGGCTTATGCCAGTTATAAATGGTTGGGATGGTATGTTATTAGTAAGTATTGCAAAATTACCAGTTGCCTCAGAACTGTGATAGAGCAAATCAGGTTTCCCATCTCCTGTAAAGTCTGCGGCTTTAATATCTGAAAAACGGGATTCAATAATAAAATTAAAATAGTAGGGGCGTTTGGTTTGAAAAATAAGGCTGCCTGGAGAGCTGAAATTAGTCAGAAAAACAACTTCTCCAACGGTTCTACTACGGTTGTTGGTAAACATATCCGGCTTGCCGTCTCCATTCAAATCGGCTATTCCTAAAGTGCTGGGTTCATCATCGGAAGAAAAGTAAAGTGCAGGCTCAAAATTACTAGTAGATAAACTTCCTCCTTTATTTCTAAGTATTGCTATATTTCTTCCACTACGACTTTGGCTTAGCAAATCAAGATTTCCATCACCGTCTATATCATTCAATTTCAGAATTTCAGGATAGGATAAAGAACTTGAACTGCTTACTTTCTCTGATACATCTATACGGGTAAAAGAACTATTGCTTATAGTGCCTCCAGTATTTTTCAGAATATAGAAACTCTCTCCATCTGTTGTTACAATATCTATTTTCCCGTCATTATCCATATCACCAGTCTCAATAGAACCAGAATTGATACTATAGGCAGCTTTTTCGGTAAATAAGGCATTTTCATTACCTGTGTTCTGCAAGATTACCACATTAGTGCCATTGGCAACCGCTACATCAGGTCTGCCGTCTTTGTCAAAATCTGCTATTTCAATACGGATATTAGAGGCGGTAGAAACTGTAATATCAGCTTTCCTGTCAAAAACACCACCAGTAGGGCTATTGTCAGCTGTAAATGCCTTAGTGTTTCTCAGGAAAACCAAAATTTTATTACCACTTACACCTATCACATCCTGCTTACCGTCCCCGTTTACGTCAGCTATCTCCACCTGACTGGCAGCTACTCCCGAAAGAGCATCGTACCGATAAGTGAAACTTATTTGTCCGGCAGTGCTGGTATTTTCATAAATGGCAGAGCTGCTTCCATATACCAACACATCGGGCTTGTTATCAAAATTAGCATCAATGATTGCCATGTAAGCATTGCCAGATGTAGAAAAATTGGTACTTTTTGCAAAATATGAGGTATCTATCGGGACTCCTGTCGTAAAAATAAAACTGAAAGGTTGTGATGCAACTGCCCGGAGTTTGGTATCGGTATTGGTAACGGTAACAGCCTGCTGGCTTGCCCCGACTGGTACTTTTACGGTAAGTTGGGTGGCAGTAGCTGTTTCAGGAATTGCCCTGGCAACTCCAAAGTGAACAATATTTTTGGTTTTATCAGTATTAAATCCAGTTCCGGTAATGGTAACTAACGTACCTACATCTCCTGATTTGGGAGTAAGATTGGTAATGGTGGGAACTTGTGCCCAAACAGAGATTGAAAAGATTATAAAAAAAGGAAATAGTATATGTTTTATCATTGGAAATGTATTAGTCAATATATTATTATCTTCTTTACAATGTTACCTTTTTCTGTTTGAATAGTCAAAAAATAGATGCCTGGATTTAGAATTTGCATATCCAATATATATTTCTTCTTATTTCTGTTAATTTCAAAGGTTTCTTTTCTAACAGTTTTTCCCCATATATCCAAAACATCTATTTGTATTTTCCTATTAAAAGTATTCTCAAAACTGATTTCAAAAATACCATCTGAGGGGTTAGGTGCAATGCTAATATTGCTTTCTGAAAAACCTGTCAAATCTGTTATAATTGGAGTTGCTGTCGTTATGCCAATGGTATTACTGAATTTAGAGAGACAATCACTATTTGAGGCTACTATTTTATAAAAATAAGTAGTGCCAGATTGTATGTCAAAATTATCTAAAAAGAAAGTAATGTCTTTATTTCGTTTATCTAATAAAACAAAAGTAGAATCATTGTTTTTAGCCCGGTAAATATAAAAATCCGTTTCATTGGTTGATTTATCCTCCCATGTCAGTGAAACAGAGGCAGAAGAAGCCAGTTTTGCCGTAAGATTTTCGGGAGTAGTTGGCGTATTAAGAATGCTAAATCCAAATGCAGGAGAGAAACTGCCTTTATACGTATTATCCACTCCTCTCACCCTGATTATACCAAAACCTGTAACTGTAACTGAATAGTTTACTACAATCTCTCTTGTATTTTGCCCCGAAACAATAGAAACCCCCGCCGGTACTACCCATTCATAACTTGTGGCTCCGGAGATAACAGGTACAGAATATTTTACGTTTTGTGAGTTTTGGCAGACATCTGTTGTACCACTTATCAATCCGGCAGGGTCTATCGTAATGAAATCTGTGTCAGAGACTGCTTTACCTCCCCGATTGGTAATTTCTATTTTGCCACTACTTGTACCTGCTGGTATTTCTATAGTTAACTGTGAGGTAGAGTTTATAGTGTAGTTAGCTACAGGTATTACGGTACTTCCTATCCTGATTTGAGTAATTTCAGTAAAATTACTCCCCGATACTGTGATTTTATTTCCGGCAGCAGCCCCTTCTGCTGGTGTAAATCCGGTAATAAGCGGAGCCAGGGGTGCTGTAGTATTTCTGCTTACCTCCAAAGTCATTAAAAAGAAACTATTGTATTTGTTTGGTTGGAAAAGTGTGGTGCTTATCACGTCTGGTTTGCCATCGCCATCAAGGTCAGCAGTTGTCAGATACGTGTTTGCTGGATTAGGAATTCCTGAATTTCCAAAAGAACTGGAATTATTAGAAAATAAAATAGTACCAATAACTGACAAGTTATTGACTGTTACCAGATAAAAAGATTGTACAGGATTATTAGAAGCTGTTATATTTCGCCTGATAAAAATAAAATCAGGTTTGCCATCTCCACTTAAATCCTGAATAACCATGGGTCTGTTTCCTTCACCTACTACATCAACACTGGTGCTTAGGGGAGATAAAAAACTCAAAAATTCTTTAGAAGACTGGCTTCTGTAAACACTCAATATTGTACTACCCCCACCAAGCCAGTTGGTAAGGTCTAATTTATTGTCTCCATCTATATCGGCAGCAATGGCATAGTTCGCAGAAGGTAAAGCAAATGAAACATTAGACACCGAAAAATTGATAGTACTTCTTGTCCCTCCGGTATCCTGATTGATATTAATACCCCGATTGAGTCGTATCCGGCTCTCCGTACCATTGCTGGCAATAAAATCAGGTTGCCCGTCATTGTCAATATCTGTAATATCTATTTTGGTAATGTTGTTACTATTGCTAAAAAACATATCTACATTCTGTATAGATGCAAAAGACAGGTTACCATTAGAAGAGAGATTATCTATGTATTTAATTGTATTACCATCAAAAGTAATTATATCAGGACGTCCTTCTGTACGTGATGGATTAGTAATAACACCAGCAGTGCTATAGCTATAATATCCACCAATATCTCTGATAATTATCTGATTGCCATTACCACTTACCGTAATATCCATTCCGGAAGCAAAAGAAAGTGTACCAGATTGAGAGTTGTTTTTAAAAATAGTTATTTTATCAGACTGCCTTACTACCATGTCGAGCTTGCCATCGCCGTCTAAATCTCCCAAAGCAACGGCAGTGGGGGCAGTAGTAAGAGATAGCAAAAAACTTTCGTCAAAAGAAATGCTGCCTATAGAAGATGTATTTCGTAAAATATTAATTTTATAGGCATTGAAATTCTCGTAGATAGCAGTAATTATCTCTGTTTTGCCATCACCATCCAAATCACCGGTAACAGGTGTGATAAAACTTGCCCCATCAATGGTATTACTGTAACCATAGGCATTAGCAGCAAGACTGATAATGTTATTGGTAATGAATGTAGTATTAAAAGGCTTATTGCCAAAAGCTGTTAGTTTACTCTCATTATTGGTAACAGTTATTGGCTGAAAATTGCTTCCGGCAGGAACTTTTACAACAAGCTGAGTAGAACTTCCACTCACTATTTCGGCTTTTATACCTCCAAAAAAAACCGTATTATCAGCATAAGTTGAGTTAAATCCGGAACCATATATATTTACCAGACTTCCTACATTGCCACTGCTTGGGTCTACCAGCGTAATAGTAGGGCTTTGGCTGAACACTACCTGAACAATAAAAAAAAGAAAAACCGGTACTATTTTTTTCATGAAATTCTCAATCATTTTTTATAATTTTTTTGATAATAACTCCCTCAGATAGTTGTATTTTTAGGAAATATGCACCTTTTGTTCGTTGGGTTAAGTCGATTGTATTTTTCTCTGCTACAGTGCCTTGTTCCTGCCATACTATCTTACCCAAAGCATCTAAAATATAAATTTTTATAACCCCTTTAAAACTTTTATCAAAAGTTACTTCAAAAACTCCATCTGAAGGATTTGGGGAAACTGTAATGTTTTTTTCTGAAAAAGCAGAAACTGATGTAATTACAGCAGCCGGAATGGTGACACCTGCTACATTGGTGAAGGCTGACTGACAATCGCCATTGGTAGCAGCTATTCTGTAGAAATACACAGTAGCAGGCTTTAAATCAAAATTATCGGTAAAACCTGTCAGATTGCTACCTGCTTTCCCCAGTAGCACAAAAGCAGTATCAATATTGGTCGCTCTGTAAATGAAGAATTCGGTTTCATCTGATGATTTATCCTCCCAAGTCAAAGCCACTGTTCCCGAAGCAGCTATTTTAGCTTGTAAATTTGCCGGAACGGTTGGTATGGTAGCTACAGAGACGTTAAAGGTAGGTGAATTTTCTCCTTTAAAAGTACCAAAAATCCCTCTCACCCGGATTGTTCCTACACCTGTAAACGGATTGTCAAGATTGACTGTAATCGTATTGGTATTATTTCCTTTTATAATTGTCATACCTGTCGGAAGCGTCCATTCATAGCCACTTGCCCCTGAAACAGTATTGACGGAATAGACAATATTTTTCTGGGCAGGGCATATTACCGAACTGCCTGTAATGAAACTTGCCGGGTCTATGGCAGTAAAGGGTATGGAGGCACTGCCACCTGCCGTTGTAATAATTAAATCTCCACTGGTAGCTCCATCTGGCACAACCAGACTAATTTGTGTAAAATCCTCGTTTACTGTATAAATAGGCTGAACCGTTCCTCCAAAACTGATACTCTGAATTTCTACAAAATTAGTTCCTGACAAATAAACGGTTCTTCCCGGTCCACTGCCGGTAAGCGGTGAAAATGTGGTGAGTGTCGGGGCAGGAGGTAAAATCGCATTCAGACTTACATAAATATCAGTACTATTGCGAAAGATGATATCCGTTTTACCATCACCGTTTACATCTGCAATAGTGCGTAGCGAACCTGACACCACAAATCTAAACTTTGTATCAAAGTTCAGGCTGCCACCCGTTTGGCTCAGGTTCCGGAAGATAGAAACAGCATTATCTAAAGTTCCATTGCCAGGCGTAGTTCGGGTGGGGTCGTTAAAAACCAAATCAGGTTTCCCATCTCCATCAAAATCAGCTACATTTACATAAAAAGAATTTACATCTACTGATGATAAAACAATAGATGACCCAAAAGAAATAGTTGTAGTGGTGCTGGTATTGGGTAAAACCAGACCATTGCCTGTAATAAGTTCCGGTTTACCATCGGCATTCAAATCGGCTGCGATAATGCCTGAGTAAATATTTTGCTCAAAAAAAAGTCCGTTATTTAAAGATAAAACACTACTAAAAGCTAAATTTCCTACCGTACTTTGGTTTTGTAAAGCTGTTAATTTTTCCGTTACAATATCAAGTTTCCCATCATTGTTCAGGTCATATACAAAAACATCCATTGTAGCACTACCGACTGAAAAATGAACCGGACTGGCGAATGAAATTGTATTCCCTTTACCAATATTCCGATATACTAAAACCTCTCCGTCCACTCTGGCACTATTGGCAACAATATCGGCTTTACCGTCTCCGTCCATATCTCCAACTGTTAGATTACTGCCACCTGGTGGGTTAGCCAGTGCTACCGGAGCAGCAAAGGTGATAGACGTAGTAGTAGTATTGAGCAAAATATTGATAGCCTGTGTAGAACTATTAAAAGTAGTAATATCCAGTTTGCCATCATAGTTTATGTCTGCCACAGCTTTTACTATATAGCTGGCAGGCAAACCCGAAACAGCAACAAAACTGAGCGTTCGGGAATTGGTAACGGTATTGTTTTTGACAATGCTGATGCCGGCAGAGGTGCTGGCTACTATCTCCGGCTTGCCGTCATTATCTAGATCTGCCGGAAAAACCTCTTCTGTACCTGAAGAGGTAGCAGCATTTAAAATACCAGTCTCTGCCAAAAAAGTAGCACGAGTCAGATTGCTTGTAGTAGGAAAAGTTACCCATAAAGGCTTGGAAATATAATCTACTCCTGCATCCGTAGTTAATGAAATAGCCTGATGTGTAACACCAGCAGGAATTTTAGCAGTTAGTTGATTACCATTAGAAGATTGCACAACAGCTTTTACGGCTCCCAACTGCACCGCATTACCGGTAGTAATGCTATTAAAGTTAATACCGGTAATCGTTATTTTACTTCCTACATTTCCAGTAGTTGGGCTAATATCATAAATTTGTGGACTTGTCGGCACTCTGTTATACAAAATAGCTAATGAAGGAAACGAACCGTACAAACGGGTCATTACATCAGATTTATTGTCATTATTAAAATCTCCAATTAAAATTTCAGTTATAGCATCCCCACCACTACCAAAACTATAATAAATCGTACTTTCAAAACCAACTGTTGATGAATTGGTCAGATTCATTAAAATTCCAATACCAGGAGATACACCTGATGCAAAACTTCTGGAAGAGATTATATCTAATTTTCCATCACCATTTAAGTCAGCAAGGGCTATCAAATCAGGTTGAAATTCAATACGAAAAGTTATTGCGTTATCAAATGCTATGGTTGTTGCGGTTGAAACATGATGCAAATAATTAATTTTAGAGCTTTGGGTAGGATAAACCAAATCCGAAATATTATCACCATCTATATCACCGACTGCTACATCTGTAATCGTTTCGGAAGAAGTAACAGCATTGAGTTCTGTAAATGTCGGATACGCATTTTTGAGAATTTGTATTTTAGTATCCGTACAGCCAATAATATCAGGTTTCTGGTCATTGTCCATATCTTCAACCTTGATAGACTTAAAAACCGCAGAGGTATTGATAGTAACAGCAGCCAAAGTAATATTGCCAGCACTTCCAGTATTTCGCAGCAAAGTCAGGGCATTTCCAGTGGTATTCACCAGAATATCTGCTTTTCCGTCTTTATCTATATCCCAGACTTCCATTTTGGTAGCAGCAGAAGAAAGGGTAAAAGTCAGAGGACTGGCAAATGTAATGTTGCCTATGGTGCTGGTATTTCTGAGTACATATAAAGTTTGTCCGGCTAATAAAATCCAGTCTTTTTTGCTATCACCATCCAAATCTGTCAGATTAGAAATACTGCCACTGATTACATCAGAAATCTCTTTTCCTCCATCAAACGGATAATCAGTCTCTACACCTAAATTTCGGTAAACTGATACTCCGGGAGGTCCTCCGCCAGCCACTACAAAATCAGATAAATTATCTCCATCCAAGTCACTTATTGAAGGAGCATTGGGAGCTTTTCGGGTAGAAAAAGAAGATGCAGCAAAAAATGCCGAAGTTGTCTGTAAAATCCCTCTGTTTTTACGAAAAGTAGGTTGAAAAGCTCTGGCAGAGAAACCCGTCAAACCATTTACTAAAACCGAAATAGGTTTAAAAGTGGCTCCATTAGGAACCGTTACGGTAAGTTGGGTAGCCGTGGCAGCCGTAACGGTAGCTTTGGTAGCCCCAAAAAACACAATATTGCTGGCAAGTGTCGTACTGAAATTGGTGCCGGTTATGGTAACTGTGGTGCCAGCATCACCTGATTTAGGATTAAAATCAGAAATGGTAGGGACTTGGGCAGCTATGTTTAAAGAAAAAATTATAAATAGTAAAAGTAGTAAAGTGTTTTTCATAATCATTTGATTTTCATTGTCTTATTATCTTTTTCGTGACATTGCTTTTTTCGGTTTTGATAGTCAGAAAATAAATACCTGATGCTATATTTTGCAAATTCAGGGTGTACTTTCCTGATTCCGAACTATTTTTGACAGTTTCTTTCCATAATATTTTTCCCAGAGCATCTGACACCCAAATCTCGGTTTTTGGGCTTAAAGCTCTTTCTGAAACTATCTCAAATATACCATCTGAAGGATTGGGAGAAATGGTAATACTTTTTTCTGAAAAATCTGACAGAGCTGTAATAACAGGCGGGGGAGTGGATATGCCCACAATGTTGCTGAAAGCTGATAAACAGTCTCCATTGGCTGCTGCTATCTGGTAATAATAGGTGGTATTGGGTTGTAAGTCGAGATTGTCAGTAAAAGAAGTTAAATCTTTATCCCGCTTGTCAAGAATGGCAAAGGCTGAATCTTTGCCTTTTGACCGATAAATATAAAATTGTGTTTCGTTGGTTGACTTGTCTTCCCATGAGAGGATTACACTGTTAGAAGATAGAATTTGAGCTTTAAGGTTAGACGGTGGGGTGGCAAGGGTGAGTATATTAAATATAAAACTCGATGAAACCTTCCCCTTATAACTGCCTGCTACACCACTTACCTTTAAATCACCTGTTCCGCTTGAGGCAGTAATATCCAGTGACAGGGTATTGGTAGTAGCTCCGGCTATTACACTACCATTTAATGTCCATTCGTAAGTACTGGCTCCTTTGATTTGGGGTATGGTAAACTGTACTTTTTTTTCACCCTGACAAACAGCTTGCTTGCCAGTGATGATACCTGCCGGGTCAATGGCTATAAAATCAACAGCAGCCGTATCGGTTCCGGCTCTGTTAGCCACTATCAGTTTTCCGCTGGCACTTCCGGCTGGCACAGTAGCAGTTATCTGATTTAAAGAATTAACTGTATAAGCAGCTGTAATCCCATTAAATGTAATGCCGGTTATTTCACTGAAATTATTGCCTAAAATGGTAACGGTGTTTCCAGCAGCAGCCCCCTCTACCGGTGAAAATGAAGTAACTTCGGGCAATAGAGGTAATACTTGATTACGGAAAACAGAAACATAGTTGGCAAGTAAATTGGCAGTAATAATGTCTACTTTGCCATCTCCATCCATATCTGCTACAAACACGCCATAAGGTACGCCATCACCCGGAAAGTTGATTTTACCATTAAAAGCAATATTTCCTAAAGTACTTTTATTCTTTAAAACTGAAACACCATTAAAGTTTGTAGCAACTAAATCAGGTTTGCTATCACTATCTATATCAGCTACAAAAATATCTTTTGGACTATTGCCTACCGAAAAATTTATAGCGGCATCAAATGTAATGTTGTTAGCAACAATGGTAGTATTTTTGTAAACCGAAACATTTCCAGTAGAGCCATTTACTACTATTACTTCTGCCAAATCATCACCATCCAGGTCGTCTGCAAAAAGGCGGTCAAAATGAAAAACGCCTGCAAAGGTTTTCACAGCGTCAAAGCTAAAATTGCCGGAAGTACTGGTATTTCTTAAAATCGACATACTTGCACCATCGGCAGTAATTATTTCAGGTTTGCCGTCATTGTTAAGGTCTGCTAAAAATACATTGTTGTCAAAATAATTAGGAATCGAAAAATCACGCTTGGCAGCAAAGGAAATAGTTGAACCTGATGTGGTATTTTGTAAGATAGAGACCGTGCCAGGTAGATAGTTCTGTGAAATTATATCTGGTTTGCCGTCGCCATCTATATCTGCTGCAAAAACATCTACTGTATAATCTCCAACAGTGAAATCCTGTCGGGCAGCAAAAGAAAGTGTATTTCCAGCAGATGTATTTCGCATGACAGAGGCTTTGCCCGGAACAGCATAAGCATAGCTTATTAAATCAAGCTTGCCATCACCATCCAAATCACTGACAAAGTTGACGGAATTACCCACATCAGTTCCAGTAAAAGAAAGTGAATTAACAGAACTTGTATTACGAAGAATAGTTCCAGCGTTGGCTATGATTTCAGGTTTGCTGTCATTGTTTAAGTCTGCTACAAAAACACTACCTGAAGATCCACTAACCGGAAAGTCTTGTTTGGGAGCAAAGGACGAAGCCGTAATGATTTTTTTTGAAGGAAATGTCAATTGAAATGAGCTGTTGCCATACGCTGTTTTTTTTGTATTTAAGTTGGTTACCGTAATCGGGAAATTGGTACTTCCTGTCGGAGCTATCACCTGTAAATCTGTAGAGTTGGCAGAAATAACGCCTGCTCTTGTCGCTCCAAAAAATACAGCATTTTCAGAAGGAGTGATACCAAAATTGTTTCCACTGATACTCACAATAGTACCTGCATCACCGGAAGTTGGAGAAATAGCTGTGATTTTAGGAGGAGTGGGAAGCAAGTTCTGAAAGACTGATATACTGTTGTTACCTACTCCCGCTACATCTGGTTTTCCATCTGCATCAAAATCTGCCACAAAAATACTACCTATACTCCCTCCCGCCGGAATATCTATTTCTGTGCCGAAATTGATAGTACCACTCGTACTTTGATTCGTGAAAACAGAGATTACTGAATTACTGCCATTGCTCACTACCAAATCAGGTTTTGCATCGGCATCTATATCCGTTGCAAAAACACTTGTACCATATCCCACAATCGGAACTTCCTTTGTTGTTGCAAAAGAAACAGACCCTGCTGTACTTGTATTTCTGAAAACTGAAATCGTACTGGCAGCATAGTTGCCGGTAATGATTTCGACTTTCGCATCGCCATCCAAATCCGACACAAAAATACTTGAAGGGTTACCCTGAGAACTTAAATCAACTTTGGCAGCAAATGTAATATTGCCTGTAGTACTCGTATTTCTGAATACAGAAACTGTTTTAGAAGCTCCATTAGCAGTAATCAACTCAGGCTTACCATCACCATCTATGTCAGCTGCTGTTATACTGGCAATATCAGAAACTGTTACATTTTGTGGGGCTGCAAACGAAATACTGCCTACTGTACTTGTATTACGAAGAACAGAAAACAGATAAACATTATTACCATTATTACTTTGGGTAATCAGCTCCGGTTTGCCGTCCATGTCCAAATCTATGATAAAAGCATCTATCGGATTAGCCCCTGTCGTAACGTCTATTTTGGCTGCAAACGAAATATTACCTGTTATACTGGTATTCCTTAACACATTTACTGTATTCAGACTTTTATAACTTTTGGTAGTTACAATATCTTTTTTACCATCTCCATCCAGATCTCCACTTGCGATACCTGTCCCAAAATCAGTCCCACTTACCGTGAAATCCACCTTTGTATTAAAAGATATGTTTCCACCGGAACTGGTATTTAATAAAGTGGATACTGTATTACTCTCATTGGCAGTTGCCAAATCCGGTTTTCCGTCACCATCTAAATCTACTGCTACCACATCATCCGGGTAATTAGCAACTGCAAAGCTTTTAGCTCCTGAAAAAGAATTATCATCAATCAAGACTGTCGAAGTCCAGGTTTTATTGTAAGTAGGAATAAAAGGTTTGCCGGAATACCCGGTTTTATTACTTACCGTTACAGAAATCAGTTGATTGGTGGCTCCGTTAGGTACAGTTACAGTAAGTTGTGTAGCAGTAGCAGCCGTAACCGTAGCTTTGGTAGCTCCAAAAAAAACGATATTGTTGGCAGGTGTCGTACTGAAATTAGTTCCTGTGATGGTGACAGCAGTACCGGGTGTGGCTGATTTGGGATTAAAATCAGTAATGGTCGGAACCTGAGCTAAGATTTTTACTGAAAAAGTTATAGAAAAGAAAAGTAGTAAAATATTTTTCATAATCGTTTGAATTTCATTGTCTTATTATCTTTTTCGTAACATTGCTTTTTTCGGTTTTGATAGTCAGAAAATAAATACCTGAAGCTATATTTTGCAAATTCAGAGTGTACTTTCCTGATTCCGAACTATTTTTGACAGTTTCTTTCCATAATATTTTTCCCAGAGCATCTGACACCCAAATCTCGGTTTTTGGGCTTAAAGCTCTTTCTGAAACTATCTCGAATATGCCATCTGAAGGATTGGGAGAGATAATGATATTTTTTTCGGATAGCTCACTCAAGGCGGTAATGACAGGCGGGGGTGTGGTGATACCTACTGTATTACTAAAAGAAGTAGAGAGACATTCACCATTGGCTGCTGCTATTTTATAAAAATATGTTGTACCGGAACGTAAATCAAAATTATCTGTGAAATTAATGAGGTTATTGGCGGTTTTCCCCAAAAGTATAAAAGCGGTATCACTATTGGCAGACCTGTAAATAAAAAACTCGGTTTCGTCGGTTGATTTGTCTTCCCAGGTCAAAGCCACTGTTCCCGAAGCAGCTATTTTGGCTTGTAAATTTGCCGGAGCATTGGGAATGGTAGCGACCGACACGTTAAAGGTCGGTGAATTTTCTCCTTTAAAAGTACCAAAAGTACCTCTTACCCTGATGCTTCCAGTTCCGGTGAATGTGTTTTCCAAATTGACTGTGATAGAATTGGTCGTATTGCCTTTAACGATGGTAATACCCGCTGGAACTGTCCATTCATAGCCACTTGCTCCTGAAACAGCCGGGACAGAATAAATCAAGTTTTTTTGAGTAGGGCAAACAGTAGAATTTCCTGTAATAAAACTTGCCGGGTCTATAGCAGTAAAAGGAATTGAAGCAGTACCTCCTCTTGTAGTTACAACTAAGTTGCCACTTGTAGCACCATCTGGCACTATTGCAGTCAGTTGGGTGAAATCTGGATTACCAGAGAAAACAGGTTGATTCACTCCTGCGAAACTAATACTCAATACTTCAGTCAGATTAGTTCCAGTGAGTGTAATGGTTCTACCGGGACCGGAACCTGTTGCCGGGCTTACACTTTGCAAAGTAGGTAACGCCGGAAAAACTATATTTTTTAAGTAACTGATGTTATTTTGGTCAGGTGCTCCACCGCCAAGATTGTATGTATTTCTAATAATAAAATCCGGCTTCCCATCTGCATTTATGTCCGCTACACTAGCTAAGATTCCATTTGGAATGAATCTTATCAAATTAGAAAAAGATAAACTTCCACCATCATTACTTTGATTTCTGAAAATGCTGATTCCGTCATCAAAAATCAAATCAGGTTTACCATTTCCGTCAAGGTCTGTAATGGCAATAGAAGTGGCACTATTAGTTGTACCTGTAATGGTTAAATCTATAGGAGAGCCTAAAGATATATTTCCTTTTGTACTGTTATTTGGGAAAAGACGGATATTACTACCACTTGCTGTAATAATGTCAGGTTTATTATCTGCATTTAAGTCTGCAATAGCAAGACGAGGTAAAGGTCCACCCGCACTAGTAAAATTGATTGCAGACGCAAAGTTGAGAGTTCCGCTACTACTTAAGTTTCTAAAGATTATTAATCCCAGTCCGTATCCGTTTGAAATTACTTCTGGCTTATTATCTCCATCAATATCATAAATAGCCAATTCCACATTAGGGTTATTCTGACCTAAAATAATAGTCGATTTGATAAACGTGAGGTTGTTAGTGGTACTATTGTTTATCATCAATACTATTCCATTATCAGTATTACTTGTATAGGCAATATCTGGCTTTCCATCTAAGTTTAGGTCACCTACTGCAAAACCAATTCCAAGAGAACCGTCAAAAGGTAAATCTATTTTTGGAGCAAAAGAAATATTTCCAGTCGTACTCGTATTTCTGAGAATACTAATGGTTTTGGCGGTAGTATTTAGCGTTATAATTTCCAGTTTTGTATCATTGTTAAGATCAGTAACCAACATCTTTCTTATATCCTGTCCTACCTCATATTCCGTCTTAGTCTGAAAATTTACTGTAGCATTGGTGCTTGTATTGCGAAAAACATTTACTATACTAAGAGGTCCGAAAATAGATGGATTACTGGCTGCCACTATATCGGTTTTGCCATCCGAGTCAATATCTGCCATAATTACTGATTCCTTAGAAGCTACACCGACTATGTCTTTTGCAAGAGTAGCATCGGTAGTAAAGGAAGAACTCGTTAAATTTCCATCACTAGAAAAAGTAGCCCAAAAAGGTTGAAATGCATAGCCAGACCGTTGAGCCACATTGACAGTTATAGGTTGGTAATCGACTCCGGCAGGTACACTAACTAAAAGCTGATTAGGCGTTGCATTCTGGATAATGCCTTTTATATTTCCTATTGTAACTACATTCTCACTTGCTATACCACTAAAATTTGAGCCTGATATGTTTATAGTTGAAAATAAATTCCCTTTTGTAGGGGAGACATTCTGGATTACTGGCTGAATATATGTTCCGTTTAATATAATAGATAGTACCCCATTTAAGTTACGACCTGATAATCCAGCTACTATTTCAGGCTTATTATCATTATTCAAGTCGCCTGCTATCGGATTTTGTAGAGTAATACCTGTCTGTAGATTGTCTCCTGCTAAAAATGAAAAGTTATTTAGAGTGCTTCTGTTATAAAGAAACCCTATAAATGGGTTCCCATCTATTGTAATCAATATATCAAGTTTCCCATCTCCGTCAATATCAGCAATAGCTAATTGGGAGACATTAAAGCGAGGATCTGCCAATTCAACTCTTAAATCCAAAACCGAATTAAAAGCAATGTTGCCTGTAAAAGAAGTATTACTAAATATAGTAGCTCGGACATTAGCGGTAGCATTTGAGCGAATTACATCTGACACTAATATTTCAGGTTTGTCATCTCCGTTTATATCCGCTGTTTTTAAATCAGTAACAGTCGCATTAGTTGGGTTTGTCAAAATCTCTTTTCCGCTGTTAAAAGAAAAATTATTACCTGAGAAAACAATTTTCTCTACTCGAAGTGCATACCCTGTTACGGGTCCTGAGCTATTACTTCCATCAATGAGTGTATAATAAACTACTATTTCCGTTTGATTATCCTGTTCAACATCTGCAAGAGCTATAAATGAAGGGATACTTGTTCCAGTAATGTATGTATTAGCACCAAAACTTATTGTACTACCTGAGCTTGTATTTCTAAGTAATGAGAATATACCTCGTTGTGGGTCTGTGGGTGTTTGGCGATAAGAGTTTGCAGTAAGAATATCTATTTTCCCGTCTTTGTTAAAATCGGCTATCTCTAATCCTCTGACCCCATTAATTCTACTGTCCAGTGCAATACTTACAGGACTATCAAATAATATACTTCCAGCAGTACTTTTATTTTTCCAGATGAATACAGTATTGATAGTACATGAGATAATATCAGGCTTATTATCGCCGTCTATGTCTGCAACTTTTAAAAAAGACAGTGTAGAACTAGTACCCGAGGAAAGTGTAACAAAAGGTGCAAAGGACACTTGTTGTCCAGTAGAAATATTTCTGCTTAAGTAAATGTTTCCCAATGTGTAGGAAGTATATACTATATCTGTTTTACCATCACCGTCAAAATCAGATAAGGCAGGTAGTATTGGATTTATGGGAGGAACACTAATGGACTGTTGCGAGTAAAAGCTCACATCAGGTTGTAAATTACCTCTGTTCAATCGAAATGCTGGAATAAAAGTAGCACTTGATAATCCAGTCAATCCGTTTACAGCTACAGAAACAGGTGAAATAGTTACTCCATTTGGTACGGTTACAGTAAGTTGTGTGGTTGTAGCTGCTGTTACTGTAGCTTTGGTAGCTCCGAAAAAAACGATATTGTTGGCAGGTGTCGTGCTGAAATTAGTTCCCGTTATGGTAACAATACTCCCAACATCTCCCGATTTCGGGTTAAAATCAGTAATGGTTGGAACCTGAGCAACAAGGTAGTGAATACAGCATAAAAATAAGCAAGCCGTAATAATTCTTTTCATACAAAGGTTGGTTTAAAATATTACAGATTGGCTGTACAACTGCCTGTTATTCAGGAAAAAGGTTGTAAAGTCCGGTTTTTAGAATCAATTACTGGCAGTTCTCATGGCAGTACCTTCTCCGGTGGTAGTTCGGGTATAAAGTTCCAGATTATTCCCACTTTTGGTAGTAACTACGTATGCACTTATGTAGTAAGTAGTTCCGGCAGTCAGTCCGGTAATTACTTTGCTCAAACTCAGGTTGATGGCACCGATTTTGGGTTGTGACGAGTCGAAAAGAGAGACTTTGGTAGCATTGGCAAGCGTTGGTGTTTTATTGTCTTTGGAATATACAAACCCATAATCAGAGATTTCACGGGTACTGGTTCCGGCAACAGCACTTTTGAAGGTAGCTTGTGTTTTAGAGATATTCTCTACTGAAACCTGTGAAATATTTTTAACGGATAACTCAGGCGATGCTGTTCCGGTTTGTCCGGTTTCAACATCCAGGCTATACACAATTTCATTTCCTGTAACAGCATATGCTCTTACATAATAGGTTGTATTGGGTTGCAGGTTAGTGATAGTGCTTGTAAAAATACCATCCTTGATTTCGGTAGTACCATTAGACTTTTTATCTTTTACTTTATAAGAAGCTACCTCATTTTGTACAGTAGGATTACGTTTGTCAGACCAGCAATGTCCATATTCTGTCAATTCACCGGAAAGGTCAACCAGTGTGCCATCCACTTTGGCATCCGAACTGCTCAGTAAAACGGGAGTGCCTGATTGCACAATGGTAAGACGGGTTTTTTCGGTGTAAATGCAGGAATTAAGTAGGGTTGCAGTAAAAAGAATCAGATATAATTTGATTTTCATGATTGTGGGAAGTTTGATGATTTTGTTTTACTCAGATGATTTGATGAGAAAACATGATTTATTCTTTACTGGCTTCCTGACGAAGTCTCATGATTTCGTCTTTGGCTTTTTTATTTTTACTGCCTTTTATAACGCCAATTACTACATCTGCCAGCCAGGCAGTAGCTGCCGTTGTAATCAATACTGAGGCAATCTGGCGATTACTCTGATAAGAGTTATAAAATTGTTTTCCTTCTCCTGACTGATATTTATTGAACAGATTTTGAGATTTTATACCAAAATAGGTTCCGGCTGCCATCGTTCCCAGCACACCTGCTGTAATCATCCAGTATCGTTTGCCAGAACGCACCTGGTAATCACCCATACCCGGCACTACTACCGAATATAATGCTTTCTCAGGACCACCTAATCCGAGAATTCGGGCTTCTTCTGCCTGTTTGTCAAGCTTGGCAGTCAGTTTGAAAACCAGATTTTTTCCGTCAAAATCTGCATTCTCCATGAAATAATTCCATACAATTACTTTGCCTATGCCTCTTTCAATGCTCAATCCTACATCGCCACTAACATACTTGAGGGGTTCACTGGAAAAAGTCTTGCCTTTGTCAGTAGAGTAATAAACATCAACTACATACTTATCATAAGATTTGCCGGGGGCATCCAGATTGTAGGTAATCAAAATCTGGCTATTTATTTTATCTACGTCGGCTTTCACAAAAGCTATACTTTGGGAGAAAATCGGCAGACTTAATAAGAAAATTACAAAAAAAAGGTAGAATTGTCTCATGGTTTTTGTGAAAAACAGTTTAATAATAAGTAAACAGAAAAATAAAATCTGGTATGAGATTATGACTTTTGGGAATATAGCCGAAAAGTAACAGCAAAAATCAGGAGTGGGATTGTGACTTATGGCAAAAAGACTATTTGCAGAAAACCTTGCCCACTTCACAAATTAAAATAAAATGAAAATTAAAACAAAGTACTTTATAAGATGATTTGAGTGTAAGAAATCCAAAAAATTGAGGTTTTTAGTTTTTAATTACCGGAGAGTAGAAAATAAAGTCTTATTTTGTCGGTAAAATCAATATTAGACTGTGCTTTCAGTAAAAAATCTTTCCAAATCTTATTCCGGTAAAATCATTCTCGACAAAATCAGCTTTTCTGTCAGAAAAGGGCAAATACTGGGTATCTTAGGCGAAAGTGGTTCCGGGAAAACCACCTTACTCAAACTGGTTGCCGGGCTATCCGAACCTGACAAAGGTATTGTAAAGCTGGCTGGTGAACCGATTAAACCGCCTTCTGAAAAACTGGTTGCCGGGCATGCAAATATCAAGCTCGTACAGCAGGATTTTCAACTTTTCCCCAATATTTCTGTTCGGGAAAATATAGCCTATCCATTACGGATGTATGAAAAGAGCTATATCCAGCAACGGACAGATGATTTGATTGCCTTATGTTCCCTTGAAAAAATACAACATCAGACTCCCAAAGAAATTTCCGGGGGTGAAAAACAACGAACTGCGATAGCTCAGGCTCTTGCCGATGAGCCAAAAGTTTTGCTTCTGGATGAGCCATTTAGTCAGTTGGATATTTTTAACAAACGGAAGCTGAAAGCCGAAATCAGTACTATCGTTAAAAAACTGAAAGTTACCTGTGTGCTGGTAAGTCATGATGTATCTGACGTGGTTTCACTTGTCAATCAGTTGATAATTATCCGAAACGGTAAAATTTTGCAATCCGGTACTCCCGAAGCGTTACTGCAAAATCCGGCAGACGACTATGTAGCAGCCTTTTTGCAGGTAGAGTAATCCAGATTAACTCTTTTTCTTTTTACCCTCTTTCGGTTGAGGTTTGCTTGCAGGAACAGACTCTTTATTGGTCATTTTAGCTATTTTTTCCATTTCCTGAAACCAACCTGCATCACCCGGATTTTTACCTAACCTCACAATCACCATATTGTGTTTGGGGTTTACATAAATGTATTCGCCATGTAAACCATTGGCTGTAAAATTTCTTTCAGCTTTATTGGTTAGCCACCACTGGTACTGATAATACCACGCACTGCCCTCTTTTGTATCAACCTGAGTAGATTCGTCAATCCAGCTTGCCGGAATCAGTTGTTTGCCATTCCAGTTGCCACGGTTGAGGTATAATCTGCCAAATTTGGCATAGTCACGGGCTTTGGCATTGATGCAGCAAAATGTTTTTTCGAGTCCGTTTTTCTTTTTGTCAATACTCCATGAGGCATCATATTCCATATCCATCGGCTGCCACAGTTTTTCATAAAAATATTCGGTAACCGGCTTTTTCACAGCCCTTTCCAGAATCCAGCCCAGCAGTTGGGTATTTACACTCCGGTAGGCAAACTTGGTTCCGGGTTCGTAGTCAGTTTTCAGATGTGAAAGATAGTTTCGCAAATTTCTGCCATAATACAGCTTGGCAGCCTGCCCCAAAGGGTTAAAATAGCTTTCATTGGCTTTGATGCCGGAAGTCATTTGCAGCAAATGTTTGATGGTAATTTTGTCAAAACCTTTGCGTTTGGCAAGTTCAGGCAGATAATCGATAATTTTATCATCTACACTTTTTATCAAACCATCTGCAATGGCAATGCCAATCAGTGCCGAAGTATAAGATTTTGCCATTGAAAACGAAGCCACTGTGGAGCCGGCATCATAATTTCTGAAATACTTTTCGTAGAGAATGGAATCGTTTTGAATGACCAGCACTGCTACTGTTGGAGTACTTGCTGCCAGACTATCAATATAATGGGCTGTATTCTGATTGATAACTGTAGTTTTACTCTCACCAAACCGAAATGGCTGAGGGCTTTTGGGAAGTTGTCTTCCCGGAAAAATTTTATAATCCGTAATGTCAGAAAAATTATACCATACAAATCTTCCGACCAGACATGAAGAACAAAAAAGAGATAAGATTGTGAAAATGAATATATTCCGGATACCTTTCATAAAAGCAAAGAAGATAGTAACAATTTTAATATAACTGAATTTTAAAACAACTATAAATTGACCATTAAAATATTATATTTTTGTAAACTTTTTGGTGGCGAAAGTAGCCAAACCAGATATGTGCTACAAGTTATGAGAAAAAAACAACTTCTTTATTTTGCCTTTTGTTGGGTACTGGTATCTGCATTGATAGTGCCTGTCATTAAAATCTCAGCCCAAACTTTACCCCTTTTTACTCGTCAGGATAGTCTCAGAGGTAGCCTTCGCCCTGAAAGAACCTGTTTTGATGTTACTTTTTATAATCTTGCTGTTCGTGTCAATATTGCCGAAAAGTCAATCAAAGGTTCTAACGCAATCCGTTATAAAGTAGTGCAGGATTTTCAGAAAATACAACTGGATTTATTTGCCAATATGGAAATCGAAAAAGTAGTTTTTAACAATAAAACACTCAAATATAAACGGGAAGGCAATGCTTTTTTTGTAGATTTTCCGTCCGTTCAGAAGAAAGGGAGTAGTGGCGAAATTACTGTCTTTTATTCCGGAAAGCCTTTGGTAGCCCGAATGCCTCCCTGGGATGGTGGTTTTGTCTGGAAAAAAGATAAAACAGGCAAAGATTGGGTAGGGGTTGCCTGCGAAAATGTTGGTGCAAGTCTGTGGTGGCCCAATAAAGACCACTATTCAGAAGAGCCCGATAGTATGAAAATTTCCTGTGAAGTGCCTACTGGACTAACTTGTGTGGCCAATGGCAACCTGCTGAAAACTACCGAACTCAAAGATGATTTTACTCGTTTTGACTGGCTAGTTTCGTATCCTATCAACAATTACAATGTTACGCTTAACATAGCTGATTATACGCATTTTACTGACGAATTTACAAGCACTGTAGATGGGCAAAAGCTGCAACTCGATTACTACGTATTGCCTTATAACCTCGAAAAAGCTAAAAAACAATTCCAGCAGGTAAAACCCATGCTTGCCTGTTACGAAAAATTTCTGGGTAAATATCCTTTCTGGAAAGATGGATATTGTCTGGTTGAAACTTCGTATCTGGGCATGGAACATCAGGGGGCTATTGCTTATGGAAACCAATATCTCAATGGCTATCTGGGGCAGGGTACAAGCAGCTACCCCATGCAAAAACAATTTGATTATATCATTATTCACGAAACCGGGCATGAGTGGTGGGGCAACTCTGTGAGTATGAAAGATGCAGCTGATATGTGGATTCATGAGAGTTTTTGTACCTATACTGAGAGTTTTTATGTTGAGTGTCAGTATGGAAAAGAGGCTGCTCAGAGTTTTTTGCAGGCTTATATGAGTGAAATAAAAAATGACCGCCCTATTATAGGTATCTATGGAGTAAATTATGAAGGTTCTTCGGATATGTATCCTAAAGGAGCTGTAATGCTGCATACACTCCGTAATGTGTTAGACAACGACAAATTATGGTTTAGCATTGTCAAAGGAATTCTGGAAGACTTTAAACTCAAGACTGTCACTACTGACGAAATTGTGGCTTACATCAATAAAAAGTCCGGCAAAGATTTGACATCGTTTTTTAGTCAGTATCTTCGCCAGACCAATCCTCCTACTTTTGTGTATAGTCTTGCTGCCAAAAACGGAAAAACAGAACTTACCTATCGCTGGAAAGCTGATGTAAAAGATTTTAAAATGCCACTCAAAGTGGGTTTTGATAAAAATAAATACCAAACCATTACCCCATCTCTTCAAGAGCAAAAGGTGTTGTTAGATGGCAAGCCCGAAGAATTTAAAATAGCCAGAGAGTTGTTTTACATCTTGGCAGAAAAACTTTAATCTTTTAATATTACGATTCGATAATCAAACTTATAAACGTTGAAAAATGGCTGACGAGAAAATAATTTTTTCAATGGCAGGAGTGAGCAAAATCTATCCGCCACAAAAACAGGTTTTAAAAAATATTTACCTTTCTTTCTTCTATGGAGCAAAAATCGGGGTGTTGGGTTTAAATGGCTCCGGTAAATCTTCATTGCTGAAAGTAATTGCAGGCATTGATAAAAACTATCAGGGAGAAGTAGTGTTTTCGCCGGGATATACGGTAGGAATGCTCGAACAAGAGCCCCAGCTTGACCCCGAAAAAACGGTAATTGATGTAGTGAAAGAAGGAACCAAAGAGGTGGTGGATTTGCTGAAAGAGTTTGACGAAATCAACGAAAAGTTTGCAGACCCGGATGCGGATTTCGATAAACTGATAGCCCGTCAGGGTGAGGTTCAGGAAAAACTGGATGCTTTGGATGCATGGAATCTGGATAATAAACTCGAAAAAGCAATGGATGCCCTGCGTTGTCCGCCTGCCGATGCCCAGATTAAAGTTCTGTCTGGTGGTGAAAAACGTCGTGTGGCTTTGTGCCGTTTGCTGCTTCAGCAACCTGATGTACTATTGCTTGATGAGCCAACCAACCACCTTGATGCCGAATCAGTATCGTGGCTGGAACATCACTTGCAGCAATATGCCGGAACTGTAATTGCTGTGACTCACGACCGTTATTTCCTGGATAATGTAGCCGGCTGGATTCTGGAACTTGATCGTGGTGAAGGCATTCCCTGGAAAGGCAATTATTCTTCATGGTTGGAACAGAAGAAAAACAGGCTGTCTCAGGAAGAAAAAACTGAATCTAAACGTCAGAAAACCCTTGAAAGAGAGCTGGAATGGGTTAAAATGGCTCCAAAAGCCCGTCAGGCTAAATCAAAAGCCCGTTTACAGGCGTATGACAAACTCCTGAGTGAAGAAACCAAACAAAAAGAAGACAAACTGGAGCTTTATATTCCACCGGGACAGCGTTTAGGCACTAAAGTAATTGAAGTACAAAATATTGCCAAAGCATTCGGAGACAAACTCCTGTTTGAAAACCTGAGTTTTTCTCTGCCACAAGGTGGTATTGTAGGCATTATTGGTCCGAACGGGGCTGGTAAAACGACACTTTTCAAACTTATTACCGGAAAAGAAAAACCTGATGCCGGAACTTTTGAAGTAGGTGAAACTGTAGATATTGCCTATGTAGATCAGGGACATGATAATCTTAATCCAGATAAAACTGTTTTTGAAACCATTTCAGGTGGCACAGAGCAAATGATGCTGGGTGGAAAACAGGTCAATTCACGGGCTTATGTTAGTAAATTTAACTTTTCGGGGGCAGATCAGGAGAAAAAAGTAGGGATATTGTCAGGTGGAGAACGTAATCGTGTGCATCTGGCAATGATTCTCAAACAGGGAGCTAATTTGCTGCTACTCGATGAGCCGACCAACGACCTTGACGTAAATACCATGCGGGCTTTGGAAGAAGGTCTGGAAAATTTTGCAGGTTGTGCTGTGGTTATTTCTCACGACAGATGGTTTCTTGACCGGATTTGTACTCACATTCTGGCATTTGAAGGTGATTCGCAGGTATATTGGTTTGAGGGTAACTTCTCCGACTACGAAGAAAACCGGAAAAAACGTCTTGGCGATGATACTCCTCATCGTATCCGTTATAAAAAACTGGTATAATATAAAGTAAGGATTAAACACCGGATAAGTCTTCAAGATTTATCCGGTTTGTTTTTTTACCACAACCAGAAATTAACACTTTCTTTTTCTTCCAAATCTCCTTTGTCTGTTGGATGAAGGGCAATGCCGTCCGACCCTAAAGTAGCCGTAATATCTCCGGAAGTATTAAAATGAATGGGTTGTAATCCATTGGAAGTTAGTTTAACTGGAAAAAATTCATCTAAAGATACTTTTTTGGTTTTAGAACTAAGCAAGGGAAGCTCTTGCACAGAAGTTTCCGGCATTTGCCAGCAAGCGTATAAAAATGGTTCAATAAAAAGTTTAAAATTAACCTGACAGGAAACCGGATTGCCGGGCAAAGCAAAAACCACTCCTGCATTGGGCATTTGACCAAACCAAAAAGGCTTGCCCGGGCGAATGGCTACTTTGTGAAATACTTTCTTTACTCCCAACTTCTCCATAACCCCCGGCACATAATCGGCATCACCTGCTGAAACCCCACCTGAAACAATCACAACATCACAAGCTAATCCTGTTGAGAAAGCTTTTTCCAAAGCCGATATACTATCGGGAACAAGTTGTTTAATAACTGGTGTAATCTGAAATTTTCGGAGCATGGCTTCCAGCACAAAGCTGTTTGAGTCACGAATCTGGTGAGGGAGTATTGCCTTACCAGATTCAATTACTTCATCTCCTGTGGAAAAAAGAGCAACTTTTGGAAGTTTATGAACTATGGGCTGGGTTTTACCAACCACCGCCATCACATTAATTTCAGGGGCTTTACAAAAAAGTCCAGAAGACAAAATCAGTGATTCATTTTTTAAATCTTCACCCTGCCGGGCAATGTTTTGAAAATATTTAAGGTTGTTGACATTAATAACGGCTTGTTTGCCAAGCTCTTCTACATCTTCCCGCCTTATTACACAATCTGCTGAAGCCGGCACAGGTGCTCCTGTCATTATTTTGTAGCATTGCCCGGTTGCCAGTATTTTTGTTGCAACTTTTCCGGCAAATATCTCTTCAACTACTTCAAAATTTTTTATTCCGGTTTCAAAATCCTGTAATCGTATAGCGAAACCATCCATCGTTGCCCTGTTGAATGGTGGATAATCGCGGTCTGACCGAATTTCTTCTGCCAATACTCTGCCCCATGATTCAGAAAGAGCAACTTTTTCAGTGCCAAACTGCTGTGAATATTGCCTGATAATATCCTGGGCTTTTCTGAAAGGAAGCATAAAATCTGAAGTTTAAGTATAAGATAAGAAAATATGCCTAAATTTAGAGAGAATAATGCTTTTCTCTTTAAACTGCTTTACAAAGATTCAATATTATTATCCATTTCCGAAATAAAGAACGGGCTGTTGAAAAAGTAGCCCTATTGGCACAATATTTTAATCTGCAGGTAGAAAATCGCATTTCTTAAATAATTATACTGTTTTAAATTAACTACATTTATAGCTTCTGCTATTTTTGAGAAAAAAATCAAAGTCTGTACCTAATGAAAAACCTATTTATAGCGAAAGTCAATTACTTGTTTATATTTTTAGTTGGTGGCATTGTTTCTTCATGCGTTCCGATAGCACAGCAAAACCAAACTACTGCCTCATTGCCACAAAGTGATAATTCGGGTAATACAAAAGCTCAGGTTGCCAATGTGCCTTATTACATTGATAAGACACTCAGAACCGAAAATTTCAATTATGAAACTACAATCCGGACTGTAGAGCTTTACCCACAACTTAGTGAGCAGACCACCGAAGCAACTTTGCATAGTCCGGCAGTTGTGCCACTTACCGAGCAGACTTTAATGCTTGAGTTTGATGAACTGACTTCGCAAAGTCATACTCCTTTTCATGCCCGGGTTTACCATTGCAATGCCGACTGGACAATTTCTACACTCAACGATATTGAATTTATGCAGGATTTTAACGATTTTATCATTAATCGTTCTGAATACTCAGCAGCTACCAAGGTTCCCTATATCCATTATAAATTTGAATTGCCAAAGGTTAAAATATCTGGTAATTATATCATTATGGTACATCGCGAAGGCAATATCAAAGATATTTTGCTTACCCGCAGGTTTGTGGTCTTTGAAAATCTGGTAGAAATTGGGGCAGGCGTAGTGCCGTCTTCCGGCATAAAAGAACGCAGAACCAATCAACAGATAGATTTTGGAATTTCTTATAAAAATTATAATCTCTACAATCCGAGAGAAAACGTTAAAGTTACTATTCGTCAAAATGGAAACTGGCTGAATGCCACCCAAAAACTTGCTCCTTTTTCTATAAAGGAAGATTTGAGAATACTGGAATATAATTTTTTTAATCTTGAAAATAATTTTCCGGCAGGTAATGAGTTTCGCTTTTTTGATATAAGAAGCCTGAAATTTATAGGACAAAATGTAGCAAAATTAGAAGTAGCAGAAGCTGATAAAAATGTGGTTTTTCTGGGAACAGACCAAAGCCGGGCAAATAAAAGCTATACTTTGGTAAAAGACCAGAATGGCGAATTTGTAATTGATAATTATGAAAGAGGAAACGGAGCCATTCAGGCAGATTATGCCAATGTTCGTTTTTTTCTGAAAACCCCTGAAGTACCCGATGCCAAAATTTATATTTTTGGAGCATTGACCAACTGGCAGTTAGGTAATGAAAGTATGATGCACTATGATACTGAAAACCAGGGATATAGAGGAGAGTTGCTTTTGAAACAAGGTTATTATAATTTCAGGTATGTGTTGCTTAAAAATGACAAACCAGATGAATCTTATTTTGAAGGCAGTTATTTTGAGACAGAAAACCGGTATGAAATTTTTGTGTATTACCGACCTGTAGGAGTCAGAAATGACCTGGTAGTTGGATTCAAAACAGTGTTTGCCAACAGCCGTAACTGATAGTATTTTTATTATATTTACCTGCCAAACCTTCCTGAATCTTTATGAATTCAATAATTGATTTCATCAGAGAACATATTGTGCTGATTGGGTCTGCATATGTGGCAGTATGCGTAGTAGCTTACCTCATTCAGGAGCGTTTTATCTTCAAACCCGAAAAGCTACCCGCAGATTTTGTTTATAAATACGATGACCCTTTTGAGGAAATGTGGTTTGAGCCAGAACCTGGTGTAAGAATTAATGGGTTACGGTTTACTGTAAAAAAGCCAAAAGGATTGCTGCTTTACTTTCATGGAAATACCCGTAGTATTAAAGGCTGGGCAAAATATGCCAGAGATTTTACCGTAAATGGCTATGATGTATTATTGATTGATTACCGGGGTTTTGGCAAAAGTACAGGCAAACGTACCGAAGAAAACCTGTACAAAGACGGGCAGTTTGTCTATGATAGTATTCAGGAACATTACGAAGAAAAACAAATTGTAGTTTACGGACGCTCACTGGGGTCTGGTTTTGCAGCAAAACTTGCCTCTGAGAATGAACCCAAGATGCTTATTTTAGATGCTCCCTATTACAGTTTTTCAAGACTTACCCGACGATTTTTGCCTTTTTTGCCAGTTGCAATTATTCTTCGGTTTTCTATTCGTACAGATATATGGATAAAATATGTCCGTTGTCCGGTTTATATTATTCATGGCACAAAAGACTGGCTTATTCCTTTTCGATTTAGTGTAAAACTCTCCAAAGAAGCCCCACTTAATACCCGACTTGTACCTATTTATGGTGGTGGACACAATAACCTACCCTCGTTTCCGGAATACCACAAGCACCTTGCCGATATTCTGGAAGACCGGTTTGACCTGATTTTTGACAAATACTAACCTAATTTGAAAATATCAGGGATTTGCTGTTTTCTTACGGGTAGAGATATGAAACGGCAGGTACAGAGGACAAAAACTGACCAAACTTGTCAGAAAAAAGACAGCAGAAAGCACCAATAAAATAAGTGCTACTGTACCCGAAATTATGTTTCCGAAATACAAACCAGCAATAGCCAAAGCAACCAGCACCCTGATAACTCTGTCTGCAATACCCATATTTTTCTTCATGTCTTTAAGTTTTGTTTGTTATAAAAAGCTAAACAAAAAAATGAAATAAAGTTCTTAAAGACAGTGATATAGGTTGTTGAAATAACTGATTTTACTCAGGCTGTTTTTCTTCTTTTGGGGCATTTTTAACTCCCAGATAGGTACGAATTACAGCAAAAGTAGTGATACTCAAAAAGAACAATATAATGAGTTCGACATGTTCTCTGAGCCACGGAAAAGCTTCACCCAGATAATAACCAGCACAGGGTAGCGTTACACCCCAGGCGAGAGCTCCGGCAATATTAAAAATAGTAAACCTTGATAAAGGCATTTTTATCATGCCGACTATGATAGGAGAGAAAGTACGGATTACAGGCATAAAGCGGGCTAATATCAATGCTTTACCACCATGTTTTTCAAAAAAGTCTTTAGAGCGGGTAAGGTATTCCTTTTTAAAATACCATGTGTCTTTTCGGGATTGCAGGTTGTCGCCGAGAAACTTGCCAAATAAATAGCCGGTAAAACTTCCGCAAATGGCTGCTCCCACAATACAGGCAGAAACTAGCGTTATGGGAAAAGGCAATTGCCCACTGCTGGCAAACATACCTGCAAGAAACAATAAATAATCGCCGGGCAGGAAAAAAGCAAAGAAAAAGCCATTTTCCATATACACGATAAGTGTAACAAGTGCCAATCCTCCGACCTGAAGAATGTAATTAGCGTCTGAATAGTTGCGAAAAAACTCAAAAATTGAATTCATAGGGCAAAGGTGTGGTAATAGTTGTGCGATTTTACTATTTTTTGGCTTCAATACCGAAAAACGTTGAAAAAGAAATTTAGCTGTAATAGCTTTGAGAAAAAAACGATTCCAGAAGGCTAACCATTTTTAATTAAATAGAGTTTATACTTTTATAAATAAATTCCGGGTTTTTATGATGAAAAATAATCATTATTTGCTGTTTATATCTCTTCTTTTGAACGTGCTTTTGAGTGCCTGTAAAGAAAAGAATGTTTCTCCGGATAGCACGGATGTAAGAGACAGTGTATATTATTACACAAAGATGTATTACCTCTGGACGGATAAGCTGCCATCAGCCTCCGACTTTAAGCCTACCAGTTATGCATCACCTACCGCAGTAATAGAAAAAGTAAAGACTTATAGCCCTGCCAACAGCAATTATAATTCGTCAGACCCACGCAGCTCTCCCTATGCTGACCGTTATAGCTTTGTAACTTCCCAAAAAAATTGGTATAACCGGGTAGCTGGAAATTATGCTGATTTTGGAGTTTACCTAAGGTATATGTCGGCTAATGATGTAAGAGTAGGTCAGGTATATGAAGGGTCAGCTTTTGGAAATGCCGGCATCAAACGAGGCTGGAGACTGGTAAGAGTAGGAAATATTGACGGAACTTCTGCCAATGCACAATCTATCAGAGACCTTATCAATGCAAATAATACACTCACTTTTGTTTTTGAAAAGCCAGACCTTACCCAACAAACTTTTACCCTTACTAAGTCCTCCTATGCTGCCAATTTTGTTACCAATGCCAAAGTAATTATATCAGGGAGTAAGAAAATAGGTTATTTTTATTTTGACAGTTTCTTAGGTAACAATAGCGGTCAGGAAACTATAAACAAACTGACATCGGTATTTAATGATTTTGCTTCACAGCAGATAGATGCTCTTGTGGTAGATATCAGATATAATGGGGGGGGATATACACGTGTACAGGAAGCTTTGGCAAACCTGATTGCTCCTGCTACAGCTAAAAGCAAAAAGATGTACACGTATCAATGGAATGCAGCTGTGCAGGCGAGTCTTCAGCAAAGTAACACAAGTCCTACCATCAACTTTGACAGTCAGGCAAGCAAACTTGGCATTTCACAAGTTGTTTTTCTCACGGGTTATTACACTGCCTCTGCCAGTGAATTGCTCATCAATAACCTGAAGCCTTACATGGATGTGAAGTTAGTTGGTGACAAAACGTATGGTAAGCCTGTAGGTTTTCCGGTACTTGATATTACCATGAGTCGTACAGATTCTTCGCAGAATATAGTAGTTGCTCCGGTAGCCTTCAAAACTGTAAATGCTAATGGAAATGGCGATTATTATTATGGAATAGATGTAGATAAGCTACAAACAGATGATGCAACCCATGACTTTGGCGATCCACAGGAAGCCTGCCTTAAAGATGCAATACGTTATTTGACTAATGGCAATTTTCTGCGTACCGCCGATGAAACTATTAAAACTACTCCCGAAATTAATCAGCTTAATAAGACCCTGAATACCCGGCAATCTATAGGTATGTTTTTCAAAATGCCTTGATTAAGAGTGTTGTTTTAATAGAATAGAGGTGTATTTTAAAGGTAAAAATTAGGTTGATATGTAGAGGTAAATTATTAGCTTTGAGCAAATATTTTCATCATCCACCTAAACTTTTTACACTATGCTTAATGAATTGACACAACTGGCTCAGGAAGTCGGAACGGAATATATGCTTTCTGACAATGGGCTGGATAACGAACATGCCGACAAGGCACTAGGCTTGGCAAGCAGCACCATTACGGAGTCCTTGCAGGAACAAATTGCTTCCGGTAATGGTCAGGAGGTAATGAACTTGCTTTCCGGTCAGCAGCAGGTAACTTCCGGGAATCCAATAGTTAATTCGATAATAGGAACTTTTGCCGGAAATATTATGCAAAAATTTGGCATCAAAAACCAGGTGGCTCAAACTATTGCAGCAGTTGTAATACCTATGGTGCTGCAACAATTGATTTCCAAAACCAATAACCCTAATGACAATAGTTTTAATTTACAGGGAATTTTAGGCGGGCTTTTTGGTAATAATTCTCAGATGGGTGGTTTTGATATCGGAAGTTTGCTGAATATGGTAGGTGGTCAGACTAATCAAAATCAGCAGGGTGGAAATGATATGATAGGAGGGCTGATAAATACTTTTCTGGGAGGTAAATAATAACTTATTATATGACAAAAGAAGAAATTGTTGAAAAAATAACAGACTTTCTGGCATCCGGAAATAAACTTATGGCTGTTAAATGGGTAATAGATAATACAGGTTGGGGATTAAAACAGTCCAAAGACCTGGTTGATGAAGTTGAGGCAGTTTTCATTCAGGAAAAACTAAAGACTGGCTTAGGAGCAACTCTTGAGCAGCAGGTTAGGAGTCTGATAGATAGCAGGAATTTGATAGAAGCTATTAAGCTGGTAAAAGAAACTTTGAACATAGGTTTGAAAGAAGCAAAAGATATTGTAGATAACATGCAGCATAACCGTTGAAAAAATGAAAGCCCGGCAGCAGTGCCACCGGGTTTTCGTATAGTGTTCTAACACTATTTTCTTAACCTTAAACCTATGTTGTTATAACATTCAATTACCATTCCAAAGTTTACGATATGTAAGTTTTTTTTCAAAATTTTCTGAAAATACAATAAAAGAAGCCCTAAATTCTCATCTAGGGCTTCTTTTATTGTGAAAATCAGTCAGTTATCGTGGTAAGTCAGGTAAGTTTTGAAAAGTAAGACTACAAAAAGTCAGATGATTTCAAAAGATATTTGACTGATTTCCGAAAATTAGTCTTTCATTCCAAAAATTGGATTATTTCTTATAGGTAATTCTATAAACAACGCCAGCCTGGTCGTCAGATACCAGCATTGAGCCGTCAGGCATGAGTTGTACATCAACCGGTCTGCCCAATACCTTTTGGTCAGGTTGCAGCCAACCTGTGGCAAAAGGTTCATATTTAACAGGCTTTTTATTGCTATCCAGTGTTACCATCGTGATTCGGTAGCCTACATGACCCGCTTCTTTGGTACGGTTCCATGAGCCATGTTCAGCAATAAAAATGCGATTCTGGTATTCTTTCGGAAACATTTTGCCAGTATAAAAACGCAAACCGAGGGCTGCTGTGTGGGCTTGCAGTTTTTGGGCAGTCGGAGCAAAATCAGAACAGGGACGTTTGCTGCCAAATTCAGGGTCAGTGATTTCGCCTGCGTGGCAATACGGATAGCCAAAATGCAATCCTTTTGTCGGGGCATTGCCAAGCACATCCGGCGGAGTGTTATCCCCCAGCATATCACGTCCATTGGAAGTAAACCATAGTTCTTTAGTTTGTGGATGCCATGTAAATCCTACAGAATTACGAATGCCTTCTGCAAAGATTTCCATTTTTTTTGTATCAACATCCAGACGGGTAATAGAAGAATAAACAGGATTGTCTAGTCTTTCACAAATATTGCAGGGAGCCCCTACAGGTACATATAATTTACCGTCCGGACCGAAAGCAATAAATTTCCAGCCATGATGCTTGTCTGTTGGATATTTATCATATACTACTTCATAAGAAGGACTATTTTTCAGATTAGATTCAATATTTTTAAACCGTAAAATTCTGTTGATTTCTGCCACATATAAATCTCCATCTTTAAAAGCAACACCATTGGGTTGATTCAGTTTTTCGGCTATTTTTATCACTTCATCAGGTTTGCCGTCTTTGTTGGCATCAGGAAGAGCATACACATTTCCATTGTCGTTGCGGTTGCCCACAAACAAGGTTCCGTTGGGAGATAAAGTAAGAGAGCGTGCGTTTGGTACTTCTGCAAATACTTCTATACTAAATCCGACAGGTAATTTAATTTTGTCAAGATTGTATTTTTTAAACAGAGCTTCTGCTTGAAGGTCGGGTTTTGGTGCTACATTTTTTTCACTGTAGTTTATAAAACCTGGCAAAAAACTCAGCAGGATTACCAGTACTACTCCAAAAATGGCATTGAATAAGGTTTGTTTCTTCATAATTTTTTGATGATTGGAAAACTAAAACTCCTTTTTTACTTCAAATTTACAAAAACATATTTTCAGGAAAATCTTTGTATCAAAAGTATTTATTTTACTATGATTCTATTTGTTTTATTTAATCGGCAATCATGTTGTTTTAATCGGCAATCTTATTATTCCAATCGGCAGTATTGCTCTGTTTATATAGACTTTATAAGTTTATTACGGGTAGTTTTTCTCGCTTTCATTAAAAAATCCTATTTTTCCGAAACCTAAACCAATTAATTACTGTTTTGAAAGAAGGTTTTAGTCTATCCCGAATTATGTTCTTTTCTACCAAACTACCTTATTTTTTTGTTGCTTTTTCAGGACTTGTATTGATGTCTTCCTGTAAAAAATCTGAAACTAAAGCAACCAATACTCCAGCCCAGAATCCGGCTGCGATGCCTGTTAATGTCTTTGTTGCTGTTAATAAAGACTTAACCGACAATGTAATTTCCAGCGGCACACTTCTTGCAGCAGAGCAACTTGAAATTCATCCTGAAATTTCGGGCAGAATCACAATGCTCAACATTCAGGAAGGCAGACAAATCAGCAAGGGTACATTACTCGTAAAATTATACGATGGCGATTTGCAGGCTCAATTACAAAAGCTATATGCTCAGAAAGAAAATGATGAAAAAAACGAACAGAGAGCCAAACAACTACTTGCCCGCGATGCAGCCAGCCAGCAGGATTATGATCTCGTTTCTACCCAACTGAAAACCACTCTGGCAGATATTGAACTGGTAAAGGCTCAAATTTTGAAAACTGAAATCAGAGCTCCATTTAGTGGTGTGATTGGTTTACGGAATGTAAGTCCGGGGGCTTATGTGAGTCCTTCTACTACCATTGCAAACCTTCAGCAAACAGACCCTCTGAAAGTAGATTTTTTCGTACCTGAAAAATACAGCTCACGGCTTTCTGTCAATAAATCGGTCGTTTTTGAAGTAGATGGATTTACAGAGAAATTTAAAGGAAATATATATGCCATAGAACCCGGTATTGACCAAGCTACCAGAAGCATTAAAATCAGAGCGATGGTTGCTAATACAGGAGCCAAACTACATCCCGGAGCTTTTGCCAAAGTAAGGCTGGATATTCAAGATATAAAAGCGGTGATGGTGCCTACACAGGCAATTATTCCACAAACACGTGGCAAGCAGGTGGTTTTGCTTAAAAATGGCAAAGCTGCTTTTAGAAAAGTAGAAACCGGACTTCGTAACGAAAATCAGGTACAGGTAACCTCAGGTTTGGCAGAAGGAGATACTGTGATTACTACAGGGCTGATGTTTGTAAAACCTGACGCCCCACTCAAAGTGGGAAAAGTAGTGAATGAGTAAAATAGTTGCCAAAGATATGTAACGTAATTATCAGTAATTATTTCATAGTCAGTATTAAACCAATACCACTAAATCTGTAACAACCTCCTTGTCTAAAATTTGCCTCATAACTCATATTTTATAATAAATAGTATATAACCCATACAGTTCATGAGTTTATCATCTGTCAGTCTCAAACGTCCGGTATTAGCCATGGTGATGTCAATGCTCATCATCATTTTTGGTATAATTGGCTATACCTTTTTGGGGGTTCGTGAATACCCGGCTATTGACCCCCCCATCATTACTGTAAGTACTTCTTATGTAGGAGCTAACCCTGAAATCATTGAATCTCAGATTACGGAGCCTTTAGAAAAAGCTATCAATGGTATTCAGGGAATACGAAATATTTCCTCTACAAGTTCGCTGGGTTCGAGTCAGATTACGGTAGAGTTTAATCTTGACGTTGACTTGGAACGGGCAGCTAATGATGTACGTGATAAAGTTTCACAGGCGGTTCGACAACTTCCGCAAGATATTGATGCCCCTCCGGTGGTAGCCAAAGCAGATGCTAATGGTGACCCTATTATGTTTATTCCTGTACAAAGTACTACCAAGAATGTAAATGAACTGGCAGAGTATGTAGAAAATGTATTACAGGAGCGTTTGCAAACCATTCCGGGTGTGAGTCAGATTAACTTATTTGGCTTAAAGCGATATGCCATGCGGTTATGGGTTGATCCGGCAAAACTGGCTGCTTACAAACTTACTGTACAAGATGTACAAGCTGCCCTCAATCGTGAAAATGTTGAATTGCCGGGCGGAAAAGTTTATGGAAATGCCACGGAACTTACTGTAAAAAGCTATGGAAGACTTTCTACAGAAGAAGAATTTAATAACCTGATTATTCAGCAGACAGATAATCAGATTGTGAGATTTAAAGATGTAGGTCATGCCGAATTAGGTTCCGAGAATGAAGAAAGTTCTGCCAAGCGAAATGGTGCTACCAATATCTCGATGGCTGTTATTCCACAACCGGGAGCTAATTACATCCAGATTGCAGATGAAATTTACAAAAGGATGGAAGAAATCAAGAAAGATTTACCACCTGATATGATTGTAGATTTTGGAATCGATAAATCTCGATTTGTAAGAAAATCAATAGAAGAGGTGCAGGAAACACTGATTATCTCTTTTGGCTTGGTGGTACTGGTAATTTTCTTGTTTTTTCGGGATTGGCTTATTGCTTTTCGTCCTTTGATAGATATTCCGGTAGCTCTCATCGGAACATTCTTTATCATGTATGTTTCCGGTTTTTCTATCAATGTGCTTACCCTGCTGGGTATTGTGCTGGCAACCGGCTTGGTAGTAGATGATGGAATTGTAGTAACAGAAAATATTTTTAAGAAGCTGGAGAAAGGTATGAGTCCCATGAGAGCAGCCAAAGAGGGCTCTGAAGAGATATTTTTTGCAGTTATTTCTACTTCTATTACACTGGCAGTAGTATTTCTGCCGATTATCTTTTTGCAGGGTTTTGTAGGAAGTTTGTTCCGTGAATTTGGTATAGTAGTAGCAGGTGCAGTACTTATTTCGGCATTCGTGTCATTAAGCCTAACACCGGTATTGAGTGTAAAAATGTCCCGTAGTCACGAAAAAACCCAGAGTTCGTGGTTTTATCGCAAAACAGAGCCTTTTTATGTATGGCTTGATAAATCTTACCGCAGTTCACTTGAAAAGTTCATGAAAGTAAGGTGGATGGCATTTGTGATTATTGTAGCTTGTTTTGGTATTATTTACTTTGTGGGCACTACCATCCAATCAGAGCTTGCTCCTCTCGAAGACCGAAGTCTTACCCGTATTTCCGTCACCTTGCCAGAAGGTACAAGCTATGAAGTAACAGAACAAACCGTTACTGCTATTGCACAATTTGTAATGGACTCAGTACCTGAACAAAAAATGACATTTGCTATTGCTCCTAATTTCAGAGGTACAAGCAGTGCTGTAAACTCAGGTTTTGTAAGTGTATTGCTTTTTGAACCCCAAGACCGTATTGTAAATGGAAAACCAGGCAGAACACAACAACAAGTTGTAGATTATCTGACTAAAAATCTGAAACGGTTTAATCAGGCAAGAGCATTTCCTACACAAGACCAGACCATTCAGATTGGTTTTGGTTCAGGTTTGCCAGTTCAGTTTGTAATTCAGAATATTGACTTTGAAAAAATCCGTGAAAAGCTGCCTAAGTTCATGGAAGAAGTACAAAAAGACCCAACTTTTCAGGTATCTGACGTAAATCTTAAATTTAACAAGCCTGAACTGAATATTTCTATTGACCGCCTGAAAGCAACTGAACTAGGGGTGTCGGTACTGGATATTTCTAACACCTTGCAGCTTGCCCTTAGCAACCGCCGGTTTGGTTATTTTTTGATGAATGGCAAACAATATCAGGTAGTAGGGCAGGTGGACAGGGAAGATAGAGATGCTCCACTTGATTTGAAATCTTTTTATGTACGCAGTAACAAGGGCGATTTGATACAATTAGATAACCTGGTAAGAATGGAAGAAACTGCCAGTCCGCCACAACTTTATCACTTCAATCGCCTGAGTTCGGCTACTGTGTCAGCAGGACTTACACCTGGCAAAACATTGGGTGATGGTATCAAGGCTATGGAAGAAATCAAGAAAAGAGTGCTGGATGATTCGTTTACGACTAGTCTCTCAGGTCCTTCACGCGATTTTGCAGAAAGTGCTTCCAATACCAGCTTTGCTCTGTTGCTGGCACTGGCTTTGATTTACCTGATTTTAGCAGCACAGTTTGAAAGCTTTACCGATCCATTCATTATCATGGTTACCGTACCACTGGCATTTGCCGGAGCTTTGCTTTCTCTCTGGATTTTTAACCAGACACTCAACATTTTCTCGCAAATCGGTATTATCATGCTGATAGGGCTGGTAACTAAAAACGGTATTTTGATAGTAGAGTTTGCCAACGAAAAACGCAAGGAAGGTTTAAACAGTATGACTGCCGTACTCGAAGCTGCCCAGATGCGTCTGCGTCCGATTTTGATGACCAGTCTGGTAACTTCTTTTGGTGCTTTGCCGATTGCTCTGGCTTTGGGTTCTGCATCTAAAAGCCGTGTTCCGCTTGGGATTGTAATTGTGGGTGGAATTATGTTTTCCTTGATTCTGACCCTGTACGTAATTCCAGCCATTTACTCTTATTTCTCACGTAAACCTAAAAATGAGGAAGAAGAAGAAAAAATACTGGAGCATGACCATGATGCCGTGCCAGCGGAGTAAACAGAAAATACATAAACTAAAAAAGCCTGCTCATTTGCATTATGAGCAGGCTTTTATATTATAATGATAAAAAAGTTGATTAAAATACAGATTCTGTATCAGTACGAGTAAGGTATTGCGTCTGAATCAAATCAGATATAAAATCTGAAACAGACATGGTTCGGATTAGAAGACCATTATTTACTTTAAGTTTTTGGGAGAAAGCTTCCATAAACTCCTGGTTAGGTTTCTCAAAATCAAACTTGTTTCGATATTTAAGCGTTTCCAGAATTTCTGATGGGAAACCGGCTACCAGTTCACCACCATCTGCTATTTTGAATTTCATAGTTTTTACAGGTTGTTATTGTTTATTAATCAAATGCCTATTTTTAATAGTAACATCACGTTATCTGCAAACTGGTTACAAAAGTATAATAAAAATTATATTTATATAAAATAATTTATCAACAATTTATGCACAATTGTGGATAAATGTAATATATTTATTTTATAAGAAATCTTGTTTCATTGGTTCGAAAAAAATCGCTCATGGCTTTTTCAAGTAATCTCTTCTATTAGTACTAACATTTATTATCTGCAATTAGTGTGCCTGCTTTTATAAAAATTTGTAATTTTTGTTGTAAGAAGAATTTTATTGCGTATTTTGTAAAAAAATATTAGTTTGCTTTCAATTTTTATTATAAAAGGCATATTTTTCTGCAAATGATACAAAATCAGACCTCTTCCCAATCTCAGTTTTTCCAGCAATATCCGGCAGATAGCCACATGTGGGATGAAGTATTCAGCAAGTCTGATACCTGTCGGGATCACTACTGTGAAGTGCTTAATCATTTCAAGCAAATGACTGAAGCCGATTTCGAGCTACTTAGTGAATACGCCAAAGTTTCTTTTTTCAATCAGGGTATTACATTCAATGTTTATTCAGATAATCAGGGTATAGAAAAAATATTTCCTTTTGACTTGTTTCCCCGAATCATTCCACTTAAAGAATGGGAGCATATCGAAAAAGGGCTTATTCAGCGAGGTCATGCCATAAATTTATTTCTGCATGATATTTATAATGACAAAAAAATACTAAAAGACAATATTGTACCTAAAGAGCTTATTTTTTCCTCACGTTATTATGTAAAGGAAATGATAGGTTTTACACCTACCCGCAAGGTCTATACCCATGTTTCCGGTACTGATATTATCAAACATTCGGACGGAGATTATTATGTGCTTGAAGACAATCTGCGTTGTCCGTCAGGAGTAAGTTATGTTTTGAATAACCGTTCAGCAATGAAAAAAACTTTTCCTGATTTGTTTTTTAAATACAATATACTGCCTGTAAATGACTATGCCGAACAATTGCTGGGTGTGATGCAAAAAGTAGCCCCGGCAGGTATAGATTCGCCAACTTGTGTGGTGCTTTCGCCCGGGATGTATAATTCTGCATATTTTGAGCATTCTTTTCTGGCTTTTCAGATGGGTATTCAATTGGTAGAAGGCAGAGATTTATTTGTGGATAAGAACTTTGTGTATATGAAAACCATTTTTGGTCCGCAACGTGTAGATGTGATTTATCGCCGGATAGATGATGATTTTCTTGACCCACATGTTTTTCGCAAAGATTCATTACTGGGTGTACCAGGTTTGATTAATGTTTTCAGAGAAGGTAATGTAAGTCTGTTAAATACGCCAGGAACAGGTGTGGCAGATGATAAGGCGGTTTATACCTATGTGCCTGATATGATAAAATATTACCTTAATGAAGAGCCCATTTTAAAGAATGTATATACTTATCGTTGTGAAAATACAACAGAAATGAAATATGTACTCGAAAATCTGGACAAACTGGTAGTAAAACCCGTAGATGAATCGGGTGGGTATGGTTTGCTTATTGGAAGTAAAGCTACACAGAGTGAAAGAGAAGAGTTTAGCGAAAAAATAAAAGCAGATCCACGCAAGTATATTGCCCAACCCATTATGAGTCTTTCGGTACATCCGACACATATTGATGAAGAGAAAAACTTTGAACCACGCCACATCGACCTGCGTACGTTTTCGCTGATGGGTGGAGAAAAGCCTTTTGTTTGTAAAGGGGGATTAACCAGAGTTGCCCTGCGAAAAGGGAATCTGGTGGTGAATTCTTCACAGGGTGGAGGTTCTAAAGATACCTGGGTGCTGGGAAATTAAGCCCTGCTCTTTATAATTGTTAGATAGTTGTATGGTTTTATTGTTACAACAATTTATCAATTCAGCTATTTAACAATAGAGTTTTTTATTTGATTGTTCATTTTTTTGTTTTCCTATAAAACTACCTCAATGCTTTCCCGTATTGCAAATAATCTTTTCTGGATGGGACGCTACTTAGAAAGAGCTGAACATTTAGCCCAATATATTAAAATACAATACCTGTCCAGCCTGGATGCTCCTTTGGCATATAATAAAGAGCAGGCTCTGGATTCTATACTCTACATGAATGGTGGAAAAACAGAGTATGATGAACTCTATGAAAAGCTGGACGATGACGAGGTGTTGTTTTATACAACGTTTGATGAGCGTAACCAGCTTTCCATAAAAAACTGTATCCGGATGGCACGCGAAAATGCAAGAGGCGGCAGAGATGAGCTGGCATCTGAAGCATGGGAAGCTATCAACAGACTCTATCATTATACCAATAATTTTCGGGCGTCTCATTTTCCACAGGAAAAACGTTATGAATTTTATCAGTCTATTTCTGATAATACCTATATTATTAAAGGGACGCTCCGAACCACCCACCTGGTAAACCCAGTATTAGCTATGATTAATGTAGGCTTGCATATTGAACGTTCGGTTCAGATTTGTCATATTATTCTGGCAAAACTCAGAGATATTCAGCAGACTGTGTTAGAAACTGATCAGGAAAGTGTGAGTTTACTTGAAAACTACCATGCAGGCAATATGCTTAGAAGTGCAGGAGGTTTTGATATGAGCCGAAAATACTATAAAACTTTACCTAATAAGCATAATGCGATTGAATTTTTAGTACTTAATAAGTCATTTCCCCGTTCTATCAGCTATAACCTTGAGAGGATAGAGCGTAATATGGAAGTAATTAATGATTCTAAAAAGTTTAGTAAAGACTCTGCAAGATTTAAGGTGGGTAGACTTAATGCTCATCTTCGTTATATGACTATTGAAGAAATAGAACAAAAAGAAATAATTTTTCTGAATGAACTCACACAGGCATTGTATGATATCGGACAAAAATTTGATGAAGAATACCTGAATTTTTAAAATTCAGGTATTCTTTGGTTTTTCACTTCAAAGGCAATGCATTAACTCCCTGATTAGTGATTTTTACAGGTTTAATAAGCCCATTTTCATCAAAAAATAATTCGTCAATACAAGTAACACGATGATTAGCATCTGTTTCTCCTAAAGGACGGCGATGGTAAACAATATACCACTTATCTTTCTGCGAAACCTGTAATATGGAATGATGCCCGGCTCCGGTAGCAATCTGAGGATCTTGTTTTAAAATCTTATCAATTCTTTTGAAAGGACCCACAGGAGAATCAGCAATGGCATACGCTACCGAATAATCCGGACCTGTCCAGCCACCTTCAGACCACATCAGATAGTATTTCCCGTTTCTTTTGAACATAAAAGGACCTTCTACATACCCCTCTGGTGTAATTTCTTTAAACAGAGCACCCTCTTCAAATGGAATAAAACCTGTAAAGTCTTTATTGAGTTTGGCAATATTGCAATGTCTCCATCCTCCATAAAATAAATAATATTGTCCGTTATTGTCTTTAAATACAAACTGGTCTATCGGTTGAGCTCCGTTATAAAACTTATCTATCAGTGGTTTTCCGAGATAATCTTTAAACGGACCTTCGGGATGATCAGAAATGGCAATGCCGATACCACCATGCTCCTTATCGCTTTGTATGTCATTTGCTCCAAAAAACATATAATATTTCCCGCCTTTTTCTACAATCGCAAGAGCCCACATGGCTCTTTTTGCCCACTTGATTTGTGTTGTATCTAAAATATGACTGTGTTTAGTCCAATGCACCAGGTCGGGTGATGAAAAGCAATCAAAGAAAAACTGCTGATTACAGGAGATAAAATAGGCTTGGCAAATCCAGTTTTTTCCTGAACAAATCCACTTCAGGGACGATTTGCCAGCCAGAAAAACCGGATTGCCCGAAGTGGATTTGTTCTATCTGTGAAACACCTCTATTGAAAAAAATATAAGAGAACTGTTTTTTTCATAAATAATTTGGATGATTATACTTTTAACGTCCGGCTGCCGGGTCGATGATGTTTCCAAAGAATAAAGTATTCAAAAAGAGCTTGTTAGTTCCCCACCAGAAAGCCCTGAAATTAGGATTATCTGTCATCAAAATAACCCTGCCCTGTCCCAGAGTATTTACAACAATAGCCGGACTATTTTTTAGTTTGGTAAGATTAGGAGCTGAAATAAAGCCACTTAGCAAAGGATTAGCAGTATAAGTAACCGGAAAAGCATAAGGGTTGCGGGGTTTTTCCAGAAAGACAGTGTTATCTCTGAAAACAGGAATGGTTTTTTCGGAATAACCAAAACACAAAGGATGGGTGTTGTCTAATTTTACCTCAAAAATTGCCCCATTGATAGAAGCAGCCCTACTATATCGCTCGATGGCATTATAAGGACGTTGTATGAGGGAATCCGGACGACTTCGTTTGAGTTTTGCAGACGAAAAACCATTATTAATTGCCCATTCTACTGATTCGGTCATACAAACCAGCGTTCCACCATTTTGTATCCAGGTTTTTAATTTTTGCTTGGTGGTTTCATTTACTTCACTATAACTGCCCCCTACCATTACCACAGTAGTATATCTTTCCAGATTAAGCCGATTGAAAGCAGGCATATCTGGCATACTCACCGGAATATCAAAACGTTGATCGAGCACATACCATACTTCACCAGCATCTGTTGGAGTAACGCCTGTACCTACAGGAAGTACCACCTCTGGTCGGCGAAGCGTAGCCATAGCATTCCCGCCCAGGTCAGCTCCTGAAGGAGTAAGTCCGGTTTTTAAACCAAAGATTTCTATACCTGTTTCTGTAGTCAGTTGCACCAGTCGGGCATAAATTTGCTCAGAAAAACGATTTTGTATGCCTGTTGGCAATAAAATAGTTCCAGAGTCAAATTTTTCGAGTTTCCCATTTACTTCTGCCGAAAAAGGCTCCGTCATCACTTTCAGATTATAACCTTCTGATTGTAGTGCATACGTAATTTTAGGAGCAAAATAATCATTCCAACGCCATACAAACGCATAAGAATCAGGACTGCCAGTTACTTTGCCAGCAGGTAAAACGGCTTTTTCTACTTTCTTGCCCAGGCTGGCAGTAGTAACTTCAGCATAAGGAATGTTCATGGCATAAGGCAGTGAAAATGCTGAAATGTCATAAAAAAGACTATCCTCAAAAGTAGTACGTTTGTCAAACATTGCTTTGATAACCCGACTCTGACTTTGTGCTACCGGCACAGCAAATGATGAACCCGGCTCAAAAGTTTTGCCATTGGCAGAAATCGATTGCCCTAATTCAAACACATCTATTTGTTGGTGTAGCATAATCCGAAGTATTTCTGTATTTCGGGCAGCATCATTTTTAGTGCCAAATACATAATATTTAGTTGCACTTTTTTGAGCCTCCTGATAAGCCGTAAGATAACTGTTGCGTTGGTATTCAAGAAGTTCTGTTTTCAATTTTTGAGAAGCCTGCAAGGTAGTCATAGAAGCAGTTACATGATTTCGGATGGTAAACGGAAACCGTAATACTCCATTTGGACTTTCCTGAGCATGACCTCTCGAGCTTCCCTGCTCAAACAAAATGCCTACGCAGCCATGTATATCCGGGAAAGTAGAACCTTTTCCGTAATAAAAATCATCAAATGTCTCTTCTGTAAAATAGAGGGATTTGATATTGTCAAGTCCTTTGGCATGAAAAGCCCCGATTTTAGCAGTAAGTTCTTTGTTTTTGGCAGGTGTGAGTGGATGTACACGGGTTGGTTCTCCTGGCTGAAAGAAAAATGTCTGGGAAGTACCCATTTCATGATGGTCAGTTAAAATATTGGGTCTCCATTCATGGAATTTCTTAATACGTCCCTGACTTTCAGGGTGTTGTACATATAACCAGTCGCGATTCAAATCGAACCAGTAGTGATTGAAACGTCCACCGGGATATACTTCATTAAATTCACGGCTTTGGGGATCAGTAACCAGATTCTTGCTTTTATGCTGATTCACCCATGTAGATGCCCTTTGTACGCCATCAGGATTGAGACAAGGGTCTATGAGAATAATAGTAGAGCTGAGAAGCGAATCTATGCCATCTCCCTGAGCAGCAGCAAGATAATAGGCAACCAGGAGTGCAGCATTATCACCAGACTGTTCGTTTCCATGTACAGTATAGCCCATCCATACTACCAGAGGCATATTTTTAATGTCCAGACCAGCAGACTTTGTAGGGTCGGTCAATTGTAAATGCTGGGCTTTTAGACTTGGCAAATTGTTATGGTTTTGAGGAGAAGTAACAGTAAGCAACAACAAAGGTCTGTTTTCATAGGTTTTGCCATACACTTCCAGACTAATTCTGTCTGAGGCTTCATCCAGCTTTTTCATATAGCCTACCAGTTGATCGTGGGTTACATGCCATTCACCAACCTGGTAACCCAAATAACTTTCAGGAGTTGGAATAGCCGGATTATAAGATACGTTTTTGGGGAGGTAGTAATCTAAAGCTACCTGTGCTTTCAAATACGATTGAAAACTTACACCCAGATAAAATAGGACAAATAATCCGAAACGGATACCAAAATCATACCTGAAATGACGAAAAGAGAGAAAAAAAAGCATAGAAACAGGAGTTAGAAAAGCATTGAGCAATGACAAATATTCTGCTTTTTTCCTATCTAGTCAATATTTTTCTTGTCTTTCCAAATAAAATATAACAGATTTGTAGATGGTCTTCAGCGTGCCACCCGGATTATAATCTTTAAGCTATTCTTTTCTTGAAAGTTTTTAATTTTTAACATTTTAGTACATGAACAAAATTCTACCTATTGTCAGGTTTGGGTATTGCTTGTTTATCGCTTTGCTTTTAAGCTTGCCTTTGCTTGCCCAAACGAGGGAAATTAGTGGAAAAGTAACGACCTCTGAAGATGGTTCGGCTTTACCGGGAGTAAATATTTCAGTAAAAGGTACTTCAAGAGGTACTACTACTAATGCTGATGGAGATTACAAGTTAACGGTAAACGACGGTGAAACACTTGTATTTAGTCAGATAGGAATGGTTTCGCAGGAAGTAGTGATTGGTAACCAAAGTGTTCTTAATATTTCGCTTCAGCCTTCTGAAAATACGTTGGATGAAGTAGTTGTAACTGAATTTGGTATTGTCAGAGAAAAAAGGTCTTTGGCATATTCAGTAGTAGAAGTCAAAGGCAAAGATATTGCAGAAACACAGCGTGCTAATTTTTTGATTGCATTGCAGGGACGGGTTCCAGGTTTAACGATGACGACTACCTCCGGTAATCCGGGTGCTTCGGCAAGTATTAACTTGAGAGGAGTTACTTCTATTGGTGGAAACAACTCTCCCTTATTTGTATTAGACGGTTTGGTAGTAGATAACCGTACATTTGCACAAGGGGCATTGGTTTCTGACTCCCCTAACCGGAATAATGACTATCTTAATCGTATAGCTGACCTTAATCCTAACGATATCGAATCTATTTCAGTATTGAAAGGAGCCGAGGCAGCTGCTTTATATGGTTCGCAGGCAAACAATGGTGCTATTATCATAACTACCCGTAGAGGCAGTGCTGGAAAAGGAAAAATAACCTATGATAATTCTTTCCGCTTTGACAAAGTATATAGATTACTGGACATACAAAAAACATACGACAGAGGGGTAAATAGTTTATACTCAAGTCAGACTAATAGCTATTTCGGTCCGATTATTTCACAACAGGTTTACTCAGATAATATCAAAAATGCATTTCAGGTAGCCTATTCCCAAACTCATAACTTTGGTATAGAAGGAGGAACTGATAAAGCCACATATCGCCTTTCTGCCAATTATGTCAATCAAAATGGAGTTATTCCAAATACAAGTTTGGATAAATTTTCTGTGAGATTAAGCAGTGATACTAAAATTACTTCTAAACTTAAAGCTTTTACTACTTTTAATTATGTAAGTAATGATTTAAGAAAACCTTTTAAAGGGGATGGAGGTTTTTTTACTGCTTTATTTTCAATGCAACCCACTCAGGATATTCGCTATTATATGGCTCCTGATGGCTCAAGAGTTAGGGCTTTACCTGACTATAATTCGGAAATAGATAACCCTCTTTATCAGGCTGCTGTCAATAAAAATACCGATAAAACCCGCCGGATAATAGGTAACACAACATTTAATTATCAGATATTACCCTGGCTTGAAATAGTAGGGAGGGCAGGATTAGATATATATTCCACTCTGGGGAACTATTTTATCAATCCCGGTTCAAGTTTGTCTTACAATGTTGGTACTATTGAAAATTATGCCGAAAACAGTCGTATTCTTACAGGTAATTTTTTAGCTATTGCCAAGAAAAAAGCTGGGGCATTTGATGGTACACTTACCTTAGGAGGTTCGTTAGATGATAAACGTTATGAAGTTACTTCAAGTAAAGGCGATTCTTTACAGATACCCACTCTTAATAGTTTGAATAATACTAAAACCAGCACTCAACGTAATAAACAGACTACAACTCGTGTACGGGAGCCTGCCATTTTTGGAGCTTTGGATATATCTTATAAAGATATTATTTATCTGCGTCTTACCGGAAGAAATGACTGGAACTCCAAGTTGTCACCGGGAAGTCCTCTTAATTATTTTTATCCTTCCGCAGGACTGGGTGTTGTAGTATCGGATATTAATCCTATCCGAGAAATTTTACCTAAGTCAGTAAATTTCATCAAAACCCGGTTTACTTATTCTGAAGTAGGAAATGCTCCACCAGTAGCCAATGCTATTGAGCCGACTCTGACAGCACAAGTTACAACGGGTGGCGGATATGCATTGGGGGTATTTGGGGGAAATTTTAATCTAAAGCCTGAGAAAACGAAGAGTATAGAAGTAGGAGGAGAAGTTCGCTTTTTTAATAACAGGCTTGGTTTTGATTTAGCATATTTCAGGGCTAACCGATTTAGACAAATTGTTCAGCAACGACTAAGTTATGGAACAGGTTCCATAATTGCGTTGGTAAATATGGCAAGTTTGATGAACGAAGGAGTGGAGTTACAAATCAATGGAACACCTGTAAAAACACAAAACTTTACTTGGGATATTACTTTAAACTTTACCAATAACAGAACTTACGTAAAAAATCTTCTGAATAATGTATCTGAATACTATAACTCTGATACATGGCTGATAGGAAATGCCCGTGCCAGTTCTTTTAATAGCAATATGTGGCAGTTCTACCCGGGTGTTAATCTGGATTATAACCATCGTGGTGAAGGAAGAGCTACTGCTATTGGCGGATATAGTTATTTAAGAAATAACAAAGGAGATATTCTTATTAATCCTACTACCGGATTGCCTGTAACAAATGCCAACTTCCTTCCAATTGGGGATCGCAATCCTGATTTTGCTATAGGACTCTTTAACCGAGTAAGTTATAAGACAATATCCCTTTCATTCTTATTAGATATTCGTAAAGGTGGTGATGTATTTAATGGTAATGAATACTATTTATTTAGAAGAGGCTTGAGTACTAAAACACTTGACAGAAATACTCCTGTTGTATTTAAAGGAGTGCTAAGAGATGGAAAAGAAAATACAGAAACACCTACCACAAATACTATTCAAATTAATCCGGCAACCAATAATGATTATTTTTCTTCTATTCCTGAATCTGAATTCGTTGAGAAAGATATTAACTGGTTACGGGTTAGAGATGTTACTTTAAGCTATCAGTTACCCACCAAATGGCTTTCTAAAACAAAAGTATTTAATTCTGGAAGTATATTCTTTACAGGAACAGATTTGTTTTTATGGACAAACTATACTGGTGTAGATCCTAATGTAAATGGTACTACTGCCAGTACGCTGGGTTCTGGTGCTTCTGGCTTTGATTTTGGTACGCTGGCTGTCCCCAGAGGGTATTCTTTTGGTATCAGAGTTCAATTATAAGGATTACTCAACTATTTTAATTTCAGAGAATTTATGAAAAAAATTATATATATCAGTTGTTGTTTATTGTTACTTACCAGTTGCCGGGAGTATCTGGATGTAAACTCTGACCCTAATAACCCACAATCTGCCCCAGCTTATTTGTTGCTTCCACCTATGTTTGCCAATATGGTCCGTGGAGAAGCATTTGATAGCCGATATGTAGGCAAGTATGTACAATACTGGAGTGATGTAAATGCTAATGATACCTGGGACCGGCATGGTTATGTGGCAGGAAGCGATGCTGCTGGTGAAAAATGGAGACAACATTACTGGGCTATTGGCAAAAATGTGGATTTGATGATAGCAGATGCTACTTCACGAAAAGACTGGAGTTATGTTGGAGCCGGAAAAGCTATTCGTGCATGGAGCTGGCAAACATCTACAGATTTTCATGGAGATATGATTCTGAAAGAAGCCTGGGATGATAGTCGCCTTTCGTTTGATTTTGATAGTCAGGATTTGATTTACGCAGAGGTAACAAAACTGTGTAATGAAGCACTCCTTGAGTTTGCTAAAACTAACGGTATTAATACTCTCAGCAAAGGTGATTTGGTCTATAAAGGTGATACCACTAAATGGGTAAGATTCATAAATGGTGTATTAGCCCGCAATCTTAATCATTTAAGCAATAAATCAACTTATAATCCTGATAAGATTATTGCCCTTGTAGATAAATCTTTTACCAGTAATTCTGATAACTTTAGTGTGCCACACGATGGGACGAATTCGGATAATTCTAATTTTTTTGGACCATTAAGAAGTAACATGGCTAATTTCAGACCTTCAGTTTTTGTAATTAGCTTGCTTGACGGAACATCTTTGGGTGCTGCTGACCCACGCCTGCCTCTCATGTTTACAGCTTCACCGGATGGTGTTTACAGAGGTGTACAACCTACTTTAGGAGACCCAAATAATACAACTGGTAATACCAAACGTATTCCAACCTTATGGGGTACATTGCCAGGTGTGACGGTTATTCCCGGTAAATTTTTGTTTACCAATAAAGCTCCTCATGCTCTGATGACCTATTTTGAATTACAGTTTATCAAAGCTGAAGCTGCATTTAAGAAAGGTGACAAGGCAGTTGCGTTGGATGCCTATACCAAAGGAATTGCTGCCAGTCTGGATTTTGTAGGAGTAGCTGTTGCTGATAAAAATACTTATCTGGCAAGTAATGCTGTTAAAAAAACAACAGGTACTTTGACTTTAAATGATATTATGTTACAAAAATATATAGCATTGTATGGTCATGGTTGTCTTGAAACCTGGGTTGATTTACGCAGATACCAATACAGTAGCTCGGTTTATACAGGATTTGCCTTACCGGCAGCAGTCAGTTTGTTTCCTGATAATAATGGCAAACCTGCCCAGCGTGCCAGACCACGCTATAACTCTGAGTATGTGTGGAACCGGGCTTCTTTAGATAAAATAGGTGGCAATAATCTTGATTACCATACTTACGAAATGTGGTTTAGCAAGCCATAATACTGTTTCGGGTCATTTATATTATCAACTCACAACTTTACAATAAATATGCAAAAAAGATATATTTTCGGTTTACTGGCAGCAATGTTGGCAGGATTAAGTCTAAGTGGTTGTGGAGATAAAGCTAATCTTCTGCAATCAGTTGAGCCGACTACCTCCAATGCCCGTATTAAATTTGTACATGCTGCGTCGGATGCCTCAGGTGTTAATTTTTTTGTAAACAGTAAGATAGTTTCGGCGACTTCCATTACGGGAGCTCCGGTAACTTATTTTTCGGCGTTTCCGGCTACCGATTATTTGTCTTTCAAAACAAATAATGATACGATTGCTTTGGGAATAAGAGTAGAAACTGCCAGTCCGACAGCTACTGTTACTTCAACCAAAATAGCTGCTATTAGAAGTGATTATTATACGGTAGCAGTAATTGGAACTTCTCCCAATTATGAAACACTTGTGCTCAAAGACGATATTCCATCTGGATACGTAGATAATCTGATTCGTATTCGGTTTATTAATCTTATTCCTAACTCTCCTGAACTTGATTTGGTAGCTACTCCTACGGGTGGAAGTGCTATTACATTTTACCAGAAAGTAGGATATAAGCTTGGATCGGTAGGTTTCTCGACTTTTAGTCCAGTAACATACCTTACAGGGGTAAATGCAGATCTTAACCCACTCACTTATACTTCTGTACAGTTTACCATGCAGATTAAAAATTCTTCTACGGGGGCTGTATTGGCTACACTGGCAACTGCCGGCAGCACTTTTGTCAGAAACAAAGTATATACCCTTATTGCACGTGGGCAAATAGGAGGAACAGGTACAAAAGCTGTAACTTTAGACAGGATTGTACATAAATAATCAGTAGTCTATTTCCTAAAAATAAGAGCGGGGTATCTATTAATAGATACCCCGCTCTTATTTTTAGGAATTTTTCTTTTTCTTCTTGTTTTTAACTGGTTTTTGAGGTTCTTCCGGCTTTTTGGGAGATTCAGACTTTTTTTCAGTTGTTATTTGGTCTTTTTTTTTTCTTCCTCGTCTAGCTTTCCGATTTTATTTTCTTTGATAAATTTCTTATAAGTTTCTTTAAATTCAGGAACATTAGGTTCTAATTTCATAGCTTTTTCATAATACTCGGCAGCATTTACAATCAATTTTTTTTCTTCAAAGAAACCTGCAATACTTACTGCTTCCATAGCCGTTAATTCACCTTCAGCAGGTTTAAGTGACGCAAATTCATTTAATATCTCTTTTTCAGTTTTTGCATCAGGTCTTTGGATTACGTATGGATTATCATCCGATTGATACAATGTGTTTTCTTTAGAAGTGATATGAAGGTTATACGACTCGCCGGGCTTCAGTTTGGTGAGGTCTATTGTATAAGAAGTATCTGTTAAAGGTGTAGACATTAATTTTTCACCATACATATCTTCCAGTTTAACATTATAAGTTTTGGTTTTTTTCTGAGGGTCTTTTATCCAGTGAATGGTAAGTTTATCACCTATTACCAAAGTACCGCCAGCTGCTTTATAAGGTAAATTGGCAAACAGATAGATGCCTCTTTCGCTGGCTCCGGTTGCATTTTGATTGGTTCCACCATTGCCGCCGCCTGCCATGCGTTTGGCTACAAACGAAGCGTATTTTTCGGCAACTGACGAATTACCTGTCGGAACTTTTGATACCAAATCAGCTACTTTGTAAGTACCAGCTGTTTTGATTTCCACAGTTTTTCCGGAATTATGTTGTAATCCAAGAAATCCCTCTACCCGTACCTGATCGTTTTTACCAAGTTGAGTACCTATTTTTACAGTTTCCCATTTCCCATTTTTGATAATAGAATTATCTCCACTGCTAATCAATACTTTAAAAAGATAATCCTGCGGTTTAGTTTGGGCTAATACTCCCAATACTGCCAGCAAAGTGATAAATAAACTGATTGATACTTTTTTCATGATTTTGTTAAGGTATTATTTTATTATTTCAAGAATTATTTATTTCAATTTCCTTGCCAAAGGTATGGTTTTCAATAAATTTTTTAAGCTATAGTGTCTGTTTCAATATCTGAATCATTGATTGTATCTGATTCAAATGGTTTCTTGATTCCTAAATATTTCTTTATTCTTTCAATCAAAGCATGTCTTTTATGCCACATTCCTCTTATTACATCTTCATATATTTCAAGTAAATCACCTATTACAGCTACCGAACCCAATAATAAAGTTAAATCTATTTTTATCCGGTATTCCATGAGCACAACAAGCAAACCCATTATTAATATGCCTTGTACCAGCTGGGTAACCTTTGCAATGGCATCATACCATGTTCCGTGCTGAAATAGTATCCATCTAAACAGCATTACATTCAAAAAACACAGTATTACACCTAAGGTATCAGCGATCCAGCCCGGTATTTCATCAATATAATCTTTTGCCATTATCATAGAAATAATATTGGCATGAATCACTGCTCCATTCATATCCAAATGAGCTTTGCCAGCAAAAGACTTATTCATGGGTGTAAAAAACATATCTTCAGTATCATATTTGTTATAGAAGTTTTTTAAGGTTCCCATGATTACTATTTTATCTTTTACTACGTCTTCTATAAACTGTTCCGTGAGTACCTGATTTACACTTAAAGCTGCATATGCTCCTGTTTGTAATCTTCTCCGAAAATTTATCACTTCTTCCTGGTTATTTCTTTTTAGAAACTCGTTTGCCAGTTGTGGATTCTTGAGTTGTGCCAGTTTTACTGCAAAAGCTAACTCTGTTTTACCCTCAACATTGAATGTAGGTCTGAAACTTCTGCAAGTTTTAAACGCATCTTCTCCGTAATTGTCTCCAACATCACTACTCAAATTGGCACAAGCTCCTAAAGTAGTTTTTAAAAACATAGGGTGAGAGGTCTCTAAAGAATCAAATTTACTGATGTCTTCATTAGGTTTTGATGCCTTGGTGACTAAGACTACAGGTATTTTAGCTTCATGTAGAGCATTGATAAATGCAGAATCGCCTTCATAATCTTTTGGTTTTCTGAAAAAATGGTCAATTCCTATTACTTTAGGATGGTATTTATACAAAATTCTAAGTTGTTGTGCAATACCATCTCTTGTTAAATCGCCAGTATCAACCATGAGTATATCTTCATCAACTTTCTTCCTTTCATGTTCAAAACTTGCATCTGAAAATACTATGTCTGTTAATTCAAAATCTCCCAAAGCTTCAGCTACCGGGTCTAAGAAATCAAGACCGAGGTAGGGGAAAAGGGTAAAAAATCCCATAAAGCCAAAGATAAAGGCAGTAAAAACGATATGTTGTTTGTACTTCTGAAAAAGTTTTTTCATTTGGAGGATATTTTGTACCGAAAACGGGTAAAAGTAGTTTTTTTGCAGAAAATAACAAACATGAATCGTCTTTCTATTGCAGAATATGTTTCGGGAATCAGGTCAGGCAACCGGATTATTCTTTCAAAAGCCATTACCCTGACAGAGAGTAAACTGCCTTCTGACCAAAATCTGGCTCAGGAAGTTATTCAGCAGATATTGCCATTTGCTGGTAATTCGTTCAGGATAGGTATTACCGGTGTGCCAGGTGTAGGCAAAAGTACTTTTATTGAAGCCTTTGGACTGTATATTATTGAAAAAGTACAAAAAAAAGTAGCTGTGTTAACCATAGACCCCAGCAGTCAGAAGTCAGGTGGAAGTATTCTGGGTGATAAAACCCGTATGGAAAGCCTTTCACACAACCCACAGGCTTTTATTAGACCTTCGCCATCCGGAAATTCATTGGGTGGAGTAGCAAAAAGTACCCGTGAAACTATTTTGCTCTGCGAAGCAGCCGGTTTTGAAACTATTTTGATAGAAACAGTAGGAGTAGGTCAATCAGAAACTGTTGTAAAAGACATGACAGATTTCTTTTTGCTGCTGATGCTTGCCGGAGCCGGTGATGAGTTACAGGGAATTAAAAAAGGAATTATGGAAATGGCTGATTTATTGCTCATTACAAAAGCAGATAGCAATAACGAAAAGCAGACTAAACTTGCCAAAGCTCACTATGAAAATGCCATGCATTTGTTTTTACCTAACGAAAATGGCTGGCAATCTGAAGTTTTAACATGTTCTTCTTTGACTGGGAAAGGTCTTCCTGAAGCCTGGCAAATCATGGAAAAGTACAAAATTAAAATGGAGCAAAACGGATTTTTTCAGGAAAACCGCATGCAGCAAAATATTCACTGGCTTTATGACACTATCCGGCAAAAACTGGAAGAAACTTTTTTTTCCAATGCTGCTATACTCCAAAAACTGGCAACTATTGAAAATCAGGTGCGTAACGGAGAAATGCCTTCCGTAAAAGGGGCTTTGACTTTGCTTCAACAGTTTTTGCCATAATACACCTTTTTAATACCTGAACTTTTTTTTACTTTTTTGCCGTTTCTACTTTTATATACCGAAACCTGTAATACCTATGTCAGACCCCTACGCTTCGCTCCGTTATCCGGAATTTGTCAGTTATATTACCATTAGTTTTTTGCTTACAACTGCACTACTCATTCAGGAAGTAGTGCTGGGCTATGAAATTTATAAAATTACTCACGACCCTCTCTCATTAGGCATTATTGGTTTGGCAGAGGCATTCCCTTATATATCACTGGTGCTGTTTGGTGGACATTTTGCTGACAATCTCGAACGAAAAGGAATTCTGATGGTGAGCTTGGGAATTATTATTACAGCTTCTGCCAGCATTGTCTGGTTGATGTTGCCGGGAGCACATTCACTTCCTCAAGCCTCTGTATTGCTTGTGATTTATGGAGTAATAGCTGTTATTGGTTTTGCCAAAGGATTTTTTAATCCGGCTGCAAATTCTCTGAAAGCTTTTTTAGTTCCCAAAGAATTATATGGCAATTCCTCGACATGGAGTAGTTCGTTTTGGCAGGCAGGGGCTATCGTGGGACCTGGCTGTGCTGGTTTTTTATATGCCAAACTTGGTCTCATTTATACACTTGTGATAGTAGTAGCACTGTTGGTAATATGTATGCTCCTGATTTTTACCATCTCCCGCAAGCCTGTGCAAGTTACTGATAAAGCTACCATCAGTATTTTTGAAAGCCTGAAAGAAGGTATCAAGTATGTATTTCGTACCAAAATAATTCTTTATTCTATCTCGCTTGATTTATTCTCGGTATTGTTTGGTGGGGTAGTGGCTCTGTTGCCGGTTTTTGCAGAAGATATACTCAAAGTAGGGGCTGAAGGATTAGGTGTACTGAGGGCAGCTCCTTCTGTGGGAGCTTTGCTGATGATGGTAGTACTCATTTATAATCCTCCTTTGCAGCAAGCCTGGCGTAATTTACTGATTGCCGTTGCCGGCTTTGGAATAGCTACACTTGTTTTTGCTTTGTCAAGAGATTTTACGGTTTCCATAATTGCTCTGTTTCTTACTGGGGCTTTCGATAGCATCAGTGTTGTAATCCGGCAGACAATCCTTCAGGTACTTACTCCTGACGAGATGCGAGGGAGGGTAGCTTCTGTAAACAGTATTTTTGTGAGCTCGTCCAACGAATTAGGTGCTTTTGAATCTGGATTAGCAGCTAAATTGCTGGGAACTGTACCATCAGTTGTTTTTGGCGGAGTGATGACAATGGTAGTCGTCACTTGGGTGTGGCTTACTTCCAAAGATTTGTTTAAAGTAAAAGTTACTCCATAAATCAAACAACTTTCCTGTAAATACACGCAGGAAAGTTGTTTTACCCAATCGTTCTTAAAAACAAATACCCAAAAATTATTTCAGCCAGTCTATTCCTTTTTTGAGCCAGTTTAGTGTTTCTGCTTCTTTGCTTCCAGCTTCCGGCTGATGGTTATAGTGCCATTCTGCCTGTGGTGGCAAACTCATCAGTATAGATTCGGTTCTGCCATCTGTTTCCAAACCAAACTTTGTACCTCTGTCCCAAACCAGATTAAACTCTGCATAACGACCCCGACGAATCAACTGCCATTGTTTTTCTTTTTCAGTAAAAGGCAAATCTTTATTTTTTCGCATGAAATAAGTATATATCGGAGCAAAACTTTCACCCAGCTTTTTCTCAAATTCCCATATTTCAGCTTTTGAAGTAGTTTCGTTTTCTTTTAGATAATCATAAAATATGCCACCTATACCACGTGTTTCTTTACGGTGTTTGATATAAAAATAATCGTCTGCCCAATCTTTAAACTTAGGATAATACTCAGGATTAAATTCATCACATACTGCCTTCAGCTGCTCATGGAAATATTTTGCATCTTCGGGAACTACGTAATGTGGAGTAAGGTCTATGCCACCACCAAACCAATAAATGCCGTTCGACATTTCAAAATACCGAACATTCATGTGAATGATAGGAATCATGGGGTTACGGGGGTGAATCACAATAGAAACACCTGTGGCATAAAAATCTGCTTTTTCGGTCAGATTGAGTTGTCTGAGTAAACTCTCTGAACTCTCGCCATAGACTTCCGAAAAACCCACCCCACCTTTTTCAAGTATATTGCCATCCTGAATGATACGACTTCTGCCTCCGCCACCACCAGGGCGTTCCCAGGTATCTGTCTTAAATTTTGCTCCTCCATCGGTTTCTTCAAGGGCTTTACAAATATTATCTTGCAGTGTTTTAAAAAATGCTGCTATTGCTTCTTTAGTCGGTATTACAAGTTCTTCCACAAGCATACTATTAGTCTGTTATAAGATTTTACAAAGTTACAATACAAAAGTCAGTTATAACAGCAGAGGCAAAAATGATTTGTGTCAGAAACTGCTATGATTTTATACCCTCTCTTTTCTTCATTTCACCTGCCAGTCACTACAGTTCACCGCCGATAGCTTCTGTCAAGTGAAAAGATAAGCCTAGTTTTAAATTAAAAATAAGACCAGCCATAGGGGTTTCCCGAAAATAAATTGTCCGATTTGAAAATCCGGCATTTTTCCAGATTGTGTATTAACGCTTTTTTAACTTTAAAAACTATGAAAAAACTATTGCTCATTATTGCACTGATTCAATTAGCCATCAGTGCTTTTGCTCAAACCCAGACAGTGAGGGGGAAAATTTCGGATGCTGCTTCTAAAACTCCTATTCCGGGTGCTGCTGTATTGATTGTTGGTACCAATACCGGTACTGCTACAGACAATGATGGCAGCTTCAGGCTTACAGATGTACCAGTAGGTCGTATCAGTCTGAAAATAACTTTTGTAGGTTATGAAGACATTTTTATCAAAGATATTATTGTCAATGCCGGGAAAGAAGTAGTATTAGACTTGCCCATGACCGAAAGTATTACCCAGCTTAATGAAGTAACTGTAACCTACAAACGAAGTGAAGATGCAACCGTTACCAACAATGAAATGACTACACTGAGTGCCAGACCATTTAGCCCGCAGGAAACGCTGAAATATGCAGGAAGTCTGGGCGACCCCAGCCGGATGGCAGCCAATTTTGCCGGAGTAAGTGCCGGAAATGACTCACGGAACGATATTGTGGTTCGTGGAAATTCACCTGCCTCACTACTCTGGCGACTGGAAGGGGTAAATATCCCGAACCCTAATCACTTTGGAGCATTGGGTACGTCGGGTGGTCCGGTAAGTATGTTGAATGTAAACCTGCTGGCAAAGTCTGATTTTATGACCGGAGCTTTCCCGGCGGAGTATGCCAATGCTCTGGGGTCGGTTTTTGACCTGCGTTTGAGAAAAGGCAATGATGAAAAGCGTGAATATCTTGCCCAAATGGCATTTAATGGAGTAGAACTGGGAGCCGAAGGACCTTATTCCAAGAAATCAAAGGCTTCCTATCTCGTTAATTACCGGTATTCAGTATTTGGATTGATGTCGGCAATTGGTTTTAAGATAGCAGGTACACCTTATTATCAGGATTTTACTTTTAAAACTGATATTCCGGTCGGAAAGAAGGGAAATTTATCGATATGGACTTTGGGTGGAAAAAGCAGTATTACTTTTCTGGGAAAAGATGTAAGCACAGACGGAGATGCCTATGGAGATGAGAATTCCAATACAAGGGTAAATTATGAAACAGGCATTGCTGCTGTATCTTACGAACATCGGTTTTCGGATAAAACCTATGGGAAAATTACTTTTTCAGGCTCCAGAAGTTACCAAAAGTTTGAAGGAGATACAGTAATTTATAAAGGTGGCGACAATAAGGAAATTTTGCAGGAAATACCACAGGCAAATGCAGCGTTTACCAGTGAAAAAATTTCACTAAATACATCCGTCAATCACAAGATTAATGCCCGGAATAAGGTTTCTGCCGGATTTATTATTGACCTCAATCATTTTGACTTACAGAACAAGCAGCTCTACCCTAATCTGAAATCATTACGCAATACATCCGGTGAAACCATGCTTTCTCAGGCGTATGTGCAGTGGAAACATCGGTTTACCGATAAATTAACGCTCAACACTGGCGTTACAGGCTTGCACTACCAACTCAACAATACGGCTGTGCTGGAACCACGGGCTGGCTTGAGCTATGCACTCACTCCGAAAAGCAGCTTAAATGTGGCTTATGGCTTGCACAGCAATCTCCAGCCTATTCTTACTTATTTTTATCAGAGTCAAAATGAAGATGGCAGTTATAGCCTGACCAATAAAAACTTAGGCTTTACACGCAGTCATCATTTTGTGGTGGGTTATGAAAGAAACCTGACAGAATCAATAAGACTGAAAGTGGAAACTTATTACCAGTCGTTGTTTAATGCTCCTGTCGAAAAAGTTGCCAGTTATTATTCCATACTGACCGAAGGTGCAGATTTTGGCCCGATTGACAAAGGGAATCTGGTAAATAAAGGAACAGGCAGTAACTATGGGATAGAAATGACACTGGAAAAAAGTTTTTCACAAGGATATTATTTTCTGCTGACAGGCTCCTTGTTTGACTCCAAATACAAAGGAAGTGATGGTGTGGAAAGAAATACACCATTTAACTCTAAATATGTACTGAATGCTTTGGCTGGAAAAGAGTTTAAAATCGGCAGCAAAGACAATATCCTGACTATTAACTGGAAACTGACTACTACTGGCGGAAGATTTTTGCGTCCGGTTGATTTGGCTGCTTCGGCTCAGGCTGGTGGAACGGTATATGACAACACGAGGGCTTACAGTGAGGAACAATCTGCCTATTTTCGTACGGATTTGAAAATTGGTTATAAAATCAACCGCAAGCATTCTACCCACGAAGTAGCTATTGACTTACAAAACTTTACCAATCATAAAAATATATTTGAGCAGGGCTACAATCCCCGTACCCAGAAAATCGGTACAGCTTACCAGCAAGGATTTTTGCCTATACCTTTTTACCGACTGACTTTCTAAGAAACTTATTTTAAATAATTAAAGCCTTACCACGTTTTTGGGACGTGGTAAGGCTTCTTAGTTCTTATTTTCCGTGAAAATTCGTATCTTTGCCGGAAATTTTAAAATATCAGACTTCGCCATTCGTAGTCTCAATCCCAAGTTTTTTTATGCTTACCGTTTCAAATCTTTCGCTGCGTTTTGGCAAGCGTGTGTTATTCGAAGACGTAAACCTCAAATTTACGCCAGGCAACTGTTATGGAGTGATTGGAGCAAACGGAGCAGGCAAATCTACCTTTCTCAAAATTGTTTCCGGTGAAATAGACCCGACTACTGGTAATGTGAGTATCACCCCCGGCGAAAGGATGTCAGTATTAAAACAAAATCACTTTGAGTTTGATGAGTTTCCGGTGTTGCAGACGGTGATTATGGGCAATAAAAAGCTCTACGACATCATGCAGGAAAAAGATGCTATCTATGCAAAACCCGATTTTTCGGATGCTGATGGAGAAAGAGCTGCCGACCTCGAAGCCATATTTGCTGAGATGAATGGCTGGGAAGCCGAATCGGATGCCGGTAACCTGCTGAGTGGCTTGGGTATTCAGGAAAATATGCACCAAAAACTGATGAATGAACTGTCAGGAACAGAGAAGGTAAGGGTTTTGCTGGCACAGGCACTTTTCGGAAATCCGGATATTTTGCTGCTTGATGAGCCTACCAATGACCTTGATGTGGAAACCATTATGTGGCTCGAAGATTTTTTGGCAGAGTTTAAAAATACAGTGATTGTAGTATCACACGACCGACATTTCTTAGATACAGTTTCTACACATATTGTAGATATTGATTTTGGTAAAATACAGCTCTTCACAGGTAACTATACATTCTGGTACGAATCAAGCCAACTGGCTGCCAAGCAAAGAAACGACCAGAATAAAAAAGTGGAAGAGAAACGGGCTGAATTACAGGAATTTATCCGGCGTTTTTCGGCTAACGTCGCCAAATCACGTCAGGCAACCAGTCGTAAAAAGCTGTTGGAAAAACTGACTATCGACGAAATACAGCCTTCTACCCGCAAGTACCCGGCGATTATGTTTAAGCAGGAGCGTGAAGCTGGCGACCAGATTCTGAATGTAGAAAACCTGAGCAAATCGTTTGATGGGAATCTTTTATTTGGCAATGTTAATTTTAGACTTGCCAAAGGCGATAAAGTAGCCATTGTTTCTAAAGACTCGCTGGCGATTTCTACATTTTTTAATGTGCTGATGGAAGAAGAAAAACCCGATACAGGGCATTTTTCGTGGGGTGTAACCATCAATAAATCGTATTTGCCTAATGATAACTCAGAGTTTTTTAAAGTTGATTTAAACCTGATTGACTGGTTGCGTCAGTACTCTGTAGAAAAAGATGAGACTTTTATCAGAGGTTTTCTGGGAAGGATGTTGTTTACAGGTGAAGAAACACTCAAAAAATGTAATGTGCTGTCAGGAGGTGAAAAAGTACGTTGTATGGTGTCAAGAATGATGCTGCAAAGTCCCAATTTCCTGATTCTTGACGAACCCACTAACCATTTGGATTTGGAATCTATTACGGCTTTTAACAATGCCCTCAAAGATTATAAAGGTAGTTTGCTGTTTACTTCACACGACCATGAGTTTATGCAGACTGTTGCCAACCGGATTATCGAAATTACGCCATCCGGTGTGATTGACAAATACCTGACTTACGACGAATACATTATGGATGCAGGTGTTAAAGCCCAGCGTGAAGAAATGTATCAGGAAGCGTAGAATTATATCAATTGAAAAACAAAAATGCGTGTTCAGACTTACCAAGTCTTGTGAAAAAATCTCAATTCATAGAGTATCTCTCAAGACTTAGCAAGTCTAAAATGTAACTTTTAAATTGGCATTAATTTCTTACTAAAAAGTAAAGCCTGTTTTAACAAAACAGGCTTTACTTTTTAGTAACATTGATTTACTTTCCTAAACTATCTGCTTTTACTTCTTCAGCTTCTATGATTTCGTTGCTCTTGCGGCTGAGAACCCGTATTGTACCAGAACCATTCAGTGAGTGGTAATCGCCATTATACATGGCATCGGCACTCACAGGTCCCATTCTGAATTCTCCTGTACTTACCGCCCTCACTACATAATAAAAAGTTTTTACCTGTCCGGAGGCAGTAGCAAAGAGGTTAATCCGGTCATCACGAATATCCAGATAATCAGGGTAGCTGGCATTGGCAGTTGCCCAGGTCATATTGGGTAGCTCGGCAATTCGTGGATTTTCTATTTCAAAACCGGCTGGCAGCATGTCTGTAATCACCACATTTTCTACATTATTGCCATCAGTAGTAGCCAGTTCAAGTTTTACCACAACCAAATCATTCTGATAAAAAGTAGTACCAGAAAGTTTTCTGCCGTTTCGGTCATAGAAAGACTTTCTTACTTTCAGGAAATTATCAGATTCCTCAACCAGATTGCTGGTAGTAAGTCCTTCTGCCTGCCAGAAATAATACAGATTGCCATTGCCTGTTGTGGTAATACTTATGTTTTTATTGGCAATACCTGTATTCAATGTCAAATCTTCGCCTTTATAGGTAGCAACATTTTGTCCGTTTGCCAGAATTGTAGCTGTAATATTGGAATTAGCCGTTTTCTTGGCAATTTTTCCGAAAGCCAGCAACGCAAATGCCGTTTCTTGTGTCGAAAACCATTGGTTGCGTTTCATGGCATCAGACAAATGTTTTGCCATTACCGGCACCTGTACATTTTGTGGATCGGTATCCAGCAGGGCATTCAAAGCAATCGCTTCATCACGAACAAAAGAATAAAAACTGCCGCCAAAAGCAGGCTCAGATTTTTCTCCGGCAAAAGCATTGGGCAACAACGAACGATATGAGCCGTTATCTCCCATCAGCAAATAAGCCGTTCCGAGCAGGTATTTAGAGTCAATTGCCAGCAATTCCTTGCGTGATTTGTAGTAATTCATAGTACTTACATCAGCTTTGCTGCCTAACGCCAGCACATACAGAGAATAGGCAATCTCTTTTGGAGCAATTTTTTTAGTACGGCGAACATTGTTTTCATCATAATAAAAATATTCTTCCAGATTTTTCTTGTTCCGGGCTTGTGTACGCAGGTAATCCAGCATGTTATTCAACACCTGGCGATTAACCTCAAACCCGGCTCTGCGGGCTTCAATCATAAAATGAGCAGCATAGGCAGTTCCCCACCAGCTTTCCTGCCCGCCACTGGGCCAGTAGCTCAAACTTCCATTGCCCAGTTGCATCGAAGAAAGTTTATTAATTGCCTGCTGTACGTTATAAGCTGCCAGATTATCTTTTTTCGCTGGGTTAGAAACCAGTGTGAAATTTGATTTTTTGGTTTTATGCAGTGAATTACTCAGTTCGGTAAAGTAAATCTGAGGAAAGGCAGTTGAAGTCGTTTGCTCTACACAACCATACGGATATTCCAGTAAATAATTGAGATTGCTGCCAAACTCAGCTACAGGCGACTTGCTGACTACCAGTTTTGCCTGGGTACTTGCCGGAATAAAATTACCTGCCAGTGTAAAACTGGCTTTTCCATTTCCTGAAATAGTACCTGCTCCCGATTTTTTCAACAGAGATTGTATTGGACGGATGGTGAGTTCGGTTTTGTCCGTAAAGGTACTTCCTAAGGCATTTACCACTACTTCCACACTACCTAACCCAACTGTTTGAGCTGCATTGATGCCAAAAGTTACCTGCTTTTCAGTATTTGCTGGAATCGTAACAGTCTGACTGATACCTCCTGCCGGAGAAAGTCCGCCGGTCAGTTTTAGTTGCACAGTTGCCTGTGTTGCCTGTTTGGTTGTATTAGAAAGTGTAACAGGCATTTCCACTTTATCACCCGGACTTACAAATCTTGGCAGAGCCGAAGCAATTACTACAGGGTCAGCAACTTTCATATTGGCAGAGCCAGAACCAAACGCATTGTCTTTGTAAGCAACTGCCATAATCCGTAAATCACCTGAAAACTGCGGAACATCTATGGTATAAGTAGCTTCGCCAGAGCCATTGGTAGTAAGCGTACCTGACCAGAAACTTACCAGTTGTACCCGGCGATTGTTCATCGGATTTACCCGTTTTTCAAGGGCATATCCATCACCACCGCTGCTGCTTTTGGCACTCATTTCAGGGAATAGGCGTGGATAAATATCATAGGAGTTTACTTCCAAAGCTCTTTTCTGGAAGAAATAGTCATACGGATTGGGTGTTTTGTAGTTTTTTAGCTGTAAAATACCTTCATCTACCACCGCTAGCGTCAGCTCGGTATTGGGTTTTGATTTGACAGTAATGGTTTGTTTGGTTTTGGAACGGGTACTTGCTACTGCTTTGATTTCAACAGGCAGCTTATAACTTTCGTCTTCTACTGTAACCGGAGCAAAGCCATGTGCTACTGTAAGCGGAATAGCTCCATCAGACATGGGTTTGATAAGCGTGGCTGTGATGTAGGCATTTGGCAAATACTCTTCTTTGATAGTGATATCGGCTGAGGCAGATTTTTTATCAGTTTCTACTACAAACTGCTCATATACTTTGTTGCGTTCTACGGTTACCAGCACTTTTCCGGCAAAAGGTGTTTTAAACAACACTTTGGCTTTTTCGCCTACCTGGTATTTAGGTTTGTCGGTTTCTATGATAATCTGACCATCTTTGTTTACCTCAAACGAGTTTCCGGCAGTGCCATAGCCGTAGGCATAAAAGCTTTGGGATACATAAGAAATACTTCCCGGACGACCTACTCTTATTTCGTACTCGCCAGATACTTTAGGAATAAAAGAATAAATCGTTCCGGTTGTGTTTACAGGAATCGTTTTGTCGTCGAGTACAAAGGTTTTCTTTTGTGAAACATACTCCAGATTGCCATAACTGCTCCGGCGAATGATGGTTTCATAATTGGTTTTGATTACCTGAACTCTGGCTGATGTTCCAGAAACAGCTTTCCCGTCTTTATTGACTGCCATAATTGGAACGTCTAATTTGGCATTGGTAGAAACATAGCTGTCAAAACTGCGAATGCCATAAAATATGTCTTGTGTAACAATCGCAAAAGTATTGACCCGATTAACCGGACGACCCGATTCGTCAAATACAGTTGTGAATACTTTTCCGGAAAGAATACCTACATCTTGCAGATTATCAGGTATTTTCAAACTTTCTTTGAGTTTTCCCTCACTGTCTGTCGTTCCCTGACGTACTTCGCTCATGGCAGATACTTCTCTGCCAGCAAACACATCAAAATTATATTCCGGAAAATCTTTTGCAGCAAAACGATCTAATCCTACCTGAAAAGTCACTTCGTAATTGCGGTTGCTTGCTGGCGGACCAAAAAGATTGGTAGCGGTAGCCGTCATGCTGATAGTTTCGCCTGTTCTGAAAGTCGTTTTAGAAAGCTGAACGTCTGTTTTAATTCTGTCAGGCATAAATTCTTCTACGCTGATACTTTTGCTGGTAAGCAGCACATCATTGGCAGAATATACTTCTACCGAATACGTTCCTGTAACGCCGGAAACCGGGAAGGTAACCTGGGTAGCAAAGGCAGATTGCTTGTTAAGATTGCCTTTGAGCGTCGAAAATTCTTTACCATTTGGAGCAATAATTTTCACTTTTACAGGTATTTCTCCCACAGTTTTCCACTTGGCATCCCGAATTACTGTATTAAGATACATGGTTTCGCCGGGACGGTAAATGTCTCTGTCATTGTATAGAAATGCCTGATAACCCGATACATTTTCACGAATACCACCTACTTCATAACGAGAAGTTTCTACACGGTTTTCGTTAAAAATCATGAAGTTAAAATCGTCTTTCGTCTTCGCCGAAACCATAGCAATCTTAAACTTCGGAGCTTTTTCTTTGATATTGCTAAATTTGGCTACACCCTTGCTGTCTGTTTCGGCAGTATAAACGCTTTGGTTGTTAGAGCTTACCAGACTGACCGTTACGCCACTCAAAGGCTCTGCTGAGATGATAGAATTGGCAAAAACCTCAATTTCATTGTCAGTTGCTTTTACCAGCAAGCCAATATCAGATACAGAAAGGGTTTTGGTAGCATTTACATAGCTTTCGTCGGTACTTGATACTTTCAGAGCATACATTCCTTTAAACTGATTGATGTCTCTGAAACCCATATTCAGATAGTAAATACCAGCTTCTTTACGCAAATCCTTTACAAATACTTCTTTGCTGTAAATCACATCTCCAAAGGTTGAAGACGAATTATTGTCATAATATTCGTTTTCTTCTCTGTAGTCATTATAATTGGTATTTTCAAAAGAATAATCATCTACATAGCCTCCATTGCGTGTAAATGCCATGATATTATTTTCATAGACTTTATAAAGCGTTACTTTAACTTTTTGTAAGCCTATGATTTTTACGCCAATGTCTTTAGAACCTTTATTACTCAGATAAAAACCCCTTTCTGAAGCAAAGGCTATCATGGGTTTTTGTTCTCCAAACGCAACCGCCTGAGAATAATCTTCTGCTAATTTATCTCCAAAAATACCCCTCATCTGATTAGAAAAAGTCAGAGAATAGGTTCCTTCCTGAAAAGCATTGCTCTTTATAGTAAAACCATAATCATGTTTTTCAACAGTAAAGTCAGTTACCGGGTCAATGCTGATGAGTTCATTCAGATTTTGAGAAGCCACCGTTTGATTGGTATGTACATAACAAACTCCCGTTTCACCTTCATATTCGGTATAAATGTCTGTAATTTGCAAGGGAGCACGACTTGGAATCTGGGCAGAAAGCTGAATAGCTTTGGGAGAAGTTTTGCCAGATTCCGTTTTTACACCTTCTTTAATGCTGATTTCTGTCACCTGATTTTCTAAATCCTGACTTGCCTCTGCTGTAAGTTCTACTTTGTCTGATAAATTATTTCCAACCGGACGAACTGTCATGGCTTGCCCATTGGTAGTCAGGGTAGTCTGGTTAGCTACTTCTGTAGGATTTACCTTGTAGTTAAATGCCAGCACATATCTGACCTGAGGACTACCAGACGACGATTTTGTCCAGTAGGCAGTAACTTTTTCTATACTCAGATAAGGAGTATGAAATGTAATATTTTTATCTGTCAGTGACAGTTTTTCTTTTCCGGCATTTTTAAAAAGCTCAGAAGTAAGTGTAGCCTGATAATCGGTGGAGGGCTGAAAGCCAAAGTCAGGTGAAAAAGTGAGTTCATCAGGAGCTGTCCATTTAAACTTGCCTCTTACTGCCGGCTCAAACCTGATATATTCTGTAGAGTCCCAATCGTTGAGCAATGAATCAGCTACCAAATCGTGAGAAAAAGTAAAAATTAAATTTTGTTGAAGATTAATTTCTTCGCCAAAATTTTTGCTGACAACTTTCACGTCACTGCCTTTGCCACAAGACTGTAACAAAAGTGCAGCAAGCAAAAAAATAAGCAGGTGGGATGGTGAGGTTTTTAAATTTAGTGTGTTGATTTTCATAGTTTTATGAAAAAAGGTGTTATGATGGATTAAAACTGCTGTAAATGGGGAAACGCCAGAATTTGAGAGCAAAAATTAATGTCAGGAATAGCAATTTTTTCACTTTAACGAAGCCTGTAAAACTTGGTTAAAAGTATAAAAAATAATATTGATGCAAGCAGAAGATACAAAAATTATTTTCGGTTTGCCGTACAGACTTTTAGTTTTGCGAAACTTTTGAAAACTCTTTTCTTGTTCTTAAAACCAATGCTCAAAATTAATAAGATGATTGATTGTAGCGTGGTTAAAAAATGTTAAAATATACTTCTTCAACCCTAAAACCATTAAACAAAACGCATGATTACTAATCCAAAAAGATATACTATTACCTCAGCTTTGCCCTATGCCAACGGACCTGTACACATCGGTCACCTTGCCGGGGTATATGTACCTGCTGATATTTATGCCCGTTACAACCGCCTTCGCAAAAGAGATGTGTTGTTTGTCTGTGGCTCTGACGAACATGGTGTCCCTATTACAATCCGTGCCGAAAAAGAAGGTATTACTTATCAGGAAGCAGTTGATAAGTACCATTTTCAGATAAAACAGGCTTTTGAAGACTTTGGTATCTCATTCGATATTTATTCCCGAACTTCTAATGCTACCCACCACGAAACCGGGCAGGAGTTTTTTAAAAAATTATATGAAAAAGGAGTTTTTAAAGAAGAAACTTCTGACCAGTATTTTGATGTAAAAGCCGGGCGTTTTCTGGCTGATCGTTATATCGTAGGAACCTGCCCTGTTTGCAGCAATCCCAATGCGTATGGTGACCAATGTGAAAACTGTGGCTCTACACTTTCGCCCCGTGAATTGATTAATCCGGTGTCGAAATTAAGTGGTGAACCACCGGTCTTACGTCCTACCAAACACTGGTATCTGCCTCTTGATAAATATGAAGGCTGGCTCAAAGAGTGGCTTTTGGAAGGACATAAAGAATGGAAAACCAATGTGTATGGACAGTGTAAATCATGGATTGACGGAGGTTTGCAGCCCCGTGCCGTTACCCGTGACTTAGACTGGGGTATTCCGGTTCCGCTTGATGAAGCCAAAGGTAAAGTGCTATATGTATGGTTTGAGGCTTGTCTGGGTTATATTTCTGCAACAAAAGATTATTTTTTACAAAACCCAAATTCGACGCTTGCTCAAAAGTACAAAGATTTTCCTTTAGGGAATTGGGAGGCATTCTGGAAAGATAATGAAACCAAACTGGTTCATTTTATCGGAAAAGATAACATTGTTTTTCACTGCATTATGAATCCTGCTATTCTCAAAGAATATGGGGGATATATTTTGCCTGATAATGTACCAGCAAATGAGTTTTTGAACCTGGAAGGAAATAAAATTTCTACTTCACGCAACTGGGCTGTGTGGCTGCATGAATATCTGGAAGAATTTCCGGGAAAGCAGGATGTATTGCGGTATGTACTGGCTGCCAATGCCCCTGAAACAGGAGATAACGATTTTACCTGGAAAGATTTTCAGGCAAGGAATAACAATGAACTGGTAGCCAATCTGGGTAATTTTATCAACCGGGTTGTTACACTTATTCATAAAAATTACAATGGTATAGTTCCTGAGCATGGAAATTGGGAAGAAATAGATGATGTGTTGATTCGAAAACTGATAGATTTTCCGACCCGGATAGCCGAGTCTATGGAAAACTTCCGTTTTCGGGAAGCTCTGGCTTTGCTGATGGATGTATCAAGAGCCGGAAATAAATACCTTGGTGATACCGAGCCCTGGAAATTAATCAATACCAATCCCGAGCGTGTAAAAACCATTTTATATCTTTCGACTCAGGTAGTGGCAAATCTGGCAATTTTGACAGAGATATTTTTGCCGTTTACCTCTGCAAAAATCTATAAAATGCTTGCTTGGAATGCTCCTGACAAAGGCTGGGATGCTATCGGTGATGTTACTTTATTGCCTGCCGGACACACTTTGGGTGAGTCTGAAATTCTGTTTGCTAAAATTGAAGATTCTTTAGCACAGGTGCAAAAGCTGGAAGATACCAAAAAAGCGAATGAGCTGGCAACCAAAATCGTTCCTCCTCAGAAACCTGCCATAGCGTTTGAGGATTTTACGAAAATGGATATACGAATTGCTACCATTCAGGCAGCTGAAACTGTAAAAGGCAGCAAAAAACTGCTGAAACTGACTCTGCAAACCGGACTGGATGAGAGAATAGTAGTAAGTGGCATTGCCGAACATTACAAGCCTGAAGAAATTATTGGCAAACAGGTATGTCTGCTGGCAAATCTTGCTCCAAGAGATATAAAAGGCATTACCTCACAAGGTATGATTTTGATGGCTGAAGACAAAGATGGCAGCCTTGCTTTTATCAGCCCCGAAAAACTAATCTGGAATGGTGGAGGGGTACAATAAATCTTAAATTAACGTGAGTTCGGGATAAAAAAGGTGGGAGGGGATGCAACAGCAGCGTGAACTAACCTGAAAGAATTTAGATAATAATAAGAGACTTAGGGGTTTAGGGTTAGTTTTTGCTGTTGCTGCCTTTTTTGCTTACTTTTTTGGGCAATCAAAAAAGTAAGAGGGTCTCTAAATGAGGAAATGTGAGCAATTAGTTAAAAACAAAATTTTAAATATTTGATAATCAATGATTTAATGTATAGTCCAATCCCGAACTCACGTTAAATTAATAAAGCTACCATTTTAGCTACAATAAACATTATAAGATTAAATTTCTTATAATGTTTATTGATTGTAAGAAATTCACATAACTAAATAAAGCTTTGTTATAGAAAGCTATTCAAAATCTACTTTAAATCGTTCTGCCAGAATTTTCAGATTTTCGATAACAGGAGGTAATAGTGGAATACCTTTTTCTCGTCTTTCTTTTTCGAGTTCACGTTCAGGGTCACCAGGAATCAATACCTTTTCCTGTCCGGCTACCGGGTTAGCCTTTCTGAATGCCTGAATCCAGTTGTCCATGTGTTGTTTGAATTCGTCTGCCGGACGGAAAGCATCAATACGCATAGCTCCCAAAAAATGTCCGGTACCTTTACCCACCATTTGCTCTGCTGAACTCATAAAACCAGCCGTAGCAAAGGGCGGAACCCACGGACCATAATTAGCTCCTGACAAAACCCCTGAAAAAATATCTACCCAGGCTCCCAATGCATATCCCTTGTGGCTGCCATGTTCACGGTCGCCACCTAACGGTAACAAAGCACCACCATTTTTTACAGCATGAGCATCTGTTACAGGTTGCCCGTCACTGTCTTGTACCCAACCGGTAGGTGTAGCCAGTCCTTTACGCTGCAAAATTTCCAGTTTGCCGTAAGCAGCCGTAGTCGTTGCCAAATCCATTACAAATGGTGGTTCGGTAAGAGCCGGAATCGCCACTGCAATAGGATTAGTACCCAGCAATTTATCTTTAGAGAAAGTAGGAGCGACCAAGGGGGCAGCATGAGTCATGGCAAAACCAATCATATTTTTTTCGAGAGCCAGCATGGCATGAAATCCTGCTATGCCAAAATGATTAGAATTTCTGACAGCTACCCAACCTGTGCCTGCTTTTTCTGCTTTTTCTATTGCAATTTCCATAGCTTTGGGTGCTACTACCAGTCCAAGCCCGGCATCTCCATCAATTACGGCAGTGCTGGGTGTCTCATGAACCAATTGTATTGAAGGTTTGGGATTAAGTCGCCCCAAGTCGGCAAGTCTTACATAGCCATTGAGTCGGGCAATGCCATGAGAATCTATACCCCGTAAATCAGCAGAAATCAACACTTCAGCAGCCAATTTGGCATCTGTTTCAGAACAACCAAGTCCAATAAAGATATGTTCTGTGAAATTTCTTAAATATTCATGTGAATACATATTGCTACTCGTTTTAATCTTTTTTAGAGCGGGCAAAAGTAAGAAAAGAAATCAAAGGAAACGGAATGACTTTCGTGATGCCCACAACTTCTCGGAAGAAGGTTTACTGAAACTTAAAGACTATGAAGTGAGTTACAAGACTAATAATATCAACAGGGAATAAGTTGCTCAGAAAATTAACATGGAGATTTACTGTCAATTCGATAAGATTACTCTTGAAATAGCACATACTGCTTACTTTTTGATTGCTGAAAAGTAAGCAGTAATTAATTCCTGTGATTTATTATTTACTATTTTCAGAAAGCATTTTTAGAAGTACCCCATTTGTCCATCCAAAGCCATCCTGCAAAGGATATTCACCACCGCCAGCTTCCTGATTTTTTTCCAGTACATTGTATTTTTCTACCATTTTACCAGTATGCTTATACACTTTGGTATTTACATTTATCCAGCGGGTTTTTATTTCCGTAGCAAGCTTATCGAAGCCATTGGTTTTGAGACCCTGATAAGAAACCCATTGTAAGGGACTCCATCCATTAGGATTGTCCCATTGTTGTCCGGTTGGAGAAAGTGTAGTAATCAAGCCATTTGCTTTCAGAAAGTCTTTTTCTATTCGGGCAGCTACAGGCTCTGGCATACCAATGCCTAATTCGAGAAAAAATGGAAACATGCCCGCAAGTGAATAAGATTTTTTGAGTTGACGAGCTACAAAATCATAATCTGTAAAGAAACTGCCGGTTTTATCCCAATTATATTTAAAGATGGCTTTTTTACGATTTTCCGCTAGCTGGCTGAATTTATGTGCATTGACTTCATCTTTTTGAATGGAATATGCCTTTGCCAATACCATTTCTAAATTACAAAGCAGACTATTGAGGTCAACAGGAACAATTTCAGTGGTATGGATTTCAGATAAAGATTTGCCATCTCTAAACCATCTGCTGCTAAAATCCCAGCCTGATTCACAAGCTGCCCGAATGTGGCGGTAAAAATCTTCTGGTTTGCCTTTATATTGTTTGCTTTTCAAAACATCTTCCTTAAAAGATTCTTCTCTTGGTGTATTGGTATCATCCCAATAGCGATTCATAATTTCGCCATCGGTCATGCGTACTACTCTCCGGTAGGCAGGGTTGCGGGAGGATAATTTTTCGTTGCCATCCATCCAGAAGTTATATTCTTTTTCAAGTTGTGACTGATATTGTAAGAATACTTTATCGCCTTCTTGATGTGCCAGTAATTGCACCATCATCGAAAAAAATGGGGGCTGAGAGCGGGTAAGATAATAAGACCGGTTGCCATTAGGAATAAAACCTACACTATCTATCAGGAAAGCAAAATTATCTATCATATTCCTGATTAAATCATACCTGCCCGAAACTTCCAGTCCCAGCATGGTAAAATAGCTGTCCCAGTAATAAATTTCACCAAATCTGCCTCCAGGTACTACATAAGACTTGGGTAAACGAAGCAGAGAGCTACCCGGTACAGGTTTTTCGGGCTGTCGTGTGAGTACAGGCCACAGAGCATTGATGTGTTCAGAAGGTGAGCGGGAAGTATCTGTTTTAAAATCGCTGCTGTAGCGTTTAGGAAGTTCGTAATGAAGCAGCACAAACTGTCTTAAATCGAAATTGTTTTTTTTACTTTCAACCTTATATTTCTTCAGAATTTCGGAAACGGGGAACTTGGGGGTACAGTCAGGAAAAGTTTTAGAATCACTGAATATGCCTGCCATCTGCACTGTACGAAAAAATATCTGATATTCGGTTTCCTGCCCGAAAACTTGTTGAAAAGCAGAAATAAATAATAAAAACGAAACTCTTAATGAATTGGCTTTCATAATATTACAACGTCTTTTTTTAAAAGGGCGTAAAGCTACAAATCTTTTTTGAATATTTCGGTTCCTTATTTGAAAGCGGTTACATCAGGAATGATAAAGACGGAACGTGTGTATTGTAAGAGATTTTTTTCTACCAGTTCGTTCATAAGACTTGTAACGGTTTGGCGTGAAGCACCAATAAGACTTGCAATATCCTGCTGGGTAAAAAAATGATTGGTAACAAAAGCATTTGATTCTTTTTGTCCGTTGTGTATGGCATAATTCCTTAAAAATTCTATCAGCCGTGTACGAACATCTTTAAAAACCAAATCTGTAAACCTGTTTTCCATTGCTTTCAGTTTATCACCTACTTGTTTGGTGTAGCGAATGGCAAGCATTGGATTTTCCCTGAGTACTTTTTCAAAATCAGAAACTTTAAAAGAGCAAACGGACACCTCCGGACTGGCAGCACGTGCAAATTCATTACGATTGTTTGTGTTATCAGCCAGTGTAATTTCTCCGAATATGTCTCCCTGAAGCAGAATGTCTTTTGTTACTTCATTGCCTTCTTCGTCAAGGGTTAGTATTTTGATAGTACCTTTTTTCAGAAGATATACTTTAGGGTCGTCATCGAGCCCAAAATAAATATCTTCGTTTTTTTTAGCTTTCCTGAATCCTCCAATAATACAGAGCATTTTTATCTCCTCGCTGCTCATCTGTGAAAAAAGCTGATGATTGCGTAAATACCAATATTTAATATCTTGTGTTTCCGTCATTGGACTTTATCAGGTTTGGTGGATAAGATAAATGTACGAAAAAGTAAAGACTAAAGCTTGACAGTGCTTCCGTGCATTTAGCAGACTATTGTTAAATAGTTTTATTGTTAAATTTACAAAGCTGATGATTTAACGTGGGTTTGGGATTAGATTTGTTTTAAGTTGCTTATTGTTAATTACTTAGCCATTTTTTATTGATTGCCAACGTTTTCTCATTCAGAGACCCTCTTACTTTTTTAATTGCCCAAAAAAGTAAGCAAAAAAAGGCAGCCACAGCAAAAACTAACCCTGGTTTTCTAGTTCTCTTATCATTTTCGTATGGATTTCAGGTTAGTTCACGCTGTGGCTGCATCCCTACCCAATTTTTTATTCCCAAACTCACATTAATTTAGCGATAAAACAGTACAATAATTTTTCAGGCAGTTGAATTATTTATTTTGCCAGTTCTTTTAAAAGGGGTTCGAGAGTATTGGTACTGGATAATTCTACATTTGTTGCATTAAGATTTTTGTCTGAGCTAAAAATCAGAGATTTACTACAAGGGTCAGGGCTGATAACTATTATAATATACTCGTCTTTTTTACGGAATCGCAACGCATATTTGGCTATCTGAGGACATGATTTCTGGTTGATAATATTATAGTTTTTACTCTCTGAGACCTCATCCCGCAATTTTATTTTTGCATCTTTGTCAAGGGTTATTTCACGGAGAATTTTATAATCCTCAATGTAATTTGCCGTGGTATCCTGCTCAGTTTTTTTTGTCGGAAAATCATCTATGGCAAAAAGTTCAACAGACTGATTTTTGCGGATGATTTGGATTTTTTCCTTAAAAACAGGATGAGTAATCTCAAATGAGAAAAACGAAAAAATTAGTATAAGAACAGAAAAATTCATGCAAGTCAGGATTAAAATATCAGAAATGATATATTTTCACTACTTAATAAGTAATGTTGATACTATAGAAACCATTTTGTGTTTTCGTACAACCATTGCATACAGAAGCTGTCGTTTTATAACGTGCATGTTCAATGGTATTGTCAATCAGCTGTTTCCAGTCTGCCTGGGCATCTTTCATATAACTGATTTCTTCACGAAGGGCTTGCAGAAAACTACTTGTGAAAAAGCCACCATTTACAGAATTAGACCAGGCATATTCACCGGGGCTGGTAGCTGCTGCTATGAGTGTACCTTTGGCAGTAAGAAAAAGACGTTTGAGCTTGGCTGTTTCAGGATTTACATTAGAACGGCTGCCCATAAATGTAGAATTTGTCATTTGCCGGATGTTAATAGGAGAGTTACAGCAGTCACTTAAAATAATGTTGAGTCTTCCGCCTTTTTTTGCAATTATCTTCCCTATTTCTTCCAGATTAAAAGTATTATCAGGTGAGGGGCGGTCGTAATTAGAAAAACGAAGGTCTAACTGAGGCCATTTTACAGTTTGGTCTGACCATCGGTAGCCGTGTCCGGTATACATAAAGATAACAATATCATTAGCCTCAACAGGCAAAGAAGAAAGTGTGTTATTCAGATTCCCTTTTGTAAATTCTTCACCATTTACCACATATTTCTGAAACCCAAGTCCCAGTGTACGAGATACATCTCTAAACTCTGCCAGCATGTTGTTTTGGTCAACCTCACAACTTTTACCAATATCTCCAATGGCAGTATTAGCAGCTACTATTAATATCATTTTGCCGACAGATGCTGTAGTAGTGGTGGCAGTTGGCTGAGACTGACTACCTTCTCTCATCCGGCGAAGGGTGTTGTAAGTTTCTTCATTGGTAGTAAAGAAAGATTGCAGGTATCGGTCAGTTACTTTTTTTATATCCAGTTGATTGAAATATTCAACAGATTGATAAGAGTTTTCGTCATCAGGATTATCTGTTACAAAAGGTAATTCAGGTTGTTTGCCATCTTCCCATACCCATACAAATTGGTCGGGGTTGTATTCATCATCGTTCCCTTTTTCTGTAATAAAAGCAGGTTCTGAACCCTGCATATAATAATAGTTTGTACCATTTTGCAGTTTTCCGGTTATGGTTTTGTATTTTACATTCACTACTGAATATTTATTCTCAATGGTATATCCTACCCGCATAAAAGCGTCATTTTCATTAAAATATACCATCAATCCAGTGTAAATAGTATTTTCTGCATCCTTAAAACGCACTTCATACAGCGTTTGAGAAAAAGCAGGTATTGTAGCTGTAATAAATAAAAAGGCTTTGATGAAATAAGCCAGAGAAGAGGTTTTCATAACAAGAAGTTAATTTTTTCAGGAAAACAAAAATGATGATTTTTTTAGAAAAAATTAACCCCCCTAAAAACTTATTTAAGTGGGTGTTTTGGTTTTTAGGGGTTAAGTTGACAAAGAGTACATTTTATTATTCAAATCGCAACGACTCGATAGGGTCTAATCTTGACGCTTGTCGGGCAGGATAATAACCTGATGCCAGACCCACTATTACGCAGACTATTAAGCCAAGTATCATCCATGCCCAAGGAACTGTAAATTTGCCTGCCTGAAGGGCTACAGCTGCCAGATTGCCCGAAGCTATTCCTAAAATAATACCTATAAGTCCACCCAAAAAGCATATTACAATAGCTTCTATCAGAAATTGTTGACGAATACGCAAAGGTGTAGCACCAAGAGCTTTACGAATCCCAATTTCACGGGTACGTTCGGTTACAGAAACCATCATGATATTCATTAACCCAATGGCTGAACCCAGCAAAGTAATAATGCCTACTATCAGTCCACCCACCCGCAGATTTCCGGCAATGCCGTCAAGGCTGGCAGATAGGGAATCACTTCTTGTTATTTCAAAAGATTCAGGCTTGCCGGGTAGGTCATGCCGAACCAGACGCATCAATCCGGTTGCTTCGCCCATTGCTGTAGTGGCATCATTGGTATTTTTTATGGATGTAGTAATATCAAAAGTTAGTGTACGCCCTGCTGCCAAAACCCTTGCATTTTGTACAGGTATCAGAATCATACGATCAGCTCCACCTCCACCCATAAAACTGCCTGATTTTTCCAATACTCCAATTACTTTATAGTGTGTGCCTAAAGCTGTAACGACTTTATCGATAGGATTTTCTTTTTCAAAGAGGGTAGAAGCTACTTCATTTCCCAAAATGATGACACTTACCGCATTATCCAGTTCATTTTTCGAAAAATTTCTGCCTTTCTCAAGATTATATGCTTTTACTGCCAGATAATTGTCATCACCTCCGGTAATACGAATATTTGGATTTGTTTTTTTTGAAAGATATTTGACTTCTGCAATACCCGTAACTTGTGTATAAACAGTAGTAATAGCAGAAGTAGATTCGCCAAAACGCTCCTTGTAATCAATAGCCTGCTCATATTTAATAGGAGGATAGTTTCTTTCAACTTCACCCCGCCGTTGCCTACGCCACATCTGCGGACCTTTAATATCAAAAGTATTAGCTCCCAATGAAGAAAGATTGCTGTTTACGGATGCCTGAATAGCATCTACTGCGGTAAGTGTGCCTACCAGAGCTGTAATGCCAATCGCAATGATCATGGCAGTCAGGATAGTACGAAGCAGATTGGATTGGATAGAACGCAAACCTTCTTTGATATTTTCGGTCAGATTCATGAGTTATATTTTTTATCTGTGAAACGGCTATTTCTGTTTATTTACCATTCATAACAAAAACCATCATTTGAAAACTAAAAATTATGAGGGTTCGTTTTGTGGTTACACTCTTTTTTGCTAAGTTGGTAGGCTGCAATTTATAAAAAATCAACCAACAGAGATTAATTTTAGGAAGAACGGCAACAAATCAGTTTAAAACCTGAAATTCTTTTATAACCATTAACATACTTGCCTGACATTCCGGCTGTATTTTTTAAATTATGAAAAAAAAGGTTATTCTCTCAATTTTCGGAATATGGATAGCTTCACAGGCTTTTGCTTCACATATTCTGATACAAATGGATGCTTCGCAGGCTAATCACTTGAAAGCTTATGGGGTAGCATATTGGGTACTGGCTAAAAACCAGGAAGTAAAGTGGTTACTCAATTATCGTGGCGGAAGTTTTATGTGTCGATATGACAAAGCCATTGAGAATGAACTGGTGATACGGGGTGTAAGCTACCAGGTGATTTCGGATGCTACCGAAGCCCAGATTACAGCCGAAATAAATAGCCCGGAAGCGAATATGGATATTATGAAGCTGGAAAAAATTCCTAAGGTGGCAGTTTACTCTCCTAAAAGTAAGCAACCCTGGGATGATGCTGTAACAATGGTGCTGACCTATGCTGAAATACCATACGATGTGATTTTTGATGATGAAGTAATGGATGGAAAACTGCCTAAGTATGACTGGCTGCACCTGCATCATGAAGATTTTACGGGACAATACGGCAAATTTTATGGTACTTTTCGGAATGCTCCCTGGTACATTCAGCAGGTAAAAGAATTTGAAGCTTGTGCCAAAAAATATGGTTTTGCAAAAGTTTCACAGCTCAAACTGGCGGTTGTAAAAAAGATTCGTGACTTCTGTGCAGGTGGAGGATTTTTGTTTGCCATGTGCTCGGCTGCCGATACTTATGATATTGCTCTGGCTGCTGATGGAGTAGATATTTGTGAAAGCATGTTTGATGGTGATCCTTCTGACCCGCAGGCTCAACGCAAACTTAATTATGCCAATTGCTTTGCCTTTCAGAATTTTACACTAAGTCGTAACCCTTACGATTATGAATACTCCAACATTGACAATCAGGCTTACGAAAGAGGTTTGAGTGAAACCAATGACTTCTTTACCCTGTTTCAGTTTTCAGCCAAATGGGATCCTGTTCCTACTATGCTTACCCAGGATCATGTGCATGTGGTAAAAGGTTTTTTAGGGCAAACCACTGCTTTTAAGAAAAACCTGCTGAAACCTGATGTGCTGGTGATGGGGGAAACCAAATCTGCCAACGAAGCCCGTTACATTCACGGGACTTTTGGAAAGGGAACCTGGACTTTTTTTGGTGGGCACGACCCGGAAGATTATCAGCACATGGTAGGTGAAGAACCAACCGACCTTAATTTATTTCCTAACTCGGCAGGTTATCGCTTGATTCTCAATAATATACTTTTTCCGGCAGCCAAAAAGAAAAAACAAAAAACCTGAGAGAAATATAACAGGATGAGAGGGAGAGCAGAAAAGTTATCTATCTTTTCTGCTCTTTTTTATTTTCGTTGTCTTACCGCTTCATACAAAATGACGGCAGCAGATACAGATACATTCAGACTTTCTATGTTACCGAAAAGAGGAATTTTTGCAAGCTGGTCAGCTTTACGCAATAGTTCAGGTGAAATGCCATCTTCTTCAGAACCCAGCAAAATGGCAGTTGGTACCGTAAAATCAGCTTTATACATCCACTCATCTGTTTTTTCAGTACAGGCAACTACTTGTAAGCCAGACTCTTGCAAGTAAGCTATTGTTTTCTTTAAATCTTCTTCCCGACAAACAGGCAGAAAATTCAATGCTCCGGCAGAGGTTTTAACGGCATCGGCATTGATTTGGGCAGCCCCTTTTGTCGGAATCACAATGGCATCTACACCTGAGCATTCGGCTGTACGGGCTATTGCCCCAAAATTTCGTACATCTGTAATGCGATCTAAAATCAGAATCAGAGGTGTTTTGCCTTTTTCAAAAGTTTCTGCCAGAATATTGGAAAGCAAAGCATAATCTACTGCCGAAATAAAACAAATTGCCCCCTGATGATTTTTGGTAGTAATACGGTTGAGCTTTTCTACAGGTACTTTTTGCACAGGCACTTCCCGTTCACGGGCAAGAGTAAGCAATTCTTTTAATAATTCAGAATTGCCTAATTCTTTTTGTATCAGTAGCTTATCTATTGTTTTGCCAGCATTGATGGTTTCAATAATAGCCCTGATTCCGAAAATCATTTCAGAGCTGTTGCCTGATTTTTTAAGGCTTTGTGAATAAAATTTTCTGCGATTTTGTTCCAATGCTTTAACTTGTTTCTTAATAATGCTTAAATATTCGTGCAAAGATGACAATAAAATAATGAAGAGGGTTACTCAAATCGTTATTTGTTTATAAATTTACATAAAAACACCTGCTTTACCATAATTTCTCTGATATGAAAAAGATTTTGATTATACTATTGATTTTCAGTCTGGTTGCTCCGGTTTTTGCCCAAAAAACAGGAAAAACCAAAGTTTTTGTATTGGAAATTAAAAGCTCCATTGATGCAAGAATGAATCGTTATATAAAAGATGGTTTGCAAAATGCTGAAAAAGCCAATGCAGATTATATTTTAATGGATATGGATACGTTTGGCGGGACATTATACGATGGAGATTTGATAAGACAACAAATTCTTAACTTCAAAAAGCCTGTGCTGGCTTTTGTCAATAAAAATGCAGCTTCTGCGGGTTCTTTAATTGCTATTGCCTGTGATAGCATTTATATGGCAAAAGGAGCTAACATGGGTGCTGCTACTGTAGTAAATGGTTTAACAGGAGCAGCTGCCCCTGATAAATACCAGTCATACATGCGTTCGATTATGCGTAGTACGGCTGCTGCCAACCACCGTGACCCAAGATATGCTGAAGGGATGGTAGATGAAGAAATGGAAATTGACAGTCTGAAACCCCTGGGACGGGTTATTACTTTTACTACTAATGAAGCCATTAAATATGGATATTGTGAAGGTGAAGCCAACTCTATTGAGGAAGTATTGAAAAAAGCCAACATCCGCAATTACGAGATCAAAAAATATGAAATGCCTTTTACTGAAAATATTATTGCGTTTTTTATGAATCCTATTGTGAGTGGCATTTTGATTTTGTGCATTTTGGGAGGATTGTATTTTGAGTTGCAAAGCCCGGGTTTGGGTTTGCCGATTATTGTAGCTCTTACGGCTCTTACGCTTTTGCTGGTTCCATATTATCTCAGCGGCTTGGCTGCCAACTGGGAAATTGCTGTATTTGTAGTAGGCGTTATTTTGCTGGCTATAGAAATATTTGCCATTCCCGGCTTTGGCGTTACAGGTATCAGTGGCTTGATTTTAATTTTTACTTCACTGGTACTGATGATGCTGGGAAATGATTTTTTTGATTTTGATAATGTAAGTGATACTCAGATTATTCAATCGTTGCTTACAGTTTTGGGAGGTATGACAGGCACAATAGTACTGGCATTTATCGGTGGCAGAAAACTGATAGAAAGCCAACGTTTCAAAAAACTTACTTTACAGGAAACCTTAGACAGCAAAGAAGGCTATAACAACGATTTTATCAAAGAAAATCTGATTGGTAGCATCGGTACTGCATTTACTGTCTTACGCCCCAGTGGAAAGGTAATGATAAACGGAAGCGTATATGATGCCTCTGCCAAAACCGGATTTATAGACCAGCACGATGCCATTACAGTAGTAGAACAGGAAGGTAGCTTTGTACGAGTGAAGAAGGTTTAGTATTATTTTAATATAACGTGAATTCGGGATAAAAAGAGTGTAGGGATGCAACAGCAGCGTGAACTAACCCGAAATTATTGAGAGAATAATAAGAGACTTAGGAATGTCAGGGTTAGTTTTTGCTGTTGCTGCCTTTTTTTGCTTACTTTTTTGGGCATACAAAAAAGTAAGAAGGTCTTTGAATGAAATAGAGCTGGGAATTAGCTAAATACAAACCCATTAAGTTTTTGATAAACAGTAATTTAAGAATAAACCTAATCCCGATTTTACGTTAATTTAAATTGTTGAATGGTTTTATTGTTTAAACTATCAATTCAACAATAAAGCTACTCAACAATTTAACAATTGTATTCATATCAATTCATGAACGAACTGCTTTCTTTTTACATCAGAGACATTATTCAGGAAACGTCGGACACCCGAACCTTTATTTTAGAAAATACTGAACACGAAAAAATAACCTATCAGGCAGGACAGTTTCTGACGTTTGTCTTTGAAGTAAACGGACATGAAGTGAATCGTTCTTTTTCGATGAGTTCTGCTCCCGAAACTGATGATTTTATTTCTATTACTGTCAAAAGAGTGCCTAATGGAGAGATTACTCGTTTGCTTTTCGACCACTTTCAGACGGGAGATATATTATATGCTTTGCCACCAGCTGGACGGTTTACACTTTCTACCCACATCACCCTCCAAAGAGATATTTTTTTGATAGGAGCGGGAAGTGGTATCACTCCCTTATATGCTTTGCTGAAAAAAATATTGCATACAGAACCTAAAAGTCGTGTAATACTGCTTTACAGCAATCACAATGAAAAATCAGCCATTTTTTTCAGAGAACTGAATGAACTGGCAGAGCAGTTTCCTGAACATTTTTTATTGATACACCTTTTCAGTGAACCTTCTGCTTCATATCAGCACTTGCAGAGAAGACTTACCAAAGACTTTTTGCAAAAAACAATACAACAACATCAACTATACAATCGTGAAGAAGCCTTATTTTATCTTTGCGGACCTTCGGATTTTATGCGTAATGCCACCATTGCCATTGTAGCTCTGGAATACGGAAAAGTACAAATTCATTCAGAAGAATATATCATAAAACCCGTTACTACCCATATCGTAGATACCCGACCCAAGCAGGTTACTATCTTTTTCAGAAACCAGACTTATAACTTAACCCTAACCTCAGAAAGTATATTACAGGCAGCTCTTGAAGCCGGCATCCGTTTGCCGTACAGTTGTCGTGGAGGCAGGTGTAGTGCCTGTGCTGCCATTTGTCGTAAAGGAAAAGTACAAATGTTGGTCAATGAAGTACTGACTGACCGGGATGTAGAAGAAGGCTATATACTGACCTGCACCGGACATCCGGAAACCGAAGAAACCGAAATCTATATCTGATATTGCTGTCGCCAGTAGCGTTTTTCTATTGTCCTCACATTTTCTTCGGTTTTTAAAGTCAATAGATATTGAGCAAGAAACTTGAGTTCTATATCACCTTCTTCACCATTGTATTCTTTGATATAGATGGCATTGCCATAGCTATTGGCTACTTTTTTGGGTGTATCATCAACTATCAGTACTTTTTTCAGGTCAAATCCTTTCTTTTTAAGTTTTTTTAATTGCTTGGTGTATTCAAAATCTAAAAATCCCGAAGTGCTGTAATAAGGGAAACCATATTCATCATAAAGTGTCTGACGGGTGCAACGACTTCTTCCCCATACAAATTCCAGGTTTATATCATCAGGAAAGATTTCTTTGACAATTTTTCCTACATATTCGTCATCAGCCGACGACCAGACAGCCAGTTTAAAATGCTGACTTACAGTTTTCAGAAATTCATCAAGATAAGGACGTTTATAAATATCATAATAATAAACCTGAAAATCAGGTACTCTTCCCAATGCTTTGTCAGTTGCATGTATCAGGGTTTCATCGAGGTCAAGTATTAATAGCATGGTTATTTTAGTTCAAAAAGTTTTCTCATAACAAGCAGCATATGAGGTTAGGTTCAGTCAGGATACATAAATTTGAAGTTTGTATTACAAAAGATTATTTTGCTACTTTTGGGAAGAAAACCCTTCTTTTTAATCATACAGTCAGCCTATGCTTGCCAAAACTTTCGGAAGTGCCGTTTATGGCGTAAATGCTCATATCATAACCATAGAAGTAGATGTAGGACAAGGACAGAATTTTTATCTGGTCGGGCTTGCTGATAGTGCCATCCGTGAGAGTCAGCAACGCATCGAAACGGCAATGAAGCATTTGGGTTATAAGTTTCCGAGAATTAAAGTGGTAGTCAATATGGCTCCGGCTGATATTCGTAAAGAAGGCTCTGCTTATGATTTGCCAATTGCTTTGGGAATTTTAAAAGCAAGCGGGCAAATTGAAGCCGAAAAACTTGAAAATTACCTGATTATGGGAGAACTGGCTTTAGATGGGGGTGTAAGACCTATAAAAGGTATTTTACCTATTGCCATCGAAGCCCGCAAAAAAGGCTTTAAAGGTTTTTTAGTTCCTAAAGAAAATGCGTCTGAGGCATCTATTGTCAATAATCTTGATATTATTCCGGTTGAAAACTTGCAGGAAGCCATAGATTTTTTTGAAAATAAATTACACATTGAGCCTCTTGAAACAGATACACGGGAAATTTTCTTTACCACACTTACCAGTTTTGATGCTGATTTTTCGGATGTACAGGGACAGGAAAATATCAAAAGAGCCATGGAAATCGCTGCTGCCGGGGGGCATAATGTAATCATGGTGGGTCCACCCGGAGCTGGCAAAACCATGCTTGCCAAACGACTGTCATCTATTTTGCCTCCGCTTACTTTACAGGAAGCCCTCGAAACTACTAAAATTCATTCGGTAGCCGGAAAACTGGGAACATCTGCCACACTGGTAGCCCACCGACCCTTTCGCAGCCCTCACCATACCATTTCAGATGTGGCTCTGGTGGGTGGAGGAGCTATTCCACAACCTGGTGAGATTTCACTTGCTCATAACGGGGTGCTGTTTTTGGATGAATTGCCTGAGTTTAAACGTACTGTTTTGGAAGTAATGCGTCAGCCTCTGGAAGAACGGCGGGTTACTATCTCCCGAGCCAAACTTTCAGTAGAATTTCCGGCAAATTTTATGCTGATTGCCAGCATGAATCCCTGCCCCTGTGGGTATTACAATCATCCTGAAAAGCAATGTACCTGCCCGCCCGGAGCTGTGAGTAAGTATCTGAGCCGGGTAAGTGGACCATTGATGGACAGAATTGATTTGCATGTGGAGGTTACACCGGTTTCATTTGAAGAAATGACTGCCGGACGCAAAGCCGAAAAAAGTGCTGATATTCGGGACAGGGTAATAAAAGCCCGTGAAATTCAGAAAATTCGTTTTGAAAAACATCATGGAATTTACTCTAATGCCATGATGCCTCCACAAATGGTGCAGGAAATTTGTGTACTTGACGAAATCAGTAAAGCTATCTTGAAGAAAGCTATGGAACGATTAGGGTTATCTGCCAGAGCTTACGACCGTATTTTGAAAGTTTCAAGAACCATAGCCGACCTTGCCGGAAGTGAACAAATATTAGCCCAACACATCAGCGAAGCCATTCAATACCGGAGTTTAGACAGAGAGAGTTGGGGGAACTGATTTATATATTTTTAAGGTTAACATAAAAAGATAAATTGTAGAAAGTATATGTTGTTTTATAAATACCAGGGAACAGGAAATGATTTTGTGATGATTGACGACCGTTCTCAGACTTTTCCGATTAATCAGGAATTGATAAGCAAACTTTGCCACCGCCGTTTTGGCATCGGGGCAGACGGACTGATTTTATTGCAAAACGACCCCGACTATGATTTTCGGATGGTTTACTTTAATGCAGATGGCAACGAAAGTTCGATGTGTGGCAATGGAGGACGTTGCCTGGTAAAGTTTGCTTACAATCTGGGGGTATTTACAGACAGAGCTACTTTTATAGCAGTAGATGGAGAACATGAGGCTTTTCTGAAAGATGGCTTGGTACACCTGAAAATGAAAGATGTTGATAATATTGAAATCACAGATACCTATAATTTTCTAAATACAGGTTCGCCACATTATGTTGAGTTCGTAGAAGATTTAGAAGCTTATCCCGTTTTTGAAAAGGGAAAACAAATCCGGTATAACGAAATTTTTGGTCCGAAAGGAGGAACCAATGTCAATTTTCTGGAAAAAGCTGAGACCCAAACCTTATTTGTGAGAACATACGAAAGAGGTGTTGAAGATGAAACTTATTCTTGTGGTACAGGTGTAACAGCTGCCGCCCTTTCTGCCAGTTTGCAGGGATGGATAAGTCCTGTAAAAATCAAAACATTGGGAGGTAACTTGCAGGTTAGTTTTCAGAAAAACGCAGATACTTCATTTACAGATATTTACCTGATAGGTCCGGCAGAAGAAGTATTCAGTGGTAATATTTCTCTGTGAGATATGTCTTACAAAACGGCAATGATTGATGATGCTTACTTGTAAGCAAACACAATTTTGCTCTGAAATCAATAAAAAATCAATTTCAGTCTTTAAAATTTCAGTAAGTACTGAATTTAATTTGCACTTTTGCAGTATTGCCTGTTTAACTTATGTTTAGTTTCAAAAATCTTTCTCATCAATATTCTCCTGTCAAATCTATCAGTTTTAAAGACTGGCAAACCTTGCAGGGTGAACAGTGGCTAATGACCGGTATTTCGGGAAGTGGTAAAACTACGCTGTTGCAGATAATCTCCGGTTTGCTGGAACCTTCTGCTGGTGAAATAACTATATCGGGTACAGAACTTTATAAGCTCTCCGGAGCCAAACGTGATACATTTCGTGGACAAGCCATTGGTTTGGTTTTACAAAAGCCCCACCTGATTGATACACTTTCGGTAATAGAAAATCTTTTACTCACTCAATATCTGGCAGGTCTTAAACAAGACAAAAACCGAATCAGAGAAGTATTGCAGGCACTTCAGCTTTCTGACAAAGAAAAATCAATGCCTCATACTTTGAGTCAGGGAGAAGCCCAGCGGGTATCTATTGCCAGAGCTGTGCTGAATAAGCCTAAATTACTGCTTGCTGATGAACCTACTGCCAGCCTTGATGATATAAACGCTGAAAAAGTAGTACAACTGCTCAAAACCCAGGCTCAGGAATGTAATGCTACTTTGGTAGTATCAACCCACGACAATCGGGTCAAACCTCAGTTTGAAAAACTCTATCAACTTTAACAATGAAATATTCTTTGCTTGCTGTTTTCTTTGCTATTGCCATTCGGGGTGTTGCTCAGGATGTATATGTAGCAAAAGACCTTACTGCCGAAAAACTTTTTACCAATAACATCGAAGGTCCGATGACGGATAAAAAGGGTAATTTGTATGTGGTTAATTTTGAAAAGGATGGAACTATTGGCTTGGTAAAACCAGACGGGAAATGCACCAAGTTTATAGATTTACCACAAGGCAGCACCGCCAATGCCATTCGTTTTGATAGCAAAGGCAATATGTTTCTGGCAGATTTTTCTGGACACAATGTTTTAAAAGTGGATATGAAAACCAAACAGGTTTCAGTTTTTTGCCATAACGAAAAATTTAATCAGCCTAATGATATTGTAATTGATAAAAAAGACCGAATTTATGCATCTGACCCCAGTTGGAAAAATCAGACCGGACAACTGTGGCGAATAGATACAGATGGGAAAGCTGCGTTGCTGGAAGCCAATATGGGAACTACCAACGGCATAGAGTTGAGCCCTGACGGAAAAACGTTGTATGTAAATGAGAGTATTCAGCGTAAAATATGGGCATATCAGGTAGATGCTGAGGGCAATGTCTCAGGAAAAAAATTATTTGCTGAGTTTCAGGATGGCGGACTGGATGGGATGAAATGTGACGGAAAAGGCAATCTTTATGTAACCCGCTGGGGAACAGGTACAGTAATAGTACTTTCGCCTGAAGGAAAGCTATTAAAAGAAATTAAACTGAAGGGACAAAATGTCAGCAACCTTACTTTTAACAGCAAAGACAAAAAGCAGGTGTTTGTAACCTTACAGGACAGGGGCTGTCTGGAGACTTTCCGGACTGAATAATCAAACTTATTGATGCAGATAAGCCGGATATTTTTGAGGTATCAAGAGTATCCGGCTTATTATTTATACCAAATCCTCGAAACGTTCCAGCATCAGAATAGCATTTTGAGGAATAATTACATATTTATCACCTTCATAAATTACATCTATGGCATGACGTTGCAGGTAAATGGCTAAATCACCTTCTTTTGCCTGTAGGGGCATGTATTTTACTTTTTCTTCAGTTTCTTTCCAGGGCTCTTCATCTTCTGGTGTCGAAGGCAAAGGATAACCAGGACCTACTTTAATTACATAGCCACTTTGTACCTGTTCTTTTTCATGAAATGAGGGAGGAAGATATAAGCCGGCTTCTGTCCGGTCTGCCGGATTTTTAGGACGAATCAACACCCGGTCACCTACGACTATCAATCGTTTGAGTTTATTATCAGAAGTAACATTAATCATAATTTAAAGAAAAATCAGAAGTTGAAATTGCATAAACTAATTTGCAAAAATCAGACTTTAGTGAAAAATACAGTCAGAATGTCAGCAATTCTACAAAATTATCCCTCAAATTTTGAGAAAATACTGGCTTTTCCACTTATTTTGCAACCATATTTTTTATGTATCCCAATCATACAATTATGACAACTATCCCTTCATTTCCGGCAACAACCGATAAACCTATAGTATTTGAACAGGTAACCAAATTGCTTGAAGAGCAAGCCTTTAATATAGTAAAACAAGACCAAACCAGACCCTGGGGAGGATTTTTTGTAATAGATGAAGCTCAGGCTCCTAAGTTTATCGAAACCTATTTTCCTCATCTTTCTCTCAAAGATTTTGAAGGATTTGAAAAATTAAGCCCTAAAATATTGGTAGTTGCTCCTGAAAAAAGACTTTCATGGCAATATCATTTCCGTAGGGCAGAAATCTGGAAAGTATTGATAGGGACAGTGGGTATTGTTACCAGTGATACTGATGAAGAAGGACCTTTGCAGACATTGCCTCCCGAAACTATCGTAAACCTTAAGCAAGGGCAACGTCACCGGCTTATTGGATTAAAAGAATGGGGTATTTTAGCTGAAATATGGCAACATACTGATGCTTCTAATCCCTCTAATGAGGATGACATTGTGAGAGTCCAGGACGATTTTGGAAGATAAGATAAATGCTAGGTCATACATCAGTGAGAATACTTCTGCTTTTATTTGTTGTCTGACAGCTTTATTGAAATTTCCTTTCTATTAGTTTCAATTACAATACACTAAACCTCAAAAAGTGGTATAAAACTCCAGAGCTAATCATTCCCGAACTTTATACCACTTTTTAGGTTTACCCCTCACTACTTATTTTTATATATTGCTTTAAATGTTCCGTTTGGTTGCACAGACACAAAGGCAACAGGCTTACCTTCGGACATTTCAAATGTAATAATGTAACCTTCCTTACCTTTTACTGTGAATTGGTTTTTTGAAATAGCTACCAATTCATTATCTGCCTGTCCTGGCACTTTAGACCAGAGCGTGTTGTCTCTAACTTCGAGAATAATATCAATGTTGTATTTTTCTAAATGATAGATTCCAGCATATTTTACTAAATCTTTTAATGGAATGTAGAAGGAATTTTGTTTGGAAAGTGAATTTAATTTGCTTTCTGTGATAGCATCTGTTTTAATTGCCAGAGCCGTTTTATAGTTTTGGATAGCATTTATTGTATCTTTTTGTAAAGCAAAATAGTCACCATAAGCTTTATAGACATTATTACTGTTGGGATAGCTTTCAATATTTAGTTGAAACAATGCTTTAGCCTTGGCATAATGATTCTTACTCAAGGCTTCATATCCAAAATAGTTGATAAAAGACTCAGGTGCTGAAACTTTATAGCCCATTCTATCTGAAACTTTGGTATAATGTGTCTTTAGCTTTAATGCAAGGGTTGAAGATGAATCTGTAAAATCCTTTTCTGTCGCATGTAAAAGATAATAATCAAAAATAAAACGTAACCCGTCATATTCACTTATTAGTGATACAGAATTATGATTATCCTTGTCATAGTATTTATGATCATATTTCAAACCGTTATTGATACTCTTTAAAAACTTGTCCAGTTTGAAAATTGCTCTGATATGCTTTGTATCAAGGCTATTATCTTTTTTTAGTTTTGAAACAGACATTCCTTTAGGCATGGTATTAGCTATTCCCACAAAAAGACTGATGTTTTTCAAATCTTGTTTTGGTAACTGACTGAGGGTATGATTTAAAAAGATCTCATTATCATACCACATGCTTGGCTCAATAGCGATATATGCATTAAATAATTTAGGGAAATTGGTAAGTATATCAATTGCGACAAGACCACCGAGAGAATGACCTACCAATAACCTATATGACGTGGTATTATAAGTTTTGTCAATAAAAGGAATTAGTTCTGACGACAAAAAACTTACAAATGAATTAGGTGCGTAGGCGTTGTTTGTTGTAGGTACCGTTGGGGTAAAATCTTTTAATCTGTCAGTATTTTCAATGGCAACTATAATCATCTCAGGCAATACTCCGTTTCCATTAGCTTGACTTAATTGCTGAACAACACCAACTGTTGATAAAAAATGAGCATCTCCATCTAATACATACAACACCGGATATTTTTTGTCTGTTAACGTATCTTGAGAAGTGAGTTTTGGGGTATATATCCAAACTTTTCTGTTTTCGTTTAATAGTTTAGAAAATATTGTTATTCTCCGTCCAACAATAATTTTATCATTATTTTGGGCGTTTGCACAATTAAGAAATAAAAGTAAGCAAGATATTGTGAATGATTGTTTCATTTTAATTAGTTTTCTTCGTTTCGGTATTCAAGGATATCAGCTGGCTGGCAATCAAGTGCTTTACAGATTGCTTCTAAAGTACTGAAGCGTATTGCTTTGGCTTTTCCAGTTTTTAGGATGGAAAGGTTGGATAGTGTTATATCTACTTTTTCTGAAAGTTCATTTAATGACATTTTACGCTTTGCCATCATTACATCTAAATTTACAATAATAGGCATGGCTTAAATGGTTAAATCGGTTTCATTTTGTAATTCAATTCCTTTTCTGAATATCAGACCAATTACAAATAGTATTGCTGACATCATTAAAAATGCACCTGCATCATTCCAATACTCCTCTACAGTTTCAATTTTATAGTGTGCCTTTTCCAGTAATTGCGTCAGATGTTGTGATACAATACTCAGCATACCAATCCCTAACGAATAATAACTCAGTTTTAAAATTGAGCTAGCAATTTCTTCACTAAAAGGCTTATTAAGATTCAACTTTTTAAATAAGCTGATAACTATGTAAAAGATAAAAGCCTTTAATGCTGAAACAGCGATAATAAGAGTAACAAGGATGATGTAGAGTAATTTATTTTTGACATAAATGTCTGATAAGTCTAGACCAAGATGAAGATTATGAGCTGCTACATCTCTAAATAAACTAAAGAATAGATTGAAAAGTAGTGTCCCCGTTTGAAGGCAAAAACCCACAAAAATAAGCCAGCACACAGCTGTGATGATTTTCCAAATAATATTGTCTCTCTTTGACATAGTATGTAAAATTAAATTGTGTCAGCAAAGGTATATAAAATATTTATTGAAAAACAATAAATATATATTTTTTAATAATAAATTTATTTTAAAAAACAATATTAAATTTAACTTTTTGAGAATCACTCTTGTAATTGGGATAAGCCGAAGTTGATTTGATTGGTAACAAGTGCTGGAATTTTGCTTATGCTCTAGTGGTCTGTTACCTGATTAAATCTTCGTGACTAACTTGACTCTAAAAAAGCGTGTAGCGATGGAAAAGAAGTGTGATAAGAGAATGAATAACTGTCAACAGTGAGGTATAAGCTATGAATTATATAAGTAAAATTTATCTCATAGTGTATAGTTCATCTCTCATACTTAAATACAGTTTTTTCGGGCATATAAAAAAGACGAAGGTCTTTGAGGGAGTGAAAGTGGTAGCTGATTAAATGTGTTAAGTATTTGACAGATAGGTGCTTGTGAAAAAAAATAATCCGTACGTACATGACTCCCGGATTGTTTTATTACTCAGATTCTGACACATACAGTTTTTTAATTTTGTCATGAATTATGACTGAAATTTGCCCTCAATACTTTTTTGTTTTTTGAATAATGATAATAGAAATTTTGCCTTATTCTTTCAGAAATTTCCTAATTTTGAAGGATTTTTTCTGAAAAAACATTGTTATCCTTAAAATTATAAGCATTACAACAAACAGTATGATGCTGTTTCCCTTAATTTTTGCACCATGTCCATTACTGAAGATTTAGTTTACAAAGCCCTGAGCACCGTTATAGAGCCTGATCTGAAACAAGACCTTGTAAGTCTGGGAATGATAAAAAACTTAAGAATAGGGGTAAATCAGATAAATTTTACGATTCAGCTTACCACACCTGCCTGTCCTTTAAAAAATGTTATTCAGCAAAATTGTGAAGAAGCTATTCGTACTTTGATTTCTGATAAGGTAGATATTCATATTGATTTTACTTCAGATGTTACTACAATCCGAACCAATACACCAGTATTGCCAAATGTAAAAAATATTATTGCCATAGCTTCGGGTAAAGGAGGAGTAGGTAAGTCAACTGTTACAGCCAATCTGGCTGTAGCTTTGCACCGTTCAGGAGCTAAAGTAGGTGTGATAGATGGAGATATTTTTGGTCCGTCTGTGCCGGTTATGTTTGGAGCAGAAGATTTGCAACCCCGGATTGAGCAGATCAATGGTAAAAACTACATGATTCCGATACAGCAGTTTGGTGTTAAACTTATTTCTATAGGCTTTCTTACCCCGCCTAATCAGGCTGTAGTATGGCGTGGACCGATGGCAAGTTCTGCTCTTAAACAGTTTATTACAGATGTACAGTGGGGTGAACTTGATTATCTTCTGATTGACCTGCCACCGGGTACGAGCGACATCCACATTACTCTGGTTGATGCTTTGCCTGTTACGGGAGCAGTGGTAGTTACTACCCCACAAAAAGTAGCTCTTGTAGATGCTGTGAAAGCAATAGCCATGTTTAATCAGGTTAAAATTAAAGTTCCTGTGTTGGGAATTGTAGAAAATATGGCGTATTTTGTGCCACCTGCCCATCCTGACGAAAAATATTATCTGTTTGGAAAAGAAGGTGGAAAAAATCTTGCAGAACGAATGAACTTCCCTTTGCTTGGACAAATTCCATTAGTAGAAGGTATTCGGGAAGCAGGAGATGAAGGACAGCCGGCTGTTATTTCGGCTGATGAAGTAACCGTTGAAGCTTTTAAAAACCTGGCAGAAGCAGTAGCCCGACAAGTGGCTATACAAAATGCTAAAAATAGTAAGATACCTGACAATGAAGTTATTGCCTGATAGTGTGGTAATTTCAGGATTATAAAAAAGTATGGAAATCACAGAAACAACAGAATTAATGAACAGGGTAGAGCAAGCCCTTGAAACTATTCGTCCCTATCTGATAAGTGATGGAGGAGATGTAAAACTGCTCGAAATTACAGATAATCATACTGTTATGTTAGAGTTATTAGGTTCTTGTGGAAACTGCCCAATGTCTACCATGACCTTAAAAGCTGGAGTAGAAGAGGCTATCAAAAAAGCTGTTCCTGAAATTAAATCTGTTAAAGCGGTAAATGTAGCTTAGGTGCAGATTGCATTTAAAGTGAGTTCAAAATTATTGCTCAATAATCCACAGAGCCACACTCTCATTGTTTTGATACATATTTGAAACAGCAAGAGTGCCATTAAAGTAAACAAGACATACACCATCTGTAACATTTTTGATATAGTAAGAATTGGTAGTATTTGCCTGCTCGATAATCCACAAAGATTTATCAGAACTTCCGTTTTTCAGACATTAAAGAAGTATTGTCTGTAGATAAAAAAGTGTTTTTCCATCTGTTACGAATTTGAAAATTTTTGGTACCACTTACTGGTAAGATTTCCCATTGAGCACGCCACCAGTTATTGTCAATACTGCTACAAGTACAAGCCAGATGCCCATTTTGATTGTGCAAATAGCTGCCAGTGGCGAAGTTTTTTATTCTTGCAAAAGAAGGAAGACAAGCCCAAGATTATAGGTACTCTAATCATTCTCTCAATTCTTTTAGGCTTGTCCACACTGCTGTTGCATCCCTACACTCTTTTTTTTACACCGACCTTACATTAATTTACTGTTCTGTAAATGTTGTTCTAGAAAAGGTAACACTGGACGAAGAACCAACAGGATTTAGATTGGAATCATATTCCTGACGCTGCATGGTCATATCGGGTAAGGTGACAGAAATTTTTCCGTTATCATTGATTACTGCTGATTGAGACGGACTTACAGGTACTTCATATCCTATGACTCGATTGGTAGATTTGTTGTACTCAAAAATCAGTAATGTAACCAGATTAGGAGTGTTATTGGGAAGTCCTGTGTCACCATACACATAGTAATCACCTGAGACAGGACGTCCGGTTTTGTTGAATATCATACCAAAATAAATAGCTTTTGACCCATCTGAGTTGACAGCTGAATCAGCTAAGGTTGAGTATATCGACACACCTCCTGAATTGCTTCCAGAAGTAAAATTGCATTTGATAGTCGAATAAGTGGTACCGTTGAAGGTAAAACTTGTTGTGCCTGCTGGTGTAGGGGAGTCACTGTCTTTTTTACATGATGATACCAAAATAATAAATGCGATAATCGTACAGAACAGGAGATTTTTCATAGTTCTCTAGTTGGAATTTTAATGAAATGATTGATTTGAAATTATTTTTTTACGAATTCTACCCTGCGGTTATTGGCTTTGCCTTCAGGAGTAAGATTATCACTGACAGGCTTTGATTCTCCATATCCTTTTGCAGTAAGTCTGGAAGTATCAATGCCCATTTGTATCAACTGGCTTTTTACTGCATCAGCCCTTTGTTGTGATAAAGTCATGTTGTATTTATCGTCTCCGTCACTATCAGTATGTCCACCTACTTCAAATTTGAGTTCAGGATTATCTTTCAATACTTGCACAATCATGTTTAAGGTACCCATACTTTCAGGTTTAATAGTTGCCTGATTATAGTCAAAGTTGATACCATGAGTTATTATTTTGGCATCTGTAAACTTTTTATCGAGCATATTCATTCCACCTCCCTGAGCCAGTCTGAAATTTTTAAAAAGCATTGGCATACCATCACTGGCATCTCCTCCAACAGCCAGTGAAGTGGCTTTGAAATTATTATCAGGTACAACCAATACCCTAAACTGATCGATATATACTTTAAGTTGTTTGTCTTTAACGGCTATTGCTACATGATGCCATTTGTTAAACCACCCTTCATGAGCTAATTCTTTTGGCAATTCGCCTGAGAGTTTGTTTCCCGGGAAGTCACACACAATTTCGGAGTTATTGGTAGAGACCACTGCTATTTTTTCGGCACCTGCATAGAAAGCTACATATACTCCACCATTGCTATCATAGGCAGCATCAAGCCAGGTGTCCAGTTCGATAGTATAAGCAACAGGGAGGTAGTTTTTAACTTTGATATTAGGAGCAAGTGAAGTATAATATTTGGTAATGGCAAAAACCCGGTCAGATTCTTTATTATTCACTACAGCTTGTCCACCTAACAATTTCCAGTGACTTGCAAATTCGCCTTCACGGTCACCCCGGAAGTTGTCTTCAAATAATATCTTGTCTCCGGGAACAAAATCGTAGTTGTTATAAGGCTTAAAATCCTGAGCGACAGCCAGCAGGCTATAAAAACAGAGTAAAAAAGGTATCTTTTTCATGGTAGGCAGATTGATATTTTAAACAAAGATACCTGCCTGTTTTATGAGCAGAAATACTGCATGAGTAGTAAAAGAGTAGTATATTCAGCTTTTGTATGCTTTGCGAATGGCTTCTTCTCTGGTGTGTACCTGCAATTTTTCGTAGATATTACGGATGTGTGTACGCACAGTTTCTGTACTGAGAGAAAGATTATCAGCAATGATTTTGTATTGTAAACCCCGGCTTAATTGTAGCAATATCTCTTTTTCACGAGAGGTGAGTTCATCAATCGGATGTTGTATTGTAAGGCTACTGAATGAGGTCATTACCTTACGGGCTATAGTACTGCTCATGGGCGACCCACCCTGATATATTTCCTGAATGGCTTCCAATAATCTGGCGGGTTGTGTTTTTTTTAAGATATAGCCGGTGGCTCCTGCTTTCAGACTTTCAAAAATATATTCATCTTCTTCATATACCGTTGACATCATAAATTGTATGGCAGGATATTTTGGCTTTAGTTTTTTAACTACTTCTATACCAGTTATTCCGGGCATATTAATATCCATTAATACCACATCAGGCTGGTAAACCGGAATTTTTTCGAGGGCTTCATAACCATCTTTACAAACACATCCACACTCAAAGCCATCGGTATAGCCAATAATGAGCTGTAAGCCATTGCGAATGTCTTCAACATCTTCTGCTATGGCTACTTTAATGGGTTTTGACAGAGTTTGCATGTACAATATTAGCCGATTTAGCTGCTTAATTCAATACTACTGCTGTGGTAGAAAAGGGTTAGATACCACACTTTATTGTGAGAGTAGTACCAGTATCAGAAGAATGTATCTCTGCTTTGCCACCAATATCTTCAATACGTTGCTTCATATTTTGTATGCCATTTCCCTGTGTATTGAGTTTTAATAAATCAAAACCTCTGCCGTCATCTTTTAGCTGTAGTTCAAACTCTTGTATATGTGATATAAAATGAATTGAAATTCTCTTACAGCCACTATGTTTTACAGAATTATTCAAAAACTCCTTGACAGACATGAAAATATTGCGTCTTTTTTCTTCTCCCAGATAGATTGTTTCTATTTCATCAGGCATAACAAATTCAAAGTCTATCCCGGTGTCTTCCAGAAACTGATGAGCAAATCCGGCAATGTAAGCGATAAGTTTGTCGAGCGAATCATTTTTAGGATTGAGAGCCCAGACCATTTCATCAAGGCTATCTACCAGATTACGAGCAGTTTCGCTGATTTTGTCAAGATGAGCAATGTCATTGTTTTTATCTTTTTTGATTACTTCACTTAAAATAGCAATTCTGGTCAAACCACTTCCCAAATCATCGTGCATATCCCGACTTATTCGGTTTCTTTCTTTTTCAATGGCTTGCTGTTTTTCAAGTATTAAAATTTGTTCTTTCAGGTTTCGTTGAGAAATATATCGGGTAATAAAGTAAAAAATCAGTGATACAGACATAAAAGCCAGTAATCTGAACCACCAGGTTTGCCAAAAGGGAGGATGTATTACAAGAATAAGTATTTTTTCGCTGCTAAAAACTCCCTCAGAAGAGGCGGCTTTGTAGTAGAAAGTATATTGCCCTGGTTCAAGACTATTATAAACTGCCTGCCCTTTATTACCAGCAAGTCGCCAGCTTTTATCTATTTTGTCTAGTTTATAATAATACAGATTTCCATGAGGGGTGGAAAAATTAGGTGAAGCCCAGTTTAATATTATATTCTTTTCATTCCATCGAATATGTACTTTGCTATCTAATACTGGTTTTTCATGCTCACCTGCAAGTATTCCGGTAAAAAGTAAGGGTACAGTATAGTTGGGTTTGGTAATGCCAGCCGGATAAAAAGTAGTGATATAAGTATTGCCTGCCATTAGCATGCTACCATTTGAAAGTTTTGCAAAAGTAATATCCATCAAATTGGTATAAAGTCCATCATCTTCTGTAAAACTCCTAAACAGATGATTTGTAGTGTTAAACACAAGTAATCCCGATTTAGTAGCAATCCATAACTGATTATAATCATCAGGTATAAAATCATATTCATACTTGTTTTTGCCATTTGGCAATGCAAAAGTTTGTTTGTTGCCAGAGTTGATATCAATCGCAAATATTTGCTGAGCAGAAACCGTCCAAAGTGTATTTTGCAAAATATACATATTAGACAGTCGTACTTGAGAAATAACATTTTCTGTTTGATGACTTTTGGGTGAATATTTAAAAAGCCCTCCGGTATAATCTGTTAGCCATATATTGCCATTTTTATCTTCTACAGCCTTAGAAATATTGGAAGCAGGTAAAAGAGGTATATCTTCTTTTATCCAAACCCGGGTGGTTTTTTTTAAAGATTTTTCAATTTGCCAGATTCCTCTTCGCCAGGGAAATATCCATATCTCTCCATTTCTTCTGAAAAGCAAAGTATTGAGGAAATTACGTGGCAGCGATTGAGAATCATTATCTCTGTGAACAAGGTGATTTTTAAGGTGGAAAGAAGAATCAAGTATCATCAGTCCTTGCGAAGTACAAAGCCAATAATTATGGCTGCTATCTTTTTGGATATTCATAACGGCTGCCTTCTGTCTAATCTCATCCGAATGGTTTTTAAGTAAATTCCCGGAATCAGAAAAAATCATAAAAGCAGTGGCTCCTTCACCACCCAAAAGAAACTGCCGAGCTAAAGGTAGTAAAGATATTCCCTGAGAGGTAAGCGGTGTTGAGGGTGAAAGCACTTGGGTTGAAAAATATTGTCTGGCAGGATTATAGATTCTTACTCCTTCATTTGTGGCTATCCACAGAAGATTGTTTCGGTCACAATAGATTTTACTGGCATATATCAGAAATTTATTTTCAGGAGTAGCCGGAAATAAAGGATAGAAAGTATGGGCACTGGTATCCAGTCGGCTTAGTGTGGTACTTACCAGTAGTTCATATTGACTGGCTTTGTTTTTTTGTTCGGCAATAGTAAGTAAATTAGTACAATTCCCTTTGTAGGTTAGGTAGTTGTAAATCAATTTAGTAGAAGGAACTAGTTTCTTTAACCCCTTACTCCAGCAACCAAACCATATATTGCCTTTGTGGTCTTCGTAAGCATCTGTAATTAGTTCATCAAAAAACGGGTCGTTCTCCGGGTTATCATAGCTGATAAATTGTTCAGATTGTGGATTATACAGCCAAAGTCCGTAATAGGTACAAAGCCAGATTCTTTTTTTTGAGTCAATTAATACTTTTGTAATTCTGTTACAGCCTTTGATGTTTTTAGGATTTTTATGAAATACAAAACGATGCTGTGGTAAGATAAACTCTGCCAAACCTTCTTCAGTAGCCAAAAAGATGCTGTTTTCTGACAATGCCAGACTATAATAGCGGTTGAGTGAGGGGTCTTTTGTATTGTACCGATAAGAATACACTTTACCTGATTTTAATTCCAGCGAACAAAGTCCATTCCCGGTAGCCAGCCACAATGTTTGTTGATTGTCTTCCTGTATGGCATTGATGGTCTCATCAGTTAATCCGGTTGCTTCTCCTGTGGCATGAAAAGTTGTAACCACAGAACCATCATAGCAGTTAAGCCCATAATTAGTAGCCATCCACATCACCCCTCTGCTGTCCTGATAAAAGCAATTGACAGTATTATCTGTAAGACCATCTTTTTCTGTAAGAGTATAAAGTACGGGTGAGATAGTTTGAGGCAAAGCGGTATTGACTGACAATAACATCAGTATCCACACTAACGCAAAACCTTTTCTGCAACACCACATCATACTTTGGCAGCAATACATTTATTCTTGAGTGACTCTCCTGTTGTAAAAATCTTCCAGATGGAATAATGACAAAGATTGTCTGCTTTGCAAACATAATTTTTTTACTCTACAAACGTTTTTTTTATTAACTAAAACAATTTTCCAGAAAAAAATAAGGACTTTGAATTGTGAAAAAATATTTTTTGAAGTAGAAAAAGAGGATTATCTTTATACAAAAACCACCTAAAATATAAAATTTTGATAAATTTTTTTCTGGCACATACCAGACTATCCTCTATGAAACTACTCCGGCAATTTGTTGTTATTATTATCTTTTTGTCAGTTATCCGGATTTATGCACAGCAACCCGTTACCCGTTGTCTTACTGATGAGGTTGATGCCCGTTATCTCAAAACACACCCTTCTGCCAACAATAGAATTGCTTTTGAAGCATGGCTTGCAAAAAAAATGAATCAGCTAAAGAAAAATGCTGCTATACAAAAAACCAATGAAACAGTTTATAAAATCCCGGTGGTGGTACATATTATTCACAATGGCGAAACCATCGGAACAGGAAGTAATATTTCAGATGAAAGGATTTTATCACAAATTCAGGTATTAAATCAGGATTTCCGCCGGAAAAATGCTGATACTGTCAATACTCGTGCCCCTTTTTTGCCAGTAGCTGCTGACTGTAACATTGAATTTGTATTGGCAGTAACTGACCCTGACGGAGTACCTACTACTGGCATTCGTCGTGTAAAAGGCAGCAAAACTGACTGGAATGCCAATAGTGATGCCGATAACGTTTCTCTAAAAGCAACTGACTACTGGGATTCACGCTATTACTTTAATATTTGGGTTTGTAATCTGAGTGATGGTACAGACCCCTCTGCTGTTCTGGGTTACGCTCAGTACCCCGAATCTGACCTGCCGGGCTTGCGTGACCAGGATTTAGGAAATACGAATAAAAATCCTCTTACTGACGGTGTGGTAATCAACTATCGCTATTTTGGTATCAATACCCATGATAAATATGGCAAAGGCAGAACTACTACTCACGAGGTAGGTCATTATCTGGGTTTATACCATCCTTGGGGAAGCAGTTCTGGTAAAATTGAGGATTGCAGTGATACCGATTATTGTGATGATACCCCTAAAACTGGAAAATCTTACTTTAACTGCCAGACTACAGCCAAAGCTTGTGATGGTATTCAGTTTGCAATGGTTGAAAATTATATGGACTATTCTGATGATGCTTGTTTTAATATTTTTACGCTGACACAGAAAACCCGTATGAGAGCCGTACTTGAAAACAGTCCACGCCGAAAAACCCTGCTTACTTCACCCGGCTTGATTCCTGCCCCACCTGTTCCGAATGATGCAGGCATACGAGCTGTAATTACGCCCGCCGACCAGATTTATTGTGAATCCCAGCTCACTCCCCGTGTTGTTTTACGCAACTATGGAAGCAATGCCCTTACTCAGGTTACTCTGAAATATCAGATAGATAACAGTACACTTCAAACGCTTAATTATACCGGGAATCTGGCTACTTATACCAATGATACATTAAATCTGCAAGCATTTGCACTCACAACCGGTAGTCATACTTTTAAGGTATTTACCAGTACTCCCAATGGAACGACAGATACCCGAAAACAAAATGATACGCTTACTACTATTTTTGAAATTGGAGCCATACGTCCCATACCTTTTGAAATTACATTTGGCGAAACTACTTTTCCACCTGCCGGCTGGTCTATTTATAATCCTGACTATGGCTATAGCTGGGAACGTATCACGCTCACTGATTCAGTAGGGGTAAAAGATACTGTTATTTATGTAAATTGCTTTGACTATACCGGTAAAGGTGAAAAGGATTTTCTTTACAGCTCCTCTTATGATTTTTCAGATATAAACTATGCAGAGTTGCAGTTTGACGTGTCTTATGCACAATATAACGGAAGTAGTGGTGCAGAAGGAAAGGATGGCTTGCAGGTATTGATTTCAAAGGATTGCGGGAATACTTATACCAAAATTTATGAGAAACGGGGTGATACCCTAAAGACAGTCAGAGCTACCGGAAAAGCCTGGACCCCCACTTATGTAAGCCACTGGCGAACTGAAAGGCAGAGTCTTAAAGACTATCTTAATGAAAAAAATGTAAAACTTGCGTTTGTGGCTATCAATGATTATGGTAATAATATTTACCTCAATAATATCAAAGTCTCTACACTTTCTATCAAAGATGAGTTATTTGTTTATCCCAACCCGTCTGTAGATGGTACTTTTAATATAATCCTGAATCTAAAAGAAAAACAGCAGGTAACGCTTACACTGTATGACAATCTGGGCAGAAAAGTTTTTAGCAACGCCTATAATGATATTTTACAGGGAAGTATTGTTTTGCCTGTTCCGCAGTTAGCCTCAGGTTTGTATATTCTCAAAGCTTCAGGTAGCAGTTTTTCAGGAACTAAAAGAATTAGTGTGCAGAAATAAAAATTATTATCTGCCAATAGCTACTTTTTTCAGAATAGCCTCAATGATTTGCTTGGTAGTAATGCCGTCTGCTTCAGCTTCATAATTGAGAATAATACGATGGTTGAAAATATCAGATGTAATTTCTTTTATATCTTCCGGCAATACATAATCACGTTCGTTGAGGTAAGCCAGGGCTTTAGCTGCCAGATTTAAGTGGATGCTGGCACGTGGCGAAACCCCAAACTGTATGTAAGTAGCCTCTTCACGCAAGCCATATTCGAGAGGACGACGGGTAGCAAAAACCAGTTCAATAATGTATTTTTCTAATGATTCTGAAATAGTTACCCGATTTATATCGTCCCGGATAGAAAAAATATCTTCCTTATCTAAAACCCTTTGTACACCCCCCTGAAAACTCATGTTCGACATTCTACGCATCACCTCCAGCTCTGCACTTTTATCCAGATAATTGACAAAGACTTTCATCATAAATCTGTCTACCTGAGCTTCTGGCAAAGGAAAAGTTCCTTCATGTTCTACCGGATTTTGGGTCGCCAGCACCAAAAAAGGCTTGTCGAGGCGAAAAGTAGTATGTCCAATCGTAACTTGTTTTTCCTGCATGGCTTCCAGCAAAGCAGATTGTACTTTGGCAGGAGAGCGGTTGATTTCGTCTGCCAGAATGATATTGGCAAAAATGGGACCTTTCTTTACTTCAAAGTCACTGATACGCTGGTTATAAATCATTGTACCGATAAGGTCGGCAGGAAGTAAATCGGGAGTAAACTGTATGCGTTGAAAATCTAAATCCAGCACATCAGATAGTGTATTTACAGTAAGCGTTTTGGCAAGACCGGGCACTCCCTCCAGTAAAATATGTCCATTTGTAAAAAGCCCGATGAGGAGACGATTTATAAGGTAATCCTGCCCAACCACCACTTTCCCGGTTTCCCGGAAAACCTCTTTGATTTTGGCATGGTTTAGCTCAGTTTGTTGTTGAATATCAGCAGTTCCAATCATTTCAGTAATTTAAAAACGGAGGTTCGGAAAAGTAATGTAATTAATTTAAGGTTGATTTTTATCAAACCTCAAGTTATCAGTGAGTTATATATGCGAAAATGCAGTTTTTTTTTAACTTTTACAAGTATTCATACAAGTCGGTCTGATTGGCAGGTATTTCCTACCATTTCTTGAATATAAAAAATACTGCCAGTACGATAAAAAGAAAGCCAATGATGTGATTCCAGGCTAACTTTTCGGTTTTGAAGATAAATACAGAGATAAGTACAAATACAATAAGGGAAACAGCTTCCTGAATGGTTTTAAGTTCGAAGAGGTTAAATGGTCCGCCTCTTTCAATATCTCCCACCCGATTGGCAGGTACCTGGAAAATATATTCCAGCAAGGCAATGCCCCAGCTAACCAGAATAACGAGCCATAAGCCGGCTGTTTTAAGAAATGCAAGTTTTTCATAACGCAAATGTCCATACCAGGCAAGTGTCATGAATATATTAGAGAAGATAAGAAGTATAATGCAAAGGAGGGCTTTCAATCTGTTGGTATGATTTATATAATTTCAAAGAATATTAAGACGCTTCATAAAAGCATCTTTATAAGAATTGCCAATAGGCAGGTATTTTTTATTGATGACTACCGATAAGTCTTCGATGTGCTCAATTTTGTCGGTATTGACAATATAAGAACGATGAATTCGGATGAAATTTTTTTCAGGGAGTCGTTTTTCTATGCCTTTCATTGTCGAATGAACAATATATTTTTGTGCAGAGGTATGTAAAATAACGTAATCGGCAAGGGCTTCTACATATAAAAGTTCTTTCAGATTAATTTTTACAATTTTGGACTCACTTTTTACATATAAGTCTTCAGCTTCAGTTTGCTGGGTTTGCAGATTTTCTCTAACTTTAGCTACTGCTTTTACGAAACGGGCATATTCTACAGGTTTTACCAGATAATCTACTACATTATGTTCAAATGCTTCTATGGCATAGTCTGTCCGTGAAGTTATCAAAACTACCTGAGGTATTATTTCAAGTGATTTTATCAAATCCATTCCCGACATTTCAGGCATTTCTATATCCAGAAATACTACATCTACTGCATTTTGCTGCAAAAAATTAGCTGCTTCTATTGCAGACTCACATACCTTTACCAATTCTAATCCTTCTGTCCGTTCAATAAAATGGCTGATAATTTGTCGGGACATCTTTTCGTCATCTACAATCAAACATGTCATATTTTATTAAGGTATTTGTAGTTACGAAGTTTATTACGGATAGTGACAGTTATTTGCTCAAAATTTTCTGAATATATTTTCCCACAATATCAAACTCAAGATTGACTGTATCGCCAGCTTTCAGAGTGCTGAAGTTTGTATTTTCAAAAGTATAAGGAATGATGGCAACAGAAAAACCTCTTTCTGATGAATCTACTACCGTAAGACTTACTCCATTCACACAAACAGAACCTTTCTCTACTGTTATATTCCCTTTGCCGGCATCATATTCAAACCAGTAACGCCAGCTTCCATTTTCATCTTTTACAGCAGTACATATACCAGTTTGATCCACATGACCCTGCACGATATGTCCATCAAAACGACCATGGGCTGGCATGCACCTTTCAAGATTTACCAAATTGCCTACTACCAACTTACCCAAATTGCTTTTCTGCAAAGTTTCCTGAATCGCAGTAACTTTATATTTATCGGGTAGTAGTACTTCAGTTACAGTCAGACAAACACCATTGTGCGAAAGGCTTTGGTCTGTTTTCAGTTCTGAAGCCATTTTTGCCGAAAAGGTGAAAGTGAGATTAGTTCCTTCGGTTTTAATATCTGTAAGTATGGCGAGTTGTTCTACAATACCTGTAAACATAATATGATACTGAAAATAAAACTATTTTAAATCAACATGTTATAATACTCCTTTGGTGCTGGGTAAATTTTGCATATTTTTTATGTCTCTGGCAACTGCCATTTTAATAGATTTAGCAACTGCCTTAAAGATAGATTCTATTTTGTGATGCTCATTATCACCTTCCGATTTGATATTCAGGTTGCATTTAGCCGTATCAGAAAATGACTTGAAGAAATGAAAAAACATTTCAGTGGGCATCTCTCCAATTTTTTCTCTTTTAAAATCGGCATCCCATACCAGCCACGGACGACCCGAAAAATCAATACCTACCTGAGCCAGAGCTTCATCCATAGGCAGCAAAAAACCATATCGGTTCGTCCCTTTTTTATCGCCAAGAGCTTTCAGAAAAGCTTCTCCTAACGCCAGAGCTGTATCTTCTATAGTATGATGTTCATCAATATGCAAATCGCCTTCTGTGTGAATAGTAATGTCGCAACCTGAATGTTTGGCAAGCTGGTCAAGCATGTGATCAAAAAAACCTATGCCTGTGTGCATGTCTGCTTTGCCTGTGCCATCCAGATTCAGTTTTACCAAAATTTTCGTTTCATTCGTATTTCGACTAACTTCTGCAATACGGGGAGGTAATTTTAAGAAAGAAGCAATTTCAAACCAGTTGTCAGTTTCAATTGCCAAAACCTGTGAAGCCTGTAAAGTCTGGTATTGTTCAGGATTGCGTTCTTTCTCAAAACTATTGATAAGGATGGCTTTACAACCCAGATTTTCAGCCAGTTTCACATCAGTAAGTCTGTCACCGATTACAAAAGAATTCTCTATGTCATAGTTCCCATCCAGATAGCCTGTCAGCATACCCGTTCCCGGCTTTCTGGTTGATTTGTTTTCGTGTGGGAAACTTTTGTCTATATGTACTGATTCGAAGTGAATATTTTCGCCGGATAAAGTTTTTATCATCAGGTTATGTACTCCCCAAAAACTTTCTTCAGGAAACTTTTCAGTTCCCAAACCATCCTGATTGGTAACCATCACCATTTTATAATCTGTTTCTTCAGAGATGATGCGTAATGCTGCAAAAACGTTGGGCAGAAATTCTAGTTTTTCAAAAGAGTCAATTTGTTCGTCAGCAGGTTCTTTAATAATGGTGCCGTCACGATCAATAAAAAGGAGTTTTTGCATTGGCTTAAAATATCCGTTTGTATTTTGGGATATTAAATAAATTGAATGTGTAGTGAAAAGTTAAAAACCGTTTAGTATTTATTAAACTGAATAATAATCTGCTATTTTTGAACCTGCAAGTTAAAATCTTTTCATAAAAAATGTCTTACCTTAAAATCAAATATTTCATTTTTTGTATTTTTTTACTGATAAATTGTATTGTTTTGGCTCAAAAGCCATCTGTATATCTTCAATGTTATCCTGATTTTATTCAATCTGTAGAGAAAAATACGCTTATCTGGAAAGATGGGACAAAAATGATTTTTGATGACAGAGAGAAAAAGACTTACGAAAAAATGATTGACAGTGCCGACCTTCAGGATCAACTGTTTCAAAAATATCCTTTACTGAAAGCTTTCAGAACACCTGCATTGAATGAAGATCCGGGACGTATCAGAAATGAGGCGTTTTTCAGGAAAATGTATGGTAGTACCAAAGAAGAAGTAGAAAAAAATCTGACAGAAATTATTTGGCTGCCTAAAAATGTAAACATAAAATTAAAGATAACCCGTATTAATGGTGTGGCTGAAAAGCTGCAAAAAATCTCGGATGAATTAGACAATCGTGAGGATTTACTTCCTTATCTTGTTAATTCGGGAGGTACTTTTAACTGGCGACCCATTGCCGAAACCAATCGCCTGAGTACACATAGTTTTGGAATAGCTATTGATATCAATGTTTCTAAATCAGATTACTGGCTATGGGATACCAAAGGTAAAAAAGATGTATTACCTGTTTACAAAAACAGAATACCTTTGGAGATTGTAGAAATTTTTGAAAAATACGGATTTATCTGGGGTGGTAAATGGTTTCATTATGATACTATGCATTTTGAATACCGTCCGGAACTGCTCAGATAATCTTGTTGCTCAGGTTAAATTACTGAAGATATTAATACACTGTTAGTTAAGCTAGGTCAGTACTGCAAGGTTTTGAAAATAAATTATGAAAATTCTTATCAGCCGAACCGATAATATTGGGGATGTGGTATTGTCGTTGCCGGTAGCCGGAAAACTGAAAGAGTCTTTCCCGGAAGCTACAATAGGTTTTATTGGAAAAAAATATACACAACCTCTGATTGATGCCTGTCAGGCAGTAGATGTTTTTATTGATAAAGATAAGTTGGAGCAAGGTGCTGTTGATGCAGATATAATTATCTTTTTATATCCTGATAAAGATGTAGCAAAATGGGCTTTTCGTCAAAAAATAAAAATCCGTATTGGCACCAGTCACAGGTGGTGGCATTGGATTTATTGTAACAAACGGGTCAGCTTTAGCCGGAAAAAATCTGACCTTCACGAAGCCCAGCTGAACTTTAAATTGCTGGCAGCGATTGGCATTTCAGATACCATTGACTTGTCAGAAATACCAGCTTTGTACAAACTGAAAAATAATCCTAAAAATCTTCCCGGATTTGTAAAGGAACTACTACAAACCAACCGGAAAAAAGTTATTCTGCATCCTAAATCAAAAGGAAGTGCCAGAGAGTGGAGCATGGAAAACTACTATTTGCTGGCAAAAGTGCTTTCTGACAGAGGTTATGAAGTTTTTGTAACAGGCTCAGAAGCAGAAGGTAAACTGATAGAAAGCCAGAAGCCTGAAATCTTTAAGTTGCCACAGGTTACTCAGCTTGCCGGTAAGTTAACATTGTCAGAATTGATTAACCTGATAGGTGAAATAGATGTATTGGTAGCTTGTAGTACCGGACCCTTACATATCGCTTCTGCATTGGGTAAAAAAGCCATTGGTATGTATCCTAATCTTCGACCTATGCACCCCGGACGATGGAAACCTGTAGGAAATGATGCTCATGTGCTGGTACTTGACAAGCCTGATTGTACAGACTGCAAAAACACACCCGAACAATGTGCTTGTATAAAGGCGATTGCTGTCAGTCAGGTATTGGAACTGATTGACAGCAAATAAGCTTTCTCAGTTTTAGATTTTGTTCAGTTTATCTTTTAGTTTTTGAGCATCTTTCCAAAACTGACGACTATAAAATCTTTTAAAAGACCAGTTTTTTTGCTTTAGCATTGCCGGACTATAAACATGGGCATCTTTTGCAGAGAGACTCTGAAAATACAAATCATCATCGGTGAGTACTAACGCCTCATACTCCTGCTCATTTTTGAGGGTAAGATCTGCAAATGGAAGCTCGGCAAACAAATTGTCCTGCATCAGCAATAATTTGTTTTTTAGCAGACTGTTGCCTGATAAAGTTTTTAATGGCAATGGATGTGGCTTATATCGGTTTTCAGAAACCTCAAGAGCATATTCCAGATACTTTTTAAGCAACTTTGGACCTTCATAGGCAGTATTTTCCGTATTGAGTTGCTGAGGAAAAATGCTGCTTATTACAAATATTTTTTCTCTGGCTCTGGTAACTGCCACATTTAGCCTGTTTTCGCCACCCTGTAAGTTTAAACTGCCAAACTGAAGAGCCACTTTTCCATTTTTATCAGCAGCATATCCTATCGAAAAAATAATAATATCTCGTTCATCTCCCTGCACATTTTCAATATTTTTCACAAAAAGGCTTTCCGGCAGCTTTATCTGATGAGTGATAGCATATTCCTCAAGCAAGTCCTGTATCAGATTTTGCTGTTTGTAGTTAAAAGTAACAATACCTGTCTCTTTATCAGGCTGTGTTTTCAGTAGTTCGGCAACCAGTTGTATTACTTTTTCAGCTTCTGTTACATTTGTCCCATTTTCCCAGATACCTTCTGTTTTGATAAATGAAATAGCTGGCTCATACTCATTCATTGCATCATGGTCGGGTAAGAGCTGCAAGGTATTCTTATAAAAATACTGATTGGAGAAATCAATCAAATCAAGCGATTTGCTTCTATAATGCCCTGTAAGCTGAATTTGCGGGAAAAATCTGGCTGATAGATCCAGCAAACTTTCTACTTCAAGCTCTGGTGTTTCTTCTTCTTCATTATCAAAACGAACCTGATACAAATCGCTGGGTGTAAGTTGCCGGGAGTCACCTGTAACTACTACCTGGCTGCCTCTGAACATAGCCGGTAAACCATTTTCAGCAAAACATTGAGAAGCTTCATCAAAAATAACCAAATCAAAAGATAATCCCGCTTCGTCTTCAGAAGAATGGGAAAATATGGGAGTAATCGCAGAAACTGTTTCCGGAGAAGCCATCCAGCAGGGTACTAGTCTGAAAATCTCTTCTGAAAATGATGCCATTAATTTCCGGATAGTCCAGATGTTACGTTTTTTAGAAACCTGATGTTTTAAATCCCGATAGGTAACTATATTTTTAAGTCGGTTCAGTTCTACAGCTCTAAACACGTTTTCACGCAAACGCATCAGCAAAATATTCCGGCTCAGGCGGGCTTTTTGCTCTACACTTTCCTGTAATTCGGTTTGTATCTGATTCATTTTTTGGGTAGAAACGGCAGTCAGTATAGGATATTTTTCCTCGATATGGTCAATCCATGCAAGGCGTATGCTGTTTTCAAAAAGCTGTACCAGTGATATGTTTTCGTATTTTTTTTGTCTTTCCTGTAATTTTTCACAAATACTTCTCTCAATATTGCTCATCGAATGCTTAATCCTGTCCATTTCTGTCAGTTCATCAAAATCTGCCCTCACTACTTCTAACCAGGTTTCAATGTCGGCTTTTTCGTTCAGTATTTTTTCTATTTGTTTGTCTGTCAGATATTTATTCCAGGTTTTACGGGTTGTATCTGCTTCCTGAAGCAAAGTAAAAAGTTTATGAACCTTCTGCTGAAAATTTACGAGGTCACTTTCTGTAATAGGCATTGCTCTTTTAAAAAAATCCAGCTTTTTGGCTGTTTTTCGGGCTTTCAGGGCTTGCCTGTGGTTGTCAAACCATCTTTGAAGATATTCTGGTTCATAAGGGCGGTGTACTTCGTTATAATCCCGCATTTCTTCAAGCAACTCTTCCAGTTTCAGTCGGTTTTGTATTTTTTCAAGAAGCAGCAAAAAGTCGTTCTTTTCAGGAATCATCCGGTTTTTTTCCAGTACTACAAGCAGAGGTTGCTTTTGTTTGTTAAACAGTTTCCAGAATTGCCAGCTTACAAAACTTTCCCGGGCTTTGATGGCATCTTTTAATAATAATTCTATAGAAATTAGTTCTGATTTGTCGAGGTTTTCTTCTATACCTGCTCCGGCAAAGCACTTTATTACTTGTTTTTCTTTGGTAAGCAGCCAGGAAGCATCATGTTTTTCTTTCTGACTTTTTTCCAGAGAATCAAGAAAAATCTGCCATTGTGCTTCATTTTTTAGGCTTTCTGAAAGTTCCAGCCAGTTTTTTCGTTCATCAGCCAATTTTTCTGCCTGAGCAAAAGTCAGTTTTTTGTCTATAAATCCAGCTATTTTTTTGCCAAGAGTTTCCTGAAACACCGGAATTTCCTGAATAAGGTCTATGATATTTTCCAGATCAGCACGCTGAAAATGATGAAACGAGACCCGATTTCTCCACACATACGAATCAGCTTCTGTCTTTACCGAGTACTGTTCAAAAAAAGCTAATTTTCTTAGAAACTCTGCGGTATTTACTGAAAAATGGAAATATTTGTATTCTTTTTTAAGACCTATATGGGGGCTATCCGGAAAACTGGTCAGATACAGTTCTTTTACTGAGAGTCCACATTCAGATTCATCAAACAAGGCTTTCTTAAATTCTTCCAGATCAGAAGTCAGTTTGTTGATTTTTCGGCTTTGTTGCGAAAATTCCCTGTCAAGGTACACTGCATCCAGGTTCTGATTTTGCTGTTTATAGGCATCAAGTTTTTCTATCTGGTTGTTTATCTGGTCATAGAGACTCTTGCGGTCATGCCTGAAATCATGTACCAGGGCTATAAAATCCTGCATACCCAGTTGTGATAGTCTTTGATATACTACATCCAGAGCTGCTCTTTTCTGACAGACAAGCAATACTTTTTTGCTACGGGCTGTATAATCGCAAATCAAATTGGCTATCAGTTGTGATTTCCCGGTTCCGGGAGGTCCCTGAACTACTATACTTTGCCCTTCTTTTACCATCTGTAAGGCTTTTTCCTGAGACGCATCTATTGGAAAAGGTACAAAAGTATTTTCTTCTCTTATGTTATTGGTTTTTGCCTGACGGGTTTTGGTAAGTAAAAAATCTTCAATGCTTTCAAAGGCATTTTCGGCTATTAGCTGTTGATAATCTGGTGCCAGATAGCTACCTGCCTGTGGAAAAATGCCTAATACTGCTTCGGGAAATAGTTTGAGTTCTCCGGTTTTATGATTTTCTTCAAACCGGCTCTTATTAAAATTATCGAAAGGGATAAGCTGATTGGTTCGGATGACATCCTGATTGAAATTGATTGCCAAAGGTGTAGTTTTAAGCCACTCATAGAGTTCTGTCCGAAATACCAAACTTTCTTTACTAAACTCACTAAAATCCATATCCAGCAATGCATCCGGAATGGTAATGTTGTTGAAATAACTGTAAGCCAGTAAAAAATTTTTGTTAATGACTACATCTTCATCCCGCTCTTTGAGTCGCCACTTGTTGTTTTCTATCTCAAGACTAACCGGAAAAAACAAAAGCGGGCAACGCACCAGCGTGCCATCCGAAAATTTACCTCTTATAAATGGGTATCCTATGTATAAATCAACAGCTCCTGATTCTTCTTCAATAAACCGGGCAGAACGCTGTATTTGACGAAGTTGCTTACTTGCCTGATTTAGTTTTTCGTGGCGGGGATCATGTATCGGGAAAAGAGGTATTGTATTTTTCCCGGAAATAAGTTGCTCTATGATATCAAAGGCTGTTTTGCCATGTAAAAAATCCAAATCCTGTAAATCAATAAATTGTCTTTGCTGCAAAGTCAGCAAAAGCAAAGACTTATTGCGGTTGGTGAGATTGGTAAGTCGTTTTAGATATGATTTAAGTATTCGCTGCATTAATAAAAACGTATTTTGATGTAAAGTAACAAATCCTGCTGAAAAAATAGTGCCTGATAGCCCTAAAAAAGTAGACTATCTTTTACTGACTTCGCAGCCAAATAACATTGAGTGCTGATAAATGAATGTAAAAAAAATGTTGTGACTGCTGATTAAGCAGAGACACTTAGTAAAAAGACATAATTAAAGCACATAGAAGAAACGAACCTGCATGGGTTAATGTATTGATAATTAGTACTTACGCTATAAGTTATGGACTATGAGTTGAATATGCGAGAAGGTAATACCAATTTGAAAACTAAAATGTTTCAAAGACTTACTAAAGTCTTTCGAAAAAATCTCACTTCATAAAGAAGCCTGTGGTAAGATTTGGCAAATCTCAACTTTATAGCGGGTCTTACATGACTGTATGACCTCCTGAGAAAGGCTGGCATGTTTTCAATCAGGTTAAAAAAATGACACAGCGACTTCATTAATTTCTTCAAAAATCAGATAGTCCCTCCGGATAGACTATATAAATCATATCAATCTATAAGATTTCTTACATCAGGAATATTTGCCCGATTGAGCCTGCTATCAATATTTTGACTTATTGTAGCAATGATTTTTTGTGAAAAATAATAAAAATTTTGTAAAATATAATTTTTATTATATATTTGTGTCATAATAAGTAACACTTCTCTTACATCAGGGGTTACTTATTAAATAAAAAAGCGATTAATCACTAAAAAACAATAAACACTATGACACCCCAAGTTCAGGAATCTAAAACAGCCCTTAAACGCAAAGTTGAAAACTTTGACATATCTAAAGTAGATGAAACCTTGATGCTGGCATCTGACTTGTCGCGTTTTATTAAAGAAAATCGTTTATTTCACAATATACAGGGAAAAGAGTATGTGAATGTGGAAGGCTGGCAATATGCCGGAGCCAGACTGGGTATTATCCCGATTGTAGAAGAACTGGATAACCTTTCTACGGCTGAAGAGCTTAAATATCAGGCAAAGGTACAATTGATGAATCTGATGTCGGGGCAGGTGATAGGCAGTGGTTTTGCTATTTGCTCTAACAAAGAACAGGGTAAAAAATTTTATCAGGAATATGCCATTGCCTCTATGGCTCAAACCCGTGCTATTGGTAAAGCGTATCGTAACATACTTGCCTGGATTATCAGAGCTGCTGGCTATGAACCGACTCCTGCCGAAGAAATGGATGCTATACAAAATACAGAGAGCATGAATAATTTTCAGAAGAACGGGCAGAAAGCAAATAGCCAGCATGGTTTTTCGGGTGTAAAAAGTCCGGCTTTCGAGGCTGCTCCGGTTGTAACCATCAATAAACAAAACCCTGAAACTCCGAAAACTGAAAATAAACCTGCTGAAAATCAGGAGAAAGAAGAACCTGTATTAGAAAATCCAGCGACAGCCAAACAAAAACAGCAAATTTTGCTTTTGCTCAATAATCCTGTTTTTACAGAAGATGAAAAAGCAAAAATGGTAGCCCAGCTTAATAAAATAGATACCGATAAAGCTGACAAAGCCATTACCAAACTTAAAAAATTGATAGAAGAACGTCAGAAAGATGGTTCTAAAATAGCAGCGTAAGGGAAGGAATATAAAAAAAGTAGTAACTAACAGAATAGTTGCTACTTTTTTATTGATGCAATTTTATAATCCTCTATTCTCTTCCATTATTTTTTTCAATTGTATGATAGAAAGTACACTGATTTTTCTGTGTAACATTCTATGACAATTAGAACAGACAAGGGCTAAATCTTCAAACTTAGTTTCAGAAGCTGTATTTTCAGAAATTGGTTTTATATGGTGGCATTCTATAAATCCATAACCTATACTTCCATATGTTTTGTGAAAATCGAACTCACAAACTTCACAAAATAGTTTCCCTTTAGATTTTAAAACAGACTTCTTTTTTTTGGAAACTATTTTACTATTTCTTTCTCTATACTTATGAAATCTATATAAAACCTGTCCTTCTAAAACTTCATCCGTTTCACTGGTTTCATCTTCTTCTATTTTATATAGTTTTTGCCGAATAGAGTCATCTTTAACTATAGACTTGATTTGATTAACAACTTTATTTAAACGATTTAGGTTTTTATGAAATTCTTCAAACACTTCCTTGTCAAGTCTACTATAAGAACTCATCCCTTTCCCCTCATAGGTTGGATCTATAGCAAGGAAATTGGAAAGTTTTAAACTAACTCCATTAGGATTTCTAAACTTTTCTTCGTCAGGCTTATTTGGGAAAATTGGAAGCTTATTTAAAATTTGAGAAAGTTCTATAATGTTGGGATTGCTTGCATCAATTATACCTCGCTCAGGATTGAAATACAAATCTAAAGCAAGAATTATCTCGTCACGATGCCATTTAGGATTTTTCATGAGATGCTTATTTTTCTATAACATTCTTTTCTACAACGAATTTTCTGTATAAACCTCAGAAATACTCCTGTGATTGTCAAGCGTAGAAATACGGTATTTTTATCAATTTCATAAAAAATCCTTAGCCTGCTTTTCACAAACTAAGGATTTAGAGAACAATATCAGAAAAACTTGTTAGTTAGCTCCGTCAGCTTTTGCTCTTTGCACTGCATAAGCTCCAATATTATTACCACATTTCAAACCTGCCTCACAATCAAAACGGTAGTGTATGCAGCCATAAATTCTTGAAATTGAAGCCTCAGCAGCTCTGGCATTCAAATCCTGGGCTTCGGCAGGAAATAAATGAGACAAAATAGTGGCAGCAGCCCCCGAAAACGTAGAATGTCCGGAGGTATAAGACGGAAAATTGGGCAATCCAATGGTTGATTTAATGCTTTTGTCCAGTTGATTAGGGCGTGGATAGAAGTAATAATATTTTGTGTCCCAGCAACATACACCTGCATCCTGTACGGCTGTGCAGGTCAGAGCCATTGTACGGGCAAAACGCAATTCATTGTATTTATATTGATAAGCCAGTTCGGCAGCAGTCCGGTTCCAGTGACCGGGCGGGGTATAGCTTCCCACACCATCACTCCAGTACGCAGCAATACGTTGCTGTTCACGGGTTAGTTTTTTGGCATAGCCTCTCAGTTCATCCATATTTTTATTAAACTCAGCACTTCCAATGGCTGGCGGAGGCAGAGGACGCAGGGCTACTTTGGTGGCATCATCAAAATTCCATGTTTTTACATTGACATAGCCAGGCAGCATACCAGGGCGGGCTGGTGTTTCCTGACTTTTCCATTCTTCTGTCAGTCCCATACTTTTTGCATTTGCAATCATGGCAGCTACTTGAGCCTGACTACCTGCTGTTGCCATGCCATCACTTGCAAAACGGGTTACTATTTTGGCAGCCACAGCTTTTCCCAGAGCATCTCCGGCATCTACATCACTTCTTACGTTGGTGCCTGCCCACAAGCGACTGTCTTTGTGCTCCTGAAGTTTCTTCGCCAAAAAATCGGCTTCCAAAGGAAACAGCCGTTTCAGCATTTCTACAGAAGCAGCAGCTACTACAGCATCTTCAGAAGGATAAGAGGGCAAATCAGTTACTGAAATAAGCGGTTTTACAGTATTGTCATTTTTAGAAGGAGCCAGTCTTTTATACTGGTATTTATAATTCCAGGCAGCTACCAGGGCATCATATTGAGCTACCGCCAGATACGCAAAAGCACGGGCAGCATAAGGAGGATTTGCAAACGGAAAACGAGGTGGTCCGGCAGGATTGGCTGAACTAGGCAAAGGATAAGTATTGCTAACCGGGTCATAAACCGGTGGCAGGTTATAACGGGCTGCCATTTCACGGGCTATTTCATGCCAGCGTAGTACGGCTCCGGCAGACCAGTATTTTACTGCACTTTTCTGATCATCGGTCAGGGCTGTTTGCAGGCTTTTGAGTTCTGCAATTTCTGCCTGATATTCAGGGGAACTAGTTGCTTTAGGAGCAGCTACTGTTACATCGGCAGGGGTTATCAGTACATACGTTTTCCAGTTTCCACCATTTTCATCCAGCGAAGAGGGAGTATAGGCATCAAATTCAGTTGTTTCGATAGATTTGTTACAGGAGTTGACAGTAACAAACAAAACAACAATCAGTAAAAAGCGACTGTTTTTTTGCAAATATTTGTAAAAGGATGTCATTTGTTTTGAGTATTTTTTATGAGATAAATTTAAATTTTTACACCAAAAGTTACTACTACACTTCTTCCGTCAGATGACCACACGCCAGCTCCCGGATACATAGAAGGGCGTTTGGTAAAATATTGCTGGTTGGTCAGATTATTAACTCCCAGTTTAAGCAAAAATCCTCTTGACAAAAACCATGAGGTATTCAAATCCAGTAAGCCATAGCCCGGCACTTTGCCTTTTGCTCCGTTGGTGCTCGGCTTGTCTGTATTGAGGGCATCTGAAAAAGAAGAGCTTACATAGCTGTATTGAAGGGTCGCACTAAAAATTTTGTAACTAAGGTTTAGTCCGTTTCTGCCTATCCACTCCGGCACACATTCCAGTTTATTGCCCACAATGCTGCGGTTTTCTGTACCTGCCGTTACACTGCCTTTTGTGTAATAAGCATACATGTAAGAAGTTGCTGTAAAGAAAGACATATCTACTTTTTTACTTTCAGGAAGTGGTTTCCATTCCATAAAAAACTCTACGCCATTTGTAATGGTATTGCCTGTATTGGTTTTATAGATATAGTTTGTACCATCAGCATCCTGTAAGATAAGGCTGCCAATCCGGTTCTGATAATTCACCTGAAACAAACTTATGTCTGTTCTTAGTTTATTTTTCAGACCAGATCTCCAGCCAATTTCAGCATTATAACCTTCGGCATCTTTCAGATTAGGGTCAGTACGGTCTAAGGTAGTAGCCGGAATTACATCCGCAAAAATTACCGGACGATAGGCCTGACTGATGCCTCCATACAGTTTACTTTCAGGGTTTAACTGATATTGCAGGTTAATGCCTAATAGTGGAAAGTAGTGCTTGATGGAAGTTGGCAGGTTTTCAGGTTTATAATAACTGATGCTACCAGTCATATCCGTATTGCCAGCTTCATAACGAATACCCGGTGATACAGAAAAAGCAGGTGTTATATAAATCATGTTTTCTGCAAAAAACGCTACATTCCTGGTTTTAAAATGTACATCTCTCCCCCAGTTAGGGTTTGTCAGGCTCAGGTCAAAATCGGTTCCGATTGTACCTTTGCCAAGCTGGCGGCGGTGGAGGTCATTATTTGTATATCTTACTCCACTAACTACCACCGAAGACATTCCTGCTATGTTATAACGATGACTAAGCCGTATTTCAGAAGCATAACTGTTAAACCCGTCTATATCTACCTGTCTGTTTTTATAGCTATCAGTTTGAGGATCTATTTTATCTGCTGCATCGGCAAAGCCTACAAACTGTACACTATTTCGCTGCCCTAATACCGCAGAACTTACAAAATTCAGACGGGTATTGTCATCGATTTTCCAGTCAAGAGTAATAGAAGGTACATAAATATCAGGATTGAAATAATTACGGGAACGGGTAGCCTGGCGTGGATCAGCATAAAACATTGAATCTGTTAAAGGTCCGGGGATGTGATATACATACTTGCTGTGTCCGATTTCTGCTTTAAGCATAGCATTGGAGCTAAAGCGATAAGCCACACTCAAAAACATAGACTCAGCATCTGAATTACTGTTTTTTCGGTATCCATCCGAAACCCGTTTGTGGTAATAGGCATAGTAACTCAACTTGCCTAATGTGCCACTCAAAGCATTATAAGAGCTTAGTAAGCCGTAAGACCCGACCGAATTGAGATTTTCAAAACTAACTTTCCGGGCAGTATCGGCTGTTTTAGTGATATAGTTTATCATACCGCCAAACTGAGAGCCATATTGCAGCGAAGAAGTTCCTCTGATTATTTCAATTTTTTGTACGGATTCCATTGGCGGGCTGTAATGATTGGCAGGATAACCATATACATCCGAGTTGGTCATAATAAAATTTTGCCTGATATTATATTCCCAGCTTCTGTGCGGGTCAAGACCACGTGTAGCAATATTGACCTGATTACCGGAGCCATCCATATCATACACAAAAACGCCGGGTACTTTTGCAAAAACCTGTCTTGGCGTTTTCTCAGCAATGTTTGCATTCAGAGCACTCATATTAATCACTTCATTTTTTTTCCCGGCAGAGATATAGGTCTGATGCAGGTCTGAGAGTCTTTCTATTTCTGAGATTTCTCTGTTACCTATTACTTTTACTTCTTTCAGGGTATCTTTTTGGGTTATAACTTGTGAAAAAACAGATGAATACAATAATGAAACTATTGTTAATAAAATACTTTTCTTCATTAATTTACTTGCTTTTTCCGGTTAACTGAAAGGCGTACTGAATTCCAAATATAAAACTGGTAGTTTGCCCTATGTTGCTTCCCACCCATACTTTACTGACTTCTGCCACTACCGAAAATTCTCCGGCTTTTTCTGTAATATAAGTGTATTTGCCAAACCAGCCTAATGAAGTAGCCGACATATTGTTGGTTACCTGTGGCATATCCTGCCTGCGTATATCATCGCCCGATAAGCTCTGAAAACGGTGGATATAAAAATCAGTCTGAATATTATCATTTCTGAAACCAAGTCTGCCTGTAACGTCTGCCACATCGGGCACAGGTACTTTGTGGGTATAGTAAAGTTTGCCATCTACCTGGTTTACATCTTTATCAGTATAGGCATATCCTTTTAATATGTAACCAGTTTGTCCGGTTACATAAAACCCCTTTTCAGTTTTATAATCTGCAATCAGCCGAAGTGAAGCAGTTTTTGTTCCCATACCAATGGCAAAAGGAAGCATATCCACAAAATATTTAGAAGTAGGGGCAGAGGCTCCGGCAGTGGCAAACACAGACAAAGTACCCAGTGGGATTTCTTTTGACAAAGCTCTGTATTTGAGCCAAAGCGAAAAATCCTGAACACCTCGTTGCCCGTCAAAGTGCTGACTACCATCGGCTTTCGTCCAGACGTAAGGCAAACCCACCATTACATTCAGATTTTCAGTAATGCCATAAGCACCCATATACATTACATTTTGCCCTGTAAAAGTGCCTATATTGGGATTATCTCTTTTCAGTGTACCTTCCCAATATTCTTTCCAGCTATTGTGCTGATAGCTAACTACATTACACATATAGCCTTTAGCCATCACCAAGCCATCTGTAGGCGATTGTGCAAAAGATTTTATTGTGAAAAATACAAGCAGCAGACAAGCCAGCTTTCCGTAAATAAGTGTTGATTTTTTCATGGATAGTAAATAAATCGTAATTTTAAAGATGGGCAGATTATTTGCCGAAACGGTGAACAAAGTTTACATTAATAAGGTAATCAGCAAACGCAGCATCACCGTTAGTAATCTTGCCGGTAGCCAGCTCTTTTTGTTTGTCGCCTACACTTTGGGTACGTTGCCGAAACAAAGCAACCGGCACATTAAGACTAAAAGTTGATTTGCCTTTCATGTAAGAAATGCCGGGTTCTACAGAAGCAATTTTCCCTGGACGACGAAATCCTTCGCTGCCACCAGTAATGTCATAAACCGGAATACCTTCATATCTGCCACCCAATGATGCAGCTAATCCGTGAATGGCTGGAATCACATAAGTAAACCCTAATCTTGCCATATATTGGTCAGGTACAGACATAATGGCTTCTGTGCCTGCTCTTCCTGTTACGGTGCCATTGGTTTGTCTTGGATTAAGAAGATAATAGGCATTGCCGTAACTATACAGATTTTTTGCTAATTTACCATACCCCTGTATTTCAAACGTAGCCCCCCAGCCACCATCACCAGGCTGAATAGACTGATCGACTGGCTTGGTAACTGTAGAACCGTCAGCAGTATAAAATACGTCCTGTGCATTGTAATTGCCTGAGTTAGATTTTACACCCAAACCTACAGCCAGATTGAAATTTTTATAAGTATCAGGATTCAGTAACCAGTAGCTGGCACTCAGTCTGATGTCTCCCAAACCTTTTGAGTAAGTATGATGACGCTCTTTGCCTCCATGTTCGTACAATGAAGAACGGTCGTTATAAACGAGAGGGATATTCAGATTGAGATTTAATCGCTGGTTGAGTGCATAAGTGAGCGTAATATCAAGAGAGCTGGAGTGATTGATTACTTCTGTACCATTTTCTACACGTTGTGGTTGTTCTTCTCTGCCTTTGAAATGCCGGAATGATTTGAAATAACGAAAAGATGTAGAAAGCTGAAATTCTCCTTTCTGTAAAAAATTGCTTCTTGAGCCGTTCAGGTTACATACTCCACCCACACTTCTGACAGCCACACAACCCTGTGCCTGGGTTTTCAGGATACCAGCAACAAATACAACAATAATGATATATATATATTTAGTAAAATTTTTCATGATTTTGAAATGGTTAAAATGAATTCCTTAAAAGATAAATAGTATAATTTTATCCAGACCATTACCTGATACATACTTCTTTATACAAAGCCATTATAATGGCTTTGAAAAGAAATATAGCCTCAAAAAGTCCCTTTGTCTCCTTAGGGAAAGCATAAAAAATAAAAGATAATGGTTGAAAAGACACAAAATGAAAGGCAGCCGAAGCAGCTATAGAGATTTTGGTCAGAGAAACAAGGAATTACAATACCTGTGGAGGGGGGGTAGGAATTTCCGACAAGGCAGCCGGGATAGTAAAATCAAGAAAATCAGATTGACTAACTGATTGAAGGTCTGTTACAAAAAGAGCTAAATTAATTTCGTAGTGAACATCGGGCAGATATTCTTTGATAAAACTTTTAACAAGTTTTTCAAACGGATTGGGCTGACTTCCTGAAAAATCTATGATATGAGATTGTGTGTGTTCAGAAAGTTCGGTAAATAAACCAGCTTTTGATTCGTTGTTTAAACAATATACAAATAAGGTGTCGTTTTCTACCTTTTGTTTTACCATTTCATAAAACTTCCCTTTGTACTCAAATTCTCCCTGCACTGATTCAAAATGCTTGCGGTCAGTCTGGTGATACAATGGAATGGGTATTTTTACTACAAACAGGGCACTGTCTTGTACTTTTCCTTTGTCAAGTACCTGCGAAATTTCGTGTTTTACCTGCATTTGCCTGAAAACAAATACCACGTAGTAGCCGAGCATATTATACACGAGCAGACATAGCAGCAATATGGCGGTAAATTTTTTCAAGACAGATTATATTTCAATACCAAACGTATGAATAAAAATCTAATTTACCAAGAAAAAATTATATTTTACTAATATAACGTGAGTTCGTTATTAAACAAGAGGGATGCAACAGCAGCGTGAACTAACCCAAAAATAACTATAAACGATAAGGTATGAATTGAATAAGTAAAAATCATCTCATAGTTCACTATTTATAGTTGAGACTTAAACAATGTCTTTTTTGCTTACTTTTTTGGGCATACAAAAGAGTAAGAAGGTCTTTGAATGAAGAAAAGTTGGGAATTAGCTAAATATAAATCTGTTAAGTTTCTGATAAACAGCAATTTAAGAATAAATCTAATCCTGAGTTCACGATAATATATGATTTTCAATCAAAACATCTTTTGTGAAAAACAGTAGAGAAGTCAGTCCCACAATGATTAAAAACTGTTTCCTGTATCATACCAACTCCCGCAAATCTACCGGCACTACTCTCGAAACGCCATAATCCTGAGCCATCATTGATACTCCGTAAATAATATCTACCGAAGCCATAGTTCTTTTGTTATGGGTAACGATAATAAACTGTGACTCGCCGGCAAATTTCTTAATAATGTTATTAAACTTATCAATATTGGCATCATCGAGTGGGGCATCTACCTCGTCAAAAATACAGAAAGGAGCGGGCTTGAGCAGGTAAATAGCAAACAGCAACGAAATGGCTGTAAGTGTTTTTTCTCCACCCGAAAGCTGGTTAATGGTAAGAGGACGCTTGCCCCGAGGCTTGGCAATAATATCAATTGCTGAATCAAGTGGGTTTTCCATATCTGCCAGTTTCAAATCGCAACTGTCTTCCTCAGAGAAAAGACTTCTGAACACCATGATAAAATTTTCCCGGATATTGGTGAAAGCTGTCATAAAAGTTTCACGGGCTACTGTGTCAATTTCTGTAATAGTAGCCAGCAAAGAATTTTTGGCATCAGTCAGGTCTTTTTTCTGATTGGTAATGAAGTCGTAGCGTTCTTTAATTTCCTGATAAGCTTCAAGTGCCAGCGGGTTTATCGGACCAATCCTGTCTAACGATTGTTTGATTCCCTGTACTTTCAGACGAAGTTCTTCTTCTGGCAGTTTGTTAATCTTTATATCTTCTTCTCCTTCTGTGGGTTGCAATTTATCTAAGTCAACTTCAAACTCTACTGACAACCTTTCCCGTACAGCCGTAAGTTGCAGTTGGGCTTCATTGCGTTGATTCTGTAATTGTTGAATCAAACTGTCTGCATTTTCACGCTGGCGTTGCAGTTCACGGGCTTCTTTTTCCAGTTTGTCAATTTCTCCTCTTGACTGATAATAAATCCTTTCGGCTTCGTTTACAGCTTTAGTGATTTCTTCTTTCTCTTTGTATCTTTCTACCAGTTCATCTTCCTGTACTTCATTGCTCTCCAGCAGGTTTTTTAAATCATTTTCAGCCAGACCAGCGTCTTCGGTGTTTCTTTTAAGTCTGCCTGCAACAGTTCCAGCATTTTGACTTTTAAACGAAATTTCCTGCTTCAGAGCATCAAGACGACTTTTTTGCTGAAAAAACAAGGTATTTTTTTCATTAAATTCTGAAGATTTCTGATTCAGGATTTCATTTTGCAGTTGTAAATCCTGATTAAGACGATTAATTTTTACTTCAAGTTCTTTTACTTCTACAGATTTTTCTTCTGCCTCCGGACGTAAATCTTCTACAAAAGCCTGTAAATCATTGATTTTTGACTGCATTTCATCTTTTCTAAGACTTTGTACAGACACCAGTTCCCGCAGTTGTTCCTGACGGGTTTTGACAGAAAAATATTCCTGCTGTATTTTTTGCAAGGAAGCCTGACTTTCCCGCTGACCTTTTTCTGCTTCTTGCAATAGCACCAGATTTTTAGATTTTACCGCCTGTTTTTCAGTTAGTTGCTGAGTCAGTTGCTGCAATTCACCCGAATGAGATTTGATTTCTTCAGATAGTTTCTCCAGATTTTTAGCTCGTCCAATCCGTTTTCCTTCAAAAAGTCCAACTGAACCACCCGAAATGCTGAACGGACGCTTGATAATTTTACCATTTTCTGATAAATAAGTTTTGTTTCCGTTGCCAGTAAGAGCTTCCTCTGTTTTTACCAGATAAACTTCATCCAGTAAGTATTCAACCAGTTTTTCATACTTTTTATCAAACTCTACTACCGAAAAAGCCGACAATAAATTTTCTGATGAAGATTTACTGATCAGACTATCGCTTTTATATTTTTCAAAATTATCAAGCACAAAGAAGTTGGCTTTCCCCTTTGCCGAATCACTCAGCAGATTAACTGCCTGAATTGCCTGTGCTTGTGTTTCTACCACAAAAAAATTCATAAATGGCTCCAGAAAATTCTCAATCGAAACCCGGTATTCATCAGGACAGGTAAGAATATCTGACAACAAAGGCATATTTTTCATTTCCCGTACCTGCTGTTTCAGAAATTTAATAGCATCCGGAAAACCCTCCAGATTTTCTACCAGAGATTTGGTGAGGTTGTATTCATTTTGTCGGGCATCCAGATTACGGTTGAGATGAGCAATGTCATGACGAATCGTATCAATTTCTGTATCTAAGTTTTCGAGCAGCGATTTTGTTTCTGTAACAACTTTTTGTTTGTCAGCTACTTCTTTTTCTGCCAGTTTGAGTTTTTCTTTGAGTTCATACAACACCTCATTAAACTCATCAATATCTGCCTGCTGAGAGCTTTCGTTCTGTGAATTACGCTCCAGTTCCTGCCTCAGCGTTTCAAGCTGGGTTTGTTTGACATCAATTTCTTTTCTGAGTTGAAAGAGTTCGTCTTGCTTTTGACGGTATTGCTGATTTGCCAGATTCAGGTCTTTTTGCAGCACCTGAACAGTCTGACGCTGGGTTTCATAATCAGCCTGTAAAGTTTGGCTGTTTTTTTCTACTTCGGCAAAAGTGTTCTCTATGCCGGCAAGGTCAGTTTGTAATCTTTGTAAATCACTGTCCAGTATTTCGGCAGTTTTTTTATCTTCGGTAATTTGTGCAGTCAGGTTTTTAATTTTATCGTTCAAAAACCGGAGACGTTCATTTTTTACATTTTTTTCATTTTCATACTGCCTTATTTCTGTCACATGGTCATTGAGGGCTTTTTGTCGGCTTGCCAGTGTTTTTTCTTTGGTAATCAGGTCAGTTTTTTCTTTTTCAGCAATGGCTTCTTTCTCTAAAATCTGCGTTTGCAGGGCTTGTTTGCGGTCGGTTTCTTTTTCTACCTGTTTTACCAGATTTTCTACTACTTCTCTCTGACGTAAAACGGTTTTGGTTGCCAGAGCTACACTGTATTTTTTATATTCTTCTTTTAGCTTAAAATAATTTTCGGTTTGTTTTGCCTGTTTTTCGAGGCTTTTCATATTTTTTGTAATCTCAAAAAGCAAATCTTCTACCCTTTCCAAATCAGCATCCGTATCAGTCAGCTTTTTAAGGGTTTCTTTTTTGCGAAGTTTGAATTTGGAAATACCGGCAGCCTCTTCAAACAAATGCCGGCGGGAGTGGTCTTTGTCATTGAGAATGTCATCAACCATCTTAAGCTCAATAATGGCATAACTGTCAGAGCCAATACCTGTATCCAGAAAAAGATTGGTAATATCTTTCAGACGACAAACCACATTATTGAGCAAATACTCGCTGTCGCCGGTACGGTAATACCGTCGGGTGATGGTTACCTGCGAATATTCGGTAGGCAACAGATTTTTGGTATTGTTAAAAGTAAGCGATACCTCTGCCAGTTGCAGGGCTTTCCGGTTTTTGGTTCCGTTAAAAATAACGTTCTCCATTTTTTCCGAACGCAGGGCTTTGGTGCTTTGCTCACCCAATACCCACCGGATGGCATCTATTACATTGGATTTTCCGCAACCGTTAGGTCCTACTATACCCGTAATACCGGCATCAAAATTGATAATTACTTTTTCTCCAAAACTTTTAAATCCTTTGATTTCTAATTTACTAAGCTGCATCTGAGAGAGATATTAGAGCTATATTACTTTTAGTCTGTTACAGAATAGGTTTTTCAGATAAGAGCAATGTGTCTTTTTACAATTTTTTTATTCTGAAAAAAACATCTACTTTCAACCCACAAACTTAACCTTTTTTACGGATATGGACAGCACCTTGAGAGTGATTCTTTGGATAATTGGTATTGTTATTTATTTTATTATTCAGGCAAATCGGAATAAAAATAAGAATAAACCTGCTACTCCTACTGCTACACAACCTCAAAAATCGCAGGGGGAGGTAAAAACTTTTGAAGATTTGCTGAAAGAATTGCAACAAGGTGGTCAAAGCTCTCAGGCAAATCAGAAAAATCAGCAGGAGTTGGAACGTATCAAACAGGCACAGCAAAAACAAAAAGTCAATACAGGTTCATTTGCAGATGAAGGTTTGAAGGATGCCGAAGAACGTATGAAAAAGGCACTGATGGAGAAAGAGCAAACCATTAGAGAAATTAATGAACGGCGAAAAAGAGCGGAGACGGAAGCTACAAAAAGCTATGATGATAATGTGGAAGAATATGTGAAGAAATATGAATCCACCCCTGTTTATTACAATGAAGCTAATACCGTAGATTACGAAAATCCTGCTACAGCCAATTATAAAGGATTAGATAACTCAGGGAAAGACCGTTTTGACCCGTTTGATGAAAAGAAAAATGCAGAGCATCCTCTGATGAAGATTTTCAGAAATAAAGAGAGTTTACGGGATGCCTTTATAGTAAGCGAAATTTTTGAGAAGAAAAGTTGATTTTTAAATACTTTTTCATAAAACTATGCAAAAAATAATCTTTGTTTTTACGTTGCTTTTGCTGACTACTGCTTTTGTGGGAAACAGGCAAAAAGCTGAAAATCTGGTAATTGTTTTTACTCAAAACAATTGCGAACCCTGTGAAAATGCCGTAGGATTGCTGGAATCTGAAGGATTTGAAGTAGATGAACGCAATATCTCTCAGTTTAAACTTTATAAGAAAGAACTGCTTGCCAAGCTGAAAACCATAGGCTGGAATAATCCCAAATTACCGGTAATGCCAGTGGTAGAAACAGAAACAAAGCTTTATACAAATGGTGAAAAGGCGGTTGCTGAGATATTGGAACAATCCGGCAAATCAGGAAACGACAACCAGACTGCAAATAATAGCACTACTATTGACCCGACTCCTGCTGTAACTGGTGGAGATACCGAGCCAGCCGAAATGAAAGGCATGGTTGCCCGACATAATTACTGGAGAGCTCAGTTGGGTTTACCAGGGTTGGTATGGTCGAATAAAATGGCACAACTGGCTCAGGACTGGGCAAATCAGCTTGCAAAAAGAGGCTGTGAGATGCAACACCGCCCCTCTAATAAATTTGGTGAAAATATTTACTGGTGTTCTGGTTTCAAGGCTACTCCACAAGCAGTAGCAGACTCATGGGCTGACGAACGCAAAGATTTTAATTTTACAACACTGGAATGCAATGGCGAATGGTATAAATGTGGTCATTATACCCAGCTTATCTGGGAAACTACCACCAGTGTGGGTTGTGGCATGGCAACCTGTGGCAATCAGCAGATATGGGTTTGTAACTACGACCCCCCCGGAAACTGGACAGGACAAAAACCATATAAAAAGAAGTAAAAGTACCGATATTCATAAGGCAGACCAGTGTGTCTGCCTTTTTTGTAATTTTAAAATAAAAGACGATGAAAAAGCTTGTTTTTTTAGCAATCTGCCTTTTTTGCCTGAAAACTACTGCCCAAACTAGAGTATGGTTTAACGATGATTTCAATGATAACCATAAACACTGGAGTGTGAAAAATACAGCAGAAGTTGAATATAGTGTCGAAAATGGCAAATACATATTGCATAATAAAACGGAACAGGGGCAATATACCTTTGTCCAGTTTTTTACAGACCCGGAAAAAGATTTTTATCTGGAATCCAATATCACACTTCACGAAGGACTTTCTTTAAATGGTATAGGGCTTGCTTTATGGGGAAGAGATAATTCTTATTTTACATTTCTCATTAATCCCATAGGAGGAAATTTTTGGGTCGGAGCTTATGTCAATAAAAAATGGACTAATCTTATCAAACCTGAAAACGAGGGTTTTTGGCAGGCAAGTGATGCCATAAAAAAAGGATTTCTGCAAAATAAGCTCTCTCTGACCAGAAAAGATGGGAGAATATCTTTTTTTATAAATGATACCGAAGTATTTACAAAAGCTTATTTGCCCACGTTTGAGAAGGTGAATACAGGTTGGTTTGGATTGGTTTCCTTTAATAAAAATAGAGTGGAGGCTGAAAATTTTATTTTTAAACAGGACAATCAGATCAATCTGTTGCCTAACATGCAGAAAGGACTGAAAAAAGAAAACCTTGGATCCAATGTAAATAGCGGTTATACAGACAAAATGCCTGTTATTTCGGCTGATGGTAAGACTTTGTATTTTTGTATTGATAGTGACCCTGCCAATACAGATGGACCAAAGGATGATATATGGGTGAGTGAATCTAAAGATGGTCAAAACTGGGGGCAACGCTGGCGTTTTCCTAAACCAGTCAATAACAACGATTATAATTATATAATCTCTGTAACTCCCGACAACAATACCCTGCTTGTAGGAAATGTGTATAATGCTGACGGAACTATGAAAGGCAAAGGTGTCTCGATAACTCACAGAACAGCAAATGGCTGGAGTATGCCTGAAGAATTGCATATTAAAAATTTTTACAGTGATGCTTCTACCACCGAATATTGCCTTTCTGCCAACCGTAAAGTATTATTAATGTCTTTGCAACGCTCTGATAGTTATGGTGAAAAAGATTTATATGTGAGTTTTGATTTAGGCAATAATAACTGGTCGGAACCCAAAAATTTAGGAAAAACGGTTAATACTTATGCCAAAGACGAAACCCCTTTTCTGGCAGCTGATGGCGTAAGTTTATATTATTCTACAAGTGGATTGCCTGGGTATGGGCAAAATGATGTCTTCGTTGCCAAGCGTCTGGATGATACCTGGACAAACTGGAGTGTCCCTCAAAACCTTGGTTCTGATATTAATTCTCCAGCCTGGGATGCTTATTATACCCTGCCTGCTTCTGGAAATTATGCTTATATGGTGCAGGAGAAAGAGAATTCCGAAGAACTTGACCTTGTCCGTGTGAAATTGCCTGAAGTGGCTAAACCTCAACCTGTAGTGCTGATTCATGGTAAGGTATTTAACAGTAAAACCAAGTTGCCTTTGCAGGCTATCATTACCTATTATGATTTAAAAACACATAAAGAACTCGGTACGGCTACTTCTGACCCCAAAACCGGAGATTATAAAATTGTGTTACCTGCTGGCTTTGTATATAGTTTTTTAGCAAAAAAACAGAATTTTTACTCTGTTACAGACAATATAGACCTGCTTACCAATGCAAAATACCAAGAAATAAACCGTGATTTATTTTTATCTCCTTTAGAAGTAGGGCAAACCATTCGTCTGAATAATATCTTTTTCCCTTTGGGAGAATACACCCTGCTTAAAGAATCTTTTGCTGAGCTTGATCAGGTAGCAACTTTGATGAATGAAAATCCGGCAGTTGAAATTTTGCTGGAAGGTCATACCGATATCATTGGCAACCCTAATGATAATATGAAACTTTCAGAAAATCGGGTAAAAGCTGTGAAAGAATACCTTGTAAAAAAAGGTATTACTGAGAGTCGTATTCAGACAAAAGCGTACGGGGGAACCAAACCGATAGTGACTAAAGGTACTGACGAAGACAGAAAAATAAACCGTCGGGTAGAATTTAAAATTTTAAAAAAATAAGTCTCAACGCCTTTTTAGTATTGACATGAGACTTGTTGAAAAGTAGTAATGAGTATGTATGTTTCAATAAATTTTCTAAGAAGTTTACATTTTGCTTTCTACTACTTCTGGTGATGAAGTTGGAGAAAAAGAAGTTTTGAGCATATTCCAGTCGGAAATTACTATTTTGACACATAGAATTAACGCTGTAACAAATAACAACCAAACCCTGATAATGTTAAGTTTTTGCAGGTAATGACTTTTGGTAGAAACTTTCATAATTTTAATATACGGGATAGCACAACGGTCAGGTTGTATGTGAATTACATTACTTAATTCCCATATCCATTGAAAAGTAAACGGCTTTTTAGGGAGATGTAATAAAATTCCTGATAATATCCTGACCAGTACTTTCGTCTATCTCTATCTCTACTTTTTTATGGGGACTGGTATGCCCCGAAAGGATAGTTATATGGCTTTTTGGCACCCCAAATGCCTCTCCCAGGTACTTACAGATAGCTTCGTTGGCTTTTCCGTCTTGTGCAGGAGCTTTTATACGTATTGTAATATTTCCGGAAGAATCTCTTAAAATCTCGTTTTTACGGGCATTGGGCTTGACTTTAAAATAGATTGTCATATTTTTTTTGACTTTTATCAAGGGTGTTTTTAGTTCTGTATTCGTAATCGCCATTCTTTAGGATAGTGATTATTGGTTTTATTGCCTGATTTTTTGACCCAGCCTAAAGGTAACCCTTCATAACTTATCAATATCCAACCTTGTTTGCCATCTTCAATTTCTATTTCTTCTTTACGTAAAAACTTTAGAGCAGTAGTCAGGTCGGTTTGCTGACTTTCAAAAACAGCCTGATTAAAACCTTGAAACAGGGCAAGATGCTCAGAGGGATTAACTTTATGATGAAAAAACTCGGCAACCTGTACCCCTGCATGTACAACCCAAAGATGCTGATAAATTTTTTCGACCAGTGTTTGTGTCCCTTCTGGTAATAAAAGTACTTTTTCCTGAAACTTGACCCAGTCACCTGACTCAGCCACATCAACAAAATCTTTTACCTGTTCCTTTTCTTTATGCGATATTTGAGCAAGCACAGGCTTGGACGATTTCTTTAAAGAGCCGGATGCTCTTTCCTTTTTTTGTAAAACCGCCATAAAAAGCCCTTCTCCTGCCAATCGGTGAGGATAAAACCGATAGCCTTCAGTATGAGGGGTGGGTACTTTTTCAATATTCCAGTCCGGATTAAGAAATATTTTTACAGATACTGCTTCAAAGTTTTCTACAATCCATTCAAGTATCTGTTCGTTTTCCTGTTCATTGTAGGTACAAGTGCTGTAAATCAGAAAACCATCTTCCCGAAGGCTGTTCCAGACATCAGCTATAATTCGTTTCTGACGCTCGGCACAAAGTTTAATATTATTTTCTGACCACTCATTAATACTTTCAGGGTCTTTCCGAAACATACCCTCACCCGAACAGGGGGCATCTATCAGAATAATATCAAAAAAATCAGGCAATCGCTGAAAATCTTTGGGGTCGTTGTTGGTAACTACTGCATTGCCTCTTCCCCATTTTATGAGGTTTTCTGAAAGGATATTAGCCCTGGTTTTGATTACTTCGTTAGACACCAGCAAGCCATCGTTGGGCAATAAAGCCGAAATATGTGTGCTCTTACCACCAGGAGCAGCACATAAATCCAATACCACAGGTTGGTCTGTTTCAGGCAAAATAGTTTCCAGAATTTTTTCGAGAAACATAGAACTGGCTTCCTGCACATAATAGGCTCCGGCATGCCAGGAAGGATCAAGAGCAAAAACCGGACGGGATGGGAGATAAAAACCCGAATCTGACCACTTTACAGGGGCGAGCAGTGAAGCATCTGCCAGTAAACCAACAGATTTTTTATGCTGGTTGATGCGTATGCTGGTTGGAGCTTCCTGTTCAAATGCCTGAAGAAATAGTTGAAAATCATTTTTCAGCACATTTGTCATTCTTTGCTGAAAGGTTGTGGGAAGATTTATTTTTTCCATCTCAAAAAATTTCTCAAAAATAAGAAAAATCGGAGAGAGGACAGGTAGCCAAAGTGGAGATGTGTCATAAAAAGAAATTATGAAGTTGTAGTTTACTGATTTACATTTGAGAAAAATGGTATTCTCTCAATCTGAAATATGAAAAAAACGCTATTTTTTACTTGCATTTTTTGTTTGTTAATCTGTTTTGCTTCTGCACAAACCATCAATCCTGATATCTTGCGAAAGCCCTGGAAAGCCTTTTGGATTTCGCAGGGCAAACAACCGAATCGGGAATATGGGGTATATCAGTTTCGGAAAACGATAGAGTTACCCGAGAAACCGACTTCTTTTATCGTGCATGTTTCGGCAGATAACCGGTATAAATTGTTTGTAAATGGCAACTGGATATCTCACGGTCCGGCAAGGGGTGATTTATACCACTGGAATTTTGAAACCATAGACATTGCCCCGTTTTTGCAAGCCGGAAAAAATACCCTGGCTGCCACAGTCTGGAATTTCGGTAGTGATCGACCTGAAAATCAGATTACTTTTCGGACGGCTTTTATTTTGCAGGGAAATTCTGATAAAGAACAACTAGTCAATACAAATGATTCGTGGAAGGTAATAAAAGATACTGCTTATCAGGTACTGAAGCCAGATTTGATTTATACGTACTATGCTGCCGGATCGGGTGAGAAAATAGATTTTAATAAACACTCATCTGGCTGGAATAAAGCAGATTTTGATGATTCGGGTTGGGAAAATGCCACTCAATTGTTCAATGGCTTGCCTAAAGGTGTTTTTGCGTGGACTGATGGCTGGATGCTGGTTCCGAGAACTATTCCACAGATGGAATTAAAAATGGAGAGAGCCAATAACCGAAAGCTGGATTTTAATTTTAAAGGAACATATCGCACCAATTTTGAGGATAGTGATGAAGTTGAGAAGGTTTCACAAAGAAAGGAAATGGCAAAAAAGGAATTAGTTGCATTGTATGAAACCATTTCTAAAGAGCCTGCTAAAATCAGACAGTTACATTTTCCGGTAGAAATACCCGAAAAATCTACTTTTAAACTTCTGCTTGACCAAAGCTACCTCACCAATGCCTATCCTGTTTTAAAATTCAGCAAAGGCAAAAATGCTAAAATCTCACTTGGTTATGCCGAAGCCTTGTATGTAGATGAGGGTAATGCCAAAGACTGGAAAGCCCAAAACCAGAAAGGCAACCGAAATGAGATAGCAGGCAAGCGATTTGTAGGAGTAAAAGATGAGTTGATTTCTAATGGTTCTGATAACCAGCTATTTATTTCGCTCATGTTCAGAACCTATCGCTACCTGCAACTGACCATAGAAACTCAGAATGAACCTTTGACAATTGACGATTTATATGGTATAGCTACGGGTTATCCTCTCGAAAGCAAATCAAAATTTGATGTTCAAAACCCTGACTTAAACAAAATGCTGGAAGTAGGCTGGCGAACAGCAAGGCTTTGTGCTACTGAAACCTACAATGACTGTCCTTATTACGAACAACTACAATATTTTGGAGATGCCCGGATTCAGGCTTTGGTTACACTTTTTAATACTGATGATGACCGACTTGTCAGAAATGCTATCAGTCAGGCAGATTATTCACGAATGCCTGAAGGAATTACTTTGAGCCGGTTTCCTACAGCCAATCCACAGGAAATACCCCCCTTTTCGCTGTGGTGGATTGGTATGGTACACGATTTTTGGCGATACCGCCACGATGAAGCTTTTATAAGAAGCAAACTACCCGGCATCCGGCAGGTTTTGAGTTGGTTTAAGCAATACCAGCAGGAAGATGGCACACTCCAAAACGTACCATACTGGAATTTTACAGATTGGGCAGATTATGGCAAAGGCTGGAATGCAGGCGTAGCCCCGGTGGGTCAGGATGGAAGGTCTTCTGTATTGGATTTGCAGCTTTTGTGGGCTTACCAACTGGCTGCCGAGCTGGAAAACAATCTGGGAGTAAAGGAAATAGGCAGAGATTATGAAAATCAGGCACAACAACTAAAAACATCTGTTAAGAAGTTATATTGGAATGAAAACCAAAAGCTTTTTGCTGAAACCTCTGAAAAAAATACTTTCTCACAACATTCGAACACGTTAGCAATTCTCACCGGAATACTTACCAATGCAGACGCCAAAGTGCTGGCTGATAAGATTTTAATAGATAAAACGCTAGTTCCGGCAACTATCTATTTTAAATATTATGTACATCAGGCAATTGCCAAAGCCGGACTTGGAGATACATATTTGGATTTATTGACTGACTGGCGAACACAACTGGCTAATGGCTTAACAACCTGGGCTGAAATTTCTGACCACAACCGTAGTCGCAGCGATTGTCATGCCTGGGGTAGTAGCCCTAATATTGAGTTTTTCAGAATTGTACTGGGAATCGATTCGGAAAGTTCAGGTTTTCAAAGAGTCAAAGTAGAGCCTCATCTTGGAAACTTAAAAAACGTATCTGGCAAAATTCCTCACCCCAATGGCGAAATTTCTGTCAGGATTGAAACAGATAAAAAAGGAAAACAAACTGCCGAAATTAGTATTCCGGCAGGTACTTCGGGTATTTTTATATGGAAAGGAAGAACTCTTGTATTAAAACCTGGTGAAACCAACTTGTTTAAGTTATAGTATAGTCAAAGCCTCTACAGTTTTAAAACGCCCTTGTCCACATACCTTATGAATAAACCGTAGTTTTTCAGTAACATCTGCTGAAATAAAAAACGGATAAAAATCAGGATGTCCCATGCTGCGATTTAAACTGTTTAGGGCAAAAGTAAGAGGTAACCATAATTCCATAATTCTGTCAAAATTCTGAATTTTATAAGGATTACGCACAATATTGGCTTGCATTTCCTGATCTTCGACAACATCAGGTCTTATTTTAATGCCAAAACTGTAGGCAGTTTCCAGAGCATCCATCAGGTGCAGGTAATTTGCCCATGTTTCTGCCCAGTCTTCCCAGGGATGTGCGGTGGCATACATGCTAATGTAATGGTTGCTCCAGTTGGGAAAAGGCTCAGAATCGTAATATTTCTCCAAAGCTTTGCCATAATCTATACTTTCATCTCCAAACAGCTCTCTGAATTCAGGTAAAAACTCACTGTCTTTAATCAATACGTCCCAGTAATAGTGTCCCACTTCATGCCGGAAATGACCCAGCAAAGTCCGGTAATTTTCTCCTAATTCATTTTTGTGCTTCACACGTTTCACTTCATCAGCTTCTTCTATGTTTAAAGTGATTAATCCATTGGCATGTCCGGTCATTACTCTTTCCTTCTCTGAATTGTCTGCCAGAAAATCAAATGCAAGTCCATCATTACTATCCTCTTCTGGTTTAATGTGAATAGGCAAGTTTAATTGAAGCAATGAGTAAATAAGCCGATGTTTGGCTATTTCTATCTTTTTCCATTTGGTCAGATTCTCTTTCTGGTCTATATCCGGAATAGTACGATTTAGTTCACAGGCTATACAATATCCTGAAGAATGATGAGCATCTATAAGCCAGTTGCACGTTCCATATTTAGAATTAGAGCAATAACGGTATTGATTCTGAGGATTTTTTATATCATACCCAATACCGTCATTTTGTAAATTCAAAGTAAGCAATTTTATGGAATGTGGGTCAAAACCTACGGTGTGGTTGCAGGTGAGACATATATTGTTTTCAAAGTAAAGCGGGCTGTCGCAATTACTACAAGCATAAAGTTTCATAGGAATAGGGGTAGATAATTCGTCATAAAGTAGAAAAAAACTATGCCAAATGGTAAAATATCTTTTTCAAAAATGATTTGCAGTCACTCTGAAAAAACAAAGTACATTTTAAATTTTGTGTGGAATACCTTAATATGCAGAAAATATGAGCTATTTATTAGTTTTTCTGCCATTTTCGTGAATTTAGTTATTACATTAGTAGTTTGTTATTTGCGTATTGCTATCCATTATTGCTCAAAATAAAAGAATAAGTCAAACATCAGAATTATGGCTATAAAAGTTGCTATTTCTCACAAAACCAATTACAAATTTGATAGATATGTGAATCTGTCGCCTCATATCTTCAGATTACGCCCGGCTCCTCATTCACGTACGCCTATTGATGGTTATTCTTTAAAGATTTACCCTGAAAATCATTTTATCAACTGGCAGCAAGACCCTTTTGGGAATTATCAGGCAAGGGTAGTATTTCCGGAAATGTCTAATGAGCTTCGGATAGAAGTAGAGGTTATTGCCAAATTGGAAGTGATTAACCCTTTTGACTTTTTTGTAGAAGAATATGCTGAAAATTCACCCTTTTCTTACGAAAAGCAGGCTAAAAAAGAATTGGTGCCTTATCTTGAAATCTCAGAATCAGGTCCAAAACTGAAAGAATGGGTTAGCAAACATAAGACCAAAAAGAAACTTCGTACTGTTGACTATCTGGTATATCTCAATCAACAGCTCAATCAGGATATTCAATATAACATTCGTATGGAAGCAGGTGTACAAACCTGCGAAGAAACATTAACCCGCCTGAATGGCTCTTGCCGGGATTCTGCATGGCTTCTTGTTCAAATTCTTCGTCACTTAGGCATTGCTTCCCGTTTTGTGTCCGGTTATCTGGTGCAACTCACGCCCGATGTCAAATCACTGGATGGTCCTTCAGGCCCTGAAGTTGACTTTACAGATTTACATGCCTGGGCGGAGGCTTATATTCCCGGTGCCGGCTGGATAGGACTTGATCCTACTTCCGGTTTGTTTGCCAGTGAAGGGCATATTCCTTTGTGTTGTACACCTGATTATGCCAGTGCTGCTCCTGTAACAGGAGCTACAGATGTATGTGAAGTAGAGTTTGCTTTTGAAAATAAAGTTTTTCGGGTGCACGAAGACCCACGGGTTACCAAACCCTACTCTGAGGAACAGTGGGAAACTATTATGAAAGTGGGGCATGATGTGGAAAAAGATCTACAGGAAGGTGATGTTCGACTGACAATGGGAGGAGAGCCTACCTTTGTTTCAATAGATGACATGGAATCACCGGAATGGAATTCGACGGCTGACGGACAGCTAAAACGGTTGCTTGCCTATGATTTGGCTCTACGACTTAAAAATCGCTTTGCTTTTGGAGGTCTGCTGCATTTCGGGCAAGGAAAATGGTATCCGGGAGAACCTTTTCCACGCTGGCAGTATGCTTTATACTGGAGAAAAGATGGATTGCCTGTCTGGAAAAATGATGCTTTGGTAGCCAAAGAAGGCAAAACCAATTACAATTATAAAGACGCTGAACGTTTTTTTGTAGAACTTACTAAATTTTTGGGTCAAGACATTGCCAATATTACTCCAACTTATGAAGACCCCGTTTACTGGGCTTTGGAAGAAGGAAAATTGCCTGTAAATCTTGACCCTCTGGATGTAAATCTTAAAGACCCGATTGAAAGACGTACGCTGGCAAGCCATCTGCAAAGAGGACTCAATAATCCGGCTGGTTTTGTATTACCGCTGCAATGGAATTATGGTACACAAACCTGGACAAGTTGTAGCTGGCAATTTCGTCGTAAACATTGTTTTCTGATACCTGGCAATTCACCTGTGGGTTTAAGATTGCCTCTTGAGTCGCTGCCTTATGTTTCTAAAAGCAAACAAGAAAATCTGGCAGAACGCAGTCAGTTTGAAGACCTGCCCCCACTTCCCGAATATCAGGATTTAGTTGCCAGTCGGTATGGTACAGTTGCAGCAGTTTCTGAAAATATCATAGTAAAACCTAAAAAGTCTGAAACTGGTAAAAAAGAAAAAAATAGCAAAAAAGCAACAGAAAACGAAGAAAAAACGCCTCTCTTTGAAGTAGAAACCATTCGTACTGCTTTATGTATAGAGGAGCGAAACGGTATTATTTATCTTTTTTTACCACCTACCCAATATCTTGAGCATTATCTGGATTTGATTGCTTCCATAGAAGCCACAGCTGAGAAACTAAAAATGCCTGTTCGGATAGAAGGGTACACTCCGCCATCTGACTACCGAATGCAGAAACTGATAGTTGCTCCGGATCCTGGTGTGATAGAAGTAAATATACATCCTTCTAAAAACTGGCAGGAACTGGTAGATAACACAACCGCTTTGTATGAGGAAGCTTTTTATGCCCGGCTCGGCACGGAGAAATTTATGATTGATGGAAGGCATACAGGTACCGGTGGAGGAAGTCATGTTACTATCGGGGGAGCTACTCCATCGGATAGCCCTGTTCTTCGCAGACCTGATTTGTTGAGAAGCCTGATTACCTACTGGCAGCATCATCCTGCCTTAAGTTATCTTTTTGCCGGAGCCTTCGTGGGTCCTACAAGTCAATCGCCTCGTGTAGATGAAGGTCGTGATGAGCGATTGTATGAAATGGAAATAGCATTTGAGCAGATTCCGGAAGGAGAAAATATCCCTTTCTGGATGACAGACCGTATTTTCCGAAACCTGCTGGTAGATTTAACCGGAAACACCCACCGTACCGAGTTTTGTATTGACAAACTATATTCTCCCGATTCTCAGTCAGGTAGGCTTGGTTTGCTGGAATTCAGAGGCTTTGATATGCCTCCTCACAAGCAGATGAATTTAGTGCAAATGTTGTTAATCAGGGCATTGATAGCCTGGTTTTGGAAAAAACCGTATAAAAAGAAACTGATTCGCTGGGGTACAGAGTTGCACGACAGATTTTTGCTGCCACAATTTGCTTATATGGACATGGTAGATGTGGTAAATGACCTGAAAGAGGCAGGCTATAACTTCGATATTTCATGGTTTGACCCCTTCTTTGAGTTTCGATTCCCTCATCACGGCACCATTACGATAGACAATATTCAGCTTGAACTCCGGTTAGGTATAGAACCCTGGCATGTATTGGGAGAAGAACTTTCTAATACCGGAACTGCCCGTTTTGTGGATTCTTCGGTAGAGCGTTTGCAGGTAAAAGTCAGTGGATTTATCAATGAAAGACATATTTTGATTTGTAACGGGTGTCGTGTGCCTTTACGAAGTACTGGTATCAAAGGTGAATTTGTTTCAGGTATTCGTTATAAAGCCTGGAATCCGCCTTCGGCATTGCATCCGACAATTGGTGTAGATGCTCCATTGGTGTTTGATGTGGTAGATACCTGGAATAATCGGGTGCTGGGTGGTTGTACCTATTTTGTATCACATCCGGGCGGCAGAAGTTATGATACCTATCCTGTAAATAGCTATGAAGCCGAATCTCGCCGTATTAGCCGTTTCTGGGGTTTTGGACATACGCCTTCGCAGGAAAATAATATTCCGGCTCATGTTAAGTTTACGCCAAGCATTTCCAGATTTGTGGCTGAAAACAAGAAAGATATGAAAGTAGATACGCCAATCGAGCTCATCAATCAGGAATATCCTACTACGCTTGACTTACGAAAATTCTGGCGGGCAAAGTAAAGTTATGTGGAAAATTATAGTAGCACTCATAATCTGCTGTCCTATTGAAAGTTGTATAACTATTGAGTCTCAGCATTTAACCTACTACAAACAGTTAAAGACTGACCCGACCCAAAAACTAAGACTGGATGGATATTATTACCATAATGAAAAACTGTATGACTGGGATGAGGAAAGGTACGTAACAGGATTCATTCTCTACAAAGATGGAACCTATAGAGGGAATCTTACTTCTTTAACAAAGAAAGAAGACTTTACTCACCAACTTTATGCATACTCAGAAATTTTGAGAAACAATGTGTCAGAATGGGGTGCCTATATCATAGAAGGTGATTTAATAAAAATTCAGGAATTTTATATTAAGTCATCCGGAGGGTTTGGAGGAATCTGGGGAGTAGCAGAAAGTCATGGGAGAATTCTTAATGATACTACCATTTGTCTTTATGAGGAAACTAAAGAGAAAGGCAAGTATGAGGTTTATTATCATTTTAAGCATCTGATGCCCAAGCCAGACTCAACCAACTGGCTGGCTACAGATAAAAAATTAAACAGAAAGTATTTGAGAGGATTTAAAAAATAGTTCTCTTATAAATATTTCTGGAAAGAATTAGAAGTTTTGTTAATTGCCTGTATAAAAACGGTCATATAAAAACCTGTTGATTTCTGATAATGTTCAGAACTTTTGTAACTTGGGATTTCAAATGACTTGTGAATGTCCACTCTATTGAATAAATGATTACTACAAAAACGTTGAGCTTGTTGCAGGCTTACCGGAAAGACTTAAACTCTTATGATGAGATTTTGAACCCGGCAGGCAAAATCAAGCCTCACTGGGCAAAACTTTTTACTTCCATTGAAAAGTTGGGTCTTGAAGAACTAAAAAACCGAAATCAGGAAATTATAGATAAGTTGCGTGAGAATGGTGTAACTTATAATGTATATGGAAGCCCGGACGGGCTTAATCGCCCCTGGCAACTCGACCCGATTCCTTTTATTATTGAGCAGAAAGAGTGGAACGAAATTTCGGAAGGTCTCAAACAAAGAGCAGTTTTACTGGATTTGATGCTGAAAGATATTTATGGACCTCGTACCCTCATAAAAGATGGCATTTTGCCGGCAGAGCTGATTTTTGGTAATACCGGATTTTCGAGACCTTGTGATGATATTAAAATTCCTGGCGAACATCGTCTGTTTACTTTTGCTGCTGATATAGCCCGTGGTCCGGATGGCAGAATGTGGCTGTTGGACAATCGTACCCAGGCTCCTTCTGGGTCAGGTTATACTCTTGAAAACCGTAGTGTTATCAGCAAATTGCTTCCAGAGCTTTCGGAAGGTATGTTTGTGCATAAGCTCTCTCCTTATTTTACTAATTTTCAGGAAAGTGTGGCAGGCTTGTCTAACCGCTCAAAAGATAATCTGAATACTGTTTATCTAACCCCCGGACCTAACAATGAAACCTTTTTTGAGCATGCTTATCTGGCTTTTTATTTAGGTTATACGCTTGTGCAGGGGGATGATTTGATTGTAAGAGATGGGTTTGTGTGGATGAAGTCGATTGAGGGTTTACAAAAAGTAGATATTATTATCAGAAGGTTAGATGATGAATGGTGTGACCCATTGGAGCTTCGGGAAGATTCCCGACTGGGAGTGCCAGGTTTGCTACAGGCAATTCGTTTGGGTAATGTTGCGGTAATTAATCCTCCTGGCAGTAGTGTTCTGGAGAATAATGCACTACTGGCGTTCATGCAAAATGCAAGTCGTCATTTGCTGGGCGAAGATTTGCGTATGCCCAGTATTGCTACCTGGTGGTGTGGGCAGCCAAAAGAGCTACAATATGTTCTTGAAAATCTGGATAAGCTCATCATACGCAAAGCCAACCGCAAGCAAAAGTTTCGTTCTATTCATGGTATGTTTTTGACAGAAGCGGAACGCAATGAACTGAAAAAAAATATTCTGGCAAATCCTGCAGAGTATGTAGCACAGGAAGAAGTCAGCTTCTCTACAATTCCTTCATTGGTAGATGATCAGATAGAACCCCGATATGCTGCATTTAGGGCTTTTCTTTTTTCGAGTAAAGAGAATTATTATGTAATGCAGGGAGGGCTTACCCGAAGTTCACCTGAGAAAGACCGGTTTATTATCTCTAATCAATATGGTGGTATTTCTAAAGATACCTGGATAGTTTCTGATGAACCGGAAGACATAAGAGAAAGAATAAATATTCCGGTCAATATCTCGGCTCTAAACCTTAACTCATTACCTAGCCGAAGTGCCGAAAAACTGTACTGGGCAGGCAGGTATAGCGAAAGAGCGTTAGCAGTTACTACTTTTATCAATCTCACTCTTAATTCCCTGCATTCTTACCGGAATGTAAAAAATAGCTCAGATTTAGGAGAGCATATCAAAGTTTTACTTCGGTCTCTCACACATCTTACACTTACTTATCCCGGATTTATTCCTGATGATAACAGTGATGGAGAGAATTTATTCAATAATCCTTATCCTGAGATTTTAGAACTAATTACAGATAGCAGTGAATTAGGATCAATAGCTGCCAATTTGCAAATGTTTCTGGATACAGCAAGGGCTGTTCGTGAGAAGTGGAATCTTAAAACGTGGCGGGTAATTGACTCTATTGAGGAAATTTTACAAAAAATTAAAACTTTTGAAAACCTCAATAGTAACAGCATTCAAAAACTGATGGATAAAATACAGTCACGAATATTTACTTTTTATGGAGTAATTTCAGAAAGTATGACACGTGATAATGGCTATTTTTTGCTGGAAACCGGCAAACTGATAGAGCGAAGTTTAAATAAAATCAATGTCATGCGTTCTATACTGGGTTTCCGGTATGAAGACGAAGTAGAAGATGAGCTGATAGAGGCGGTTTTGCTTAATAATTATTCACTGGTCAATTACAGGTCTATTTATAAATCGGAGTTCAGAATAGAAACCATGCTCGACATGCTTTTATTAGACAGTCAGTTACCCTATTCGCTGACTTATCAGTTGGATGCTCTGGCAAAACTTTTAGATAATCTTCCACACTCAGGACAACATGAACGCATTAATCAGGCACAGAAAGCTATCTTGGAAGCTACCGCCAAAATAAAACTGGCTGACATTGCCCAATTACGAAAGTATAACCAAAAGACATTATACAGAAAAGATTTAGATAAGTTGTTATCAGAAGTGAGTAGTCTTGTCGCTTCAGTATCAGTATCACTAACCAATATGTATTTTAGCCATACTGTAATGCAACATTCATTTTGGAATTTTTCGGAAGATAATATCAATGAAATATAAGCTTATTCATAACACACGCTATAAGTATCAGGACACTGTAAGCAGTTATCATAGTCTTGCCTGTCTCACACCCAAAACCTTGCCTCAGCAAATTTGTAATGATTTTAGCATTCACATCACGCCTGCCCCGGATAAACTGGTAAAGAGAGTAGATTTTTTTGGAAATATACTACACTATTTTTCCATTCATGCTCCCCACAAAGAACTTACTGTACTTACCAAAAGTAATATTATAAGATTGCCTCAAAATGGCGATTTATCACTTTTTGATTCAAATATTAGCTGTAAAGAAGCCCGCCGGGTTTTGCAGGAGGATTTTACGTTAAAAAATCAACTTTTGCAGTTTATGCTCCCCAGTACTTTTGTGAACTGGGATGATGAAATCAGAGATTTTGCCAGAGATTGCTTTGTTGAAAATACCCCTTTGTTTGAATGTGCCAAAGCACTATGTCACAAAATATTTAAAGAATTTACCTACCTGCCCAATTTTACTACGATTAATACACCCATCAAAACCGTATTGAAAGAAAAAAAAGGCGTTTGTCAGGATTTTTCACATCTGGGGATTGCCTGTTTGAGAAGTATGGGTTTTGCTGCCCGTTATGTGAGTGGCTATATCGAAACTATTCCACCCAAAGGCAAACCTAAAATGAAAGGCTCTGATGCTTCGCATGCCTGGATTTCAGTATTTATACCCGGTCAGGGTTGGTGTGATTTTGACCCAACAAATGACCTGATTCCTCAGGAACGTCATATTACTACGGCATGGGGGCGTGATTATGGAGATGTGGCTCCATTAAAAGGACTTTTTTTCGGTTCAGGCAAGCATATTCTTACGGTTGAGGTAGATGTATTGCCTTTAGATTAAATAAAAAAGTAGAGAACTTCCTTACAAGAAAGTTCTCTACTTTTTTAGCTCTGTTACGAAGAACTATAATTTCTTGAAATCTTTTACTGAAGCCGTTCCGCCGGGATAAGTAAAACTGAGTTTTTTTTCATTGCCTTGCTGGGATTGTTGTACGCCCCCGAGACTATAACCTGTTGTATCATATTTGGTGATTTTACCATCTTCTTCAATTTCAAGCAGGTTTTCGGAAGCAAAATAGGCATAATGTACACCATTTTGACTTCCTTTAAAAGAAGCTAATGAACGTCTTTCTGAAGACTTGTCAGATTCCTTTTTTTCATCTTTTAATAAATCTATAAGACCTGCCAGTTCAGTACAAAGTCTGTTTACTTTGTCTTTTAAACCATAATTGAACATATCACCTACCATTACCATACCCGATTGCCACTGTCCCATACCACCCAACTCACTGATGTTAAACTGTACCTGTGTTCCATGAGAAAGTTTAAGCCCTTCAAGTAAGGTGATTATGGTTTCTTCTGTAACTTCATATTTAGCAGCCAGTTCTTTTATTTTTTTCATAGTTTTGATTTAAGAAGTTTAATAGGCTTGAATAAGATACTTGATTCAAATCGGTTTTGAAAAGATAATAATGGTCTTTTCATTATATTTCTGAATCTGTTTAAAAAACCGTGCCGTGATTATTGATAATTTTTAAACACATCAATGGACTGCTTACAAAAAACGGCAGCTTTACGTTTGTAAAACTGCCGTTTATATTTTTCAGAGGACTAAGAAACGACTACACTCCCTGCCTCACTTCTTCTTATCTCTGTGGTTTTACAGTGCTGTTTTCAGTAGCTGCAATTACTTCTCCTTTGATAGTCAACTGCATCGAAGGTGTAGTTGAGTTAGAAGTAATAGTTGCAGTTTTGGTGAAAGGAGCTACATTGGCAGCATTATAAGTCAATTTGACATAACCGGTTTTACCAGGCTCTACCGGAGTTTTGGTATAGTCACCAGCAGTACAACCGCAGGTAGGTGCTACACTTGTAATCACCAGTGGAGCTTTTCCGGTATTAGTGAAAATAAACTCAGCAGTAACCGGTTTGCCCTGAGTTACTTTGCCAAGGTCTTTAGTAGTTTCTTTCCAGGTTAACACAGCTACTTTTTCAGTAACGGCAGTAGTTGCTTTTGTAACAGCTTTTGTAGCGGTTTGGGCTTGTGCCATAGCTGCTACGGCAACAAAAGCTATGAGAGCGATGATTTTTTTCATGGTCGGACGTTTGTTTTAGGGGTTGAAAGATAGAACAAGATTTTTCGACTCAAAGGTCACGTTTATAACTACAAAAATGTGTTATCAGATTTGTATATTTTGTTAATGACTTGTTAAAAATGGCTATTTTCTCCATTTATACCCGAAAATCAGGTTAATTTGGGTGAAAATACCAATGAACTTTAAAGAAAACATTTTATTCGTTCAGATTAACGCATTGATAAGAAAAATATTGAGCATGCCATGAAAAACCGTACCCTTCGCCTGATTATTTTGCTGGGCATTGTATCGGTAACCGGAATTATAGCCATACAGATATACTGGCTCAAGCGTGCATTTGACTGGGAAGATGCTCAATTTAATCATAATGTGAATATTGCTCTCAAAAATGTTGCAGATAGCCTCGTTAAAGCCAATCATTCAGAAAATAGTGTTCCCAATCCGGTTTATCGCTATTCTTCTAACTATTATTTTGTGGCTGTAAACGACAGGGTAGATGCCGGACTTTTGCAACATTATCTTCAGCAGGAGTTTGCCAGAAAACACCTCACCATTGATTTTGAATATTGTATTTATGACTGTGAAGGCGATAGAATGCTGTATGGTAATTACGTAAATTTTGACAATCGCAAAAAAGATGTAACCCCACGCAATGATTTGCCCAAATGGAAAGATAAAGTGTATTATTTTAGTGTCTTCTTCCCTGAAAAAGATGCCCACCTTGCCGGAAAAATGAGTATCTGGATATTTTCATCCCTGCTATTGATGTCAGTGCTGGCATTTTTTGGATATGCAATTTTTGTAATTCTCAAGCAGAAACGCCTTTCAGAAATACAAAAAGATTTTATTAATAACATGACTCATGAATTTAAAACACCTATTGCTACCATTATGGTGTCTGCGGATGTCTTGAAAAAGCCTGAGATTATAAATCAGCCCGAACGCCTGAGAAATTATGCCGGCATTATCAGTCAGGAAGCCACCCGGCTCAAAAATCAGGTAGAAAGGGTTTTGCAGGCAGCTTTACTCGATAATAAAAAACTGAAAATACAAAAGAATGCAGTTAATATCAATGAAGTTATTGCTGAAACGGTTGTAAATATGGAGTCACTGGTCAATGGAAGAGGAGGGAAACTGCACTTAAACCTGAATGCTAACAACCCGATGATTGAAGCAGACGCTTTGCATCTGCGAAACATATTGGGTAATTTACTTGACAATGCCCTCAAATATTGCCGGAATGAACCTGAAATTACAGTAAGTAGCCGAAACCTGCCAAAAGGTATTGAGATTCAGGTACAGGACAACGGAATAGGTATTCCGGCAGAATACCAAAAACTGATTTTTGAACGTTTTTATCGTATCCCTACCGGAAATCTGCACGATGTCAAAGGCTTTGGTTTAGGTCTGTATTATGTAAAAACAGTGATAAAAGCCCATAAAGGAAAAATTTTTGTAAAAAGTAAGCCGGGACAGGGCAGCGTTTTTACGATTGAACTACCTTTTTAAAACAGCCTGTCTGAGAATATGAGTAGATAAATAGTTGTATGATTGGTTCATCAATAAAATAACATTGAGCCATTTAACAATAAAACTCCCGATAAATCCATTACCTGTTACCGATGACCACCATTTTGTTAGCTGAAGATGATCCTAATCTGGGTTTTGTAGTAAAAGATAATCTTGAAATCAATGGATTTGAAGTATTTTTATGTGAAGATGGTGAAAAAGCCTGGCAAGCATTTTCTGAGAAAGCCCCTGATATTTGTATTTTGGATGTGATGATGCCCCGTAAGGACGGTATTGCACTAGCCCGACAAATCAGACAATATAATTTGCAGGTGCCTATCCTTTTTCTTACCGCCAAAGGGATGAAAGATGATCGTATTGCAGGATTTATGGCTGGCGGAGATGATTATATCACAAAACCTTTTAGCATAGAAGAGTTGATTCTTAGAATTAATGTTTTTCTAAAAAGAAGTAAAAACGAAATGCTACCTGTTGGTACAATTATCTCTTTGGGGAAATATATTTTTGATTATCAGGGTCTTACACTAACAATAGAACATAATTCCCGAACACTTACCCAGAAAGAAGCTGAAGTATTAAAATATTTCTGTGACAGAAAAAAGCAGATAGTCAAGCGGGAGGATATTCTGAGAGCTGTTTGGGGAGATGATGATTATTTTCTGGGAAGGAGTCTTGATGTTTTTATATCCAAACTTCGCAAATACTTACAGGAAGACCCTGATGTTGAAATTACCAATTTACACGGAGTAGGTTTCCGGCTGGATTGTTGAAAATTATATATAGTTATTCAAAATAGAGAAGTTTGCACAATTTTCTTTGGGTGAAAAGTCCCAATGATTACAAAAGGATTTGGTGCAATTAAATGAAACTCTCTTGTTGTTCCTAGGAATAAATATAAATCCTTTGTCTTGGCAAAATCGTCAAAATATTTCTTTTTAACATCTTCACAAGCTTTTGCCTCATTACTTTCATGTCTTTTTAAACAATTCCAATATAATTGACCTATTTCCCAATCTTCAATCATCATTGTTCTTTCTATATTATCATCACTGATAAAACGGTAGGAAAACTTAAAAGGCAGCTTTCTGACTACTTCGAATGGATTATCAGAATTTTGGAAAAGATTTAATTGCTTAGCTTTAGATTTGAGGATTTCAAGCTTACTCTTATCCCAGTCTTTATCAACCCTCTCAATTTTGAAATCTAAAATTTCTTTTGGCTTAAAAACTGCAAGAGAAGTATATTTTGTTGTGTCTTTTGCTTGAGAAATAAGCTCAGTCATATTGGTATAAACATTTCTAAGAACTATTTCACGTCTTTGAGCCCAAATACCACCATCAGGCTTTATTTCGCCAATTTTTTGAAAATTATTTTCAATTGATTTTGGTTTGTAGCTTTCTAACCTAAAATCAGACATATTTCTTTCTATGTCAATCACAGTCCAGTCATATTTGCTATATTGTTTATCGTATTCAAGTTTACGAAATGGAATTGGATAAATTCGTATCCAACTTCCATCTTCAAGAAATCCTGCTGTGCATACGAGCTCATCATATTTGCTTGAAAGAGTAGGGTATGTTTTAACAGCGATTAGAACTTTAGTCAATGCCATAACTACTAAATATGTTTTAATTCATAACTCCATTCTGGTAATGCTATAATTGCTTCCGCTAAATGTTTTCTGTGACATTGGCAAATATTTGCTTCAAAGCAAGTTAACGCAATTCTTTTTTTCTCTCTTAATAAGTTCAAGATTTGTTGTTGTTGACTTACTGTTTTTCCTAAATTTTGCTTTTTATAAATTTCAAAAAGTTTATCGTAATCTGCTTGTGTTTTTAGCTCTTGTCTCTGGTCAGATTGAATACCAACTTCTGGTATATGCAAATATTCAATATTTAAGTTATTACAAAAAGTTTTCAACTGGGTTTTAGAAAACCCAAACTTCATACTTAAAGCATTATTCCTAACATCCACTAAAACCTTCACATCATTTTTAATCAAACGATTTAAATATTCTTCTAAAGAAATCCCCTCGTAACCAATTGTATAAAGAACTGTGTCGTTATTTGTTGGTTTTGCATTTAAAACTTTACTATATTGTTCATCGTTTAGAATTTCTTTTGCCTTAATACTATTGATTGCATAATACTGGTAGTTTAGGTAAGTTAACTTCATTAGAGAATTTGTTGTCAACTTACCATAAGTATTTTTAATATCAATTAAGATTTTTTTGTCCTTCTCGTTAAGCATTTTTACATAGTCAACAGAGCCAACTTTTATAAAACTCGTTTGGTCTTCCAATAATTGTCCATGTCCAACCATTGCATTAAGGTCAGCAGTGGCTGAAAATGAATAGCATCCATATTTATAAGGAACGAAATCATACTCAGGTTTGGATTGTCTGTTTGTAAATAAAAAAAGCAGTTTTTGCAAAGATATTTTAGGTAAGCATCCATCAAATGCCTGCATCAAGGCTAATATAATTTTTCGTCTATAAAACATAGAACAAAGGTATGAAAATAGCAGCTAAGAGCTTTTTACAAAAAACATAAAATATATCAATAAGCAGCTAATTACTCACAACCTATTAAATCAAATAACTCTTACTTTAAAATACTTCTTGCAATTACGAGTTTTTGAATTTCGGAAGTTCCTTCACCAATTGTACAAAGTTTGGCATCACGATAATATTTCTCTACCGGAAAATCTTTGGTATAGCCATATCCTCCGAAAATCTGAACTGCCTCATTGGCTGTTTTTACGGCAGTTTCAGAGGCAAAGTACTTAGCCATGGCAGCAATTTCTGTTACCGGTTCATGTCTGTCTTTAAGCTCTGCTGCTTTGAATGTAAGTAATTTTGAGGCTTCTATTTCAGTTGCCATGTCTGCCAGTTTAAACGAAATCCCCTGAAAATTAGAGATTGGCTGGTTAAATTGTTGTCTTTCTTTAGCATATTGCAAGGCTGCTTCAAAAGCCCCTTCGGCAGTGCCAATACTCAGAGCAGCAATAGAAATACGCCCTCCATCTAAAATTTTTAAGGCTTGTTTAAAGCCATCTCCTACATTACCGAGCATTTGACTTTCATGTACTTTGCAGTCCTGGAAAATAAGTTCTGTAGTTTCAGAAGCTCTCATGCCAAGTTTATCTTCTTTTCTGCCTGATGAAAAACCAGGTGTCCCTTTTTCAATAATAAAAGCAGTAGCATTGTCTTTTTCGCCGGGCTTTCCTGTTCGGGTCATTATCACTGCTACATTTCCGGATTTACCATGAGTAATAAAGTTTTTTGCTCCATTAATAATCCAGTATTCACCTTGTTTTTCGGCAACCGTTTTCATATTCCCCGCATCAGAACCAGTATTGGGTTCTGTCAATCCCCATGCCCCAATCCATTCTCCTGATGCCAGTTTAGGCAGATAATGGTGTTTTTGACTCTCGTTGCCAAATTGCAAAATATGGTTGGTACAAAGTGAATTATGAGCAGCCAAAGAGAGCCCTATAGCAGGGTCAACTTTAGAAAGTTCAATAATGGCTGTCACATATTCAGCATAGCCCAAGCCAGCTCCACCGTATAATTCCGGAACAAGCACACCCATCAAACCCAATCCTCCAAGCTCTCTGAAGATATGAACTGGAAATTCTTGTGTTTCATCCCAATGACGTACGTGAGGTTTAATATGCCGAATAGCAAAATCTTTGACTGCCTGAGCAATCATCTCCTGGTTAAGAGTAGTTTCGGTAAACATGGTTAGGTTGGTTTTTAGTTTGGTTACTTCTTTTATACGTGTAAACACAAAAAAGTAAATAGTGGTTTGTTGAAAAAGAATAAAAAAATATAAATAAAATTATATTTTAATTTGTGAGTAACTCTTGTTTTTGTCCTGTATTATTTGTAATAACTGGATAATTTTCAGTGTATTTCAGGGAAATTTTATATTATGGGGTTACCTAATCTTTTTCTTAGGTATCTATGAGCGTTAATATTATGATTTTTAAAAATAAAAATTATAATTTTGGCAGCCTCAAAAATTTTACCCTATTTTATCTTCCAAAAAACCAAACACTAGAAAAATTATGAAAATCGCAGTCGTAGGTACAGGATACGTTGGTCTTGTTACAGGTACTTGTTTTGCTGAAACCGGTAATCAGGTAACTTGTGTTGATATTGACGTAAATAAGATTGATAAGCTTAAAAACGGAGTTATTACTATTTACGAACCAGGCTTGGATGTTTTATTTGAAAGAAACCTTAAAGAAGGTCGTCTGAAATTTACTACTAACCTTGCTGAAGGTATCAAAGAAGCTCAGGTGATTTTCCTGGCACTTCCTACCCCTCCCGGTGAAGATGGCTCTGCTGACCTTAAATATATCCTTAAAGTAGCCGACGATTTAGGTCCTTTACTTGATCATTATACTGTAATAATAGATAAAAGTACTGTTCCGGTAGGTACAGCAGAACTGGTACAAAAAGCTATCGCTAAAAATGCCAAAGTAGAATTTGATGTAGTTTCCAATCCTGAGTTTTTAAGAGAAGGGGTGGCTGTAGATGATTTTATGAAACCTGACCGTGTGGTAATTGGTACAAAATCAGAAAAAGCCAAAGAAGTAATGCTCAAACTGTACAACCCACTCGTACGTCAGGGTAACCCTATTATATTCATGGATGAGCGTTCTGCGGAAATGACTAAATATGCAGCTAACTCTTTCCTTGCCATGAAAATTACTTTTATGAATGAAATAGCTAATTTGTGTGAACTGGTAGGTGCTGATGTAGATGCTATCCGTAAAGGTATTGGTACTGACCAGCGTATCGGAAAACGCTTCCTGTTTGCAGGTATTGGTTATGGTGGAAGTTGTTTCCCTAAAGATGTGCAAGCTCTTGCCAAAACCTCTAAAGACTACGGCTATGACTTTAAAGTACTAAAATCGGTAATGGAAGTAAATGACGAGCAAAAAACTAAATTGATTCCTCGTGTAAAAGAATATTTTGGCGGAAATCTGGAAGGTAAAACTATTGCAGTATGGGGATTGGCATTCAAACCTTATACAGATGATATTAGAGAGGCTCCAGCTTTAGAGAATATCAAAGAATTGCTGGCTGCCGGAGCAATGGTAAGAGCCTACGACCCGGAAGCTATGGAGAATGTAAAACGTACTTTGCCTCATAAAATTTATTATGCCAAAGATGCTTATGATGCTTTGGAGAATGCTGATGTACTGATGATTATGACAGAATGGCCACTCTTCCGTACGCCAGATTTCGAGCAAATGAACAATAAACTGAAAAACAAGGTTATTTTTGACGGACGTAACGTATTCGAAACAGATGAAATGACCAAGCTTGGTTATGATTATTTCAGTATTGGACGTGAAGATGTCAGAAAAAAATAACATTTATTATCAGTAAATCTGGAGAAGAAAATCTTTTTTAGATTTACTGACCTTAATCCTAACTTTTAACTCAATTTACGATATGAAACGCGTCCTTATTACAGGCGGAGCTGGTTTTTTAGGCTCTCATCTCTGTGACAGATTCATAAAAGAAGGTTATCATGTAATCGCAATGGATAATCTGATAACCGGAGACTTAAAAAATATAGAGCATCTTTTCAAACTCCCTAATTTTGAGTTTTATAACCACGATGTTTCTAAATTCGTCCACGTTCCGGGTGAATTGCACTATATTCTTCATTTTGCTTCTCCTGCCAGTCCTATAGATTATCTTAAAATTCCTATTCAGACCCTGAAAGTTGGTTCTCTGGGAACACATAATCTGTTGGGTCTAGCAAGAGCAAAAAAAGCCCGTATGCTGATAGCTTCCACTTCAGAAGTATATGGCGACCCAAATGTACATCCTCAGAATGAAGACTACTGGGGAAATGTAAATCCTATTGGTCCTCGTGGTGTTTATGACGAAGCCAAACGTTTTCAGGAAGCTATGACAATGGCATATCACACGTATCATGGTGTTGAAACCCGTATTGTTCGTATCTTTAATACGTATGGACCTCGCATGAGGCTTGATGATGGCCGGGCACTGCCTGCATTTATGAGCCAGGCTTTACGTGGAGAAGATTTGACTGTATTTGGAGATGGTTCTCAAACTCGTTCTTTCTGCTACGTAGATGACCTTATCGAAGGAATTTACCGCTTGCTTTTCAGCGATTATGCCTATCCTGTGAATGTAGGAAATCCTGAAGAAATTACACTCTTACAATTTGCAGAAGAAATTATCAAACTGACAGGAACCAGCCAGAAGATTACTTTTCTGCCACTGCCAAAAGATGATCCAAAACAGCGTCGTCCAGATATTACACGTGCTAAACAAATCTTAGACTGGGAACCTAAAGTTTCTCGTGCAGAAGGTTTAAAAATTACGTACGAATATTTTAAAAATGCGATTGACGCAGAAAAAAAGTAACTTGATGGGTAGCCTTAGTTTGTTAACTGATTGGCAAACTAAGGCTACTGTAAAAATAAAAAAGCATTGTTTGACGAATTAAAAGATAAAAAGGCTGTCCTTTCTGTAATCGGATTGGGATATGTAGGACTACCAATTGCTCTGGCATTTGCCAGAAAAATAAGCGTTGTAGGTTTTGATATTAATCCTGAACGGGTAGAAATGATGAGAAATCAGATTGACCCGAGCGGAGAAATGGCAAAAGAAGACTTTGAAGGTTGTAATATTGTTTTTACAAATGATATTGAAGATCTCAGAAAAGCTTCTTTTCATATAATAGCGGTGCCTACCCCTATTGATATCCATGCCATGCCTGATTTGAAGCCTCTTCTTTCTGCCTCTTCTACAGTAGGTAAGGTTTTGAAAAAAGGAGATATAGTTGTATTTGAATCTACAGTTTATCCAGGGTGTACTGAGGAAGACTGTATTCCGATACTTGAAAAAGAATCAGGACTGAAATATTCGGAAGAGTTTTTTGTAGGTTATTCCCCTGAACGCATTAATCCGGGCGACAAAGAACATACATTGGCAAAAATTAAAAAAGTTGTTTCAGGCTGCAATCCTGACGTTTTAGAAGAAATAGCCAGGACATACGAATTGGTTGTAGAGGCAGGGGTGTATAAAGCCTCTTCTATCAAAGTAGCAGAAGCAGCAAAAATCATTGAAAACACCCAGCGTGATTTGAATATTGCGTTGATGAATGAACTTTCTATGATTTTTGACAAGATGCAGATCAATACGTATGAGGTTTTGGAAGCAGCAGGTACCAAATGGAATTTTTTAAAATTTACACCCGGATTAGTAGGAGGACATTGTATAGGTGTAGATCCTTATTACTTGACTTATAAAGCCAAATCTCTTGGACATGACCCCAAAGTAATATTGAGTGGCAGACAAATTAACGATGGAATGGCAGCATATGTTGCAAAAAAGACCATTCAGTTTATGGCTCAGTCAGGAAAAGATATTGTAAAAACCAGAGTGCTGGTAATGGGAGCTACTTTTAAAGAAAACGTAGGTGATATACGTAACTCAAAAGTAGCTGATATGGTACATGAACTAAAAGATTTTAATGTTCATGTAGATATTATAGATCCACATGCCAGTAGTGAAGAGTTACAACATGAATACAATTTTAGCCTGACAGAAAATCCTTCAGGGAAATACGATGCCATAATTTTGGCTGTATCACATCAACCCTATCTGATGCTTGATGAAAGCTATTTTGTATCTATAACCAACGAAAATGCTATTTTAATTGATATTAAAGGTACTTTTCGAAGTAAAATAAATCACCTCAGATATTGGTCTTTGTAGAAGTAGAAATACAAAACCAAAAATTTTAAAATAATTATAATATTAACCTTGAATCTCACACTAAACCTACTATTTTTCTGAAAATTACAGCACAATGGAAAAAATTATTGTAACCGGAGGAGCCGGATTTATCGGATCACATACTGTCGTTGAACTCCTTAAGGCTGGTTTTGAGCCAATTATCGTGGATAATTTTATTAATTCACATCATTCTGTCATTCAGGGTTTGCAAAAAATCACCGGGCGTATCACCAAGCATTACGAAGTAGATTGTAATGATAAAGAAGCATTTAGCAAAGTTTTTGAAATAGAGAAAAAAATTTCGGGAGTTATTCATTTTGCAGCCTATAAAGCAGTAGGTGAATCTGTACAAAACCCATTGAAATATTACTATAACAATCTTAATTCTCTGATTGTATTACTGGAAGTGATGCAAAAATATAAAACTAAAAATTTGGTTTTTTCATCATCCTGTACTGTATATGGACAACCAGATAAGTTGCCTGTCAATGAAGAGACGCCTGTTTTAAAAGCAAATTCTCCTTATGGTAATACCAAACAAATATGTGAGGAAATATTGCAGGATGCAACCATCTCAGGTATTCCAGTAAGAACAATAAGTTTGAGATACTTTAATCCTGTTGGTGCCCATCCTACCGCTCATATAGGAGAGTTGCCTATTGGAACGCCTAACAATCTTGTGCCATATATTACCCAAACGGCAGCCGGACTACGTTCAAAACTAACGGTTTTTGGAGGCGACTATAATACTAAGGATGGTACTTGTGTAAGAGATTTTATTCATGTGGTAGATTTGGCAAATGCTCATGTAAAAGCTTTTGAATTACTGGCTAAGCAAAATGCAGATTCTTATTATGAAGTATTTAATGTGGGAACCGGAGCTGGCAATACAGTATTGGAAGTAATAGGAGCATTTGAAAAAGTGTCAGGACAAAAACTTAATTATGCTATCGGACCTCGCAGGGATGGTGATGTGGAACAAATTTATGCTGAAGTGAAAAAAGCGGAAGAGATTTTAAAATGGAAAGCTGAATTGAGTTTGGAAGATAGCCTGAGAGATGCCTGGCGTTGGCAAAAGACATTACCCAATAAAGTTTTGTAAATTCGCTAATTACCTCACTTCTGACAATTTATGAAAAAAATACTTATTACCGGCGGAGCCGGATTTATCGGATCACATGTAGTTCGTCTGTTTGTAAACAGATATGAGGATTATCACATTTTTAATCTGGATAAACTTACTTATGCTGGTAATCTTAAAAATCTGACAGACATTGCTGATAAACCCAACTATACTTTTGTAAAAGGAGATATTACAGATGCTTCTTTTATAGATGCTTTATTTGAAGAGCATAATTTTGATGGAGTAATTCATTTGGCTGCAGAATCTCATGTAGACAGATCTATTACACATCCGATGGATTTTGTTTATACCAACGTTATAGGTACAGTAACTTTACTGAATGCTGCACGTAAAAAATGGGCAAATGAGTTTGAAAATCATCGCTTCTATCATGTCTCTACAGATGAAGTTTATGGCTCATTACATAATCCGGATGAGTTTTTTACTGAAACTACTCACTACGACCCTCAATCGCCATATTCTGCATCGAAGGCTGCTTCTGACCATTTTGTAAGAGCATATCACAATACATATAAACTTCCGGTTGTACTTTCTAATTGCTCTAATAATTATGGTCCTAACCATTTTCCGGAGAAGCTGATTCCTTTGATGATTAACAATATTCAGCAAAATAAACCATTGCCTGTGTACGGAAAGGGGGAAAATGTAAGAGATTGGCTATATGTATTAGACCATGCCAGAGCTATTGATGTGATTTTTCATCAGGGAAAAAATGGAGAAACATATAATATCGGTGGTTTCAACGAATGGAAAAACATTGATCTGGTAAGATTGCTTTGTCAGATTATGGATAAAAAACTGGGCAGGGCAGAGGGTACTTCTGAAAAGTTGATTACATACGTACAAGACCGTGCCGGACATGATTTGCGATATGCCATTGATGCCAACAAACTCATGAATGAACTTGGCTGGAAACCTTCATTGCAATTTGAAGAAGGTCTCGAAAAAACTGTTGACTGGTATCTGGCAAATAAGCAGTGGCTGGCAGATGTAACTTCCGGAGCATATCAGGAGTACTACGCACAACAATATACAGCCAGATAATTAAATTTCAGTAAGCTACTTTTTACCTCATGTACTTTCATAATGTTGATTTAAGTCAATACCGGTTTTTGGTAACAGGTGGAGCAGGTTTTGTCGGGTCTCATCTGACAGAATATCTTGTTACAAATGGAGCTGGATTGGTTCGTGTTTTAGATAATCTTTCTACCGGATTTATTGAGAATCTGGACAATGTAATTCAAAAACCTGAGGTAGAATTTATAGAGGCAGACATCCGCAATTTGGATACTTGTATGCAGGCATGTGAAGGAATAGATATTGTTTTTCATGAAGCTGCCTTAGGTTCTGTTCCCAGAAGCATAAAAGACCCAATTACTACCAATGCCGTCAATATTGACGGATTTTTGAATATGCTGGTGGCTGCCAGTCATCATAAAGTAAAACGCTTTGTATATGCTGCATCTTCTTCTACCTATGGCGATAGTCGCAAACTGCCCAAGGTAGAGCACGAAATTGGCAATCCTTTATCACCCTATGCTGTTACAAAACTGGTAAACGAGCTTTACGCGTCAGTTTTTTATCGTCAATATGGCTTAAAAACTATAGGACTCAGATATTTCAATATTTTTGGTCCAAGGCAAAGCCCTAAGGGCGAATATGCTGCTGTTATTCCTTTATTTATAGAAGCACTTTTACAGGATAAGGCTCCAACTATATTTGGCGATGGAGAAACTACCCGTGATTTTACTTTTATAGAAAATGCCATACAGGCAAATATAAAAGCAGCTTTTGCAGGCGAAGAAGCTAATAATCAAATATTTAATATAGCCGTAGGAGAAAGTACATCATTGAATACAATGTTTACAATACTGGCAAATGCTGCCAGTTCTTCCTTAAAACCCAATTATGCACCCGAACGTGCCGGAGATATCAGAAACAGTCTGGCAGATATTGGTAAGGCTGAAAAATTATTGCATTACAAGCCTGAAGTAAGGATAGAAGAAGGATTAAAAAGGACTCTCGAGTGGTTTAAAAGCCAATATGAAACCCTTATAAAGTAAATATGGGACTGGAAATTGAACGTAAATTTCTTGTGAAGTGGCAAGAGTGGCAAAATATTGAAAAACCTCCTGGAGTTTTTTATAAGCAGGGGTATATTGTAAACGAAAAAGATAAAAATATCAGAATAAGGATAGCCGGCAATAAGGCTTTTCTGACTATTAAAGGTAAAACCTCCGGATTCTCAAAGCCTGAATTTGAATATGAAATACCTGTATCGGAAGCAGAACAGTTGCTGAGTTTGTTTACAGAAAATAGTATTGAAAAAATAAGGTATAAAATTAGTTTTGATGGAAAGATATGGGAAGTAGACGTATTTACCGGAGAGAATGAAGGACTGGTGGTTGCAGAAATAGAATTACAGAGTGAAACCGAGATTTTTTTGTTGCCGGAATGGGCAGGAGATGAAGTAACAGAAGATACCCGGTATTATAATGCTAATCTTATAAATTATCCCTATAAAAAATGGGAAAGACAAGATTGAAGTAGATTTCCAAAGTAGTTTTTCTCTTTTTCATACTTGACACACTGAATTTTGTAACAAATCATGAAAGGTATTATACTCGCCGGAGGCTCCGGTACACGTTTACACCCGCTTACACTTGCTGTAAGTAAGCAACTGATGCCGGTTTATGACAAACCGATGATTTACTACCCACTTTCTACGTTGATGATGGCAGGCATCCGGGAGATTTTGATAATCTCTACACCTCATGATTTGCCTCTTTTTCAGAAATTGCTGGGAGATGGCAAAAACTTAGGCTGCGAATTTAGATATGCCGTACAACCCGAACCAAATGGGCTGGCACAGGCTTTTGTGATAGGTGAAGATTTTGTAGGGAATGACAAGGCTGCTTTGATTTTGGGAGATAATATTTTTTATGGTTCAGGTCTGAGAGATTTGCTTAAATCTTGTAATAACCCTGATGGGGGAGTGGTTTTTGCGTATCACGTAACAGACCCCGAACGTTATGGAGTGGTAGAATTTGACAGCAGTAATAAGGCAATTTCTATTGAAGAAAAACCAACACAGCCTAAATCAAACTATGCTGTGCCAGGCTTATATTTTTATGACAATGAAGTAATAAAAATTGCTAAAAATCTGAAGCCCAGTGCCAGAGGAGAGTATGAAATCACAGATGTAAACAAAGCATACTTGCAGGAAGGAAAACTGAAAGTAGGTATTTTAGATAGAGGAACTGCATGGCTTGATACAGGTACCTTTACTTCATTGATGCAGGCAGCCAATTTTGTGCAGGTTATTGAAGAGCGTCAGGGATTAAAAATCGGTTCTATTGAAGAAGTTGCCTATCGGGAAGGTTTTATTAATGCCGACCAACTGAGGGCGGTAGCTACACCGCTTGTAAAAAGTGGATATGGTAAATATTTATTAAGTATTTTAGATTAAAAACAGGTTTAAGACCTGTTTTTTTTTTGAGTTTACGCATCCAGATTATACCCATTTACAAGTTGTGTTGCGTGTTCAGACTAGACTTGGCAAGTCTTGAGAGAAATTGTATGAATTGAGATGGTTTTGCAAGACTTACCAAGTCTTACCAAGTCTTTTTGGCATTCTATTTTTAAATCGGTATTCCTATGAAGTTAGTGATAAAAACAGCGTTCTTACTTTTGTTGGTACTATCCTTATTGTCGTGTCAGAAAAATTAAAAAGAGAGTAGTAACCGGAAAAACTGCTTATGCATCTTGATAAGCTTTTTTGAAGCCTGAAAAAGAATATGAGCTGGTGGGGCAGGTGAATAAAGTAACTTTTTCGGAAGGACTGTCTTATTTTAACAACAAATGGTTTTTGTACTATGGGACTGCTGATTCTAAAATAGCAGTAGCAGTTTGTGAAAAAAAGTAAAATTTTCGGTTTAAAAAAATGCCTTTATCTTTGCCAGAATTTGAATGTCAGAGAAAAGTACATATTCTTTGTCTGCGATGTTTAATAAAAAATTATCAGCCAATCTGAGTTTTCTATATTTATCTGTTTTTCGATTATGAAATATAAACGTATCCTTCTTAAATTAAGTGGTGAGGCACTTGCCGGTTCACAACATTATGGTATTCAGGCAACAGTATTAAAGCAATATGCTGAAGAAATTAAAAAAGTTGTAGAATCTGGGGTACAGGTAGCAATTGTGATAGGTGGAGGCAATATTTTCAGAGGCATTCAGGCAGAAGGTGCGGGTGTTGAGCGGGCTCAGGGAGATTATATGGGTATGCTTGCCACCGTGATTAATAGTATGGCATTACAGGGAGTGCTTGAAAGTCAGGGACTTATTACTAGGGTGTTGTCTGCTATACGCATTGATCAGGTTTGTGAACCTTTTATCCGTCGCAGAGCTATCCGTCATCTGGAAAAAGGAAGAGTAGTAATTTTGGGTGGAGGAACTGGAAATCCTTATTTTACAACTGATTCGGCTGCCAGTTTGCGGGCAATAGAAATAGAAGCCGATGTTGTATTAAAAGGAACTCGTGTCGATGGTATTTATACTGCCGACCCTGAAAAAGACCCTACTGCTACCAAGTTTGATAATCTTTCGTTTGACGAAGCATATCAGAAAAATTTGAATATCATGGATATGACTGCCTTTACTTTATGCAAGGAAAATAATCTGCCCATCATTGTTTTTGATATGAATAAGCCTGGTAATTTGCTTAAAATTGCTAATGGTGAGAATGTAGGAACATTGGTGAGTTAAATTGATTACTACCCAACAACTATTTGGAATTCAACAACAAAACAATTCAGCCAATAAATCAACAATAAATTAATATATGGAAGAAATACAATTTTTTCTGGACGATGCAAAAGATACAATGGAAAAAGCTCTGAAGCACACACAGATAGAACTTACTAAAATCAGAGCAGGCAGGGCAAATGTTTCGATGCTTGATGGATTGCAGGTAGAGTATTATGGAGTAATGAGTCCGATAAATCAGGTAGCCTCTGTAACTGCCCCTGATGCACGAACCATTGCTATTAAGCCTTTTGAGAGAAAAATGATTGTGGAAATTGAAAAGTCAATCAAAGACAGTGAATTGGGCTTAAATCCTCAAAATGACGGCGAAGTTATCCGTCTAAATATTCCGCCTCTTACTGAAGAACGTCGTCGTGATTTGATTAAACGTGTGAAAAACGAGATTGAAACCGGAAAAGTTAATATTCGTAACATTCGTAAAGAAACCAACGAAGAGCTACGCAAACTTTTGAAAGATGGAGCTTCTGAAGATGAGGTAAAAAGAGCAGAAGAAAAAGTACAACAACTTACGGATAGTTTTGTGAGCAAACTCGACAGCATGGCAGGCGAAAAAGAAAAAGAACTAATGACTGTGTAATTGCTGTGTCAATAAATTAATTATAAAAGGGCATTATACTTCTATATCCGGAAATAAATGCTCTTTTTGTATATAATGCCTTTATTTATAATATCTTTTTCTTATTCAAACTTATTCTTTTATGAAAAAATCATTATTCCCGGCACTGGTTATCATTTTGTTCTGCTCAATTTCAGCTTTAGGGCAAATAACCTATAATGCACAAGGGAAGTTAGGCAAAGATTTTAAAACTGCTAAAATCTTGCTATACTTAAAAGCTTCTGATGCTGCCTTTGAGAAAACTTCTGAAAAAATTAAGAAAGACCTAGAAGATATGGGTTTGCATATTGCTCTGGTTTTAAGATATGAGGAGTATCTGACAGAAGAAGATAAAAATAAATATATAGATGAAATAAAAAAAAATCAGACTGAATATACAATTATCTGTTGTGGTTCTCTGGCAGGTAATAAACTTACTTCTATTTCCCTGAATGAGAGTGATAAAACAGGGGCAATGATATTAATAACAAAAGTTGACCCTAACAGTGCTGAAATTAAACCGGCATTACCTTATACAATTCCAGATAAAACTTATGAAAAAGTACTTATCAAACTAAAAGAAAAATTGAAAAAGCTATGAATAAATCTTTCTCATCCCAGTTACAGATTATAACAACTTTTTTATGGTTGTTACTTATTCTTCCAACCCAAGTTAAGGCTCAAAAAACCTTTGAAAACGAATTGCCTGTTGATTTTGAGAAAGAGAAAGTTCTTGTTGTCAAATATGAACCAATGCCACTAATGTATAAGGATCCTAAGGGAATGATGGAAAAAATGGCAAATAGTAGTGCTGAGAATTGGAATAAGTCAGTTGATAAAATGAATCAGAAACTTGAAAAAAATCTGAAAGAAAATTACCCATATCCTTATTTATTGATTAATGCAAGTGAAGTGAAAAAATATAAAGAAGAAGGCTATAAATATATTTTAGAAGAGAGAAGTTATACAGGAAAAGAAAGAAGACCTCTTTCTTTTCAAGAGAAAAAAATGGCTCAGGATGCGAATGTTAACAAAAATGTAACAGGATATTCTACACAGTATAAATCTTCTTGGGAAACAACTTATGAATTATACCTTCGCAATCTTACTACAGATGATACCTATATTTTAGCTTCAGGAATTAATGGCGGGTTATTTTACAATATAAAAACAGTAGTAAAGGAAATTAAGAAAATACTTGATAAGAAATAAGAACTTTTTAAAGTATATTCTATTAATAAAGGAAAGAGTTGATTTAGATGTTTTTTTAAGCAAAATAAATCAGCTCTTTTTTTTTTATTGCTGTAAATTCAGTTAAAATCTTTAAAATTGAATTTTACATATCACAATCAGACTATTTACTCAGACTCAATCAAGAAAAGATGGCAAAACACGTTCCGACTATCTGGCCTGGTAAACCTTATCCTTTAGGGGCAACTTATGATGGCAAAGGTGTAAACTTTGCTCTCTATTCTGAAAATGCCCAGGGTGTAGAACTTTGTCTTTTTGATTCACAAAATCCTGCCAAGCAGTACCCTCCTATAGAGATGACAGAGCAAACGGCCCATGTTTGGCATACTTATATACCAGGCCTAAAACCTGGGCAATTATATGGTTATCGGGTATATGGCGAATATAACCCGAAAGCCGGATTACGCTTTAATTCGGGTAAGGTTTTACTAGACCCTTATGCCAAAGCTATTCAGGGTATGGTACAGTGGCATGATAGCATGTATAGTTATCCGATGAACTGGAAAGATCCTAATCGTGATTTAGTAATGAATACGCAGGATAATGCTGCCTACACTATGAAATCGGTAGTAGTAGATACAGCCTTTGACTGGTCAGATGATGTAGTGCTGGATACTCCACTTCACGCTTCAGTAATTTATGAAGTACATGCCAAAGGTTTTACGATGACTCACCCTGATATTGATCCTAAAATCAGAGGTACTTACTCTGCATTGTGTAGCGAACCTGCTTTAGAGTATTTTCGCAAACTTGGTATTACAGCTATTGAACTGATGCCGATACATCAGTTTGTTCACGACGATTTTTTAGCAAAAAAAGGGTTACGTAATTACTGGGGATATAATACCATCGGTTTTTTTGCTCCACACAATGGATATTCTTCAATGGGTGACAGAGGAGGGCAGGTGAATGAATTTAAACAAATGGTAAAAACACTCCATCAGAATGGTATAGAAGTGATAATGGATGTAGTGTATAACCATACCGCAGAAGGTAATCATTTTGGTCCACATCTTTGTTTTAAAGGTATAGATAATCAGTCTTATTACAGATTGGTGTACGGTAATCCGAGAATGTACATGGATTATACCGGCACAGGCAATACACTGAATGTTTTAAATTCTCATGCCCTGCAACTGATTACAGATAGTCTCAGGTATTGGGTTTCAGAAATGCATGTGGATGGATTTCGGTTTGATTTGGCTTCTACGCTTGCTCGTGGAGAGCATGAGGTGGGAAAAATGTCAGCTTTTCTGGAAATTGTACACCAGGATCCTGTTATTTCTCAGGTCAAACTTATAGCTGAACCCTGGGATGTAGGGGAGGGTGGTTATCAGGTAGGTAACTTTCCTGTATTATGGGCAGAGTGGAATGGCAAATATCGTGACAATGTCCGTAAGTTTTGGCGAGGTGATGAAGGACAGATGTCAGAACTTGCGTATCGCCTGACGGGCAGCAGTGATTTATATAAAAGTGACGGTAGAAGTCCGGGTGCTAGTATCAATTTTATCACAGCTCATGATGGGTTTACATTAAACGACTTGGTAAGTTACAATGAGAAACATAACCTTAATAATGGTGAAGAAAACCGGGACGGAGAAAGCCATAATAACTCCTGGAACTGCGGGGCTGAAGGAGCTACTAAAGATAAAAAGATTATTGAACTGAGAGAAAGACAGAGACGAAACATGCTGGCAACACTTTTGCTCAGTCAGGGTGTTCCAATGATAGTATATGGTGATGAATGTGGCAGAACCCAACAGGGAAATAATAATACCTATTGTCAGGATAACGAAATAGGCTGGATGAACTGGGACTGGACTACAGCACAGCAACAGTTTTTTGATTTTACCCGTCTGCTTATTCAAATTCGCCGTGAAAATCCTGTCTTGCACCGTCGTAAATTTTTTCAGGGACGTCCTATCAAGGGGGCTGCATTTCAGGATATTTACTGGTTTCGCCCTGATGGACAAATTATGAGTGAATCAGACTGGCAAGCCTCTTATTCACGTTGCATCGGTATGTTTTTGAACGGACAAATGATGGATGATGTCGATGAGAAGGGAATTCCTATCAAAGATGATATAATTCTGGTATTATTAAATGCTTATTGGGATGCTCTTGATTTTAAAATACCTGATGTAATAGCCAAGAAGCGAACAGATTGGGAAGTATTGATAGATACCTCTCAAGCTGATCAACCCAATGGTACAATAAAGCTTACAACAGATACTTATAAACTGCAAGCCCGTTCAGTAGTTTTGTTGCGTTATACTATTTTCCCGGAGATATTCTATACTGCAGAAGATTTTAATAAGTGACCAATTACAAAAAATACATTTTTAACTTAATCTAAAAGTTTTAGCTATCGGTGTGGAGCTATCTCATCTTAACTTTTATACTGGAAATTCCTGTTTTGTATCTTTTTTTTCGAAGACAGGAAAATCTCGGTATGATTATTATGATAGGTATTGTAATGAGTTCTTTTACATGGCCCTTGGGAATGTATGCTTTTCATGTATGGCACTGGAATATTTACTTGCTTGAGATACTGATAGCTTTCACCGAAAGTGTGATTATTCGCTATTATTGGAATACTTCATGGCAAAAAGCCCTGGCGGCAGGTTTTGCCATGAATGTTGTGAGTTTTTTCCTGGGGCAGCTTCTCAATACTATTTTACCGCTTCAGTCTTTTTAAGACTTATGCTCTGAACTGGGGCGTAAAACAATAATCAACCAGATTTTTAATATTTTAAGGTGAGTTCGGAATTAAAGAATACGTGAGTTTGGGAATAAAAAAGAGTGTGGGGATGCAACAGCAGTGTGAACAAAGCACATCAATAACTATAAACTATGAGTTATGTGCTATAAATAGATAAGCAAAAATTATCTCATAGCTTATAGTTCAGACTACTGCTTTTCTGTTACTTTTTTGGGTAATCAAAAGAGTAATAAGGTCTTTGAATGAAAAAAAGCTGGAAATTAGATAAACATAAATTTGTTAAGTATTTAACAGACCAAATATTACGAGTAAATACTATTTCAAGTTTACATTGTTTTTATACTTGAAAATATTCTTAAAAGATTTTACCTGGATTGAGTATATTATTAGGGTCAAATACTTTTTTGATACCCCGCATCAACTCCAGATTTGTCTGTGCCAAAGCAATGTTTATATACGGTTTTTGTACATACCCAATACCATGCTCGCCTGAAATCGTTCCCCCAAGTTTTACTACAAGCCTGAATAATTCACGAATACCTTCTGTAAGTTTTTCGTTCCATGCTTCATCACTCAGACTGCCTTTGATGATATTAACATGAAGATTGCCGTCTCCTGCGTGTCCATAACACACTGACTGAAACCCATATTTTTTCCCAATCTCTTTAATGCCTTTCAGTAGCTGAGGAAGGTGAGCTCGTGGCACCACAGTATCTTCTTCTTTGTACACTGAATTATGCCGGACTGCATAGGGTACTTTACGACGAAGCATCCACAATTCTTCTTTTTGCTTTTCAGAATCTCCAAGTAAAATTTCTCCCGTTTCGTATTGTTGCAAAACTTCATAAATTTTTTCAGCCTCTTCATAAATTTTTTCAGATTCATTCCCGTCCACTTCTATGAGCAAATGAGCCTGTATTTCATCAGAGACCTGCATGGCAGAACCAGTATAAGCAATAGCCCAGTCAATGGCATCACGTTCCATAAATTCAAGACAGGAAGGCACTATTCCTGCCATAAAAATAGCAGAAACAGCTTCGCAAGCCTGTTCTGCTGATACAAAAGGTACCAGCATTACCAAATTATGCTTAGGGTAGGGACGCAACTTGAATACGGCTTTGGTAATCACTCCCAGAGTACCTTCACTGCCTATCATCAGTTGAGTAAGATTATAACCTGTAGAATATTTGAGTACATTAGCTCCTGTCCAGATAATTTCTCCGGTTGGCAATACTACTTCCAGATTAAGGACATTTTCACGGGTTGTACCATATTTTACAGCACGTGGACCACCAGAAGACAGTGCTAGATTCCCGCCCAAAGTACAACTCCCTTTACTGCTGGGGTCAACAGCATAGTATAAACCTCTTTCAATTACAGCATTTTGGAATACCTCTGTAACTACACCCGGTTCTACAGTTGCCTGATGGTTGCGTTCGTCTATCTCAATAATCTGATTGAGACGTTCGGTAGAAAGCAAAATACCTTTATTGACAGGCAATGCTGAACCGCTCAGTCCTGTACCTCCTCCTCTTACGGTTACAGGTATAAAATGTTTATTACAGTATTCAAGAATCCGGCTTATTTCGGCGGCATTGGCAGGTTTTACTACTACATCCGGCAAAAAAGATAAATCTTCTGTCTCATCATGAGAATAATGAAACAGAGTTTCTTCATCTGCAAAAACATAGCTATCTCCACATATTTCTCGAAGTTCAGTAAGTAATGTATGGATATTTTCAGCGAGAAGCATAACAAATTTTAATTTTTTACGTTGTTTTTAGAGTCAGGAGGTAAAATCTCTTAACTTTGCTTTAAGCCTTTTACAGAAAATTTTAAAATTTTATACCGTAACCTTGAAACAAAGCCGTGTTCAAAATTACGAAAATTTTAGTTTTATGTATGGTGGCTGTTTTTGTATTGGATTCCTGTAAGACCTCTCATACCAGCCGTACCTCTCATAAACAATCTTCTTCTAAAAAAAGTAAGCATTATACTAAAAAAAGCAGTTCCAAGAAGCCTGCTGTAACCAAGACTACAACAAAACCAAAACCAACTGCTGAATCCGCGGCTGATACCAAATATACCAAAAGCGAAAGAAAAGCTCAGGTTGATAAGGTAATTAAATCAGCCCGAACCTATATCGGTACTCCTTATAAATATGCCGGCAATACCAAATCAGGGATTGACTGCTCAGGGCTAACCTGTGCTGCTTACAGAGCCATCAATATCAATCTGCCAAGAGTAGCAGGAGACCAGTCATCGGTAGGAGAGAAGGTAAGTATAAAGGAATTGAAACCTGGTGATTTGGTGTTTTTTGGAGCAAAAAAAGGAAGCAAAACAATCACACACGTAGGAATGGTAACTGCAGTAAAAAGCGATTCGGAAATTACTTTTATCCATGCAAGTACCAGTCGGGGGGTTGTAGAAAATAATCTGTTGTCAGAATATTATCATGGGATTTTTATCAAAGCTGTTCGTCCGTTGGGTAATTAAAAAAAAGAAAAAATCTTGATTTTATAATAAAAGCCTCTATCTTTGCAGTCCGAAATTCTATGGGGGATTAGCTCAGCTGGCTAGAGCGTTTGCATGGCATGCAAAAGGTCATCGGTTCGACTCCGATATTCTCCACATCATAAGGTCTTGTAAATCATGTATTTGCAAGACCTTTTTTGTTTATTAAATTAAATTGTATACTTACTCTGCGTATTGTCTGTGAAATTTATCAATAACTCTTTTTAAATCACCTCGACTCAGACATTTGTAAGCCAAACTTAAAAATCCGGTTGGTTTATATTATTTTTGATGGAAATCAGACGTTTGCAAATATTTTACAGAAAGAGATAATCAGAAAAATCATAGATCACAAGGTTTATGAAAGACAGGAATGGCAAAAAATAACTCAAAATATAGTCTTAAAAATACCATACAACCTGATAAGAATAATGGAAAAGAAGGTTTGGTTATTCGTTCAACAGGGTCATGGTATGAAGTAAGAACGGCTGAAAAAGAAATTTATCAGTGTCGGTTGCGGGGAAAATTTAAGCTGGATGACAAGAAGATAACAAATCCGATAGCGGTAGGTGACAAAGTTTGGTTTGAACTGGAGGATTTGGAGCAAAACTCAGGTATTATTACCACCATCGAGCCTCGTGAAAATTATATTCTTCGTAAGTCTGTTCACCGCAAAAACGAAAGCCATATCCTGGCAGCTAATCTTGACCAGGCAGTGTTAGTGGCTACACTTGTGTTTCCTCGTACTTCACTGGGCTTTATAGACCGTTTTCTGGTAACAACTGAGAGCTTCAGAATTCCGACTGTACTGGTTTTTAATAAAACAGACCTGCTGGACGAAGAAGGGCAGGCAGTGCAGCAGGAAATAGTAACTCTGTATCAAAATATAGGTTATCAGGTGTTGCTGGTCTCGGCAATAGAGAAAATAGGTATTGAGGCTGTGAAAGCGATAATGCAGGGTAAAAAATCACTCATTGCTGGGCATTCTGGTGTAGGTAAATCTTCTTTAATCAATGCCATCAGCCCTGATTTTCAGCTTCGGACGGGTGAGGTTTCTACTTTTGCTAACAAGGGTACTCATACTACTACATTTGCCGAGATGTTTGAGGTAAGTGAAAATACTTTTATCATTGATAGCCCAGGTATTAAGGAACTAGGCTTAGCAGAAATTGGCAGCGAAGAACTTTCACACTACTTTCCGGAAATGCGTGAAAAACTGGGAGAATGTAAATACCACAACTGTACCCATGTACACGAACCGGGTTGTGTGATTGTAGCTGCCGTAGAAACTGGCGAAATTGCTGAAAGTCGTTATCACAGTTATCTTAGTATGCTTGAAGACGATGACAATCGGCGATGAAACAACAATCTTTAGTCTTTTTGAAAAGCTAAAGATTGTTGTTTTTAGGTAAAGTTATTCTTTTGCCAGTACCTTAGAAATATCCAGACGATAGGCAGAGAGAGCCGGAATGAGAGCAGCAATAATACCTGCCAGAGGGGCAAACAGCAATATCCAGAGTTCTTCCTTAAGAAAATATATATTGCCTAACTGAAGTTGTTGTGACTTTTCTACAGCCTGCTGGATAATTTGTAAAGCCAGGTGACCCAACAACATACCTGCAACAGTTCCTATCAATACCAGTAGCAATCCTTCTAAGATAATAAGCACAAAAAGTCGGGTTTGTGAAGCTCCCAGCATCCGCATCACAGCCAAATCATAGCGTCGTTCTTTAAGTGCATTGAAAAGAGCGATGAAAACACTCAGAGCTGCAATAAATATAACCAGATAAGCAAATATCTGTAAAGCATCTACCCCAACACCAATATTTTTGAGCAGTCTTACTGTTTCATAAGCTGGAGAAGCAGCCTGCATATTGGTTTGGCTGTTGATCATACGAGGCAGATTAACGGCTGCAATCGGACTTTTAAATTCTATCAGAAGAGAAGTAATTTCTCTGTCGATATTCTGTTTCTGAACTGTATCTATTTTGTTGGTATCAATTCCCGAATGACCACCGTCATGTACTTCCCATACACTTTCAATGTTGGTTAGGATTAGACGGTCAGCTACTGAATGTGAGGGTTTAAATATTCCTGCAACTTTATAAGGATGATCACCATGTACATCATCGCTTGGTGTAAGCCCATGAGAGCCTGCAAAAGAATCTCCTACTTTTAAATTATTACGTCGGGCTATTTCGGCACCTATGGTTACTTCCATAGGTGCTTGCCACAGATTCCCTTCTGCCAGTTCCAGATTATAATGCTTGGCATATTCATGAGTGGTTCCTACTATTCTATAGCCTTCATAATTATCTCCCAATGCCAGTGGGATGGCTTTTTTTACCATTCTGTTACGCATCACAAACATGGCATCTTTGAGCTTGATGTTACCGGTAGGATTATCTACATGAAAAATATTGCAAAGAATAAGCTGAATAGGACTGCCTTTGGCTCCTACTACCAAATCAATGCCCTGAGCATCTTTCCGGAGTTTATCGTCCAGTTGCCTGCTCAAAAGCATCAATACTGTAATAGTACCTGTTCCGAAAACAGTAAGCAAAATACTTAATACTGAATTAAGGGGTTTGTTTTTCAGATAATTCCAGCTAAGAATAAATAAGTTCATGGTTGGAGTAATAAAATAATTTGTAAAAACTTCAGTTTGCGAATATACCAGAGAATCCTGAAAACAGATGCTGTTAAAATTTGTATTTTTTTGAGAGTTATATATATCAAATAAAAAGCCTCCTGACAGGAGGCTTTTCTATATACTCTCAATAAACCAGATTCAAATCTGTTTCAAGCAAAACTCGAAAAATACTTATTAAGAATAGAACCATGAATGTGTCCGAAATGCTCGTAACACCAAGCCCGGAGATTTTCAACCTCTTCGGCTACCAGTGCTGCAATTGCTTTACGCAACTCTTTCTCAAAGAGCCATTTATCAAAGCTCACTTTTTGCAAGATGGTTTTCACGTAGTTCAGCATAAGAAAAAAATTGTGTTTTAAACAGACGCAATATGAATAAATTTACAAAAGTAAATCTATCTGCTTGTACATAGCATTTGATTTTAAAAGTAATATTACAGAAATTTTTTCTTTTTTGCTAAAAAAACAAAAAAATGTTCAGTCTTATTAAAAAAATCTTATTTTCTGCCAGTTTTATTTTATTTTTTCATAATAACGCACAATCCCAGGAAAATAAGATAGAGGTTGCAAAAAAAAATATTGCACGCAATGAGTTTCTCAATGTTGTGGCTACATTATACAGTCAAAAAAATGAACGTCCGGAATACTCTGCTTTTCCAGTGATTCCGAATTTTCAGAAAACAGGTACACCTACTGTTACTACCACCATTATCGGCGGGCAAAATACTACTATACAAACTATTACGCAGCGTTATAAGGCATTAAAAGAAGGGAGTTTTGGGGTTCCAAAATTTTCAGTTACTATCAACGAACAGGTTTTTACTCTTGAAAAAACGACAATAACAGTATCTCCTGCCCGAAAGTCTGATACTCCTTCAGAAGTGGAGCTTTATGAAGAGTTGCTGGCAACTGAAACACAAGATTTTGCTGATATCAAAGAAGATGCATTTTTTGCTTTGAGTACAGATAAAAAACAGGTATTTACAGGAGAAGGCTTTACAGCTACGCTTGCCTTATATGTTGCAGAAAATAATAAAGCAGATCTTGATTCCTATAAACAAAGTGAGCAATTAACCCATATTATCAGTAAACTGAAGCCAGATAATTGCTGGGAGGAGGATTTTGGAATTCAGGAGTATGAAGCAATTAATCTGAAAATAAACAATAAAAAATATAATGCTTACATTTTTTATAAAGCCACTTTTTTTCCCTTTAATACCAAAGCTGTCAGTTTTCCGGCAGTAGGACTGACTATGATAAAATACAAAATAACTGCTGGAGGCGAAAAAAAGCCAGAATATGCTACTTTTTATACCCTTCCTCAGAAAGTACTTGTCAAAGATTTACCCCCACATCCATTAAAGGAAAAGATTTCAGTTGGAGTTTTTCAGCTTTCTGAAGAAATAAGTGAGACTAACCTCAAGACGGGCAAGAGTTTTCGCTATAATTTCAGAATTTCAGGGAGTGGTAATTTTTCTTCAATCAACTTGCCTGCCTCTGTTTCTGATACAATTTTTGATATTTATCCGCCACAAATTCAACAAATTACCAATTATTCCGGTACTCAGATTTCAGGTTTAAAGATGGCTTCTTTCCAGATTCTTTGTAAAAAAACAGGCAAGTATGCTTTGAGAGACTATTTTCAGTGGATTTTCTTCAATCTTCAAAAACAAAATTATGATACCCTGAAATCTGGTATAAGTATTTCAGTATCAGGAGAAAGTTTGCAGAGTAATAATCATTCTGTAGAAACACTTGAGCCTGTCTATACACATGTTTTAGAACCTTCTCTCCCAGATGCTTTTGTGGCAGATAAAGAAAAAATAAAGTACTATGCCTCTCTTTTACTCATCATTTTGCTGATTATAACACTCGTGTTTACCTTTGTCCGAAAATAACTTTATCAATCTTCTTTTTGGCAGTTTATTTCCCTCAAAGGAGCATCCACACTTATACTTATGAATTCTTACGGGAAAATTTTCAGAATAACAACATTTGGGGAATCACATGGGGCTGGTATAGGAGTTGTAATAGATGGTTGTCCTGCCGGTCTTGAACTGGATTTGGATTTTATCCAGCAGGAGCTGACCCGACGCAAGCCCGGACAGTCAAGGATTACAACCCAGCGTAAGGAAAATGATGAATTTCAGATTTTATCCGGCTTTTTTGAAGGTAAAACTACGGGTACTCCTCTTACTTTTATGATTTGGAACGAAGATCAGAAAAGCAAAGACTATGCTCATATTGCCGACCAGTTTCGACCTTCACACGCTGATTATACCTATCATGAAAAATATGGTGTTCGTGATTACAGAGGTGGTGGCAGAAGTTCGGCGAGAGAAACGGCTGCCAGAGTAGCTGCCGGAGCAGTAGCTAAACTTTTTTTAAGGCAAAAAGGAATAGAAATTCTGGCTTATACTTCACAAATTGGCAATATCAGACTGGAAAAATCTTATCAGGAACTTGATTTAGCAAAGACCGAAGAAAATATTATTCGTTGTCCTGATGCTGAAACTGCTGAAAAAATGATTGAACTGGTTGAGAAAATTAGAAAAAGTGGAGATTCTATAGGAGGAATTATTACATGTGTAGTTACAGGAGTACCAGTAGGATTAGGGGAGCCTGTTTTTGATAAACTTCATGCAGAAATGGGCAAAGCTATGCTCTCTATTAATGCTGTAAAAGGTTTTGAATATGGTAGCGGTTTTGAAGGGATAGCTCTGAAAGGCTCTGAACACAATGATGCTTTTTATGTAGATGAGGGAACAGGTAAAGTGCGAACAAAAACCAACCATTCGGGAGGGATACAGGGAGGCATTTCAAATGGGGAAGATATTTATTGTAAAATAGCTTTTAAGCCGGTAGCAACCATTATGCAAGACCAAACAAGCATCAATGAAAAAGGAGAAACTGTGGTGGTTTCCGGAAAAGGCAGACACGACCCATGTGTAGTTCCCCGTGCCGTGCCAATTGTAGAAGCAATGGCAGCTTTAGTGATTGCTGATTTTTATCTTAGAAATGAAACAGTAAAACTTCATTTGTAAGCTTAGGTAAATACATGCAGGAATCTCTTTGTATGGTGCCTGAAATCACTAAAAGTAAATGTAAGATAGAAAGCAATGTATATTTTTTTATAAAAATCATAATAAAATTTGCTAAAATCATACAATAACTTTATTTTCGCTTATTATAATATTATTATTTTCAAACTTCTCTTATACATACTGCATGAATAAAACCTCTACGCTGAATCAATCTCTTATCTTTTCTCTATGGAAATTAAACAAATCAGCGACAGCGTATTGGTTGCTCTTTATCAAAATGGCAATGAGAAAGCATTTGCCGAGTTAGTAAGACGTTATAAGTCAAAGGTTTATACTACTATCTACCTTATTGTTAAAGATTCGTATATTGCCGAAGATATTTTACAGGAAACATTTATTAAGGCAGTACAAACTATAAAGTCGGGTAAATACAACGAAGAAGGAAAGTTTCTTCCCTGGATAGTAAGAATTGCACACAATATGGCAATTGATTTTTTCAGAAGGGAAAAACGTTATCCTACTATTGTACTTGAGGATGGAAGCCCTGTATTAAACAATATGGAGTTTGCTGAAGAAAGTTTTGAGTCGGTGCAGATACGAAATGAAACATTTGCTCGTTTAAGAGATATGATACAGCAACTGCCAGAGTCTCAGCGTGAAGTTTTACTTATGAGGCATTATGGTGATATGAGTTTTCAGGAAATTGCCGATGCTACAGGAGTAAGCATCAACACGGCTTTAGGCAGAATGCGGTATGCTCTTATCAATTTGCGAAAGCAACTGTCTAAACCACCTGTCACCCATGATAAAAACCTTTACTCAAGATGACATTCTTCGTTATGTGTATGATGAAACAGATGCCGAAGAATCTGAACTTATCCGGCAAACACTTCAGTATGATGAAGAATTGCAAAGTTTCTATACGCAACTCAGAAAATTAAAAACTGACTTGAATAAAGCAGTATTAGAACCTTCGGAAGTAGTAATACAAAAAATTCTGGAATATTCCCGAAACTATTAAGTAACATGTTTTTGATATAAGCCTGCAAAATCTCAATGATTTTTCAGGCTTATTGTTTTTATTTGCCGGGATGAAAAATTTTTCTTTTGTTATTCTTACTTTCAACGAAGAAATACACCTGCCCCGTCTCCTTCAATCTATTGAGGCATTACAAGCCCCAGTGTTTATTTTAGATTCTGGTAGTACTGATAAAACTCTTGATATTGCCAGTACTCATGGTGCTACTGTTGCTTATCATGAGTTTGAAAATCATCCCCGCCAATGGGAATTTGCTTTGAATTGTTTTCAGATACAAACTCCCTGGATTATAGGGTTAGATGCAGACCATGTAGTTAGCCCGGAGCTTTTTGACCTTTTGAAAAATTTTGACAATCAGCAAATACCTGAGAATGTTAAGGGGATTTATTTTAACCGTAAAAATTTTTTTAAAGGCAGATGGCTGAAACATGGCGGGTATTTTCCAAAATATATGCTCAAGATGTTTAGAACCGGACAGGGGAAGTCTGATATTAATGAAAATTCTGACCACAGATTTATAGTCGAAGGTGAAACAATTATCTGGAAAAAAGGGTATTTGCTGGAAGAAAATCTGAAGGAGAATGATATTCGGTTTTGGATTGAAAAACATAACCGCTACTCTGACCTGCTTGCCCGGGAAGAAGTGGAACGTATTAAACAACTACGTTTACAGACCAATAAGCCTCGTTTTTTTGGTTCGCCTGACGAAAGAATAGCTTTTCTTAAAAATCTGTGGTGGCAGGTACCATTATACTGGCGGGTGTTTTTTTATTTTTTCTATCGGTTTTTTATTCTTTTGGGATTTTTAGATGGTAAACAAGGACGTATATTTCATTTTATGCAGGCTTTTTGGTTTAGATTGCTGATTGATATTAAAATAGAGGAACTGCTTAAAAAAGAAAAAGATATCTCTTCCTTTTCCAAAAAAGACTCGGATTGAATACCTTGCAGAGTTTTTTAAATAAAATAATAATTTATCACACTTTAGTATTAATGTACATTCTTGGATTAAATGCTTATCACGGAGATTCATCTGCGTGTATCTATAAAGATGGAGAACTTATTGCTGCTTCGGAAGAAGAACGTTTTAGACGTATCAAACATTGGGCAGGTTTTCCTTCAGAAGCTATAAAATTTTGTCTGGCAGAAGCTGGAATTACGATAAGTGAGGTTGACCATATTGCAATTTCACGTGATCCCAAAGCCAAAATGGATAAGAAATTACTACATGTTTTAAAAAAAGGTATCAGTTTTGGTAATTTGGTTGACAGACTTCAGAATCGTAAGAAAGTAGCATCAGTTAAAGATGAGATTTTGCAGGCTTTTGGTATTACCGAAAAAGACCTGAAAGCCGAAATTCATAATGTAGAACATCATCGCAGTCATCTTGCGAGTGCTTTTTTTGCTTCTCCTTTTGAAGAATCAGCTTTGCTGTCTATAGATGGATTTGGTGATTTTTCTTCTACTATGACAGGAATTGGCAAAGGAACTCAGATAGAAGTATTAGATACGGTCAGTTATCCACATTCATTAGGGGTTTTTTACACAACTTTTACACAATTTTTAGGATTCCCGCACTATGGTGACGAGTACAAAGTGATGGGACTGGCACCATATGGCAAACCTCTCTATGTAGATAAGCTCAGAGATGTGTTGATTTTTAAGGAAAACGGACTATTTGAAATCAACGAAAATTATTTTTTACATCCTAAAAATGGTGTAAAAATGAGTTGGGAAGGTGGAAGTCCTGAAATAGATAATATTTTTTCACCCTATCTGGTGAAGAAGTTTGGAGCAGCCCGCCAAAAAACGGAAGAGTTGACACAATATCACAAGGATATGGCAGCTTCTGTTCAGCGAATTTGTGAAGAACTTATATTTCACCTGCTTACTCATTTGTATCAGAAAACAAAATGTGAAAATATATGTATTGCTGGTGGCGTTGCTCAAAATTCAGTAGCTAACGGTAAGTTATTATTAAATACCCCATTCAAAAATGTGTATATCCCACCGGCGGGTCATGATGCCGGCACAGCAATCGGAGCAGCTTTATATGTTTATAATCAGGTGTTGAATCAGCCCCGTATTGCACCAATGTTTAATCCATATACAGGCAGCAAATTTACGAATGAGCAAATTGCAGAGGTTATCAGCAAAAGTAATGTGTCTTTTCAAAAATTATCCGATGCTGAAATTTTTGAAAAGGTATCGGCTTGTCTGATTGGTGGTGGTATTGTGGGATGGTTTCAGGGAAGGGCTGAATTTGGACCAAGAGCTCTGGGACATCGCTCTATCCTGGCAGATCCACGCCGGAATGATGTAAAAGAAATTCTGAATTTGAAAATAAAGCGTCGTGAAAGTTTTCGTCCATTTGCCCCTTCAATTTTAAAAGAAGCCGTTCCTGAGTATTTTGAGCAAACCGACAATGTACCATTCATGGAAAAAGTGTTTGTCATTAAACCGGAGATGCGTGAAAAAATACCCGCCGTTACCCATGTGGACGGAACCGGAAGATTACAGACCGTAGACAAAGCAGTCGAACCCCGCTATTATGGTCTTATAGAGCATTTTGGTAGAAAAACGGGTATCCCGGTGCTGGTAAATACCTCTTTTAATGAAAATGAACCTATTGTAAATACTCCACAGGAAGCTTTAGATTGTTTTTTAAGAACCAAAATGGATATGTTAGTGCTTGAAAACTGTGTGGTAGAGCGTAAAAGTGAATAGACAAAATGGTTTTATGGTTCAATGGATAAATTAACCTACAGCGATTTACCCATTAAACAATTACTTAATTTCTACAATCAAGTCAATTCTGATTAATTAATTTTTATATCTCTTGGACAAACTCGCTGTGGTCATACTGAATTACAATGGCAGAAAGCATCTTGAAACTTTTCTGCCTTCAGTAGTAGCTCATTCATCAGATTTTCCGGTATATGTAGCTGATAATGGCTCTTCTGACGATTCGGTTTTGTTTCTTGAGAATAATTTTCCCCAGGTAAAAATTATTCGTTTTGACACAAATAATGGTTTTAGTAAAGGCTATAATCTGGCTCTGGAGCAGATTAAGGCAGAATATTATGTGCTGCTCAATTCAGATGTAGAGGTTACACCAAACTGGATACTACCTGTTTTGGCTTTAATGGAAAAAGATAAAAACATTGCAGCCTGCCAGCCTAAAATTCTTTCTTATCTCAACAGACAACAATTTGAATATGCCGGGGCAGCGGGAGGATTCTTAGACAGATATGGTTATCCTTTTTGCCGGGGCAGGTTGTTTGATACACTTGAAGATGATAAAGGGCAGTATGATGATGAAACTGAGATCTTCTGGGCAACTGGAGCCTGTATGTTTGTACGTGCTGAGATTTATCATCAGTTGGGCGGGCTGGACGAGGACTTTTTTGCCCATATGGAAGAAATTGATTTGTGCTGGCGAATAAAAAGTGCAGGTTACAAAGTTTTTTATACCTGCAAAAGCACTGTTTTTCATTTGGGAGGGGGTACGTTGGCAAAAAGTAACCCTCGTAAGACCTTTCTTAATTTCAGGAATGGTATTTTGTTACTTTATAAAAATCTGCCTGAGCAAAAATTATTACCCATTATCTTTGCCAGACTGGTGCTGGATGGCATTGCTGGCATAAAATTTTTACTGGCATTTTCTGTAAATGATTGTTTGGCAATCATAAAAGCACATTTTGATTTTTACGGACGTATCCAACATTGGCAAAAAAGTCGGCAAAAATCTTTAGCAATAAAAAAAGCAGAGGTGGAACTCTGGAATAAAAGTGTTGTAAAGGCTTATTTTTTAGAGAAAAAAAAGGTTTTCAGAATGTTGAAAATTGACAACAAATAAATTTAACCTAATCTACCAGACAGCAGGATTGTTTTTTCGACGCAGGTGTTTTTTGAGATTAGAAAGCCACAACATGCCCAGATATACAATAATGGGAGAGCCAAATGTTAAAAAAGAAGCATGTATAAAAAACAGCCGGACACTAAATGTGGAAATTCCAAGTCTTTCGGCTAGTTTGGTACAAACGCCGAAAAATCCCTGCTCAAAAAATGATTGAAATTTGTTCATAATTGCAACCTGTTTAAGTGAATTTCGTATAAAAGAGAGTTTTATCATACAAGCCTTAATTTTAAGGCTCTTTATAATAAATACAAAATTAAAAATCTACTTGCATAATTGCAAGAATTGTACATTACTGATATTTTCGCATTTTAAAAACCAACCCTTATTCGCAACACTTATGAAATCGACTCATCGCTTATTGTCGGCTCTTATTTTTTCCGGCGTCATAACGCTGTCGGGATGTACGCTCCCGCAGATGGTAAAAAAGGCTAAAGATCAAAAACTGACTACTGTTCCTGACCCGCTCGAAGTTCATGGTGACAAAGTAAACTTTAATTTGTCGGCTACCCTGCCTGTAAAAATGTTGAAAAAAGGCACTACCTACACCGGGAAAGTTGATTACAAATATGGTGAATCACGTGTAGATGTAGGTTCTATCGTTTTTGATGCAGCCAAGTATCCAAATGCTAAAAAAGAAGCACCAACTTTGGCTCAGGATTTTTCTTTTGACTACAAAGATGGTATGGAACAAAGAGGTAATCTGGTATTAACCGGAACTGCTGCTAAAGGTTCTAAATCTAAAGTGACACCAGAAATGCCTTTTACCCGTGGTTTGATTACTACTTCACGTCTGGTAAAAGACATCTATCTGATTTCTTATGCTGATCATGGCTATAACAATCAGCCTGAGTATGAGCCAATCAATGTAAACTTTTTCTTCCAGCAAGGTCATGCTGAATTGCGTCCAAGTGAAACTAAAAGCCCAAGAGGTAAATTCCTTGATGCTTTCATTGCTGAGAAAAACGTTACTAAAACTGTAACCGTTACAGGTACTCACTCTCCTGAAGGTAGTGACAGCAAAAACACTAAACTTTCAGGTCAGCGTTCTGAAACCATTGAAAAATACTACAAAGGTCAGATGAAACGCTTTGATTACAAAGAAAAAGCAGATAGCATTGAATTTGTAACTAAAGCTATTGTACAAGAGTGGGGTATGTTTAAAGATACTTTGAATGCAAATGCAAAATTGACTCAGGAACAAAAAGATCAGGCTATCGCTATTGCTGATGATGCTTCTCTTTCTTTCTTTGACAAAGCTGCCAAACTTGCTAAACTTCCTTTCTATCGTACTATCTCTGCTGAAGTTTACCCTAAACTGAGAACTGCTGAAACTGAGATTCTGAAACTGAAAGACAAGAAAACTGACCCGGAAATTGCTACACTTGCCAAACAAATTGCTGAAGGTAGAGAAAGTGCTGACAAATTGAACGATCAGGAATTATTGTATGCTGCTTCTTTGACTCCATCTTTGGAAGAGAAAAAAGCTATCTATGAAGCTTCTATTAAGAAATCTGATAACTGGCAGGCACACAACAATTTAGCTGCTGTACACCTGGAATTAGCTAAAAAAGAAACAGATAAAACCAAAAAAGGTTCTCTGGTAGATGGTGCTATTTCTCACTTACAAATGGCTAATACTAAAACTGAATCTGCTGAAGCTTATTCTAATTTAGCTGCTGCTTATACTATGAAAGGTAGTAAAACTGAAGCTGCTACTGCTTTGAGCAAAGCTGCCGGAATGAACGCTAGTCAGGATGTAGCCCGTGCTGTGAAAGCTATGCAAGGTGTTGCTGCTATCCGTAAAGGAAGTTATGCTGAAGCTATCACTGCTTTAAGCAGTGCCGGACAAGATGCTGTAGTATTATATGACAAAGGTTTAGCTCAATTGCTTAACAAACAAACCGATGCTGCTGCTGCTACTTTGAGTGAATCTGCTACTGCTGATGGTAGCCAGGCTTGGACTTATTACGTTGCTGCTATTGCTGCTGCCCGTGCTAAAAATGAGTCTGCTTTGACTACTAACTTGCAAAAAGCTGCTTCACTTGACAGCAGTCTGAAAGCTAAAGCTTTGCAAGATCTTGAATTTGATGCTTATGTAAATAGCGAATCTTTCAAAAATGCTATCAAATAATTATCATCTTATAAAGACGAAAGAGCCTGTCAGAAACCTGACAGGCTCTTTTGTTTGTAAGATGCTATTCCTAATTCTGATGAAAAAGTATATGTAGATTGCAGGCAATTAAATCTTTATGTTATAGTTCTAATAATAAACCTGGTTTTTCGTTTCAACAATATTAAATATGAATCTTTCAGCCAATAGCTGGATTATATAATGCAAAAGTTGAGTTTAATAATTTTACTTATCACTTGTCTTGCCTGTTCAGAAAATAAGAAACAAGTGTCAGCTAACGAATTGTCTGATACTTTATCAATAGCTGATGGTGGCAAAGCAGATATTACTAACCAGTATGAGGTTGATACTGCTGTAATAGACACGGCTTTGCATCTTGCATTGATACCAGAGTTTAATAAAAAGATAATTGTATATGCCCGTGAAAATGGAAGAAGAATTTCGTCAGATTATTACAAAGTAAATTGTAGTGAGTTTATGACAGCTTTTATAAAAGAACTGGGCTACAAACTATCAATAAAAGATATAAAAAAAATCAATATTGTATCGGATTTATATTTCGATCCTAATCAGGCAAAGAAAGGTGTTGTATATTATATGGTATCTTCAAATACAGGTAAAGAAATTACAATAGATGAAGCTTTGCCGGGAGATATATTTCAACTTTGGTATAAAGGTAGTTTTGGACATTGTGGAATTATTCACCATATTGATACAAGTAAACATGAATTGATTGCATACTCTTCATTTTTTCATACACAAGGATTTGGTATTCAGCGATTTCCTTATAATGACAGCACTACATTGTATTTTGGCAGATTTACCACTTATCCCAACAATTAAGTTTAAATTTGATATTCTCAAAAAACTTCAATTAATTTATTAACTGTATTACACTCTAAACGGAATAACATACGAATGCAAACTGTTTTTCAATCTGACGTAGAAGCTGCTGATGCTCTTAAACAATCTTATCAATCGCTAACCAAAGAAATTTCAAAAGTAATAATCGGGCAGGACGAAGTAGTTCGCTTGCTTTTAACGGCTATTTTTTGTCAGGGGCACTGTTTGCTGGTGGGTGTTCCGGGTCTTGCCAAAACTTTGCTTATCAAAACTGTTTCTGATGTGCTGGATTTAAGCTTCAACCGAATTCAGTTTACGCCGGATTTAATGCCCTCTGATATTCTCGGCTCTGAAACTTTAGACCAGGAACGAAATTTTAAATTTGTGAAAGGAGCTATTTTTGCCAACATCATTCTGGCAGATGAAATCAACCGGACTCCACCCAAAACCCAGTCTGCCCTGCTGGAGGCAATGCAGGAATATGCTGTAACTGTAGCTGGTCAAAAATATCCTCTTGATAAGCCATTTTTCGTACTGGCTACCCAAAACCCGATTGAGCAGGAAGGTACTTATCCTTTGCCTGAAGCCCAGCTTGACCGCTTTATGTTTAATGTTTTTCTGGACTACCCTTCCTATCAATCTGAAGTAGAAATTGTAAAAAATACAACTGGCAGCCAAAGTCAGCAGGTACAGCATGTGCTTTCAGGAGAGCAAATAAAGGCTTTTCAACAATTGGTGAGAAAAGTGCCGGTAGCCGATAATGTAGTAGAATATGCAGTAGGTTTGGTTCATAAAACCCGCCCCAATACCGAGAAATCCAGCAAAGAAGCCAACGAATATCTGGAATGGGGAGCAGGTCCAAGAGCTTCTCAGTATTTGGTATTGGGAGCCAAATGTAATGCTTTGTTTAATGGAAAATATTCCCCGGATATTGAAGATGTGCAGGCAGTAGCCACGACAGTTTTACGTCACCGTATTGTCCGAAATTTTAAAGCCGAAGCCGAAAATATTACCGTAGATGATATTATTAAGAAGTTGATTTAAGAGTGATTAATAAAAAAAACTCCACTCTAAAGTGGAGTTTTTTATTATTAATTGTGTGTCGTCATAAGAGGAGTGGGTACTTTCAAATCCAGAGGCTTCTTTACTTTTTCGGGAAGCAAAGCGATTTGCAAAACCTGATCGGCAGTATCTACATAATGGAATCGCAGGTCTTTGATATAAGAAGCGTTGATTTCTTCAATATCTTTCCGGTTTTTACTGCAAAGAATAATTTCTTTTACCCCGGCACGCTTGGCAGCCAGAATTTTTTCTTTAATTCCACCAACCGGCAGCACTTTACCTCTGAGTGTAATCTCTCCGGTCATTGCCAGATTGTCTTTTACCTTTCGTTGTGTAAACACCGAAGCCAGCGAAGTAAGCATGGTAATGCCTGCCGAAGGTCCATCCTTAGGCACAGCACCAGCCGGCACATGGATATGCAAATCAAAATTGTCAAAAACCTGATAGTCAATTTCCAACTCATCACTGTGGGCACGCAGGTAAGACAAGGCTGCAATAGCTGATTCTTTCATTACATCACCCAACTGTCCAGAAAGAGTCATGCGTCCTTTTCCCCGACTCAGACTTGATTCTATATATAAAATTTCGCCCCCTACTGATGTCCATGCCAAACCTGTTACAATTCCTGCCATTTCGTCAGCCTGGTAACTTTCTTTATCAAAAATTTCGGCACCCAACAATTTTACCACATCTGATTCTGTAATCAGTTTGCTGTAATCTTCTTCCAGAGCTACTGCTTTAGCAATTTTACGGACTACTGTAGAAATCTGTCTTTCCAGATTTCTCACCCCCGACTCACGGGTATAGTCTTCAATAATCTTTACAATGGCTTTGTCGTCAAATTTTACATCCCCTACCCGTAAGCCGTGGTCTTTTTTCTGCTTGGGAATAAGGTGTTTTTTCGCAATCTGTAATTTTTCTTCTACTGTATAACCTGTAATTTCTATGATTTCCATCCGGTCACGCAAAGCTGGCTGGATGGTATCCAGGTTGTTGGCAGTTGCAATAAATAAAACTTTGGAAAGATCATACTCTACCTCCAGATAATTATCCAGAAAAGTAGTATTTTGTTCAGGGTCAAGCACTTCAAGCAAAGCAGAAGAAGGATCACCTCTGAAATCAGATGAAACTTTGTCAATTTCATCAAGAATGAAAACAGGATTAGATGAGCCGGCTTTTTTAATATTCTGAATCAGTTTGCCTGGCATAGCCCCAATATAAGTCCGGCGATGTCCCCGAATTTCAGCCTCATCATGTACACCACCCAACGACATCCTGACGTAACTTCTTTCCAGTGCCTGAGCAATGGAGCGTCCTAATGAAGTTTTACCTACACCTGGAGGTCCGTACAGACACAGGATAGGTCCTTTCATATTATTTTTTAATTTTAGCACCGCAAGATATTCTATAATCCTTTCCTTTACTTTTTCGAGACCGTAGTGGTCACCATCCAGTATTTTTTGGGCTTTTTTCAGGTCAAAATTATCTTTTGTGCACTCATCCCAGGGCAAATCAACCAACATTTCCACATAATTCATGGTCATGGGATATTCTGCTGCTGCCGGATTCAGCCTCGAAATTTTATCAAGTTCTTTATTAAAATGCTTTTTAACAGACTCATTCCATTTCTTTTTCTCGCCTTTTGCCCGTAAGGCTTCTACTTCCTGTTCCTGACTTTCGTAGCCAAGTTCGTCTTGTAAAACCTTGATTTGCTGACGCAAGTAATAATCACGTTGCTGCTGGTCAAGGTCAAAATTTACTTTACTTTGGATTTCATTCTTCAGTTCAAGAAACTGGATGTCTTTTGCCATAAATTCCAGCAAAGCAGTTGCCCGCTCCTGTCCATCATTGATTTCCAGAAGTTTCTGTTTATCAGGTACTTCTGCATTGATGTTGGAAGAAAGAAAATGTGTCAAAAAACTGGGACTTTCGATGTTATCTAAGGCAAACTGGGCTTCTTGTGGAATTTCAGGATTGAGTTTCAGGATTTTAGAAGCTGATTCTTTTAATGACCGAATCAGAGCTTTGGTTTCACGGCGATTGGTAGCAGGAAATTTTTCTTCTAATACCTTAATTTTAGCTGATATGTAGGGATTTTCCTGTAAAAATTCTATTACCTCAAATCGTTTTCTGCCCTGAATAATAATGGTAGTATTGCCATCCGGTAATACCAACATTTTCAGAATATGAGCTACTGTACCTGTTTTATATAAATCATTGGCAGTCGCTTCTTCTTTGGAAGAGTTAGCCTGAGCAATTACACCAATAATCCGATTGCCCTTGTAAGCTTTTTTTATCAACCGGATGGATTTTTGACGGGTTACAGTTACCGGAATCACTACTCCTGGAAAAAGAACTGTATTTTTGACAGGTAAAATCAGCAATTCATCAGGAATTACATCTTTACTAAGATCTTCGTCTTCATTAGGCAGCAGGGGAATCATTTCCAGTGCGTCATCTTCATCAAAATCAGCCTGAACCAAACGAATGTTGTGGGATTTATTGTTTTTTGTAGCCATAATTATCTTTATATTCCAAACGTCATCTTACCAAAAATTGAAAATATTGCTTGTAAATTGGAACTATCAGGGAAAGAATCAAAATTATTTTTCCATTTTTTATCAATACAATATCAATTTGGTTTCAGAAATTTCTGTCAGAAGTACATAACAACTCCTGTGCCAGCTTGAAATAACTGCATTTTGGCAGTAAGATAGTTCACATACATTTGAAAAATGGAATTCTTTTGATAAATAATGAACAGATGTTGTATAACTGACTGGTCTGATGATTTTATATGAATTCAGAAGTTACACCGATTAAAAAAAAATAGGATGCTAGAAAGACTTGTCAAGTCTTGAGAAATCATCTCAATTTATAAAATTTCTCTCAAGACTTGACAAGTCTAAAGCATAACTTTTAAATTGGTATCAGTATAATATTCAATAGGCTTTGATAACTGTTGTGAACAGTCTTGAAAAAACTAATCAGCAAATGTATTTTGAATATAAAGAATTCGGACAGAACTACCTGATATAAAGGGAGAAAGTATTAGAAAATATCGTGTAATATCAAACAGATTGAAAAGATATTTTCTGATACGTTAAGGCACTATGAAAATAAATAACCCCTGCTGGTTTTAGTGTCGGCAGGGGTTAAAATTTATTTTTTAAAACTGGCTTCTATGGCTATAGTCAAATAAACCAGAGGGGCATTCCAGTTGATAGCTATCTCATTGGACGCATAAGAGCAAACATTATCTAAAAAGCACTCATCCGCAAAGTCAGAGGGGTATCCTTCGCACTTATCCTGTTTTCCGGGATTAGGTCCACCTGAAAGCAAACCTGGAACGGGCAACTCAATGCCATCAGCTTCTGAGGGACGGTGGTGGGGGTGCATGGGTGTTTTATCACCAAAACCTGTAACAAAAGAGTAGCCTGTGGCATTTCTACCCAATAAATAATCTAAGTTAGACAACGCCCCATACAGGTATTTTTTGTTGTTGGTCAGTTTGTATGCCTGTATCAGTGCAATTCCCTGATTAGCTGCCACTGAACTGCTACCCCAAATGTAGTCTTTTGCTGTTTTCCCCATTACAGTTTGGTAAGCCTGATTTTCTATGCCACTCATCAGATTTTCGGCAAATTCTGTCAGATGTTCTTTCAGAATAGGAATATCTTTACGGGCAATTGGGGTTAATTGTTTTTCAAAACGTGCCAGACTGTAATATGCCAGTGTACGAACCTGATTCCATGAAGGCAAAGGCGTATTTTTGTCTGGAAAAATAGCAACTGACTGATAATATTTCTCATTCTTTGTCGCCAGATATAATTCGGTAGCAGCCCAGATAAATTCGTCTTTGGCATCCCGGTCTTCATAGCCACCGGTTACTACATCGGGGTCATATTTTTTATTCATTTCATTTTGTCTGTACCATACATCCGGATTTTTTTCAGTCCACAACCAGGCTTTCTGGGCTGCTGCCAGACAAGAATCTGCCAAGCCGGGCAACTCAGCTTTGTGATTTCTAAAAATGCGGGATGCCTGAGCCATCACCGCAGCAAAGTCTAGTGTGGCGATAGTATTTTTTTGTACTACAAAACGGTCTTTTGTGGCTTTTGCTGGCATAATCATCGAATCAAAAGAGCTATTGGTGAGTTTGTGATAAACACCACCATCATAGGGGTCTTGCATAGTAAGCATCCAACGCAGGTTCCAGATGGCTTCGTCAAGAAGGTCAGGAATTTTATTATTGCTTTCAGGAATAGTGAGATTCATCTTTTTTACATATCCCTGATAATCTTCATAAGCAGATAGCAACGTACCCATTGTAATGCCTGAATTTACAATATATTTGTTATAATCTCCGGCATCATACCAGCCTCTTGCTCCAAAAATAACAGAGCCAACAGGTCTGTCATCAGAGCTTGCCGAATTGTGAACCAGAATGTGGTCGTCAGGATGTCCGGCTGCTCTTTTCCAGATACCGGCATATTTCTCAGGCAAATCTATAGATGCTCTTTGAAAATAGTAGCTTTTCATTGCTCCCTTAGCTAACTCCTTAAAAACACCTGTCTTGATTTCAAACGGATAAGATTTGCCAGTTTCAGGTATTGCTACTACAAAAGTTCCTTTTTTCTGCAATGCTGAAAAATCAGCCCAACGGGTTATTTTTCCTGAAATGGTATTGGTATGAGGTTCACTCAGGATTCCTGTAAAGACTGTGTCTTTTAGGTCAGGAGTAGTAATATAAAATTTCCCACTTTTATTTTCTGCCAATATGGCTATTTTAGGAGCATCAGGATAAAAACCAATCTGATTGAGCCGAATTTTTTCGGTTGATTCCTGAGCGATGGCAGTTATAAAAAAGCCTGAAAAGAATATTGCTGACAGCATTCTGCCAGCAATATTTATATATTCAAAATGTTTCATTTTAGTTTGGATATGGTTATTTTTTTGACTTTTCGGTAACAATCCATTTTACTTTCCCTGCCAGCGGGTCTTGTGCAAGAGTAAATGAATTTCCCTGCTTATTTACCGACAAAGTACGCAACATATTATCCGAAGGCAGACATATTTTTCCGGTGGCAGCATTGGCATCTGTGGCAAAAACCATCAGTTCCAGATTAGCCCAATCCAAATCTTTGGTAGTTTGGGCTAATTTGATGTGAGGAATTACGGTTCCGGCTTTTACCAGCATTACTACCGACAAACTTCCGCCGCTTATGGTATGCCAGCCACTTTCATAAACCTTACCCGACTGATAATCAACCCACTGACCTTTAGGTAAATATACACTTCTTTCAGTAGAACCCTGCTCGAACAATGGAGCTACCAGTATATCAGAACCCAGTAAATATTCATTTTCAATTTGCCAGGCTCCGGCATCTTCCGGAAATTCTACAAACAACGCCCTCAGCATTGGCAAACCTCTCTCAGAAGCATCTTTGGATTGTGCATAGATATAAGGCATCAGTTTGTATTTTGTTTCTATTACATTCCGGAAATGATTCATAAAAGCATCACCATAATCCCAGGGCTCTTTAGGCGGCTGCCCATGACAACGGGTATGAGAAGTCAATGCTCCAAATGGCAGCCAGCGACGGTATAAATCTTCGGGTGTGCGGGTAGTAAAACCACCGATATCATGACTCCAGAATGAAAAACCAGATAGCCCCAGTGATAAACCACCTCTCAGTTCGGCTTCCATACCCATATCCGTAGATTCAGCATCGCCACCCCAGTGCAATGGATAACGCTGACTGCCAGCCCAGGTACTTCTTGCCCAGATAATACCTTCCTTGTTAATTTCTCTGGTAATGTCCATCACGGCTTTGTTGTAGCGTAAAGGATAGAGATTGTGTTCGTAAAACCCGGTTCGTCCGTTGGCATAAATGCCGTTAAAAGGAGCAGCTTCCCCAAAATCTACTTTTATCACACTCACTCCCATTTTCAATAACCCTCCGATTTTATCCTGATACCATTTTAAAGTATTGGTATTGGTAAAATCAAGCACTACGTCTTCGTAAGGGATATTGCCTTTGGCATTTTTGACATACAAACCTTTATCTACTATTTCCTTGAACAAATCATTTTTTGGCACAAAATAAGGCAGTTGCCACAGACAAGTTCGGAAACCCTGTTCTTTTAAATCAGAAATCATTTTAACAGGGTCTTTGAAACGAGTTTTGGAAAACTGGTAATCACAACGCCAGTCTGTTTCAAACCAGCCTGTATCAAAATGCAATACATCTGTCGGAATTTTGTTTGCCCGGAGCTTGGTAGCTACATTACGTCCGTCGGCTTCCGAAAAATAAGTAATTCGGCTCATCCACAAGCCAAATGACCACAACGGAGGCATGCTTGCCTTGCCGGTAAGATTGGTATATTCATCCAGAATGTCTTTGGGCTGACCCAGAAAAACAAACAAATCCAGCGATTCGTCCCCGATAAACAAAGAATTGGAAGCTCCGTAAGTTGCCCCGAAATCGCAGGTAACAGGCGTAGAGGTGTGCATAAACATCCCGTAGCCCCGGCTGCTCATAAAAAACGGAATTGGTTTGTACATTCCGTTGGTTTCTACGCCGTTGGGGTCGGTGGTAAACAGATTGATTTTTTGACCGTATTTGTTGAGTTTGGTGAAAGATTCGCCACAGCCGAAGATTTTTTCATCAGGAGAGATGGTAAAAACGGCAGCTACACTGCGGGAATAATCTATGGCTCGTCTTACAAAACAAAAAGGGAGTGTAGGGGTAAAAGAGGTTCTGCCGTCTGCCTGATTTCGGGTTTTGGTAAGTAGTTTTCCGGTGGGATCCCTGAATTCAACAGACCACGGACTTTCTGTGATAGTAACACTGCCATAGTTGTTTTTATACTGATGCCCGCCTTTGATTTTGGTATATTGCCACGAATTATCTTTTGCAGGCTCTCTCACCAGCATCAGCGAAGGTTCGTCAGCTTTGGCGACAGTGCCGGTAGTAGCTCGTATTCTCACGGCTTTGGGCGAAATAAATTCTATACTAAAAGGCAATACAGGGTCTCTTTCGTACTCAATACCCGGAAATTCATTGCCTTGTACTCTGTGAATGCCATGTTGGGTATTATTAAAAGCATGTGCCGGAAAATACTGGTTGCGTTTCCACTTGAGCGTGCCACTTCCGGTTGCCGGATTAAAACTTGCCAGACTGTCTGCCAGAAAATACGTATTGGTGTAATCCCGGAAGTCTTTGCTTAAATCGAGGGGTTCGTTGAGTAAAGTTTGTGTCGATTGTCCGAAAGATGAGCTGATACCCATCATCATGCAGAATCCCAAAAATGTAAAAGAAACCCCTTTTTGCAAAAAATGACAAACTTTCCTGTAGTTTCTGATAAGATTCATAAGGTTTGAAAAATGTGCTATTTTATTGATGGAATAAATTAATTATACAATGACTGGTTGTAAATTCTTTACAAGAATATTTCATCTGAAATCGAACCACAAAATCCCCTGTACAGGAGTATAATTCAGCATACTATTCTTTTGACTTTGTGGTCCCATTTGTGCTGCATCCTGAAATTTGGTTCCGATTGGGCTGATTGCATTCAAAAAGCCAATATTCCCTTCCGGAAAAGCAGGATTTGTATTGTTATTAAAAGCTCCTTTTGGATTTTCTGGTTTTAGCATCTGAAAAAACAACTGCTCATTTTCGGTATAAATAGTAAAAGGAGCTTCTTTGGTTTCTATAGTTATCCAATGCATTTCGCTGTGATAACCTTTAAACTCTGGATATAGCCAGCTTTCGCCAGTAATGGTATTGTTGTAATCCTTGTGCCATACCCCAAACAGCATTCCTTTCAAACGATTTTTCCAGACACGATATGGTCCCCGTCCCAGCCAATTCATGCCGGTTATCTTATCTTCAGGATAGTTAAAAGTGATACCCATAAAATCTGCATCACCTTTCTGAGAGTAAATGTAGTGTAATTGAGCAGGTTTATCTGTATCAAATGTCCAGACCACATTCAGAAAACCATTCCCCTCGTACTCGGCTGATACAACATATTTTTTGTTTTCCTGATAATGAGTGAATTTTTTTAGTTGCTGTTTCACACCTGCCAGCACCGGACCTCCAGACAATGAAATCTCTGATTTTGTATTGACAACCTTCTGTAAATAGCCTGTTGTTTTATCAAAGTAATAGGCAATATTATTTGCTTTAACTATTACACTTTTTTCACTTTCAGTGGTTTCAATAACAGATTGTGCTGCTGGTGAAATATTTTTTTGAGCGTTTTGTCGGGGTGAGGTAATTGCCCAACTCCATGTAAAAATTTCCTGTTGATAAGGATCATAAGCTGTGAGATAAAGAGCATCATTATTTTGCCAGTTTTCTGGTAAATTGAGTGAAATCAAGCCTTTTTCATGGGGATTAAGTGTAAATGGAGGTAATTTTTGGCTTTTATTTATGATGACTTTTGCAGGTTGTCCCGGCTTTGAAAATGACACCAGTTTCCACTCAAATGCACACTGATTCAGATTTGTAAAAATATAACGGTTTTCTATTTGTAGTTTCCCGTCAAAAAGTGGGGTTATATTTTTTTGAGCAATATAAACTGGTGACCATATTTCTTTAATTGTATAAAAACTGGCTTCTTTTTCACGATAAGGACCCACAATGCCATCAGGAGCAGAATTTTTATAGGTATCTATTATATTGTTCTTGTCAGTTCTTACTACTCCTTCATCATGAAATGACCACAAAAAACCACCTGCATTATAAGGGTACTGCAACATAAGATTCCAGAAATCATCCAGTCCTGCTCCATGACCACCATCGTATAAACCATGCATAAATTCTGTAGGGAAAAATATGTCTTGACTATACAAAGTGCTGTTTGCTAAATAGTTGTAGTTGGGATAGTGCTTGGTATCAGTACCATTAAATCGTTCCCAGGGATGAATGACAATACGCTTTTGAGGATCATAAATGGCAAAATCATTATCAAGCCCACGATTCCAGCCACCTTCGTTGGCATTATCCCATATAATAATAGAAGGATGATTTACATCTCTGGTAACCAGTTCTTTTACAAGCTTACGTCCAGGTATAGTGTCATAATTTCGCTGCCATCCGCCGAGTTCATCCAATACAAATAATCCCAGCGAATCACATACATCCAAAAAATGCTGGTCAGGTGGATAGTGTGACATTCTTACCGCATTTATATTCATTTCTTTCATTAGCTTTACATCCAGCAGGCTAATGTCTTTGCTGAGAGTTCTGCCTGATTTTGGGTAAAAACTGTGCCGGTCAGCTCCTTTCAGTATTATTTTTGCACCATTTACATAAATTCCGTCTTGTTTCCGTAGTTCTACTGTACGAAAACCAAAGCGTTGGATAAGCGTATGGATAATATTACCATCTTCTTTTAATGAAATTTTTACCTGATACAGATTTGGAAATTCCGGACTCCATAAAGCAGGAGTGGATGTTTTAGAAGAAAGAGAAATTTTGTCTTGTGTAGATTCTGTTTTTACAATAAAAGGATTTCCAATGTTTTTTCCATTTAATTCCTGAATCTGAGCTTCTATTTCAGAGCCAGCTTTTATTTTGGAAGTGTAAACATCCATATAAAACGAACCGTCTGCTTTGGCATCAACGGCTACTCTGCTAATATGGCTTTGTGGTACTATTTCAAGATAAACAGGTCTGTAAATCCCTCCAAATGTCCAGTAATCACCTTCACGTTCTGCTCTGTTTACAGATTTATCAGAAGAACTTTCACTGACGGTTACTTCCAGCAGGTTTTTGCCTGTTTTTGTCAAATCTGTAATTTCATACAAAAATCTGTAAAATCCACCCTGATGTTTTTCACCAGCTGATTTGCCATTTACTTTCACTTCTGTATCTGTCATTACACCTTCAAACACCAGAAAAATTCTTTTCCCTGTCCATGATTTTAAAACTTCAAAAGACTTTTTGTACAATCCCTGTTCATCTGAAAGCGTACTATCTTTTCTGTTGTCATAACCGTAAGCATACTTTCCAAAACCTTGCGACTCCCATTGCGACGGAACCGGAATTTTTGTCCACTTACCACTATTTTGTCCTTTGGTACAAAAAAAATCCCACAAAACAGTACGGTCTTTGTCTGTGCCTGATAAATAAACCTGCTGGCTTTGTTGTGCCAACAGGTTTTCAGATAACAGTAAGATGAAAAATATAAAAGTGACAGGTGATTTCATGATGTTTTGCAACTTAATTGTCTGATAAATAAACAGATACGAATATCGATTTTTATTTTTTATCAACAACTGCAAAAATTACCGAGCGGGCAGGTAAATTTATTTTTATACCGTCTGCCGTAGAAAATGATTTCATCTTAACACTGGAATAGGTGAGAGTGCCACCAGCTTTCCCATTTTCAGGAGCAATACCATTTATATAGACCATTCGTGAAAAATCTCCATTGTCAGTACCACCAGTAAGGGTATAAAAATAGGCTTTGCTACCTGGAGTAAAATATTGAAAGTTTACATCCACATTTTTCATAACGGTTCCTTTGTTGACCAGAACAATGCCTTTTTCACCACTGGTAAAGGAAGTAGCATAAGCCAGTATGTCGGTGCTTCCTGTAACTGTAGAGGAGAGCATCCGATCGCCTGTAAAACGTTGATAATAATACATGTGAAAAAATGCAGGTCTAGGATTCCATTTTGCAATTCCGTCGGGTTCATCACCAAGACTAAACATCCCATGATCATTGCCATTATCCCAGCCATTGCCCAAATCCCAACGCAAAGCAGCACCATAGCCATTTTTAACTAATTCTCCCAATGCAATTACAGCATGCATACCAGCTACATGAGAAACATTTTGCTTGCTTCCTGTACAAAACATGTTCCATTCTGTCATAGCAATAGGTTTTTCAGGCACTCCGGCTGCGGTCATGGTTTTCTTTACATAAGCCATTACACTGCCCGGAATAGAAGTAGCAGAATTAAAAATGGTAGTAGCTGTAGAGTTTTCGTTATAAGGTGTGAAATAGTTGTGAACTGAATAAAAATCAGCATAATTGCCAGCTTCCGAAAAATAGCCCGAATTCCAGGTTTTGATGGTATTGGTATTCCATGATTGTGGCTCGCTGTCGTATAAAACTGCTCCGATTTTTATGGTGACTCCAATTTCATTGGCAGCCTTACGCATGCTGTCTGCAAACACCTTAAAATGCTTCCCATATAAGGCTCCGGTTACAATTTCGGGCTGCCCATCTTTATTATTTTTAGTGTCAATCCGGTAGCCGGCTTCCCAGTCGCCAAAGACTTCATTGCCAATCTCCCAAAATTTGGTTTTGCCTTTGTCGTACCTTACCCAATCAGCCGCCAAATGAGCAGCCGCAGCTACCGGATTGGCACTTGTGCCATATCTTGCATACCCATAATTTACTGTTAGTAAGCCAATACTGTTTGTTTTAGCCAGCATATCATAATAACCATCAATGCTAAATGTCCAGCTTTGGGTATTTTTGCCATACCAGCCGTAGCCTGTACTGCTACTTGAACCATCTGCATTGACCAGTGTAGCAGGCACATCGGCAGGAGCACTATCTCTGTTAAAAAAGAATACATCACTTACACTACCCGCTGGTCCACGCAAAATACGGGGTTGAAAGTTAGCCAGATGCCCCATCAGGGTGGATTCACTGTTAATTTGTCCTATCCATAGATTTGAATTATTTCCAAAAATAGTATTAGGCATTTTACTGATTACTTTGCCGGTATTGACTGTGACTGTTACATCGGCAGTAGTAGGTGGAGTGATGTCTGCTGTAGATGTAGGTACTGTGAAATTTTTGGTTTGCCAGTTATCCAGAAAAAAGCCCTGTGAGGCAAGTAAAGTAGGGTCAACAGGAATGGTATCTTTTTTTGTGGTGGTAGTATTATCAGGAGTAGAGCTTTCTTTTTTACATGAAGCACATGCTAATAATAAGCCAATTACTGGAATCATGAGTCTTTTCATAATTGTTACGTTTAAAATATGGATGTTCTACTTTCGTTTTGTTTATAAGTATTTATTGAGATTGTAAGTTAATAATAGCAGGTGTAAGACCTTGACCAGTAGCTTTTAAAGTGATAATGCCGGATTTGGTTGTGGTTTTGATTATAGCCAGACATAATCCATGAAAAGCCTTTCGTTCCGAAATTTTAAAAGATTCCAGACTTGTAGGATTGCCATTATCTACACCCTCGAGTACGGCTTCTCCTTTAAGTTCAAATTTTATCAGATTTTCAGCATCAGGAATTACATTACCATTGCTATCAGTTATTTTCACTGTAACAAACGACAAATCTTGTCCATTGGCTTTAATAGTTGTACGGTCAGGTGTTAGTGTAATTTTGGCAGGCTTTCCGGCAGTTTGTATTTCTCTGGTAAGTACTACTTTTCCATTGGTTCGGGAAACCGCCGTGAGTTTTCCGGGAGCAAAAGGAACTCGCCAAAACACATGTAATTGGTCATTTGTTTTCTTTTTAATGCCCAGTGATTTATCATTCAAAAATAATTCTACTTCTTCGGCATTAGAGTAAGCCCATACATCTACCAACTCTCCTTCTTTCCAATTCCAGTGAGGGAACAGATGCAACACAGGCTTGGTTGCCCATTCGCTTTGATAGAGATAATAAACATCTTTAGGAAAACCGGCTAAATCAATAATACCGAAATAAGAACTGCGGGCAGGATACCAGTAGGGAGTTGGCTCTCCCAGATAATCAAATCCTGTCCAGACGAACATACCGGAAAGAAAATCGTACTTCTTGAATTTTTTTAGCATTTCTTCATGGGTAGCTCCCCAGGGAACATGTACGTTATCATAGGCAGAGCAAGTTAAATCAGGATTACCTTCTTTAAAGGGAACATCCCATCGGATGGGCCAGATACGGATACTATCAGAAGGCATATCATATACGCCACGTGTTTCGAGAGCAGAAGTGGTTTCTGTGAGTATAAATGGTTTGTTTGGATATTTGTATAGAATGGAATCTAATTTCCAGATGCCATAGTTAAATCCGATAATATCCAGATTGGCTTTCTGAATGATGGGATAGGAGGGGCTGAATTCGGGTATAGCTTGTGTAATGCTTCTTGTTTTGTCTAAATTCTTGATAATTTCAATAAGCTCATTCGCTATTGGCACTGAATATTCTTTAGATTGTTCCCAGATTTCATTGCCAATACTCCACAGAATAATGCTGGGATGATTGCGGTCTCTGAGAATCAGACTTTCTAAGTCTTTTTTGTGCCATTCGTCCCAATAAAGAGAGTAGTCAAAAGGAGATTTTTTTTCTTTCCACATATCAAATGCTTCATCCATTATCAGAAAACCCATTTTGTCAGCCAAATCCAATAATTCAGGAGCAGGTGGGTTGTGTGAAGTACGAATAGCATTACATCCCATTGCTTTTAATAACTCAAGTTGCCTTTCAAGAGCTCTTTTATTGATAGCTGCACCTAGGCATCCTAAGTCATGATGATTACAAATGCCTTTGATTTTTAGGCGTTTACCATTCAGAAAAAAGCCTTTTGCCCGGTCAAAATAGAAACTTCTGATTCCTGTAAGAGTTTCATAACGGTCAGTAACTTTATTATTTACTATTACTTCAGAAACTACTTTATATAGATATGGATTTTCTACAGACCATAATACTGGTTTGGGAACAGTAATATTCTGAACCTGTGTTAGCAGTGAGTCTGAAGCCAGCAGAGAAATGTTTTGAGCTACCTGTTTGCCAGCAGCATCCAGAAGGATTGTTTTGAGTTGTAATAAGTTTTTACCTGACTGCCTGTTGCGAATGGTAGTTGTTATCTGAAATTTTGCCTGTTCCGGCTGAATTTCCGGCGTGGTAATATAAGTCCCCCAATGTTCAATAAAAACCGGTTGTACTGTGGTAAGCCATACATTCCGGTAAATGCCAGAGCCGGAATACCATCGTGAGTTAGGCTGGTCGGCATTGTCAACCCGTACAGCAATTACGTTTTGTTGTGTACCGAAATAGAGATAAGGTGACAGCTCATATCTGAAAGAAATATACCCCGAAGGACGTTTGCCAAGATAGTGTCCGTTAATCCATACCTCACTGTTTCGGTATATTCCGTCGAAATCTATAAAAATTACTTTCCCCTTACTGCTTTCCGGAATTGTAAATTTTTTTCTGTACCAACCCGTTCCACCAGGCAAAGCCCCTCCACCGGCAGTAGCCGGATGTTTTTCACTGAATGCACCTTCAATACTCCAGTCATGAGGCAAATTGAGTTTTCGCCAGGAAGCATCATTAAAGTTTATGGCAGATGCAGATTTATCATCACCAAGATAGAAGAGCCAGTCAGTATTAAAGTTGATAGTTTGTCGGGGTAAACCTTCGGAATAAGCCTGACTGTGAGAAATAAAAAGCAGGGCAACAACAAAAAAAAGAATTTTTTTCATTTTAAAATAAAGGAATCTTAATAAAGAGATAAGTTTCTGATTTTTAGTGTTTTATATAAACGAAATTAAGTGTAAAAACATAAAAAATACGTTTTAATAATTGACTGTTATTAAAACGTATTTTTTTATCAGATATACTTATTTCACCAGCATAAGATCATCCAGATAAATTAGATCTGCTTTATCTGGTCCTTTAGGTCTAAAGCCGAATTGCTGGATAATGCTGTCACTGTATAAAAAGTCCATATCTGAGATGGGCAATATATAATAATTCCAGACATTTGCTTTTACATCAATTTTGTTTTTATCAGGGAATGAACCATTTCCGCCATTTTTTGTAGCACTTGAACTTATCCATAATGACATATCATTGGCACCACCTTTGATAGCAAAGGTAAAGTATTTATAGTCTGTAGAATAATAATACCTGGGCCACCAGCTTTGTAAGCCAAACCAAGACCAACCGCCAGCATTTAAGGCAATAGATATTGATTTTTTGCCGCCAAATGCCTGGTCACTATTTATTGTAACTGGGTTTGCCCAAGTGCCACCTTCCCATTTGCCTGTTCCATCAGGGCTTGAAATATTACCAAAATCTTCTGTAAATAGCAGTATAGCTACATCAGCATTTACAAACTGGTCGGCTAATCTGGTTGTTCCACTTGAGTTAGTGAAATTAAAGGTTACCCTACTCATGGTGGTAGAAGGAACACGTACTACTAATTTATCAACTGTTTTCGAAACAACTATACACATTACACTATCTTTTATGGGGTCAGTTGGTTTATCACGGGCAGCCATGGCTTTTACCGAGATAATATCCTCAAAGTTTTTTCCTTTAAAAGTAATTTCATCTCTTCCTGTTCCGAAATTGATAATATCGTAAGAGTAAATAGTTGGTTTGGCAATTACTTTGAAATCATAGCTGGTTTCTCCATGTGAAGTAACCAATCTGATTTTATTACTCACCGTTAAATCTGTCGGAGTTTCTAATGGAAGCCTTATGATCAAGTCAGTTTCAGTGTTATAATTAGCATTGAATGAAGCTTCATATCCATTAAAATATACATTTTTTGTCCCACCTAAATTTTGCCCATGTATCACAAGTAATGTTAGAGGCTCTGCTCCCACAACTGAACTATCTTTGTGTCGGGCTACTGTATCAAGCACATATACCCGTTCAATTACAGGAACAGGCTCTGCATCTTTCTTGTTACAAGACGAAAGAGCAGACATTATCAGTAATCCTCCCATTATAAACAAAGTTAAAGTGAGAGGTATTTTTTTTGTATTATGATTTATTCGGTTTTTCATGTTTATAAATAATTAATTGAGCCAGCAGAAAAATGTAAAATCACCGATTGTTGTGTAGATTATCACTTTTTCCCCAGATGACTTTACATTTCTGTTTTTGGTCATTGATAATAATTAAAATTTGTAAGGTACCGGAGGTTTTCGCAGATTGGGAGCTATAGATAACTCTGTATCAGGATAAGGCAGGAACATATTGGCATCTGTAACAGGTGCAATATCCCGGGTATTAATTCCTGGATTGTCCCGATTACCTTTTGTAAAAATAAAGACACGAGGTTTGGATGCAGTACCTGTGCCAGCTTTTATACGTACCGTATAATCACCTTTATTCTTATTTTGAGCATTAATATAAGCCAGAGCTTTGGTAGGATTATAGTAGTAAAGTCTTACCAGATCATACCAGGCATCACCTTCTACCGCAAACTCATATCTTCTTTCATGTAGTAAATTATCAAAAGTAAAAGAGGTGACAGCAGGTAGTCCGGCTCTGGTGCGAATAGCATTATAATATTTAAGTGCTTCAGCATCAGAAGTAGAAGCATTGTTACCAAGGACAGCTTCTGCATAGATTAAATACACATCAGCCAAACGTTGCATATAGGTATTATTTCCTGTTGCCTGTACCTGACCTTTTCCGTCATTATCATCGGGAGTACCTACTATATATTTTTTAAAATGAGCAATATCCGTCCAGCTATTAGGGTCGTAGGGCTCCGTCCATCCTCCTTGTTTTTTATTTAATTCAGGATAATGATCCAGTGCCAGCATATAAGTTGCTTTCCGGCGAATAGAGTCAGCAGGATCAAGATTGGTAAGATAGTCAAATGTTGCTCCATGACCACCACCCCAGCCATCAGTACCTCCTGTAATCTGACTGTTTGCAGCAAACTGAGACTGGAAACCATTGCCTACACCCCAAGGGTCACGAATAGGTACCCAAAGTAGCCCAAACAATTGCTCAGGATTATTATTGTTTTTTGTAAGAAATAAATCAGGATAGTTTTCCATCAGATTATATTTGCCACTCATAATTACATCTTTGGCAAAATATTTGGCACTGTCAAGGTAAGTCTGATTTCTGGTTCCGCCAGATGAACCCAGACCTGCACGGGTGAGATAAAATCTCGCCAACATACCCTCAGCCGAATATTTGGTTAATCTGCCGGGTAGTGCCGGAGTGGCAGGCAAATTAGCCGCAGCATAATACATATCTCTGATAGCAAATTGCCACACACTTTCTACAGTATTGCGTTGCAGAGTGGTATCAGACCCCTGTGTCAAATTATCTGTAATAATGGGTACTGGTCCCCAGTTTTGTACTAAGTATGTATATGCCAAGGCACGCATAAACCGAGCTTCTCCAAGGGCTGTTTTCTTTGCTGTTTCAGATACACCAGATTTTGTATAGTTGGTTACATTATACATAAGCACATTAGACTGGGCTATTACGTTGTAAAATGATGACCATGAATCACGAAGAGCTCCATTTGTGGGAGATACAGAAAAGGTAGCAAATTGATACCAGTCGGCAACATAAGGAGTAATAAAATTACCCCCACGAGCATCACCAAACGCTTCCATAGATTGACCATTATAGCCAAACCATACAATGTTATACAATGCTCCGGTGCCTGCAAGCAGTTCGGCATCTGTTGTAAAGAAAGTACCTGCTGTAAGATTACCCAGAGGTGGTCTGTCCAGAAATTCTTTTTGGCAGCTTGAAATACCCAAAGCACCGAGTAAAACAATTACAAATGTTTTTATAATGGTAATATTTTTCATCTTGATGAGTTTTTAAAAATCTGCTGATAAACTAAAAGTGTACATTCTTGAAGACGGATAACGCCCGTTGTCAAAGCCCGGTAAACCGGCAGAGTTTCCTACTTCAGGGTCATAACCTGAATATTTAGTAATAGTCAGCAGGTTTTGTACACCAGCAGTCAGTTTTAATCCACTGATAGGCAGGTATCTTTTAAGAAGTGATTTTGAGAAGTTATAGCTTAACGTAACATTTTTTACCCGCAAGTAAGAACCATCTTCAATAAAATGGTCAGTTGCACGGTTATTAGCGTTAGGAGTACTTCCTATACGTGGGATTTGTGTACCAGGATTGAGCAAGACAGTGGTTTCGTCATTGACTGTATAGCTGCTGGGTCTTGCAAAATTAATAGCTTCCTTATAAGCTCCACGAATAAGGTTGGTAAAACCTGAGTTGCTTAGCTTTAACTGATTAAATATCTGGTTGCCATAAGTTCCTTGCATGAATATAGATAAATCAAAGTTTTTATAAGAAACACTGTTATTGATACCAAAAGTGAATTTAGGCCATGGATTGCCGATAAGTGTACGGTCTTTATCATCAATGGTATTGTCACCGTTTACATCAGTAAATTTTACATCGCCTACCCAAGCACCATTTGGTCCTACAGGCACATTGGTAGGTATAGGACTGCTAACAAGCTCTGAATAGTTTTGGAATATTCCGGCATATTTGTAAGAATAAAACTGCCACAATGGCTGCCCAAGTTCTGAACGTGAAATAACATCTGTAAACCAAGGCTTACGGAATACAAATGCCCTGTCAGTATTAAGTTTTAGTAATTTATTTCTGTCAAATGACATATTAAAGCCACTTTTCCAGGTAATTGACTTATTCTGAACAGGTACGGTATTGATAGAAAAACCAAAACCTCTGTTTTCCATATTCCCAATATTTACTACCGGAGCTCCAATAGAACCTTGTCCTGTGGTACCAGCATATCCGGGTAGAGGAAGTTCAGTTATCAGATTTTTGGTTTGTCTCAGATACCAGTCAAATACAACCTGTACTCTGCTTCGTAGTGCAAAAAAATCGAATCCAATGTCATAAGAACGAGTACTTTCCCATTTCAAATCCGGATTAGCAAAGTTGGCTGCTATAAATGCTGTGCCTGTCTGGGTTGGAACGGCAGTAAGAGAGGCATATACAGGCTTGCCATAGTATTGGTTTCCGGTAGTACCCATTTCTGCCCTAATCTTAAAGTCGTTGATAAATGACAGACTCTGCATAAATGATTCTTTAGATAACCTCCAGGCAACAGACATAGATGGGAAATATCCCCATTTGTTGTTAGGTCCAAAGTTAGAAGACCCATCTCTCCGTAATGAAGCTTGAAGGATATATTTGTCATCAAAAATATAGCCTAATCTTCCAAAAAACGATTCTTGCGAACTCGCATCTCTGGTACTTCCACTGATAGATGTTTTTAAATCACCAGCAGATAGTTCAGGAATATTATTACTCGTATAGCCTGTAACAGAACCTGATAAGTTTTCATAAAAGCTATATTGAGCTTCGTGTCCAATTGTAATGTTAAACTCGTGTTTTTCAAGATATTTTGAATAAGTCAGGCGTTGGTTAGTACTCCAGTAATAGCTATTACTGGCATATCTTCTGGATGAAGTGACAGCATTGATAGCTCCCTGAGTTATATTATTTTTTCCAAATTGATAAGATGGGTTGAAAATTGCTCTGGTATCATTACCAAATGTACCATTAAACTCAGTATGGAAAACCAAATCTTTGATGGGAGTAATATCAGCATAAATGGTTCCAAAAGAGGTGATACGTTTGTATACATCGCTGTTGGTATATGCCAGTGCCACAGGATTGGTTACCCATACATAAGAAGGAGTACTAGGAGTAATATTTTGTGGTCCGCCCCAGCTTCCGTCTCCATTGTAAAGAGGAGTAGCAGGTGATTGCTGAATAGCAGTATTGATGATATTATCAGAACTGATTGATAGTTTTTCACTGGTTCCGGAAACTGACAAATTAGCCCCTATTTTCAGATAACTTTTCAGATTGTTATCTATATTAAATCTGAATGATTTTCTGTTAAAACCCGAATTAGGAGCCAAACCATCTTGTTTTAATATTTCTGCTGATAGATAATAGGTGGTTTTGTCATTGCCTCCACTTATCGAAAGTTGCTGCTTGAGCATGGCTGCTGTTTTAAATAGTGCTTTCTGCCAGTTTGTACCTTCTCCTAAAATAGACGGATCAGCAAATTCTGCCTGACGACCATATCCTGCCACATCAGACCAGGCATTACTGTATATAGCATATTCCTGTAGGTTCATGGTAGGTAATATTTTGGGAAGAGTCTGTAAATTGTAAGAAGAAGTAAAATTAATTCTCGCTTCGCCAGCTTTCCCTTTTTTTGTGGTAACTACAATCACACCATTAGATGCCTTAGAACCATATATAGACTGAGCAGATGGTCCTGTTAAAACATTCATTGATTCAATATCGTCGGGGTTAAGACTTGCCAGAATATTAGACTGCCCATCAACATCTGTGCTATTAGGTGGAATAATCTGTACCCCATCAATTACATACATTGGTTGTGTATTTCCATTTATAGATGAAATCCCCCGAATATAAATAGAAGCTGCTCCCCCCGGTTTACCAGAGTTACTTGCTACATATACGTTAGGAGCACGTCCCTGCAAGGCTTGGTCAATAGTAGTATTTACAGTTCTTTTCAATTCACCTTCAGCAATATTGGTTTGAGAACTCGAAATATTGCGTGTTTTTTGTGAGCCATAGCCAACAACAACAACTTCCTGTAATTTTTGAATTTCTTCTACCAGCTTTACATCTATTTTTGAGGAATTACCTACTTTTATCTCTTGAGGAGTGTAGCCGATAAAAGAAAATACTAACACTTCATTGTCTGATGCTTCAATGGAATATTTTCCATTAGCGTCACTGGTTACTCCCCGAGAAGTGCCTTTTACAGAAATATTAGCTCCAGGTATGGGAGATTCATCAACTACTGCGTAGATAGTACCTGTAATAATACGGTTGCCAGACTGGGCAAAACTGAGGCTTTGGGAGAGAAATAAAATGCATGCCAGCAACCCTGCTCTCAGTATAACTTTTCTGAGAAAAACTGTTGTTGCCGTAAGACACTCCCTGTCTTTGTAAAATGTAATCATACAATCGTTTTGGGTTTAGATATAGATTATTTTTAGAATAGATATTGATTAGTCAAGACGTTTTTGGGGAATCTTGAGAAATTTTGAACAAAATTCAGTTTTTTTTGTACTTTTTTTATCCGAAAAAACAACCAATTTTCAAACTCAGGGTTTACCCTGAGTTTAGAGAGTGAAGAGTAGAAGAAGTGCCTGAGAAAGGGTATTTTTACAGTTGGGGAATATGGATGGTAACAGAAGTGCCTGAAGAGTTATCATTTTGAAGGATAAGATGTCCCTGAAGATAACTAACTCTTGAACGAATGTTGTACCAGCCACTATTTTCAGGAAGAATGTTGGCATCATCAAAACCTACTCCATTATCTTCCACTGTAAGCGATATAGACTTATTATTGAGAAATATGATTTGTACTAAAATTTCAGTAGCCTGAGCATGTTTAAGAGCGTTGGTCAGCAGCTCTTGTATGATTCGGTAAATCATCAAAGATTTTTCAGGAAGAATCTCAAACTCATCCCCAAAATGTTGAAAAGTAATTTCAGGGTGGGTCTGATAATTTTTAGTCACCAAATCCTGAACAGCCATAATCAAACCAAATTTGGCAAGTGTATTGGGTTGCAGGTTGCCAGAGATATTCCTGACTTCTTTACAGGCATCATCTACCAGATTTATCAATTGTGTAGGCATGGCAACATTTTCTGCCTGCATTTTGATGCGGGAAAGCAACGTTCCCAAGCCGTCATGTAAGTCCTGCGAAATTCTTAATCGTTCAAGCTCCTGCCCATCTATCAGAGCATGCAAAGTTTCAATCTGAAGATTTTTTTTATTTTTTTCAGTTTCAAATTTATTCAGACGCTGGCGGTTGTAATATGCATAAGCCAAAGCTCCTACAATAAATAAAAAGAGTACTATCAGAAGTAAATAAATTTGCTGGCGGGCTTGCAGACTTTGTATCTCGGCATCTGTTAATTTTTTTTGTAATTGTATTTTAACAAGTTGTTCTTTTTGTCTCTCCAGCATCTGATAAGCCTCAAAAGAGCGTATATCGCTTTCAACACTGGAGTTAGAGATATTGTCAGCGGCTATACGAGCCTGGTTTAAGTAATCTATTCCTTTTTCATATTCTTTTTCCATGATATAAGAATATCCTAGTTTAAGCAGGTTTTCACGATGAAGTCCGATAAGATTAGGGCTGGAATTAGTAATCAGACTACTTTCTGTAAGATATTTGATGGCTTCTTTGTTATTGGTCTCTCTTTTGCAAAGCCCTATGTAGTATAGTGATAATGCCTTTAACCATAAAACGTTTTGTTCGTTTGCTATTTTGTAGCTTTTTTCTGCTAACTGGATTGCTTTTTCTTCATCCCCTTTTCTGCCACTCAAATCCGACAGGGCTGCATAAATTCTTCCTTCATTTACACGATTCTGACATTCTTTATTCAATAATAAAGCCCTGTTAAGCATTTGAAAGGCAGTATCAAGCTGATTTTCATGAATGTAAATATTTGCCAGATTTATCAGATGCCCTAATTCACGGTTTTTATATTGATTTCTCCTAAAATAAACTACACTATTGTGCAGGTATTCTTTAGCATACTGACTGAATAAGGGTCTGTCCATAAAATATACTCCCAAACTACCCATTACCTCATAATAATTTACCGAATCTTTAATATTACGAAACAGCTCCATCGAAATCCGATAGTTATTTACAGGAGATTCTTCTGGATCTGTCCAGCTGCCCTGATTTCGGGCATAAGTCTGATATGCCAATGCCAACCCCAGTGTATCTTTACTTTTTTGAAATATTTCTATAAATTTTTTAATTTGTTCGGGCTTATAGTCCAAATCAGGATTGGGATAATGCTTTTGTGCAGATATAAAAGTAACAGAAACACCACAAAGCATGATTGCTATATAAACCCTGTATATTTTTTTCATCATTACAGATTTGAAATAACTATGTTAAAGATATTAATTGTAGATGACCACACAATGTTTGCAGAAGGTATTGCTACTATTCTTGCTCAGGAGCCTGATATTGAAGTAATTGCTATTTGCAAAGATAGTAAAGAACTCTTTTTGCAACTGGAAACCCACCACACTGATATTGTATTACTTGATATTAATCTGGGAAAAGATAATGGGATTGATATTTGTAAACAAATTGTCAATAATTTTCCATTAACCAAAGTGCTGGCTATTTCTATGTATGATGATGAAAGTTTTATTACAAAGATGTTTAAAAGTGGGGCGTTAGGTTATGTATTAAAGAATACGGGACGAGAAGAATTATTAAAAGCAATTCATACAATAGCTCGTGGCGAGATTTATCATGGAGCGGATATTGTAAATATTATTTTTCAGTCAATGAATCATAAAAAAAAGCAGGAGAAAAATTTATTTACCATTCGTTTTACCCGACGTGAAAAGGAAATCCTTGATTTAATTGTTAAAGGATTAACTACCAGGCAAATAGCAGATACTTTGTTTGTAAGTGAAAAAACAGTTGAAACCCATCGGGGAAATCTTCTTACCAAATTTTCAGTAAAAAATGTTGCCGGACTTGTAAAATTAGCCATAGATTATGGGTATGTAGAGTAATCAGTATTTTTAACCTTTTTTCATAAAATCGCTTCCTTCAGGTCATAAATTCATTATATTGGGCAGTTATCTTGTTCTGTTTCCAAACCCCAAGCTGATTTTATGAAAAAAATACTTTTTACTTTTTTTACTTTCTGTGTGCTGGTGATATGTTGTGGTAATTCGGTTTTTGCTCAAGCCGACACCCTTACCATTTACAAAAAAACTACTGCCATGATACCCATGCGGGATGGTGTGAAGTTGTTTACCATGATTCTTACTCCGGTTTACAGCACACAGGCTCTTCCATTTTTAATTACACGTACTCCTTATGGAGCTGACTGGAATGTTAAAGAGAATGTTCCGTTTAGTCTGGCAAGAAGCTCATATCTCTCGGCACTTGCCAAAGGAGGCTATATTTTTATTTTTCAGGATATACGAGGCAAGTACAAAAGTGAGGGAACTATGGAAATTCACCAGCCTGTCATTCACCTTAAACAAAAAAATGCTGTGGATGAAAGCACTGATACCTACGATACTGTGGAGTGGCTTCTGAAAAACCAGAAAAACAATAATGGCAAGGCAGGCATTTTTGGGATCTCGTATCCAGGCTGGCTGGCATTGGCAGGAGCTGTTGATCCACATCCGGCTCTTAAGGCTTCATCAGAGCAGGCTTGTATGGGTGATTTGTTTCTTGGGGACGATTTTCACCACAATGGAGCATTTCGGCTGAGTTATGGATTTGAATATACGTATAGTGTAGAGGGAAGTAAAGAAGGAATAGATTTTCCTTTTCCACAATACGACCTCTTTGACTGGTATCTGCAATTAGGCTCTCTTAAAAATGTAAATGACAAGTATTTTCACAATAAAATTCCTACCTGGAACCATTTTGTAAAAAGTCCGAATTATGATGCTTTCTGGCAGCAAAATTCTACCCTGGGTTATGCCACCCGTGCCGAAATTCCACAACTGCATGTAGGGGGGTATTATGATCAGGAAGACATCAACGGACCACAACTGATGTATAATACCATGGAAAAGCAGGATAAAGCCAATTATAATTTTTTGGTACTGGGTCCGTGGAATCATGGGCAATGGAGTAGGGCAAAAGCCGACAGTTTAGGGAAAATATCATTTGAAAGCAACACCGCAGTCTGGTTTCAGGATTTGCAAAAAAAATGGTTTGATTATTGGCTAAAAAGCCAAGGAGAGGGTAAATTTAGTGAGGCTTATTGTTTTCAGACAGGTAGCAACCAGTGGAAGACCTATACTGCCTGGCCTCCGAAGGAAGCTATACAAACTAATTTATATGCTTCCGAAAACAATAAAGCTACTTTCGATAAACCTGTTGCCACAACTGGTAAAGGTTCGGTAAGTTACATCAGTGACCCTGCCAAACCTATTCCTTACCGTACACAACCCATAGAAGCGACTTATGGCAGAGGCAGTCGCTGGGGAGCATGGCACGTTGAAGACCAACGTTTTGTATCAAGCCGTCCGGATTTGGTAAATTTTAGTACTGATACATTGAAAGTATCCATGACAGTAACAGGTAAAATCACAGCACACATATTTGCGAGTACTACGGGCACAGATGCAGATTTTGTAGTAAAACTGATAGATGTTTATCCTAATTTCGACCCTAAAAATAAAGCTATGAGTGGGTATCAGTTACCAGTAGCAATGGAAGTATTCAGGGGAAGATTCCGAAAAAGTTTTGAAAAACCAGAGCCGTTTATTCCCGGCAAGCCCGAAGAAATTATAATAGACCTGCATGATATTAATCACACTTTTGGAGTTGGTCATAAACTGATGATTCAGATACAAAGCTCCTGGTTTCCGGTTATTGATTTGAACCCACAGAAATTTATCCCTAACATTTTTGAAGCAAAAGAAAGTGATTTTATCAAAGCCGAACACACTATTTATTTCACTCCACAGTATCCTACACATGTAGCTTTGCCTGTCGTTAAGTAAAATAACTAGCCTTTAAGAGCAATATTGCTCTTAAAGGCTAGTTATTTTACTGTGAAATCTGAGACCGTTTGTGCTTCCATCGTTTATGAGACCACAACCAGTCAGCCGGATTTGCCTGTACAGATTTCTCTGCCAGTCTCACATATTTTTCAGTAATGCTTTCTATTGTTTCATTTTGATACGGAGGCATAGAAAGTACTTTTGCCGAAACTTCATAAAATCCTCTTTTCTGGCGTTTCATTTCAATAAAAAAGACAGGATAACCCAACGAAATAGCAATTTTAGCTCCACCTGTATAAAAAGCAGTATCCTGATTCAGGAAGTCAGACCAGTAAGCCGTTTCCGGAGCAGGGGTTTGGTCAGCCACTAGAGCAATGGTACGGGTAATATTCTTGCGTGTTACGAGACTTCGGGGAACTTGTTGCATGGGCAGCATAAAACTTCCAAAACGTCCTCGTATACCAAGCATCAGCTTATCAAAAAACTTGTTGGTAAGAGGTTTATATACACCATCGGCTACCCCTTCCAGTCCAAGTTCTGCTCTTACCAAAATCCACTCCCAGTTACACTGGTGTGAGGTCATGGCTATTATACTTTGACCCTGTAAAAGTTGCTGATTGAGTAAATCAAAGTTTTTGAGAGCTACTCTTTTACTAAGTTCTTTTTCAGAAATAGTTAAGGTTTTCAGACTTTCAACAATAATATCGGTAAGGTTTCTATAAAAAGAGCGTCTGATGGTTTTAAGTTCTTTTTCAGATTTTTCAGGAAAAGCATTTTTCAGGTTTTCCCATACTACCGATTTTCTATAGCCAATGATATAAAAAGCAATGCAATACAGTACATCACTGATAAAATAAAGTACAAAGAATGGCAGTCTGGAAAAAAGACGGAAAAAAAACATCAGATTTTTTTGATTTGAAAAGAAATAAAACAGAAAAATCCTAAAAGTTTCTGAGTTGCTTCTTTTGCAGAAATAAGCGATAATTTTGCCAAATTTCAGATTTCAAAATACAATAATCAAATTCCATAATGAATCTTCTCACAGAACTGCATTATTTGCCTAATCTGGCATATTTTACAGCTTTAATTCAGGCTGAAACCATTATGATAGAGGCTTGTGAAAATTACCAGAAACAAACCTATCGCAATCGTTGCTACATTCTGGGAGCCAATAAAACAGAAATACTCACAATTCCTGTGAAGCATCTTGCTGAAAAACAATCTGTAAAAGAAGTAGAAATTGATTATAACCAACGCTGGTTGCCAGTACACAAGCGTGCTATTGCTTCAGCTTATGGGAAAGCTCCATTTTTTGAAGAATTTTTCCCACTTTTTGAACAGGAGTATGACAAAAAGTATAGATTTCTGTTCGACTTAAATATGGGTTTACTGACAAGATGTCTGTATTGTATGCAAGTGAAAAAAAAAATTATGTTTACAGATAAGTATAACATTTTGCCCGAAAATGGCTATTTTGACCTCAGAAATCATATTATTCCCGGAAAGGAAGATAGGTCAGTTGAAATTTATAAGCCTTATCCCTATTCACAGATGTTTGGCAGAGAATTTGTTTCTAATCTCTCAGTAATAGATTTATTATTTGCCGAAGGAAATTTTGCTATTGAAATACTTTCAAAATCTTTTAATTCCAAAACAGAACGCTGAACAATTTCTACTTTAATAATGTTTGTTAAATAATTGTAAAGAAAATCCGGGAATTTTAGTTGAAACTTCAAAATATTCAATATATTTCCACCGTAAGAGTTTAATCGGGCTACAGTTGGTAACATACACTATTTAATACAAGAAAATCTTAGAAGTTTACTATCGGTCATTTATAATCTTGTTACCTGAATAAAATCTTTTCAATATTTACAAAAGGAGGACCAAACCGTATAAATAAATACGAAAGAGGATTTACGAAATATATATAATAATGAGTCGTAATTCTGAAAAAATCGTATAAGTGAGTGTACTACCAGTAATGTAGTACATACCAGAAAAAATAAAAACATAATTCTCAATTCGTAGATTTAATTATGGATGCAAAATTTTCAAACAGGGTCAAAGAAGTAATTGCCATGAGCCGGGAAGAAGCTCTCCGGTTGGGGCATGATTATATCGGCACAGAACATCTGATTTTGGGCATGATACGGGAAGGAGAAGGAGTGGCTATCAGCCTGCTCAAAAAAGTAGGAGTTGCTTTAGATGAGCTACGTTCTACTATTGAGCAACTTACCAAAGGAACAGCCACATTTAATATTAAAAATTTGGCTAATATCCCTCTGACCCGTCAGTCTGAGAAAGTTCTCAAAATTACTTATCTGGAAGCCAAGTATTTTAAATCTCAGGTAATAGGTACCGAGCATTTACTGCTGGCTATTCTGCGTGATGAGGATAACCTGGGAACTCAGATTCTTCACAAATTCGATGTTAATTATGACATGGTAAAAGAAATGCTGGAATACCACACTTCTAATCCGAGGGCAGATGCAGAAGCGGACAATGATGATGATGAAAATCGGGGGATGTTTGGGGGTAATAATCCGGGTGGTGGAACAGGACGTGAACAAAAACAGGGAAATGAAAAATCTCGTACGCCTGTGCTTGACAACTTTGGCAGAGATCTTACAAAACTTGCCGAAGCAGGTCGTCTTGACCCGATTGTAGGTCGAGAAAAAGAAATTGAGCGTGTTGCTCAGATTTTGTCTCGTCGTAAGAAAAATAATCCGATTCTTATTGGAGAACCAGGTGTTGGTAAAACAGCTATTGCTGAAGGTTTGGCTTTGCGTATTGTTCAGAAAAAAGTATCACGGGTGCTTTTTGGTAAAAGAGTGGTAACCTTAGATTTAGCTTCTCTGGTTGCCGGAACCAAATATCGTGGTCAGTTTGAAGAACGTATGAAAGCTGTGATGAACGAACTGGAAAAATCTCCCGAAGTGATTCTCTTCATCGATGAATTGCATACAATTGTAGGAGCAGGAGGGGCTTCTGGGTCACTAGATGCTTCTAATATGTTTAAACCTGCACTGGCTCGGGGCGACATACAATGTATAGGTGCTACTACTCTTGACGAATATCGCCAGTATATTGAAAAAGATGGGGCTTTGGCAAGACGTTTTCAACTGGTAATGGTAGATGCTACTTCTGTGGAAGAAACGATTGAGATATTAACCAATATCAAAGATAAGTACGAAGAACATCACCATGTTGATTATACCAAAGAAGCAATTGAAGCTTGCGTAAAAATGTCTGACCGTTATATTTCAGACCGATTCCTTCCAGATAAAGCCATTGATGTATTGGACGAAGTAGGTGCCAGAGTACATATCAGTAATATCTCTGTTCCAAATGATATTCTGAAACTTGAAGAGCAGATTGAGAATATTAAAAGGGAGAAAAATCAAGTAGTTAAAAATCAGCGTTATGAAGAAGCAGCCAGTTTGCGTGATAAAGAAAAACGACTGATTGACCAGCTCGAACGTGCCAAACTTGCTTGGGAAGAAGAAACCAAATCAAAACGCTATGCTGTTACAGAAGATAATGTGGCGGAAGTAATAGCCATGATGACAGGTATTCCTACCAAACGTATAGCTCAGAATGAAGGTCAAAAACTGTTGAGTATGGGTGAAGAACTCAAAGGCAAAGTAATTGGTCAGGAGCAGGCTATTGCTAAACTGGTGAGGGCTATCCAACGCACCAGAGTGGGATTGAAAGATCCCAAAAAGCCTATAGGTTCTTTTGTATTTCTCGGACCAACCGGTGTAGGAAAAACTGAACTTGCGAAAGTATTGGCTACTTATCTTTTCGACAAAGAAGACTCTTTGGTTAGAATTGATATGAGTGAATACATGGAGAAATTCTCAGTTTCGAGACTTGTAGGAGCTCCTCCAGGATATGTGGGTTATGAGGAAGGTGGACAACTTACTGAAAAAATTCGTCGTAAACCATACTCTGTAATTTTGCTGGATGAAATTGAAAAAGCTCACCCGGATGTATTTAACTTGTTGTTACAGGTTTTAGATGACGGTATCCTGACCGATGGATTAGGAAGAAGAGTTGATTTCCGAAATACAATCATCATCATGACTTCTAATATCGGAGTTAGAGATTTGAAAGATTTTGGTGCTGGTATTGGATTTTCTACCAAGAGCAAGAATGATAGTAGTGAAGAAATCATGAAATCAACCATTCAAAATGCTTTACGTAAAGCATTTTCGCCAGAGTTTCTGAATCGTTTGGATGATGTAATTGTATTTAATAACCTTGACAGAGAAGCCCTTCACAAAATCATTGATTTGAGTCTTGGTAAACTGTTTGCACGTCTTACCAATCTGGGTTATAAAATAGAACTAACTGACAAAGCCAAAGATTTCTTATCAGATAAAGGATATGATCCACAGTATGGAGCCAGACCTTTAAACAGAGCTATTCAGAAATATCTGGAAGATCCGGTAGCTGAAGAAATTCTAAAAGGGGAAGCCAAAGAAGGTGATACCATTCAGGCTGATTATCCGGGAGAAGGAGAGTCCTTGATTATCAAAGTTTTGAGTAAACAAGAGGCTTAGTTTAGATGATAATTATAAAAAACAGCAGACTTATTAAGATAGTAAGTCTGCTGTTTTTTTATGGATTTTCAAAAAAAGAATTTATCTGTATTTTCTAAAAAACTAACTTTGAGGCAGATTTTACAAATATCACTTTTTGATGAACCAAGAGCCTAATATCACCCCTTCCGAGAAAAAGAAAGACAATTTACAAGCCGTTTATCTGGAATGGCTTCGAAAACAATATTCTGATGAAGTTCAGAAAATGAGCCAGACAGAATTGCTTGCTAAATTATCTGAACTAAGAAGAACTAAACAATAACAGACTATACTTCGTAAATGGGAAAATAAAAGCCGAAAAATACAGAAAATACATTTCATGAAAATTTATGAATAACTTGACATCTCAAAGTTGATTTTCGGCTTTTTTAAATAATATGCCCATGAAATTTCTCAGCCAAGACCTCCAAAAATATCGTAGTCGAGTAGATGAACTTGTAAAAGACCTCCATAATCTTTCTATACTTATTGGTCATGAAGAGTTAAAACAGACACTGTCAGAGCTGCGTAATCGAATTAATGAACCTTTTATGTTTGTGATAGTAGGAGAGGTAAAGGCTGGTAAAAGTAGTTTTATCAATGCCCTGCTGGATACAGGGCAGGAGATTTGTAAAGTATCACCTGCTCCAATGACGGATACTATTCAACAAATTTTGTATGGCGAAAACGAAGAGACTGTTTTTATTACCAAGCATCTTAAAAAGCTATATTATCCGATAGATATTCTTAAAGAAATTGCTATTGTAGATACGCCTGGAACCAATACCATTATAGCAGAGCACCAGCATATTACTGAAAATTTTATACCTGCATCTGACCTGATTGTATTTGTCTTTGAAGCCAAAAATCCTTACCGGCAATCTGCCTGGGATTTTCTGGATTTTATTCATACCGAGTGGCGGCGGAAAGTAATTTTTGTATTACAGCAAAAAGATTTGATGAGTGCTGAAGATTTGGCTATAAATGAAAAAGGTGTTTCGGAATATGCTCAGAAAAAAGGAATAGTTTCTCCTTTGATTTTTTCGGTTTCTGCAAAAGATGAACTGGAGGGCAAAACCTATGAATCGTGTTATGTACCCCTGCGAGAATATATCAGACATAATATTACAGGTGGCAAGGCTCCGTTACTCAAACTGGAAAACAATATCGAAACATCTATTAATATTACAGAACGTATTGCCAAAGGTCTTGATGAGCGTAAAGCCCAGTTTAATGCTGATACAGATTTTAGAAAAGATATTCGCCATACACTTGACAATCAACAGCTTAAATCTGAGAAACAAGTTGATATTCTCGTAGAAAACTTGCTTGCTGGTTTCGATAAGATTACACAGCGAACAGAACGTGAATTAGATAACCAACTATCTTTTTTTACGCTTTTTGCACAAACTTTTAAATCTATCTTTTCTAAAAAAGATTCTCCTAAAAACCGCCTTCAGGATTTATTGACCAATCTGGAAACTGAGCTTTCGGCAGATCTTCGCAACCGACTTAATTCTGGGGTAAATGACATTGCCGACAGCATTCAGCAAATGGCTAAAATGATTGATTTGAAAATCAAAACTTCACAGACTATTCTCAAAGATGACCACGATATTTTTGCTGACATAGCTGAAAGACGTACTCATATTTTGCGAGATTTACAGGAAGCTTTTGCCAGTTTTCTTAACCGAACCGAAAATTTTACCAGTGCTGATTTATTTGATGAAAATAAAGCCATTGCCCCTAATATTGCTACCGGAAGTGGATTAGCAGTGGTTGGGATTGTGCTGGCAGTGGTTACCAAAGGTATGGTGTTAGATGTTACAGGCGGCATACTTACCGGAATAGGAATACTCTTCGCAGGGGTAACTATGGGTGTAAGCAGAAATAAAATATTAAAAGGCTATCGCACAGAAATCGAAAAAGGCAGAGCTAAGATGGAAGAAGAAGTAAATGATAAACTCAAGACATATATTTCTACTATCAAAAGAAAAATAGAAAGTAACTTTTTGTCATTTGATGCCATGCTTGAAAATGAAAAGCAACAGATAGAAATATTGGATACGACATTTAAAGGAATAGATGAAAGATTGCAAATTCTGAAACAGGAAGTAGGCGGTCTAACTAATTGATTTAATTATCCTGTATTTTTGCATCATATATAAACTATATTCCGTTTATAAAAACTCTGAAACAAAAATTCAGAGTTTTTATTTTTTGCCATTACTTTGCACATTTGCTGTCTGTAAAATATTATTTTGTACCCATGTTTTTTTCTATTTTGCTTATACTTGTTCCTGTAATAGCCCTTTTTTCGTATGGCAGAGCATTTATGGCACTAAGTCGCATGCAATTGCTTACTTCTAACTACTGGAAAGAAAATGGTATAGAAAACATTTTACTCCCTTTCTTATGGATAATGTTGATGGCAGGAGGCATCGGTTTGCTCTTTAATCAGCCCTGGGCAAAGCTGGAATTACATCTTACATTGCTGTTGCTGCTTGCATTTACATGGATTTCAGGTATTTGGCAAATCTGGAAGCTCAATATTATTTTACGTAAGGGTGGAGAAGCAAAAAATAGTATCTCCAAGTTTAATCTTGAAATTCTTCAGAAAACCGGACTCTCTTTTTTTGACCCGCAACGCATTAATAATTTTGCCCGTCGGGAAAGTAATTTTTTTATCAGTGAAACTGACCCCGAAGATACTGATAATGAAGATATAGAAAAAAGTAAACTGGACGCTCATGTACGCAAGCATTTTCGGAAACAGATTATTGCTGCTATAATCAATGCTATTTTGGCAACCGGACTTATTGGCTTGACCTGGTGGAGACTGGAATAAAACTCATAGCCCAAATCCAAATCGCATAGCAAAACGGTTATAAGTAAGATTTTCCTGCACTTTTGAGGTATTAGAATAGGCTGTTTCAATAACAGATTTTTGGGAATGATGCCCTAAGCTAAAATAAAAAAAGGTTTTTTCCCCAGCTTTTACCTTAAGACCTGCTCCAATCCCAAATGTATATCCTGGTGAGTAAGAAGTTGTTATCCAATTGTTATCAGAGGAATTTTTGGTAAGGTTAAAGCCATGACCGTAGTTTATAAAGTAAAATGGTCTTACACTGCCACTTCTTGTGAAATCTCCTCGTACAGAAAGAAAAACAGGTGCAAAAATTTGTCTTGAATATACATCTATGCCTATGCCGGCACCTATCTGAAAAAAATGCCCAACCTTGTACCCGTTTATGGTTTGAAAAGACAAACCTGTTGTATTGAGAATAGAATTACTGTTATCAGTAGTGTTGGTAACAAGTAAACCCAATTCGGTATTATGAAAATAATGACCTGCTTCTGATGGAGTATTCTGTTTTTTGTCTGAACCCAGTTCCCGGATTTCACTATTATGAAACACAAATGTATCTCCGGAGGAAGTAGTAATTTTTACGGAATCGGCAGTTCCCGTGGCTTTTCCTCGCAAAACCCAGCCATTTTTAAGATAGAGTACGTCTTGCTTTTTTTGTGCAAAAACACTGCTGCAAAACAGAAATAAACAGAATAGTAGAAACTTCTGGAAGAGAGAACAGGTCATAAGTTTATGATTTTCTCTGAATGACCCAATATCTTCTTCAAAGGTTGCAACCTCTTTAGTTTACTTAGAAAGATGGACAAGGATTATATCGGCGACGCTTAGATGGAGAGCCTTTCTCTGGATTATACCATTCAAGTATTAATGAAATTTCATGTGCCCCACCCGTAGAGACTCCCAGTTTGGAAACAGTTACATCATAGCTGTATCCTACTGAAAGTCCTTTGTATTTAAAACCTGCCAGAGCTACTAAAGCATCGTGGTTATTGATGCCAGTAACTCCTCCTAAACCTGGAATAGGCAATCCCCGATACCATGCACCCAACACCAGTGGCTCAAGAGTAAGATAAGCTCCTGCATCTGCCTGCATAAATTGTCCCTGTCTTTTGAAAAGTAAAGCTGGTGTAATACTTCTTTCGGGTCCGGTTTCATTACTTGCCAAACCTCTCCTGCTTTCTGTATTCAAAGGTATTTTCCATCCGGTATGTACTGTTATTTTCATGGGCAGAGGGTCTCTGCCACCGCCTACAAAATTCTGATTAGGTCGGGTAAGGTGATGAACTGAGCCTCCTATATAAAAACGATTGTTATATAGCATAAAACCGGTACCTACATCCGGATAACGCCTTACCTGTGTACTAAATGGTTCTGTGAGCGGTCCGGAAAAAGATTGAGTGGCTTGATTCCATTGTGAACCGAAAGTAAGTGCTGCATAGTTAATGTTGCGTTGTACATAAGCTCCTTCTATACCAAAACGGGCTGTAAATTCACGATTCAGCTTGAACTGGTAAGCATACTGAAGTGTAACATTCAGCGAATTAATTTTTCCAACGGATTGCTGGTCATTCATTACCTGTAACCCTACACCACTGTTTATTCGGTCAAAATAATAATCAAAAGAAGCTGCGTAGGTTTGATATTGGGCAGAGAGAGCAGGCCACTGATAGCGATAATTTAATACTACTCTTGGCACCAAAGCTGAACCTGCCATTGCAGGACTTTGATACAATGGATTGGCATAAAACTGTGAAAACTGTGGATCTTGTGCCTTCGCCGTTAAAACACTTAAAGTAAATATGATAATAAATATTTTTTTCATAGAAATTGTGTTAATCAAAATGCCTGTTTATTTCGTTTTCCAAGAAATGAGAAATAAATATTTAAGAGGTATAGATTTGTATAATTTGAGAAACATTTTTTCTAAAAAAACTTATTAATGTTTCTAATTCATTAGTGGTTAAATTAAAATTATCTGGTTTTATCTTATTTAAAGCAATTATTTCCAGAGCATATATTGTATCTTCTATATCTTTTATGTCTGAGGTAATACCATCCAAATCAAAGCAGCCTTTACATTCATTCCACTCTTCAAGGATTTGTATATATTTCTGATTACTTCTTTGCCAGTTTTCAAACATTTCATTAGCTAACCAATCAAACTCAAACCTGGTCATTTTATAAATGTTTTTCTGATTGGCTGTTTGAAATATCACTTCATCACCTTCATAAGCAAAATATATTGGTTGATTTATTCTGGCAGTCTTATACTCATAATCATACATGACTCAGTATAGCTATTAGGATTATTTAATAAAGATAGTATACGCTCTAACAAGAACGACTTCTTTGCCCGAAAATTACGAGTAAATACTGATTTTTCAATATTTCAGATAATTCTCAGGTTAGGCTCTTTCTGCCATTCACCATTTCTTTATTCCATTTGTCAGGATTATTATAAAATTCTTACCAAGTACCTTGCTTTGCATAGTACCTTGTTATTATCTTTGTATTGTAAGTTTAGCCCCCTAACCCCTGAAGGGGGAATAAAAAACAGACCCTGAAAGGGAAATCCTTTCAGGATAGCTGTTACCAGATTCTTAGGGGTTTTTAATATAACAATTCACTATGAATGTAGAGAACACACAGGTGCAGATGCGGAAAGGGATTTTAGAGTTTTGCGTGCTGCACATTATTTCAAGAGGAGAAGTTTATGCGTCAGATATGCTGACAGAACTCACAGAAGCTCGTATTATGGTGGTAGAAGGCACTCTTTACCCTTTGCTCACCCGCCTGAAAAATGCAGAGCTACTTGATTATAAATGGGTTGAATCAAGCTCTGGTCCACCACGAAAATACTACACACTTACTGAAAAGGGGAGAGGTTTTTTAAAGGAGTTGGAAAAAACCTGGAATGAACTGGTAGAATCTATGAATCAGATTATGCACCAGTCCAATGGAAAAACAGATAGTTATGCTTCAGGTTTTAACCTGAAAAAAGATACAGACATTCCGCCAGCTAATGAGGGTGAAACACAGACCTTAAAATTCTAATCTTCTTAACAGAAATCCGGTTTTTTCCGGCTTCGAAAACCAAGACTAACACTTAAAAACATGAAAAAGACAATCAGTATCAATATAGCTGGTATTGTATTTTATATAGAAGAAGACGGGTACGATAAACTGAATGCCTATCTTACTTCCATTCAACAATATTTTGCCAATTACGAAGGCAATAAAGAAATTATCGAAGACATAGAGAATCGAATTGCAGAGATTTTTTATGCCAAAATTACCCCTTCCAATCAGGTAATTACGCTGGAAGATGTAGAAGCTTTAATTGCTACTATGGGAACAGTAGCTGATTTTGAGGCTGCAGAAACCGAAGAAACTACGAACAGAAATAATTCGCAGACTTCTGGGCAAAACACTTATAATACCCATAAAACAACAAATTCAGGAGAATTTACCGGATATTCTTCATCACGACAATTGTTTAGAGATGAGAAAAGAAAAGTATTGGGCGGAGTTTGTACCGGACTGGCTCATTATCTGAGAATAGACCCGGTATGGGTAAAACTTATTTTTGTGCTTGGAACTCTGGCTTATGGCTCATTTCTTATCTTGTATGGTATTTTATGGATAGCTGTGCCAGGTAGTATGACTTTGGAAGAAGATACCAAAGTCAAAAAATTCTTCCGTAACCCTGAAAATAAAGTAATTGGAGGAGTCATAGGTGGAATTGCTTCATACTTTGGTGCAGAACCCAATGCTGTAACTTTAATGCGGGTTTTCTGGGCAGCCAGTGTTTTATTTTTTGGTTTTGGTTTACTGGCCTATATCATTTTGTTTCTGATAACGCCAGAAGCCAAGACTATTACCGAAAAAATGCAGATGCAGGGAGAACCAGTTACTCTTTCAAATATTGAAGAAAATATCAAAAGAACTATCAATGAGCCTACTTCTGATAAAGAAAGCACGCTGGCAACTGTTTTGTTGTTTCCTTTTCGGATAATAGCACAGGTTTTTAAAGCCCTGGGTCCGGTGGCTGGTTATGTGGTAGGATTATTCCTGATTTTGGTAGCAGTATCTGTAATTCTACCTTTATTTACAGCTTTCGGTACCGTTCTGGGATTCTGGCATACTCCCTGGATGCATTTTGCAGGTATCCCTCCGGAATTTGTAAAAAACAGCATTCCGGTTGTGCCTGCCCTTTTCGGACTTTTGGCAACTGTTATTCCTTTCTTCTTTTTTATTTTTTTGGGTGTGCTGATTATTACACGTAAAAATCTGGTAACCCGTACAACTGCTCTTGTACTGGTAGGACTCTGGATTTTATCACTTGTGGGTTTAGGAGTTAGTGTCCCCCAGTTTTTTTATGACTTTAAACGCAGTGACATAGTAGAAAAATCTCAAAATCTGGCTTCTGATGGCAAAGTGTTATACCTGACAGCCAAATATGCCGGAAATGAAGACTATGGGAAAACAAATTTGACAATTAAAGGATATGAGGGAAATGTGCCTAAACTGGTTCAGAAATTTGAAGCTCAGGGAAGAACACGTGAAGATGCCCAACGTAATGCTCAAATGATAGAATATAAATTTGTGCAACAAGATTCAGTAATTACGTTTAATACAAATTTTGATTTTAAAGAAGATTTTAAATTTCGTGCACAAAGGCTTAAAATGATTCTTTATGTGCCTTATAATCAGAAGTTTATGGTTTCTGATATTTTTGAAACCGAATTGTTGGATAATGGTAACATACAACCAGAAAAGGTATATCAGTTTATAGCTCAGAAAGGATTAAACTGCGTTTCTTGTCCTGATAATGAAAAAAATGATAGCAGTGAGCCTGCCATTACATCTGACTCAATTTCTGAAAGTGGCGATTTTGAAAATATTGAAGTTTCAGGAGCTTTTGAGGTAGAAATCCGTAAAGGTGACAAACATTCGGTAAAATTACAGGATGAAAAATATCGTGACAAGGTAGATATTTTAACAGAAGGAAATACTTTAAAAATAAGCTATAATGAAGAGGAATTCTGGCGAAAATTTAACCACAAAAGACGTATTAAAATAAAAATAACTTTGCCTGAATTAAAGGATTTGGATCTTACAGGTGCTACCAAAGCTGAAGTAAGTGGATTTAGTAATACAGACGATATGAATATTGCATTAACCGGAGCCTGTGATGCTGAAGTAAGTTGCCATACTTCTCATATGAAAGTAAATGTAACCGGGGCATCCAAGCTCAGATTATCGGGAACTGCCAGTCACATGGAAGTTGATGTAACCGGAGCATCTCATCTGGATGCATTTGATTTTCAGGCAGAAGAAATAAATGCAGAAGTTTCCGGAGCCAGTCATGCCAATGTCTATGCCAGCAAAGTCTTGAATGCCGATGCTAATGGGGCCAGTCATTTGCGTTATAAAGGTGACCCTAAAGATGTAAAGACAGATGTAGGAATGGGAGGGTCAGTAAGTCGTGACTAAAAAAACAGCATAAAATAAAACTCAGGCAGGAGGCATGCCAAACCCTTTACTAAGGTTGTCATACCTCCTGCCTTGATTTGTCTTCTTTGGGGCTAAAAATAAAATTACTATCTTTGCCATACTGTTCACTGTTCCGGTTTAATATGTCAGACATTGCCATAAAAGTAGAAAATCTTTCAAAATTATATCAGATAGGTAGTCAGAAGTCAGGTTCTTTAAAAGAAACGCTTTCCAGTACATTTAAAAGCATTATTGGTAATAAAAAATCACATGCTACGGAAGATTTCTGGGCACTACAGGATATCAATTTTGAAATCAGGCAGGGAGAAGCAGTTGGCATTATAGGTAAAAACGGGGCAGGAAAAAGTACACTTCTTAAAATACTTTCCCGTATTACAGAACCTACCACCGGACGTATAGAAATTAACGGACGGGTTTCTTCACTTTTAGAAGTAGGTACAGGTTTTCATCCGGAGCTTTCCGGCAGAGAAAATATTTTTTTGAATGGCACCATTCTCGGCATGAGTCGTCGTGAAATCAAAGCTAAATTTGATGAAATTATAGATTTTTCGGGAGTAGAGAAATTCATAGATACACCTGTAAAGCATTATTCTTCAGGTATGTATGTAAGACTCGCTTTTGCTGTAGCAGCCCACTTAGAGCCTGAAATCTTAATCATTGACGAAGTGCTTGCCGTAGGAGATGCTGAATTTCAGAAAAAATGTTTGGGTAAAATGAGTGAAGTAGCAGGTAAAGGCAGAACTGTACTGTTTGTTAGTCATAATATGACAGCAGTTGAATCTCTTTGTACAAGTTGTGTATATCTTAAAAGTGGTCAAATATTTTTTACAGGTAGTGTATCAGATACAGTAGAAAAATATTTGAATACTGAGAATAAAAATGTAGCCCATCAGGAATTTAACCCGCCTGTAGGGGATGCTGTAGCCAAGTTGATTTCTTGCAGGCTGGAAGATGAGTCAGGAAATGTATCTAATTTTTTTGATATGAAAGAAAGCATTTCAGTCAGAATCAGCTACCAGATTTCTCAGGAAGGTTTTTCACCATTGCCCAATATTCATATTTATACGATACAGAATGAATGTGTATTTGCAAGTGTCAGCGAGACAGATACTACTTCATCTTTAACGGGTCTCCACGAATGTATTGTACAGATACCTTCCAAGCTGCTTAATGATGGTATTTATCTTGTGAGAATTGCCTGTACTACCATGCAGAGCGTTACAATACACTTTGATATACCAGAAGTACTTACCTTTGAAGTCCGGGAAAATCTTAATGAAAGAGCAAATGAATTTAAGGGTAAGATGCCTGGACTGATACGTCCCCAACTTTTCTGGAAACATTCTTTAGAAACAACCTATTCCATACAATCATAATGAAAGTTGTTATTTTTGCCGGAGGCTTGGGAACAAGAATTTCCGAAGAAACCGAAATCCGTCCAAAGCCAATGGTAGAGATAGGGGGCAAACCTATCATCTGGCATATTATGAAGATTTATGAATATTATGGCTTTAATGAGTTTATTATCTGTCTGGGTTACAAAGGATATATAATTAAAGAGTATTTTATGAATTATTACCTTCATAATTCAGATGTTACCATAGAGTTGAATAATAATAACATAGATGTCCATTACTCCAATACAGAGTCATTTAAAGTGACACTTGTAGATACTGGTTTGAATACAAAAACAGCCGGAAGACTCAAACGAGTTCAGGAATATATAGGAGATGAGGATTTTATGCTGACTTACGGAGATGGAGTATCAGATATAAATCTTAAAAAACTCTTAGAATTTCATAAAATGCACCAGAAGATAGCTACTGTAACCGCTATACAACCGGAAGCCAGATTTGGAGGAATGCAGATAGGTGAAAATAATGAAATAACGGCTTTTAGGGAAAAACCTAAGGGTAACGTATGGATTAATGGAGGTTTTTTTGTTTTAAGACCAGAGGTTTTTCAATACTTGCAAAGTGAGGATATCGATAATATTATGTGGGAAGATGCACCACTTGAATCTTTGGCGAGAGATAATCAGTTTATGGCATACAAACATGATGGATTTTGGAAATGTATGGATGCATTGAGAGATAAAATAGAATTGGAAATGCTCTGGAATAATCATAATGCTCAGTGGAAAATATGGAAATAAACCAGATGCAGCTTTTTGGCGGTATTTATAAGGATAAAACTATTCTTGTTACAGGGCATACTGGTTTTAAAGGCTCCTGGCTGGCTTTTTGGTTGCAGAAACTTGGAGCCAATGTAGTGGGATATGCTCTGGAACCTGAAAGTGCTTTTGCTCATATCAATTTGCTTAGCTTGCCTGTTGTTTCATATCATGGAAATATCTTGGATCGTGATAAACTACAACAAGTTTTTATATCCCATCAACCAGATTTACTCTTTCACTTAGCTGCCGACCCCTTGGTTCGGGAATCTTATCGTAATCCCGTAAAAACTTACGAAACCAATGTGATAGGAACACTGAATGTGTATGAAGCAGCCAGAAGTTGTAAAAACCTGTCAGGAATTGTAAGTATAACCACAGATAAAGTATATGAAAACCAGGAATGGACATGGGGTTATCGGGAAAATGATACATTAGGTGGCTATGACCCTTACAGTGCATCAAAGGCTTGTGTAGAAATAATGAGTGCGTCTTATCGCAATTCCTTTTTGCAAGACAAAAATATGTTGCTTTGTACAGCTCGTTCAGGTAATGTAGTGGGAGGAGGAGACTGGGGACATGAAAGGTTGATACCTGATATGATGAGAGCTGTTTTGAAGCAGGAAAAAGTAATGATTCGTAATCCTAAATCAGTTCGTCCCTGGCAACACGTATTAGACCCGCTGGCAGGTTATCTGCAACTTGGACAGCAACTTTTAGAGAAGAAATCTGAATATGCAACGGCATGGAATTTTGCTCCTGCAATTTCGCAGAATATAGAAGTAAATGAAGTTTTGAATCTGGCAAAATCAAAGTGGGGAAAAATAGAATTTGAGTATGAAATCTCACGGGAGAACTTTCATGAAACCAGAATTCTGAAACTGGATAATACCAAAGCTATTTCGGAATTACAATGGAAGCCTGTATGGAACATATACCAAACCATAGAAAATACAGTAGAATGGTATAGGCAGTGGATTGAAAAAAAAGAAGTAATTACAGAAATGCAACTTCAGTGCTATATAAATGATGCTTGTAATGCTAATGCAGGCTGGTCTGTGCAGGCATAAAAGAAAGAAAAAATGTTGTTTACTGAAACATATCTTAAAGGAAGTTTTTTAATAGCTCCTAAAATATTTGAAGATAATAGGGGGATATTTCATCGAATTGTTTGTAAAAATATATTCGAAGAAAACGGGCTTAACGGAAATTTTGTTCAGATAAATCACTCCCGAAATTTTCATAGAGGAACCGTCAGAGGATTGCATTTTCAAAAGCCACCATTTTCTGAAAATAAGCTGGTAAAGTGCATAAAAGGCAAAGTACTAGATGTAATAGTTGATATCCGAAAAAACTCGGTAACTTTTGGAAAATGGTTTTCAACGGAACTTTCTGCTGAAGAAAACAACATGATATATATTCCGGAAGGTTTTGCTCATGGTTTTCAGACTCTGGAAGATGAATCAGAAATATTATACTTTCACACACAATTTTATACACCCGAAGCAGATGCTGGTTTGAGATATAATGACCCTTTTTTAAATATAAAATGGACATTGCCGGTATCTCAGATTTCTGACAAAGATGCTTCTCATGCTTTAATTGATAACAATTTTCAAGGGATAACACTATGAATTGCAGGTTTTGTAATAATCCTCTCAATCATTTATTTATAGATTTGGTCAATAGTCCACCGTCTAATGCTTTTCTAAAAAAAGAGCAACTCAACGAGCCGGAAGTATTTTATCCATTAAATGTATTTGTATGTTCAGAATGCTTGCTGGCACAAGTGCCTGAATACAAAAAAGCTGTTGAAATTTTTGACAATGAGTATGCTTACTTTTCTTCTTTTTCGCAAAGCTGGCTGGCACATAGTCGCCAGTATGTAGAAAAAGTAAGTGAGCTTTTTAGTCTTAATGCTCAGTCTCTGGTTATAGAAATAGCATCTAATGATGGTTATCTCTTGCAGTATTTTCAAGAAAAACAAATACCTGTGCTGGGGATAGAACCCACACTAAATACTGCCGAAGTAGCCCGTAAAAAAGGTATTGACACACTCAATGAGTTTTTTGGAGTACAAATTGCTGAAAAGCTGGCAGCAGAAGGTAAAAAAGCTGATTTGTTATTAGGTAATAATGTGTTGGCTCATGTACCCGATATTAATGATTTTGTAAAAGGAATGAGTATTGTGCTCAAGAAAGAAGGTATTATTACAATGGAGTTTCCTCATCTACTGCAACTCATTGAGCACAATCAGTTTGATACGATTTACCATGAGCATTTCTCTTACTTTTCATTGTATGCTGTAAGAAAAATTTTTGAAGCCCATAATCTTACTCTTTTTGATGTAGAAGAACTTTCAACACATGGAGGCTCGCTGCGAATTTATGCCAGACATACTACCAATAATACCATACCAGTAAAAGAAAGCATTGCCACATTGCTGAATAAAGAAGAAAATGCTGGTTTAGCTTCCCTTACAGGTTATCATGGTTTTCAGGAAAAAGCTGATAAAATCAAAACCGATTTAATTGAATTTTTGATTCGTCAAAAACAAGATAATAAAACTGTAGTAGCCTATGGAGCTGCCGCCAAAGGCAATACACTGCTTAATTATTGTGGCATAAAGAAAGATCTTCTGGCGTTTGTGGTTGATAAATCTCCATATAAACAAAATAAATTTTTACCAGGGGGCCACATTCCGGTTTTGCATGAAGATGCTATACGTAACCTTAAACCTGATTATGTATTAATACTACCTTGGAATATAAAAGAAGAAATTACTGAACAATTGAGTTATATTAAAGCATGGCAGGGTAAATTTGTGGTGGCGATACCTGAATTAAAAATACTTGACTGATGGCTAATTTTTTTCATGAGACGGTATCAATTGCTTCTATGGTATCTATAGACGTTTCGTCAAGAGGAACACATACTTATATAGGGGCTTATAGCGTAATTGATGATTTTGTAAAAATAAAGCATGTCGGAGGTAATGGTGATATAAGGATGGGAGAATATGTATATCTTAATTCGGGTACAGTTCTTTATTCGGGCAATGGTATTACTATGGGAAGTCACATACTGGTAGGCCCAAATTGTAACCTTGTGCCTGTTAATCATGCGTACTCACAAAAAGATAAATTAATGCGTTTGCAGGGTTTTAAGTCATCTAAAGGTGGAATTGTCATTGAAGATGATGTCTGGCTGGGTGCAAATGTGACTCTATTAGATGGAGCTCATATCAAAAAAGGTTGTGTAATTGGAGCAGGCTCTGTAGTAAAAGAAGTGACGGAAGAATATGGTATTTATACCGGAAATCCTCTCAAGCTGATTGCTTACAGAGATAAATAAAAAATTATTATGGAGGATTACTGGAAAGCATTTGAAGATAAGAGGGTAGGGATTTTAGGAATGGGATATATTGGCTCGAGACTTTATAAAATATTTGAAGAGAATCAGGAAAAATACAATATCAGTCTTGTAGTCATCAATCGTGAAAATATTGGCTTGCTCTCTACACTAAGTTTCGACTATTTTTTCAACTGTGCCGGTAATACCGGAGATTTCAGGAATAACTTTCATGAAACAATAGATTCCAATATCAACCTGATACTAAACCTGTTGGATAACCTGAATGTAAAAAAGAGTCTGGTGCATCTGAGTTCAACCCGAATATATGGTTTTACAGAAGAAAAGGATCTTAGTTTTAGTGAAGACTATAATAAAGCTGACAATCATTTGAGTGTTGATTATATTTATGATGGGGCTAAAAAGTTGACAGAGAGTGTTTTGTGGAATAATCGACACAAAAAGGAATATAAGATAATTATTTGCCGGTTGTCTAATTTATTTGGCAGATACTATCCGAGGGACTTGAATGACAGTACTTTTATAAAGCTGATGATAAAAAATAAACTCCACAATATCCCTTTAATTGTAAACCACAATCATAAGAGTACTAAGGGTTATATTTTTATAGATGATGCCTTAGATGGAATTATAAGAAGTGCCATTTTTTCGGAAGAGAGTGAAATTTATAATATCTGCTCAGGTGAAAGCTATTCGGTAGAAGACTGGATTAATTTTCTGGATATAAACAACACAGAATTTAAAGGCAATTCATTAATTAATTATAGTAAAATAGATATAACAAAAGCCCGTACACAACTTAATTTTAATCCAGAGTACAATCTCAGCAATCTGGATATTTCTTTATTAGTAAATACCTAACAGAAATGAATGAAATAGAAAAATTTAAGCAGGAAGTTCAAAACAGAATCGATGAGTATGCTACAGATAGCAACCTGCAAAGTCTTGCCCATGAGTGGGTAAAAGAAAGTATGACAAAAAAATATGTCTATAATTTTTCATGGCTGGGTCGTCCAATAATTCAATATCCCGAAGATATCATGGCAATTCAGGAAATCATCTGGAAAGTAAAGCCTGATTTAATTATAGAAACAGGTATTGCTCATGGTGGCTCGCTGATTTTTAGTGCTTCTATGCTTGAGTTAATTGGTGGAGACGGGCATGTACTGGGAATAGATATTGACATCAGAGAGCACAATCGTAAGGAAATAGAAGACCACCCTATGTCTAAACGGATAACAATGTTTCAGGGCTCTTCTATAGACGAACAGATGATTAACCAGGTTCATCAATTTGCACAAGGGAAGAAAAGTATATTGGTAATTCTTGATTCCAATCACACCCATGAGCATGTGTTGGCAGAATTACAGGCTTATGCTCCTTTGGTTACCAAAGACAGTTACTGCATTGTTTTAGATACTTTTGTTGAAGATATGCCTGAAAAATTCTTTGCAGACAGACCCTGGGACAAAAACAATAATCCTAAAACGGCAGTATGGGAATATTTGAAAAGTAATAGCGATTTTGAACGGGATACTAATTATCCTAATAAATTACTGATTACAGTAGCACCCGATGGCTATCTGAAAAAAGTAAAGTGATTTTGTAACGTTGAAATTTTAAATTATGGCGAATCCTTTAATTACGATAGGAATTCCTGTATATAATGAAGAAAAATATATAGCGGCTACTATTGAATCTGCTATTACTCAGTCATACCAGAATATCCGAATATTAATTTCAGATAATTGCTCGACTGATTCGTCTTTTGAGATTATAAAAGAGTTTGCAGCCAGAGATGGAAGAATTACTTACATCAGACACGAAAAAAACATTGGTGCTCCTCAGAACTTTAAATATTTACTTGATCAGGCTGATACTGAATATTTTTGCTGGCTGGGTGGGCATGATGTTTTTCATTCAAATTATATAGCAGCAGCAATTGAAGTTCTCTCAGCACAGAAAAATGTTGTAATGACCTACCCGATTTGTCGGTTTGTTGATACTGAAGGTGGTTTTGTAGATATAAATGGAGATGATGACTGGGATACTACCAATCTTCCCTTTGAAGAAAAACTACATATTACAGCTCAAAAACTGATAACCTGTTTGTCTATTCATGGCGTATTCAGAACAAAAGTGTTGAAAAAAATCCCTTTTAAGAGGATAATAGCTTTTGATTACCTGATGCTTTTTGCAACGGCAGTCTATGGTAATGTAAAGAAAATTGAAAAGGAGTATATGTTTGTTAGAGTGATTCGCAAAGAAACCCGTGATGAAGTATTGAAGAGATATATTGAACAGGGTGTTTTTAAAGATGATGGGCAGAATCCGTATATTCAACTGGTTTATCAACACTATCTATTTCTTCTTAAACACCTGAACTTGCTGTATTTGCGACGTAATATTCGTATTTTTAAGAAACTTGAGGTGGTTTTTCAAAAACGATTTTATGTACAAACCGAAGAAATAAAACAACGTTTCAAGTTAGGCTTCTGGAAAGATTTTTTTGCAGGAAATGACCTGTAAAGTGCTGTTTACCAGATTATGAAACAAGGGATTTTATGGAAGTAATACGTTATAACGCAAACTTTGAAGAGCAGTGGAATAACTTCCTTAATGTTTCTAAAAACAGCACTTTTTTGTTTCACAGAAGCTTTTGTGAGTATCATGCCGAGAGATTTAACGATCACTCTCTTATTATTTTAAGCAACGGAAATATTTTGGCGGTTTTCCCGGCAAATGAGCAGTCGGGCGAAGTAATTTCTCATGGTGGGTTGAGTTATGGTGGGCTGGTCGTTCACAAAGATATTTCTTTGGTAGAAGTACTAAACATATTTAAAGCCTTGCTTTTGTATTATCATCAGCAAAATATCCGAACTATTATTTATAAACAGATTCCGGTATTTTATACTCAATCTGCTACTTTTGAAATTGATTATGCTCTTTTTCTGGCAGAAGCTCAACTTGTCAGACGAGATACAGCGTTTGTAACAGATTTAAAACAACCTTTTTTTTTTCAGGAGCGACGGGAAAGAAGTATTAAAAAAGCTAGTAAGGCAGGTGTGAGAATAGAGCAAAGTGATGATTTTGAAGCCTTCTGGAATGAGATTCTTTCGCCTAATCTGTTATCGAAGTTTCATATAAAGCCTGTTCATACTGCTGAAGAAATTACATTGCTCTCCCATAGATTTCCGAAAAATATCCGGCAGTACAATGCCTTTCTGGAAGATAGGCTGGTTGCAGGCACTACAATATTTGAAAACAGACAAGTGGCTCATGCTCAGTATATTTCAGCCAATGAAACAGGCAAAAAATCAGGAGCTATCGATTTGCTTTTCCAGACCCTGCTAAAAGAAGTATATAAAGATTTTGACTATTTTAGTTTTGGAATAAGTAATGAGAACCAAGGGAAAACTCTTAATCAGGGGCTTGCTGACTGGAAAGAAGGATTTGGTGCAAAAGTATGGATTCATAATTTTTATTCTGTTCTGACAGAAAACTATACAAAATTGTAAATTGATGAAGATTCCGTTTCTTTCTTTTGAGGAAACCAACCGACAAGTTCGGGATGAAATCATAGCAGATTTTAAGCGTTTTTTTGACTCACAGTGGTATATTCTTGGCAATGAACTTTTACAATTTGAACAGTCGTACGCAGTTTTTTCACAAACAAAGTATTGTCTGGGTATATCAAATGGTTTAGATGCTCTTCATCTTTCGTTAAAAGCCCTTAACATAGGTGAAGGTGATGAAGTCATAGTTCCTTCCAATGTTTTTATAGCTACTCCACTGGCAGTTTCACACTCGGGAGCTAAGCCCGTTTTTGCAGAACCCCGTCCTGAAACATTTAATATCAATCCTGACATACTTGAGGCACTCATCACCCCCCGTACTAAAGCCATTATTCCAGTGCATCTTTATGGGCAAGCCTGTGAAATGGATAAAATTCTGGCAATTGCTCAAAAATATCAACTTGACATCATAGAAGACAATGCCCAGGCACAGGGGGCAACTTTTAATAATCAACCTACTGGGTCTTTCGGATCTGTAAATGCTGTGAGCTTTTATCCGATTAAAAATCTGGGAGCACTGGGAGATGCCGGAGCCATTACTACAAACAGTGATATGCTGTATGAAAAAATAAAGGCTTTGCGTAATTATGGCTCTCAGCAAAAGTATTACAACCAATATATAGGCTATAACAACAGATTAGATGAAATTCAGGCAGCATTTCTGAAAACCAAGCTTAAATATTTGACAAAGTGGAATCACGAAAGGCAGGCTATTGCCAGATTGTACAATGAAAACCTGAGAAATATAGGTGACTTGATTTTACCTGAAATAGCTGCTTCTGCAACATCAGTTTGTCATTTATATGTAATAAAGACTAATTACAGAGATGCCTTGCAGTCTTTTTTATCTCAAAATGGCATAGATACGCTTATTCACTATCCGGTTCCGCCTCATTTACAGGAAGCCTATAAAGATTTAGGCTTTAAAAGAGGTGATTTCCCGATAGCTGAAACATTATCAGAAACGTGTATTAGCTTACCACTTTATATAGGTCTGAAAGAAGAAGAAATTATGTTTGTAGCAAATACCATAAAAGCCTTTTTTGAAAAATATAATTATTGAGAATTTTATTTTTTTATTCAATGCCTGCAAAAATTTCTGTCATAACACCGGTCTATAATGCAATAAGTACTCTGGAAGCTACTTTGAAAAGTGTAGTTGCCCAGAACTATCCTGATATGGAATATTGGCTGATAGATGGATTATCTACCGACGGCTCTCTTGAAATAATTAAAGAATATGCACAGAAATATCATTTTATTCATTTTATTTCTGAAAAAGATAAAGGTATTTATGATGCTATGAATAAAGGAGTTAGGCTTGCAGAGGGAGAATGGCTTTATTTTTTGGGTGCTGACGATACATTGCGTTTAAATGTATTTTTTGAAATAAATACTTCTTTAGAAAAAGCTGATTTTTTGTATGGTAATGTGGTTTTTATGCCATCAATGATGGTATATAACGGACGTTTTGATATAAAAAAATTAATAAACCATAATATTTGTCATCAGGCAATTTTTATCAGAAAGGCTGTTTTTAATAAAAAAGGATTGTTTGATACCCAGTATCGTATATATGCCGACTGGGAATATAACTGGCGTTGTTTTGCAGATAAACACATAAGAATACAATACGTTGATAAAATTATTGCAGATTATGCAGAGACAGGAGCAAGTGCAAATGCAGGGGATGAACGCTTTTATCATGATAAAGAAACTTTATTATTAAAATATTTCTCTCTTTACAAATACACATATGAGTATTTGGGGGATAAAATATTCAATATATTTCACTCATACTCATTAATAAAAGCCTGGATGTACATAATATTGGGAGCTGTATTTATGGGAAGATATTTCTACTATCTGCGTAATGGCTTTTACTGGACTTTGTATAGATTAAAGGCATCTAAGAAAAAAAGTAACTCATGATTATTACAGAATTACAGGCAGGCTTAGGTAATCAAATGTTTCACTATGCTGCAGGGAGGGTTGTAGCTGAAGAATTAAACATACCACTCAAGCTGGATATATCTTCCTTTCAGCAATCCTCTATTTATCAGTATGAATTAACCCCTTTTAATATTATAGCAGATTTTGCAACTGAAAAGGAAATAGATGAGGCAGTGAATCTGCCAACTGATTTCTGGTCAAGAACACAATTAAGAATAACTGAGAAGCTTAAGCCAGCACACAAACGCCGTAGTATCATCAGAGAGACTGATTATCATTTTACAAATCAACTTGCACAAGCTACCCAAAACTGTTACATAACCGGTCACTGGCAAAGTGAAAAATATTTTAAGAAATATGACAAGCTGATACGGCAGGAGTTTTCTCTGAAAAATAATCTAACCGACGACCGTACTTCTTTACTTCAGGAAATAAATAATACTTGTGCAGTAAGTTTGGTAGTAAGACGTGGCGATTATCTTAAATATGACTACCTCAATCTCTATGGCAATGACATGACGTTTTATTATAATGCTATGGAAATTATAAATAGTAAGGTCTCTAATCCACACTATTTTGTTTTTTCAGATGATATCGAATGGGTAAAGAGTAACCTGATTCTCACTATGCCTCATACTTTTGTTTCAGAACCTTATCCCGGAGACGCCTATAAAGTAAATCCCCGCCGACACCTCGACCTAATCCTGATGAGTCGTTGTAAGCATCATATCATTACAAATAGTACCTTTGCATGGTGGGGGGCATGGCTTAACCCTAATGAGAACAAAGTCGTAGTAGCTCCTAAACAGTGGTTTAAGGCAGATTTTAGTTTTGATGGAATTAAACCTGCCAATACACAGGATGTTATTCCGGAAAACTGGATTAAAATCTGACCCTGCTAATTACAAAAATAAGCTGAAAGACTGTTTTTATGTAGATGCTGGCTTGTCAGTCAAAATATACAATTATGCCCAAAGTTTCTGTTGTAGTTCCTAATTATAACCATGCACTGTACCTGAATAAAAGATTAAATAGTATTATTTCTCAAACATGGCAGGATTTTGAAATAATAATTTTAGATGATAAATCTTTAGATAACAGTGTAGAGATTATTAAAGCTTTTGATTATGGTAATCATGGTCATAAAATAATTTTAAATGATAAGAACAGTGGCAGCCCTTTTATACAATGGAACAAAGGAATTGCAGAAGCCAGAGGAGAGTATATATGGATAGCTGAAAGTGATGATAAGGCAGATTCAGCATTTCTTGAAACTTTAGTAAATATGCTGGATACTAATCCTGATACTGGAATAGCTTTTTGTCAGTCTGTTGAAATAGATAAGGATGATAAAGAACTGGGTATGTTTAGGTTTTATGATGCTATTTTTGAGCGGTCATTTACCATGAATGGCTTGACATTCGTAAAAGAATACATGAGTCATACTAATAATGTGCCTAATGCCAGTGCAGTATTATTTCGTAAATCTCTTTTTGATAAAATTGATGATAGTTTCAAAAATTTCAGATATTCAGGTGATTGGATGATATGGATAAAAATGTTGATACTCACCAATGTTTCATTTATTAAAAAACCTTTAAACTACTATCGCCAGCACACCAATAATGTCAGAAGTAGCCTTAATTACCTGAAACTCGTAAAAGAAAATAATACAATTCTGGAGTTTTTGGGAGATAATTTTTATAGTAATGAGAAAGAAAAAATAGCATTTTTTAATTTTGTAAAAACCAAAGAAGGCTTTTTTAAATCTATTGAAAAAGGCTTGCTATGGGAAATTTACAGAGGTGATATCAGGAAAGCTATTCCACAAATATATTTGCAGGCTAAACGGGATAAAAAATATTCTTTTTGGATAAAAAATAGTTTGTACTGGCTGAAAAGACGAATAACGGAAAAGAAAACTTCAGTTTAGTACTTCACAATTGTGATAGAAATCGATCTAAAATATATTGAGTAGAAAAACAATTCATATAGCCACTACCATTGACAGTAACTACATTCAGCACGTAGGTGTAATGCTTACTTCATTGTTTGTAAATAATCCTGAAAATAAATTTCAGATACATCTTTTTATTGATTTTGACGAAAACAGAGAATTACAAAAACTGATTTCACACATTGGCTCTTTTAAGCAGTTAGTGAATGTAATTTATCTAGATGCTTCGGCTGTTGACAATCTGAAAATAACCGGACATGTAAGCAAAGCCACATATTTTAGGTTGCTGATCCCGGAATATCTCGAAAAATTTACGGATAAAGTGATTTATCTGGACAGTGATTTGTTGGTTTTTGAAAATTTATTGCCTTTATGGGAAATTAGTTTGCATGAATTTCCGGTAGCTGGGGTCGAAGAAATTAGTTTTATAAGAGAAGGCATTGATTATAAGGTATTTAATGCGGGGGTGCTTCTGTTGGACATCAGGTATTGGAACCAAAATTGCCTTACTGAAAAAGCACTGGATTTTGCCAGAAATAACTTTGACAAAATTACCTATTGGGATCAAGATGTGTTAAATTATATTTTCAGGCAAAACTGGCTTGCTCTGTCTGAAAAATGGAATATAACTTCAGGCTATTTTGAACTTAAAAGCAATATCGCTGAGATAAGTATTGTGCATTTCACAGGTTCACTAAAGCCGTGGCATTACCATTGCCAGCACCCATTGAAAAAAGAATATTTTAATTACCTGCGAAAAACTCCCTGGAAAAATTTTGGTTTCCCGGAAGATACATTACAACACCGACTGAAACAAAATCTGAAAAAAGGGATTAATTTTCTTGCCGGACGAAAGATTTTTGAAATTTATGCTTAATACTCCTGTTTTATTGCTCATCTTTAACCGACCCGATACAACAAGGCAAGTTTTTGAAGCAATTCGTAAGGTAAAACCCAGACAACTCTTTATTGCTGCTGACGGACCTCGTCCTGACAGACCAGATGATCTGGAAAAATGTAAACAGGCAAGAGCTATTATTAAACTTGTAGATTGGGATTGTGAAGTAAAAACTTTGTTCAGAGAAGAAAATCTGGGTTGTGGTGTAGCACCTGCCGGCGGTATCGACTGGTTTTTTGAAAATGTAGAAGCAGGTATTATACTCGAAGACGATTGCTTGCCTGATATTTCTTTTTTTAGCTTTTGTCAAAATCTGCTTGATTTTTACCGAGATAACGAACAAATTATGCATATCAGCGGGAATAATTTTCAGTATGGAGTAAAGAGAGGTTCAGCCTCTTATTACTTCTCAAATTATCCTCATAGCTGGGGTTGGGCTACATGGCGGAGAGCCTGGATAAAATTTGACTTTAATCTCAAAAATTTTGCTGAGTTTAAAGAAAAAGGAAGAATTGCAGAGGTGTTTTCAAAAAGAGAAGAACAGGAATATTGGATAAAAAGTATCGAGTCGGTTATCATCAAACACAGAAATGATGTTTGGGATTATCAATGGATGTTTGCTATATGGTATAACAGAGGCTTGGCGGTTTTGCCTAATGTAAATCTGGTAACCAATATTGGTTTTGGCGAAAATGCCACCCATACTACCCTTGAAGATAAAAATAATCTTTACATAAAAAGCCAGTCTTTGACCGAAATTACCCATCCGGATGTAAGAGCGGCAGATAATGAAGCCGATTCTTATACTTTTTTAAATACTTATCATAAATTTGCCTCAAAAAAGCCCTCATTGCTGAGAAAAGTTATTCAAAAAGTAAAAAGCTACATCAAATCCTGATTTCACGAATTTTACATAGCATTTTTTACAGATTAAAAAATCTGTTTGGTAAAAAGAAGCCAGCCTCTGACATCTATACTACAGTGGGTAAAAATACCATATTACAAAACTTCTATCTCGATTGTCGTAATCCCTTACCAGGGAAAAAATACATGACAATAGGAAATGACAGTATGGTAACAGGAAGTTTCATTTTTGAAAAAGAAAGTGGCTCTATTAGTATAGGCGACAGAACGTTTATTGGTGGTGGTAGTTTTATTTGTATTGATGGAATAAGTATTGGGAACGATGTTATGATTTCATGGGGTTGTACGCTGATGGATAATGATGCTCACTCGCTGGTATGGGAACATCGCAAAGATGACGTAAAAAGCTGGAAAAAAGGTGTTGAAGAAAACAAAACAGGATTTTATAAAGACTGGACGCATGTGAAGAGTGGAAAGATTACAATAAAAGACAAAGCCTGGATAGGATTTAACTGTATCATCCTGAAAGGTGTAACTATTGGCGAAGAGGCGGTAGTAGCTGCCGGCTCAGTAGTTACGAAAGATATACCTGATTTTGCAGTAGCAGCAGGTAATCCTGCACAGATTATTAAACAATTGAAGTAATGACCTGGGAAGAAACCATTCTCTATATCCGACAATTATCCGATTATCATCATGTTGTAAGAGAGGCTTATCTCGGAGAAAACCTGATTGAAAACGTTGAAAGATTCAGAGCATCCGAAGAATTTGAAGAAACAAAGATTTTATTAAAGCAATATCACTCACAGGCAGAATCATTGCTTGATATTGGCAGCGGAAATGGTATTTCGGCTGTAGCCTTTGCCTTGGAAGGATATAAGGTAACAGCTGTAGAGCCAGATACCAGTGAAACTATAGGAGCAAAAGCCATTACAACGGTAAGCAGCCATTTTCAGCAGGAAGTCACAGTTTTAGAAAGCTATGCCGAAGACCTTCCTCTCGAAGACGAAAGCTTTGATGTAGTGTATGCCCGGCAGGCAATGCACCATGCCCATAACCTTAAGTCTTTTGTAGGAGAGGCTTTCAGGGTTTTAAAAAAAGGAGGAATTCTGGTAACAGTAAGAGACCATGTAGTAAATTCTGCAACTGAAAAAGAAATATTCCTGCAAAATCATCCACTACAAAAGTTCTATGGTGGCGAAAATGCTTTTAGCCTTGAAGAATATAAAAATGCTTTTACAGACAATGGCTTTAGCATACAACAAATATTTTCTCATTATCAGTCTGTAATCAATTATTTTCCAAAGACAAAAAAAGAAATTGAAGAAGCTCCTGCAAAATTTGAAAAAGACATCAAAGAAAGCCTGAAAAGAAAAATTGGATTTCTTAGTCCATTATTTTTAAGTTTATATAAAAGTCAGATAATCAGCAAATATGGGGATGTACATGACGAAAGCCGGATGCCGGGCAGATTATATTCTTTTGTAGCAAAAAAGTATTAAGATGAAAGTATTGATAATCGGAGCAGGCGGATTTATAGGAAATAATGCTTTGCATTATTTTAAAAAGAAAGGTTTTGATGTAACCGGATATGACGTATTTCAGCCAGATGCTGACGTTTTAATAATTAATCCGGCTGAATCGGGCTTTGATTCCATCTTTCAGAAAGAAACCTTTGATATTTGTATCAATGCGTCAGGCTCTGCTAATGTAAGTTTTTCTTTCGAAAATCCGGCACGGGATTTTGAACTCAATGTGGCTAATGTAAATAAACTGCTTACTTCCATCCGGTCTTATAATCCCAAATGCAAGTTTATTAATTTCTCCAGTGCTGCCGTATATGGCAATCCCTTAAAATTGCCTATCACGGAGAATTCCGAAACCAAGCCACTTTCACCTTATGGTTTTCATAAACTACAAAGTGAATATTTACTCACAGAATACCATCATTTTTTTGGACTACACACCTGTAATCTACGGATATTTTCGGCATACGGACCCGGTCTTAAAAAGCAACTTTTCTGGGATTTGTATCAGAAAACAAAATCGCCTGACAATATTGAATTGTTTGGTTCCGGTGAAGAATCAAGAGATTTTATTTATATAGACGATTTGTTGCAGGCATTGCATCTGATTATAGAGAGAGGTCGGTTTGAAGGAGATATAATTAATATTGCCAGCGGAAAAGAAATAACTATCAGGGAAGCCAGCACCACTTTTTATCACACCCTCAATCCTGCCATAAAATTTGCTTTTGGGGGTAAGGTAAAAGTAGGCGACCCTAACAACTGGCATGCAGATATAAGCAAACTCAAAGACCTTGGCTTTGCTCCGGAGTTTACATTACAACAAGGATTGACACAATATATCAAATGGTTAAAAGAAAGCGGGTTGCTGTAATTTTTTCTTACAACGAAAACTGGATTGCAGGGTCTTATTATATTCAAAATCTTATTTTTGCTTTGAATCAGTTGCCTGATGAAGAGAAACCAGAACTGGTTGTTTTATCAGATGAAAAAGATTTTGAAAAAATTAAAACAACTCAATACCCATATCTTGAGTATCAGCCCATTCTTCCAAATTATAGTCTTCCGGAAAAAGTTTTTAATAAAATTTCGAGAACACTTTTTCAGAAAAATATTTTTGAAAAACGGATGAATGGTACTGAAGCTAATATATTTTTTCCGGCTTCACATGACGATATTTTTGGACTTATTCCAACATCACAAAAATTATTCTGGATTCCTGATTTTCAGGAGCATCATTTTCCGGACTTTTTCTCAGAGCAAGTTCTTGCCCAGCGAAAAAGAGATATACATAAAATAATACAAGCTAACAGCCCGATTGTATTCAGCAGTGAGGATTCTGAGAAAGATTTTCATCACTTTTATCCGTCAGGTAGCAATAAAACCTATGTTTTACCTTTTGCTGTAACCCACCCATCTTACGATTCATTAGAAATTAAATCTCTGCTGGAAAAATATCAGATTTCGCAGCCTTATTATTTTTCTCCGAATCAGTTTTGGAAACATAAAAATCATATTGTGGTTTTGGAAGCCCTGAAAATTTTGAAAGAGCAACAGGTGAGTTGTCAGGTAGTTTTTACAGGCAAAGAATATGACTACCGTAATCCGGACTACTTTGATGAACTGAAGAAATATGTTGCTGACAATAAACTGACAGATTGTGTGAAATTTTTGGGATTTATTGACCGGAAAGAACAGTTAAAGTTGATGTCAGAGAGTTTGGCTGTCATTCAGCCTTCTTTGTTTGAAGGATGGAGTACTGTGGTTGAAGATGCCAAAGCCATGAATAAATTTGTGATACTATCTGACCTGAATGTACATCGCGAGCAACTGAAACAAAATGTTACGTTTTTTAATCCCCGAAAGCCTGAAGAACTGGCAGCCTGTATGAGTGATGCCAACCGACTGACAGTATTTGCAGATTATAAGCAGGATATTATTAATTTTGGACGGCGGTTTATGAATGTTGTTAATGAAATAATTTCCTGATTTTGAAATATCCGAAAATCACTATCATCACACCTTCCTTTAACCAGGGACAATTTATAGAACAAACCATTGACTCGGTACTCTCTCAGAACTATCCTAATCTGGAGTACATGATTTTTGATGGAGGAAGTACCGATAATTCTGTAGATATTATCCGAAAATATGAAAAGTACCTCTCTTTTTGGACAAGTGAAAAAGATAAAGGGCAAAGTAATGCCATTAACAAAGGCTTACAAAAAACTACCGGAGAAGTAGTAAACTGGCTCAATTCGGATGATTATTATGAGCCACAAACTCTTTTTAGAGTGGCAGACCTCTTTCAAAAGCCTGATACTTTGGTAGTCTGTGGAAGAAGTCGGATTTTTTCGGACGACTCATCTCTTCCCGATTCTTTTTCAAATGGTACAGATATCTATACTGGTAATTTACCCAAAACGATTGGCTGGGCAAGAATAGATCAGCCTGAAACTTTTTTTAAGGTTGAGGCTGTAAGAAAAATGGGTTTGTTGAGTGAAAATCTCCACTATATCATGGACAAAGAATGGTGGATGCGGTATTTGTTTATTTTTGGACTGGATGCTATTGTAAAAACCTCGGATATACTGGTTAATTTCAGGTTGCACAATAACTCCAAAACTGTGTCTCAGAAAGCAGGTTTTGAAGAAGAAACTCAAAGTGTTTTTTTGAGTTTGGTTACAATTTTTGGCTTGGAAACAGAAAAAAAACTTTTGCAACATGTTAGAAATACAGAAGTAAATCTGGATACTGATTTATATCAGCAGTATGATAAAAATATAGTAAAAGCTGCTCTGCATTATTATTTTCTTTATCAGGCAGATTATTGTTATTCGCAAAACCAACGCAAACAGGCAGACCTTTATTTGCAAAATGCAGATATAAACCAATTATCAGCCGAAGACAGAGGACTTTATAAAAAACTCAGCCAAAGAATGCTGATACCTGTATGGCTTATCAATATAGCCCGAAAAACATTGACTTTGTTAAAGTAATTTATGACTGTTTCTGTAATAGTGCCTACCTATAATGGTGAAAAAAAGATAATGAGTACCCTGAAAGCTCTTGAAAAGCAAGGTTTTGAGGACTTTGAGTTAATTGTAGTTGTAGATGGCTCAACAGACAATACTGTACAGCTAATAACAGCACAACTGCTTAATTTTCAAAAAATTAGAGTTATTGAACAGGAAAATAAAGGACGTGCCGGCAGTCGAAACCGTGGTGCTTCTGAAGCAACAGGAGAATTGCTGATATTTCTGGATGATGATACCCGACCTCTGCCCGATTGCATAGAAATTCATAAAAAACATCATGAAATACATAATCAGACCATTGCGGTAGGGCATGTACCAGAAGATTATGAAAAAGCAAATACTGATTTTCAGACTTATAAGGCTTTCTTGAGTCGTAAATGGGCAGAACCACTACAAAAAAATAATGGTTTGCTTGCAGTTGACCGACCTTACCTGACAGCAGCTAATTTCTCGATTTCCAGACAATTGTTTGATAAAATCGGGGGCTTTGATAATCGCCTTACAGATGCTGAAGATTATGATTTTGCTGTCAGAGCTTGTGAAATGCAGATAAAAACATATTTTTTAGCTGAAGCTATAGCATGGCATGATGATTTTTTGAGTTGTCGGACTTATATCAGGCGATTACGCCAGTACAAAAAATCGCATGAGGAATTAAAAAAACTAAAACCAGGGCTTTATGCAAAATATAATTCCTATGAATTTAGGGAAATTGGGTATCTAAAAACAATGATTTACAATCTGCTATCTCAAAATTTTTGGATAAATCTAACAGATAAAACCAATTTTTTAAGAATTTTGCCACAGCCAATACGGTATAAATTATACGACCTTATCACAACCGGACTATCTGTTTACTTTCCGGAAAGAAAAATATGAATATAACCTTTATCAATCCTTTCAATCAGCAACTGTTAAGTCTAAAAGATAATACCCTGACAGACGCCTCCGGGCAATCTTTTCCTAAGGTTGAGGGTGTTTACAGATTTGTAGAAAATGCTAATTATACCGGAAATTTTGGCTTTCAGTGGAATAAGTTTCAAAAAACTCAGATTGACCGTGAATCACATAACGGACAGAGCAGGGAACGATTTTTTGCTGTAACTAATTGGGATAAGCAAGACTTAACCGGGCAGAATGTGCTGGAAGTAGGTTCAGGAGCCGGACGTTTTTCACAAATTGTACTGGATTTTACAAAAGCAAATTTGTATAGTGTTGATTATTCTTCGGCGGTAGAAGCGAACTTTCGTAATAATGGACATCATGGCAATCGTTTTCAGCTATTTCAGGCAAGTATCTATGAGTTGCCTTTTGCCAAAAATAGTTTTGACAAGGTGTTTTGTTTTGGAGTTTTACAACATACACCTGATTTTCGTAAATCGGTAAATGCCCTTATTGAAATGGTAAAGCCAGATGGAGAGCTAGTTGTGGACTTTTATCCGGTAAAAGGATGGTGGACTAAAATTCATGCCAAATATTTATTCAGACCTTTTACCAAAAAACTTTCCAATGAAAAATTGCTCGCTCTGATTGAGAAAAATGCTGACTGGCTTATCAAATGTTCTTTCTTTTTTGACAAAGTAGGCTTGGGCAAAGTATTTAACCGTTTTTTGCCAATTTGTGATATTAAAAGCACTTTGCCATCTCATCTTTCGCCTGAACAGCTACGGGAATGGGTAATTCTGGATACTTTTGATATGTTTTCACCGGAATATGACCAGCCACAGCGATTGGAAACTGTAAAAAAATGGTTTGAAGACGCTGGAATGAAAGACATTAAAGCCGATTTTATTTCTTATGGAAACGGAAACAGTGTAGCTGTTGTAAAAGGGAAAAAATGAAAACCCGCATTTGTTACATAATTTCTGACATTGACAAAGCCCTTGCTTTTGAATGGGTAGCTGAAAGGCTCGACAAAACTCAGGTTGAGTTATATTTTATTTTACTCAATGCCGGCAATTCGGCGTTAGAAGTCTTCCTGAATGAAAAAAACATTCCTGTTTTCCGGATTCCATTTTTCGACAAGAAAAATATTCCCGGAGCTATTGTTTCCATTCATAAAATTCTTAAAAAACATAAAATTCAGGTAGTACACTGCCACTTGTTTGCTGCCAATCTTACTGGCTTGGTAGCTGCCCAATTGGCTGGTATTAAAAAACGCATATACACCCGACATCATTCTACGTTGCACCACGATTATTTTCCGAGAGCGGTATGGTACGACAAATTTTTGAATTTTATGGCTACTGACATAGTTGCCATCAGTGAGGTAGTCAGAAATGTGTTGATTGATAGGGAAAATGTCTCTTCTTCAAAAGTTCATTTGATTCATCACGGGTTTGATTTGGCAAAATTTGCTGAAACTGATACGGAAAAGAGTAAAAAACTAGGAGAAAAATACCAAACGCAGGGTAAATTTCCGGTAATAGGTGTAATTGCCAGATATACCAACTGGAAAGGTATTCAGTTTGTAATTCCGGCTTTTGAGCAAATCCTTAAAAAATATCCACAAGCTCATTTGATTTTAGCCAATGCCCGTGGTGACTATGCTTCGCATATCAAAACCTTGTTGTCAAATCTTTCAACGAATAGTTATACTGAAATAGCTTTTGAAGAAGATTTATATACACTATACACTCTTTTCGATGTATTTGTACACGTGCCTGTAAATGATGAGGCTGAAGCATTTGGGCAAACCTATGTAGAATCGCTGGCTGCCGGAATACCTGCTGTATTTACACTTTCAGGTGTAGCCAATGAATTTATTGAGAATGACAAAAATGGTTTGGTAGTAGATTTTAAAAACAGTGAGGAAATAACAACTGCCATTGTCAGAATCTTAAATGATACTGATTTGCAAAAAAGACTTACCGAACAAGGGAAGAAAGATGTGGAAAAACGCTTTTCCCTTGAAGAGTTTATCAATCGATTAGAGCAACTTTATCAATTTTGAAAATTACTCCAGCTCAAGCCGGATAGTAGAACCCTTAATGAGCCTGGTTCCGGCATCTTCAGACTGACTTTTTACTCTGCCTCGCCCCTGCCATTTTACAATCAAACCTTTGTTTTCGAGGATATAAAGAGCATCTCTGAGAGTCATGCCTGTTACATCAGGCAAACGGTCGGGTAAAACTGTTTTTCGCTTCCAGTTAATAAAATTTTGATTTATGGAAGCGGATGCCCAGTCTAATCCGGGAGTAACACGATTGGGAACTTTGAGTTCGGTACATATAAATTGTAAATCATCAGCATTGCCTGATTTTATAGTTGGAAATACTCCTTCTTCTCCATGCCCTGTTCCTAAATTTTTGTGCATTTCTACATCACGGGCATAGATTTTATCTGCAATATCCTTAAAAACAGGAGCAGCCACATCAGAGCCATACTGATTAAAACTTTGAGGATTATCAATTACCACAATGCAACTATATTTTGGATTATCTGCCGGGAAAAATCCTGCAAAAGAAGTATAGTAGTTCTCAATATAACGTTTGTTTTTGATACGTTGTGAAGTTCCGGTCTTTCCTGCAATCTTGTAGTTTGATGTACGAATATTAGAAGCTGTCCCTCTCTCGACTACCCCAATCAGGCATTTTCTGAGTTTGGCAAGTGTTTTATCACTACAAATTTTTTCACGAATAATGCCTGAATCATATTTTTCTACTACTTCATCATCCTGACGTACTTCTTTTACAATCAGAGGTTTTATCATTTTGCCATTGTTGGCAACCGCATTATAAAAAGTGAGAATTTGCAACGGAGACATCTGACTTTCATAACCTACTGAAATCCATGGAAGTGAAATTTTGCTCCAGGTCTTGTCTTGTGGTGTTTTAAGAACACATTTTGCTGCTCCACGCATCTGAAATCCTAAATCACTGTCTAACCCAAATGATTTGAGATAATTGATAAAACGATTGGGTTTATCGCCAAAATGATTGGTTACGAGCTTGAGGAAGGCAATATTGGAAGATAATTCAAAAGCTTCCTGTACAGTAACTGTTCCATGTTCTTTTGAATCCCTCATGACAGCATCATAGTACTTGTATTCTCCGTTTCCGGTATTTACCTGGTCTGTAAGTTCCAGACCAGTTTCTTCAAAAAGAGCCATCAGCGATGCCAGTTTAAAGGTAGAGCCAGGGTCGGTAAGTCCTTGAGGACCAACGGCATAATTATAGGTTTCAGCATAACGGTTATCACCTATTTTGCCAAGATTGGCTAAAGCTTTAATGGCTCCGGTTTTTACTTCCATCAATACAACACAGCCATAATTGGCTTTATTAGCTTCAAGTGCTTCGAGCAAAGAGGTTTCGGCAACATCTTGCAGGTTGATGTCAATAGTAGTATATACATCAAGACCCGGTTCTGGTTTTACATCTTCCCCATCATATACAGGTTTCCAGTTGCCACCGGCTATTTTCTGAAAAAGAGCCTCCCCGTCATGTCCGGCAAGCTGTTTGTTAAAACTCATTTCAAGTCCGGCACCATCTTTTGAAGCATTTATGAAACCTATAGTTCTGCGGGCTAAATGCTCAAACGGTTTATATCTTTCGTCAATTCTCTCAAAAATGACACCGCCTTTATACCGCCCCCGATTAAAAATTGGAAATTGTCTGATTTTTTTCATTTCGCTGAATGAAATCAGTTCGGGGCTTAATACGAGATATTCTTTCTTTTCAGTACGGGCATCATTTATTTTTTGTTGAAACTCTTTTGTCTCGCCACCAAAATGCTGAGCAAGTTTTCGGGATAATGCTATGATACTATCGTTTACATGATCTTCATCTTTTAGAATACTGGGGTCAAAAGCAAGCCGGTAGCGAGGCAGCGAAGTTGCCAGTAAGCTGCCGTTGTCTGAAAAAATATTGCCTCGTGTAGCAGTAATTGCACGCCGTTGGGTAGTTTTTTCTCTTGCCTGCTGTTTCCAGTATTCGCCCTGCACAAACTGAATATGTGCCATTCTCCAGATTATGGCTATGGCAGCCAAAAAAACAAATAATGAAGCGATACGAACACGTTTGAGTATTTCAGATTTTATATTCGTTGCCATAGGTTGAGTATATTTCTATAATTCAATGTAAATTAAGTTTTCAGCCATCTTATGATTTGTAACTCATAGCTGATAGTTGTTTAATGAGCTTCCAGCCAGTTTTCGCCTATTCCGATACCCACTTCCATCGGAACTTCCAGAGGTAGGGCATTTTTCATGAGCTCAGTAATATTGGTTTTCAGGATTTCAATTTCGTCTTTATGAGCATCAAAAACCAATTCGTCATGTACCTGCAAAATCATTTTTGATTGCAGTTTTTCTTTTTGCATCCAGTCATAAATCCGAATCATGGCAAGTTTTATGATTTCAGCAGCCGTTCCCTGCAAGGGTGTATTGATGGCATTTCGTTCAGCAAATTCCCGCAGCGTATTGTTTACAGAGTGAATATCTGGCAAATAACGTTTCCTGCCAAGTTTAGTCTGGGCATATCCGGTTTCTCTTGCCCTTTCGATAGCACTGTCCATATAGGTTTTTACCAATGGAAACTGCTCAAAATAAGCTCTGATAATTTCACCGGCTTCTTTGCGTGGAATATCCAGACGCTGAGCCAGCCCGTGAGCCGAAATTCCGTAAATAATCCCAAAATTGACAGTTTTAGCTTTACGACGCAAGTCACTATTTACCTCATTAATATCTACTTTAAAAACCTTGCTGGCAGTAGAAGCATGAATATCAAGTCCCTGAGAAAAAGCCTCCATCATGGTAGGGTCTTTACTGAAAGCTGCCATCAGCCTGAGTTCAATCTGCGAATAATCTGCCGATAAAATAAGGTGATTGTTGTCTTTGGCAACAAATGCTTTTCGTATTTCTTTGCCTCGGTCTGTCCGGATAGGAATATTCTGCAAATTCGGATTGGTAGAACTCAGTCTTCCGGTGGCAGTTACAGCCTGATTAAACGAAGTATGAACCCGCCCATCTACAGGGTTAATCAGTTCAGGCAGAGCATCAATGTAAGTTGATTTTAGCTTCTGTAATTCTCTGTAATCCAGTATTTTATCAATAATTTCATGCTTGTCAGACAGCCTTGTTAGAATATCTTCTCCGGTTGCATATTGTCCGGTCGCTGTTTTTTTGGCTTTAGGGTCAAGATTGAGTTTTTCAAATAAAATAGTGCCCAATTGCTTTGGTGAAGCGATATTAAAAGATTCACCTGCAAGTTGATAAATACTGGCTTCTATTTCTTGCACTTCTCTGGCTAATATTTCAGAACTTTCGTTGAGAGCAGCTTTGTCTATTTTTATGCCAATATTTTCTATCTCTGCCAAAACAGGCATCAAAGGCATTTCTACATCATAAAAAAGTTGCTCTGATTCTGTTTTTTTGATTTTAGGAAGCAATACATTTCTAAGCTGAAAAGTAATATCGGCATCTTCAGCAGCATATTCTTTTATTTTTTCAATATCCACATCTTTCATACTCAACTGATTTTTACCTTTTTTGCCAATCAGGCTCTCAATCGGAACAGGAATGTAGTTGAGATATTTCTCCGCCATATCGTCCATATTATGCCTGCCTTCCGGAGCAACCAGATAGTCTGCCAGCATGGTATCAAACAATTCTCCTTTGATTTCGATATTGTATTTTTTGAGGACAATGATGTCAAACTTCATATTCTGCCCACTTTTGCCAATCGCTTCGTTTTCAAAAACCGGACGAAATGCTTCGAGTATTACCTGAGCTTCTGCCAAATCTTCAGGCATAGGTACATAATAGGCTTCTTTTTCGTAAGCACAAAAAGACATGCCTATCAAATGAGCTTCTACCGGGTCGAGCTTGGTGGTTTCGGTGTCAAAGCAAAAATGAGCTTGTTTCAGCAGGTAATCTATCAATATTTGTCGAAGTTCGGGGGTATTGATAAGATGATAGCGGTGAATAACTGTATCAATTGTATTTTTTTCGGGCAACAGAATACTCGAAGTTATCTGAGCAGAGCCAGTATCAGCAGAGGTAGCTTCTCCAAAAATTTCATTAATTTCCTGAATTTGACGGTCAATGATTGCCTGCGTTTCGGGGTCAATTACTTTAGGAGGAATGACGATGCTAAACAAATCCATTTGCCCGTTTCCGGTCGGGGGATTATTTTTTTTCTTTTGTCCGGTATTAGCTGGTGTTTGCCCACTTTCAGTATCGTCACCAAAGAGTCGTTTTTTTATATTCCTGAATTCCAGTTCGTCAAGCAAAGGCACAAGTTCATCTTTACTCACCTCTGAAAGAAGGAGATTTTCCTCTTCAAATTCAACCGGAACATTTATATCAATTATAGCCAGTTGCTTTGATAAAATCCCCTGGTCAGCGTATTTTATGACATTTTCTTTGAGTTTTCCGGCAAGTTTGTCTGCATTGGCTATCAGATTTTCTACAGATTCGTATTCTTCTATCAATTTCTGGGCAGTTTTTTCGCCAATGCTGGGTATGCCCGGAATATTATCAGAGCTATCACCCTGCAAGCCCAGTATATCTGTAACCTGAGAAATTTCTTTGATGCCCCACTTTTCCAAAACTTCTTTTACACCCATTATCTCCACACCTTTGCCCATGTACGAGGGTTTATAAAGCCAGATGTTTTCTTCTACCAATTGTCCGTAGTCTTTATCAGGAGTCATCATATAGACCACAAAACCTTCACTGGAAGCTTTTTTGGCAAGTGTGCCAATGATGTCGTCGGCTTCAAAACCCGGTTTTACCAGAATCGGAATATTCATTGCCTCCAGCAGTTTTTTAGCGTAAGGTATCCCAATGGTAATGTCTTCGGGTTGTGCCTGGCGGTGGGCTTTGTATTCAGCATATTGTATATGACGGAAGGTAGGTTCTGCCGTATCAAAAGCTACACCGATGTGGGTGGGTTTTTCTTTTTCAATTACCTCCAGCACGGTATTCATAAAGCCGAAAACTGCCCCTGTATTTAAGCCTTTGGAGTTGATACGAGGAGTTTTGCTGAATGCAAAATGACTGCGGTAAATGAGAGCCATTGCATCTAAAAGGAAGAGTTTTTTCATAGATTGGGATACTTTTTTACATAACTGCAAGAAGTGAAAATGAACTTGCAGCCTTGTCTTTTCCTGAACAAAGTTAAGAATCTTTGCTAAAGATTTTGCTTCAATATCATAAATTGCATGAATAAAATTCAGCTTTCTAAAATGAAAAAAGTACTCTTTTTTTTACTGATACTATTTGGAAAAACAGTCTTTGCCCAGTCTTTTTTGACCGTAAGAGAATCAAGAAATGTCATTAATACGTTTTTTGAACTTCATCTTATTTCTTCTGATACACAAAAAATGTTTCTGAGGAAGTTGGCAAATAAATCAGAGAATGATACTACTTCTGCCAAATCACAGCTATTTGAATCAGCCTCTATTTGGGAAAATCATTTGGCAGAGAAAAAGGAACGCTATAAGGAAAGAAAGACAAGAAGAGAAGAAGCATATTCTTTGCCAGATTCTTCTGCTTATGAAAGTATTGGCAGTTTTTGGATAGATTTTCGGGATGTACAACAGGAAAAGGGATTATGGGGGAGTGGATTTACTAGATATGACTACAACAAAGTGGAAAGTAAGAAGTTTTCTAAGAATGAATTAGAAACTTTACAACTATTACTTAATAAAAGAATTATTAATGAAAGAGAATACCAACATGCTATAGATAACTTTCAAAAAAACTACGATGGAGGTTTGCCCGGAGAATTTTTAGGTAGACTTTATGAAACAATCTATTTCTACGAGAATTATAATAAGCTTAAGCAAGACCAAATCAGACAACTCGACAATCTGAGATTAAAAAAAGGATGGCTTTCAGAAAGAAACTATCAAAAGCTTATTGAGTCATATAACCCTTATCAGCTTCATAGCTACCATACAATAGTTGATAATTTAGATAATGCTTTTGCTATCAATCTTTTGGATTCTTTAGAGAATAAAGTTATTTATTACGAAAAACTTTTGGAAAAAATTAAAAAAAAACACCTGATTTTGAGTATAAAGAATTGGAAACTAAACAAATAGAAGGCACAGTGTATTTATCACTAAAAGTGAATGGTATATTATATCAAGCTTCAGTATATGAAGCTTATACTAACATTTTAGCAAAAAACAATGATAGAGTAATGGGGGCATTATGTATAGTTAACCAATTCTTAGCTGATAAAAAAGATACTAAACGCTGGATCGAAAGATGGCACGGAGTACATTTTACAGAAACTACACCCTATGTTTATCCTTTTCTTCTTACAAAAAAAGAGTTTGACGATTTAAACGATTATGCTGTTGGATTTTGTGGAGATTATAAAAATCTGATTGTCAAAGAACTTCTGCCTGATATGAGACGAGTGGGTTTTTTTACTCAAATGGACACGGTTCAAGCTAATAAATTGATAAAATTACAGCGAGTTGAATCTTATAAAGAATTGTTGGAAAATGTTAATGAGTTATGTTGGGCAGCAGTACATGGAGTAATGGATGATAAAGATGGAATTATTTTAACTGATAGTTCATTTATTCTTTTTGTCACAGAATTGGCTAAATTTTCTCATGGTGAATTTCAACCTGAAAAAATATTTGATAAATCTGCTGAAGCAAAAAAACAAAATTTGAGTTCATATAAATTCGGATTTGAAGTAGAGGGAATGAAATTTGAAAAGAATTTCATAGTAAGTAACAGAAACAACCTCGCATTTACTGAAGTGGGACGAGGACTGATTGCTTTAATTCCAGATGAAAATGAAAAGATAATAGAAATGATAAATGAATATTTGAGAAAAAGTAATAGATCGGTTAGAGTTTACAAAATTAAGAAAGCTCATTACGTTTTTCTTACTCCCGCCCAATACCAGTTTCTCAAAGAGAAAGAACCAGCTTTATTTCAAGAGTAACAAAACTACTCCAGCCATGACTGAAAATACTTGCCGTCGTCGAGTTGCATTGCCTGTTTGGTGAGCATCAACGGACGAAATGTATCAACCATCACAGCGTATTCGTCAGTTTTTACCTTGCCGATGCTGCGTTCCATTGCCCCCGGATGTGGTCCGTGAGGAATACCACCCGGATGCAGCGAAATATGCCCACGGGCTATGTCGTTTCGGCTCATAAAATCACCATCTACATAATACAAAACCTCGTCAGAGTCAATATTAGAGTGGTTATAAGGAGCTGGAATCGCTTTTGGGTGATAATCATACAGACGTGGGCAAAATGAACAAACTACAAAAGCATCCGTCTGAAAAGTCTGGTGAACCGGCGGTGGCTGGTGAACCCGTCCGGTAATGGGCTCAAAATTTTTAATATTAAAGCCATACGGGAAATTGTAGCCATCATACCCAACTACATCAAACGGATGAGTAGCATAGATTAACTGGTGCAAAGCCCCCTGCTTCTTTATTTTCATCAGAAAGTCTCCTTTTTCATCATACGTTTCCAGATTTTCGGGCAACTTAAAGTCTCTTTCACAAAAAGGCGAATGTTCAAGCAACTGTCCGAAATGATTGCGATAGCGTTTGGGTGTATAAATCGGATGGTGGCTTTCGAGATAAAAAAGGCGATTGTTTTCCGTAGCAAAATCAATCTGATAAATCATGCCCCTCGGAATAATCAGATAATCCCCATATTCAAAGTCAATATTACCAAGCAAAGTTCTCAGCGTGCCATTTCCTTCATGGATAAAAAGCATTTCGTCAGCATCGGCATTTTTGTAAAAATAATCTCTGATAGACTGGCGTGGAGCAGCTACTCCTATAATCACATCTCCATTTACCATTAATGGTATTCTGCTCTCCAGAAAATCGTCCTGTGGTAATGCTTGAAAACCAATCAGTTTGCGGGAAAGTATATTTTTTTCAACAGCAATTTCCGGCATTACATCCATACTTTCTAAAACAGCTTTTACCTGCGTAGGGCGATGAATGTGATACAAGAGTGAAGACATACCATCAAAGCCAATTGTTCCGAAAAGTTGTTCGTAATACAAACCACCTGTTGGTTTTTCAAATTGTGTATGGCGTTTGGCAGGTATTTTCCCAAGTTTATGATAAAATGGCATAAATAATCCTTTTTAAATACAGTCAAATATAATACTATTTTTTATTTAAAAAGTTATAAAAATTATTTATCAGAAATTACCGTAATCCACTTGCAAACAAGTTAGTCCAAGTTCTTTTCGCCACATTGCCACTACCTGGTCACGGTCATCTACCACCATTTCTACAAAATATTTGTCCCGGATATGTAAATCAAAAAGCTCTTTTTTGATGATACTGTCTTTTCGGTTGTCGTTTTCCGGACGCATAAAGAGCAAAAAATCTTTCCCTTCATCCCATCCAAAATATTGTGAAAGCCAGGCAGAACTCTCCGGGTGGCAAATATTATCCCGTCCGGAAAAGAAAATAATTTTGTAGTCATGATTTTTCAGAGATTTTACCAGATTAATCACGTTCATTTTTGGCAAATCTTCCCCAACCCGTTTCCAGTCAAAAGGGCTGCGATTGGCACGAGTAGCTACTGTTCCGTCGATGTCCACCAATACACATTTAGGCAAGGTTGCATCTTGTTCTAAAACAGGCGGACTTTTGGGAGTATTGTGGATTATTTTATTAAAATCAAAGTTCTTTTTCAGAATCTGTAATTTCCCGAATTGCTCCCTTATGACTTTTTCGCTTACCACATCCTGTCTGTTTTTGTCCCGTTCAATAGCCTCTTCAATCGGTATTTCTATCAACTTAAAATGAATCTCTACCTCAAAATCATCAAATACTTTTAGCAAATCATTGATATATTTTTGTTTCAGATGTGTATTGTCAATCAACAGATTCCAGCCACGTTGCAGGGCTTCTACAATAGCAGACCTTTGTAAGTCATTTACCAGCGTTTCAATGCGATTGATATAATTTTTATCCTGTTGCCAGTATTCGTTCAGCGTGCCGGGAATAATACTTTTCCTCAAATCATCCCGGTTTATACGAAGCCAGCCGGGGTTATCCAATACAAATTGCCGGGCATACGTTGATTTTCCACTGCCACTGATGCCCGTAAGAATTAATATTTGTTGCATAAAAATGATAATCAAAGGTTTAAAAATTTACTGGTTTTATTTTTTTAACTGAAGCAAATCTTCTGTCAAAACAGAGCAATTACTCGTTTCTGATGCAGGAATGCAGGTGGTTTCGCACTTATCAATTCCGGCAAGCATGAGTTTTTTTATTTCTTCCAACTCTCTGATTTTTTGTTCGAGCAAGGCAATTTTATCTGTCATTTTTTGAGAAATATTACCACACGAAGCAGATTGTTGCATAATCATATCCAGAATATCGGCAGTTTCATTCAGTGTAAAGCCAAAACTTTTGACACGTTTGATAAGCAAAAGCCGTTCACATAGTTCTTCTGAATACTCTTTATAATTATTGAATTTTCGCCTTTTATTGCCTGCATCAATCAGTCCCTGTTTCTCATAAAACCGGATAGTATCTCTTGACAAGCCTGTTTTCTCAGCCAATTCTCCAATAAGCATAGTTTTAAAAAAAAATCAGTTTTTACTTGACCGTGGACTATACTCCACGGTTTTTCTTTGCAAAAGTAATTTTTAAACCCAAACAAATGAATACACTGCTCAAATTTTCTCTGGCGATTATGTTAATGATTGCCTTATTTTCGTCCTGTAAAGCTATCAGGAATTGTTTTTCTTCTCCAAATCTGACTGCAAAAACTGCTGCTACCTGTGCAAAATGTGGCAAAACTTCATGTAGTATAAGTTGTGAAGCAAATACAGATTCTTTAACCATCAAAAAATAATACTTATGAAGAACACGCAAAAAGCAGGTTTATTAGCAGGTATTTTCTTGTGTAGCTTATGCTGCATTCTACCAATAATTGGTACAGCAGGTCTAGGTTCTTTAGCCATTGTAACTGCCTATTTCAAAAATGCTGTCATAGGTATAATTGGTGTCACTATCTTATTGTTTTTATATGCTTTTTTCAGAAAAAGGCAAACGACAAAATCCTGCGAAACAAGCTGTGCTACAAACTGCGACTGCAAGTAATATGACAGTGTTATATAAAAAGTTGTTTTACAGAAAGTTATCCGAAGTAAATTTATTGTTTGAATAAAACTACACAGAAAATTTGGATTTTAAAAACAGTACCTCTACATTTGCAGTCCGTTTCGCAGAAATAAAAATGCCCAGGTGGCGGAATCGGTAGACGCGTCGGTCTCAAACACCGATGGGACTTAACCCCCGTGCCGGTTCGACTCCGGCCCTGGGTACTACAAGTAAATCCTAAATAATTGACTAACAATTGTTTAGGATTTTTTGTTTTTCCTGTTCTTAACAACTTCCATGTCTTTCATCCTCTTCCAGACGTATTTTTAGAAACTCATTCTTCAAATTATCAATAAGTACAAAATAAAAGCCATATAATCTTGAAAAAATATAAATATATTTGGAAAAAAAGTGATTATAAGTAGTTTTTCTTAGAAAGTCTAAACAATTTAAATTATGGCTTCCAAACGAAATAAGACTATTTCAAGAAGGGCATTTCTTGATTTTAGTAGTAAAACAATAGTGGGTAGTGCCATCATCAGTGGTTTCCCCAGTATTGTTCCTGCTTCTGTATTTGGAAAAAATGCTCCAAGTAATAGAATCAATATAGGAGCCATTGGGGTAGGCAGAATTTCGAGGGGGCATGACATGCCAGGAGTATGGAAATATGATAATGCTCAGATTATGGCTGTTTGTGATGTGGATAGCAACCGGGTAGAAGCTGCCCAGAAACTGGTAAATGAGTATTATTCCAAAAAAACTGGTAAAGAGTTTAAAGGAGTAAAAGGATATGGAGATTACCGGGAATTATTGCAAAACAAAGATATTGATGCTGTTTTGGTAAGTACACCCGACCACTGGCATGCCCCAATTGTGATTCATGCTGTAAATGCAAAAAAAGATGTGTATGTGCAAAAGCCAGCTTCTCTCACCATTGCAGAAGGACGAATGATGGCAGATGCTGTAAAAAAATCAGGAAGAATTGTTCAGATAGGCAGTCAGCAACGCTCTACCCAACAATTCAGGTATGCTGCGGAATTGGTAAGAAATGGCAGAATTGGTAAATTGAAGAAAGTTTATGTCGGTTTGCCCGGTGACCCTGCCGGCGATGACGAACCTCAAATGCCTGTTCCCAAGAATCTGAATTATGATATGTGGCTGGGTACTACTCCAGAGGTTTATTATACAGAAAAGCGGGTTCATCCTCAGAATAGTTTCGATCGCCCCGGTTGGCTGCGTTGTGAGCAATTTGGAGCAGGTATGATTACAGGCTGGGGTTCTCATCATATTGATATAGCTCATTGGGCAATGAATACTGAGCATACTGGTCCTGTGGAGATATGGGGCAAAGCTGATTTTCCTGCACATGGTTTGTGGAATGTACATGGTATTTTTCAGACGGAGGCTCTGTATGAAAATGGGGTACGGATGATAGTAAGTAACGAAATTCCGAATGGAATCAGATTTGAAGGAACGGAAGGCTGGATTTTTGTTTCGCGTGGCGATGGCTCGGTTACTGCCAGTGACCCTGTTGCCAAACAGAATGCAGCCAAAAAATTAGATGCCAGTGACCCTAAACTTATTACTACTGAAATCGCTGCTAACGAAATTTATCTGCCTGTAAGTACCGACCACCACGGCAACTGGCTCGAAAGTATTGTAAGTCGTAAAGAACCTATTGCTCCGGCTGAAATCGGACATCGTTCATGCACTACCTGCCTGCTACACCATGCTGCCATGAAACTGAAACGAAAACTCTATTGGGATCCGAAAGCAGAGAAGTTTAAAAATGATGATGAAGCCAATTCATTGCTGGCACGTGAACAAAGAGCTCCTTATGCTATTAAGTTCAAAAAATAACCTTCTTAATTTTTATAAAAATAACTGCTAATGAAAAAAAGACCTTTGCTATCGGGTTTGACTGTTTTATTAACTTCTTTCTTTGCTATAAAAACATACAGCCAGAATTCTCAGGAAATTAAGTTTATTACATTAGACCCCGGGCATTTTCATGCAGCTTTGGTTCAAAAAAATATGTATCCTCAGGTAAATCCTGAAGTTCATGTATATGCTCCGGCAGGTTCTGACCTTTTGCTACATTTAGACCGGATTAAAGCATACAATACTCGTACCGATAAACCCACCAACTGGCAGGAAAGAGTGTACAATGGCAGTGATTATTTTGAAAAAATGCTTACTGAAAAAGCAGGAAATGTGGTGGTAATTGCCGGAAATAATCGTATAAAAGCTGATTATCTCGAAAAATCTGTAAACGCAGGCTTTAATGTTTTGGCAGACAAACCCATGATTATTAAAGAAGAAGATTTTGAGAAGCTAAAAAGAACATTTGCTGCTGCTGCTCAGAAAAAAGTGCTTTTGTATGATATAATGACCGAACGCTACGAAATTACTACTTTGTTGCAACGTGAATTATCTATGTTGCCAGTAGTTTTTGGTAAGCTTGAAAAAGGAACGCCAGATAATCCGGCAGTAACCAAAGAAAGTGTACATCATTTTTATAAATATGTTTCAGGAAATGTTCTCACAAGACCTTCCTGGTTTATGGATGTTTCGCAGCAGGGGGAAGGTATAGTAGATGTAACCACACACTTAGTCGATTTGATACAGTGGGAGTGTTTCCCGGAGCAGGTAATTGATTATCAAAAAGATATAAAAATAGCTAAAGCCCGTCGCTGGACTACTGACATGACCCTAAGTCAGTTTAAAGCCATTACCAAAACACAGGAATTCCCGGATTACCTGAAAAAAGATATTGTTAATGATACCTTATTAAAAGTATTTTCCAATGGCGAAATCATTTATCAGCTGAAAGGTGTATATGCCAAAACATCAGTTATCTGGGCTTATAAAGCACCTGAAGGTGGCGGAGATACTCATTATTCGATTATGCGGGGAACAAAAGCCAATCTGATTATACAGCAGGGAGCTGAGCAAAATTATAAACCTACTCTTTATATTGAACCTGTAAGTAGCGATAAAAGCTATGAACATAGTTTAATGATTGCTTTACAAAATCTTGAAAAAAAATATCCTGGAATCAGTTTAAAGAAAAAGAGCAAAGGCTGGGAAGTACAAATTCCGGAAAGATATAAGGAAGGACATGAAGCTCACTTTGGCAGGGTTACTGAAAAATATCTTGAATTTTTGAAAAAAGGAAAATTGCCTTCATGGGAAGTTCCAAATATGCTTGCCAAATATTATACAACCACCCAAGCCCTGAAAATGGCTTTAAATAAAAAGTGAAATATGAAAAAGACCCGAAATGACCGTCGTAATTTTCTAAAGAACAGCTTGTCCGGGGCAGCAGGTATTGTACTTTCTTCAGGGGTGATTAGTGAGATTTCGGCTAAGACAAGTACTCTGGATATGCCTTTTATCAGTAAAAAAGTTGAGCCATCTATTAAGTTTTCAGTAATTGGTCTCAATCATGGACATATCTATGGTATGACTGATGCCATTATACGGGGAGGTGGGGAACTAGTATCGGTATATGCCAAAGAGCCTGATTTGCTAAGTGCTTACATAAAAAAATATCCTCAGGTCAAACAGGCAAAAGAAGAAAAAGAAATCCTTGAAGATAAATCTATACAACTGGTCTTGAGTGCTGCTATTGCCAGCGAGAGAGCCCCTCTGGGTATCAGGGTAATGAAGCATGGTAAAGATTTTATGGCTGACAAGCCGGGTATTACTACTTTGCCACAATTAGCAGAAGTCAAGAAAGTGCAGAAAGACACAAAACGTATTTATTCAATTATGTTTAGTGAGCGTTTTGAGAACAAGGCAACTGTAAAAGCTGGAGAACTTGTAAAAGCTGGAGCAATTGGTAAAGTAATACAGACTATTGGCTTAGGACCTCATCGTATGAATGCCAAAACTCGTCCAGACTGGTTTTTTGATAAAAATAAATTTGGAGGGATCATTACTGATATTGGCTCTCATCAGTTTGACCAGTTTTTATTTTTTACAGGCTCAACCAAAGCAGAAGTGGTGGCTTCTCAGATTGGTAATGTCAATCACCCTCAATACCCACTTTTTGAAGATTTTGGTGATGTAATGCTTAAAGGTAATGGTGGAATGGGCTATATTCGGGTAGATTGGTTTACGCCGGACGGACTGAAGTCGTGGGGTGATGGCAGGCTTACAATACTAGGAACTGAAGGTTATATCGAAATTCGTAAGAATATAGACATCGCTATAAAAGAAGCTGGCAATAATTTGTATCTGGTAAATAATAAAGAAACCCAATATATAGACTGCTCTAACGAATCTTTGCCTTTTGGAGGACAACTGGTAAGTGATGTAATCAACAGAACAGAAACAGCCATGTCACAAGAGCATTGTTTTCTAGCTACAGAATTATCGCTGAAAGCCCAAACGTATGCCAAAAAACTGGATATTATGAAGTGAAAAAAATGTATAAATAAATGGTTGTATTGTAGAAATTAATGGCTTTTTAACAAAAAACAATTACACAATACAACCATTTATCAATTTTAAATTAGCCTTTCAGTTCCATGATTCTCTCATCATAGCTGTCAGCTACAGTAGCTACAGTTTGCACAGCAGCTAAAAACTCTTCAAAATCAAGATGTACTCCTGGTAGTGAATAAGAGTAAATAATAGATTTATCAAAAGTAATACCAAAGCTGCCAAAAGGAACTGTGGCATTCAGACGAAGTAATTCTTCTGATAGCTCTGATGAAAGGTGCACATAATCTGCTATATAAGAATAAACGTGTACGATAGCATCATCAAAATGCCATGGTTTCACAGAAACTGAAATTTGAACCGTTCCGAACGAAAATGAGAATATATTATCTTGTTTCACCAGTTCATGTGGTTCAAAAATATCTTCCAGATATTCTTCTACACGTTTTCTGACTACTGTTAATAGCTTATCATTGATTTCACTACTAAGTATCTTGAATTTAGGCATATATTTTTAATATTTAAAATGATTAATTTTTTGAAATGGAGTGGTATATTATTGATTAAGCATGGCTTTTAATTTAGCCAATTCATCATTTACCTGATTATCCTGCTCAAGTTTGGCAAGTTGGTCATCTAGACTCGTTTCTCCTTCTGCGAGTTGGTTAAATGCCTGAGCCTCTGCCTCTTGTTTTAGTACTTTCTCTTCCATTTTGTCAAATTTGGCAAAAGAATTTTCATCAAAACCTCCTAACTGTTTTGAAAATTCAGTCTGAGCCTTGGCATTTTTGCTACGAGCTATTAGAGTTTGCTCTTTCATTCTGGCTTCATCAAGTTTCATTTTCAATTTATCTACCTGAGCCTTCATGGTAGCTGTAGTAGAAGCTGCCTGGTCATACATTTCTTTGTACTGAGCCAGTTGAGAATCAATGGTTGCTTTCTTGACCAGTACCTGCTTTGCAAGATCTTCGTTGCCGGCTTTCAGAGCAGTAACAGCTTTAGATTGCATGTCATCTGATGATACTTTTAATTTATTATACTGCATTTCAAGGCGTTTTTCGTTACCCATTGCCTGAGCTAGTGCTGAGGTAGATTTAGTGACGGCTTCATTCATTTCAAGCACCATCAGTTTAATCATTTTTTCAGGGTCTTCGGCTTTGTCTAATAGGTCATTTACATTAGCCGAAACGATGTCTGCAATTCTGCTGAAAAATCCCATAATTGTGAGAAGTTTAGGTTTTAGGTATTGTTGGATAAAAGCATCTGATATAAGAATAATTCCTTGTCCAGAGCCGGATTTTTATGGTAAAAGGGTTACTTTGTAACCTTTCTCTTCATTAAGAACAGGGTTGTAAAACAAGGGTCAATTACCAAGTTTATTTCCAGAAAAACAAAAATCCTCAGACAATTTTTATCATCAACTACTTTGAAATATATCATAAAAGCTGATGGTTTAGAGATTTTAAAGGTCTTGTTGTAAAAATAATAAACCTTATGATTTCATTCTGCGTAGTAAGCATTGAACAGCCTTGTTACTTAATCACCTTCCATGAAATTTTAGATTTTGCTAACCTGTTATAACCTTATGCTGTTTCAAAAATTTATTCGTATTCTGCAAGCCAACCGTATTTCAGGTGGCAAATCTTACATCAGCGAATCTGAAGCTGAGGCTATTTTCGAGGAATTTTACAAAAGATATGCTCAGGGCAAATATGAAAAATCATATCAATCCGGCTCATCTTCTCAGAATTATAAAACTTCAGCCAACAATACAACCTATACCAAAGAAAAGCCTTACTATGATGCCTTAGAGCTTCCATTTGGGGCAGGGTTCGATGAAATTAAAGCTTCTTACCGTAAACTCGTAAAACTCTACCACCCTGATAAATTTCAGTATGATGCCGAAAAATGCCGTATCGCCGAAAAAATAATGAAAGGGCTCAACGAAGCCTTCGCCTATTTTGAAAAGAAATTTGGGAAATGAAATATTGAATCCAAAAAGAGAGAGCCTGCAAATTTGCAGGCTCTCTCTTTTTGGATTATTTGACCATTTATAGATAACGGCTTAGATTTTCGATTGATTAATGTAATATTATCTTGTTTTTTGCTTATTATCTATTTCTGTTTTATAGTTTTCAAGAATTTGTATTACCTCATTAATATATTCGCTCTCATGTATGTTTTCTAATTTGATTTTATCTTTTATGGTGCTATTAAGTTCATCTGCAGTTAAAATATTATAGTCCTTTTCTATTTTCGAACTTAAGATTTTATTTTTATAGTCATTTTGTCTGTAAATACCTTTTGAATTCTCTGACATTATACGTCTAAAAGTTTCAGGATTTAAATCCATTTTCAAGATTATCTCATACTCCGCCTGTTTAATAAAGTTAAAATGTGTTTCAATTTTAACTTTTAAAGACTGCAAGTTGTCATCAACAACTTCTAATAATGCCTTAAGTTTGTGTAAGTCACGCTTTATAATATCAGGAATATTTTCTTCTCGTTTATAAAAGAGAGAGTGAGAAGTTTCTGCCCAAATATGCTCAGATAATGTTCTAATTTGGACTTCAATTTTTTTATCACTATGATTTTTCCAGTTAGGTACTTTTACCCACTCATCTCCTATTCCTAAAATTAAATGAATTGAACTATAACCAAATCTGTCAGGGCTTTGCGTTGATTCTTTAGAATCTTCCAATAGTTTAAACGCAGAAGAAAGTATATCAACAACCTTTTCTTTATATTCAGGAAACAAAAGGACAATCCTTAGACCTACTAAATCCTTAAGTTCTGTTATAGTTTCTTTTAATACAAAACGCTCGGAAGATACCTTTTCTAAAATTGAATCTAACGATTTTAGTCTACCACTTATTCCAAAAGCAATTGGAATTTTATTATCATTTAATATTTTTTCAATTATACGTACAAACTCTTTTAGAAAGTCCCCATAATCTTCAGCAATAGCTCCATATTCTTTTTCTATACCCATATGTATTGTAGATATTAATTTAGAAAAATAACAAAATATTCTATGAATTTCTCTAAATTCACTCTGTAGGTTTTACGATTTGAGACGCTCCACGTTTTTGGTCGAATTTTGTGCCAAAAGACAGGGAAACCTTACCCATCAGGAAGAATGAACGCCCTTGCACAGAGGGACGATAGCCAGTTTCGATACCCCAAGCCCAGCCAAATTCCCGATTGTACATGCCTTCTACACCTAATCTAAACCCGAGTTTTTTTACGGGTACTCCTGAAACATCATAGATAGTTTCTTTTTTTGTATCAGGGTCTTTCATTCGTACATTATCTAGATTGATATAAGGAGCTACAATTATGTCAGCATAAGCCGTAAACATGGCATCATTTGAATTGGGGTCGTATTTTTTGGGTTTTACAGCCACATTCCGAATTCTTGCCATCGAGCCACCCAGGTAAAAACCGGCGGATTTTAGATTGGAATAAGCCGAGTTCCCTCCAAGGGTATCAGTAGGGTCGTTGGTTGCCGTAAACACCAGATTTTTCTTAGCTATAATATCACTCACCCTGAAAGAGCTTGACCAGTAATAACCACCCCCTCTGATCCCTATTACCTTTCTTACTTTTGATGGAATCAATATATGTTCTGGTACAGTTGCAGCCCATTTTTCAGCAGAATAACGCTTGTTTGTCAAAATCATTTTAGCAGTACCGGCAGTCGCTTCATCCCTAAAGTGATATGTTGCTCCGCCTTCCAGATACTGAAATACCCCTAATTTATTTTCTGATAGTTTGTATTTATCGCCTGTGCTGCGATTAAAGTCTGTAGCTTTACCATAAGACTTGCGGTATTGCAGACTAAAGTCAAATTTTTCTTTCAGAAAATATTTGGCTTGTAACCCGTAGCCTGCACTGAAATTGGTTGAAAAAAAATCTGCATACAAGGGCGTAAATTGTATCCACATTTTATACAGGTCATAGGGTTCATCATACATCATTTCATACTCTACATCGCCTTTGCTGTTTGCCACATCATTGCGTTGTGCAAAAGCCGGTGTAAGCATTCCTGAAATAAACAATATAAAAAGAAGGTATTTTTTAGCAGACATATAATTGCTTTTCTATTGATACACCAAATATCAATATCGTAACTCTTTGATAAACAAAAAATAGTTTAAAAACTTACATAATAAAAACAGCCAAACTTTTTATTCAAGGATGGCTTCCGGAGCAGTGACTAAATCTTGCAGGCTTGTTTTTTCTAATACATCACAGAATGCGATACGTGCCTGAATCATAACCTGTCTGATTTCACAGGTTTTTTCATCTTTGCATTCATCACATTTACGATAAAACATTTTGCTGCTACATGGTGTAAATGCCATAGCTCCGTCAATAATACGGATTATTTCAGCAAGTGTAATGTCGGCGGGACTTTTGAGCAGGGCATAGCCACCAGTTTTGCCTCTTTTGCTGTAAAGTATGCCATGATTGCGAAGCTCCAGCAGAATCAGTTCCAGAAATTTTTTAGGAATGGTTTCTTCTTCTGCTATATCTTTTATCTGCATGGCATCGTGTTCGTGGTTCTTTACCAGCACCACAAGAGCCTTAAGGGCATATTTGGCTTTTTTAGAAAGCATTGTAGTAACGTTTCTGAGTTCGAAAAAATCAGCGAAAAAACTATTATAAATCCTGATTTCTACAAATTTACTAAATTTAGTATTATTTTTGATACAGTTTTTTATGTCACCTGTCTTCCGAAATATTTTCTTCTATCAATCCTGATAACCTTACATGAAAAACGTTGCCATAACGCTTATATTCTTATTGTTGTCTGCTTTTTCTGTTCATGCTACTTCTCCGGCATCCTCTTATTCCAGTGATACACTTTTGCTTCGTAATGGTTATACTTACAAAGTACGGGTAACTAAGATTGTGGCAGATACAGTTTTTTTTAAAACATACAGCAGTGAAGAAGTAAAATTTTTTCTGACAAAGGAGGTAAAAATTATACTTTATGATGATGGTAGAATAGTGCAGTTTGATACGCCAAATGATTATTATCTTAAACCTAATCAACCAGTACTGAGTAAAAAGCTTTCTGCCAGTGAAATGTATGAGCAGGGATACAGAGACGGCAAATTTTATTATGAAAACCGTGGGATTTTTTGGGCAGGTTTTGGAATGGGATTATTTTGGTGGTTATATTTTTTGCCCTTCATTCCAACCATAGCTATGTCTCTTATTTCTCCTTCTGTACAAAATCAAATATCTAATGATGCCCGGCTGAAAATTAATAAACGAAGAAATATAAGATATATACCACTTGGAGAAAAAGACAGGAAAGAGGTTTATGAGAAATTTAAAGATATAAATTATATACGTGGATATTCGAGAGCTGCTAAGGGAAAAAAAGCAGGTAAAGTATGGCTTGGCTTTTTAACAGGTTTTGTGGGTTCTTTTATTGCTTTTATATTGATTTATGTTGTCATAGTTCTGCTGATTTTTGCATTTTTTATATAAAAGATTTTACAGACCTATCAAGTCTTTTTTGTCTTTCATCATAGCTTTCTCTACATATTGAATAATATGTCCGGCAATATCTATGCCGGTTGCTCCTTCTATGCCTTCCAGTCCGGGAGAAGAATTTACTTCCATCACCAAAGGTCCACGACTTGACTGCAACATATCAACTCCAGCTATTGCCAGTCCCATCGCTTCAGCAGCTGCCAAGGCGGTATCCCGTTCCTGGCGGGTGAGTTTAATGACTTTACCTATGCCTCCTCTGTGAAGATTTGACCGAAATTCACCTTCTTTGCCTTGTCTTTTCATAGCTCCTATTACTTTGCCATCTACTACAAAAGCCCGAATATCTGCCCCTTTGGCTTCACTGATAAATTCCTGAATAAGAATATCTGATTTTAGTCCATAAAAAGCTTCAATGATAGACTTGGCTGCCTTACGGGTATCTGCAAGCATAACGCCAACTCCTTGTGTACCTTCCAGAAGCTTGATAATCACAGGAGTGCCACCTACCTGGTTGAGTACAGAGTCAATGTCTTTTGGGTGATTGGCAAAGGCTGTTTTGGGTAAACCCACTCCAGCTTTTGACAAAACCTGCAGACTTCTGAGCTTATCTCTTGAGCGTAAAATAGCCAGTGATTTTACTGCACTGAAAACCTGCATCATTTCAAACTGACGAACAATGGCGGTACCGTATCTGGTAACAGAACTGCCAATACGAGGAATTACAGCATCCAGGTCATCTATAGGTTTATGATTGTAATACACCATTGGATTTCCTCTTTCTATGACAGCATAACATTGTAAGTGATCCAAAACACGCACTTCATGTCCTCTTTGTGTAGCTGCTTCTACCAGTCTTTTGGTAGAATAAAGGGTTTTGTCACGGGAAAGTATTCCAATTTTCATAAAATAAAATTTCAGAGGATTGAAAGTTGTGCTTATATGCATATCCCAGTTTATTGTCAGTTAATCTGAACACCTGAAATAGGGTTCGAGTTCTGACAAAAAATTGTTATAAACTGACGATAAAGCTCAAAAAAATTAATGTTGGGTATGAAGTAGAGCTACATCTACAAGAAATTTATTTCTAAGAATTTTTCTGCCAATCAGAACCGGATAGCGTAATTCGGTACGATCTGCCAGAGAAAAACTTGCCCTTATAAATCGTTTCCCTATTTTGATACGGGTACGAATTACATATCTTTTTTCGGTTTGCCCAAACGAATTGCGAATGTTTTTCTCTTCAAAATCGCTACTGATAAACTCTCTTTCCGAGATATTTTGATTATTGGGCGGAGGGATATGAAAAGCTATTTTTTTTATATTATCTTCTGTAAAAATTCGTATTTGAGAACAGTGAATCGCAGAAGTATAAGCTCCGGTATCAAGTTTTGCTTCAAAATGATATAACCCGAATTCAGGCAAATCAACATATTCTCGTCTGCCCAAAATAATTTTTTTTTTCATAGTAAAAATTTACGGCAAAATAATTGAGGTATTGTAAACTTGCAATCCTCTTTGCAGGTTTGCACCTTTGTATTTTATCTTATTTTATTAGACCCTGTTTCAGTATGGGAATACGTTCATTATTGAGCAAACCATTTGCTAGTATCGTTATCAGCGAACAACAAAAATGGGCATCTGAGCCTGTAAACTTTCAAAAAAAAGTTTTTCAGGAACTTATTAGTGGTGGAAAAGATACAATTTTCGGAAAAAAACATGGATTTGCCGAAATAAAAACACATGCTGATTTTGTTAAAAATGTGCCCATCCGTGATTATGAACAATTTAAACCTTATATCGAGCAAATCAAGCATGGTGAGAGTGATGTATTGTGGCGAGGGAAACCTCTTTATTTTGCCAAAACCTCCGGCACTACTTCCGGTGTAAAATACATACCAATTTCCCAGGATTCTATTCATAATCATATCAATAGTGCCAGAAATGCTCTCCTCAATTATGTGCATGAAACAGGAAAATCAGCATTTTTAGATAAAAAACTAATTTTTCTATCAGGCAGTCCTGTCCTTGATACAAAAGGTGCCATACCCACAGGCAGACTTTCGGGTATTGTCAACCATCATGTACCCGGATACTTGCGTAGTAATCAGAAACCAAGTTATGACACCAATTGTATTGAGGACTGGGAAGAAAAACTTGAAAAAATTATTGATGAAACACTTTCTGCAAATATGTCTTTGATTTCAGGTATTCCGCCCTGGGTGCAGATGTATTTTGACAGAATTATTGAAAGAACCGGAAAACCTGTTAAAGATGTATTTCCTGATTTTCAGGTGTTTGTATATGGAGGTGTAAATTTTGAGCCTTATCGTAAGAAACTATATGATTCGATAGGCAAAAAAATAGATTCTATTGAGCTTTTTCCGGCATCAGAAGGATTTTTTGCTTTTCAGGATAAGCAAAACGAAGAAGGGATGCTACTACAACTGGATTCGGGCATTTTTTATGAATTTGTGCCGGCTGAAGAAATTTTCTCAGAAAATCCAACCCGTCTTACCATTGGTGAAGTAGAAACCGGAAAAAATTATGCCATGCTTGTCAGTAACAATGCCGGTTTGTGGGCATATAACCTGGGCGATACTGTAAAATTTGTTTCGACTAATCCATACAAACTTATTGTTTCAGGCAGGGTCAAGCATTTTATTTCAGCTTTTGGAGAACATGTGATAGGAGAGGAGGTAGAAAAAGCCATGAAACTTGTAACACAGCAACATCCCGAAACCGAACTGACAGAGTTTACGGTAGCTCCACAGGTTACCCCCACTGAAGGAGGTTTGCCTTACCATGAGTGGCTGATTGAATTTGCAAAGCAGCCGGATAATCTGGATAAGTTCTCAGCAGATCTGGATGCTGAAATGGTAAAACTTAATATTTATTATAAAGATTTGATTAGCGGTAATATTTTGAGTCCTTTAAAGGTTTCAGTTCTGCAAAAAGCTGCTTTTCAGAATTATATGAAATCACAGGGTAAATTAGGTGGACAAAATAAAGTCCCGAGATTATCTAACGACCGAAAAATAGCCGACGAACTTAGAAATTATCTTTTGAATTGATTTTTGGATTATTGTTCCATTAGGTTGTTGATAAATTGAGCATTGATGTATATTGTAAGACCAATACAATCTGTGAAACTGGCATTTTTATTGGTTCTGTTACTCGCTTTGTACAGTTGTACTCCTCAACAAAGTACCAATACGCCTGATTCTCCTGAAAAGTCAGGCAATAGTTTACTGATAAACGATACAGTGTATCAAACTTATAAGGCTTTTGAGACAGAATTGAACTGGAAGAAGTTAAGTAAAGATACCCTGATTGAAATAAATGATAAGAAATTTACACTGAGTTGGTCTGCCATAGCAGATAGTCTGAAACCTCTTTCTTATTCCTATACTTACACCAAAGAAGGAAAACCCCATAAGGATATTTATCTGGGTTATGATATTCGTTATGAAATAAACCTGCGGAATGAGAATCAACAATCTGTATTTTCAAAAATATTTACCAAACCCTTTTTTTATCAGACTCTGGATACTGGTTTAGTGATAGTAAGTCAGCCTCATTTACCCAAATTCCTGGGTTTCCAGAAGAAATTTAATGCTTTTTTATTTACGGTTAATTTTTGGCTACCCAACAGTGATATCGGAGAAGAATGTTTTTTCATGACAGACTTCAAGGGAAAAATCACTGAGAATTTTGTGAGTCATGTTTTTGGTGGTGGCGGTTGTGATGGGGAAATAACAATACCTGCTTCTCAGGATTTTATTCTGACTTGTCAGAAAATACTATATCCAAATGGAAAATTTATTGCTTTAGAAGATGAGAATTTTCGCCAGATTTGTGTAAATCTCATTAACGATACCACTATTCTGGTAATAAGAGAGTATGATGCAGAGAAAAACCCAGAGAATGCAGTACTGATAAATAATCTGGGGATGCCAATTAAAACATTCCGCTATCAGGGTTATGTTACTATGTTGGAATATTCAGTACCCTTGCATTTTGATAAACTTACCCATCGCTTTTATTTGCTTGACAAAGACGCTATGAGGATTATTGATAAGTTAAAACCAGCAGATACCTATGCTGTTGAATTTGAAAAACTGGAAAAAGTTATTGGTAATCCCAAAGAAACAGAAGTAGCGTTTGAACTGAGTTCGGTAATGTTTTCGGGCATTTTTTATGTGGATAAAAATACTTTTGCTATCAGGATAAAAAAACGGATAGAGAATGAGTAGCATTCTTTATCCGTTTTTCAAGATTGAGCATTACTGTTTACTTTCCTTTCATTTTTGCTTCTTTCAGGTTCCGTTGCATGTTCTGAATTGTGTTTTTCATTTCAGCATTGGTATCCATCATGTCACTTACTGACTGTATAGCATGAATTACGGTACTGTGATCTCTGCCGCCAAAGTGGTAACCAATAGCTTTCAATGAGAAATTTGTAAACTCTTTAGCAAAATACATGGCAATCTGACGTGGAATTACTACTTCTTTTTTACGGCTTTTGTCTTTCAGTTCTTCCAGTTCGATGTCAAAATGGTCGGCTACAAATTTTTGGATGTAGTCAATCGTAATTTCTTTATCAAAAGGTTGCACAATATGTTGCAGCGTCTTCTTGGCAAGTTCCAGATCTATTTCCTTACGATTGAGAGAAGCCTGAGCCATCAGCGATACAATCACTCCTTCCAGTTCTCTTACATTGGTATCAATGCTGTGAGCCAGATATTCGATTACATTAAATGACATTGAAACGCCTTCATGCTGCAATTTTTTCTGAATAATTGCCATACGGGTTTCAAGATCTGGCTGTTGTAAATCAGCAGTCAATCCCCATTTAAAACGTGAAAGTAATCGTTCTTCCAGTCCTTTTAAGTCTTTAGGCGGTTTATCAGAAGTCATGATAATCTGCCTGCCTGACTGGTGCAGGTGATTAAAAATATGGAAGAAAATTTCCTGGGTTTTTTCCTTGCCGGATAAAAACTGTATATCATCGATTACCAATACATCTACCTGCATATAGAAATTGGTAAAATTGGGCATATTATTATTCTGAACAGCATTGATAAACTGATTAGTAAACTTCTCTGAAGAAACATACAATACAAATTTATCATGGGTATTTTGCTTGATATGGTTGCCAATGGCTTGTACCAAATGAGTTTTTCCCAGCCCTACATCACCATACAACATCAAGGGATTAAAAGCCGTAATACCGGGTTTGTCAGCTACTGCCAAGCCAGCCGAACGAGCCAGTCTGTTACAATCACCTTCAATAAAATTATCAAAGGTATAATTAGGATTCAGGTAAGATGAAAAGTGCTCGGCATCAATCTCCGGATAATCAAATGGAGATTTCAGATTATTAAGGTGATGTCCTGTTCCGTTATTATAGTTTGGCGTTCCGGTAGTTTTATTGGCAGGAATACTTACAGACATGGGCTTGGTTTTATCATTACCTTTATCGATAATGATAGAATACTCCAACTGTCCGTTTTTACCCAATACTGCATCAATGGCTTTCCGAAGCAGATGCACATAATGCTCTTCCAGCCATTCATAAAAAAACTGACTTGGTACCTGAATCGTCAGAATACTGTTTGCCAGTTTTACCGGAACGATAGGTTCAAACCAGGTTTTAAAACTTTGTTCACTGACATTTTCCCGGATAATTTCCAAACATGCAATCCATGCTGCTTTACTGTCTATTTCCACTATCATGCTCGACATCTAACTTATGTAAAAGGGTGAGTTAAATAAAAATTTAAACCAACTGTTGCAGAAATATTAATAATATGCTCTAATTCCTGAATACTTATTTTTTAATGGCAGGGAACTGCCTGCTTTGATAAAACCTCGGCACAAAATCTGGTAGTAAGCTATCAAAACTAACTCTGATTTTATAATAAAGAATGTAAATTATAAAAGTGTAGCCGGGTCCCTTTCTTGATTTTGGGGGGAACAAAAATCTTAAAAAAAACCGGAACTAAAAAACCAGCTTAACATAAAATTAACATAAAACTTCAAGTTCTTGGAAAGATGAAAAAGAAAATTCGTAACTGTCTGAAATCAAAGAAAAAATCTTAGAAAAATTATAACAAGGTTTTTATGTTACTTTTTATGACTCCCTGTGGGTGAGTTATTATACTGGATAGTTTTAGTTAAAGACGATATTTTTTGATGTTTGTTACACGTAAAGAGTTTGATATTCAGTTGGTTGGAATGTTTTAGATTTTTATGATATTCTTACTGGCAAAAAGAGCTTTTTCGTAAAGCAATTTTTTGATATTTATTTTACCCGTTTATAAGGTCAGATTTTAACAACATAGATGTTCCCTGAATATGCTTTTTTCCACCCGAAAATTCAACATCTATTTTGCCCAGCATGATGCCTGCCCAACCTACCTGATGAATGCTGACAGGTTTGCCTTCAGGGTTGTTGATAAGAGTGGGTTGCTCAAGAAAAGTATGGGTATGACCGCCCAGAATGAGGTCGATACCGGCTACCTGAGCTGCAAGAGTATGGTCTGAAACTTTACTTCCTTCATACTTATAACCAAGATGAGACAGACAAATAATTAGATCACATTTTTTCGACTGTAATTCCTGTACCATCTCTTTGGCTTTGGCGATTGGGTCTTCATATACTGTTTTTCCATAAAGGTTTTCGGCTACTAGACCCCTGAGCTCTATTCCCAACCCAAAAACTCCTATTTTTAATCCACCCTTCCTTAGTATTTTAAAAGGCTGAAACATTCCTTTCAAAATCGTCTTTGAAAAGTCATAATTGGCATTGACAAATTCAAAAGTTGCATGAGGCATTTGTTTTATCAGACTTTCCATGCCACCATCAAAATCATGATTGCCTAATGTCACCAAATCATATCGCATCTGACTCATCAGTTTGTATTCCAGTTCTCCACCAAAAAAGTTAAAATAAGGAGTTCCCTGCCATATATCGCCTGAATCCAGTAATAACACATTGTCGTTTTCTTTCCTTATTTTTTCAATCAGAGATACCCGTCGGGCTGCCCCTCCCATATTCTTATATTTTCCTTCCTGAAAAGGTTCTATACGGGAATGGGTATCGTTGGTATGAAGTATCACCAGCTTCTTTGTCGTAGCTTCTGCCTGTAAATATTCAGGGATATTCAAGAGAGCCGTAGCAGCCAGCGATTTTTGAATAAATTCACGACGATTCAACATAAGGTTGGGAGTTTTGGTAAAAACATTTTCAAATTTGACTTTTTTTATGCAAAATGCAAAGCATAAATAGACAGGCAGGTTGTGGCGGCACAGATAAATGTTTCATTATCAATATACATATCTAAATAACAAAATTATTTCGCAGCATTGTCAACACTCATTTTTGAAAATATTGTACTTAAAGACTTGCCAGGAATAGCACGCTGGATAAAAAAATTTGCCGATAATGAAAAAATATGGTTGTTTGAAGGAGAAATGGGAGCAGGTAAAACTACTTTTATTCAGGCTTTATGCAAAACAATGGGTGTAACTGCACCAGTACAAAGTCCTACTTTTTCGCTGGTTAATGAATATATAACGTCTGATAATATACTTGTTTATCATTTTGATTTTTACCGCATACGAACTCAGGCTGAAGCCCTTGACATAGGTTTTGAAGAATATTTGTATTCCGGAAATTATTGCTTTATAGAATGGTCGTCTAAAATTCCTGACCTGCTACCCACACAATATTTAAAAATTTCTATTACCTTAGATGTTCAGAATCAACGGACTATTTCTGCCAGTTCTGTCTATTAACCTAGCCTGTTTTTGAGATAAATAAATTGTATGCCTATCAGTACTTATCAAACCGGACTGGAAGACTTGGTAAAACAAGGAGCTTTGTATCCGCAAGAACAAACCCTTGAAGTCAAAAGAGGTAAAACCCAGCTTACTATTGGAATTCCAAAAGAAACTGATAATCAGGAAAATCGGGTAGCTCTAACCCCCGAGTCTGTTGGTATTCTTGTCAGAAATGGTCATCAGGTAATCATAGAAACAGGTGCAGGAGAAGGCTCCAAATATGCAGACCGTGATTATTCGGAAGTTGGGGCTATGATTGCTTATTCGGCTCAGGAAGCTTTTGAAGCAGATATTGTACTAAAAATAGAACCGCCTACTTTTGAAGAAATAAGTTTGTTTAAGCCTGGCAAAACTTTGATTTCTGCTTTGCAAATGGGTAAAATGACTCCTGATTATATTCATGCTATTAATGAAAAAAAACTGATAGCTCTGGCATATGAATTTATACAGGATAAAGTGGGTGGTATTCCGATAGTGAGGGCTATGAGTGAAATTGCCGGAAGTACTGTATTGCTGATAGCTGCTGAATATCTGAGTAGTGCTAATGATGGAAAAGGAATTATCCTGGGAGGTATTACCGGAGTTCCGCCAACCAAAGTGGTGATTTTAGGGGCTGGAACAGTATCAGAATATGCTGCCCGTACCGCTTTGGGGCTTGGGGCAGAAGTTAAAATTTTTGACAGACATATTTATAAACTTCGCCGGATTAAGTATGCTCTTGGGCAGCAGGTTTATACTTCTACCATAGATACCGATATTCTTACCGATGCTATCAGAAGGTCGGATGTGGTGATAGGTGCATTGCGGGCAGAAGAGGGCAGAACCCCAACTGTAGTTACAGAAGAAATGGTGGCTAATATGAAACCTAATTCAGTAATCATAGATGTAAGCATAGATCAGGGTGGTTGCTTTGAAACTTCTGAACTTACTACACTCAAAAGTCCGGTTTTCAGAAAATATGATGTTATTCATTATTGTGTACCCAATATTGCTTCCAGGGTAGCCCGTACAGGAACAATGGCACTGAGTCATATATTTACTCCTTATTTATTAGAAATTAGTAGTTCTGGTGGAATTGACGAAATGATTTTTAATAATAAATGGTTTATGAAAGGGGTATATGCTTATAAAGGTAGCCTTACTAACAGTCATATAGGTCGTAAATATCAGCTTAATTATAAAGATCTTGCCTTACTACTGGCAGCCCGAATGTAGTCAGTTTATAGAAAGGCAGGCTATTTTGACAGTCTTCTTTCAAAGAACCACAGAGCCAGAAAAGTCAGCCATTGCGTAATGATATTGGCAATTAAAGCTCCTTCCAAACCTGCCAGGGGAATAGCAATCATACAGATTGTTGTATTAATCAGGATGCCTCCTGCGTATATCCAGGCAATGTGAGTTGCATAGCCGTCACGAATGAGAATAATATTTTTGGTAAAATATAAAAGAAAAGGTATTAGTAATAAAGCAAAAAGTCCGTAGAGTTGTTCTGAAAAATAAACATGATATATTCTTGTTATCACCAATCTGACAATAAAAACATAAGGAATTGCTAAAAAACAGGTTGATAGCTTTATAAATAAAGTAAGCTTTTGGACAGCATCTGACTTTAGTCTAAACATATTTCTGATGAAAGGAGTTATTCCGGCAGCAACTCCTCCATGAAAAAGTCCTGCAAAATTGAGTAATAGCTGATAATGCCCCAAGTCAGTTTTTGCCATGAAATGCATCAACATAAAAACATCAGTTTTGCCTTGTATAAATCCCACAAAAGCAGGCAGAAAAAAGAAAAAAGATGTTTTAAGATGTAGAAAATCGATTCTTAAATATCTAAAATCAAAAGGCTGTCTAAAAAGATAGAAGTAAAAAATAGTTTTAAGAAGATTACTTATAATCTGCCAGATAAGTAATTGCAGAACAGTAATTTTAAATGAAGAAAATAATATATAAAGTATAAGAATTGCATAAGAGCTTACATCATACAACAGGGTTTCAGTGAATTTTTTTTCATAAACTACCAGAGAGTCAAATGATTTGGTGAGGTATAAAAAAAGTAACCAGCCTGCTGCAAGCAGTTTAAGCGTGCTATTCCCTGCAATCAGTATAAAAACAAGCAGAGCTACTCCAATTAAAATCAGTCTTGAAAAAATATCAGTTGTCCAGATGGTATTGATTCGGGCAGGATATCTGCTTATTTCCCGTATTACAAATTCTTTATTACCCCAGCCAGCAAAAAAAGTAAGAACATTAACTATCAGACTCCAGTAAACATATTCTCCCCAGGTATTAAAATCTGCTATCAGCCACGAAAGCAAAAAACCAAATGCTAAACCTGTAAAATTGTTGGCAGCCCCCATTGAGAAAGAAAAGATTCGCCTGACGATTTTCTTTCTCGTTTCGTCATTTTGCATGGGTTTCTTTTTTTAATACAATCATTCTTAACGCATAAAAGCCAATGCCCCGATTTTTACCTGACATATAAATAATAGTATCATTATTTACTAAAAGAGGAGACTTTTTAGTATCGGAAGAAGATAAAATAAGGTTGCCTTTGTAATATAGCTGATAATTATTCTGAACAGTAACTACTTTGCTGTCAAGCTTTTTAATTGTAAAGTCAGTTATTGCTTTATTTTCACCTTTTTCATTGAGATAAGTATAAACCAACTTTTGATTTTCTACTGTAAAACCTGTAAGCATGGCTTGTTTTTGTGGAATGGGTACATACACTGAATTATCTTTATGACCCGTTTTAAGAATCTGCCTTATGTGTAAGGGAGTTAATATTAAAAGAGACAGCAATATCCATTTTACTGAAAAGTCTTCTTTTTTAATCAAACTCAACCACAAAACTGTAATCAGAAACAGTCGGGTAAACCTGAAAACCAAAGGCAGATTTGTAAACGTGTGAAATGGAATATTGCAGATTAGAAACAAAGAAAAGATTCTGATCAAAGCAGGTATGGAAATTTTTTGCCCTCCTAATAAAATGGTTTTATCCTCTGTATTAGCCAGCAAAGGTAGCAAAACAGACAATGTTATGAGTGAATAGACGGAGCCAACAGGTGTGAGCAACAATCCTGACAACAAGAGTAAAGCAAACGCTTTGTAAGTATCTCTGTTTGAAAGTATAAACTTCAATAAACCAGTTAGAGTCAGGGCTTTGATAAGCCATAAACTAAGCTGGTAAAATGCTTCATTATTCCCGAAAACAGGAGCGGGATTTGCTAATTCATCATAAACAAAAAGATATTTTAGCAATACATTCCAGCTTTGAAAAGAGATAGCAAAGCTGTCCATAACTTCACCAGCAGAAGCTGTGGGCAAAATTTCCGTAAAAAATTTCAACCATATTTCCATCCCCTGAATACTGACAGCCAATAGAAGAATTCCTGTGCAGGTTATCGCCAGCCATATCAATGCTTTGAACTGACGTGTAATGATGAGGTAAAAGAACAAAATGACAGGAAAAATTTTCAAAAAAATAGCAACACTCCAACAAAATGCAATGCCTGCATAATTTTCTTTCTTCAGAAAAATATATCCTTCTATCAGCAAAATGAGCAGTAAAAAATAAACTTGTCCCTGATAAAAGCCTGCATCAATAGGTCTGAAAAACAAAATAGGACTTATTACTATCCATTTCTTATTTATTTCAAACCGTTTTTGCCATCTAAAAAGAAAAAAAACAAGTAAAATTCCACTTAAACCATTAAATATAATTTTGGCAATAGCTGGAGAAAAACTGGCAAGAGGTAAAAAAAATAAAGCAACAGAAGGTGGATTGGGTGAATAAGATGCAAAAATATGTTGAAATCCAGCATTGCTTATTTGTTTGTTGAAAATGGCAGGGTCGTACCACCACGCCCCTGTCTGACCTTGTGCCTGAAAATAAGCCCCGAAATAATAGTTAGAAAAATCCTGAGGGGAGGTTGTAAGATTCTTGTAAAAAAGCCAACTTATAACTAATATTAAGGGTAAAAACCAAACAATGGAAGAGCGTAAAACAGAAGATTGTAAGGTTCTTTCCATCAGGATTATAAGGCTGCCACACAAATATAATCATATTAGCCTTTTACAAAAGAAAATGGGAACACAAAGCCATGTTTTGCTCTGTGTTCCCATTCTTATATGGACGAAAATTACTTGGCAACTGCCGGAATTTTGATTTTATCCGTTTTCTTTAAACCTGATACTACTTCTACATTAATTCCATCAGAAATGCCAGTTTTAATAAGTCGTTTTTCAAATTGCTCAGGCGATTTTTCGATTTCTACAAAAACACTGTCTTTTTTAAATTGCAACAAACTTTCTTTAATAGCCATTACGCTATCTTTTTTGTCGAGTACTATGTCAGCATTGGCACTATAACCAGCCCTTACAAAATCACTATCTGACAATAAAACCCGGGCTTTAATCTGAAATTTGATGGCACCTTCTTCAGTTACTCCTTTTGGTGAAATGTAATATAACTTAGCATTGAATTTTTTCTCATCTATTGCTCCGATTGTCAGCACCAAATCCATATTTTCTTTTAACTTGGCAACTTCTGCCTCATCTACTTTCCCTTCAAAAATCAGACTTTTCATATCGGCTACACTGGCAATGGTGGTTCCTTCATTAAAATTATTTCTTTCAATTACAGAGCTACCTACCTTTACAGGAACATCCAGCAACATGCCATCGACAGTAGAGTAAATCACGTTAGATACTATACTTTTACGCAAAGATGTACCACTTTTTAGAATCTGAAGATTATTTTCAGCAGCTTCTACAGCTTGTTTTTTGAGCTGATAATCTGACAGATAACGACGATATTCCTGCTCTGCTACTACTTTTTGGTTAAAGAGTTGCTCATAACGGTCAAGCTCTTTTTTTGATTCGGTCAGTTGCAGTTTGTTCCGATCTACTTCGCTTTCAGCCTGATTGATACTGGCAAGGTTAGGTACAATCTTGATTTTGGCAATAGACTGACCAGCTTTTATACTTTGTCCAGCTTCTACATACAATTCTTCTACAATACCTGAAACCTGGGGCTTGATATTAATTTCTTTCAAAGGTACAATAGAACCCGTTGCAATTGTCTTTTTAGTAATAGATGTAACAAACGGTGTTTCTGTTTTAAAAACAGTCTTGGGTTTATTGGATTTCTGATAAAAATATACCCCGAGCCAGACAGAAGCAGCCAATACTGCCAATCCTAAAAAAATGTACAAAATGCGTTTCATTGTTTTGTATGAGTTGAAGTGTTAAGTTCTTGATTATTAAATGATATGTTTATTACTCATCTCGCAGAGCTACCACAGGATCAACATTAGCAGCCTTAAGAGCCGGAATCAGACCAATTAATGCTCCGGATACAATCAACACGGCTGTTGCCCAGAATGCCATAGTTAAATCTACTTCCGGGTTGGCAAAAAAACCTCCCTCTGCATTATTGGCTTTGAGCAGATAATTGATGCCTGCAATCAAGCCTGTACTGATAAGCAGACCCATATATCCGGCTATGGTAGTGATAACTATTGTTTCCTGTAAAATCATGCTGATAATAGACCAGGGTGTGGCTCCCAACGCTTTTCGGACACCTATTTCTTTGGTTCGTTCTTTTACCACAATTAACATGATATTACCTACCCCAATTACCCCAGCAATGATGGTGAAAATACTTACAAACCAACTGAATGACCGGATGATGATAAATAAACCTTGTACTTGCTGATATTCTTTTTCAACATTTTCTGAACCAATGGCTCTTTCGTCATCAGGGTGTACGTTTACACGTTTTGCCAGAAAACTTTTTACTTTAGATTGTACCTCGGCGGCAGGATAACCTTTTTTGGGAACCAGAGCAAAATAATGTACCTGATTCATCATGTTAAAGGTTTGCTGCAAAGCTGTATTTGATACATATATCTGTTTAGACATCCACATTACTTCCTCACTTTGGGTGCTGTTAAACTTAAATACACCTACCACCAGAAAAGCAATATTTTTGATTTTAATGTATTTGCCTATCGGACTTTCCTCTCCAAACATTACATTTTTTACCTCTGTACCGATAACTGCCACCTTTCTTCTCTCAGCTATGTCTTTTTCATTGATATATCTTCCTTCCAGAATCTGAAAAGGGCGAACTTTGAGGTGATCTGGATAATCTCCATAAACCTCATAAGATATATTCTTCTTGCCTCTGCTTACTGGAGCAGACCCCAGTTCCAGACGGGGAGCTATTACGTCAAGTTCTTCAATATTGTCCTGTAATGCTTTTACATCATCATTCCTAAACCTTACAAACCGTCCTGGTTTAATACCTTTATACGCCATGCTGGTACGTTGTCCCCAAATAAAAATGGCATTTTTTGCCACATCAAACTGACCTTCGATTCCATTCTCAAAGCCTCTGCCACAACCCAGAAGAATAACGAGCATAAAGATTCCCCAAAAAACGCCGAAAGCAGTCAGGATAGTCCGAAGTTTGTTTTTTCGGATAGTTGCCAGTATTTCCTGCCATTTGTCTAAGTCAAACATGGTTTTGGTGTTTTATTGCTGTATTGTTAAAGTGTTAATATTATCAGGTAATGTACAATTGAGCCATCTGACAATCTAATCTGCCCGGAGAGCTTCTATTGGTTTTACACTGGCTGCTTTAAGAGCAGGGATAAGTCCGGCTAAAGCTCCGGCAACCACCAAAATGCTGATAGCAAAAAATACAATATTCAAATCAATGGTCGGATAAGTAAAATACCCTATTTCATCATTTGCCTGTGTAATGGCTATCCCTATCAATTCGAGTACACCAACTCCAGCCAGCAAACCCAGATACCCTGAAACAGACGTGATAACAATACTTTCCTGCAAAATCAAACTGACAATTGACCAGGGTGTAGCCCCTAAGGCTTTTCTGATGCCTATTTCACGAGTACGTTCTTTAATGATAATCAGCATGATATTACTTACGCCAATCACACCGGCAATCAAAGTCAGTACACTAATGATACCTACAAACAGTTTTATGGCAGTAAACAAGCCTACAAACTGGGCGTAATTTTCTTCGTTATTATTGATGTAAATAGCTTCTTTGTCTTCTGTACTAAATTCAAGACGTTGAGCAAGCAGTCGGCGTACTTTGTCTTCGAGTTCTTTGGCTGGTATACCAGGCTTGGTAGTCATGGTAATATTGTGAACCCGATTGTATTGGTTGAAAGTGGTTTGCAGGGTAGAATAAGGTACATAAGCTCTTTCTTCAAACCGTCCCTGATTGCCTTTGTTGGTAAAAATACCTACCACCTGAAAATTTATACCTTTTACTTTTACATACTTACCAAGTACTTCTGCATTGGTGATATCTTTGCCGAACAACACATTTTTTACACGTTGTCCTATTACTATTATTTTGCGTTCTTCTTTTTCATCAGGAGTATTGATGGTTCTTCCTTCTACAATCTTTGAACCATTGATAATAGTAAAATCTGAAGATACGCCATTGATTGGGAAAGAACCATTTTTGTCGAGATAATTGATAGTATATTCTCCCCACAGATTAGTACGGGTAGCAAGCAGGTCAATGTTTTGCAATTGCTGACTAATAGCTTCTACATCAGCATTTCTGAAATTAATATTTCTACCTGGTTTGAGTCCGTTATGAGGAAGAGAAGTAGTACCAGACCAGATACCTAAGCTGTTTTTTGCCTGATCTGCAAATTCTCTTTCAATACCATGTTGCATGCCATTACCAGCTCCCAGGAGAATAACGAGCATAAAAATTCCCCAAAAAACACCGAAAGCAGTCAGGATAGTCCGAAGTTTGTTTTTTCGGATAGTTGCCAGTATTTCCTGCCATTTGTCTAAGTCGAACATATTTTTAGTGTTTTATGGTTAAATAGTCGAATTGTTTTCTCAATATCAGCTTTTCAACTATTTGAAATTTTATTTCTTACATTCGGCTATACAACTTTCAAAGCGTTTTACCATTTCCTGTATCAGTTTTTCGTCTTTAGTAGCCAGACTAAAAGAATTCTGATTGTCATTTTTATCTTTTGCCTTTTTATCGTCACCCAAATTAAAACTTCCAGAAACCGAATTATCATTGCCAAAGCCCATATCAACTTTCATTCTGTCTGGCGGAACGTTTAGCACGATGGCATAATTACCATCATCTCCTTTTTTGTAGCTCACTTTTGTAACATCTTTAAGCAGCCAACTGATATTCATATTCATCGAAAACTTATCGTCGTTGGCTTGAATCAACATCAGCATCTGGCAAGCATTAAACTTAAAAGTAGGATGAGATTTTTTGCCGTTTACTTCTAATTTTTTATCATCGTCATCAATAACAAGCGTATTCAGTTTGTTTTCAAGCCATTGTGTATTTTGTTTAAAGGCTGCTGACTGAGCCGAAGCCTGCAAAGTCAGACATATTACAAATGTTAAAGTGAAAAGAGATTTCATAGTATGAATCAAGATTAATAGAAAACCTGAAAGAAAATTTAATAGAATAGTTTTTCGTAGTATGAATCAAAATATTATTTGGAAAGAGCATATTGCTCATTGTTTACCACCAAGCCATCTTTAAGACGAATCACACGCTGGGTTTGCTCGGCAATGTCATTTTCGTGAGTAACTATTACTACGGTCATGCCTTGTTTATTTACATCCTTAAAAAGCTCCATTACTTCATAAGAAGTTTTGGTATCCAAAGCACCAGTCGGTTCGTCAGCCAATATCATTTTAGGTTTTGAAATCAAAGCTCTGGCAATAGCCACACGCTGACGTTGCCCGCCTGACATTTCATTGGGAGAGTGATTTGCCCATTCTTTCAAGCCTACTTTGTCCAGATATTCGAGAGCCAGTTTGTTGCGTTGCTTTCTTGATACTTTCTGATAATAGAGTGGCAGAGCTACATTTTCTACTGCATTTTTAAAAGAAAGCAGGTTGAAGGATTGAAATACAAAGCCGATAAAATGATTACGCAAATAAGCTGCTCTTGCCTGTGAAAGTTGCTTGTCAATTATTTGTCCGGCAAGTGAATAGGTGCCTTCATCATGATTATCTAAAATGCCCAGAATATTAAGCAATGTAGATTTGCCGGAGCCTGATGAACCCATGATAGAAACCAACTCTCCTTCCTTGATCGTGAGGTCAATACCTTTCAGTACATGCATTTTGTTTTTTGCAATGGAGTAATACTTGTGTATGTTTCTAAGTTCTATCATTTTCTTTCAAATTTTCCTGACCATGTATTAAGACAATTTTTTGAGTGCTTACCCCTATCGTTATTCTAACAAATGATGCTGGTATGATACATTTTGTTGCTTTTGGGTTACATCAAATCTCTGGAAAAATGATAAACCTTGCTTAACGGCTGATGAGCGGTAAAATTTCTTTTTTGCTTCTAAAACCATTTTCAGGGTCTTTTTTCAGAGATTTTTTAATTAAATTAAGCTGGTTATTGCTACTTGGTAATACAAGGTTCTATATTTTGCACAGTTTTGGCAATGCATTTTTGACAAGTGGAGAAAAAGAAATGACTAACGGAATAAAAAAGGGAAATTATCGGAGAGGGGAAGAGGTTTCGGAAGGGTTAAGAAGAAGGATACTTTCAATAATTCCGGCATCGGCAGCCTCCTGAAAACTTCTTCCGGTAACGGCAAGTCGATGTGTTTTTTTATCAAACCGAATATCAAAAGGATTGCTCATTTGTTTATAAGCTCTGAATACAAATTCGGTACAATAGTAACGTTCTGCATTTCGGGTATTAAATACAAAATCATAGGGTTTGCCTGTTTCGCTAATTACAAAATGAGCTACATTATTAAAATCTTGCTGAGTCATGTGTGGAATGCGTAGTACCTGTAATCTGTCAGCTCCGTTTACATCTCTTTGAATGGCATCTTCCCAAAAGCAAATACAAACGGCTGGTTTTAGTATGCCTTCTTCACAATTGCGGGGAACACCGATAGCATGGGCAGCCAGCCCTTTTCCTTCGGATGTTTTACCCAGATAAATCAGACCATGCATCAGGTCTTTACGATTTTTGCCGTCTTTTGCTACATCATTTCCCTGTAAAATAATATCACCGGGCTGCAGGTAAGATTCTATTTTCTGAATAAGTGCCAGAGGCATGGGAGGAATTAAATCTTCTCCACCACCTGCAAAAAAATATTTGGTAACAACAGGCTGAAAGAGTTTACTAAGCCACGCCCCCACACTGCGGCGAGGTTTGTGGTTTTGTATTGCCTGAATGGTAAAAAGGTTGGGATTGGTAAGAACCAAGTCAGGACAGGCAGGACCACACTCCTGATTAAATCCAACAAAACGAGCTGGCTGAACAGGATGCTCAGCAAAATGCTCCGGATACCAGGTATTGGTATGCAAGTCATACACTTTTGGGTCGTTCATATATGGGTATTATAATTAGCAAACATACACCATAGGTTTGTCATTTATAGACAAAATATAGTCTAATCTTATAGTTAAGCCATTGTTTAACACCATATATTCTGCATGATTTTCAGCAAACAGGTCTGTAATTAGTCCCTGTGTACTTTTTTGTTCTCCGGTTTCTGATAAATAAATTATGTGACAGAGTGTTTTCAAAGTTGCCCATGCTTCCAGATTATCGTAATAATCACAGCTAATTCTTTGGTAGGTTTTCATATTACAGCTATTTACCAGATAACAAATTTATAAGACAGGCAGTTTCTTTCAAAAATCAGTACTTGGGACTATTTTTATGTAATAAGTATTACCAAATGGAAAATTTAGTAGCTGTGCAAGGTGATACGAAAATAGAAGAGTTTATAAATTTTTTAATTTTGCTTAAAGTTTGTATGAATTCAGAACTTCAACAAAAAATAGATGAAATTTCGTCATACATCCTAGGATATGAGGATGTAGTAAGAAGTATTGTAACAAAAGTTTATGAAAATGGGTGTTGTATCAATACTTGGAATAAGAAGATATCTCTACATAACTGGGAACCAGAATCTTCCTGTATAATTTGGTTAGGTATTGATAAAGTAGATACTAAGCATATGATGTGGGACTTACTTCATGAATTTGGACACCACTTGGATGGTCGTAAATCAGCGGACTATAAAGATAATGATTTCATCGAACAGATGAGAGAGATAAACGCTTGGAAAAATGCTGATCAAGAGTTTAGTTTATATTCTATCTTACAAAAAGACTATGAAAACTATTTAGATTATAAAACAAAGTGCTTAAAGACCTATAATTTAACTCTAGAAGATTTAAACGATTAATTAAATGGATGTTAGAGAATAGGTCAAGCTATAGTTAATATCTTCTATTCTTTCACCAAATCCATGAGTTTGTCATACAATACTTTTACCGGAATCGGCACAGGTTTTTCGTTGCCCCATGTCGTCTGTTTCAAAGTTTCAAAGTTCACAGCATCTCCCTCCTGATAGCCTATCATATACCACATATTGCCCGGATTGCTAAAATCTTTATCATTCTCTGACAGACTGGCAAACTGTTTAAAAAGCTTTTTGGTAACAGATTTCTTTATTTTTTTTAAAGGTTTTATCTCTTTTATAGCTCCAATGCCATCATGTTTATAAATATTACCATCTTCATGAAGAACATACACAATTTGTTGCCCACTGAAACCACCACCACTGCCAAAAGCCAGCATTTTGCCTTGTTTTTTACAAGTTGTAGCCATCAGAGCAAACATTATAATACAGGTATAAAGAACAATTTTAAGAGATTGCATAAGTACGAACAGAAATTGATTAAGAAAATAAAACGTTGGATTTCCAAACATATGAAATTTCAGCCTTTTAAAGAAAATAATACCTGATATGTATGTTGAATTACTATTAGAATTATCCTATTTTTACACTCTAAAATATAAAATGACTGATTTTAATACACACTATTTTCCCTTTGACTTTTATGAAATTATACTTATGTAAGTATTTGATGCTGGTTTGCTTTGCTTTTTTGTTCAACGCCTGCCAGCAACAAAAGCCTGATATTGATTTTTCCAAACTTTCAGATGAAGACAAACGCAAACCTGAAAATGCCATAGCCGGACTTAAAGTAGCAGATGGACTGGAAGTTACAATGTTTGCTTCTGAACCTATGATGACAAATCCCACCAATATGGATATTGATGCCAAAGGAAGGGTCTGGATTTGTGAAGCATTTAATTACAGAAATCAGCTCAATCCGTCAAATCCTTACCGCTCCACAGGCGACCGTATCCTGATAATGGAAGATGTAAACGGTGATGGCAAAGCCGACTCTTCCAAAGTTTTTTATCAGGGCGAAGATATTAATGCAGCATTAGGCATTTCAGTTTTAGGGAATAAAGTCATTGTTTCCTGTTCGCCCAACATATTTGTTTTTACTGATGAAAATGGGGATGACAAAGCCGATAAAAAGGAGATTCTTTTTAGTGGATTGGCTGGCATTCAGCACGACCATGCGGTGCATGCTTTTACATTTGGCTCGGATGGTAAGTTGTATTTTAATTTTGGAAATGAAGGTGGCAAAGAGCAACCCAAAGACAAAAACGGAGCACCTCTGAAAGATGATTTAGGCAGATTGATTAATGGTTCAGGAAATCCTTATCGGCAAGGCATGGTTTTCAGGTGCAATCCTGATGGAAGTAATATTGAAATACTGGCTCATAATTTCCGGAATAACTACGAAGTAGCAGTAGATGCTTTTGGAACGATGTGGCAATCAGATAATGATGATGATGGTAACAAGGGAGTGCGAATTAATTATGTAATGCCTTATGGTAATTACGGCTATACTGATGAAATGACCGGAGCAGGCTGGAATGCCAGAAGAACCAACATGGAAGAAGAGATTCCGAAAAGACACTGGCATCTTAATGACCCCGGCGTGGTACCTAATCTTTTACAAACCGGAGCAGGCTCTCCAACAGGTATGGTGATTTATGAAGGGGACTTACTGCCCGAAAAATTCAGAAACCAAATCATTCACTCCGATGCCGGACCTAATATTGTGAGAGCATATCCGATAACACCTGACGGAGCTGGTTATCAGGCAACTATTGAAAATATACTGGATGGCTCACAGGGCGATAACTGGTTTCGTCCTTCAGATGTCACAGTGGCTCCGGATGGTTCTCTGTTTGTGGCAGACTGGTATGACCCGGGCGTAGGTGGTCATGCAATGGGTGATAGCCTGCGAGGTAGAATTTACCGGATTGCTCCGAAAGGTGTAAAATACAAACAGCCTGAGATGGACCTTAAAACAGCCGAAGGAGCTGTAAAAGCCTTACAAAATCCTAATCTGGCAGTTCGGTATCTGGCATGGAATGCCTTGCATGACATGCAGGAAAAAGCAGAACCTGCCTTACTTACCCTATGGAAGTCTGAAAATCCTCGTTTCCGGGCAAGGGCATTGTGGCTTCTGGGCAATATCAAAGGCAGAGGTGAACAGTATGTAAATGAAGCCATTGCTGACAAAGATGAAAATATCAGAATGACCGGAATAAGACTGGGAACAGAACTGAAAATTAGTATGATACCAGTCCTGCAAAAACTTTCCAAAGATGCATCAACACAGGTTCGGCGGGAAGTTGCCCTTGCTCTGCACCACAACACTGCCCCTGAAGCTGCCGAAATCTGGACTACGCTGGCACAGCAATATGACGGAAAAGACCGTTGGTATTTAGAGGCTCTGGGTATAGCTGCTGATAACCAATGGGATACTTTTTTTGCGAAATGGGCTGCCACCGTTGGCGAAAACTGGAAAACAGGAGCTAATAAAGACATTGTATGGCGAAGCCGGAGCAAAGAAAGTATTGGCAGACTGGCTTCGTTGATTACCGAAAGTAATGAAAAAGAAAGACTTAAATATTTCAGGGCTTTTGATTTTCAGAAAGATGCTTCAAAAACGGATGTTTTATTGACATTGATTGATAAAAACAGTCAGCCTGATATAGCCCTGCTTGCCCTCAAGCATTTAGACCCCGTTTCTGCTAAATCTTCGCCTAAATTTAAAGTAGCCCTTGCCAGAGTTTTAAGCACTTTACCAAGAAATACTGACTATCTGGACATTATACAACGTTATGAACTCAAAGACCAGTCTCCGGAATTATACAAACTGGCTGTAGCTTTTCCGGATAGTAGCCTTGGACAAGAAGCAGCCCGTATGTTTATGAAATATGATGGGCTTGCTAAATTTAAAGAACTTGCTAATAGCTCTGATAAAAATACAGCCCTTGATGCAATGAAAATTTTTGGAAGAGTAGATAATGCAGACGTGAAGGCTGTGCTGGAAAAAATTGCTTTGAATGATAAAAAAGACATAGACCTCCGCAAAATGGCAATCCGTAAATTTCAGGGATGGAATGGAGAAGAAAAGTTGTTTGAACTGGTAAAATCAGGCAAACTTCCGAAAGAACTTGAGCCTGTGGCTGCTGGTGTGCTGGCTGGAACATGGCACGGCGAAATCAGAAATGAGCTTTCAAAGTATCTTAAAGTTTCTTCTGCTGATGGAAAACCCCTGCCACCTGTAGCCCAACTTACCAAGATGAAGGGGAGTGCAGAAGCAGGAGAGAAAATATTTGCCAGTTACTGCACTACCTGCCATGTAGCCGGAGGTAAAGGCAATAACTTTGGACCAGGATTGTCAGAGATTGGTAGTAAACTGGCAAAAGAAGGCTTATACAATGCGATTTTATATCCGGATGCCGGAATAAGTTTTGGCTATGAAGGTTTTACACTTAAAATGAAAGATGGTTCTGAAATGCAGGGAATTATAGCCAGTAAAACAGAAAATGAATATGAAATCAGATTGCCAGGTGGCACTTCCCAGAAAATCAAACGTTCAGATGTAGTTTCGCAAACAGAGTTATCTGGCTCTTTGATGCCACAATTCCCAATGACCCAAACCGAAATAGTAGATTTGGTAGAATATCTGAGCAATTTGAAGAAAAAATAAATAAGAAATGAAATGGCTTTACTGTTGGATAGCTGTATTGTTTAAAAATTACGGCAATCAGACCATTTAGCAATGCAACAGATTCTTCGCTAAAAATATGGCACAAAATCTGGGATTAAAGTAAATTTGCAGAAAAATTGTAGCAAGACTGATTATGTTTAACGATCCCGAATTAGACGGAAAATACCTCGGAACCATTACCAAAGATTTTGTAATTGTAGCCGAAACACTTAAAGAAGCTTCATATCAGGTACGAAAAAGAGGCTTTTCTGATTACCCGATTTTTCCAATAGCTAAAATAGTACAGCCGGTTGGGCAATTACTCATTAATAAACTAGATCTCAATCTGAAATGGAATTATTACATTTCATATCTGGATGAATTTATACAACGAAAACTGGTAGAAGACACAGATACATTCAGACAGGCATATAAAGACGCCGACGAATTTTGTTGTTTGTTTGTAATAGATGAAGAGTTTACCAACTTCGTTTTTATTCCTTACCCCGAAGATTAAAGTCAGATAGGAACTGCAAACCCTCTCAGGTTTGCAGTTTTCATTAAAAAGAGCCTGTAAGCTTTACTCAAAATTGTATCTAAATATCTTAATTATTTTTTAATTTTTATAAAGTTTTAAAATTCAAAAAGAGGCGTTTGCATTTTTTATCAAGATAGCCTATTTACGAAGTAGAAGATAGTTTTAGATTGCGTCTGACTATTTTTTTATTTTCAGAAAAAGAACAGTGGAGTGATTTTTATAAAATTCTTTGTGAAAGCCTCTAAAAGTGATAGCTTGCTACCATTCTGCATTAATCCAACATTTTTACTATGACTTCCCGTTTTAAAATAACCGTACTCATTTTTCTTTTGATTTTTGTCAAGGCAAATGCCCAAAAGATGGCATTACTGGCACATTATCCATTAAAAGTAAATGCCAAAGAAAAATCAGGTAAAGGTCAGGATTTAGAAGTATTAAATATTGATTTCAAGGATGGTGCAGCTTATACTGCAGGAGTGTATGATGATTTTAGTGCTGGCAAAGGAAATTTAATCATGTGTAATAATCTGGAAAGTCTTGACTATGAGAAATTTTCGGTGAGAGTAAGGTTTAAGGTTGCTGATTTTAAGACAATGCCAGTGATTGTAGTAGGAAAAAATTGCAGATTACTTTCTTTTTATTTACTACAATCAGGTAAAATAGCGTTGAGGGCAAATAATTCAGAAATTTTAAAAGACACCCAAACTCCTTATCAGGTGAATCAGTGGCATCAGGCAATGATTGTCTACAGAAATAAAATGGTAACTCTTTTGCTTGATAATGTAAAAGTGGTTCAGGTTCCTTTGACTTTTTCACAGGAGTGTACTACACAATGGCAAAATAAAGATGTAAGTACCACTGATTTTTCTAATGGAAATTCGTTTGAAGGGTGGATGTCTGATTTGCAAATTTTCAGTGGAGATGAAAATACAGAAAACTCCAATCAAGTTCAGGTTAATGATAATGGAAATAATACTGCAAACTCTGGAAGTAACCCAACGCCTGACAATACCTCTCCTCTAAAAACAGCTATTGGCGATTTGAGGAAGCTGAGTTTTGATGCCAAAGGGACTCCTTCTGATGCCGTCAAAACACAGTATTTACACAGAAGACAGTTTTTTTCTCTTAAAAATAATAAAAATGAGTTGGAGGTAATATGGCAGGATATTTTGAATAAAAAGATATATCTCACCCGTTTCAATACAAGTCTTACCTCTACACAAACTCTTTCTTTAAGCTCTGACCCTAATACTATTTTGCTGGCAGCTACCAGTGATGATAGCGGAAACTACTATTACATCACTTTCAGAGCCAATGAAGATCAGGTTACTAATGATGTTATAACTCTCTACAAAGCCAATAATCAGGGAGTTTTGGTAAAAAAACAAGTGCAGAGTTCTGCCAGAGAAGGACTCAATATTTTTAGAATTTATGAATATGCCGGAATCTTGAATTATAAAAATGGACGACTTTTTCTGATGATGGGCAGAATTATGAATAAAAGTGAAGACGGCTTAAATCATCAGGGAGGTATAGGTGTTGCTTTTGACCCGCAAACACTTATGGTTGTTAAGAATTTTGGTCAGACTTCCGGACATTCTTTTGATAACTTTCTGTCAATCAATCAGGCAGGCGATTTTATAGGTATTGATTTGGGTGATAATTATCCGAGGGGTATTCATTTTCACAGATTTGAAAAAGAAAACAGCTTTTCCAAAGTAATTTATACTTTCAAGACACAACACGGCACTTCTGCCGGAGGGTATGATGGCAGCAAAGCATATCCTTTATATCCTGAGATTAGTTCTCCTGCTCGCAAGTATTACAAATGGTCGAATGATAACGAAACATATACCGAATTGGGTGGTATTGTAGAAGTAAATGATGGCTATTGTGTGATTTTTGCTGGCGAGCCTGACCCCAATGGCAAATCTCTGAACAGCAGCCGGATTGGTGAAGATAACAAAGATTGCCGGAATCTGGGCTTTATCAAAATCCGGAAAGATTTTGAAACCATACCATCACCCGGCTGGAATATTGTTCCGAAAGATGTGGTGCTGTCTAAAGGTATTTCGGAAAGAGGTGGTTTTTATACATTTGGTGGCAACTGGACAGAGCAAGGCAATGAAGGTGTAACCTGGCTTACTCGTTATAAAAATATAGAAACAGACAATGTAAAATACATTAAAACAGCCTTATTGCCAAACGGAAATATACTGGTATTGTTTGGTAAGGATAAAAAACAAAGTTGGGGAGATAGCAATACCTATAAGTCTTTTATGATGGTTATTTCACCAGACGGAGCTATTGTTTCGCCTGCTACTGAGCTGAATAATGACCTGAAACTCGACAGAAGAGATGAAATTCTGGTGATTGGTAATCGGGTTTTTATTATACAGGGCAATGAAACTGCTAAAAAACTGGAGCTTTTTGTACTTGACGTGAAATAATTTGACTGAAGAGATAAAATGTATAAAAATCCTTGCAAAAGAACCTCCATTCATAACGTTTATACCAGGACTTGTAGGTATAAAACAGTCTGATTTTTAAATTGAAATAAATTATTCACAACTGATACAACTTATTAATCACCTTAAATTCAATTTTTTATGAAAATATTGCTTGTTGTTTTAAGTCTTTTTACGGCTTCTTTTTATCAGTTTTCTGTCAAATCTGAAGTAAAAAAAGTTATCATACAGGATTCGGTATCTAAAAAACCTGTGGTGCTGGAAGGTGATTTCAGAAGTCTAAAAGGTGTAATGCACAAGTTTAGCTGCTATTGCTTTAATGGTGGCGAACTCAAAACAAAAGAAGGTGATAAAATATATGTTTGTTTTCCTGATGAAAAAGTCAATGTGAGTTGCACCCATATCAAAGTAAAAGGCAAATATGTAACCCGGAAAAATGCCCCCGGAGCTAACAATCCTTGTCCATCTGGAGAAATGACTTATTTTGAAGCCACTTCTTATGTTTGCAAGTAACTGTTTTTTTAGTACGATAAATTTTAAAGAACCGAATGATTAAAAAGTTCACATTCAATGCTTTGCAGGAAAATACTTACCTGATTTATGACGAAACCCATGAAGCTGTAATTGTAGATGCAGGTTGTTATGACCGTTTTGAACAGGAAACTTTACGGGATTTTATTACAGAAAACAAACTGACTGTAAAGGCATTACTTTCTACACACAGCCACATCGACCATGTGCTGGGCAATGCTTTTGTAAAAAGAACTTTTGGTATAAAACTTTACCAGCATCCTATTGATGCCGAAACACTGCGGGCTGTACCGTTGTATGCCCCGATGTATGGTTTTCCGATGTTTGAAGCATCAGAAGCAGAAGAGTTTTTGAATGAAAGTGATGTTTTTTCCTTTGGCAATACCAAACTCAAAGTCTTGTTTGTGCCTGGTCATGCTCCGGGACATATTGCTTTCTATAACGAAGCTGAAAAGTATGTAATAGGTGGCGATGTGTTGTTTTATCAAAGCATTGGCAGAACCGATTTGCCGGGTGGAGATTTTAAAACATTGATCAACAGCATACAAACCCGACTGTTTACGCTACCAGATGACACTAAGATTTTGCCCGGACACGGACCTGAAACTACAATCGGTTTTGAAAAAAAATACAATCCTTTCTTGAAAGCTTATTGATTATATGTCCTCTGAATTTCTTACTTTTCAACGTTTTAAAGATGCCGAACAGGCTAAAATGCTAACCTCTTTGCTGGATGAAGCTGGAATTGTTTATGAAGTAGAAGATGTTTCGCCAACTTTTGATGTAACTTTTGCCGGAAGCAAACTTGATAATGAACTATTAATGAAACTTCAGGCAGAAGATTTTGCAAAAGCAGATACACTTTTGCTCAAAGCAGGAGAAGCCCAACTTGAAACCACCGATGAAAATTATTATCTGTACGATTTTTCGGATGAAGACTTGATTGAAATTGTGCTGAAACCCGACGAATGGAGTAGGTTTGATTATGTGCTGGCACAAAAAATTTTGCAGGAACGAGGCAAAGATATACGTCCGGAGGTTTTGGCACTTATCAAAAGCCAGCGTCTAAAAGAGCTTGCCAAACCTCAGAAAGAAGCAAAAACATGGATTATAGCAGGCTATTTTCTGGCTTTTATGGGCTTGGGTGGTGGTGTTATGGGTATAGTAGCATTTTTTATGGGCTTAAATTTTATGTTGTTAAAGAAAACACTTCCATCGGGAGAAAGAATATATTCTTATTCACCTGATACCCGCTGGCATGGACTCATTATTATGCTCCTGAGTATTCTTGGTTCGACGATTGGACTAATCTATTTTGGCTATTTATGGGATTATCTGCAATTGCATTATTGAGAAAAGATATAGTGAATTATTGAGGCATTGAAGACAGGATAGTCCTACATGAGATAATATGAAATGAGTTGATGGTATTGGAAAATACAAGGCAAGACAATTTGACAATGGAATTTATATAAAAGTGCATCAGGTAGTGCATGACTTGGAAGATGATTTGCTGGCTGACGAGATGAAAGAGCATGTTTTTTACCTTAAAAATGGCAAAATTGCTGAATTTTACATCAGAGCGTAATTCAGGGAAGACTTTTATATTTGCAAAAAGCTTTTACCTAAAATTGCAAATGACCAGAATATTTACACTGTTAGTCTTTTTTCTCTGCTTTATCTTTTCATTAAAAGCCCAGCAACGTTCACAGAAAGATACCATTCGGCAACTTCAGGAAGTGGTAGTAACTTATCAGGCAGACAAATTAACTCCCATCACTTTTCAAAACCTGTCAGCACCATTTCTGAAAGCAAAATCTATAGGGCAGGAACCCTCTTTTCTGCTCTCAGAAACACCTTCTGTTACAGTTTATTCGGATGCTGGCAATACACAAGGCTACTCTTATTTCAGAATGAGGGGCATCGACCAGACTCGAATTAACATGATGCTTGACGGAGTGCCTATCAATGAACCCGAAGACCAGGGGGCATATTTTTCTAACTATCCTGATATTTTTAACTCGGTTAGCAAAATACAGGTGCAGCGTGGGGTAGGTACTTCTAAAAATGGCGTAGCAAGTTATGGGGGCAGTATTCAGCTGTTTTCTCCTAACTTATATGACTCAACTTATGCCACAGTAGGTTTGAGTTATGGCTCTTTTAATAGTTTGAGGGCTTTTGGAGAATACAACTCCGGCATAAAAAACAAAAAAGCGATGTATGTAAGGGCTTCTGAAATTTATTCAGACGGGTATAAATATCATTCTTCTAACCACAGTCAGTCGGTTTTTGTGAGTAGTGGCTTGTTTTACGATAAAACTACCTGGAAGCTTAACCTGCTTGCCGGACACCAGCAAAACGGGCTTGCCTGGCTGGGTGTGGCAGATTCGCTGATTGCTGTTGACCGCAGAATCAATGCCAACCCAGCTGCCGAAAAAGATAACTTCACCCAATGTCTGGCACAGTTGCAAAGTCATGCCCAGTTTAATGATTTTTCTTCGCTTGAATCCAGTATTTATTATACTTTTCTGAAAGGCAACTATGGCTTTGACCTGAACAGCTTTTTGGGCTTTCCATCGACCGACGAATTGTATAATTATGCCTTCCGGTCTAACTTGGTTGGGTTTTTCAGCAATTATACATTCTCAAAAAATAACTTCAACTGGACTTCAGGTATTCATGGCAATACGTACAACCGCAGGCACACTGGCAGCGAAAAAACAGCCGGACAGCTCTATGTTAACAATGGATATAAAAACGAAATCAGCCTTTTTACAAAAGCAGATTATAAAATCAATTGTTTTACAATTTTTGCAGACATTCAGTACCGTTATGCCAGTTTTGATTACAAAGGAAGCGTAGCATTAGACAAGATGAGCTGGCATTTTCTGAATCCAAAAGCCGGACTAAGTTTTGAAGTAAAACCTAATGCTGTTTTTTATTACAGTATCGGCAGCACAGGCAGAGAGCCAACCCGAAATGATATGTTTGGCGGAAATGATGACTTATTGGCAGATAGCACAGGCAATGCTTTGATTTCTGTAAAATCGCCGGAATATGTAATTGACCATGAACTGGGTTTTAGAAAAACATCGGCTAATCTGAGTTTTAATCTGAATGCTTACTACATGGATTTTCAAAATGAAATTGTACTGGATGGCAAATTTGGACCAAATGGACTGGCATTGACCAATAAGGTAGAAAGAAGTTTCAGAACTGGAGCTGAAGCGGGTATTACTTACAAACTCAATACAAATTTTACGCTGATAAATAACTCTTCTTTTAATTATAGCCGTATCAAAGAGCAAAAAGAAATTTTCACACCTATTCTTACTCCACCCCTCATTATCAATCAGGAGGTAGTTTATGCCAAAGGAAGTTTTTTGATGAGTTTATCAGGAAGGTATCAGGGCAGCTCATTTATTGATTTTGCCAATGAAACAACTCTCAAAAGTTATGTTTTACTAAACGCCAGACTTCAATACCGGAAAAATGGCTTTGAAGCCACACTTTTTCTCAATAATCTTACCAATACCCATTACTTTAACAATGGTTATGTGGAGTATGATGGGAGTAAAAAACTTTTTGTGCAGGCTCCGTTCAATACCTGTCTTTCTCTAAAATATAGTTTCTGATGTCATTTTTTGATATAAGCAGCATTGCGTTTCAGATTTGGAATTACTCTGTAAGCTATGTGGAGTTGATAGGAACACTTTTTGGGCTGATTTCGGTTTATTTTGCTGCTAAAGCTAATATTCTGACTTGGGTAACGGGCATCATCAACGAACTTTTTCTTTTTATCTTGTTTTTTCAGATTCAGTTGTATGCTGATACATTTTTGCAACTTTATTTTTTTATCACCACCCTCTACGGCTGGTATAACTGGAAGAGCAAATCGACAGAACATGATATTTCCGGCATTACTCTTCTAAACAGATTGTGGCTGGCTGGCATTATTGTGGCTGGCACAACAGCAGCCGGGTTTCTTTTTCGTAATATTCACTTGATTTTGCCACAATACTTTAAAGTGCCGGCTGCATACCCGTTTATAGATTCTTTTGTGATGATTTGCAGCATCACAGCCACCATTTTATTAGCTCGTAAAAAACTGGAAAACTGGTATTTGTGGATTGCTGCTGATGTGGTTTCTGTGGGATTGTACTTCAAAAAGCAGGTATATTTTCTTTCGCTGGAGTATCTTATTTTTCTGGGATTGGCTACTTATGGATTGTATAACTGGAGAAAACAACTACAAGATGACTAAAGCCTTTGTTTTTGGAAAGTTTTTACCTTTTCATAAAGGGCATGAGGCAATGATACATTTTGCACTGTCTAAATGTGATTTTTTGACAGTGCTGGTATGTTGCAGCGACAAAGAAACCATTCCTGATTTTATAAGGAAGTCATGGATTGAACAGACATTTGTTCAACAAAAAAACATTGAGATACAGATTTTTAACTATGCTGAAAGTGAATTGCCTAACTCTTCTGTATCCTCACGAACAATATCTGAAACATGGGCGACTGTCTTCAAAAAACTCCTGCCTGATTGCAACTTGTTAATCACTTCTGAGCCTTATGGAGATTTTGTGGCTGAATACATGAAAATTCAGCATATCACCTTTGACCTGAAAAGAACACAATTTCCGGTGTCGGCATCGGCTGTTAGAAATGATATTTTTGGGAATTGGCAGTTTTTGCCAGATAGCGTAAAGCCTTATTTTGCCCTGAAAGTAGCCATTCTCGGAACAGAATCTACCGGAAAAACCACCCTCACCGAAAAATTAGCCCGATATTATAATTGTGGTTATGTACTGGAAGCAGCCCGTGCTATTATTCCTGATTCCAACAGCTTTACTTTTGATGATTTGCCTGTAGTGGCAACAGCTCATGCCCAACGTATAACAGAAGCAATAACTGGCAGTAGCCCACTTGTCATTATTGATACTGATATTCATATTACCATTTCTTATGCAAAATTTACTTTTGGTCAGACACTGGAAGTGAGTCCGGAGATTTATGAAATAAACAAAGCTGGTTTGTATTTATATCTGAATAATGATGCTGTTTATATGCAGGATGGAACCCGCTTGTCGGAAAATGAAAGAAATCTGTTGGATATTTCGCATCGTGAAGTATTGAGAAGTTATGAGATTGATTTTGTAGAAATTACCGGAAACTGGGATAAACGATTTCAGAAAGCCATTCAGCAGATTGATAAGTGGGTAAAAGATGGAAGTTGATAAATATCTTCCAGTATTATTTGTTTTTACATAATGTTGTAACAAAATTACTCATCATAAACTTATTATTTTCAAAATAAATCAGTTAATACCAATAGATTTCTTACACAACAGCCGTTTTGTTATTAGAATCACTTAGCTTTGTGTATATTTTTTATCTTCTATTAATAATAACCCTTTTTTACAAAATGAAACGAAGCTTGAATTTTTTCTTGCTGCTACTACTTTGTCCTTTTCTTTTTACAAATTGTGCCAGCATATTATCGTCATACAGACAAAAAATTACTATAAATACCAACAGTGATGATGCTAAAGTTTACGTAGGTAAATATTTTGCAGGGAAAGGCAACACAGTTACTGCAATACTGCCCAAACAGTATGTAGGACATCAAGTCAGGATAGAGTCAGATAAGTACAAAACAGAGTATAAATCTATTTATATGAAAAAAAAGAGTCCTCTTATTCTGTCAAATCTTGTATTAGTTTTTTTAGCCCCAATAGGGTTACTCTATGATTATGGACCTAAATCGTTTTTATATGAGAAACAATATCAAGTTGACCTTAAAACTTCACTAATTAACAGAAAGAACGATCAAAAGTATATCTATCTTAAAACTACTTCTTTTAATGTTGAAAAAGATCAGATTAAAATTTCCACGGCTAAAGTATCATCCAGAAAGAAGGCTAAATATGAGCCTCTTAATAAAGAGAAAATAAATATAGATAATTCAATTTTTACAGATAAACTTAATACTCTTCTAAAAAAACAAGGTTTTGCAGATACAACCAATACATTGCTTAAAAATAAACTCAATACTGTTTATGTCAATGCAGATGTAAAAAGCATTACTTTTACTGATTTTATTGGTAGAGAATATGCTTATGCATATTATGCAGCAAGACATTTAGTAACAGAATTGACGATAGATTGGGAAATCAGGGATATATATGATCAGGTCAAACTCAAAAAAACGATAAAATCTAAATCAGGTGAGTTTAATACAGGTATATTCACACCTGAAGAATATTTTAAACTTTCAGTAGAAGACGCTTTAACAAGTTCATTTTTGGAATTTTTGAAAGACAGTCAAACGCAAAAATTGATACAACTTGAATCAGGAGAAGCCGTAACAAAAGCAGAAAATATTAAACTTAAAAAACCTGCTCAACCGGTAAGTGATGTAGAAGAAGCGGTTAATTCATCAGTAACAATTACAACCAAAGACGGGCATGGCAGTGGATTTTTTGTAAGTCAGGATGGATATGTAGTAACTAATTTCCATGTAGTTTCCTCTGGACAAGATATAAAGATAATAACCAACGAAGGTAAGACTTATCCTGCAAGTGTTGTTCGTACCAATGAATTAATGGATTTGGCTTTGCTCAAAACAGAAGCGACCTTGGAAAAGACAATTGTTTTAGAGGAAGGCGGGTTAAGCAGTTATAAGATAGGAGATGAGATTTATGCGATAGGTACACCATCATCTACTCAGTTAAGTCAGACGGTTACCAAAGGTATTATATCAGGAAAGAGGAAAATGGAAAGCGAAGAGTTAATTCAGACAGATGCCGGGATTAATTTTGGGAACAGTGGCGGACCATTGGTAAACAAAGAGGGCAAATTGATAGGAGTTGTAAATTCTAAGTTAGTTGGATTTGGTGTAGATGGTATTGCTTTTGCCATTCCTGCTAAAAAAATTATGCAATACCTTAATCTTACTTACTGATTTAAGTTGGCGTTTTCCTGCTAAATTATGAAAGGCTCAGTTTTACAACTGAGCCTTTCATTTAATACTACAATTTTATCTGATTGAAATATTTTTACTTTTAGATAAAAACTAACCTGAAACTGTTTTTTCTTTCCCGAAACTTTCTCAAATTTCGCAAAAGTGGATAAGTTACTTTTTGAAAAAATACTCATAAAAAACTGCTAAACAGGTTTATTCCTGAACAAACAGAAAAATCAAAAATATTTTACCCAAAACTTTAAACCCCTGCATCCGCCATGAGCTTCTGGAACAAACTAACCAATGAATTTATTGATGTAATTGAATGGATTGACCCTACCAACGATACCATGGTATGGCGTTTCCCACGATATAACAACGAAATTAAAAACGGAGCCAAACTTATTGTTCGGGAATCGCAGGCTGCTATCCTGATAAATGAAGGGCAGATGGGTGATATTTTCAGTATGTCCGGTACTTTTGAACTCACTACGCAGAATATGCCAATTCTGACTACTCTCAAAAGCTGGAAATATGGTTTTAACAGCCCTTTCAAGGCGGAAGTTTATTTCTTCAATACCAAACAATTTACTAACCTGAAGTGGGGAACCAAAAACCCTATCATGCTCCGTGACCCTGAGTTTGGACCAGTAAGGTTGAGGGCTTTTGGTAGTTATGCCATGAGAATAACCGACCCTGCCAAATTTATGACCGAAATCGTGGGTACAGACGGAGAATTTACTACCGATGAAATCAATGAGCAACTGCGTAATGTCATCATTTCCCGTTTTACAGATACACTTGGTGAAAGCAAAATTCCTATTCTGGATTTGGTTTCTAATTATGATGACCTCAGCAAGTTTGTAACTGAAAAAATTGCAGATGATTTTGACCAGTATGGCTTGAAGGTTACCAAGTTTCTGGTAGAAAATATTTCATTGCCACCCGAAGTAGAAGCTGCCCTTGATAAGAAAAGTAGTATGGGTATTATTGGTAATTTACAACAATACACCCAATTCCAGATGGCAAATTCGTTGGAAAATGGTGGTGCAGGTTCTGATTCATTCAATGCCATGACTGGTTTTGTAATGGCAAACCAGTTGGCAAATAACATGAATCAGCAAAATAACCAGCAAATTCCACCTCCACTTCCGGGAGGTAATGTTACATTTTTTGTAGCTGTAAACGGGCAGCAAACGGGTCCTTTTGACTTAAATACACTCAAAAATATGATTACTTCCGGCTCAGTTACCAAAGAAAGCTTGGTTTGGAAACAAGGTATGGCTGCATGGACTGCTGCGGGTCAGGTGCAGGAATTGAGTCAGTTATTCGGAGCTATTCCTCCACCTATTCCGGGTTAAATAGTGTAATTGTTTATTGGTTAAAAGAATGCAAACAATTTAACAATCGCACCATATAACAATACAGTATTTCAATGGAAAACGAATATACATTTAACCCTTCCACAGCCAACAAACACCAGTTCCCCTGCAAAAATTGTGGTGGTTTCCTGACGTTTCAGCCCGGTATGAAAAGCCTTGTGTGCCAGTTTTGTGGTACACAAAATGAGATTATAGATGATACTACCATTGAAATTAAGGAAATTGATTATAAAAGTTTTATTGAAAATCTGGCAAATAATGCTCCCAGAGTGCAGGTTGCTACTGTAAAATGTACTTCCTGTGGGGCAGAAAGTACCATGAAGCCCAATGTAACTTCAGATTTTTGCCCTTTTTGTGGAACTGCTCTTGTACTTGAGAGTGGTACACTACAAACCGAAATCAAGCCCCAGGCATTGTTGCCGTTTAAAATTCCTCAAAAGCAAAGTTTTTCGCTCTTTAAAGAGTGGATTAATGGACTCTGGTTTGCCCCAAACGGATTGAAAAAATATGCTGATAATCATGAGAAACTAACCGGAATGTATATTCCCTACTGGACTTATGATTCCAATACATACAGCCGTTATACTGGAGAACGGGGGGAATATTATTATGTAACAGAAACCTATCGTGACGAGGATGGCAATACCCAAACCCGTGAAGTCCAAAAAACTCGCTGGTATCCGGCATCTGGGTCTGTTTCTCATAGTTTTGATGACGTGCTGACGATGGGAAGTCATTCGTTGCCTGCTAACTACGCTCAGGAACTCGAACCCTGGGATTTGCATGAACTGGCTCCTTTTAACGAGCAATACCTGAGTGGATTCAGAGCTGAAAGCTATCAGGTAGATGTGAAGGAGGGTTTTGAGATTGCCAAGCGACGGATGGATGATGTAATAGATGGATTGGTAAGACAAGATATTGGTGGAGATACCCAACAGGTACATAGCATCAATACAACATATAATGACATTACATTTAAACACGTTTTGTTGCCTATCTGGATTTCAGCCTATCGGTATAATGGCAAAGTGTATCGTTTTATGATAAACGGAAGAACTGGCGAAGTGCAGGGTGAACGTCCGTGGAGTTGGGTTAAGATTACGCTGGCTGTTTTGTTTGTGCTGACTATTATTATAGGAGCTGTATATTTGCTTCAGAAAGATAAGAAACCCCGCCACCGCCACTATCGCAATGAGCATATCAGGGTAGAACAGCAGTTATTCACTCAAAAATACAAATCAGAAAGTTTTCTTAACATTTAACCTGTGAATCAATTAGGGGGTGAAAAACCCCCTAATATTTTATCCAAACATCTCCACCATTCGTTGAAATACACGGAAGTAAAGGGTAAAACTCAGTACCAGAGACATCAGCCAGATAACTCCTACATTAAAATACAGTGTAGGAATAAAGAACCCGAAAATGTGCTTTTCTGGTGCAAAAAAGTGAGTACGGTAAGCAAACCAGTGATTAGGAGCATCAGGACTAAAATAAACCGGATAAATCTTGTGTACCAGTTTTCCCTCATATTCTACAATACGCTCTTCGGAATTTTTATTGGTCACAAAAATTTCTACCATATCATTCTGAAAACGTTTTATTTTTTTCAGATAAGCAACATTGTCTTTTGCCATTTCCTGTTGTACCAACTCATCCCGATGCTGCATGGCTTTGTTTTCCATGCGTGTATAGATTTTACGAAGTGTTTCCAGATAATTGCCTGTCTGTTTGGCAATCTCTATATTGAATTTTTCGGGAGTAAAAAGTTGAATGTCAGGAGGTTTTATAGATTTTATTTCTTGCGATTCTACATACAGCTCATTTCTGATAAGAGCCAGATTTTTTTTAAAAACTTCATCCCGGTTAGACAAGTTACTTGTACAATACTCCAGTTTGGTTTGCAGGGTAGGAATATAATATAATGCTTTAAATTCATTTACAGCTTTTTGTCTGTCAATTTTATAAAAATCTTTTTCATAATTATTATACTGAAACTGACCTACCATTATTGCTTCAAAAGCCCATCGGGAAGCCATAATATCTCCTACAACTGGAGATTTATCTTGCCCGTACATTTGAGGATTTATCTGGTCAAACCGAACCACGATGCCACCTAAAATGAGTTGAGGGATGAGAAGAATAGGAATAAGTATATAAATAGTAATGACCGACTTGAAGGTTTGCGATATATTTAACCCCAGCATATTGGCAAAGCAGGAGGTACTGAATAAAATAACCCAATACATCATACCCATTCCTTCTATACCCAATATAGCATTTCCTACCAGCACATACAGCAAACTTTGCACAGCAGAAAAGCAGAACAATATCATCATCTTGGAAAAAATATAACTGCTTCGGCTGAGATTAAGAAATGCTTCTCTGCGAAGAATTTTGGCATCCTTGATAATCTCTTCCGCAGAAATAGTAAGTCCCATAAATAATGAAACAATGATGCTCATAAACAGATAAGCAGGAATATTGAGATTTTCTGAAAAAACATAATCCCCTTTACCTGTGAGTTCGTCTACTTTATAATATCGAACTATGTATGCCAGTAAAGCTGCCAGCAAAGGAGCTTGTAGCAAATTGATAGTCATATATTGCCGATTAGCAAGTTTTGAAAAGAAATCCCTGATTGTAAAAATAATGAGCTGAAAAAAACGATTAGGGATACGTAATGAACTTTCGGGCTGGTCGTAAGTATGAATGATTTCAGGTAGTTTAATATTATCGTCATAATACGAACGCCAGTCTGAGGGCATGTATTTACGCTGGTCAGTTACATTGCCATATTCATCTACTTGCTTGCTGTCAATGATATCAAAAATAAGTTCAGGATTTACATTACCACACACATCACATACACTTACATCTGGGTTTACGTGCTGAGATAAGGTCTTAAAATAAATAACCGACTCTACAGGATTGCCATAATAAATCTGATAGCCACCCACATCCAGTACAATCAGCTTGTCAAACATTTTAAAAATATCGGAAGAAGGCTGATGAATTACTACAAAAATCAGTTTACCGGCATAGGTGAGTTCTTTCAGCAAATCCATGATATTTTCTGAATCTCTTGAGCTTAGTCCTGAAGTAGGTTCATCCACAAACATTACGGCAGGTTGTCTGAGCAGTTCCAAGCCGATATTAACTCGTTTTCGCTGCCCTCCTGAAATAGTTTTTTCCAAAGGATTGCCTACTTTCAGGTCTTTGGCTTCTGTAAGCCCCAGACTTTGCAGGGTTTTCATTACCAGTTTGTCTATTTCTGTATCCGACATCCCCGAAAAGCAAAGCTTGGCAGCAAAAAACAGATTCTGATATACTGTCAGGTCTTCTATTAGCAAATCATCTTGTGGTACATAGCCAATTACTCCTTTCAGGGCTTCTTTTTGGGTATAAACATCGAGTCCATTGATGGTTACACTGCCATGTTGTGGCTTTTTAGTACCATTTAAAACGCTTAATAAGGTAGATTTTCCAGAACCACTGGCTCCCATCAGGGCTACCAGATTTCCTCCTTCTTCGGCTATATTGATATGATGCAAGCCTTGTCTGCCACTTTTAAAAAAGAAATCAATATCCTTGGCAATAAATGAAATTTTGGGTTTATTTTCAGACTGAAAAAAGTAGCTGACAATGGTGCTATAATAAATTGGTTCTGTATGCTCACTTCTGATAAATGACCCATTTGCCAGAGGATGTATAAAAGAGGGAGCTATAATTTGACCATTCAGGTTGATAGGCTCCTTCATTTTTCCCAGTCTTAAAAAATACATTTCATCTTCCGGAAGTCTCAAAATAGCAAGTGGAGTTTTGAGTCCGGGTTTGCGAAAATGTTTGAAGTGTGGTTCTTCCGGATGAGGATTATCATCAATAATTAATACCCTGAAAGAAGACAAATCATAAATGTTGGGTGTAATAACGAAATTTTTAATAGCCTCCAGAATATGATCTTCTATAAAAAATTCTTTGGTGATACGACGATAAAGAGCTTCTTCTTTAAGCGTGAGTTCCCCATCAGCGTAGCCAAGTTCCACCAAACGTAGCAATACAATGATTTTTTGTTTCCGGCTTAGCTCCTGATTAATCTGACGACAGGTTTCAATGGTCAGTTCAATATTGGCAGGCATTGTTTCAATCAGTTTGTCAAATTCTCCCATATATTGTTTAAGAGACTGACCTTTCACATTTTCTTTTAAAAAATGCTCAAAACTGTTACGTTCTCCTTCCGCTATACCATCCAGCTTAATACTTGCAATCAAAAGTTTGATAATGGCTTGTAAGACCTGCTCGTTCATGAAAAATAAATATTTTAAGGATAAAAAGACCTGATTTTAGTTGTAACCCTACCAAAAAATTAAAAATAAAGGACTTGGCAAATTAGATAAAAAAATATCATCTTGTACCATCCATACCTATAACATTTACCAGAAACCGAAGAAAGTATAATCTGGCAAAGAGGTTGATAAAAGTCTCAAAAATTGCTGTATTTCTGCTAAATTATATCTAAAAACTGTCAAAAGCAGAGGAGTTTTTTACTGAGTGAAGATTTTTTGTAAAATAGCTATATTTTGCTCAGAAATAGTAACAAAAACTTTGTCTTTCGTATGCAAAAATTCTGCTTGACCCTTGATTTAAAAAATGACCCTAACCTTATAGCTCAATATGAGGATTACCATAAAAAAATACCTGATGCTATTGACAAAAGTATTCGTGAGTCAGGTATTCTGAATATGCAAATTTACAGGTTTGCCAACAGACTCTTTATGATTATTGAGGCAGACGATACATTTAGTTTTGCAAATAAAGCCCGAAAAGATGCCGAAAATATAGCCGTACAGGAGTGGGAATCATTGATGTGGCAATTCCAGCAGGCATTACCTGAAGCTAAGCCCGGTGAAAAATGGATGCTTATGGAAAAAATTTTTGATCTCTAAATTTTTTCTCTGAAATAGTATTGCAAAATATATCATTAGCTTTTTCGCTGTTTTTTATACCACATATACTGAGATTTATAGTAAAATATTGCATGGTATAATCTTGATATACTTGCGAGTATAGGAAACTCTTATAAGATTGATGGCTTTATTCTGCTTAATGACAGGGAGTTTTTTAACTTTTTGTCAGGGTTGGCTGGTAGCTTTAGCTTTTGAGCCAACCCTTTATGGATTAAGAGCAAGAAAGAGTATCCTCAATATAAAAAAATAAAATATGCTCTTACTCGGTTCTCCTTACTAATCCACTACAGCAGGTTCAGTTTTTCTGGCTTGCATGAAAGAGCTTTTGCTTTTCTTCTTTGGTCAGACTTTCATAACCCGATCGATTAATTTTATCTAATATTCTGTCTACTTCATCTTCTGAAGGGTAGCTGCCATCTCCATTATCGTAACTGCGATAAGTTACTCTCATCTTAGGTTTTCGTTTAAACATATTTCGCAAGGTTCTGCCTATATTCTGAAAAGGTGTTGCTAAATCATGCCCCTTGCGGAGTTGCACTATGTAGAGATAGCCAAACAAAAGTCCGGTAATATGTACGACAATTTCGAGATCTTCATGATTGAGAGCATTTTGTATCAATACTACTGTGAATAAAACAGCCACGATATATTTGATACGCACCGGACCTATCAGAAAAAGGAAAAATGTATAATCTGGCATGAGTGTGGCTGCCGCCATCATTACGGAAAAAACTCCGGCAGAAGCTCCTACCAGAAATAAGCTGTGTACCTGAAAAAATGGTATTGTATTGGTAAAGATGAGATAAACTATGCCAGCCAGCACAATACCCATAAAATAAATATTCATTAATCTACGATTACCAAGGTATTCATCTATCAATCGACCAAACTGATAAAAAAACAGCATATTTGACAACACATGCCAGAAACCTGCATGAATAAAAGAATACGTTAGCAGAGTCCAGGGTTTTACCAGAAATTCAGAAATACGGGCAGGCAACCCCAACTGTCGTTGCACTATTTCGTAAATCGCCTGATTGCCTGTGCGATCGGTGATTACATTAAATAATCCCATTACAATAAAAACCACAGCATTTATTATAATTATCTGAATCAGCCCGTTATTGCGTTTGCGAAAAGCATTTTTGAAATCTTCAACAATACTCATAATATATCATTATTTTGAAATCTCTCAGATTAAGGGTTCTAATATATGTCTTTCCTCCAAAAAATTCAAGCAGAAGTATTGGAATAGAAAGTAAAAAATGTTATCAAGTATAGTTATCGTTTTTTATCGGTAAAATCACGCTTTGGTAACCACAACCTTATAAAATATCCACAATATAGCCTTACGAGTTAATAAAATACGTCCCGACGGTCTTTCCAAATCTGAATCATAATCCAGGCAAACAACATTCCTCCCAAATGGGCAAAATGAGCTACATTGTCATTAGGATTGTCTATCCATATCCGGTATAATTCCATAACTCCAAAAAACCACACAATTACTTTTGCCGGAATTGGAATAAATAAAAAACTGATAGGCACTGTATTGGGAAATAAAAGTCCAAAAGCCATCAATACGCCAAATATTGCTCCGGAGGCTCCTACCATTGGTACCGAAAGCTGATGATGATATACCTCTGTTATCAGTTTTTTGCTGCTTTGCTGCATTGTGGAATTAGATGGATCTAACTCAAACTCGTTCGAAAAATTATAAAATTCTTCAGACTCATAATAAGAACGCAGGTGGTCATGAACAAAATTAGTAAAGCCCATTGGAGTAGGCTTTTGTAAATATACCTGTGTATCGTTTCGTAAATCTATCATTTCATAGGTTTTTACACCTGAATACAGTAATGCTGCTCCAATACCACAGATAAAATAAAAAATCATAAATCTGCGACTTCCCCATAAATATTCAAGTTTTGGACCGAAAATCAAAAGAAACAACATATTACCCAGCAAATGTCTTAAACCGGCATGCAAAAACATGTGTGTAAACAATTGAAATGGTAAAAACTGCGGTGAAGAAAAAGGATATAAAGCAAAATACTGATGAATTTTTTGCTCTAGTCCGAGGAGTTGTCCACCGAAGTAAATAACTATATTGAAAATCAATAAATTGCGAACAAATGGTGTTAATTGAAATGGCATGTAGTAAAAACGTTTTTCGTGTTTTGAAAGTTTTGAAAAAACAGGCAAATATGAATAAAAATTAACATTTGAGATGACAAATTGATTGTTATATTTGCGTCCTTTTATGGCGTGGGTTGAGCCTGTCTGACATGACATCAGGCGACTTAAAAAGTAGATTCCGAATCTGTTGAGACCTCCGGCTTTTTTTACTTTTTTAGCTTCAGTTTTGTCCGGCTTCCTTCGATACCTGCCCCAAACCCCTAATCACTAAAAATGAAGCAATACATTGACCTTGTAGAACAAACTTTTGAATTTCCTACCGAAGAGTTTAAAGTGGAAAACAATGAGTTGTTCTTCAATGATGTGCCTCTCATGGATATTATCAAAGAGTATGGCACACCTATGAAAATTTCTTATTTGCCTAAAATAGGAGAACACATCCGCTGGGCAAAAAATTTGTTCAATGATGCCATCAAAAAATTAAAATATGATGGCAGTTATACGTATTGCTACTGTACCAAATCTTCACATTTTAGTTTTGTGCTCGAAGAAGCTCTGAAAAATGACATTCATATCGAAACTTCCTCTGCTTTCGATATGGAGATTGTGAAAGAATTGAACAAGCGGGGCAGTATCAAAAAAGATACTTATATTATCTGCAATGGTTACAAAAGACCACTTTATACCCAGTATATCAGCGAGCTGATTAATGATGGGTTTACTAATCTGATGCCAATTCTGGATAATCTTAAAGAATTGGATGCTTATGATAAACTTACTAATGGTAACAATATCAACTTAGGTATTCGGATTGCAGCAGATGAGGAACCCAACTTTGAGTTTTATACTTCACGTTTGGGTATGCGATATTCTGATGTAACACCTTTTTATAACGAACGCATCAAAGATAACCCGAAATATAAACTCAAGATGCTGCATTTCTTCATCAATACAGGTATGAAAGATACAGCATACTACTGGAGTGAACTCAGCAGATTTCTTTATAAGTATTGTGAACTGAAAAAAATATGTCCTGAACTGGACTCTATTGATATTGGGGGTGGTTTTCCCATACAAACTTCTCTTACTTTTGAATATGACTATGAGTATATGGTAGAGCAGGTGGTAGATAATATTCAGTGGATTTGTGAAAAAAGTAACGTACCTGTTCCGAATATTTTTACCGAATTTGGTAGTTTTACGGTAGGGGAGAGTGGTGCAGTAATCTATTCGGTGCTTGACCAGAAGTTGCAAAACGACAAGGAAGTATGGTATATGATAGATGGTTCTTTTATCACTCAGTTGCCGGATGCCTGGGGATTAAACCAAAAATATATTATGCTGGCAATTAATAACTGGGAAAATCCATATCATAAAGTAAATTTAGGAGGACTTACTTGTGATAGTTTGGATTATTATAATTCCGAAGCCCATATTTCTGAAGTATTTTTACCACAAATAGAAGAAGGGGAAGAGCAATACATAGGTTTCTTTCATACAGGAGCTTATCAGGAAAGTTTGGGAGGGTATGGTGGTATTCAGCATTGCCTGATACCTGCCCCCAAGCATATTTTGATAGATAAAGACAAAGACGGGAAAATTATTACCAAGCTATTTGCTCCTGAGCAAACAAGCGAGTCGATGATGAAAATTCTTGGATACAGATAGAAGTATGAGATATAAATGATAAACTATGAGGTATAAAGTAAAAATATCTCATAGTTTATCATTTACGATTTAAAAAATCTTTTTTCTCTCAATTCGTATCTTTTTATAAATATTTTTCGTTATTTTGACATCCAAAACAGGTATTCCCTAAAAAAACTTTCCCGAACTATGAAAAAAATTGCTGTGTTCCTCGTATTAGGTGCTATGACATTAGCTTCTTGCAGCCAGAAATACACTTGCCCAACATATTCAAAAACTCAGAAAACTGTTACAACTGTAAAGCCTGCCTGAGTTAAAGCCCCGAAAAAAATATGCTGAATGTGCCATTTTTTCTGAAAAAAGGCACATTTTTTTATTATAAAGCAGGTTGAAAAAAGAATTAAATAAAATGACCCATAAAGCTGGATTTGTAAGTATTGTTGGTAAACCGAATGTCGGAAAATCTACCCTGATGAATGTATTGGTAGGTGAAAGATTGTCTATTATTACATCCAAAGCCCAAACCACCCGCCACCGTATCATGGGTATTATCAATGGAGACGATTTTCAGATTGTCTATTCAGATACTCCAGGTATTATCAAGCCACAATATGAGTTGCATAAATCTATGATGCGTTTTGTGCAGACTTCTATCGAAGATGCCGATGTAATTTTATTTGTGACAGATATTTTTGAAAAGTATGATGAAGAAGATGTCATCAAAAAAATAAAGCGTCATCCTGATGCTACCACAGGGGCTTTGTTTTTGATTATCAATAAAATTGATTTGGCTACACCTGAGCAGGTACAGGAAAAAACAGCTTACTGGAAAGAATTACTCAATCCTACAGAAATTCTGGCAATTTCGGCTCTTACAAAGTTTAATACCGAAAGCATTTTGCCAACAATTTACCAATATCTGCCCGAACACCCACCTTATTTTGATAAAGATGCTCTTACTGATAAACCTGAACGTTTTTTTGCAGCAGAAATTATTCGGGAAAAAATTTTCTTAAACTATAAAAAGGAAATTCCGTATAGTGCAGAAGTAGTAATCGAAAGTTTTAAGGAGAAAGAAGATATTATTGTAATTCAGGCAGTAATTCTGGTAGAACGTGACAGTCAGAAAGGGATTATTATTGGCGACAAAGGCAAAATGCTAAAGAAAGTAGGTATGCAGTCAAGAGAAGATTTAGAGAAGTTTTTTCAGAAAAAAGTTTTTTTAGAGAGTTTTGTAAAAGTAGAGCCCGACTGGCGAAGTCGTGAAAATGCCTTGAAACGATTTGGGTATAATGAATAAGAGTAGAGCCATATTTACTTTTTTGTATGAATAAGTATTAACAGGAAAAAGTTTTCGTTATTTTAGCAGGCAAATCCAGTGCTAAACAAAAAAACCTTATTGCAGTCATGAAAAAATACATTATCCTAATATTAATAGGTTTATTTTTCCTCGAAACTATCACAGCTTGCCGTTATACACCGCAGTCACAAACCTGGCAGCCACGTACACACGGACCTATCAATACCAAAAAACCAAGAGCTTATCGCCGGTAATTGTACTTTAGTGCTATGGACGCTTCTTATTTTGTAGAAAAATACCAGATGCAACCTCATCCGGAAGGCGGTTTTTTTAGAGAAACCTATCGTTCTGAAGAAAAAATTAAAAAAGATAGTCTTCCTGAACGTTTTTTAGGTGACCGCAATTTTGGTACAGCTATTTATTTTTTGCTCGAAAGCCATCATTTCTCTGCTTTTCACCGGATTCAGTCAGACGAAATGTGGCATTTTTATTATGGTTCACCTTTGCATATTTACGTAATAGCTCCTTCAGGTGAACTTTCACTTATCAAACTTGGACAAAATCCGGAAAATGGTGAAGTTTTTCAGGCAGTGGTTCCGTACGGTTCATGGTTTGCTTCAGAACCTGCTAAGCCTCATAGTTTTTCGCTGGTAGGATGTACTGTTTCACCCGGTTTTGACTTCGCAGATTTTGAACTTGCCTCTGCTAGTACACTAGGCTCTTTGTTTCCTCAACATAAAACGCTTATCAAAAGGCTTTGCAGACAGTAAAAGTGCGGATTTTATAGAGAAAATCGCTATTTTTGAGGAATAACAGTAATATAACTTTCCTACCCACAACTTTCTGCAATAAATTTTCTCATGACTACTACTTTCCTTACGCCAAGCGAAACAGTTTTGCTGAATGCATCTTCTTTTTGTCCTGTCCATAGTTTTCCTGCCAAGTCTAATCCTCTTTTTTATGCCTTGCCCGACGAGTCTCTCATCAGAGCAGACGAGCTGGCATCTTTAATGATAACTACAGCCATTACAACAAATCTCAAAGCAGCAACCATAAGACTCAGACCTGCCCGACGCAAGACTTTTTTGGGACTAAGTAATGTGGAGACTTTGCTGATTGAGGCTACTGGTAAAAAAAATGAATATCCAGTGGAGACTTTGGAATGGAATTTTCAGCCAGCTCCTCTCAAGCCAGTTTTGTTATATGAAACCGCCCGTTTTTTCTTTCAAAAGACTTCTTCTCACGCTTATACCGATATGATTGAAACAGTAAGAAAAAATATGCAGACTCGTTTTGATAAAGGGGCTTTACCTGAAATAAATGATAATGCTGTAAATGAAATCAAAAAAATGCTCAACGAATATGAAAAACAACATATTGCTACCTGGCAAGTAATGCAATCTGAAATTAAAAAAGCTGTATCAGATGGATATACGCCTGCGAAAGGGTGAAATTTTATCGTTTAGTGGTTATGTTGTTAATTATCCAGATTTTTTAACTCTTTATCAATCCATTTTTCATCATCTGATTCAACTCGGATATTATTGTCTCTGATAAAAATAAGCTGCTTTTTGGTCAAATGTATGCGTTTGTCATCTGCATTGGTAAATTCAAAGGAAAAAAGTTTTTTAAGTTTGATAATTTCCTGAGGAAAGGTGGTGAAATTATTATATCCACACTTAAAATAAGTAAGATTTTCCAGATTGCCTATTTCTCTGGGAATGCTTTCTATTTGATTACCTACAATTGATAAGACTTCTAAATTCTTCAAATTGCCAATCTCTTTCGGAATCGCTTTCAGTTGATTTAAATCACATTCAAGTTCTTTCAAATCATTAAGTTTACCGATTTCAGCAGGCAAATAGGAAAGTTGATTTTCACCTAAATATAAAATAATCAGTCTTTTTAATTCTCCTATTTCTTCAGGTAATTGTGTTAACTGATTTTGATTCAGAAAAGCTCTTTTCAAAGATTTTAACTCACCTATGCTTGTTGGCAAACTTGTAAGTTTGTTAGTCATTAAAGTCAACCGTTTTAGTTTTTTCAGATTCCCTATTTTTTCAGGTAAAACAGTTAATCTATTACTTGACCAATCCAATTGTTCCAGAGATTCCAGAGAAAAAATAAAATCCGGAATGGCAGGTAGTGAATTACTACTTGCATAAAGTTCTCTGAGTTTTTTGAGTTGTCCCAGCTCAGCAGGTAAATTTTGAAGCTGATTGAAGTAACAGGTCAAAATCTCCAGATTAGAGAGTTCCCCTATCTCTTTGGGCAAAGTCAGCAGCCTGTTACTATCTATATACAGATACTTTAATTTACTTAGTTCCCCTATTTCAGGAGGCAAAGTAGTAGCTGAACTTCCTCTGAATGAAAGGAATTCTAAATTCTTCAACCGTTTTATTTCAGGAGAAAGGTCTTTCAACATCTCACCTCGCAACACCAGTTTTTTTACATTTTCCGGTTCTTTCAAGGCATCTTCCAAGCTGTTATATTCCTTATAGTTGGAATAATTCTGTGCAGAAATACAACAATTAGCCATTATTAGCAGACTAAATACTGCAAATACTTTTTTCATAGCTTATTTGTACTATTTAACCAATCCAGCTAGTGCACCTGCTGGATTGATAACATCTTTTAGTTCTTTGAGAGGAATATCCTGTGTTTCACAAACCTGAGCTGCATGTGGGAAACCACAACTTCCGGCAAAATCAAGTACCAGATTGCCATTTGTAAGATAAAACGTAGGGATATTTTCACCTTTATCTTTTACAGTAATACAATCTGGATTATCCATATTCGACATTTCGTCTTTACACTGATAATTGGTTTTCATCCAGGTATTAATTTTTGCCAGATAATTTCCTTTAAAAATATCAGACAATTGTACCTCTTTGCCAGTATTGATAAAATAGGTGGTGCCAGAACCGCCATGATAAGGATGTGCTGCCCCCTGCATCATGCCATACGAACCAGAGCTTATGGTTATCAGGTTTTTATAACAAAAATCTATTCTGCTGGTATAGTTTTCATCGCCACCAAACTCTGCCACTTCTTTTTTGACAGGAAAACTGAAATCTTCCATTTTATCTTCTTTGGCAACATTTTTTAACAGCAGATTAAACTGACTTTGTATTTTGGCATCAGCAAGCCCACTTATCTGCGGGTATTTTTTAAACCATAAAAAATATTGAAAGTTCTCATCCCGATTTTCTTTCATCACTTCCTGCTTTTTTACAAGTGTACGTGTAAGTACCTGAAAATTGTAAGTCCCTGAGTTATAATTGCTGCGTGTAGTCAGTTTAAGAAAAGAAGCATTTGTAGTAAATGGAAAGCTGCGTTTCCCGTCAGCAGAAGTCCATTTGCCGTTGAGACCTATAACTTCAGAGCCATCTTCACTCATTTGTCCTGTAAAAGTCCCGGTTTTTTCGCCTTTGGGAGTATATTCGTTGATAATCAATTCATTTTTGATAACAGCTCCTTCCAATTTGATGTTAATTTTTTGAGAGTTATAGAAATAAGTTCCGGCAATTTTTTGATCCTGACAAGTTATTTTCATTTCTATTCCCAGTTTTTCACCGATTTTCCCCTGAAAAATGCCAGCAAACTGTACAATTTCTTCCTGACTGGCATTTGATTGACCATACAAAACTGACCCGATAAAAAAGCAGATAAAAAGTAGGTGATATTTTAGCATAATTTTTTTCTAGTTTGAAAACAGTGAAGAGATATTAAGCAGAGATACACAACAAAATTACATGAAAAGAAATATCCTGCAAGTAGTAAGCTGTTGATAGTGAGTATTTAAATTACATCTCATTGCCGGAGTTTATTGCTGTATGTCTAACTACTCATAAAGATATTTTTTGTTTGCCTGCGAAAAATAAACATTATGTTTTATTTTGAAAACATATAGCGAATTTATCTGTTTTACTTGTATTGATACCTAATATTTATAATGGAAACAATTGAAAGCAACATTGAACTCATAGAAAAAAAGCAATTTAAGCATGCTACACTATTTGTCGTAAAAACCAATGAGCAAATTGCTGTAGTGAGAGCAACTTCTACATATATCCCAATTGATCAGTTTAAAGATATTTTTAATTTTATTACAGAGCTCACAAGGGAAGAGCATATTACTAAACTGATTTTTGACAAACGGAACCTGACTGTGTTTCACCAGCCATCTATGGAATGGTATTTTACAGAATGGAAGGAAATAGCTTCCGATTTAGGATTAGTGGTTCACAGAAAGATTTTACCTAATGACGAAATTTTCAGACAGTCGGTAAAAATAGGTCGTGAAAAAATTAATAATACCTTTCCGAATGGGAAATATAAACTGTTGGATATTGCTTATGCTGATTCACTTGAAGAAGCTATTTCCCAATAATTGATGCATTATGAAAGAACATACCGGAACATATTCACGCGAAAAGTTTCTTGAATTATCAAACTTCCTCGAAAAAGAACTGGAAACCTTCAAAGCTGTATATGAAAAAAGTCTTGAAAAAATAAAAATCATTCAAATGGATACTATTCAAGACTTTGTAGTTGATTTTCAGAGAATTAATGAGGAGAAAATAGCTGAACTGGAAGAGCAGATTAACTATTTGAAAGAGCTTAATCTGTCACAACGTCTGATGATGGAAGATTACCTGAAATATGTAAAACATTTGGAAAGTCGAATTGCTGATATAACTTAAGATGCTGGCAGAACTACCTGAAATACAGTTCCGTTGGCATCGCTGTTCCAACTTATTTTGCCATTCATTCTGTCCACAAGGTTTTTTACGATATATAGCCCTAAACCAGAACCTTGCGATAACTCGGAACCTCTAAAAAACATTTCAAAAATTCTGTCGCCAACATCCTGGGAGATGCCCATTCCATTGTCATTAACTTTAATTGTCAGCCAATCTTCAGATTTGTTAAACTCCAGATTTACCTTTTTTTCTCCATGGCTATTACTAAAACTGATTGCATTATCCAGCAGGCATTTTAAAATATAATGTAATCCTGTCTCATCTGTAGTAATATATTCTATATTGTTGTATCCTATATTAAATGTTATTTCATTAAAACCCGGTATCAGAGTCAGCTCTTTCATTACTTTCTCAGTTAGTGAGAGAAGAGAAACCTGAGTTTTTACAATCTGGTTAAAAAAAGCAAATGATAGTATAGAAAGTGAAGAAAGAATGGTACTCATCTGAAGCACTTTTTGTTCCATGTGCTCATGAATCTGTAACTGGTTTGGACTAAGCATTTCCATTTTCAGTAGATTCAATAATCCAATTAAAGAAGATACAGGAGTTCTCAAATCATGTGATGTGCCATATAATATCTTATCCATTTCAACATTTCTTTGTTGAAGCTGTTTTAAAACCTCAGCCATAGAGTTATTTTTGGCAACTAATGCTTCTACGGCAGCTGTTAATTCTTCTTTTTGAGACTGTAGTTCCTCTTTCTGTTCCAGAAGTTCGTTTTCAGTTTCCAGAAGTTTTTGATTTTTAGTTTCCAGAAGCAAAACTAATTTTTCCAATTCAGAATCTTTCGACTGTTCCAATTTTTTACTGATAATATTCTGAAGACAATAATACTCTGATAAGTATCATTTTCTAAATCTAAAAATTAATTCCTGACTAAAATTAACATGGAAAATTTAAAATGACTATTTGCTTTTACAAATTCCTGATGTAAAATTAAGTTTTCACTCACAATTATTGGTTGTTTTTATTGTTGTATTTTTAAAATCAAAGATTTATATGAAACCTGAAACACAGTTTATCATAAAAAAACTTAAAATTATACTTATCTCTTTTTTTTTAGTAATCTGTATTTCATTTCGCCAGAGTGAAGAAACTTATACAATTATTGGAGTAGGAGACATTATGCTTGGAACCAACTATCCGAATGCTTCATATCTGCCGCCTCATGATGGAAAAAAACTGCTTGAGCCAGTTAAAACTGCTTTACAAAATGCTGATGTAACTTTTGGGAATCTGGAAGGAACTTTGCTGGATGCAGGCGGAACTGTAAAACAATGTAGTAATCCAGCTTTATGTTATGCGTTTCGGTCACCTGTAAGATATGCTGCTTATCTGAAAGATGCCGGATTTGACATGATGAGTACTGCCAATAATCATTCAGGTGATTTTGGACAAGAAGCTCATAATATGACAGCAAAAACCCTTGAACAGCAGGAAATTAAATTTGCCGGATTTGCTACACATCCAACTGCCGTTTTTGAAAAAGATGGTATAACCTATGGATTGGCAGCTTTTGCCCCTAACCCTCCCGGCACGATGGATTTAAATGATGTGATTACTGCTGAAAAAACGGTAAAAGAGCTTGCGGCAAAAGTAGATATAATGATTGTTTCTTTTCATGGTGGAGCTGAGGGTCTAGGCAGGCAGCATGTAACTCGTAAAAGTGAGTTTTTTGTAGGTGAAAACCGGGGTAATGTTTATAATTTTGCTCATAAAATGATAGATGCTGGGGCTGATGTATTGCTTGGGCATGGACCCCATGTTACCCGTTCGGTGGATTTATATAAAAACCGTTTTATTATTTACAGTTTGGGGAATTTTTGCACTTATGGACGTTTTAGTCTGGCAGGAGAAGCTGGCATAGCTCCACTCGTCAAGGTTTTTGTCAATAAAAAAGGAGAGTTTCAGAAGGCAGAAGTTATACCAATCGTTCAAACAGGACAGGGGTTTCCTCAAATTGACAGCCAAAAAAGAGCTATCAAAACATTACAAAATTTACTGAAAGCCGATTTCTCAGAAGTACCATTGACTATTTCCAATGATGGAATAATTAGTAAGAAGTAAAAGAGCTTTACTTTTCGTCCAACATTTTCAGGTCTTCAAATTTAAACCGAAATTTTTCGGACTGTTCAATGGCATCCATTATCTGAGCCAGAATATTCTCAGCAGTATCCTCGTAATTTATTTCAAGGGCATCTTTAAAACGCATACTCAGTTTTACACCTCTTTTTTTGATGAACAACCCTTTTTTATCAAAAGCCCTTTTAAATCCATTGATTACTACCGGAATTACCAAAGGCTGATATTCTTTGATAATATGAGCTGTCCCTTTTCTGCCTGGAGCAAATCCTTTGGTAGTTCCCTGTGGGAACGTAATTACCCAGCCATCTGCCAGAGCATCTCCTATATTTTGTGTATCATTCAAATCAACTTCTCTTTTAATATCCTGTCCTGAAGCCCGCCATGTTCTTTTTACATGAATAGCTCCTACATAAGCAAAAAGTTTGGGTAACAAACCTGATTTCATGGTTTCTTCGGCTGCCACAAAATAAGTATTGATACGGGGACTAAGCAGGTAGAGAGGATTACGTATATTATTGGTAATAGGTGATTTAACTTTGCAAAACACATGCAACATACTGATTACATCTGCAAAATAAGTTTGATGATTTGAGACAAAAAGTACTTGTCTGTCAGGTAAATTTTTTAGTATGTCATCTCCTGTAACTTCTATACGGTTTATCCAGTTCAGCCTCGGAAATGTAGCAGTTCCAATCAAAGAAATTAACATCTTTTTTAAAGGAACTATGTGACCAAAAATGTCTTTTTTTATCAAATTAAAACGCTTTACTGAAGCTGACATACTTTTTTAGGAGAAAATAAAATCTTCTTTCTTATAAATGTGAATCACAAAATTTGCACATAATCATGATTTTTCCTGAAATAACGGTATAATTTTTTCTTTATTTAATACCATATTTCTGTCTTTCATCTTCTATGACAATCTATTAAGTATAATTTTTGACACTTTAAACTATAGGTATCGGATAATGGCAGAATGTATCTTATTATGATTTTTGGAGATAGTATTATTTAAGAATAGAATAAATTCTTGATTTTGATGTTTTTAAATTTGATGTTTTTAAAAGTGATTCTTGCCTAATGTCTCATTATTCTATAATTTGTTTCTGCTTGTAAGAAAAGTGATTTGGCAAGACTTTTCTAATTTTTGGACACTTTCTTTACCAAAAAATCATTATTTTTTAATAGATGCCGACTTACTCCTTTTCTTATAAGAAACTCCACAAAGATGAGGTTTGGAATCCAGCTCAGATATGCAAGTAACGAGTATGTCTCCATAGGAGATAAAGGATTGAACTCTCTGATATAACTAAGCCCAAATTGATAGAGGCGAAGTGTGATAGCCGAGAAAGTAAGGGCATAACTACGGATTAGCCAATTGCCGTGTTCTACAAATTTTTTCTGAATAGCTGTTTGCCATCCCATATAAGTAAAAGCAAGCCATATAGTTGTTAATACTACAAATCCGATTCGGGCAAAAATATTTCCATTAGCAAAAAAAGACATAAATAGCCCTCCCGGTCCACTAACAGTTAGTATAATAAATACATACATCTGACCTATTCTTCGATGCCAGAGTGGATAATCTAGTATTAATGTTCTGGAAAATTGAGTAACTCCTGCCAGTAAAACAAAAATACTACTATATATATGCAGATAAAAAGCAGTCATATAATCCCAACGATGTACTAACCGTTGCTTGGTTAATAAAAAATCTATATCTGTTCTTCCTGATAAATAAGGTATAATAATTTGAAGCATCAAGTAGCTAAAAAAAAGTATAGAACCTGCTCCCAATAGAGTAAGCAGATATTCTATTACATTAACTTTTCGATTCTTAACAGAAGGACGAGGAAGCATTTTTAGATCAGATTTCAACGTTTGTTTTTAAACAAGCCTTCTTTTACAGCAAAAAATACTAAAATCCCTATGATCACAATAACTAATCCTAGAAGTCTGGCAAACCGTACTCCTAGAATAACTCCTATTATCAGAATGATCCACCATAGAGTATTCCCAAACTTTAACCTTTGCTGTTCATTATATCGACCCATGTTAAAATATTTTGATTTGTCTTATTCAGGTTTGTTTTAAGTGATGTCTATCTGAATACCTTTTGTATATATACTATAAAAACGAATAAGTGTCACTTTAATATATATTGGCAGATATAGTGTTGGTTTCATATTCCAGAAACCTTTGCATAAGTTTCAATGTGATGGCACCCGGCTTGCCATTTCCAAACACATGATTATCTACAACTGTAACAGGAGTAATGCGTTTTGTACTGGCAGTCATAAAAACTTCATCGGCTTCAAAAAACTCTTTCGTAGTAATTTCACGTTCTTCTGTTTCGAAATCATTTTTTATTGCTTGTAAAACGTGCTTACGGGTAACACCATATAATACCCCTGTTTTGGGTGTAATAATTTTATCTTTTTTGATAATAAAAATATTACTGCGTGAAGATTCTGAAATAACCCCATCTTTGTAATACAACACATCATCTGCCTGTACTTCTTTTTGTTTTTGTAAAACTCTGATAGGCACTATATAATTAGTGGTTTTAATTTCGGGAATCTCTCGAATATATTCCACAGTCATAAGCTTTAATCCATTAGGAGCATCTGCAAACTTAAAGGGCTTTCCAAAAATTATCACATTAGGTTGTTTTGCCGGCGTATAACCATCTGTCGAATAGCCTCCTGTTACAACTACTTTTACACCCAATAATGTGTGTGGGTTTAGTCGAACTATTTCTAAAATAGCTTCCTTAATTTCCTCTCGACCATAAGACAAATTTAATCCCATCAACTGGGCAGAGTTTTGTAAGCGATCTAAGTGATCCTCTAAAAAAACAGGTTGTCCATCAATTGCCCGAAAAAAATCAAAAATTCCGTAACCCCTTAAAATCCCAAGATCTGACACATGTAAGTTTGCTTTGTCAGACGAGACAATCTCACCATTGAGAAAATAAAAATCTGCCATTTGAGAAAAAGTTTAATAAATAATCGTTTTTATCATTCTGAGTTACCGCTTTTTAAAAGAGTGTGGTTATACTGCACATATATTAAAGAGGAGATTTCAAATCTAAACGAATGTAAAGATAAATGTATTACTATTTTATTTAAAAGCACTTTTCTTTCCATGAACAGTTACTAAATCATTTCTTTTTGTTATACCCATGACATTTTAACTGTGAGTGGGTCGAATACAAAAAGAAATTCATCTGGATTTTTGACATTAAATGGAACAAAATGACACTTGGGAATCCTGAGATTACAAAAATTTAAACAAATTACTGAAATTGAAGATCCATAAAGTAAGTAAAGAAAATACATGCACTTTATACCTATATATTTGATAATAAAATAGATAGAGAGAAATGTTAAAAAAATATAAAGTTTTTTCGCGAATTAGTTTGGACAATTCAAAAACACCCCCCATATTTGTAACCCGCTTTGCACAAAAGAGAGCAAAATAAAGTTTTTTAGCAAGTAACCCCGAAAAAAATATTTCAAATAAAGTTTGGATATTAAAAAATAAGTTCAGACCTTTGCAGTCCCAAATTTGAAAAAAAGAAATAAGGGAAGGAAGTAAAAAAAAAGTAAAAAATATTTCAGATAAAATTTGGATATTAAAAAATAAGTTCAGACCTTTGCAGTCCCAAATTTGAAAGAAGAAAAAT